>Ga0209692_10000148_pt1 | contig 238261 bp, 209 predicted proteins | sample tdDd472_FD_187129 | JGI IMG/M metagenome (GOLD analysis project Ga0209692, IMG submission 187129) | Marine sediment microbial communities from the Atlantic coast under amendment with organic carbon and nitrate - tdDd47.2 (SPAdes)... | ecosystem: Environmental > Aquatic > Marine > Coastal >... | reverse complement strand
TCTGCGCGCGAACAACCCATTATGGCCCGGCATGCATATGCCACCTAAAGAGGCCGGATATACGTATGCAGTCGAGCCTACAGTCATTAACAGTTTATTTGCAAATGAGGAGGAGTCCATATACAGATATTCGAAGGCGTCACCGAGACGCTCAGAGTGATCGTAGTTGAAGGTGTCAATCTCCTTGAGAAAGCTGCGCAGTGTCTCCGGATCGCGGTAGGGCAGAAAGGCGTTCTTGAAGATGTCGCGGAACAGCGGTGGGATAGCCGGGTTCTCGTTCATGCGCTGGATCGCCTCGGCGTAGAGGCTCAGCATCTCGTGGCCACCTAGACCGGGAGCCATCATCTTCGACCAGCCGTAACGGGCAAACTCACCGGTAAAGAAGTTGCGCTTACCACCTAGCTCCTCGGCTTCGGCATCCATATCGTCCATGAACTTGTAGATCAGGGCGATGGTGATCTGCTCGACCTGGGACTTGGGGTCGGGCACCTTGCCAACGAGAATATCGCGGCAGGTGTCGATACGGCGTTTGGTATCGGAATCCAGCATAAGTTTTGATCTCTACATGAATTGGTTCAGGGACAGGTAGTCCTTGATGTAATTGGGGATGCGGCCGCGCCACACCTGAGGTACCGCCTTGAAGTCAGCCATGCTGAAGCTGGGATTGACGTTTAGCTCGGTGAACCGTTTGTGCTCTATGATATCGCGCAGGCGGCTGTCGGTGGCGTAGGCCTTGAAGTAGTTCTTGAGGGCGACAATGGCGTCGGCGTGCTGCTCTAGCTCTTCAGGGGAAAGATCAAGCAGTAGTTTGTCGAACTCGTCCTCCAGTAGCTCGTCCTTTGACTTGAATCCTGAGATCAGGCCAAAGACTTTCTCCAGGATCTCGCGCAGGCTGAGGCGGCGATCTACGCCGGCGGCACGGCGCAGCTTGTCGAGGCTGAAGTACTCCTCGGGCTTGTCGAACAGGTGGGTGTGGACGTACTCCACGGCCTGGTCCCAGCGTTCGGAGTCGATCAGCGCCTTGAGCGTATCGTTCTCTTTCGCCTTGTCTTCAAACTTGTTGAAGAACATGCGGTCGATCTTCATGCCCTCCTCACCGATATGAGTTTCGCCGAGGGATGAGAGCAGGTCGGTGCCTGTGAACTCATATTGTCCACCAGGCGGCGGAGGTGGCGGTGGTGGTACCGGCCCTTCCCCGCTCCCTTGTCCGGGGCGTGGCAGCTGGAGCACTTCGTCGTAGTCAAATTTCTCCTCGAAGTATTCGCAGTTGGCGAAGAAGTCGAAGAGCTTGTATTGGGTCTTTTCCTGGCTACCGATCTGTTCTTTCAGTGCCGGATCGAAGAGCTCCTCAATGAAATTATGCTTACGGGTGCCCCGGCCTTTGATCTGCACGAAGTCCTGAGGGGAAAAGACTGGGCGCATCAAGGCCAGGTTGAGCAGGTCCGGGCAGTCGTAGCCGGTGGTCATCATACCCACGGTAACGCAAACCCGCGCCTTACTGGTGCGGTAGCTATCCATGAAGTTAGCGGAGCCCAACAGGTTGTTGTTGGTGAAGTTAATGGTGAACTGCTGGGCTTCAGGGATCAGTGAGGTGACCTGTACAGCGAAGTCGGATTGATATTTGCCGGGGTATAGCACATCGGCCAGTTCATTGAATATCTGCGTCAGCTTCGTGGCGTGGTTCTGGCTGACGGCGAAGACGATCATCTTACCAGTCTCGCCGCTGATGGGGTCGCGCAATGCGTTCTTGAGCAGAGTATCGCAGAATAAGCGGTTGGTGGCCTCAGAAAAGAACTTCTTCTCAAAATCCTTATGATAGAAGGCCTGTTCTGCGTCTTCTTCGTCCTCGCCAGACGCGAGCACGGCATAGCCTTCATCTGACAACAATTGAGTGGTGATGTCGGTACGGGCATCCACTACCACCGGGTTAATGAGGAAGCCATCCTTGACGCCATCCAACAGCGAATAACGGAAGGTGGGCTCGCCTGACTCACAGCCAAATGTGCGGTAGGTATCCAGCAGTAGGCGTCGTTCCAGCTCACGGGGATCTCGGGTTGTGGGATTGGCAGTGTCGAACTTCTTCAGGTAATCCTTCGGTGTTGCTGTCAGGCCCAGCTTATAGCCCACAAAATACTCGAATACGGCGCGGGCATTGCCCCCAATAGAGCGGTGGGATTCGTCCGAGATCACCAGGTCGAAATCGGTGGGTGAGAAGAGTCGCTTGTATTTTTCGTTGAACAGCAGCGACTGCACCGTGGTTACGACGATCTCCGCCTTACGCCAGTCGTCGCGGCGCTCTTTGTAGATGACCGAAGTGAAGTCGTTCTTCAGCAGGAAAGTAAAGGCCTTATTGGCCTGATCTTCCAGTTCCAGCCGGTCCACCAGGAATAGCACTCGACGGGCGTTGCCAGTGCGCAGAAAGAGCTTGATGACGGCAGCCGAGGTGAGAGTCTTGCCAGTGCCGGTGGCCATCTCGAACAGAAAACGGCTCTTGCCTTCAGCCACAGCATCCTGAACCGAGTGGACGGCGCGTTTTTGGTAATCTCGCATGAAACGCAGGCGGTTCTTTTCAATGAAACCCGGGCGTTCATCCGAGTTTTTCCATCCCGCCTCCTCCTCGTAGCCGGGGAGTTGGGTCAGGACGATATAGTCCTTGGCAACCATCTCCTTGATGAGGCTTTCTGGATTGGGCTGGAAACGCTGGTATCCCTTGATGGAATCTGGTGTGGGAAAACGGGTAATAATATGAGGGTTGCCCTGCTCCATATCCCAGAAATAGTGCAGGTTGCCATTTGATAGGATAATGAATCGACAGTTCTGCGACCTGGCATACTTACGAGCCTGCTCTTTACCGATCAGTGGATTCTTGTTTTCCGCCTTGGCCTCCAGCACCACCAGCGGGTAGCCCTGTTCATCCAGTAATAGAAAGTCGATGAAGCCGTTGGAGGTAGTCTCGAAATTCTCGCCCAGATCGTCGACTTGCTCCTTGGTCAGCTTAACATTAGGCTCCAGAACTACATTGGCCTTGCCGTCCTTCTCGTCGAAGAAACGCCAGCCGGAGTCTTCCAGGAGCTTATTGATCTTGATGCGGGCTTTGGCCTCTTTGGCTGCCATAGTCTTTTTGTTCCTTCCCTCTAGCCTCGTCTACTTCTGTGCTTTTCCACCACGCAGAGATGAGGTAGCTCTATTTGCCTCCTCGATCTCGATGCCATTCCGTCCGCAGTAGTCCCGAATCAACACCTCCACCATGTTTGCGATAGAACGGTGCTCATGCTGCGCGGCGGTGCGCAACGCCTCCTTCACTTCGGGGTCGATGCGAAAAGTCAGTGTGGCGGTCTTGGTGGTGGCCATTATTCGCCCTCCATTAGGTGGACTGAGAATGTACTGCAATGTACAGTAAGGTCCTAGAAAATCCAAGATTTTATAAGCATTTTGCCCCTGGCAGCCGACTACCCATGTCGTTCGTTATTTGATTTTAGGTATCTATAGATTTTTATGCGTAAAACTGAATCCCTAGCAAAATCCCTCAGCGGTTTGTTTAACACACCATTCTCAGACTTGCCGAAAGACCTTGGACAGCGGGTTAAGCAAGACCTCTTCCCCTTACTCTGGGATGGCTTGACACCTTTCCAGCGAGAAAATGCTGCTCTCCAGTGGGATTACTGTCACGACCTGACTACCGAGAAAGTCAGGCATGAGTCCTGGGAGCTTTTTCCAAAGAGAGACAAAATCAAGAGTGAAATTAACAAACTGGAGCTTCTTCATCCTGAATCCGTCACTGAAGTGGAAGATCGAGATAGAAATATAAATGAACTCAAGGCTGAACTTGCAAATTTGCCTACTCCACTGTACATCCCCTACTCACAGGCCATTAAGCAACTGGACAAGAGACTGAACGCCACGCATGAAGAACTGGCCGCCTGGATTTGGCTAGCCTCAGGCGAAGGTTGTGAGGGGCTCAAGGCCTATCTAAACGCCAATGAAATAGATCCACCAGAAGACTTCTTTTATGAATACGACGAGGTAGACCATGATTATCTCGGACCATTGATGTATTGCTGGTTCAGGGCTATTGATATTGCGGATTTCACACCTAGCGAGCGTTTTATTACTGGGAACGAGCTCATTAAACGGTGGAGCGCAGCGGGCATCCAGCCAGAAGACTACATCAGGGCCAGGATCGCCGAATCGAGGCTTGTTGAGATTCATCCAATAACGGGAGGAAGCCAGGGCAGATTCCCGGAGAACGATGGATTTCCTCCGTTGGGCACAGGGCTATTTACACTGTCGTCAGTTGAAGGCATAGAGGCGGAAGAGCCATGCATTAAAAATGACACTCTTTGCAAACATCAACCTGCTGAACCGAGACCAGATATAGGTACCAGTAGCCCTTTTAAGTGTATAACCAATCCACCATCCAACACAAATGACTGGTTTCTTGCAATCCGAGACATGTCCATAGACTTTCACAAGCAGAATGGACGGTGCCCCAATGAGACAGAAGCATGGTCTCAGCTTTATCAGTCTCCCCCGGCTTCATACGGCATTACGGCAGGAAAGGATAAAGGTGAAGAGTCAGTATTTATGAATGGCGGTTCCCTAGGTAGGCGTGCCTTTTTAGGACGGTGGCGCCGTTATACCAAACCTGCACATTAATGCACAAAACAACATATTTAGCACATTAAGACACATTATCAGCTCTCCTTGCCGCCTCATGAAATGATTTTCTTCGTTCAATACGAAACGAAGGAAACTTAACATGTCCACATCAATTCTCAGACTACCCACCGTCAAAGCCCGTACTGGCCTTTCCCGATCCACTATCTATCTGCGCATTTCACAAGACAGCTTCCCCAAGCCCATTTCCCTCGGCGGCCGAGCCGTCGGCTGGATTGAAACAGAGATCAATGATTGGTTAAACCAGCAGATAGAAGCCAGCCGTAAGACCACAAAGGGTTAGGAGAGCAGTCAATGAAAAAAAATAGAAAGGGCCTCACTGGCTGGCACCGGTGGACCCTCATAACTTCTATATGCAAGTGTTATTTTAACGGTCTTACTTCCAAAATTAAAGATCTAATCATCACCCTGACTTTATGGGGATTAATACCCGTAAAACTGGCGGACTGGATCATAAACCTGGGAGGCGCTAACGATGAATAATGTTCTCTCTCAATTTCGTGACGCAATCCACGCCGCTGGACTTGAGCCACCTGATGCTATCGAACCCGGCAAGCTGCACCGCTTCCCTGGTGTTGGTAAGCGTAACGACAATACCGCTGGCTGGTGCAAGCTATTCGATGATGGCCAGGGCGGCTGTTATGGTGACTGGTCTTCGGGGTTTTCTGAGACCTGGCATGCGAAACGGGATGCACCACTTTCCCAATCCGAACAGGCGGCATTTATGCGCCGTGCCGAAGAGACCCGAAAACGCGCTGAAGAAGAACGACAACAGCAATATACAGATGCGGCAGAAAAGGCCTCGACGATATGGAATGCTGCGACACCCGCAAATGATGAGCACCCCTATCTTGTTCGCAAGGGAGTCAAGGCCAACGGGGCACGCCTATATCAAGGCAGACTGGTTATCCCAATATGGTCTATCGGTGAACTTCAGTCCTTGCAATTCATCACCGAAGATGGCGACAAGCGTTTTCTGAGTGGAGGACGGATAAGTGGCGGTTATTTTAGTTTGGGCACCGTCAAGGGCGCAGAAACCCTGTGCATTACCGAAGGCTTTGCTACCGGCTCGACCATTCACCAGGCGACAGATTACCCGGTAGCTGTAGCATTCAATGCTGGCAATATTGAATCGGTAGCTAAGGCAATGCGCGAACGTTTTCCTAACCTGCAACTGATTATCTGTGCTGATGATGATGCGGCAACCGAGGGTAACCCCGGCATCACAAAAGCAAACAATGCGGCAAAGACGACGGGTGCAAAAATAGCACGGCCCGCTTTTGGAAAACCACGACCCGAGGGTGTAACTGACTTTAATGATATGGCTGCATTGTTTGGGTTGAGTGCTGTTGCAATTGTTATCAGGGAAGCGGCTCTGATCGACCATGAAAGTATGACAAGTGACAATGGCTGGCCTACCCCTCTGCCGCTGTCGGCAAGCGTAGATCCTGCCCCTTATCCACTGGATGCGCTACCAGATACGCTGCGCGCTGCCGTTGAGGAAGTACATGCCTTCACCAAGGCACCTATCCCACTGGTGGCTTCTTCGGCCTTAGCGGCGCTATCTCTGGCTACACAAGCCCATGCCGATGTGAAGCGAGCGGAGAAGCTACAGGGGCCAACAGGGCTTTTCTTACTCACAATTGCTGATTCGGGCGAGCGTAAATCCACCTGTGACAGTTTTTTCATGCAGGCGATCCGTGACTATGAAGCCAAGCAAGCTGAATCCGCTAAAGCTCCGATTAAGGAGCACAAGGCGGAAATGGAAGCCTGGGAGGCAAAACGCGGTGGCATCAAGGAGAAAATCCGCCAGCTTGCCAAGGCAGGAAAATCTGCCCACGAACAGGAAGAAGCGCTATGCCAAATGGAACATGAAAAGCCGGAATCTCCACGAGTACCGCGTTTGATCTACGGCGATGCGACCCCGGAAGCTTTGAAATGGAACTTGGCCAAAGGCTGGCCATCAGGTGGCGTAGTATCCAGTGAAGCCGGGCTGGTGTTCGGTTCCCATGGCATGGGTAAGGATTCGGTTATGCGTAACCTGGCCACCCTAAACCAGCTGTGGGACGGTGCGGACATTGCCACCGAACGTCGTACTACCGAATCCTTCACAGTACGTGGGGCGCGATTGACCATCGCCTTGCAGATACAGGAAGCAACCTTACGCAGCTTTTTTGACCGGTCTAGTGGATTGGCACGGGGCACAGGTTTTCTCGCTCGCTTCCTGGTCGCCTGGCCGGAATCGACGCAAGGCTATCGGCCATTTTCCGAACCACCAGATACCTGGCCCTCACTGGAAAGGTTTAATCAACGGATTGCTGAGATTCTCGAACGTGATGTCCCCATTGATGAAGATGGTGCACTGATACCCACTGTATTCCCCCTTGCGGGAAACACCAAGTCCGCATGGGTGAAGTTCCATGATGTCATTGAGGGCGAATTGAGATCAGGTGGCGAGCTCTACGATGTACGCGATGTAGCCAGTAAGACTGCCGATAACGCCGCCAGAATCGCCACCCTGTTTCATATTTTTGAGAATGGTATGGAAGATGCAATCGGACTGGAAGCGTTTGAAGGTGCATCCCGAATTGCCGCCTTGCACCTGCAAGAAGCCCGGCGGTTCTATGGCGAACTGGCACGACCAGAAGAGCAAGCTGACGCGGCACGGCTGGACAACTGGTTAATCGACTACTGTCGAAGGGAAAAGACAAACGCCATCACCCGCCGGGAAGTACAACGTAACGTGACACCGGGACACTTGCGCAAGAAAGCAGCGCTGGATCCGGCCCTAGACGAATTAGTGGCAGCTGGCAGAGTGAAACTAATACATGAAGCCAGGCGCAAGGAAATTCATATCAACCCGGCCCTGCTGGAAGGAGACAAGTTATGACCCTTTCCGCACTGATCAAGAAAGGCGGGCTCACTGGCATTATGACAGTGACACCTGCGACAACTGCGACACATCAACCTGATAACCCGGCAACTGTCGCACAAGTCGCAACTGTCGCTGTCACTGAACAGCCGAAACCACTTCCTGCACTATCCTCGGATGAGGAATCAAACATCCGGGCCTGGCTTGCGTATATAGAAGAAACTGACCCAACAATCATCGCAGAGGTTTTGGACAAGTGCCGGAATGATTTGGAGGCGCGACGTTTCTTTCTGGAGCAGTCAAAGGAAGTACCGCTGCCGACCACAGTTAATAGCCCAACACGTTGCGGCGATTGCGTCCATTTCGAGCACATTGAGCATCCGCACCTTGGCCATTGCGCCAAAGATGAGCCGGAGGCTATTGCCGGATTGTGGGATACCGACATGAGATGTTGTGCGAGCTACTTACTAAAGCCAATAGCATCTAACACGATCATTCACGGCTCTCAGGAGCCTAAACAATGAGGTAAAGCTTGCGAATGATTTCAGTTATTAATCTTGAGGTAAGCATGGGGGCGCGGGTGTGGACGGCACTGGCAAATGGCTGCGAAAGACGTTATTGAGGAATGTATAATTATGTATGTTAGCTAAAATCTAATCTCACAAATCATAGAACGAATCACGACCTAGTCTGACAGTTCAGCCTGGAAGCGAGTGACTCAAAACACCACAAAGCCGCCATTTAGTAATTGCTAATATAGATTCATATATTAGCCAAAATCAGGCCTATGTGGCTTTTATGATAGACTTCTGAAAACGACCCGTTGGAGCCTTTGGCTGATGGTGAGTTGGATGTCTGCTATTGAGCAGAGGTCAGCTAAGTCGCGTAAGCGGACTTACTGGAAGCAATTCAATTAGTGAAACCTTGGTCGCCGCCGCCCTATCAATCAAGCAGAAACCGCAGCCCCTTCCGGTCCTGGGCCAATATTCAATCGGCAGATGGGTCAAGATTCACTCAGCGCCAACACCGATGTTGATCTCAAGCACGGGATGCTGATCGTGCGTCAGACCAAGTTTGCCAAGTCGCGGCAGTTGCCATTGCATCCGAGCACAGTCTCGGCGTTAGCACGCTACCGACGGCAGCGTATGCGGCATGTTTCTACGATGGACGACACCCCGTTCCTGATCAGCAACCGTGGTCAGCGGCTAGGACATCCGCTCAGTGAGCGGCAGACACATCGTGTATTCAACATGCTGCGCGATAACTTGGACTGGGTCAATCGTGGTGCGCACAATGCGCCGCGTCTTCATGATCTACGTCATACGTTTGCCGTCCGGCGCATGATGATCTGGCATGAAGAAGAGACCGATATCGATCTGATGATGCTAGCGCTGTCGACCTACATGGGGCACGCCAAGATATGCTATACGTACTGGTATCTTACGGCTGTACCCGAGTTGATGGCACTTGCTGCCAGCAAGTTTGAGCGCTTCGCAGTTCGCTCGGCGTACATCTTCTTGAGCCGTCGGTTTTCCTTTTCCAGCTCCTTCATCCGAGCCATCAGCGACGCATCCATCCCACTGTACTTGGCGCGCCACTTGTAGAAGGCAGCACTGCTCATGCCGTGTTCCCGGCACAGCTCCGGGACCGGGGCACCAGCCTCGGCCTGCTTCAAAATGGCCAGAATCCGGCTGTCGGTGAATCGGGATTTTTTCATGTAGAACCTCCTCGGTACACATTACGAGAAAACTCTACTTCTGGGCACCTCTACTTTTCGGGGGGATTACCAAAACACTCGTTGGCCTCTTGATACTCCAGTCGAAAATAAACACTAACGAAGGCCCTTGCCTATATGTGCCCCAACATAGCGCTAAGAAACTAACACTTGCCGCATATTACAGTTGCATTCTCTTGGGTAGATGCTAGCATTGCTGCTGACCGACCGGATGGTCAGTTGCTATTAGCTATAATAATAAAAGGGATATATACACCAGTGAAACAATATTCAGATAGGTGCCGATGATGACAAACGCTGCTGATGAAACCACACCGCAGAGCGAAGGTGCTCGTGCCATCCTCGATGTTGCAGTGGGTTTGTTTGCCGAAAAAGGTTTTGATGTCGTCTCGATGAACGACATCGCCAAATCAGCCGGGGTCAGCAAGGCCAATGTCTTCCATCACTTCGGCTCCAAAGATGCACTGTACCTCGCCACGTTGCGCGTCGCCTGTGATAACTCCTCCCATGTCATTACGGAAATGGCCAATGCTGATGACCCGTTTGAGCAACGCTTAGCGGACTTTCTCCGCAATCATTTGGAGTCCATGCTGAATAATGAACAGGCAACCCGGTTGGTGTTGCGCGAACTTATTGAACACGGAGCACAGCACGGTAAGGCGTTAGCCGAGCAGGTGTTTGGTGAGCATTTCTCTGGGCTGATTGCCATCGTAACGGAGGGGCAAAAACTGGGCGTATTAAAGAAGACGATTGATCCCGCCCTGCTGGCGTTAATGCTGGTCAGCAACAATATCTTTTTCTTTCAGACCCAGCAGGTGATGCGCCACTTTCCGGGTGTCTCATTCGCAGATGATCCTACCGCCTATAGCCATCAAGTGATGGAAATCTTATTACATGGAATCAAAGATGAATAACTTAATCCCGCTTTCACGTTTCTCGTATTTGACGCGGCTTGCGCTGTTATTAGGGCTGGCATTGGCTATGGCCGGTTGTAGTCAGGATGAACAGACCGATGCTGCAGCAACAGGCAGTGAGCAACGCGCTACATTGATTACCACGACCAACGCGATGTTAGCCGATGTCGAGGTGATCGAAACATCTATCGGTTACCTGGAGACCAAAGCAGCCCCGGCTGTATCCGCTGAAGTGGGCGGCAAAATAGTCAGTGTCGAAGTGGATGTGGGTCAAACCGTCAGCCGTGGGCAGGTTCTGGCGCGTATTGAAGAGAGAGACTTTAAGTTGGAGCAGGATGCTGCCCAATCTGAAGTGAAGCGGGTGGAAGCGTTGATTCGCAGCCAGCAAAAACAGGCGGCCCGGTACGAAGATATGGTGAAAGAGAATTTTGTCACCGAATCGGTCCTTGATGAAGCGCATGCACAACTGGATGCACTCAGCGAACAGTTGGCCGGTGCCAAGGCGCGTCTTGAGACGGCGCAACGCAATCTCAACAAGGTTCAAATCACCAGTCCTACCAGCGGACAGATAGAAAAACGGCTGATCTCTCGGGGCGATTTTGTTAAATCAGGCACTCCGTTATTCAACATTACCCGCAGCACAATGTTACAGGCGCATCTGCCTTATCCTGAAAACATCGCCGCTCAATTGAAACCGGGGCTTACCGTGCGCCTGAAGAGTCCCGTCGCGCCAAACGACGTGGTGGAAAATGTGATCAAGGAGATCCGTCCGACGGTGGGGCGTGCCAACAGGGCCTTGAATATCATTGTCGAGCTGGACAATCCAGGCAAATGGATTGCCGGTGGCAGTGTGCAGGGTGAGGTGATCATCGGCAAACGCCAACAGGCCGTTATGGTGCCGGAGATCAGTATCGTGCGTCGCCCCGTCGGCTCTGTCGTTTATGCCGTTGCAAATGGAACCGCCCAACAAAGAGTCGTGACACTCGGTGTACATCGTGACGGTTTGGTTGAGATTTTATCGGGACTCAGTGGCAACGAAATCGTCGCCAAAGATGGCGCGGCCTATTTGACCGATGGTGCGCCTGTTAAAACCAGCGGAGGCCAGTAGTCATGACGCTTCCCGAGCTTTCCATCAAGCGCCATGTGCTGGCCTACATGCTCAGTGGCGTATTGGTGTTGTTTGGCATCATCAGTTTTCAAGGCATCGGCGTGGATCGCTATCCCAAGATCGAGTTTCCCTCCATCTCGGTCACCACTACCCTGGCGGGCGCTAACCCGGACATCATCGACAGCAGCGTTACCAACATCGTTGAGACGGCAGTCAACAGTATCTCCGGGATTAACCATGTGCAGTCAACCTCGTCGCCCGGTGCCTCAGTGGTGGTGATCAGTTTCAATCTAAGTAAAGATGTAGACGTGGCCTTCAGCGAGGTTCAAGCCAAGGTCAACCAGGTGCTGAGGGACCTCCCCTCCGAGTCCGATCCTCCCGTGGTGGCCAAGGTGGAGTTCGGCGCCGACCCCATCATTTGGTTGATGCTGCAAGGCGATCGCACGCTGCAACAGCTCAATCAGTACGCCAGCAATGTCATTAAAAAACGATTGGAAAACATTGATGGTGTCGCTGAGATTGTGCTGGGCGGCAAACGGGATCGCACCATCCGCGTCAACCTCGATACGGAACGCATGGCCGCCATGGCGATTACCCCGCAGGATCTAATCCGCGCCTTCAATAACGAACACTTTCAGCTGCCCGGTGGTTACCTGGTGGGCCATGCGACAGAGCGTCTAATAAAACTCGATCAGGAGTTCCACGCCCCGGCCGAGCTGGCACAACTGATTGTCAGTTATCGAGACAGCGCGCCGGTGCGCCTGCGTGATATCGCCGAAATTGAAGACGGGCTGGAAGACTACCGTGAGATCGCCCGCTTTAATGGTGAATCGGCGGTGGGGATTGGTGTGGTCAAACTCACCGATGGCAATGCCGTGGCGATTGCCACCGAACTCAAGCGCCGTCTCAAAGAAGAGATCATCCCGCAACTGCCGCCGGGTATCACACTGAAGATGGGCGTCAACTCAGCGGATCTGATTGAAAGTATCGTCACCTCACTGGAAGAGCATTTGATCGAAGCGACGATCCTGACCGCCCTGGTGGTGTGGCTGTTTCTCAAGAGTATCCGCGCCACGATCATTATCTCGGCAGCGATCCCGGTTTCGCTGTTGGGCGCGATTGCAGTGATGTTTTTTGCCGGTTACACCTTTAACACCATGACGCTGTTGGCACTGCTTCTATTAATAGGTGTGGTGGTGGATGACGCCATTGTGGTGCTGGAGAACATCTATCGCCACCGCGAAGAGGGTAATGAAGACGAAAAGTCGGCCGCCCTGCATGGCACCAATCAGGTCGTCTTCGCGGTGCTGGCCGCGACGCTCACTCTGGTGTCCATTTTTGTCCCGGTAATTTTTATGGAAGGCATCATTGGTCGCTTTTTTGAATCCTTCGCCGTGGTGGTCACCGTTGGAGTATTGGTGTCGCTGTTCGTGTCATTAACCCTGGTGCCGATGCTCTGCTCGCGCCACCTCAAAGTCAGCCATAGTCACGGCAAGCTATACGGTTTTCTTGATCGCGGTTTTCAAGCCATGGACAACCTCTACCGGCGATTGCTCAGCGGCGCATTGAACTTCCGTTGGAGTGTCATCATCGTGACGTTGGCTGTGGTCTACTCCAGTGGTTTTTTCTTCGCCAACATCGGCAAAGGTTTTATGCCGCTGCAGGATGAAGGTCGTTTCCTGGTCAGCTTTAAAACCCCGCTGGGTTCCAGCCTGGAATACACCAATGAAAAGCTCAAAGAGATCGAACAGCGGTTAAGCGCTTATCCTGAGATCGATAGTTATTTCTCCACCATCGGTATGGGCGAGACCGGCCAGGCTAATCGCGGCACGGTGATTATCAAACTGACGCCACAGAATTCCGGGCGCATGCACCAATATGCGCTTATCGACCAGCTGCGCGGCACCCTGGAGGAGATCCCCGGTGTGTTGGCCTTCCCGGCACCGGTGCCCATGGTGGGCGGGCAGCGCGGTGAGCCGTTGCAGTTTGTCTTAACAGGCCCCAACCTGAATGAAGTGGCTCGACTGAGTGATGAACTGCAGCAACAACTCTCCACCATCCCGTTACTGGGGCGGGTGGACATGGATCTGCAGCTTGATTTGCCCCAGCTCAAGCTGGAGGTGGATCGCACTCAGGCGGCCAGTGTCGGTCTCACCAGTCGTGATGTGGCGCTGGCGGTGAACATGCTGGCCGGTGGCCTGGATGTCGCTAAATACAATGACGAACCCGGTGACGGCGAACGTTACGATGTGCGGCTCAAGGCAAAGGAAGGGCAGTTCCGCAGCAACGACGACCTGCGCCGCATCTATCTGCGTGGTCAGGGCGGCGAGCTGGTCCGGCTCGATACTGTTGCCCATATGGAAGAGGGGCTGGGGGCCGCCGTCGTGCCGCGTTTTGACTTGCAGTATTCCGGTAACTTTTATGCCACGCCTACCGCCTCATTGGGTGAAGCAGTAGTAGAAGTGGAAAAAATCGCCGCCGAGCTGCTGCCGCTTGGCTATCAGGTGAAGATGATCGGTCAAGCCGAAGAGTTTGCCAAAACTGCCAAGTACATGGCGTTCGCCTTCATCACGGCCATTGTGCTGGTCTATATGGTACTGGCCAGCCAGTTCAACTCTTTCATTCAACCGTTGATCATCATGGTGGCGCAACCGCTGGCCATTGTCGGTGGCGCGATGGGGCTGTGGGTGATGAACATGTCGCTCAACATTTTCTCTATGATTGGCTTAGTCCTGTTGGTCGGACTGGTGGCAAAAAACTCCATCCTGTTGGTGGATTTCACCAACCAGTTGCGCAGTGAGGGCAAAGGGATTGATGCCGCCCTCAAAGAGGCCTGCCCGGTTCGCATGCGACCGGTGTTAATGACCTCGCTGACGATCATCCTGGCGTTGTTGCCAGCGGCCATCGGCTTGGGAGCCGGGGCCGATACCAATGGCCCACTGGCGGTGGCCGTCATTAGCGGCATGATCAGTTCCACGTTACTGACACTGGTGGTGGTGCCCGCCGTCTATTCATTGGTCGAAAACGGCCTTTTACGTCTGGACTCAAGGCGAAAAAAAGCGCAGCCAGCAGTCGTCGGAGGAGATGAAGCATGAGCAGATTAAATCTCATCGCCACTGCTCTGATTCTGTTGACGACAGCAAACCCACTATTGGCCGAGCAGTCGTCTTACTCCCTGTTTGAGGTGTACGAACTGGCGCGGCAATACGATGCCCGCTTCAATGCCGCACGCGCCGACCGTGAAGCGAGCCAGGAGTTGTTACCCCAGGCCCGCTCCCAACTGCTGCCCAACATCAGCGCCAATATCAATATGGACTACATCGATCAGGAGACCGACTATAGCGGTAACGCCCCTTTTCAGAGTGGTCAACGGGATTTTCGTAGCGAGGGCTACGGCATCAAGTTGACACAACCACTCTATCGTAAAGATCGTTTTGAGCAGTACAAACAAGCCAGGGTCGGCGTGAGTCAGGGCGACACACAACTGGCGATTGCCGAGCAGCAGTTGATCCTCACGGTATCTCGTGTTTACTTTGATGTATTGCTGGCCCAAGAGACCATTAAACTCGCCGAGGCGGAACAGGCGGCCAACAAAGAACAACTGGCCAGGGCCAAACGGGGGTTTGAAGTGGGCAGTGCAACGATCACCGATGTTCACGAAGCCCAATCCCGCTTTGATCTTGCCACTGCGCGTGAGATTGCCATCCGCAACCGTGAACAGATCACCCGTCGAAGATTGAGCAAACTCATCGGTATCTTTCCACAACTGCTCCGAGGTTTAGGTAGCAAATTAACACTGACACCACCACAACCGGCAGAACTAAATCACTGGACGGAACGGGCCTCCCAGCACAATCTCACCGTATTGCTCGCGCAGCAACAGCTGAAGATTGCCTCATTGGAGATAGAGCGTATTCGTGGTGTCGCCTACCCCAGCCTCGATCTAGTGGTGAGCTATGATGACAAAAGTGCTGACGACAGCTCATTTGGTGTCGGCACCGATACCACGGAGGCACGCATCGGCCTGGAGGCGAAAATTCCACTCTATGCCGGTGGGGCTGTTGGTTCCCACGTTCGCCAGAAAACCGCTATTCGCAACAGCGCAAAACTGCAACTGGATGCCGCCCACCGTGACGCCATGTTATTGGCTGAAGATGCCTATCTCTCAATCACCAATGGGCTGCAACAAATTGATGCCCTGAGTCAGGCGCTACTCTCATCCGAAAAAACACTGGCCTCCACCGAACGTGGTTTTGAGCTTGGACTTCGCACCGGCGTCGATGTGCTCGATGCACAACAACACTATTTTTCCGCCAAGCGCGACCTGGCACAGGCGCGTTACGACTATCTTTTTAACCGCCTGCAACTCAAGGCGGCGGTGGGGAATTTGGGGGGCAAAGATGTTGAGGCGATAAACGCGTTAATGACAGAGTGAGCAAGTTGACGGACAACAAGGAGCCAAGATGAAAATATTCAGCAAACACAGTTTAGGCAATATCGAGTTAAACAACCGCCTGGTGATGGCGCCCATGACGCGCTCAAGGGCCATCGACAATGTGCCCAACGATTTGATGGTTGAATACTATCGCCTTCGCGCGGCGGCCGGGTTGATTATCACTGAAGGCGTTGCTCCATCAGCCAATGGTTTGGGATATCCGCGTATTCCGGGGATTTATAACCAGGCACAAATTGATGGCTGGAAAAAAGTGACTGAAGCGGTCCATGCCGAAGGTGGCAAGATCTTTATGCAGCTAATGCACACTGGCCGGGTTTCACATCCCGACAATATGGAACCCAATACGCGAGTGCTTGCACCTTCCGCTATCGGTATGAGCGGCGAGATGTGGACGGATAGCAACGGCATGCAAGCCTATCCAGTGCCTCAAGAAATGACATTAGAGGATATTCAACAAACACAACAAGAGTATGTTAGCGCGGCAAATAATGCGATAGCGGCAGGCTTCGATGGAATTGAGTTACATGGCGCCAATGGTTATCTAATCGACCAATTTATTAATACCGCATCGAATAAACGACAGGATAGCTATGGAGGATCAGTTGAGAATCGGTGCCGTTTTGCCTTGGAAGTAAGTAAAAAAGTGGCCGATGCCATTGGCGCTGAACGTACCGGCATTCGCCTTTCACCCTACGGTGTTTACAACGATATGGAGATTTTTGATGGGCTTGAAGATACCTATGAATACCTCGCAGGTGAACTGGGCAAACTGAATCTGCGCTACATCCATATTGTCGATCATTCATCCCAGGGCGCTCCTGAGGTGGCGGAATCGGTTAAAGCGAAAATTCGTAACGCCTTTGGTAAAGATGTTATTGCCAGCGGTGGTCTGGATAAGGAAAAGGCAGAAAACATTCTTAACGAAAACAGAGGCAGCCTGGTTGCTTTTGGGCAAGCTTTTCTGGCAAATCCCGATCTCGTATATAAGCTTGAAAATGACCTGCCATTGAATAGCCCTGACTATGATACTTTTTTCACGCCGGGTGAAAAAGGCTATTTGGATTACCCGATGGTAGACAGGTAATAGCAGTGATGACTTCCAAAGCACAACATCATCTATCTTTTTAACCGCCTGCAACTCAAGGTGGCGGTGGGTGATTTAGGGGGCAAAGATGTTGAGGAGATTAATGTGTTGATGAAGTAAAAATAATATGGAAACAGAGGACAAAAGAGAGAAGAGTTCGTCAAATGTTGGATGAATTGGAGATAGGTGGCGTATACATGAAAATGAAACATCCAGCCTCGGTAAAAAATGAATTATGCCAATGGGAGAATAGATATGAACGAAGAACATGAGCAAGAAGTCGATACCCAAGCAGTGAAAGAGGCAGCCCGCACAGCTGCTGAAAGGGGCGAATCCATTCGTGAAGAGGTTCGTAACATTACCTTGCAGGCACTGAGCCAATGGCGCCTGGATGTAAAAAACATCAAACAAGTGGTCCATGCAGTCATTGAAGGTGTAGGCATCGGGGCCAAGGGCAAGGGCGTACAAATCAAAGAGACGCTATCTGAGTCCATGGCGGGTCTGGATGATGCCCTGGAGCAATCCGCCGAGGCATCAAGGCTGGCGCTTGAAGAGGCGGCGGGCCATCTTAAAGAGTTCGGCAAACAGGATTTAAAACAGGCAACAGATGATCTTCTGGCGCTGGAAGAGATGTTCCTTGATACCCTCAAGAACGTCGCAAAAGGATCGGGCGAGGTTATTGGGAGCACGCTGAACGATTTAGTCCAGCATGCCCGCAACAGCGGCACGGCGGTTGGCAAGCGATCAACTGAAATTGTCGTAACGCTAAACCGTGAACTGGAACAATCCTTGGGTGAAACGGTTAGCACCGGTACCGATGCCGCATTAAGAGTAGCTGGCCAGATCTCTCACGCAGCGGCGGGCTTTCTTGATGGTATTGCCCAAACGCTGGACGCTAAGGTTAAAAACCGTACCCCTGATAAGCAGGAGTAGCAGATCGCCATGCTCTGGGAAACCCTGAGTGCCGCCCGTGATATCGGACGCCTGCATGACATCGCCTCTATATTGATCCGTTACGGTTTCGGCGACATGGTACGCCGACTGGGGATGGCCGGAGCCCTGGAGCGTGCGGGTAAAGCGCTGCATTGGAAGCAAACATCGGAACTGATTCGACTTGAGCCACCCGCGAGGTTCCGCCGGGCTCTGGAGGAAATGGGACCCACCTTCATCAAGCTGGGCCAGATCCTAGCGACCCGCGTGGACCTGTTTTCCCCCGAGTGGATCGCGGAATTCGAAAAACTGCAGGATCAGGCACCAGCAGTCACGTTCGAAGAGATCAGCCAACAACTGGAAGAGGATCTCGGATATCCGCCACAGGAGGTATTCGCCGAACTCGACCATGAGCCGCTGGCCGCCGCCTCCATCGCACAGGTACACCGAGCACGTTTGGAAGATGGTACGGCGGTGGTTATCAAGGTGCGTCGCCCCGGCATCCGGCCAACAGTGGAGGCGGATCTGCGCCTGCTAGCCCGCCTGGCAGAAATTGTCGATGCCGAATCAGCCGATCTACGCCGCTTCAAACCGCGCGAGGTGGTGCGCCAGTTCACTCTCTCCCTGCGCCGCGAACTGGATTTAGCGGCCGAATGCCGCAACGCTGAACGGGTCGTCCGCAATTTCATAGAGCATCCGGATATCGTTATCCCCAAGGTCTATTGGCCATGGTGCAGCGAGCGCGTGAACGTACAGGAATATATTGACGGTATTCCCGGCCGCGACCTTAGGGCCGTAGACCAAGCAGGTATGGATCGAAAAATTCTGGCACAACGCGGTGCTCAAGCGGTATTGAAAATGATCCTCGAAGATGGTTTTTTTCACGCCGACCCCCACCAGGGTAACGTTTTTTACCTGACTGGTAACCGTATCGCCTTCATCGATTTCGGCATGGTCGGACGCCTGCCCGAGCACCGTCGAAATCAAGTCGTGAACCTCTTACACGGCCTGGTGGAGCAGGATGCCCAAAGCGTGGTTGAGGTGCTGTTAGATTGGGCCGGAGACACCCCGGTAGACACCGAAAGCCTGACCCTTGAAATCGAGGGCTTTGTCGATCAATACCACGGCGTTCCTTTAAAGGATCTTAACCTGGGAGCCATGCTGGCCGAGCTGACGGCGTTGCTTCGCGATCACGCCCTCAATTTACCGCCCGATCTGGCTCTGCTCATCAAGGCCTTTATCACCCTGGAAGGGATGGGCCGTCAACTGGACCCCGACTTTGACATGGTGGCAGAGGCGTCGCCCTTTCTGCAGCGCGCCATGCTGGCCCGCTACGCACCCGATGTTCTGGCCAAACGAGGTTGGCGGGCTATGGCAGGCACCGTCGATCTGTTAACCGGGCTGCCACAAGACCTGCGCCAGCTCTTGCGCTCCGCCCGCAGCGGTAGATTCCAGCTTCATGTCGATGTCACGCGATTGAAAACATTTGGCAATCAACTGGACCGTGCCGGCAGTCGCATGGCGGTAGGAAATGTCACCGCTGCATTGATCATCGGCTCCTCCATCGTCATGACCGTTAAAGGTGGCCCGACTCTGTTTGGTCTGCCCCTGTTCGGTCTGCTCGGATTTGTCGGTGCTGCCCTCGGTGGGGTTTGGTTACTGCTGTCCGTCTGGCGCAGTGGACGAATTAGATAGGAGAGCCTAAACAAGTGATGGAAACAGAAAAACAGAAACACCGACTGCCAACCCTCTATATTCCTCATGGCGGTGGCCCCTGCTTTTTCATGGAATGGACCATGGGGCCAGCGAACACCTGGGACAACATGCAGCGTTGGCTTGCGCAACTTGGCGACACGATTCAGCCAGTACCTAAGGCGATTGTTGTGGTATCGGCCCATTGGGAAACTGAAATCATCACGATTAACAATGGCGCTCATCCGCCAATGTTATACGACTATTACGGTTTTCCCGAACATACCTATCAGCTGCAATACCCAGCTCCCGGTTCTCCTGCGCTGGCAGAAAAAATAGCGGCGCTGTTTTCAATATCGGGGATTGCCAGTTCGATGGAATCTGAGCGCGGCTATGATCACGGTCTGTTTATCCCGCTGTTATTGGCCTATCCGAACGCAAACATACCCGTTGTTCAGGTCTCTTTAAACAAATCGCTTGATCCCGCCAGTCACTTGCAAATTGGTCGCGCACTTGCGCCACTGCGTAGTGAGGGTGTGCTAATCATTGGCAGTGGCATGAGTTATCACAACATGGGCAGATTGATGAGACAGGATGCCCCTAACCGGGAATCAGATCAGTTTGATGAATGGCTGACAAAGATCTGTACGCTTTCCGCGACAGAAAGAGATGAGCAACTGTGCCGGTGGTCGAAGGCACCATCGGCACGAGATGCCCACCCGCGCGAAGAGCACCTTTTACCGCTCATGGTTATTGCAGGTGCAGCAGGCGACGATCTCGGCACGCGGGCGTTTACTGATCGTGTCATGGGCGCGACGGTATCGGCGTATCGATTTGGTTGATCTTAGAGTGTTGAAAGGATTGAGGACAAACAGATGAAAGAGATCCATACCAAAAACTGGATTGTTGGCGGGTTGCTATTAGGTGTCACGATTGCCATCGCCTTATACCTCTGGCAAGAGTCACAGACACCAGAACTTCCGGATGGCTTTGCGGCAGGTAACAGTCGCATTGAGGCAACCGCCGTTGATATCGCGACGAAGAACGGCGGCCGTGTCACGGAAATCCTGGTGGCGGAAGGTGAATGGGTGAAGGCAGAGCAACTGCTGGCGAAGATGGATGCCCATGAGATTGAGGCCGATCTGCATGCGGCAGACGCTAATTTGCGCCGGGCACGGGAGAGCAAACGCCACGCTCAGGCCATTGTGGCTCAGCGCGAAAGTGAATTGACCCTGGCGCAACAGGAGTTGCAACGAGCCTTACAGATGGATAAACAAGGCTTCGTTGCAAAAGAGCTGCTCGACCAGAAGCGAAGTCGTCTGCGCACCAGCGAAGCGGCATTGCAAGCGGCCAAGGTTCAGGTGGCCGAAGCGGAGGCCGCCATCGAAGCCGCCGAGGCTCAGATAGGGAAGATAAAAGTCAGATTGGCCGACAGTCTGTTGATCTCACCACGGGATGGCCGTGTGTTATACCGCCTTGCCGAGCCGGGTGAAATTCTTGGCATGGGGGGCAAGGTGTTGACGATTGTTGATCTGAGCGATGTTTATATGACGCTGTTTCTGCCGACCCATCAGGCGAGCCGGGTCAGCATCGGCGCGGATGCCCGCATTGTACTGGATGCCTTACCGGATATGGCCATCCCGGCAAAGGTCTCGTTTATCGCGCCGCGTTCACAGTTTACCCCCCGCGCCGTGGAGACCCGTACCGAGCGGGAAAAACTGATGTTTCGTGTGAAAGTCAAAATAGATCCTCAGATACTCAAACGCTATGCCGAGCAGGTCAAGACCGGCGTGCCCGGCATGGCCTATGTGCAGCTTGATCCCGACATACCCTGGCCGAACAATTTGCCACCGTTATTAAACCTGACAGAGATACCAGAGTAGTGAATAACGAAACCGTCGCCCAATTGACCGGTGTCACCCATCGCTACCGCAAAACTGTTGCCCTCGACAACATCGATCTACACATCCCCGCCGGTTGCATGGCGGGATTGATCGGCCCGGATGGGGTGGGCAAATCCAGCCTGCTGGCGCTGGTGGCGGGCGTGCGAAAAATCCAGCAGGGGCGAGTCATGACATTGGGTGACGATATGGCTGATCATCGTCACCGCAGCCGTGTTTGCCCGCGTATCGCCTATATGCCGCAAGGTCTCGGTAAGAATCTCTACATGTCCCTCTCGGTGTTTGAAAACATCGATTTTTTTGCTCGTTTGTTCGGCCAGGAAGCGAATGAACGTCACTGGCGCATCGACGAGTTACTACAGAGCACCGGACTGGCACAGTTTCGTGACCGCCCTGCTGGCAAACTCTCTGGCGGCATGAAACAAAAGCTTGGCCTCTGTTGTGCGCTGATCCACGACCCGGACCTGTTGATACTGGACGAACCCACCACCGGCGTCGATCCGCTCTCACGACGCCAGTTCTGGACGCTGATTGAACGCATACGCGGTCGCCGTGAAGGCATGAGTGTGCTGGTTTCCACCGCCTATATGGACGAGGCCGCAGGCTTCGATTGGCTGGTGGCCCTGGATGAGGGCAAGATCCTGGCGACCGGCACACCACTGGAGTTGATGTCTCAGACTGGAATGGATGACCTGGATGCGGCCTTTATTCAGCTGCTACCGGAGCAGAAACGACAGGGGCATAAAATGCTCGTTGTGCCACCCCGTACCGTGCAGAATGATGGCCCTGCCGCCATACAGGCATTGGCACTGACACGCCGCTTCGGTGATTTTACCGCGGTGGACGATGTCAGCTTTGAGATTGAACGCGGCGAAATTTTCGGTTTTGTCGGCTCCAATGGTTGCGGCAAAACCACCACCATGAAGATGCTGACCGGTTTATTACCGGCGAGCGCGGGTGAAGCGGCCCTGTTCGGTCATCCTGTGGACGCCCACGACATGGCCACCCGCAAACGGGTCGGATTTATGTCGCAAGGTTTCTCGCTCTATGCCGAGTTAACGGTACGGCAAAATCTGCAACTGCACGCGCGCCTGTTTCATCTCCCCACGGAACAGATTCAATACCGGGTGGATGAGATGATCACCGATTTTGATCTCTCTAATTATGCAGGCGAACTGGCCGCCCGTTTGCCACTCGGCATCCGTCAGCGTTTGTCGCTGGCGGTGGCCGTGATCCACCGCCCGGAAATTTTGATCCTGGATGAGCCTACCTCGGGTGTGGACCCGGTGGCACGGGATACGTTTTGGCGCTACCTCATCAAACTCTCTCGTCAGGACGGCGTGACTCTCTTTGTTTCCACTCATTTCATGAATGAGGCCGAACGTTGTGATCGCGTCTCTTTGATGCACTCCGGGCGGGTGTTGGCTACGGATACCCCGACCGCCCTGATTGCCGCACAGCAGGCAAAAACGCTGGAAGAGAGTTTTATCCGCTATCTTGAGGACGCTGAAACCGTGTCATCAACAGCGATTGATAGTGAAACAACCATCTCAATCAGCGCAGAAAAAACACCGAAGAAAAAAAAGCGCCCAGCGTCCAGCGCCTTCAACCCGCTGAGGCTGTTCGCCTATGCCCGCCGTGAGACCATGGAGATCCTGCGTGATCCGATCCGCCTGGCGTTTGCATTTTTAGGCACGGTCATCTTGATGTTTGTGCTCGGCTTCGGCATCAGCATGGATGTCGAAGATATCAACTTTGCGGTGTTCGACCGCGATCAAAGTCCTGAAAGCCGTGACTACATCCAGAGCATTGCCGGTTCACGCTATTTTATCGAACGCCCAGCGATACAGAGCGATCATGAGATGGACCGGCGGATGCGCAGTGGCGAACTCAGTCTGGTGCTCGAAATTCCGCCCGATTACGGCAAGGCGTTGCGGCGTGGGCGAACGCCGGAGCTAAGTGCGTGGATTGATGGAGCCATGCCGTTCCGTGCTGAAACCATTGGCGGTTATCTGCAGGGCATGCACTACGACTATATTGCCGATCTGATGCTTCGTAACGTGGGTATGGTGCCTCAAAGCGGCGCTGCCAATCTGCAGATCCGCTATCGCTACAATCAGGATTTCAAGAGTATTAACGCCATGGTGCCTGCGGTGATCCCGTTACTACTGGTGATGATTCCGGCCATGTTGACCGCGCTGGGTGTAGTGCGTGAAAAAGAACTCGGCTCCATCACCAACCTCTATGCAACGCCCGTGACCCGGTTGGAGTTTTTACTGGGTAAACAGTTGCCTTATATCGGCATTAGTATGATCAATTTTTTTAGCCTGGTATTGCTGGCCGTGTTTGTCTTTGGTGTACCGCTCAAGGGCAGCCTGTTTGCTCTGACCTTAGGCGCGCTACTCTATGTGATTGCTACAACAGGGCTGGGGTTGTTCATGTCCTCCTTCACTCGTACTCAAATTGCCGCGATGTTCGGCACCATGATCGCCACGGTATTACCCGCTGTTAGTTTCTCAGGACTCATTAATCCGGTTTCTTCTTTGGAAGGCGGTGGTGCCGTGATTGGAAATGTTTATCCAACCACCTATTTTCTGCTCATCAGCCGCGGCACCTTTACCAAAGCACTTGGGTTTACCGAACTATCCGGCTTCTTTATACCGTTGCTGGCCGCTATTTTGGTGATAACGCTGTTATGCGTTCTGTTATTGAAAAAGCAGGAGGCGTAACCATGCGACGGCTGGCAAATATCTTCCATCTGGGCATAAAAGAGTTGCGCAGTCTCTATCGTGACCCGGTGATGTTTATATTTATTATTTTTTCCTTCACGGTCATGATCTATCTGGCCGGTAAAGGCGTTTCGATGGAACTGCATAATGCGCCCGTCGCGGTGGTAGACGAAGACCGTTCGCCATTATCACAACGTATCACCCGCGCCTTCTACGGTCCCAGTTTTAAAACGCCTGATATGATCGATATTGCCGAGATCGATACGGTCATGGATGCGGGCATCTACACATTCGTGCTCGATATACCGCCGAATTTTCAGCGCGATGTACTGGCCGGTAAACAGCCGGAGATCCAGGTCAATGTGGATGCGACACAGATGTCCCAGGCCTTCATTGGTGCAGGTTATATCCAAAACATCACGCTGGGAGAGATTACAACATTCGTGCAAGGCTATCGTGCGGACAGTGCAATGCCCATCGAACTTATCACGCGTATGCGTTTTAACCCTACGCTGACCAGCGCCTGGTTTGGTGGCGTCATGGAGTTGATCAACATCATCACCTTGCTTTCCATCATCCTGACCGGCGCGGCGCTGATTCGTGAACGTGAGCACGGCACACTTGAACACCTGTTAGTCATGCCGCTCACGCCCGTTGATATTATGTTGTCCAAAGTCTGGGCCATGGGGCTGGTGGTGTTGGTGGGCGCTACGTTGTCGCTACAATTTATGATCGCCGGTGTGCTGGAGATGCCGATTGCCGGATCGGTGCCGCTGTTTCTGTTGGGCACGGCGATCTTCCTGTTTTCAACCACCTCATTGGGTATCCTGCTTGGCACCATCGCCCGCACCATGCCCCAACTGGGTCTACTGATGATCCTGTTTATTATCCCGTTACAGATGTTATCCGGTGGCTCAACACCCTACGAGAGCATGCCGCAATTTGTGCAGGTTGCGATGCAGTTTGCCCCGACCAGCCATTTCGTTAGCATCGCGCAAGCCATCCTCTATCGTGGTGCAGGCTTTGAGGTGGTGTGGCCCGATTTAGTTGCAAATATTGTTATCGGCATGGTGTTTTTCTTAGTGGCGCTGGCGCTGTTCCGTAAGAGTCTGACAGCGGCACAGTAGGGGTGCTTCCAGACGGTTGCTTTTAGGTAGGGGCTTATTTATGCGGATTGGGTGTATTTGTTGGTGGCTGATCGTTAACACGCTGGTGATATCGGTTGCTCAGGCGCAATCCGCTGTTGAGTGGCAAGCACTCTCCTTTACTTTGGATAATGATCTTTTCACCTTGACCAACGGCGACAGGCATTACACAAACGGTGTGCATATTCGCCTTGAATCAAAGCCATTCGATGAGTTCAACCGTGAGACCACGCCGTCTTTGCTGTTGCCTTTGTTAGATCCTTTTCCGCTGGTGACCGATGATTTCGATCATCGCACACTGGCGTATCAATTCGGACAACTCATGTTTACACCGGCAGACATCAGCATCTCAAACCCTCAGCCCGATGATATGCCCTATGCAGGTATGCTGTATATGGCCGCCGATCTAAGCGCCAGAAATGAAGGTTATGCCGATACCGTCAGGTTTATGGTGGGCATCGTTGGGCCCTGGTCGCAGGCGGACGATACACAACGACATGTGCATCAACTTATCAATTCCGATGAACCACAAGGGTGGAACAACCAGTTACATAATGAACTGGTATTCAATCTGATGTATGAGCGTCGAACACCTTTTTCCATGGGACAACTAGAGCGTGGTTTTAACTACCAATGGATAAGCATTCAACAAGCTGAATTGGGCACCATCAATACCGGCGCGGAAGTGAGCCTGGCATTATTGATCACAGAAATTGGTACGCCACAATCACATAACGTCCAGCCTTCTGTTGCACAAAATACCTATCTGTTTCGCTCTGACTTAAGCCAAGGCTATTTTGGCTTATTCGGCATCACCGGCAGGCTCACACTCAGAAATATTTTTCTGGATGGGAATACCTTTCGTGACAGCCCAAGTGTGGAAAAAGAGCTGCTGAGTGCAGGTGTTTTCTACGGGATTGGTTATTCCACACGAAAATGGGGCATATCGGCAAGTTGGGTTAGGGAGGGCAAACGTTTTGAAACACAAGACAAAGGCCTACATTATGGATCTGTTACGGTGACTTATCGATATTGATATTACTGACCTTACCAAACGTCACAAAAGTTATTTTAAGAGTTTAAAAGTTGGTCGGATTGATCCAATAATATTCATCAAATCAGTATAAGTATAGCAGCCATAAAATGATAGAGTTTATAAAAGAGATATTGATGGAATATGGCATCGGTTATGAGGCAATTGTAGGCGTGATCACACTGATTGTGCTGTTGGCTAGCCTGTATGTCATCATAAAAAAATGAGGTTACTCAAAGTGTGAAAAATTTTTTACCTCGGACGGTTGTTGTGCTTGGTTTGGTCTCTATGCTTAATGACACTGCCAGCGAAATGATTACGCCACTACTGCCGTTGTTTCTGACGGCAACCTTAGGTGCCGGGCCTGTGATTGTTGGATTGGTCGAAGGCTTAGCGGAAGCGAGTGCCAGTATATTGAAGCTGGTTTCCGGCTGGCTGGTTGATCGGGGCTGGAACCCTAAAAAGCTAGTTGTGGGTGGTTATACCGTTTCCAATGTATCACGTCCGCTGATCGGGCTGGCACTTGGGTGGACCTCGGTCATGGTGCTGCGTTTTCTGGATCGTGTGGGTAAAGGTTTGCGCACATCCCCACGAGATACACTCATCGCCATCACCGTCGATCAGCGAATACGGGGACGCGCTTTTGGTTTTCATCGCGCCATGGATCACACCGGGGCGATGCTCGGTCCGTTGCTGGCGTTTATGCTGTTGCAAGTGGGATTTGAATTGGGCGATGTCTTTCTCACCTCACTCATTCCCGGTCTGTTGGTTATCCTGTTGGTCGTATTCGCCTTACCAACACCTGCTACACCAGTTGTTACAAAATCAACTCGGTTTCACTGGCGTGAGCTGGACAAACGCGTTCGGGCATTGATTCTGACTGCAGGGGGAATGGCCCTGGCCACGCCCCCTGAAGCGTTCTTGATATTATGGTTGAGCAATGCAGGCTTGCAGGTAGTGTGGGTACCGCTGGTATGGGCAGCTGCTCACGCTGTACGGGCAGTGATCTCGACTCCCGCCGGAATATTATCAGACCACATCGGACGAATGCCCGTAGTCATTATCGGCTGGGCTGGCAGAATCGTATTGCTGTTGGTGTTCGCGTTGTTCTCGGACGGTACCTGGTGGGTCTGGTTGCTGTTTCTTCTCTATACCGCGAGCACCGCGTTCACTGAAGGCGCGGAACGTGCCCTGATAGGCGACTTTGCACCCGAAGAGCAACGTGGCACTGTTTATGGCCTCTATCATCTTATTTGTGGCTTGTTGGCACTGCCGGGAGCTTTATTGTTCGGCGTAATATGGCAATGGATTAGTACGGGAGCGGCTTTTTATATAGCGGCTGTTTTAACTGCTCTCTCCGCAGTTGCTTTGTTTGCATTAACAAGGGAGGAGATCAAACATTAGCTACGTCCGGTCCTTGATCTCATCGTAAGTGAATGTCTATGTTGAACCGTGATACTAAAACCAAAGATATGGAAGAGCGCAACACACTCATTATCCTTCTAGTCATTAACGGTTTTATGTTCCTGGCAGAAATTATCGTGGGTATCGTTGCAGAATCCACAGCATTGATTGCCGATTAATTAGACATGTTTGCCGATGCAACGGTTTATTTAACTGCGCTCTATGCCGTTGGACAAGGTGTGGGAAGAAAAGCGAAATCGGCCTTGATGGGCGGTGTTTAGCAACTTTCCCTAGGCGTCGGTGTGCTCTATGACATTATGCGTCGATATCTTTATGGTAGTGAGCCTGAATCACTGCTTATGATTCTAATGGGGATGGCTGCCTTGGTAGCGAATATCACCTGCCTCACATTGATTTATAAATACAGAAAAGGCGAGGTTCATATGCGTGCCAGCTGGATCTTTTCCAAGAGCGATGTCGTTGCGAATCTGGGAGTCATTGCGGGCGGTCTACTAGTGGCGTATTTCAACTCCCCTTATCCCGATCTAATCATTGGATGTATCATCGTCTACATCGTGACTAGAGGTGGCATTACTATCATTCATGAAGCGAGCAAGCTCAATTGAACTTTATGCAAGTGGGTGAATTTTAAACATATCGTGTTTGATATACTTATCGAGCCAATGCTGAAGCGGCAGCAGAGATTACACCGAAATTTCTATGACTGCTTTGTCTATGTTGCCGACCTCTAAAGCCCCTGGGGAAAACCCAGGGGCTTTGTTTTAGACCTCCATCCGCTCTGAAATCTCTAGCGCATCATCTACCTCAATCCCCAGATACCTGACCGTACTCTCTAGCTTGGTATGGCCAAGAAGTAACTGGATTGCTCTCAGGTTGTGAGTCTGGCGATAAATCAGAGATACCTTGGTTCGCCTTAGAGAGTGTGTGCCGTAATCAGCCGGATCTAGGCCAATATCTGTAACCCACTGTTCTACTATTCTGGCGTATTGTCGGGTCGAGATGTGAGGTGACTGATGGAATCTGCTTTGGAATAGATAGTCATCATATTTCAACGCTTTGTGTGATATCAGGTTAGACACTGCTATTTTGGTCTGATCTGTAATTTCAAATTGTACAGGCTGCTTGGTTTTCTGCTGCATGATCATGGCTCTTTTCAGGATTGATGAGCCATGTGAGATGTCGCTTACTTTTAGCTTTACCAGATCACAGCCGCGAAGTTTGCTGTCGATGGCTAAATTGAACAAAGCAAGGTCTCGGATGTTGTTTGCCAGCTGTAGCCTTATTCGAATAGCCCAGATCTCTTGAAGTTTGAGGGGGAGCTTCTGACCGACTAGTTTACCTTTGTTCCATGGGGTATGTTGGGGTGTAGATAGAGTGCTCATGTTGAATCCTCCATTTTGGTCTAGGGGATTCAAAGTATGGTAAAACATAGGCTTAGTTTCAGAGCGGACGTTCAGCGGGGGATGGTTGAACTACGACTGTTGGCCGATAAGAGAAGTCAGTTAGTTTGAAATCAGTAACGTTTTTTGAATTTGTAAATTTATAAATATTAGAAGTGCGAAGGTCGGCTTCTGAGACACAGCTGCCGTTTTCTTAATGTGAATCAAACTTCCGCTTCAGGGTGTTAACTGCTGTTAGTTATAATGGTTTTGACCGTCCGCTTCTGAGACACTAAAACAGCTCATACCTTAACCTATATTACCGATACGCTAATCTTCATGGGGTTCGCTTTCTCTTGGGTCTTTTGCCATTCATTGCGCTCCACTTCTTGCCCTGCTTTGATTTAGGGCCAGTTGATAGCCCACCATGTAATTTGCAACGGCCGTTAATGTGAAGGTCTCTACGCTTGCATGGAGATCCAGATCGAGTCTTGGCACCACAGGTTAAGCCAATAAGATCAGCTGGTAATTCAGGTGGGTGTGGCATAGGTAGTACTATGCCAGTATTCATGAACTCTTGAATCCACCGTTCACGAACTAACGGGAAAATCTTTAGGCTTTCTTGGTAGCTGCGCCATTTTTGACGGATTGTATTGTCTGGGCTCATATTTGTACGGTCTATGCTTTAGTGTCTTTAACATAGTTATAGATTAGTATGGTGAGGACTCGTAGCGCATCTCATTACAACTAGCATTATTGTCATCGATAAATATACAACATCCACTATTTCATAATGCCAGAAAACACATGTGAGAAGGAAGCCATGGGGGCAAGTTTGGGGGCAACATATAAATAACGAACACGACTTATATATAAATATCATATACTTAAATAGTTTATTCGGTAGTCCCCGTCTCCACCAAATAACAAAGCCACCCTAGCGGTGGCTTTTTTATTTGGCGGATTCGGATGGATGAGTAGCCCAAACGGTTCGACAAATTTGTCTGGAACAAATTTGCACAGGGTCATGCTTTTTATGACCCTGACCCGAAGGGTGAAACACAGGGATGTGTTTCATATTCCCCCACTAAATCGCACCCACTACATTAAGCAAAGCCCATCACCTGGGTGGCTTTTTTATTGGTGATGATGGGAGGATGACAAATTTGACGAGATCAAATTTGAACATGTACCCGGTTTCTGGGCATATGGCCCGGAGGGTGGAAGGCAGGATGCCTGGAATAAAACTCGTCAAAAGCACTGAGTGCTCCGCACACATCTATAGCGTGTCATCTTCACACGCAAGAACGGTTCGAAAAAATTGCCGGGAGCGATTTTTAACAGGGTCAACGCTTTTATGACCCTGGCCCCAAAGGGGTGCAGCACAGGGATGTGCTGCATATTCCCCCCCCGTCGATAGCAATCCCAGGGTGGTGCTGCAGGGCCAGGCTGCCCACCCTGTTACAGTGGCTGACCTGCTAAATGAAGACGAATTGCCGTCCTTGAAACGCAGCCTTACGGGGCGTTTTGATAGACAGAACTATAGAATACTGTGACTATATTGATCACAACTGACCTAATACACAGTCACCAGCTAGAAAGCCGGTAACTGTCAGGTGAGCCTGAACGACTAATAAATAAAAACAGAATAATTGATATTTATTAGAACAAGCGGCTAATTTATATAATACAGATGATGTGCCCGCTTATTCCATTTTCATTTTGACAGTGTCATTTTTCTCTTTGGTCCATTGGTGCATCGAACCATCATAGAGCTTGACGTTCTTGTTTCCGAGTACTTCCGAATACAGGAACCAGCTGCCGGAAGCAAGATGACCGCTGTTGCAATATGTAATCATGTTGCCTTTGTAATCAATGCCCATCGCACTGGATAATTGTTTCAGATCTTCTGCCGTCGTGAAGCTCGGTTTGTTTCCCGGTCCGGTGAGCAGTTCATTGGGCATAATCCTGGCGCCGGGGATGTGCCCTTTCTTATAAACATAGGATTTCCTGTAGGTACCGAGGTACTGTGCAATCGAGCGGGTATCCACCAATTGTGTGGTTTTATCACCTAATGCCTGTTTGACATCAGCGCTGCTTGCCAGAATGTCTTTGCGTTCCGCACTGGCTACCCAGTTACCAGATCGCTGTTTGCTTTCATCAATACTTATTTTACCGCCACTTCTGAGCCAGTCTGCCATACCACCATTGAGTATGGCCATGTCATCATGGCCATAGTATTTCAGGCTCCAGTACAGACGCGTAGCATTCATCGCATCCTTGTTGGACTCACCCTTGCTGACAATGACAATGGCATCACCTTTGTTAAGGCCGGTACTTTGCATCAGCTTTTCGAACTGAGCTTTCGGCAGCAGCAGTTTATCGATTTCATTGCCATCAATTATAAGCCTGGTGCGAATTTTCTTGTAATCGACCAGGCGTGCGTCTGGAATATGGCCACCAACCCTGAGCAGAGTCAGCTTGCCGGATTTCTTGTCCTTGCGAAAAACCGGTTTGCTGGTAAAACTTTTGGTATCGGCGCGGATGTCCAGAACAACGACTTTGTCGAGGTTGTTTTTCAGCCAGTCACTGTCGACCAGTGGTGAAGGAACGGCACCGGCATGGACGATATCAAGATTGATAAACAGCAGTGTGATTAGAAAGAGTATTCGGGGCGAAAGTGTCATGTGTCACCTCCTCGATAGTATTTATGGCATTTGTGGTAGTTATAACACGAATTTAATATCAGGCGATTGATATTCATCTAAACTTGTTCAAACCAGGCCGGCGGCCTGCTGAATATCCTCTAACAGTTTGATTTCCCTGCTAGATAAGGTATAGATTTGTCGGTCCTGCTGAACTGTAGCCAGATCGCGGCCACAGGCCAATGCTTCAATTTGTTGGTCACGCTGCTCAAGCAGCTGTTGCAGCACCGGACGATAAAAGTGTGCCATCGCCAGCAGCCATTGTTCGGTCAATGACAGTGCTGGTTCGCAGGGTATGCGATCAAGCTGCTCCAGCAAGTCGGCTGTCTCACCCCAGGCTTCGCCGGTGACCCAGAGATTGACGCTAAACCACTGTAGTGGCTGGCCCTGCTGGTCCATCGACAGTGCTGCCAGATGACTCCATTTATTTCCGCTTTGCAGAAACAGGTGGAAATGCCCATGCTCCTGTTCGGGACGGTTGTTCGCGCCATGGCAGTGATAATAGGCATTCATGCCAAGGCCATCAAAGCGATAACGATCAACCGGGTATCTGGTATCGGTTTCAACGACAGAGTTTGCCGGCAAGGTCGCCAGTAGCGGATTGCTTTCCTCGGCGGCAAATGCCTGAATGCAGGAGACCAGGATTTCGAGTGACATGGGTCACAATGAACAGGGCGGAACGGACAGCCCACAGGGCACCCCGCTTTCCTGCATCCCGGTATCTTCGCCCTCGATGATGATCAGATCCTGCTGGTTCTGTGCCGGTTGGGGTTCCGGTGCCTGGTGTTTGGTATGATCAATAGCAACGGCAATGGCGGCTATGCTGAGTGCGGAGCCCATGATCAGTTTGCTTTTCATGCCGCCTTACCTCCGATGGGTTTATCCATGCCCATCCAGATCTTGATATGGATACCGAGGATCGAGCCACTGAAGCCGGCCAACAGCCAGGCCCAGCCATGCAGACTACCGGTGCTGATGCCGGCCAGCAAGGCACCAATATTACAACCAAATGCCAGCCTGGCGCCATAGCCGAGTAACAGGCCGCCGATGATGGCAGTGATAATACGCTTGAATTTGAGTTTTGAATCAGGAGCAAACTTGCCGGCCAGCGCTGCGGCCAGTAACGCACCCAGGATGATGCCAAAGTTCATGATCGAGGTGGTGTCAGCCAGGACACTGCTGTTGAGCGCCTGTTGCGGATATCCGCCGGACCAGTACTGCCAGCTCGAAATATCACCGCCGAGTGCCTGCCAGATCTTGGTGCCCCAGAGACCGAATGCAAATGTAATCGACCACGGGTGGCCGGCGACCAGCATGGTTAACAGGTTGAAAAACATCAGGCCAGCGACACCCCACAACAATGGCCATGGCCCGAAAATCAGCCGATCTGAGAACGCCCTGTTTAACTGCGGATTGAGTGATGTCAGCTGCTGGTGACGATGCAGCTCGATTGCGCGCACTATTATATAAAGTATTGCAAGCACCACCAGTTGTCCGATCAGGGCTGGCAGCCAGCCAAATGACTTGATCAGTGACACCTCACCAATATTCGGCAGGCTTATCCACCAAGGCAGATGCACGGAACCGAGCGTGGAGCCAATAATGAAAAATGCCAGCGTGATCAGCATATCGGTATGGCCCCAGCCGACAGTGTACAGCGTACCTGATCCACATCCACCACCGAGTTGCATACCGATACCAAACAGGAATGCACCCACAAATACTGATACGCCGACCTGGCCCAGCGCGGCAAAGCCATTCAGTTCGGGAACGGACTGGCCGACAATCGGAAAGAAAATTATCGATGTGCCCGCCAGCAGCAGAATCTGTGCACGTATACCGACACTGTTGCGCTCACGGGTAAATTGACGCCAACCACCGGTGAAGCCGAATAACGCATGCACCAGAGTGATACCGAGACCTGTGCCGATCAGGAATAGCACGGCCTGTGTCAGAGCAAATTCATGTTGTAACAGCAGGCTGATGGCAAGGATTGCCAGTAACGTCAGCGTGATAACATTGATGTCGGGACGTTTTTGCGTGATCGCGCTCAAAATCAGGACTCCTGCTTCGAAAGGATTCGTGTGAACCATTTTCGATAATGCAGTGTTATAGCTGTATTTTCAAGGCCAGGGTCAGCGCCGGAAAAAATGCAACACAATGGCCAGAACAATACAGATAATGATCATCGATGTGATGGCTATGAATAGCTTGCTGCGCTCGCGTGCGACGCGGTTACTCGAACCCTTCAGTAGCAGACAAATGACCCGGTGGACCTCGCGAACAACATCATCTGCGGCTACTGCTCAAATTACGTTTCTACACACAGACTCAAGAGAATGCAGCCTGCCCAGCATACATCACATGACGCAAACAACACAAAGCAGCCGTTTCCGTCTCTGAACCACAGCTGCTAATATCCTGATGACAGCAACAGCCAGGAATCGCAATGAAAAATGACAGGACCTATGACATAAAGGATATCGCACTTGCGGATGCTGGACTCAGGCGTATTGAATGGGCCTGGCAGGAAATGCCGGTTTTGCGTCAGTTGCTGACACGTTTCGAATCCACAAAACCGCTGCGTAATATTCGCATCGCCGGATGCTTGCACATCACCACGGAAACCGCCAGCCTCGCCCGTACCTTAAAGGCCGCCGGTGCGGATCTGGTACTCTGTGCCAGTAATCCACTCAGCACTCAGGATGATGTCGCCGCGGCACTGGACATCGACATTGATTCACTAAGTGAAGAACAGCAACGCTACCTTGGTTCGTGGCAACAGGGTACGCTGTAATAACATGGCTTAAAATAGCGCCCTGTAACAAATGCCTGTTGATATTGAAGATAACAATCATTATGAATGATTCACAACGGTTTTACGGTATACCCTGCCCCCTATAAGATGTGCATGAACTGGCGAACCGACCAAAGGCGCGCGATTGGCAAGTTATTGTAATATATGTATTTATACTTATTTATCTTTCATATAGCGATAGGCCTTTCGCACTACATATAAGTAATTTCTAGCAAGCAGCTCTTGATTAGGCATCAATCCATCAACTACAGTTATATTGAGCAAGGTCATCATCTCGCAAACTGCAGGGTGCTATTTTATAAGCCTTGTTACTATGTTTCCTGGGTTACAGGAGGACGCTAAATGAAAATACCATTTCAATTAACCTTTCGCGACATGGAACACTCGGATGCGGTGGAAGCCGATGTGCGAAAACGGGTGGAAAAACTGGACAATTATTTTCCCGAAATCATCACGGGTTGCCGTGTCGTGGTTGAATACCATCACCAGCATCACCACCAGGGAAACCTGTTTCATACCCGTATCGACCTCACAGTACCGGGTGACGAACTGGTGGTAAGCCGCGAACCGAACAAGAACCATGCGCATGAATCCATGCACGTTTCCATACGCGATGCCTTTGATGCCGCTACCCGACAACTGAAAACCTATACTGACAAACTACGCCACCGAACCAAGCGACATGCAACACCGCTACATGGCCAGATTGTGTCACTGAAACCCGACGAAGACTTTGGCCGTATCGTCACCGATGATGGACGTGAAATTTATTTTCATCGTCATAGCGTCATCAATCAGGACTTTGATCAGCTTGATGTCGGCCAGGAGGTACGTTTCGATGAAGAAACCGGTGATGCCGGACCACAGGCGAGCACGGTAAAGGTTGTTGGCAAGCACCATATTCCTCAACAAAGGCCGTAACTGGTGACTAACAGATAACTAGCCGCTGAACGCATTAGCTGCAGCCTGGGTGACGCCAGCACCTCAACTGTTTTTTCACTTGCAAAGCCTAAAGCTTAAACTGCCCCAGCCCCATACGCAGTTCGAAGGCGAGTCGTGCCAGGTCGTGTCAGGGGTCGGTGGTTTGTTTGCTGACGTCCTCCGGCTGCCTGGCCTGGTTCTGTATTTGCGTGATATTGCTGTTCAGTTCTTCGATAACTGCGCCTGCTCTTCTGCGGCACTGGCGATCTGTAGATTTATATCAGTAATGCCTCTAAGCGCGCCGCCATGCCATCCAGCGAATTGACCGCTGCCACTGTTTATCTAGCACCTGCCGACCTGCGACACCAATGAAAATTTAATGAAACCAAATTGAAGGATGACCTTCAAACAAAAGAGCAATAGAATAGGGCTCTAATCAGGGTGCTGGAGACGGCATTATTAACAGGAAGCGATAGATATGGCAGACAATCAGGATCATCAGTATGTTTTCTACACCAAGGTAGCCTGGGGCATTTATGTGCTTATAACCATGCTCATTATGGCGGTACTGGTATTAGTTGTTGCGCGGGACAATGAGGAAATGTTTTTCTACGGCTTATTAACACCCGCGGCGTTTTATGTTTTTCGGCCGACCAACCGCTATATCGGTCGACTAGTTTACAAATTTACGGGCATGTCGCAGACTGGTGAGCAGAAATAAGCAGCGCAAGCCTAAACTATGCGCTGGTTCAGGCCATGGTTTAAACGGCACACGCAAACCATCAAATGCTCCGCTGAAATACAGCTGGATCACAGCCAGATATTAACAAAAGCCAAAGTAGACAGCCATGCCAACAAAGAAAACCACCATAGACCATAAAAAGCTGGATGAGATTGTGCTTAAGGCGCGCAATGACAGTGAGCAGCGCGGACATGGCTACCGTGAGCAGGCATTAAAAATGTACCCGTGGATATGCGCACGCTGTGCACGGGAATTCAACCGCAGCAACCTGCGTGAACTCACGGTTCACCATAAAAACCACGATCATGACTATAACCCGTCGGATGGCAGCAACTGGGAGCTATTATGCCTGTACTGCCATGACAACGAACATCAGCGTTATGAGGAAGAGATGGCCAGCCACGGCATTGAGCTGATTTCCGATGAAAAAAAGGAAGCCACCTACCAGCCATTTGCAGATTTAAAAGATTTTCTAACAAAAAAATAATACAGAATTTTTATCGCGCTGGTTCCCTGCACAAATCTACTCTGTATGCCCACGGGTCATTGAGAGAAACACGCCCAGCGATGCTAATAACACACCGCCACCAAGCATAATCGCTACCGGGTAAAACAGGTTTCCGGCCATATCCAGCTGACTGTATTTAATAATCATAATCAGCGCTTCAAGCACCACCGCAATGCACACGGTACCGACAAAACGGGTAATGGTACGGCGTATATTAAAAAATATATTATCGCCGGATTCACAGTTAATATACTCCTTGCCTACACCCACGCCCAGTTCGTACATTGCCAGGGATATCACCAGAATATTAATAGATTTGATGGCAACAGAGATCAGGTCGGTTGATTCGTCAAACACGGTACTCATAAACTGATACACAGAAGCCACCGCCAGCACCAGCGAAAGCAATAAAAACAGACTGGAGAAAAGAAAGGCCATCATCGACTTCATATGAGTGACCTGATCGAAGAACTGACCTTTTCCATCAATCATGCCTGACGCGGACCTGCAGGCAGCCGCTGAAAGCCCAGCCCCTTGACCTGGTATTTTGCATGCTGAATCGCTGCGATCGGCCGCCAGTGACGTCGTGGTATTCATTTTTACCCCCTTATATAGATCGAATCATTTTGCATAGAGTCTGCAACGAGACTGTTTATTTATAACTCGTCTTTAGAACAATCTATAAGCGGTAAAATTCTATTGATATTTGTGAACTGTAACCCAGTTACGATAACTGATTCGCAAGGATAGTTTTTTTCAGGTAACCGACCAGCCAGGTGCCGGATCAGGCACTAAAAACTAACGAGCAGGCATCGCAGAATTCTTCAAAACCTGCCGAAATGAATTCTCAATCTGTATTTGCCATTCATTTTTTTTATTATTGACGATCTGCTGCAGAAAACTGTCAATGCGTAGCTTGAAGCCGTTGCAGTCCATAAACACCTCGGGAATAGGCAAGTTAATATCCGCCTTGATGTCATCTTTTTTAGCGGAAAACTGTGGAGTGATTTTAACGCTGGCACGGGTATTAAAATCACCCTTACAGTCAACATTCATATTGGAAAACAGTAAATTATTTTTCAACTTGCCTGCCATGGTGACAGCCAGTGGCACTTCACTGATCATATGATTTTCAGTACTGCTAAATTTTGACTGGCCGTTTTTTACAATGTTCAGGCTGTACACACCATAGTCCCAGGATAGCGACTCATTGCGGTACAGCTGGTGCGGAATGTTTTTTTCAATCAGTACGCCCAGCATTTTATCGGTTGCACTTTGCGCATGCAGGTTTTGCGCGCACAGCAAAACAAGACTTAAAATAAACAAAATTGATTTCATCAGGTGGCTTTATCCAGTTTATTTTTCATTACCGCATAATACATCACCGGAATAACCAGTAATGTTAACAGCGTCGAAACCAGAATACCGAATATCAGTGATATCGCCAGCCCGCTGAAAATCGGATCATCGAGGATAAATAATGCCCCCATCATTGCCGCCAGTGCGGTGAGCACAATCGGCTTACTGCGCACTGCACTGGCCTGTATTACCGCTTCGCGAAATGCCATGCCCTCGGCCAGCTGTTCGTTAATAAAGTCCACCAGCAGTATCGAGTTGCGCACAATAATACCCGCCAGCGCGATCATGCCGATCATTGAGGTGGCGGTAAATTTAGCGCCCAGCAGGGCATGCCCAGGCATCACACCGATTATGGTCAACGGAATGGGTGCCATAATAATCAACGGCACAATATAGGAACGGAACTGCGCCACCACCAGAAAATAAATCAGCAGCAGGCCCACCGAATAGGCAATGCCCATATCACGGAAAGTTTCATAGGTGATCTGCCATTCACCATCCCATTTCATACTGTATTCGTAAGGATTGGCCGGCGGGTTAATAAAGTACTGGTGTATGCCCTGACCATTATTCAGTTGCTGCGCCGCGGCTGTCTGTTCGGCTGAGGGTTGTTTGAGCCGCTCGATCATATCAACCATACCGTAAAGCGGACTGTCCAGTTCCCCGGCCATATCACCGGTTACAAACACCACCGGCTGCAGGTCTTTGTGGTAGATGTGTTGTTCACGAAGCGTTTTTTCAATATGAACGATATCTTCCAGTGGAATGGCAACACCCAGTTTGCCCAGCAGTTTGATGGACATGATTTGTTCAATATCCGATTTGTTCTGCAACGGTAATTCCAGTCGAATCGGCACCGCATATTTGAAATGTTCACCGTGTAAATAGGCGGCATCATAACCCTGCAACAGGGTTTGCAACAGCTGACTCACCTGCTGTTGACTCACGCCCAGCAATGCAGCTTTTTGCCGATCCACATGCACAATGTAACGCGGTGCTGGGGTGATGGTTGTGTCATCCACATCGACAATATCCGGGGTGCTTTCAAACACCCTGCGAATATCCTGTGCCACGCGAATCTGTCCGGCATAATCCAGCCCGTAGACTTCAGCCACCAGTGGCGACATCACCGGTGGCCCCGGCGGTACTTCGGCGAGTTTTACATTGGCATTGAATTGCGCGGCAATCTTCTGCAGCGGTTCGCGCATTTCACGCGCGATCTCATGACTTTCTTTATCGCGCAATGATTTATCCAGCAAATTAACCTGGATGTCCCCCACATTGGAACCGCTGCGCAAATAATACTGGCGCACCAGGCCGTTAAAATTTATCGGCGCGGCGGTGCCACTGTAAATCTGGTAATTGGTGACTTCCGGCACACTGGCGACATACGCCCCCAGTGCTTCCATGGCCTGTGTGGTGTGTTCCAGCGGCGAGCCTTCCGGCATATCCACCACAATCTGGAATTCGGATTTGTTGTCGAAGGGCAGCATTTTCAGCACCACATGCTGGGTGTAGACCAGCGCTATCGACAGTGCGATGAGTACCAGCACCAGCAACGCCAGTTGCCCGCGGCGTTTTCTGCCACTGGTTTCATCAATAAATGGTCCGATCAGGCGGTTGAAAAAACGGCTGTAGCTGGCCGAGCTTTCCTCGTGCCCTGTCGATGCCGACTTGGCCAGAAACTTGTAGGACATCCAGGGTGTAATCACGAAGGCTACCGCCAGTGAAATCAGCATCCCCATACTGGCATTGATCGGAATCGGACTCATATAGGGCCCCATCAGGCCACTGACGAATGCCATGGGCAGTAGCGCTGCGATCACCGTCAAGGTGGCGAGTATGGTCGGACCACCCACTTCATCTACCGCTTTTGGAATGGCTTCAAGCAGGTTGTTATTGCCCATGCTCATATGGCGGTGAATATTTTCCACCACCACAATCGCGTCATCCACCAGAATACCAATGGAGAAAATCAGCGCAAAGAGTGACACTCGATTAAGGGTAAAGCCCCAGGCCCAGGAGGCGAACAGCGTAATCGCCAGGGTAATTACAACTGCGGTACCCACAATAAAGGCTTCCCGTTTACCCAGCGCCACCAGCACCAGTAGCACCACAATCGAGGTGGCGAAGATCAGCTTGGTGATCAGCGTTTGGGCCTTGCTGTCGGCGGTTTCACCGTAGTTGCGGGTCACCGTTACCTTAACCCCCTGTGGTAGATAAATACCCTGCAACTGATCCATGCGTTCGATCACCGCATTGGCAATATCCACCGCATTGGTGCCCGGCTGTTTATTTACCGCCAGGGTGACCGCCGGATAATGCTGTGGCTGCTGAGCCGTTGAGTTTACCGCCATACCCTGCCCGTAAAACACATACTGACTGGCATAGGCTGGTGAGAAACTGATCTCGGCTATATCCGACAGATAAACCGGCTGGCCATTATGCAAGCCAACCACCAGCTGCGCTACATCGCTGGCGCTGCTTAAGAAGCGCCCGGCGGTGAGTTGAATCTCCCGATTATCATGCACCACCACCCCGGCTTCACTGGATGCATTGCTGCTGTTGAGCGCCAGTTGCAGATCATTTAATGACAGACCATAGGCTGCCAGCAGCTGTGGATCCAGCAGCACTTTGACGACCTGCTCGGCACCGCCAATGGTGTAGATTTCCCGTGTACCGGGCACCCGTTTGAGTTCGGCTTCCAGCACATGGGCGACCTGTAACAGGTCATAACTGCTGCGTTGCTGGTCATCTGTCCACAGGGTCAGCGACACAATGGGCACATCATCTATGCCTTTAGGCTTGATAATCGGCTGGGCGATTCCCAGCCCCTGCGGCAGCCAGTCGCTATTGGAAAATATCTTGTTGTACAGGCGAACAATCGCCTGGGTGCGATCCTCACCCACCCTGTATTCCACCGTGAGCACCGACATGCCGGGACGCGACACGGAATACACATGCTTGATGCCTTCGATTTCCGATAACACCTGCTCAGCAGGCACACTCACCAGACTTTCCACCTCGCGGGCTGAGGCACCGGGATAGGCGATAAACACATTGGCGAAGGTGACATTGATCTGCGGCTCTTCCTCGCGCGGCGTCACCATAATGGCAAACAGGCCGAGAAACAGACCCAGCAAGGCCAGTAACAGAGTGATTTCGCTTTGCAGAAATTGTCTGGCGATGCGCCCGGAAATGCCCAGCGGTTTATTCTCCCGTTCACTCATGATCGGCAGACCCGGATTGTTGCGCAGGCTGTTGTTGCAACTGATGCTTGAGTGCAGCGGTGGCCTGTAATGGATTCAGATACACCAGTTCGCCTTCGGACAGCCCTGCATGAATGATTTGCAGCGCCTGACTATCCTGTTGTGTCAGGTGCTGGGACAGTTCGGCAAATTGACTGACAGACACCAGCGGCACCCGCTGACCTGGCCTCACCTGGCGCATCACAATACGTCCATCGGCGGCTTTCACATACACCGCATTGATTTCACCGCGCTGCACCAGCGCCGAGGCGGGTATCACCAGCAGTTGCTGCTCGCCGGCAATAAAGCCGGTTTTCACCAGCATGCCCGGATAGAGTGAGGCGCCATTCAACAACTTGTCAGAGGATGGCAGCTCAAGTCGCACGGTAAAGCTGTGGCTGATTTCATCGGCAAACGGAAATACTGTCAGCTGATTGCTGCTGATCACCGCCCCGTTCTGCAGATACAGCATCCCCTGCTGGCGGGTACGAATAGTTTCAACAATCGACTGCGGCACCTGCACCGTCACTCGCAGTTTATCCAGCGATATACCACTCACCAGCGGCGAGCCGGGGTTGACCGACTCGCCCACTTCAACATGGCGTTGAGTGACAATACCGCTGTAGGGCGCACGGATGATGGTGTATTCATACTCCTCTCGTGCCTGCTTGATGCGCGCACTGGCCGCATCCAGCCGTGCCTTTGAGGCCTTGAGTGCGGCACGCGCCTGGTCCAGGGTAGTGACCGCAATCAGCTTCTGTTCATACAGGTTCTGGTAGCGATCATAATCTGCCTGATTGCGTTCATATTCAGCACTGGCCTCTTGCAGACCGGCCTGAGCCAGATCCATCTCGGCTTTCTGGCGTTCGTTTCTAAAGCGCGCCAGTATGTCATCCGGTTTTACAATGTCATCCACATCGACATAAATTTCTGCCAGCCGGCCTGAGGTCTGTGCCTTCATCGTGGCCTTGTTAACCGCCTCGACGGTGCCGGTAAACTGCTTGATTACCGGCACCGCAATGCGTGTCACCGGGGTAGTTTGCGCCGGCTCTGTGGCCTGTGTTGTTGTTTGCTGCTGGCTCTGCGTGCTTGATGGCTGCGGTTCATTATCTGCCGCAACCGCGAAGCCTGAGCCCAGCAGCAGACTGCAACACAAGGTGGCACGAAACATATTCATGGTTAAATGTTCAAGTGGCCGGGGTGGCAGAGCAGAGTTAGAATTGATCATTTTTTATACAGCCCCTTATCAATACGGCTCGGCGATACGGTGTCGGATGAGGTGGTTTATGCTATCACCCATACAGGCTTAGCGTTTTTATCAATTGATAGCATTTTATATAACATAGAGTTCTACAGGGGTCACCTCCTGTAGCGTTTAGCACGTACCGGATAGTTTTCGACAGGGGTTTTCTGCAGATTTTAGTCATACGGAGCAAGCCGCTTGTTATCAGTCAGGCAAGCGGCACGATGCAATTTATTTTGTCTGTTTATTCAGGCTGCGCAGATAACTCAGCTTCTCACCAATCTTTATTTCCAGGCCGCGATCAACAGGATGGTAAAGTTCCTGCTCACCCAGCTCATCGGGGAAGTAGGTTTCACCCTGGGCAAAGGCGTTGTCTTCGTTGTGTGCATAGCGGTAATCCTTGCCATAGCCGAGATCCTGCATAAAACGGGTCGGCGCATTACGGATATGCATCGGCACTTCCATACTGCCACTCTGTCTGGCCAGTTCCATGGCGCTATTGTAGGCGTTATACACTGCATTGGATTTGGCCGCACAGGCAAGATAAATCACCGCCTGGGCCAGGGTCAACTCACCTTCCGGACTGCCCAGACGCTCATAGGTTTGCCAGGCATTCAGCGCCAGTTCCAGCGCACGGGGATCGGCATTGCCGATGTCTTCCGAGGCCATGCGCACCACACGGCGCGCGATATAGATCGGGTCACAGCCGCCATCCAGCATGCGACACATCCAGTAGAGCGCAGCATCGGGATTACTGCCACGCACCGATTTGTGCATGGCAGATATCTGTTCATAAAACAGGTCACCGGATTTATCAAAGCGGCGCAGGGTTTGCGAGCTCACATCCTGTACGATTTCCTCGGTAATCTCTAGCTGGCCGTTATTTTCCAGCGCCAGATCCGCGGCAATTTCCAGAAAATTAAGCGCACGCCGTGCATCGCCATCGGCCTGCAGCGCGATGCGCTCCAGCGCCTCCTCGGTAATTGAAATAGTGCGCTCACCCAGCCCGTGCTCGGCGTCATGCAGCGCGCTTTGTAAAAGCTCAACCATGTCCCGCGGCTGAATAGATTTCAATACATAGGTTTTACAGCGGGACAGCAATGCATTGTTGAGTTCGAACGAAGGGTTTTCCGTGGTCGCCCCGATAAAACACACGGTGCCGTCTTCAACGTAGGGTAAAAAGGCATCCTGTTGTGATTTATTAAAACGATGCACCTCGTCCACAAACAGAATACTGGGCTTCTGATACACATCGTAATACTGATGCGCCCTGTCGATCGCGGCACGTATATCCTTGACCCCGGAGAGTACCGCCGAGATGGAGATAAACTGTGCCTGGGAATAGTTCGAGATCAGTCGTGCCAGGGTGGTTTTGCCGGTGCCCGGCGGTCCCCAGAAAATCATCGAGTGCAACTTGCCCGACTCTATGGCAATGCGCAGCGGTTTGTCCTTGCCCATAATATGCGACTGCCCCAGATAACCTTCGAGGGTATCCGGGCGCATGCGATCAGCGAGTGGGCGAAACTGGTTATCTGACATAGTTTACCAAGCGGCTGAATCAGTGGACGGTCGTTTAGAAGTCGCCCATGATATCCGCACCCGCCGGTGGTGAAAACTCGAACAGCCCGGATTTGAATGACGGATTAATGGTTAAATCGGTAAAGATGATTTCGGTTTTCTGGTTAAAGTTATCCAGCAGGCGCATGGTTTTGATCCTGCCATTATGCAGACCCACCAGCATCTGCTGAAAATCACTGTCGGCTTTGCGCGGTATCAACTTCACCCAGTCCTGCCCCTCCTGCGCGGGCATCGCCTGCAGGCTAAACAGTGTTTCCAGCGGTTGCTGATTGTCGAGCAGGTTCACCGGTGAGGATTCCAGTTGCTCATAGGGCCGCACACTCACCTGTTCCAGCTCCGCATCATACATCCAGATTTTGCGGCCATTGGAAACAATATTCTGCTCATAGGGCTTTGTGTAATCCCAGCGAAATTTGCCGGGACGTTGCATGCGCAACTCACCCGCGGATTGCTGCATCAGCTCACTGTATTCGTTCAACAGGGTCTGTTCAAACTGGGCCGACAGGCTCTGCGTGTTATCCAGAAAGCGCTGCAGTTGCTGCGCAACGGAATTATCCGCCATAGCGAAGGGACTGAGCACACAGAAAAAAATAAACAGGGTGTTTTTTAACATGCTGGAATAGACTCCTGAAGTGCATAAAGGTTTAGGCACCTCTGAATAATTATATTTACATTTCCGGCGGCGGTGGCGCCAGCACTTCACGCTGGCCATTGGACTGCATCGAACTGACCACACCCGCCGCTTCCATTTCTTCCACCATGCGCGCAGCGCGGTTGTAGCCAATTTTCAGACGACGCTGCACATAGGAAATGGATGCCTTGCCCGATTCGGTGACAATCTTTACCGCCTCGTCGTACAACGCATCACTCTCGCCACCGGCTTCTGCAGAAGACACTGACTCGCCGGGCAGCTTGATCACATCACTGTTGTCCTGAATCAGATTGGGAATGTAATTGGGTTTGCCCTGCTGTTTCAGATGGGCCACCACCGCATGCACTTCGTGGTCATCCACAAAGGCGCCGTGTACCCGTTCCGGCATGCTGCTGCCGGCATTCAGATACAGCATATCACCGTGCCCTAGCAGTTGCTCCGCGCCCATCTGATCAAGAATAGTGCGCGAATCCACCTTGGAGGACACCTGGAACGCAATGCGGCTGGGAATATTGGACTTGATCAGACCGGTAATCACATCCACCGAGGGCCGCTGAGTCGCCAGGATCAGATGGATTCCCGAGGCACGGGCTTTCTGCGCCAGACGTGCGATCAGCTCCTCGATTTTCTTGCCCACCACCATGATCAGGTCGGCGAATTCATCCACCACTACCACAATAAACGGCATCGGTTTCAGATCAGCCGGTTCTTCATCGGGCATCAGTTCGTCTTTAGTAAACAGCGGGTCCTTGATCGGTGTACCGGCCTCAATCGCCTCACTCACCTTGCGGTTATAACCAGTGATATTGCGCACCCCAAGCGAGGCCATCAGTTTATAGCGACGCTCCATTTCACCCACCGCCCAGCGCAATGCATTGGCCGCTTCGCTCATATCGGTCACCACCGGGGTCAGCAGGTGTGGAATGGCGTCGTAGACATTCAGTTCGAGCATTTTCGGGTCGATCAGAATCAGCCGCACATGCTCCGGCGTGCTCTTGTAGAGCAAGCTCATTAACATGGCATTGATGCCCACCGACTTACCGGAACCAGTGGTGCCTGCCACCAGCAAGTGCGGCATCTTCGCCAGATCCGCCACCACCGGGTGCCCGGAGATATCCTTACCCAGCGCCATGGTGAGTGAGGACGAGGATTTGTCATAGGCCCTGGACATCAGAATTTCGCCCAATGCCACCACTTCCCGTTGCTCGTTGGGAATTTCCAGCCCGACCACGGTTTTGCCCGGAATCACTTCCACCACCCGCACCGAAACCAGCGACAGCGAACGCGCCAGATCCTTGGACAGCGCGGTGATCTTGCTCGCCTTGATACCGGGCGCCGGTTGCAGTTCAAAGCGGGTAATCACCGGCCCAGGATGCACCGCCACCACTTCAACATCGATATTAAAGTCCTTGAGTTTGATCTCTACCAGACGTGACAGCGCTTCCAGCGCTTCGGTGGACAAGCCCTTGCCCGACTGCACCGCCTCATCTAGCAGGCGCAGAGGCGGCAGCTCGGCATCGCCGGCACTGTCATCAAACAGCGAAATCTGGCTTTCACGACTGTGGCGCTCACTGATTTCAACCTTCTTGATCACCGGCTCGATACGCACCGGCTGCTTGCGCTCCTGTTTTTTCTTGCTGTCAGCCTGTACCGCTTTTTCACGGTTCTGTCGGGCGACCTCACCTTCCCGGCGTTCCTCACGGTTTTCCAGGAACTGGTGAACTCGCTGGCTCAGCCAGTCATAACTGCGCAGCAGCAGGTCACCGATATAATCCATCACCCCCAGCCACGACAGGCCACTGAACAGGGTGATACCCGCCAGCAGAATCGAAAACAGCAACAGGGTCGAGCCCAGCACACCGAAGCGCGCCGCCAGCCCATCCCCCAGCCAGCGACCCAGTATGCCGCCCCCATCCAGCGGCAGGCTGTTTTCAGGAATCACAAAGTGCAGGCTGACCAGCGCACAGCCGGTCGCCAGGGTCATCAGAAAGCCGGCCCAGCGCACCCCCAGCACACGAAAGTCGATTTCACCGTCGGCCTTGCGACCGCGCAACACCAGCCAGCCGCTGTAGGCAATAATCACCGGGAACAGGTAACTGAGGTAGCCGAACAGCAGGTAAAACACATCGGACAACCAGGCGCCGACCGTGCCTGCCAGGTTATTGATCTGCATCGCCGGACCAGTGTATGACCAGCCGGGGTCTTTAATATCATGGCTGATCAGCGCGGTGAGCATAAACAGGGCAATCGCCAGCAGAACAAACAACGCCGCCTCACGTAAGCCGCGACTGATATGAATGGTTAACCCGGAGAGTGGTTTTTCTTCTTTTGTTCGACGAGCCTGAGGCAATTGTGCAACCCTATGTTAAAAAATGAAATTCGCTACGCAATTATTTGATTAGTTTGATTTTTTTATTATAGCCGGGATTATACACCAAGCCAGGTCAGTGACCTAACAGCGACCTGTCTATTTATCGAACTGTGTATCGCTGTGCTCGGTCATGGCCTGTGCAATCAATGGATTATCAATGCGTCCAGCACGGATATTCACCCCGTTCTGCAGATCCGCCTGTTGCTCCCAGCCCGCCTCGCACAGCCGTTTCACATAGGGCAGAATCGCCGCCGACAGTGCCTGGGAGGCGGTTCTCGGCACCGCGCCGGGCATATTGGTGACGCCGAAATGCAGCACATCATGCAGCGTATAAGTGGGCTTCTGGTAATCCGTGGGGCGGGTGGTTTCGATACAGCCGCCCTGATCCACCGATATATCAATGATCACACTGCCTGGCTGCATGCTTTTTACCTGTTGCTCTGACACCAGGCGCGGCGCATGCAGCCCCGGCAATAACACCGCACCGACCAGTAAATCGGCAGTTTGTACAGCTTCAGTGATTGCCGCCTCGGACGACACTATGCCCTGGACATGGCTGAACTCATCCTGCAATGGCGCGAAGCGTGTGGCATCACGATCAATCAGACTGACCTCGGCGCCCATGGCTGCCGCCAGCCGGGCTGCGGCACTGCCTGCCACACCCGCACCCAGCACCACTACATGCCCCCGATCGGTATTATTCAGGCCACCCAGCAGTATGCCCCTGCCTCCCTGTGGCTGGTGCAACAGCTGGGTACCTATCTGCGTGGCCAGTTTGCCGGCAATCTCGCTCATCGGCCTGAGCAGCGGCAGTCGGCCGACCTCATCGGTGACGGTTTCAAAGGCAATCGCGGTCAGTCCGATCTCGCACAGTTTATCTGTCAGCTCGGGGCTAGCGGCCAGGTGCAGATAACAGAATAAAATATGCTGTGGGCCGAGACAGGCAAGATCCCCGGCAATGGGTTCTTTTACTTTAACAATCAGCGTGGCGGCAGCGTACAGCTCCGCGGCGTTATCGCACAGACTCACGCCCTGCGCCTGGTAATCGGTATCGCTGTAACCGCTGAGTTCACCGGCACCGCGTTGCAGATAAACCTCATGCCCGAGCTGTACCAGCTCGCCGCAGGCAGCGGGAATCAGTGCTACCCGCCCCTCCAGTACCTTGCTTTCTTTAACCACGCCAATTTTCATCTGTCCTCCATTGCAGTTTTTACCGCCGTTGCAGCACGCCTGTTAAACCTTATGCCAGGCAATATGTCCTGTGCAGCACAACAGCTGTTACACCGAAATGCAAGCAGCGATACATCTGAGCCAGGGTTTATATTCACAGGCAGATTGTGCATTTAATTTTTTCAGATTTGTTAGAATAAGCGCAAATTTTAATATGGCTGAATCATCGGACAACAACAGGCCGCATATAACCTGTTTCACCGAGACTGATTCTGACCCGGTCTTTAACGCGGAGAGAGCACTATGAGCGAAAGCAAGCATTGTCGACTACTGATTTTAGGTTCTGGCCCTGCCGGTTACTCGGCTGCAGTCTATGCTGCACGCGCCAACCTTGAGCCGGTGGTCGTCACTGGTATGGAAATGGGCGGACAGCTCACCACCACCACCGATGTCGATAACTGGCCCGGTGACAATGACGGTGTGCAGGGTCCCGAGTTAATGGAACGCATGAAAGCCCATGCTGAACGCTTTGGTACCGAAATAATTTTTGATCATATCCACACCACCGATCTGAGTCAGCGTCCGTTCAAACTGAGTGGCGACTCCCATGAGTACACCTGTGATGCACTGGTCATTGCCACTGGCGCCAGCGCCAAGTATCTGGGCATGGAATCGGAAGAAGCCTTCAAGGGCAAAGGCGTGTCTGCCTGTGCCACCTGTGACGGTTTTTTCTATCGTGGTCAGAATGTCGCGGTTATCGGTGGGGGTAACACCGCGGTTGAAGAAGCACTGTACCTGGCCAACATTGCCGATCACGTGACCGTGGTGCACCGTCGTGACCAGTTCCGTTCTGAAAAAATCCTCTCTGATCGTTTAATCGAACGCGCTGAAAAAGGCAATGTCACCATTGAGTGGAATCACACACTGGACGAAGTGCTGGGTGACAACAGCGGCGTCACCGGCATCCGCATCAAGAGCACACAAGATGACAGCACCAAAGAGATTGATGTGGCCGGTGTGTTTATCGCCATCGGTCATGCGCCCAACACCGGCATCTTCGAAGGCCAGCTTGAGATGAGCAATGGTTATATTGCGGTTAAGTCCGGCCTGCAGGGCAATGCCACTGCCACCAGCATAGCCGGTGTATTTGCAGCGGGCGATGTCGCGGACCAGGTGTACAAGCAGGCGGTGACCTCTGCCGGTGCTGGCTGTATGGCGGCACTGGACGCTGAAAAATTCCTCGATGAGCTGGAAGCCCAGGGTAAATAGGCGGATATAAATCCCTATCATAAGTCGAATCGACCCCAGAGTGGACTTATGCCAAAGCTGAGTATTTGCGAAACACTGGCAGATGTACCCGCCGCGCAATGGAATGCACTGGCGGGTGATGCCAACCCGTTTATACAGCACGAGTTTTTACTCGCTTTTGAAACCGGCCAGTGTCTGCAGAATTATGGCTGGCTGCCCAGATACTTTCTTGTACATGATGACGACGGCGCGTTAATCGGCGCCATGCCTGCCTATGAAAAACACAACTCCTATGGCGAGTTTGTATTCGACTGGGCCTGGGCCGATGCCTATCAACGCGCCGGTTTGCACTATTATCCCAAGCTGGTTGTTGCCATACCCTACTCGCCCTGTCAGGGGCCGCGTCTGCTGGCTGCAGACAATAACCCTGAAATCAAATCGCTGTTAATTGAATTTGCACTGGAGTTTGCCCGCAAACAGAATTACTCCAGCGCACACTGGCTGTTCACGCTGGATGATGATTACCAGCAGCTTAAACAGCACTGTACATTGCAACGCTTTGATTATCAGTTTCACTGGCATAATCACGACTATAAAAACTTTGATGATTTTCTCGCCCGACTCAGTTCCAAAAAACGCAAGAACATCAAACAGGAGCGTCGCAAGGTTCGTGATCAGCAGATCGAGATCAAAAGCTTTAACGGTTCGCAACTCAGTGACGCGCAATGGGAGAAGATTTACTTCTTTTATAAAATCACCTTTATGAAAAAATCCGGCGCGCCTACCTTAAGCCTGGCGTTCTTCAAGGCCGTGGCAAAGCAGTTACTGATTATTTTCGCTTATCACGGCGATGAAACCGTTGCCGGCGCCATCTGTGTGACTGGTAAGGATACTTTGTACGGTCGCCACTGGGGTTGTCTTGAAGAATACGACAGTCTGCATTTTGAGGTCTGCTATTACACCGGCATTGAATACTGTATTGAGCATGGGCTGAAAAGCTTCGAGCCCGGTGCCCAGGGCGAACATAAAATTGCCCGCGGTTTTCTGCCGGTAAAAACCCGCTCCGCACACTGGGTAGCCAACGAACAGTTTAGCCAGTTACTGCAGGATCATTTACAACGGGAAGCTGCAGCGCTTGAAGACTATGGCGAAGACCTGTGGCAGGCTTCGCCTTATAAATAGTCGTTAGTCGTTAGTCGTTGGTCTTTTTGAAAGACTAAAGACTAAAGACTAAAGACTACCCTTTAGGCGTAACTATTTTTTTATCTTCAGGTAAAAAATTATCCGCCAGCGTACTGTAGATCGGCGTTTTGCAGATTGAACGGGACACCCCGGTAGCCAGAAACGCCACCACCATCAACGGCAGAATCAGCTGCTGCTGATCGGTCATTTCCATCACAATCACAAATGCGGTAATCGGTGCCTGCACCACGCCGGCAAAGTAGCCCGCCATCGCCAGCAACACGATCGGCGCGTAGGGATAGTTCACCAGCCATTCTGCAATGTGCGCGCCAATGCCCGCACCGGTTGCCAGTGAGGGCGCAAAGATACCACCGGGAATTCCGCTCAGGTAGGACACCACGGTGGCCAGCAGTTTAAGGTAGCCATAGTCGGTTGAAATTTCACCGCTGTTATTCATAATCGCGGTGGCCTGCTCATAACCGCTGCCGTAGGTGAGATGCCCCGAGTAGTAACCGATAATCGCAATACCCAGACCACACAATGCTGCAATCAGATAAGGGTTGTTATTACGGTAAGGGGTAATCCAGCGAGTGCCGTGAATCAGCATTAAACTGAAAAGTCCACCCAGCAAACCACAGACCAGGCCACACACCAGCACCGGCACCACGGCCTGATGTAACTCGATGGAGGCACTGGTTTTACCGAAATAGGTGTAATCACCCAGAATCGCAATCGCCAGAATCGCCGCCACCACCACTGCGGCAAGTAACAGTCCTCGGGTGCGTACTTCAAAGGAACGACTGAGTTCTTCAATTGCAAACACAATCCCCGCCAGTGGTGTATTGAATGCAGCCGCCACCCCCGACGCACCCCCGGCGATAATCAGCACACGATCCATATCGTACAGTCGAAAACGTACAAAGCGGCGCAATGAAAACATAATCGCCGCACCTACATGCACCGTTGGGCCTTCCCTGCCAATGGAGGCACCACTGAGTAAACCCAGAATACACAGCATAACTTTGCCAAAGGCAATGCGCAGGGTCAGCAATACACTGCGTTCTTTTTCATGTCCCAGTTCCAGCGTTGCCATCACCTGGGGAATGCCACTGCCTTCGGCACCGGGAAAAAATTTACGCGTCAGATAGACAATCAACACCAGACCGGCGGGTGCTACCACAAATGGCAGGTAACTGTTTTCTTCCACCATACTGAAAAAGGTATGATTAGCCCACTCGCTGGACACCGCCATAAACACAGCCACCAGACCCACCACTGCACCACCCAGCATAAACACCAGGTTGGCTTTCCAGTCTTTATGTGAAATGAGCCAGCGCCCGGAATGTTTTAGATGTTGATACATAAATAGAATGCTTGCAGTGAGTAATTCAGGGCAGCAGTGTAGATGCCCGCGCCAGCAAAGAAAATACCCAGTATGTGATAAGGCGCGTAATGAGGTGAATTACGCCATGATCAGTCTCTGTGAGCCAACTGATCAGTAACGACGCTAGACATCGGCCATCATCATTTTAATCATATTGCGCACAGTGTCTGCTTCAAATGGTTTATCACAGATACCGGAAACGCCGGACTGTTCAACCGCGGCAAGGTTACCCATATTGCCTTCCGAGGTCACCATCAGCACCGGTATTGAACGCTGGTTGCTGTTGTTTCGAATATGCTCAAGCAGTGCCTTGCCATCCATCTGCGGCATATTGTAGTCAGTGACCACAAAATCAAAAAACGACTGATCCAGTAATGGCACCGCGGTGGCCCCGTCATCCGCTTCGGTAATATTATCGATGCCCAGGCCGTTTAATACCCGTTTGATATGCTTACGTGCCATCCTGCTGTCATCAACAATCAGCACCCGCAGGTCTTCAGCATTGTAATCAGTCAGTTCAACCGCACTGGGGTTTAGCATATCCAGCGTATTGTAAAGGCCACGCTTGAGTTGCGATGAGGCAAACGGTTTGGGCAATATAGCGGTGACCCCTGCCTGGCGCACCGGATCGATATAGTCGAAACCGGTTTCACTGGAAATCAGCATAAAGGCGATGTGCTGCAGCTCTTCATCATTGCGCATCTGCTGCACCAGCTCCGATGCGCTCATATCCGGCAGATACATGGCGCTGATCACCAGATCAGGATGATGACTGGCCATGCTGTCCAGCGCGGATTGTCCATCCGCCAGCACATCAACCCGTTGGATGCCGGCAGCAGTTAATTCCTTAAGAATAATTTTTGCCTGCATGGCGGATGGCTCAACCAGCAGTACAGATAAATCCGAGAGTGTTTTTTCAAACATTGATAACCGTGCAGTTAACTGCATATGATTTATTATTGTCTGAGTGTAGCAGTTCTCTTACACTTCGCTGATGATCAGACTACAGTGGCTTGACCCCGATCCTCACGCGCCCTTTCCAGCACTTGAAAACGCACTGCATGAACCCGATGGCCTGCTGGCCGCAGGCGGCGATCTAAGCGTGACACGTCTGCAGAATGCCTACGCCCATGGCATTTTTCCCTGGTTCAGTGAAGGTGAACCGATTCTATGGTGGTCGCCGGATCCACGCTTTGTGCTGCCACCGGATGAAATAAAAATCTCGCGCAGTCTGGCAAAAAATATTCGCAACAGCGGCCTGCGCATCACCATGGATACTGCCTTTGAACAGGTGATTGCGCACTGTTCTGTACTACCCAGAGAAGGCCAGGACGGCACCTGGATCACCGCTGAAATGCAGCAGGCCTATATCAATCTGCATCAGGCCGGTTATGCACACAGTGTGGAATGCTGGAATGGAGATAAACTGGTGGGCGGGCTGTATGGCATCAGCAGCGGCGCGGTGTTCTGTGGTGAGTCGATGTTCAGCCTGCAGAGCAATACCTCGAAGGTTGCGCTGGTGCATCTGTGCCGGTTTATTCAAGCGAGGGGTTTCAAGCTGATTGATTCACAGGTCTATACACCGCACCTTGAATCACTTGGTGCACGCATGATTCCACGGGATGCCTATATAAAAACGCTCCAGCAAACCAGCGATATTCATCTGCCGGCCAACTGGCGCGAGGTGTTTGCTGAATCGATTAAAAGCTGAATCGGATGACCCGGTTTTAACCCGGCTGGAGTTAACCCAGGTGTTCAACACGGATTTTAATCACATCCCCATCGATGGAATCCAGCGCTTCAATCTGCGCCAGTGCCTGATTCATATTGCGTTCTACAATACGTGAAGTCAGCATAATCAGACAGACCCGGGTCTGTCCTTCAGCCGGTTCTTTCTGAATCACCGCTTCAATCGAAATGCCGTTTTCTGCAAAGATGGTGGTCACCTCGGCCAGCACGCCGGGACGATCATCCGCCTGCATGCGCACATAATACGAAGTTTCAAATTCATCCTGTGCCACCACCGGTGTATCCAGAATCGCATCCGGCTGGAAACCCAGCATGGCAACGCGTTGCTCGGGGGCTGAATCCATGGCGCGGGCCACGTCAACCAGGTCGGCAACCACCGCAGACGCGGTAGGTTCCGCACCGGCACCGGCGCCGTAGTACAGTGTGGGGCCAACCGCATCGGCATTAACCAGTACTGCATTCATCACACCGTCCACATTGGCAATCAGCCGACGCTCGGGAATCAGGGTTGGGTGCACGCGCATTTCTACACCCTTGTCGGATTTACGCGCAATGCCCAGGTGCTTGATGCGATAGCCCAGCTCTTCGGCATACACCACATCTTCGGTGGTGATCTTGCTGATGCCTTCGGTAAAGGTTTTATCAAACTGCAGATTAATGCCGAAGGCCAGTGATGCCAGAATGGTCAGCTTGTGTGCGGCATCGATCCCTTCCACGTCAAAAGTGGGATCGGCCTCGGCATAACCCAGTGCCTGTGCTTCCTTGAGTACATCATCAAAGTCACGGCCCTTGTCGCGCATTTCGGTGAGAATAAAGTTACCGGTGCCATTAATAATACCCGCAATCCATTCAATACGGTTGGCCGACAGACCTTCACGCAATGCCTTGATAATGGGTATACCACCGGCAACCGCCGCTTCATAGGCAACCACTACGCCTTTTTCATTCGCCGCATTGAAAATTTCGGTGCCATGCAGTGCAATCAGCGCTTTATTGGCAGTCACCACATGCTTGCCGTTTTCAATCGCTTTTAACACCAGCTCCTTGGCAGGTGAATAGCCACCAATCAGCTCAACCACGATATCTACATCCGGGTCATTCACCACCGCACTGGCATCATCGGATAACCTGACTTTGGTGGGATCAAGAATAGTCTGCAGTTCAATATCACGTGCTGCCGCATGAACAATGGTGAGTTCACGACCTACACGACGTGCAATTTCTTCACAGTTTCTCAACAGTACTGTGGCCGTACCACCACCGACAGTACCCAGCCCCATTAAACCGATTTTGACGGGTTGCATGTTTTTTTACTCCGCTTTGCCAGACTTCTGGCGACGTTAGATGGCTGACAGACAGCGTATTGCCGCTGCTTTAATTTAGCAGGGCATAATATAGGGAAATGCGCTGAATTTAAACCATTGTGAATCCCTCATCGCAGATAAGTCATCTCGCAACTGGCTGGGTGTATAATCCTGAAGGAATCAGCACATCCGCCAGCAAAAGGCCGTAATCATGAAACTCAGTGAAGACTATACCGATGGCAGCTATGTGATTCGCGCCTGTACCCGGAACGCGATCACCGTTAATAACCGCGAATACCAGAGCAGCCTGCTAGTAGCTAATCACACACTGCAGCCGAACTGGCCGGTACAACACATTGAGCAGATCACCCCACAGCACTGGCAGCAGATTCTCGAGCTGCAGCCACAGGTGATTATTATCGGCACCGGTGAGCGCATACAGTTCCCCCACCCATCGAGCTATGCGACGGTAATTGAGCGGGGTATCGGGGTGGAGTTTATGGATTCAATGGCGGCCTGTCGCACCTACAATATTTTATTGTCGGAGGACCGCTCGGTGGTCGCGGGGATTATTCTGTGAGCATGTAGCGTGGCGTGGTATCAAGCGAAACGGACCTGCAGGATAACTTGCTGGCACCACGTATAATTCAAAAAGAAAACGCAAATGAACGCTAACAACGCAAATAGACGCGATTAAGGCTGTGTATCTACAAGTTTTGGTGTTTATTAGCGACTTTTGCGTTGCTTGCGTTTTCTTTTTTAAGTCGTTGGGGGTCACCCTAACCTAAAGGCTCGTATTTTCTTCAAAGCAGATCAACCTGTACTACACACGCCGGATCCACTGCGTTTGATCCGGCCTACATATAGATTAGCGTTTATTCGCGTTCATTTGCGTTGTTCGCGTTTTCTTTTTTAAATCATCAGGGTTCCTGTGCCATCCCAATCTACTGACTGCCAGCACATCTTTGCTACCGGCATCCATGCCTCTCGCAAAATACCGCACATCCTGTGCATAAAACAAAGGAAGGCAATGCCTCCCTTTTAATCGTCACGCATTTCGTTTTTATATTATTCGTTGAGGAGTAATTCTTCAGAAAAACCGTGGCTTTCCAGAATTTTGCGCAGTTGACGCAGGGCATCCATCTGAATCTGACGCACCCGCTCACGGGTTACACCCAGTTCACGGCCGACTTCTTCCAGCGTGGTGCGTTCATAACCATGCAGACCGAAACGACGTACAACCACCTGACGCTGTTTCTCTTCCAGCTGATTGAGCCACATTTCAAGATTGGCCATTACATCTTCGTTTTGCAGAATAGCTGATGGCTCGGGGTTAGCCATATCAGGAATAATCTCCAGTAATGGACGATCATTTTCCTTACCCACCGGAATATCCACCGAGGACACACGGTCACGCAGACCCAGCATTTTTTCCACATTTTCCACTGGACGATCCACCAGTTTGGCGATTTCTTCAGCAGTCGGTTCGTGTTCATTGGTCTGTTCAAGTTTACGTGCAGCACGTAGATAGACATTGAGTTCTTTAATGACATGAATGGGCAGGCGGATGGTACGGGTCTGGTTCATTAATGCGCGTTCGATGGTCTGTCGAATCCACCAGGTGGCATAGGTGGAAAATCTGAAGCCCTTTTCCGGATCAAACTTTTCAACCGCGCGAATCAGACCCAGGTTGCCTTCTTCAATCAGGTCCAGCAGGGCCAGACCACGGTTCATATAACGACGGGCAATTTTAACCACCAGGCGCAGATTGCACTCAATCATTTTCTTACGTGCAGTTTCCACACCCTTGCGTGATAGACGGGAGTAGTAGACTTCCTCTTCAGCAGTTAACAGGGGAGAAAATTCGATTTCACGCAGATATAACCGTGTGGCATCCATTTCCTTGCGGTTGACACTACCCGCGGTGTATTTTGACCGGGCCGTCTCTTCCTTGCAGGAGGTCTCCGCATCGATTCCGGCAGCACATAACTCCAGCTCATCATCCTTGTCTACATCGTCGAGAAACGTATCATCCGTGTCGATATCATCAGCTGCAGCTTCGATGTCATCCTGTGGTAATTTTTTCTTTAAGATCGCATTCATGGTTTAGCCCTCCCCAGGTGAGCCGGGTTATTATTCGATCGAGAAATAGCGCCGCCGTCTCTCTATCAGCTTTTCTTAATATTAGAAAAGTATAATAAGTGTATTTAAATCACATACTTAGGTTATCTTTTTAATCCACTTTTAAAAGAAACACAAGCAAATAGTAATTTTTTTTCTACATTTCGTCTGAAACACAGCGGTTATGGTTGACAAATAGTGTGCTGATACAGGTACAGAAAACCAGCGCACACTGTGCGCTAATCGCGCCACAGCGGGCTTCAGAGAATTTTCACCTGATCCTGTGACAATGATATTAAATTTCAGAAATGATTAAAGGAATGATATTGAGTTGATCAGGGTTTCGGCAGATAGTTCAACGGATTAACCGGCTTGCCATTACGACGAATTTCAAAATGCAGATGGTGACTGTACTTTCTGGCATCACCCATGCGCGCAATCGCCTGCCCCTGCTTCACCACATCGCCTTCTTTTACCAGCAGTTCACGGTTATAGGCATAGGCACTGAGAAAGGCATGGCTGTGCTTGATAATCACCAGATTGCCGTAATTGATCAGGCCATTACCACTGTACACCACCGAACCGGCGGCCGCAGCCTTGACGGCCTGCCCTGCACTGCCCTGAATTCCAATGCCCTTGCGTGAAGTATTGTTTGCCTTGAAGGTTTTTACCACCCGACCACTGGCGGGCCATTGCCAGCTTGAAACGGTTGTCGGCAATTTCGCTGGAGGCTGCACTCTGGCTGCAACGACACGAGCCTGTTGTGCCGGGCGGTCTCTTAATGGAGTAGCGATGGGTGTACTGGTGACAACCGAAGACGTACTCACAGACGCTGCGGACTGGGACGATGCGGTGGATGCAGGGGGCGGCATCAACCACAGGGTTTGACCAGGTTTGAGTAGATAGGGTGCGCGCAGGTGATTCCAGCGTGCCAGCTGATGATGGGTCAGGCCTTCGCGGCGGGCGATGCCATACAGCGTGTCATTTTTACTCACCACCACCTTGTCACGTTTGCTGGTCGCCCCGCTCGTCGGCGCCGAACGCGCCGGCGCGTCCTCAATCGACAGGCCGGTGGCCGAGTCAATCAGCACCTGCGGGCGATCTTCATGGCTCAGGGTGCCATCCCGAGTCACCGGTTGCATCACCAGTCGCTGCCCCACATAAATTTCATAGGGTGGCGCAATATTGTTCCACTCGGCAATATCACGGAAATCTTTTTCATAACGCCAGGCAATCGAATACAGCGTATCACCTCGCACCACAGTATAGGCCTGCATATCCCAGCGCTCGGACAGATTGACACAACCACCAAGCAGACCACCCAGCCACAGACTCAGGCAAAGCAGTAGAACGCGCTGTGGAGTTTGTTGCCGGGACATCTCGATAATGGGTTATCCGTAGTTGTGAAAAATCAGGGCAATCACCGCAATGCCGATAATCGACCAGCCGAACCACTCGATGTAGCGACGAACCACCGGTTCCATTTTCGGCCCGGCCCAGGCCATCAGCAAGGCAATTAAATAGAAATGTGCACCCCGTCCCAACAGTGATACCACTATAAAAGGAATAAACGACATGGACAGAATACCCGCGGTCAGGGTAAATATTTTAAACGGCGCCGGGGTAAAAGCACCGATGGCGACCGCCAGCACCCCGTATTTTTCAAACTGCAGGCGTGCCGCGTCGAGCTGTGGCGTCCAGCCCAGCTCGACGATCCAGGGTTCGATCACACTCATCGCGCCCCAGCCCATCAGATAGCCGATAATCGCACCAAACACCGACATCAGGGTGGTGATGGTGGCCAGGCGAATTGCCTTATCCGGCGTGGCGATGACCATCGGAATCATGAGTAAGGCGGTGGGCACCGGGAACACAAACGATTCAAACACGCTGACGCCCATCAGGTAACGTTCCCGTTTCGGATGATGCGCCCATAACATGCAACGGTTATACAGGCCGGAAAAAATCAACTGACCGCTCCATTCAACATGGGCACAAACTTCACCGCGTCGAGTTCTTCTTCCACAAACTGGTTATCTTCATGGGTGATCAGCAACAACTTCTGTACCCCCCGCTGACTGCCCACCGGTATCACCATAATGCCGCCGGGGGCCAGCTGTTGCAGCAGTGATTCCGGTACCTGTTCCGGTGCCGCAGTGACAATAATCGCCGGGTAAGGCCCGTATTGCGGCCAGCCCCAGGAACCATCGGAATGCTTGAGGGATATATTATGAATACCCAGCTGGTGATAACGCTCCCGCGCCCGGGTTTGCAGCGCCACAATACGCTCCACCGAGTAGACCTTCGGCACCAGCTGCGACAGAATCGCCGCCTGATAGCCTGAGCCGGTACCCACCTCAAGCACAGACTCAGGTACACCACGACTCAACAGCACCTCGGTCATGCGCGCCACAATAAACGGCTGGGAAATCGTCTGGCCATGGCCAATGGGCAATGAGGAGTCTTCATAGGCACGGGAATTCATCGCCTCATCCACAAACAGATGGCGGGGCATGGTGCGCATCACCTCCAGTACCCGGTCATTCTGAATGCCTTTATCACGCAAACGCTCAATGAGACGATCACGGGTTCGTTGGGATGTCATGCCTATACCCTGCATGCGGGGGTCTGATAAATTCACGTATGCTTACAGCCTGAAATGTGTGTATGTCGGCGTTACAGGTCGCCGAGCCATTGATCTAGATTTTTCAGGCTATCATACCGTGTTAAATCAATCTGCAAAGGGGTAACTGAAATAAATCCCTGTTTTACCGCATAAAAATCCGTACCTTCACCGGCATCCTGGGCCTCACCGGGTGGCCCAACCCAGTAAATATCCTCATTACGCGGGTTTTTCTGCCTGATCACCCCTTCCGACTTATGGCGATTACCCAGTCGCGTGCTCCTGAACCCCTTGATCTGCTCGATCGGCAGATCCGGCACATTCACATTGAGGATGGTGTCATCGTTAAGCCGGGTCTGTTGCAGTTTGCGCAGAATCTTTTCAATCGCCCAGCAGGCGGTCTTGTAATGCTGCGGTTCGAAACTCCCCATAGAAACAGCAATCGCCGGCAGCCCGAGAAAACGCCCCTCAGTGGCTGCAGCCACAGTGCCGGAATACAGCACATCGTCGCCCATATTCGGCCCGTCATTGGGGCCAGAGATTACAATATCCGGTTCTTTATCAAGAATGCCAGTAATGGCCAGATGCACACAGTCGGTAGGTGTACCGTCGACCTTGTAAAAGCCATTATCCGCCAGCTGTACATTGAGTGGCCGGTTCAGTGTCAGTGAATTACTCGCCGCGCTGCGGTTGCGATCCGGCGCCACCACCGTCAGCTCGCCCAGCTGCTTTAAGGTGTTGGCCAGAACCGCCAGACCTGGCGCCTGGAAACCATCATCATTGCTCAATAAAATATGCACGTAAGTTTTCCGCCTGATAAGAGCCGGAATGATATAAAATTTAGCCCATGATTAACAGAAGGTTAAGCCGAACCACGTCCTTACTGCCATGAGTCAGCACACAGACGACGAACAGCAACTGTTTCGCGATGCCATGCAGGGCGTTAAGCCTCTGGACAGCAATAAGCAGAGCAACAGGGCCAGCCTTAAAACCCGGCCGGCGGCAATTCGCAAGCGCGTCTCGCAGGCGAGTAGCTCAATCAGGGACACTCTCAGTGATGACTTTATTCCACCCTGTGATGATCATCTTGAATTTATGCGCCCCGGAGTGCAGAAGGCCTATATGAAGCTAATCCGCAATGGCAAGGTGGCTATAGACGACGACATAGACCTGCACGGTTACCAGCGTGATGATGCACGCAAGACGTTGCTGGGCTTTCTTGAGCATGCACAAGGCCAGGGTTATAAACTGGTGCGAGTGGTGCATGGCAAGGGTTATAACTCCAGTGATAATAAACCGGTGCTCAAGGCGATGGTAAATAAATGGCTGCAGAGCCTTCCCGAGGTACTTGCCTTTGTCAGCGCAGCTCCCAGAGATGGCGGCATTGGCGCCGTGTATGTGCTGCTGAAAAAACGCCAGCAAAACACCGAGTAAATCAGCTCCTCGGCAGCATTGATCAACATCACTGCACTGCGTCGCTATATCATCTAGACTGGAGGTGCAATACAGATACAGCCAGCCAACGTGCATGGCCCGTATCAGGCTTCAATGGTAATGATTAAGCCTGAAATGATAAAACCCTGACCGCAAGGAGATGACCATGATCCAGATCGCCGACATCCTCGCCGACGAAGCCACCAGCCTGTTACAACATCGCTGCGAGGGCATCCCTCTGGCCAGCATCCATCCACCCGGTGCGGACTTCATTGATCGGGTGGTCGCACGCAAGAACCGTAAACCCGCTGTGTTGCGCAACCTCCAGGCGCTGTATAACCACGGCCGGCTAGCAGGTACCGGTTATCTATCGCTGTTACCGGTGGATCAGGGGGTGGAACACTCAGCTGGGGCCTCGTTTGCACCCAACCCGGCATTTTTTGATCCGGACAATATTATCAAACTGGCGATTGAAGGCGGTTGTAACGGCGTTGCCTCGACCCTGGGGGTACTTAACAGCATCGCCCGCGACTATGTGCATAAAATTCCGTTTATTATCAAAATTAATCACAACGAACTACTCAGCTACCCCAATGAATATGACCAGACGCTGTTTGCCAGCGTCAATCAGGCGTTTGATATGGGTGCCACGGCGGTCGGTGCCACGGTGTACTTCGGTTCGCCGGAATCACGCCGTCAGATACAGGAAATCAGTGAGGCTTTCGAGCATGCCCATGAACTGGGGATGGTCACCGTGCTCTGGGCCTACCTGCGAAACAGTGGCTTCAAGAAAGACGGGGTCGATTACCATGTAGCGGCGGACCTGACCGGACAGGCCAATCACCTGGCAGCCACCATTGATGCCGACATTATCAAGCAGAAGCAGGCACAAACCAACGGCGGTTATAATGCAATCGGCTTCGGCAAAACCCACCCACGAGTTTACAGTGAACTGACCTCGGATCATCCGATCGACCTGGTGCGCTACCAGGTGGCCAACTGCTATATGGGTCGCGTGGGCATGATCAATTCCGGCGGCGCCTCCGGTGAGGATGATTTGCATCAGGCAGTACGTACTGCTGTGATTAATAAGCGTGCCGGTGGCATGGGGCTTATTTCCGGACGCAAGGCATTCCAGAAGCCGATGAAAGATGGTATTGAATTACTCAATGCGATTCAGGATGTGTATCTGTCTGACGAAGTGACACTGGCGTGATTTAATAAGAAAATGCACTAAATTGCAGGAGCACTTTGAACGAGCGCATGCTCGGCCCAAAGAATGGAGCACAGGATGTGCAGGGTCGCTCCCAGGCTGGCATCAAGCGAGGCGAATCTACCTGGTTTCCATAGAAACACGCCCGGCCTGCATGTTATCTGTAAGCTTTGACGTTTATTAGCAACTATCGCGTTGTTGAGGGTAATCTTTTAGAAAAAAGTTATTTATTATGTAGTAGCAGCTCAAACCTTAGCTGACGATTTAGAAAACAGCCTCAGAAGTCCCATAAGTAGTCACTCATCAGCAATAAAAAGGCGACTAAAAAGCCGCCTCTCTACAATCGATATTGATTTAACCTTTATGCTTTACGTCTAGCAATACCCGCTAAACCAATTAAACCTGAACCGAATAACCATACAGCTGCAGGTACTGGTACCACAGAAGTTGTTATATCTAGCCCCCAGGAATTTAAGCTCATTGGGTCAGCACCAACAGTATCTGCAAAGCTTAATGTCCAAAGACCAAGAGCACTTTCAAAATTAAAATCAGAAAGTGATCCAATTGGCTGGAAAGTACCATCTACTGGTAATGGGCCACCAATTTGAAAAAGAGCTTGATCATCTAATGTAACCTGGTAGGTATCACCTGTGCCATTACTAGTGTAAGTATTAGCAGCAATTAGAGAAACCTCTGTACCCGTTGGGCTTGTTAGGTCAAATACAATTTCACTTGGATAAGAGCTACCTGTACCGATACAAACGCCAGTGTCAGAGATGGGATCATCACATTTAGTGAAATTAAGATGTACGTTTACATCAGATATACCTTCAGTTCCAAATGAGGGGTCATTTGTAAAAACCAGTAAGTCCAGACTGCCTGCATCAACAATTGGTACGGGCGTCATAGAGCTAGTTACAGATATATATGCAGCATTTGCACTGGTTGATAAAGCTAAAACTGCCATTGCTGATGCTAATTTCAAAGCTTTCATTCGTAATTTCCTTTACACATTTATTCATTATTATTAATCTAACATTAGTGAAGCATAAATTATGCCAAATACATAAGCCACTGTTTTAAATGGATTTATTTGATATATGGATATTATTAATGAGCAAAACTGTAAAGATAAGCGTCTTTTAAAGCCTATAATGCTGAACGACTGCTTTGAGTCGCATGGTGAACTCCTGCAATTATTTGTGCAGTTCTGCTTATTGCCTGTTCCAGTCTATGAGATATCATATTATTCAGAGATACCCTAGAAAGCCGCATCAAACCCGAACAGAATATAATCTTCACTGCTTAAATGACCAGTATAGAAGCTGCCGCTTTGCTGCACTTCATCCAGCAGATCGTAATTGACTTCGATCACCCCTTTCAGGTTACGCATAAAGTAATAGGAAGCGTTCAGACTCAAGCTGTTCATCTCAATGCCTTCATAGACAGTGTCAGAGTTTTTGAAATCATCCGCTTCAGCATAGTTATACAGTAAAGAGTAGCTCCAGCGATCACCGGTGATGTAATCCACGCCAATAAAACCTGCCAGCCAGTCGTAGTCACTGCCCTGGTTGATAAAATCGTCCCACTGATTCATCAGGATTTGCGCAAACCAGTAGGTCTTGCCGCCAATCTGGCCGGATAGATCCAGCCCGGCTATGCGCTTATCGGTGTAGCGATCGCCCTGATCCGTACCTGCGACACCCGTGGCATTACGCTGTTCTCCGGCATAGGCAAACAGCCCGGTACTCACCGGGCCTATGTCTGTTCCCAGCCGCATAAACACCGACTTGTTATTATCATTATCAAACAGGTGATCCGGCCGCTGGTAACCGGGGCTGTTAATGGTGAGGTTTTCCTTGATGCCATTGCCGTTCACTACACCCACCGCAATATCTACCCCGCCGAGACCGTGATCCAGCACCAGGCCCCGCTCGTAGGTGATACCCGCCAGTCGGTAGGCCATATAGTCCTGGAAGGTCAGGCGGGTTTCCCGTGGGAACATCAGGTCGGACACCTGGAACTGACCCAGCATCATGCCGGTGCCGGTACCAAATACATCATCGTGGGAGAACCAGGCATCCTCGATAATGGTTTCACCATTGCCACCCTTCTCCGCCATAATGCCGTAGAAATAAAAGGTAATATGATCCGACAGAGGTGCGCTGGATAACAGCTTGATCAGATAGGGCGCCTGCAGATCCCCATCCGCCTGGACACGATCACCGGTTGCTACATCAATACGCTCGGCGCTGCGTGCCTGGGTAAAGGCCTGGGCGCGTACTGCCATGGGAATCTGGCTGGGCAGTGCCAGCTGGTCATCGCCGGTTTGCACAGTGGTGTCCTTCCAGTTGGGCATGCGGAAATTATTTGCGGCAAACTCTTCGCCGTAGGCATTCAGCCGTGGAAAAGCAGCGTGACAGGTCATGCAGCTTACCCCGTACTGTCGCGCAAACATGGGGGCCGCCTGCGCTGCCATTGAGCTGATAAGCCCCAGTAACAGGGCACTATAGATTGAAATCAGGCCAGGTAATCGCATGAAGCTCTCCTTAATCATTTGATTGTTCACAGCGGGCAGTTTAATCTGGATATTAAACGCCGTATTGTCATTGCAAGCAACACATGCATACGCATTTATGCAGCTGCATTCTTCAGAACGACTCTGGCACAGGTGAATAGATTCGTATAGAGTGAATTCACCGTTTCTTAAATCAAATTGTTCAAGATCAATTATGAGTACCGACACCCCTTCAGACCTGCACCTTAAACTGCGCAACCTTGAAAACGAGGACTACCCCCAGGTTTCCGAGTTAATGGAAGAAATCTACGCCGATATTGGCGGGGCCTGGTCAGAAAGCTCACTCACCGCATTAATCAAGGACTTCCCCGAAGGGCAGATTATAATTGAAGATAACGGCAGGATTGTTGCGGTTGCACTCACCGTTAAATGCAGTTACGACCGCTTCAGTCGCAGCCATACCTATGATGATTTACTCGGTCGCCGTGACCGCATTCGCCACGATCAAAACGGTGATGCACTCTATGGCATGGACATGTTTGTTAAAAAGGACTACCGCAACCTGCGCCTGGGACGACGACTGTATGATGCACGCAAGGAGCTGTGTCGCAACCTTAACCTGCGAGCCATTCTGGCCGGCGGACGCATTATCCGTTATCACGAACATGCAGAAATGTCTCCTGCTGATTATCTTGAAGCTGTGAGACGGCGGGAAATTCATGACCCCATTTTAAGTTTTCAGCTGGCCAATGACTTTGAAGTTAAACGCCTGATGAAAGGCTATATGCCAGAGGATAAGAAATCACTGGGTTATGCCACTCTGCTGGAATGGAATAATATTTTATATGAACCGGAAGACCACGCGATTGATGCGTTTCGTAAATATTCGGTACGCGTGGGCATAGTGCAATGGCAGATGCGCCTCACCGACTCCTTTGACAGCTGGCTAAACCAGGTGGAATACTTCGTCGACTCCATGTCAGCTTATCAGGCCGATTTTGTACTGTTTCCGGAGTTCTTCAATGTACCCCTGATGGGCATAGGCGACCAGGACAACCAGTATGATGCGATCCGCTTTCTCGCCACCTATGCCGATCGAATTATTGAAGCCGTATCGCAATTTGCGGTGACCTACAATATCAATATTATTGCCGGTAGTATGCCAGCAATGGACGGTGACAACCTGTATAACAATGCCTATTTATGCCGTCGCGATGGTACCACCGCGATTCAGCCGAAAATTCATATCACACCACACGAACGCCGCGACTGGGTGATTGAAGGCGGTGACAGTTTACAGGTGTTCGACACAGATGCAGGACGCATTGGCATTCTTATCTGTTACGACGTTGAGTTTCCAGAACTGTCACGCATTCTCTCCAAACAGGATATGGATATTTTATTTGTACCCTTCTGGACCGACACCAAAAACGGTTTTCTGCGGGTGCAACGTTGTGCCCAGGCACGGGCGATTGAAAATGAATGCTATGTAGCAATTGGCGGCAGTGTCGGCAACCTGCCACAGGTCGAGAATGTGGATATCCAGTATGCACAGTCGGCAGTGTACTCGCCCTCTGACTTTGCCTTTCCCCATGATGCAATTATGGCGGAAAGTACACCCAACACAGAAATGGCCCTGATCGCAGACCTTGATCTGGAGAAACTGCTTCAGTTACGCCACGAAGGCTCGGTCACTAATTCAAAAGACCGACGTGATGATCTGTTCGAATTGCGCTGGCTGGCTGATCATATAAAAACTGACACCCTGTAAAAAAACAGGCAGAAGCAGCGACTTAAGGTAGCTTAATAAATCACACTCACATTGTTCTCACCGGCCAGTTTATCCAGTCGCTGGATCAGCTCATCACTGGGCTGCACCTGCCAGTCATCGCCCAGTGAAAATTTGGCCATCACATCTTCACAACGGTAATTAATCCACACTGGGCAGGCGCCCTCACGAAACGGATTCAGCACCTGGTCGAGCTGCTGAATAAAACCGTGATCACCGTTCACCTGCTGCAGATTGATTTCCACTCGCTGGGCAAATTTCTGCCGCGCTTCGGTGATATCATAAATACTGTCAGCGGTAATTCGATAGCCGCCAAAGTAATCATCATAGGCCACCTTGCCTTCCACAATAATCAGCTTATCCTTGTTTAACAGGTAGCTATATTGCTCGAACTTTTCTTCATAAATGCGCACTTCCACCCGCGCGGTGCGATCATCCAGCACTGCGGAGACAATTTTGCTGCCGTTCTTGGTCTTGCGCACTCGCATGCCGATCATCAGCCCAGCCAGTTTATAACTGCGTGCATTTTTCTGTGACATGTAGCCACCGCCGCCGGCACCGGAGGCCAGATCAGACTGATCCGCCAGTGCGCCCAGACGGCAGTCGGTAAAGTGTTTCAACTCCTGCTCATAACGCTCGATTGGGTGGCCGGTAAGAAACAGTCCCAGGGTTTCCTTTTCCAGGGTCAGGCGGTGTTCTTCTTCCCATTCTTCCAGGGTAATTTCATCCACCGGCGCGATTGCATCCTCATCCACCGAGCTGCCAAACAGATCATCCTGGCCAATGCTGGCATTTTTCTGGTACTGCTCTGCCATCTGCATCGCATTTTGCAGACGCGCCAGTAAGGACGCACGGTTAGGCCCCAGTGGATCCAGTGCGCCCGCCTTGATCAACGCTTCCAGCACCCGCTTGTTCACCTTACGCCCATCTACCCGCCGGCACAGATCGTACAAATCCTTATAGGCGCCGTTATTGCTGCGCTCTTCGATAATGCCTTCCAGTGCCGCCAGCCCCACGCCCTTGATCGCACCCAGCCCGTACAGCACCTGGGTGTCCTGCGGTACCGAGAACTTGATCACCGAACTGTTGATATTCGGCGTCAGCACCTCCAGCCCCATGCGATGACAGTCTTCAATCAGGATTACCACCTTGTCGGTGTTATCCATATCCGCCGACAGCACCGCTGCCATGAACTCGGCCGGGTAATGCGCCTTTAACCAGCAGGTCTGATAGGACAGCAAGGCATAGGCGGCGGAGTGCGATTTGTTAAAACCGTAACCAGCGAATTTTTCCACCAGGTCGAAGATTTTCATCGCCAGCTCGGGGTCGATATTGTTGTTCTTCGCCCCTTCGGCGAAGACCGCGCGCTGCTCGGCCATCACCTCGGGTTTCTTTTTACCCATGGCGCGGCGCAGCATGTCTGCACCGCCCAGGGTATAACCCGCCAGCACCTGGGCGATCTGCATAACCTGCTCCTGATACAGGATAATGCCGTAGGTGGGCTCCAGTATCGGCTTCAGTAACTCATGCTGGTACTGCGCATCGGGATAGGAGACGATTTCCCGGCCGTGCTTACGATTGATGAAGTTATCCACCATGCCTGACTGTAACGGGCCGGGACGGAACAGCGCCACCAGTGCGATAATGTCCTCAAAACAGTCCGGCTGCAGGCGCTTGATCAGATCCTTCATACCACTGGATTCCAGCTGGAACACCGCGGTGCTTTCAGCCGCCATCAGCAGTCGGAAGGCCTGTGGGTCATCCAGTGGTAACTTGTTTATATCCAGCTCATGCTGGTCTGCATGGCGCAGTTTGATATTGCGCACCGCCCAGTCGATGATGGTCAGGGTGCGCAGGCCAAGAAAGTCGAACTTCACCAGACCGATGGCTTCTACGTCATCCTTATCGAACTGGGTCACCACGCTCTGCCCACCCTGTTCACAGTAGAGCGGAGTAAAGTCAGTCAGCACCGAGGGCGAGATCACCACGCCGCCGGCGTGCTTGCCGGCGTTTCGTGTGCAACCCTCCAGCGACAGCGCCATGTCGATCAGTTCAGTGACATCCTCTTCGGTTTTATAGGCATTGGCCAGATCCTCCGATTCTTCCAGTGCGCGGCTCAGGGTCATGCCCAGCTCGAACGGCACCATCTTGGCGATCCGGTCAACAAAACCATAAGACAGGCTCAACACCCGCCCCACATCCCGCACCACCGCCTTGGCGGCCATGGTGCCGTAGGTAATGATCTGCGATACCGCATCGCGACCATAGGTTTGTGCCACATAGTCGATCACCCGGTCTCGTCCTTCCATACAGAAGTCGACGTCGAAATCCGGCAGCGAGACCCGTTCCGGGTTAAGAAAGCGTTCAAACAGCAGGTCGTATTCCAGCGGATCCAGATCGGTAATCAGCAGCGCATAGGCCACCAGCGAGCCAGCACCTGAACCCCGCCCCGGCCCCACCGGAATCGCATTGTCCTTGGACCATTGAATAAAGTCGGCGACAATCAGGAAGTAGCCGGGAAAGCCCATGTCATTGATAACCTTGAGCTCTGTCTCCAGTCGCTCGTAGTAGGGCTGACGGCGCTGTTGCGCATTCTCCGAGTCTGCCGGGATCAGAAAATCCAGGCGCTTATCCAGGCCTTCGCGCGACACACGGACGAAGTAGCTCTCGATGGTGTCCCCTGCGGGAATCGGGTAGTTGGGCAGAAAGCTCTCCCCCAGTCGCACATTGAGATTACAGCGCTGTGCAATTTCTACGCTGTTTTGCAGCGCTTCCGGAATATCCGCAAACAGCTCGCACATCTCCGCTTCGCTGCGCAGGTATTGCTGGTCGCTGTAGTGTTTCTGGCGGCGCGGGTCGTCCAGGGTGCGACTGTCATGAATACACACGCGCACCTCATGGCTCTCGAAATCTTCCTGCTTGAGAAAACGCACATCATTGGTAGCCACCACCGGGGTGGTACTGGCCAGCGCCAGATTCACCGCCGCGTGCAGGTATTCCTCTTCGCCTTCACGTCCGGTGCGTTGCAGTTCGAGATAAAAACGGTCCGGGAAAATCTGTCGCCAGGCATTGAGCAGCTCGCCGGCCATAATCTGGTTGCCCGCCAGCAGTGCGCGACCCACATCGCCTTCGCGACCACCGGACAGGGCAATAATGCCTTCATTCGATTCACGCAACCAGTCGACCTCGATCATCGGAATACCGGCGTGCTGTCCCTCAAGGTAGGCACGGGAAATCAGCCGGGTGATATTTTTATAGCCCAGGTCGTTCTGGCACAACAGCACCATGCGTGATGGCGGTTCGGTTTCCACCGCATTACGCACCCAGATGTCGACGCCGATAATCGGCTTGATACCCGCCGCCATCGCCGCGCGGTAAAACTTCACCATAGCAAACAGGTTGGACTGATCGGTCAGCGCGATGGCGGGCATATTCTGCTCGGCCGCCATCTGCATCAGTGGCTTGATGCGCACAATGCCGTCCACCAGCGAGTATTCGGTGTGTAAACGAAGATGTATAAAGCGTGGATTCATTAGACCTATTATTTACTTGAAGTAAGTTATATATCTTATTGTTTTAATTAAATTAAATAGCATAATTAAAATCTGCTGATGGGGCTGACCATTATGAAACAGTTACGCCGCTTCGACAATAACTAATGCCGATTTACCACTTTATTTTGCACTGAGCCGAGTAAATCACGGTACCAGTCCCACAATAACTGCGAAAACGAGCAAGAATCCCACTCTAATAACCACCTGGCCGCTGTTTTAGTGCATCACTGCTCTGGCTCGCATGACAGCCGCTGCCACGCATGCAAAGCGAACTTTAACAAAATGTCTTAAGTTATTGATTTTAATAACTAACCGATATCCATCTCTACCAGTTCAAGCAGTGCGCGGCGCACCGGTGCAAAACTCCTGCGGTGCTGCGGGCAAGGTCCATGGCGCTGCAGCAGCGCCATATGCACTTTAGTGGGATAGCCCTTGTGGCGGTCAAATTCGTACTGCGGATACTCCTGATGCAGTGCCTGCATCTGTGCATCCCGTTCCACCTTGGCCAGAATCGAGGCGGCGGCAATCGCCTCGACCCTGGCATCGCCCTTAACAATCGCGGCTGATTCACAGGCGAGTTGCGGTAATTTATTGCCATCAATCAGGGCAAAATCCGGCGCCTGCGGCAGTGACTCCACCGCCCGTTTCATTGCCAGCAAACTGGCCTGCAGAATATTAATCCGATCAATTTCCTCCGCCTCGACCGAGCAGATCGCCCAGCCAGTCGCCCGGCTTTTTATCTGCTCGGCCAGCTGTTCGCGTTTGCTGGCACTGAGCTTTTTCGAGTCATTCAGGCCGTCGATGGGCTGCTGCGGATCGAGGATAACGGCGGCGGCCACCACCGCACCCACCAGCGGCCCTCTGCCCGCTTCATCCACACCGGCAATCAGCCGGTAGGCAGACAGATCGATATCAATGTCGTTAATCATGATTTCCGGTACAATTCGCTGTTCAATAAAAACGTCACATCTTATAGATGTCACACTCTGGAGCAAGGTAAATCCTTGTATTGTTGCGCCGACTTTAAAGGCCTGCTAGCCATCAACGGACTCGAATGAACAAACGTATAATGATCAGCGCGGGTGAAGCCTCCGGCGATATGCATGCCGCGAATGTGGTGAACGCCCTGCGCCGACACGATCCGCAGCTTGAATTCTATGGCATGGGTGGTGCCCAGATGCAGGAAGCCGGTGTCGAGCTACTGGTGGACTGTTCCGGTATTGCGGTAATGGGCATAGTCGAAGTGCTGCTCAAATACCGTAGCATTATGGCCGCGCTGAAGATTCTCAAAACCTCACTGGCTGAAAATCCGCCGGATCTGCTGATTCTGGTGGATTATCAGGAATTCAATAACAAGCTGGCGGAATACGCCAGATCACTGGGGGTAAAGGTACTGTTCTATATCGGCCCCCAGGTCTGGGCCTGGCGCCAGCACCGGGTGCACCAGATTGGCAAGCGGGTGGATATGATGGCGGTGATTCTGCCATTTGAAGAAGCCTTTTATCGCGATGCCAATGTACCGGTGCGCTTTGTTGGCAACCCGCTGGCAGATGAGGTCAAACCCAATAAGAGCAAAGCCCGCTGCATGAAAGAATACGGGCTGGATAGCGAACGCACGGTGATTGGCCTGCTACCCGGCAGCCGCCGCAGCGAGATCAAACGTATACTGCCTTTGCAGCTCGCTGCCGCCGATCTGTTGCAGCGCAGCAAACCCGAACTGCAGTTTGTGATGCCACTGGCACGCAGCCTGAATGCCGAGCTGTTCCAGGCTGAACTGAATAAATACCGCCATTTACAGGTCAGGCTGGTGGATGACCTGTCCTACAATGTCATGCAATGCTGTGATGCGATTATCGCCGCCTCCGGTACTGCCACCCTGGAAATTGCCCTGATGGGTATTCCCAACTGCATTACCTATAAAATTGCCCATCTCTCCTATGCCATTCTGAAACGCATGGTGCATATCGAGCACATTGGCCTGGTTAATATTGTCGCCGGCAAGGGCATAGTGAAAGAGTTTCTGCAGTACCAGGCCAGAGCTGCTGCGATTGCCGAGGAAATCGAGCGGATTCTGGATGACAGCGAGTACCGCAACACCATGCTGGCAGAGCTGAAACAGGTGCGCGACAAACTGGGTAAACCCGGCGGGGTAGAAAACATGGCGGAACTGGTACTGGAGATGCTGGAGGCGTAATCGCATATGAGTCGCAGCAAACTGCTCCTGCTCACGCTGGGTATTTCCAGTGCCATTCACCTGGTACTGGCAGCGGGTTTTCTGTGGCTGGATAAAACCGCCAGCGCACCCTCCGCCCAGGCCATGGTAGAAATCAGCCTGCAACAGGCGTCTCCCACGAAAAACGCCACTCCGTCACAATCGCCAGAAGATACCCTTGATGAAAAGGTGCTGAGCAGCCAGCAGGATAATGCGAATCAGCAGCTGATTGCCGATACAGACAGCATGCCAGAACCAGCGCCCGCCGAGCGTATTGAAACCAGGCCGCAGCCTGAAACGGTTACTGAGCTCCCTGCTCAGGCACAGATCTCAGACCACACACTGCCAGAATCCACTGCAGTGGAAACCAGCAACCAGCCGACATCCGCCAGTCTACAGGCCGCCCGCGCCGGCCAGCAGAATGCAGAGCACAGCTCGGCGCTGGAAGCGGAAAAACAGAATTACCTGGGGCTGGTGGCTGAACACATCAACAGTTACAAATACTATCCGCGCAGCGCGATTCGCCGGGGTACAGAGGGTCAGGTTGAGGTATCGTTTGATTTACAGCCGGACGGCAGTATTGAAAACCTGCGTACCCAGGGCAAGCACAGCGTGCTGTTGAGTGCCAGCCAGCGCTCGATTGAACAGGCGTTACCAATGCCGCAACGCTCGGAGAATTTGCTCGCACTCGGGCCGATACACATTGAGTTTTCGATGAAGTACTTTCTTCACGAACAGTGAAGCTAACTGAATTAAGCGAATGGATTATCGAGTAATTAAGCGTACGCGTTAGCGTACTATGCCCCGCTCTGACTGCTGAATAAAGTCGGTCATCAGCCTGACTTCCTCGTATTGATCAATCAGCTGTGCCGCTTCCTGCAGCGCCTGCTCCCTGGGTTTTTTCGAACGAATCGTAATCTTGTAGGCATTCACAATGGCGCGAATCACCTCGTCACTGAAACCGCGGCGTTTTAAACCCACCTTGTTAATTCCACCGGCCTTGCCATAGCTACTGGCCACCACCACATAGGGCGGCACGTCCTGGTTGATAATCGAGCCCATGCTGGTAAAACTGTGCGCGCCGATTTTGGAGAACTGGTGCACCAGGGTAAAGCCGCCGAGGATTGCATAATCGCCCACTTCCACATGACCGGCACAGGAGGCCGAATTGGCAAAAATAATATGGTCGCCCACCTGACAGTCGTGGGCAATGTGCACATAGGCCATCAGCAGATTATCACTGCCAATGCGGGTGATATTACCGCCATCCACCGTGCCCCGGGAAATGGTCACATTTTCACGTATGGTGTTGTTATCGCCAATTTCCAGCCGGGTGGGCTCACCGGCAAATTTCAGATCCTGAGGCTCTTCACCAATTGATGCGAACTGGAAGATGCGGTTGTTTTTACCGATGCGTGAGGGGCCGTTGATCACCACATGGGGCCCTATCCAGGTGCCTGCAGCAATTTCCACCTGTGCACCGATGATGCTGTAGGGGCCAATCTCTACATCATCCGCAATGCGGGCTGTGTCATCTATGATAGCGGTTGGGTGAATCATCTTGGCAGCCTCTAAAAACTCAGACCTGAAGCTCGATAAGCGTATAGCGAGCGGAAAAAATCAGTACGGGTTTCCCCGTTACAGCAAATACCGACTCAGTTTCTGGAGCCGGGGTTTTCCGTTGCTGCACACATAATGGTTGCGCTGGCAGCCAGTTCACCATCCACCAGCGCCTTGCATTCAAATTTCCAGATAGCACGGGAGCGTTTTATCAGCTCCACCTGCAGGGTCAGCACATCACCAGGCACCACCTGACGCTTGAAACGTGCATTATCGATACCCACAAACAGATACAGCATGTCTTCAGCGGGATTCTCCGCCATGGTTTTAAAGCCCAGCAGGCCAGTCGCCTGCGCCAGCGCTTCCATAATCAGCACACCGGGCATCACCGGATAGTGCGGGAAATGCCCCTGAAAAAAAGGCTCATTAATGGTTACATTTTTAACTGCGGTTAGATGTTTGCCTGCTTCAAAATCAAGCACCTTATCAACCAGTAAAAAAGGATAACGGTGTGCAAGGAGCTGTTTGATCTCCCCGATATTCATTGTGTTCACTGTAAAGCCTCAGTTTTTTTCTTGTATTTGCTTTTCAAGCTGTCGAATTCGACGCGCCATTTCATCTAGCTGCCTGAATCGCGCACTGTTCTTGCGCCAGTTGCGGGTCTCATCAATTGGTGTATTCGATGAATAGGAACCCGCCTTGGTCAGGGATTTTGAAACCATCGACATAGCGGTTACGGTCACATTGTCGACAATTTCAATATGGTCTTTTACGCCTGTCATGCCTGCGAACAGACAATTTTTGCCAATGCGAGTACTGCCAGCAATGCCCACACCCCGTGACATCACGGTGTGTTCACCCACATGCACGTTATGCGCGATCTGTACATGGTTATCCAGCTTAACACCGTCTTCAATCACCGTGTCCTGCAGAGCACCTCGGTCAACCACCGAACAGGCACCGATCTCTACCGCGTTACCGATAACCACACCACCTATCTGCGGAATCTTGAGCCACTCGCCCTGATCATACTCAAAGCCGAAACCATCCGAACCAACCACAGACGATGAATGCATTATACAGTATTCACCGAGTGTACATTGATGGTAAATCGTCACATTGGGATAAAGATGTGAGCCCTGACCAATGCGACTGTCTCGCCCGACAAAACAACCGGCGTCGATACGCACATACTCGGCAATCTCCGCACCCGCCTCGATTACCACATGGGCAGCTATTGTGGCACTGTCTGCTACACCTGCAGACGGATCGATAACTGCAGTCGGATGAATACCGGCAGCAGGCTTAACTTCAGGATACAGAAAGGACATCAGCCGCGCATAAGCGGCGCGTGGATTATTCACAATAATCGCTGGCAATGATGTCGCTTCAAGCAGATCTTCACGGATAATCACCGCACTGGCCGCACTGACATTAAGTGCTTTCAGATATTTATCACTGCCGACAAAACAGATATCGCCCTGCTGTGCATCCTCAAGGCTGGAAACCGAACTGATCTGCAAATTGCCATCGCCTCGGTGCGATGCACCCAGATAATCCGCCAGCTGTTTCAGAGTGTAAACCATGAGTATTTTTTCAGACTGCGCCTATTTTGTGGCTTTATTGACGCGCTGCAAAATATCTTCGGTAATATTAACGTCGTCTTTGGCGTACATCACACCTTCATTCACAATCAGGTCATAATTATTTTCTACCGCATACTGCTTGATCACATCAAACACCACCTGACGGAACTTGCCCATTTCTGTGTTGCGCACTTCCTGTAATTCCTTTTCCAGTTGCATGCCTTTTTCACGGTACTCGCCCACCATTTTCTGCAGGCGTGCTCTGGATGCACTGAGCTTGCTCTCTGTCATCATCAGCTCATTGGTTTTTATTTCTTTTTCCAGTGCCTTGATATCTGACACCAGTTTTTCAATTTCCTGTTTAGGGCCATTGAATCGCTGCTCGATCATATTATCAATGCCCTGAACCTGGGCATACTCATTGAATAAACGGGTCACATTAACGAAACCAATTTTTTCCGCGAATCCGCTCAGGGGGAATAGCATCAGGCCAATCAGGGCCAGGGTGTGATACATACGCGTCTTCATAATTACATCTCCTAGAAAAATGAACCAATACTGAACTGGAAAGCCTGTTTATCGTCGCCAGGCTGGTCATCCAGGGTTTGCCCCCAGCTAAAGCGCAAGGGGCCGATCGGTGCGAGCCAGACAAATGACAGCCCCACCGAACTGCGAAGTTCAGCAGAATCAAACCCGCCCTGATTCTGCAAAAACACATTACCTATATCATAAAATGCACTGAAGCGAACAGAACTCGGTGGATTTTCCACAAAGGGCACCGGAAAAATCAACTCAGCACTTGCCACCGTGCGCAGATCACCACCGATTATATTATTAGTCAATGGATCCCGCGGCCCCAGTGAGTTCGTATCGTAACCACGTACTGTACGCAAACCACCGGCATAGAATCGCTCATAAAACGGATATTCTTCACTGTCACCATAAGCCTTACCATAGGCCAGGTCGGTACGAACCAGTGTGGTTACCGACTGTGAAATCGGAAAATAAAAGCGATTGCGATAACTCAGCTTATAGTACTGTAAATCACTATTGGGCAAGGTTACATCCAGCGACACGGTTTGTGAATTACCTCGCGTGGCAAATATGGTTCGATTACGCGTATCATGACTGAAGCTGGTAAGCAGGGTAAAAGCTTCAACCGATCCCTGTGACAGATCACCGTTCGCATTAACCGTACCATCGCTATAGGCATTGATGAAATCAATGACATCGCTGGTGGCATTGGTGCTACCGCGCAAAATATCGGTCGCCTCATAACCAATCCCCATCTGCACCCGATCATATTCAGACAGGGGTATACCAAAGGACAGATTGGCGCCGTAGGTATTCTGTAAGTAGTTACTTATAAATTGTTGCGAAGCATCACGTTCGCGATAGGTGAAGCCTACAGTACGACTGATACCGTCAATGGTGTAGTAGGGATCGGTAAACGACATGCTGTAAACTTTATTGGCATCGTCATTATTGAAGTTCAGATCCAGTTTCTCACCGCTACCGTTCAGATTTTCCAGCGTCAGACCCAGATTGAAAACAAAGCCCTGGGTTTGTGAGAAACCTGCACCGATATTGAAGCTGCCAGAAAGTCGTTCTTTGATACTGATATTAACATCAACCAGATCATCAGTTCCCGCCACCTGGTCTTTGTTGATAATGACTTCTTCGATATAAGGCAAACGCTGCAGACGAATTTTTGATCGCTCCAGCTTGGTACTGGATAACTCACCACCTTCCATAATACGCATTTCACGACGCAGCACTTCATCCTGGGTTTTAAAATTTCCTGAGAAATTAATGCGTCGCACATACACTTTTTTACCCGGCTCGATAAAATAAACAAGCTCGACCTGCCGTGTTTCATCGTCTATCTGTGGTATCACACGCACATTTGCAAAGGCGTAACCTTCGTTGCCCAATTTACGTGTCAGTATATCCTTGGTGTCGATCATCTGCTTGCGTGAGAAGGTCTCGCCATCCTTAATCAGGATCAACTGGCGTAGCTCATCTTCAGACACCTGAAAATCACCCGCCAGACTGACGTTCTTAACCGTATATATATCCCCTTCACTGACATTCATGGTGATATAAATATCTTTTTTATCCGGCGTAATACTCACCTGAGTTGAGTCAACCGTAAAGCGAATGTAGCCCCGATCCTGATAATAGGATTTTATGGTTTCTTCATCGGCGGCGAGTTTCGGTTTGGCGTATTCATCAATGCTACTGAACCAGCTCCAGAAACCGGGTACACCGAGTTGAAACTCGTCCAGCAGGATCTCATCATCAAATATGCTGTTACCAACAATATTCACCTGCTTAATTTTAGCAATCACGCCTTCAGAAATTTCAATTTCAATATCGACGCGATTACGCTCAAGCTCGGTCACCCTGGTCTCAATGCGCACCGCATATTTACCGCGACTATAATACGCCTGCTGTTTCAGACCCTGCTCTATTTTATCCAGTGCTGAGGGCACAAATACTCGCCCCTTACTGATTTCAAGATCATTGAGAATCTCTTCCAGCTGCTCGTCTTCGATATCCTTGTTACCGGTCCAGCTGACATTTGATATAGCCGGTCGTTCTTTTACCTTAACCACCAGCACATTGCCGTCTTTTAGCAGTTTCACGTCTCTGAAAAAGCCAGTTTTATATAACTCCTGAATTAGATAAGCAGTTTCAGATACATTAAACGCTGAGCCCACCTTAACTGGCAGGTAATTTAACAGCGTACCATCTGGAATCCGCTCGAGTCCTTCAATGCGGATATCTTCCACAATAAAATCACTGCTTGCCTGCAATACAGTAAACTGAAAGAAAAACAGAAATAAAAATAATACTATTCGCTTTTGCAAAATAATCGCCAATATTTGTTATCAGTAAAAACCGGGAATGCTGTTTGCTTCAGCAAGCCCTGGTTGAATATGCCCTAAGGAACCTCTGAAAAACTCAGAGGTTCCGCGGCACAAGGATTTGTTTTTGCTCTGATAATTCACGGATGAATTATTCAGAGCTTCCCTAATTCAATAAACGCTGGATATCGTTAAAAATCGCCAGACTCATCAACAGGAACAGCAAAGTGATGCCTATTTGCTGCCCCAGTTGTTCTACACGTTGTGATACCGGGGAGCCTTTTACCAGCTCCACCAGGTAATACATTAGATGACCACCATCCAGCATAGGCACAGGCAACAGATTAAGCACACCGAGGCTGACAGAAATCATCGCCAGAAACTTTATGTAAATAAGAAACCCAATGCTTGCAGTTATACCGGCGTACTGAGCGATGGTGATAGGCCCGGAAATATTTTCCAGCGCTGCCTGACCTACCAGCATTTTACCCAGCACTTTGAGGGTTAGCACTGAGAAGGTCCAGGTTTCAACAATGGCACGCTGCATGGCTTCAAACACACCATACTCAAGCCGAACTCTGGATTGATCCAGTAATTGTTGCGACACTTCGGGATATGCCCCCATAAAGCCAAGCAGCTGATCGCCACGCTCTCGCGCCTCCGGCTGCAGACTGATTTGACGGCTTTCACCTTCACGACTAATAGTGAGCTGCAGCGTTTTATTCACACTGGATTGAATAATTTCCACCACCTGCTGCCAATTGCTAATTGGCTGCTGGTCAATACTTAAAATCTGATCGCCTGCCTGTAAACCGGCTCGCTCTGCAGGCGCTGCTTCACTCAAACCGCCAATCACCGCGGGAAAATCTGGCCGCCATACGCTGAATCCCAGTAATTCCACCACATCATTTTTTTCATTAAGAATGTGGCGATCACCAATCGAGATCAGGCGTTGTGTCTGATACAGGTCTGCACTGCGCACATCAACCACAATATCGCCACCATCCAGCCCATACTCAATCAACGCCATGCGGAACTCGTTCCATGTGCGCACTGGCTGTCCGGCAACCGATGCAATTGTATCACCGTCCTCGAAGCCGGCGACAGCTGCAGCTGTTTGCTCTGCAGGTGCCGCAATCATTGGCTTAATTCCATCTTCACCATTCACAAAAAAGATAAAGTATAAAAAAATTGCCAGAATAAAGTTGAAGATGGGCCCGGCCGCCACAATGGCAAAGCGGCTAGCCAGCGGCTGGGTATTGAATGCACGATGGCGCAGTGACTCTTCCACAGGCCCCTCCCGTTCATCCAGCATTTTGACATAGCCACCCAGCGGAATTGCGGCTACGGCAAACTCGATCAGATCATCGCCCTTCTGTACTTTTTTTACAAATAGCGGCTTGCCAAAGCCAATAGAGAAACGCAGCACTTTTACTTTGAGTAAACGCGCAACCCAGTAGTGGCCGAATTCATGAAACGCCACCAGCACACCAATGGCAATAATAAAGAACAGCAGATTGTGCAATAAGCCACCGGAGCCCATTATTTTTTCTCCAGCCGGGCAGCCCACTCAAGCGCTATACTACGTGCATCCTTATCCGCCTGTAACACCGTATCCAGGTCGTTTGCTTCGATATGTATTGCCTGTTTCAATGTTTGTTCGATCACCTCGACAATATGGGTAAAGCGCAGTTGTTTGTTAAGAAACGCATCAACTGCAATTTCATTAGCCGCGTTCAGTGCGGTAGTGGCTGTACCGCCGATACGCAGCGATTCATATGCCATCGCCAGACAGGGGAAACGCGCAAAATCCGGTTTTTCAAAGTCCAGTCTTGCGACTTGAAAAATATCCAAAGGTTCCACTCCCGACTCAATACGTTCCGGCCAGGCCATGGCATGAGCAATGGGAGTGCGCATATCCGGATTGCCCAGCTGCGCCAGCACGGAGCCATCATTATAACTGACCATCGAATGGATCACACTTTGCGGATGCACCACCACTTCCACCATTGATGCCTGGGTAGCGAACAGCCAGCAGGCTTCGATTACTTCCAGCCCCTTGTTCATCATGGTGGCCGAATCAACGGAAATTTTCTGCCCCATCACCCAGTTCGGATGTGCCACCGCTTCTTGTGGAGTCACATCATGCAGGCTCTCGACTGGACGATTGCGAAATGGCCCACCACTGGCAGTGAGCAGAATTTTATTGACCCCTGCAGTCTGCAGACCATGGGGCAAGGACTCAGGCATACATTGAAAAATCGCATTATGTTCGGAATCGATCGGCAGTAAGGTGGCGCCGTGCTGTTTAACCTCTTTCATAAACAGATCACCGGACATCACCAGTGCTTCTTTATTTGCCAGCAAAATGCGTTTACCGGCACGGGCAGCCGCCAGTGCCGGCATCAACCCGGCCGCACCTACAATTGCCGCCATCACCTGATCGACATTATCCAGCCGCGCTACCTGACACAGCGCATCCACCCCGCTTAAAACCTGTGTATCGATACGCTGCTTTATCAGCTGTTCCGATAAACGCTGAGCCGCCAGCTCATCAACCAGCACAGCGTATTGCGGTTTGAATTCAACGCATTGTTTGAACAGTGCTTCGTCTGACTGTTGTGCAGTTAAGGCTACCACATGATAACGCTGTGGATGACGGCGAATCACATCCAGTGTATTAACGCCGATGGTGCCGGTTGAACCCAGTACACAGATACCCTGACTAGCCATTGAAAATCACCATAGCTAATAACAGTGCAAGAAACGGTGCAGACGACATCAGGCTGTCAATGCGATCCAGTATGCCGCCATGGCCTGGCAGAATGGCACCGGTGTCTTTTAAACCCTGCTCACGTTTCAATAAACTGAAAAACAGATCACCGGCCACAGAAACATAAGTAGTTAACACAGTAATGATCATCAACATTAATGTGGAAATCGGCGACAACTCGAAAAACAAACTGGCCAGATAACTGTAAAAAGCCGTTAAAAATACGGCACCATACAGACCTTCTTTTGTTTTACCGGGACTAAGGTGAACCGCCAGTTTGGTTTTACCAAAACGCTTACCGGAAAAATAGGCACCGATATCAGCAACCCAGACAATACTCAGGCCGTACAGCAACCATAAATGGCTTTGCTCACGCAGATAAACCAGCGCCATAATCGGCGGCAACAATACCACTACACCCAGCAGCAGTTTCAACCAGGATAGTCGTGATTGCCGACCCCTTGGCCCTTTGTTGAACATGTAATAGCTGGCAAGCAACCAGAACACCACTGAGAATGAAAGCATGCTATGCAGCATCTGCGGCTGCTGGGTGATCCACAGGTTAGCAAGATAACTGATAAGCAAAATAAACAGTGCATAGAGTGCACGCGCAGCTAGATTCAGCACGCCACTCAGGCGCGCCCATTCCCAGCCAGCAATGGTGATAACCAGCAGCAAGGCATAAAATACTATTTCGACTGGCTGAGTGAAGATACCCCACAGTACCAGAGCCGCCAGAGGAACTGCTGTTAAAATACGCTGTTTTAGCATAAGGCATTAACCATGACGTGGTTTTTCGATCTGTTCACCGGTTTTACCGAAACGGCGTTGACGGCCAACATACCAGTCGAGGGCATCTGCAAAGTGCTGCTCGGAAAAATCAGGCCACAGCACATCGGTGAAATAAAGCTCGGTATACGCCAGCTGCCAGATAAGGAAGTTACTGATGCGTTTCTCGCCACCGGTTCGAATAAACAGATCCGGCTCAGGCAACTCGCTTAAGCACACATGTTGATTAACCAGCTGGGCATTGACATCCGCCGCATTCAACTCACCGCGCTGTACTTTTTCTGCAATCTGCTGGCAGGCATTGGCAATGTCCCAACGACCACCGTAATTAACCGCAATATTTAATTGCAAGCCGTTATTATTTTGCGTGAGCGCACTGGCATCATTGATTTTTTTTTGCAGCTTATCCGAAAATGCACTGCACTCACCAATAAACCTTACACGCACATTCTGCTGATGCAGTGATTTAACTTCTGTTTGCAGGGTGGAAATAAACAGCTCCATTAAGCTACTCACTTCCTGTTCGGGCCGCTTCCAGTTTTCACTGCTAAAAGCAAACAGGGTCAGCGCCTGAATTTTTTCCTGGATGCAGGCTTCAACAACCTTACGGGTTGACTTAACCCCGGCATGGTGACCTGCTGTGCGTGGTAAATGACGCTGTCTGGCCCAACGTCCATTACCGTCCATTACCACGACTATATGCCGTGGATTATCAGCGTCCGATGCACTGCCTGTATTAATCGATGTCACTGTCATGAGCCAAACACTTAGTGAGTTATCTCACTAAATTTCCATCATTTCCTTTTCTTTTGCTTCCAGTAATTTGTCAATTTCAGCAATGTATTTGTCAGTCAGTTTCTGAATATTTTCTTCCGCTTTACGGCTTTCGTCTTCAGAAATTTCCTTGTCTTTTAACAGATCCTTGAAGTCACCATTGGCATCACGGCGAATATTGCGTACCGCGATACGACCTGTTTCACCTTCCGATTTGACCACGCGCACCAGATCACGGCGCCGTTCCTCAGTTAACGCCGGCATGGGTACACGAATCACCGTGCCCTGTGACGCAGGATTCAAACCAAGATTGGCGGTCATAATGGCTTTTTCCACCGCAGCCACCATTGGCTTTTCCCATGGTGTTACCGCCAGGGTACGTGAATCTTCGGCAACCACATTAGCCACCTGTTTTATCGGCGTTGGACTACCATAATAATCAACCATGACATGATCCAGCAGGCTGGGGTGTGCACGGCCTGTTCTGATTTTGGTCAGTTCAGTCTTTAATGAGTCGACGCTTTTCGCCATCCGCGATTCGGCGTCCTGTATAATCTCATCAATCATCTATTTTATCTCCACGCAAGTTCATGCCGCACAGTTAAGCGGCAGGAATCACCGATGTTCCGATACTTTTATCTTTTACTGTGCGCACCAGATCACCGGGGTTATTAAGGTTAAAAATTCTTAAAGGCATGTTCTGTTCCTTGCACAACACAATCGCAGTAGCGTCCATCACTGCGAGATTATCTCTTAGCACGTCATCGTAACTGAGGCTTTCATAGCGTTTGGCATCAGGGTTTTTCATCGGGTCTGAATCATACACACCGTCTACCTTGGTGGCCTTCATCAATACATCTGCTTCAATTTCAATGGCGCGCAAACTACCGGCGCTGTCGGTGGTAAAAAACGGATTGCCCGTGCCCGCACCAAATATCACAACCCGGCCCTTCTCCAGATGACGGATCGCACGGCGGCGCACATAATCCTCGCACACCTGATGTATGCTCAATGCCGACATCACACGACAGCTAGGGCCTAGCCGTTCAATCGCATCCTGCAAGGCCAGGCAGTTCATTACTGTGGCCAGCATACCCATATGATCACCGGTGACGCGATCCATGCCTGCATCCGCCAGACCCTTGCCGCGAAAAATATTACCGGCACCTATCACCACACCGACTTCAACGCCCAGCTCGACCAGCTCGCTGATTTCCTCGGCCACACGATTAAGAATATCCGGGTCAATTCCGGAATCCTGAGACCCCATCAGGGCCTCACCACTCAACTTTAACAACACACGTTTATAAATTGGATTTGATTCGCTCATAATGCGTCGCTCTTATGGTTATAATCGTATTCTATGGTCTCGGACAGACCTGTAATGACAGGCCTAATATTACCGCAGATTGCACTGCATGCCTCAAAAAAAATCGGTGTTTTTCAGCACCATCACATACCGCACAATGAGATATGACCCGACCTGCATCACCCTCTGTGCGCTGCCCCGTCATATTTAATCTAAGGTACCCTAATACACATAAAAAACCGGGAAACGAATCCCGGCTTTTTATTCTTACCTGATCACTCAACAGAACTTAGCTGGCATTAACCTGTGCCATTACTTCGTCTGCGAAGTTTTCCTGCTTTTTCTCGATGCCTTCACCGACTTCGAAACGGTTAAAGCTTTTCACTTCAGCAGCTTTCGATTTCAGCAATTGCTCAACGCTCTGATCAGGGTCTTTTACAAATGGCTGACCCAGCAGGGTAATTTCTGCCAGATACTTGCGGATACGGCCAACGATCATCTTTTCAATAATCTCATCCGGTTTACCACTTTCTTTAGCCTGTGCAATCAGAATTTCCTTTTCCTTGGCCAGCAAGTCTTCAGGGACTTCACCTTCGTTTACACACAGCGGGTTGCTTGCAGCAATGTGCATAGCAACGTCTTTAATCAGCTCGTCGTCATCCTTGCTCATTTCCACCAGTACGCCCATGCGCACACCGTGCAGGTATGAACCGAATGAACCATCCGTTGACTTACGCACGAAACGACGTAGCTGGATGTTTTCACCAATCTTGGCAACCATTTCCTGACGCACTTCTTCAATACTCTTACCGCCATCTTCCAGCGGCATTGCCATCAATGCCTCCAGATCAGCCGGTGAATCCTTGAGAATGCGCTGTGCAACAGCATTGGTGAAGGCTTTAAAGTCATCACCACCTGAAACGAAATCAGTCTCACAGTTTACTTCAACGATTGCCGCGTCTTTCTTGTCGTCGGATACTGCAACTGCAACCAGACCCTCTGCAGCTGTACGTCCGGCTTTCTTGTCGGCTTTTGCCAGACCGGACTTACGCATGTTCTCGATTGCAGTTTCCATATCGCCGTCTACTTCCTGTAGCGCTTTTTTGCATTCCATCATGCCTGAGCCGGTACGCTCACGTAACTCTTTAACCATAGCAGCTGTAATTTGCATCGCCTTTACCTCTTTAATAAATTAACTGGTAACCTGAATTAATAAATAATTCAGCTTTTATTCCGCTGACTCTTCAGTCTTTGGCGCATCAGTTTTTGGTGCAGCCTTCTTCCTGGCTACTTTTTTCTTAGGCGCTGGTTTTTCTTCGCTTGCTTCTGCTTCGTCCGCCGTACCGATATTTAATGACGCCGCCTTGCCTTCGATAATGGCATCAGCCACTGCTTCGATGTAAAGCTTGATTGCGCGAATCGCGTCATCATTACCTGGTACAACATAATCAACGTTATCTGGTGAGTTATTGGTATCAACCACGCCAATAACAGGAATGCCTAGCACCCTGGCTTCATGTACTGCAATGTTCTCGTTACCTGTGTCGATAACAAAAATCGCATCTGGCAGTGAACCCATGTCTTTAATACCGCCCAGTGTTTTTTCCAGCTTTTCCATTTCACGGGTCAGGTTCAGCGCTTCTTTCTTGATCATACGATCGAAAGTGCCGTCAGTGGACATGGTTTCCAGCTCTTTTAAGCGACGGATAGACTGACGCACGGTGTTGAAGTTAGTCAGCATACCACCCAGCCAGCGATGGTTAACAAACGGCATACCACAACGCGCTGCTTCTTCTGCAATCGCATTGCGTGCCGCACGTTTGGTGCCGACAAACAGTACTTTACCGTTAGATGCAGCAGTCTTGCTGATGGCGTTCAACGCATCGTTGAACATGGGCAGGGTTTTTTCAAGATTGATGATATGAATCTTGTTGCGGTCACCAAAGATGTATTCTGCCATCTTGGGGTTCCAGAAACGGGTCTGATGTCCGAAATGAACACCAGCTTCCAGCATTTGACGCATGGTCACTTTAGCCATAATAATCTCCTGATCGGGTTAGGCCTCCACATACCCCTTGCAACAACCGAAAAACCACGTTTTGACGTGTTTCCGGCACCCAGTTACACGGTGACGATATGTGTGCGTATTTATAAAATGAATGTTCGCCTCCCCTGCAGTTTGCACGGGAGCGGCGGCTTTATACCATATTCGCCCGGACTACACAATAAAAACGCGCCTCTTATGCGCCCTTCGCTGACACCCGGCTATAGGCTAAGCCGCAGAAAAATAAGGAAATCTTGAAAATCAGCGGCATTTCAGGCCTAATCAGCTATCCATTAAAATAATCCCCTGCACAATCAGCCTGCGCACTGCAGAACAGATGCAAAACACGGTAGTCTGGACGCTACGCACATAGCGCCGACTAATCGATGGGGAATAAACAGACTGAGTGGCATGAGCATACACATTAAAACCCCCGACGAGATTGAAAAAATGCGCGTGGCTGGCCGCCTCGCCGCCGAAGTACTGGAGATGATCGAACCCCACGTCAAAGCCGGCATCACCACCAATGAGCTGGACCGGATCTGCCACGACTACATAGTCGATGTTCAGCAGGCGATTCCAGCGCCACTCAATTACCATGGTTTTCCCAAGTCGATCTGTACCTCGCTTAACTATCAGGTGTGTCACGGCATACCCAGCGAGAAAAAGCTGAAAAACGGTGACATTATCAATATCGACATTACCGTGATCAAGGACGAGTTTCACGGCGACACCAGCAAGATGTTCTATGTGGGCGAGCCCAGCATCCGTGGCCGGCGTGTGTCTGAAGTGGCCAGGGAGAGCATGATCGAAGGCATCAAACTGGTTAAACCCGGCACACAGCTGGGTGACATCGGCGCAGTCATCCAGAGCTACGCCGAATCCCGTGGCTTCTCGGTGGTGCGCGAATACTGTGGCCACGGTATTGGTCGCGGCTTTCACGAAGATCCCCAGGTAATGCATTACGGCAAGGCCGGCACCGGGGTCACCCTGCAGGAAGGCATGACCTTCACCATCGAGCCGATGATCAATGCGGGTAAACGCCAGGTCAAACTACTCAAGGACAACTGGACCGTGGTCACCAAGGATCACAGCCTGTCGGCACAGTGGGAACACACCCTCCTGGTGACTGCCGATGGCTACGAAGTACTCACCCTGCGCAAGGACGAAAGCATCGAGTGAGCCTGCTAAATACACCAGCACGAAATTACCACACAGAGCCAGAGCGGAGACCCAGGGTATCTCTAAATAATGATGACACACCTGCAAGCCCCGCAGGGCTCGCAGAGACATATCAGCATTGTTCAGAGGTACCCTAAATGGCTGAACTGACACTGAACGGCCATTGCATCTTCGATAGCGATGCATTCGAGCAGCAACTGGCGGCTAATCCGCAACAACTGCTGCCACAGCTCAAGGATGCCATTCAGCATGGCCAGCAGGCCATTCGTGAAGCCTTTGAGGCCGGTGCAGATACCCTGCAGACCGTCAATACCCGTGCACTGCTGATCGACCAGATACTCCAGCATGCTTTCAGGGCCTGTTTCAGCGACTGCAAACAGCCGCTGGCATTGCTCGCCGTAGGAGGCTATGGCCGACGCGAACTGCACCCTGCCTCGGATATCGACCTGATGCTGCTACTGGATCGCGAACCCGATGAGGACAGCCGCGAACAACTGGAAGGTTTTGTCAGCCTGCTGTGGGACAGCCGCCTGGAAATCGGCCACAGCGTACGCACCCTGGAACAGTGCGTGGAAGAAGCCGGCAATGATATTACGGTAATCACCAATCTGATGGAGGCGCGGCTGCTGTGCGGCGAAGCCAGCCTGTTCGAGCAGATGCAGGATGCCACCGCTGCGGACAAAATCTGGCCCAGCAAGGCTTTCTTTGAAGCCAAGCTGGAAGAACAGACACAGCGCTATTACAAATTCGGCGACACAGCCTACAATCTCGAACCCAATATCAAGGAAAACCCCGGCGGCCTGCGCGACCTGCAGATGATTGGCTGGGTCGCCAAGCGCCACTTCGGCACGCGTATTTTAAGTGAGCTGGTGGATCACCAGTTTCTGTCCCAGGCGGAATATGAAACCCTGCGGGAATGCCAGATCTACCTGTGGAAAATCCGTATCCACCTGCATTACCTCACCGGCAAGTACGAAGACCGCATGCTGTTCGATCTGCAGAAGCAGCTGGCACAGGCTTTCGGCTATGAAGACAGTGAAAACAATCTGGCCATCGAACAGTTTATGCAACGCTATTACCGCGTGGTGATGGAACTGGAACGTCTCAATGAACTGCTGCTGCAGCTGTTTCGCCAGGAAATTCTCTACAGCGAGCTGGAAGAACAACCCAGCATTATCAACCGCCGCTTCCATGTACAGAATGGCTATATTGCTGCCAGCCACGAGAATGTATTCAGGAAACACCCCGGGGCACTGCTGGAAATTTTCCTGATTATGGAATTGCAGCCGGAAATACGTGGCGTACATGCGCACACGATTCGCATGATCCGCGAAAACACCCACCTGATTGACGACCAGTTCCGCGCCTCAAGAAGCTCGCAGCAACTGTTTATGGACATCATCAACCAGCCGCGGGGAGTCACCCACGAGCTGCGCCGCATGAACCGTTACGGCATACTCGCCGCCTATATCCCCGCCTTCGGGCAGATTGTCGGCCGCATGCAATACGACCTGTTCCATGCCTACACGGTGGATCAGCACACGCTGTTTGTGGTGCGCAATATGCGCCGCCTGTCAGTCGCGGATTTTGCCCATGAACACCCGCTGGCCAGCGGCATTTTTCATCACCTGAAAAAGCCCAAGTTGCTGTATCTGGCAGGCCTGTTTCACGACATTGCCAAGGGCCGCGGCGGCAACCATGCCGAACTGGGCGCGGTTGATGCGCTGCAATTCTGCCAGGCTCACCGTTTAGCAGAACAGGACGGTCAGCTGGTGAGCTGGCTGGTGGAAAAACACCTGCTGATGTCGATGGTGGCCCAGCGCAAGGACATCAGCGACCCGGAAATCATCTATAACTTCGCCCGTGAAATCGGCACCCTGGAACGGCTGGACTACCTGTACCTGCTGACCATGTGCGATATCCGCGCCACCAACCCCAAACAATGGACCAGCTGGAAAGACAACCTGCTCTCCGAGCTCTACCACAAAACCGCCTCGACACTGCGCGCCGGACTGGACAACCCGCAACAGCGGCACATTGTGGCCCAGGCCACACGCACCTCCGCCTCGCGCATGCTGACCCGGCTGGGCGTGGTGACCGAACTGCTGACCGAGTTCTGGGATGACTTCTCAGAAGACTACTTTATCAACCACACCCCCGATGAAGTCACCTGGCACAGCCAGATTCTGCTCAACAACCAGTTCGAGCCACCGATTATCCGCGCCCGCACCAACCAGCGCGGCGAAGCAGAAATCTTTATTTACTGTGCCGATACACAAAAGCTGTTCGCCCGCATCGCCTCCACGCTGGAGCAACTGGGGCTGAATATCGCCGACGCACGGCTTAACAAGACCAATAGCAACTTTACCCTGAACAGCTTCAAGGTACTGGAAGATGATGGCCACAGCCCCGGCGATGCCTACCGCATGAACGAAATCGTTGAAAAGCTGCAGTCCCGCCTCAGCCACGATGACGACATACGTCCCAGCCCGCGCCGTCAGAACCGTGCGCTGAAAAGCTTTGACGTGGAAACCATTATTCGCTTCGAGCAACAGGTGGGTAATGACCTGACCATTTTCAATATTGAAACCAACGACCGTCCCGGCCTGCTGGCCAGCATTGCGCAGGGCTTTGCCGACTGCGACATCCATATCCACCATGCGAAAATATCCACCGCCGGCGAAAAGGCCATCGACAGCTTCTACATCACCGACCGTGACTACAACCCGCTGCTGGACGACGACTCGATGGAAGAACTGAAAACAGCGGTGCTAAGACGCCTGAAACAATGAGTTGAAGGCACACTACAGTCTTTTTATAAATCTGTACTACAATAAAATGAATGGCTTAGCTGAACTACCTGAAAAATTGCATTAAGACAATTCAGTTAACTAAACGAATAAATTACAGATCGGGGCATCGGCCGTGCCGTATAAAACAGGAAACAACACCACAGCATCCATAATCTGCCGCACATTGCTGCTGACGGCGCTGCTCATTCCCTCACACAAGCTGCTACTGGCGGCGGACTCGGCCGATGCCGGCCGTGCTAACTCAAGCAGCAAAGCCACTGAAAAGCCGCCACTGGACAGTGTGCTGATGCTGGACAGCTCCGGCAGCATGAAATTCACCGACCCCAACGAACTACGCAAACCCGCAGCCAAACTGTTTATCCAGCTACTCGGCAAACAGGATAGAACCAGCGTGGTCAGTTTCAGCAGCCAGGCCTGGCCCATCACCTTTCTAAGCAAGCTGGAAACCCCGCGACAGCTCGAGCAGGCGCTGAATGCCACCGACAGAATCTCCCACAAGGGGGCCTACACCAATATTCATGCGGCGCTGAACAAGGGACTGGAACTACTGAAAAACAGTCAGCAACTGCAACGTGAGCCGATTATGATTCTGATGTCCGATGGCAAAATCGATGTCGGTGATGATGCCAGATCCGCGGCGCTGCGCGAGCAGATAATCAACCAGCTACTGCCGCAGCTGGCCAGGCATAAAATTAAGGTGTACAGCATTGCCTTTACCGAAGCATCGGATCAGCAACTGATGCAGCAAATTGCCGATGTCACCGATGGCCGCTATGCCCTCGCCGCCAGTGATGATGTGTTACACAAGGTGTTCAGTAAAATTTTCGAACAGGCAAAAGAGCCCAATATGCTGCCGCTGCATGAAAACCGTTTTGTGGTGGACGAGAGCATCAGTGAAGTCACCATCATTGCTAACAAGAAAAACGCGAACAGCGCGATTGAACTCAAGTCACCGGATGGCAATAACTACAGCGCCAGCCGACACAGTGCGAATATCAACTGGTTTGTCTCCAGCAGCTTCGACATGATCACCGTGCAAAAGCCGCAGGTGGGTGAATGGGCCATTTTATTCAGCGACGATGACAACCGTGCCTACATTGTCACCGACATTAAATTGCGCACACAGTTCGAGCTCGACCGACAAAGCGCACAGCCTGAACTCATGCTACGCGCCTGGTTTGAACAGGATCAGCAAACCGAAGTCAATCAGGCACTGTTACAGAGCATGCATGTCAGCCTTGAAATCGAACACCCGGATGGTCACATGGAAACCCTGCCGGTCAACGAGCTGAATGAGGCCGGTGAATTTGTGCTGCGTTTCAAACCCGCTATGAACGGTTACTATGGCGCCACTATGATTGCGAGGTCAAAAACCTTTCAGCGCCAGCAGACCTTTTCTTTCCGCAATACACTGCCGGAAAACCCGCCTGTAGACGACACGGCTGAAGAAGCAGAAAAAGAGCCCGAGGAAGAACTGGCGGCAGCAACACCCACAGCAGAAATAGAAACAGAGACAACGCCAGCAGAAGCTACACAGCACGAGGCTAAAGCAGAAGAACCCGATCTTGTAACAGCCCTGCTCTATTTCGGCCTGTTTAATCTGCTGTTACTGATCATTGCGGTCAATGCGTTGTTTATTTATCGCTATATCAAAAAAAATAAACCGGCAAAAAACGATGCAGACTAGACAGCAGCAGATGCCATTAATTACAGATTGATAACTATGCAGATTTCACTGATTACCCTGTTTGTCTTACTCGAACTGATTCTGTTTCTGCTGGGTGCCAGCATCACCCTGGGCATTATGCTGTATTTGCGTAAATCACAGACCAGCCAGCCACAGCAGCAAACAAACACGCCGGCTGAACAGCCCGAAGTCCCGGTTGAGGCAACCAGCCTGGACAGTAGCTATATCGACTATCTTGACGAAGCGTTACAACGTAACCAGCAACAACTGGAACAACAGTCAACCGAGAATACTGCAAGCGACGCAGATACAGAGGCTGATACAGAAGTAGATGCAGCTAGTGACAGCACTCAAGCGGCTGGTGCACAACTGCAACTACTGCAGGCCCGCCAGCAGTTCCTCGAGCTTGAAAAAGAAGCCGCACAGAAAACCGATGATGAGGACGGTTTCTGGCACGAAATTCACAGCGGCATGCAGGCGCTGCTGGAAAATTTCAAAAGCAGTGAACTGCATACGGAAACAGTGACCGAGTTTCAAAAGCAGAAAGAAGTCAAAGAAAAGGTTTTCTATGTCGAAACCCAGGGCAGGAAAGTCGACAATGAAGTCAATAAATTAAAAGACATTATCTACGACCAGGAAAATGCGCTGTCCAGTATGCAGAAAAATCTGGCCAGGGCCATTGAGGAAGCACCACAGGAATCGGATTCGCTTAACGAGCTGCATCAACAACTCTCCTCTCTGGAACGACAGATTCTTGATTCAAAAATGTGCATGGATATTCTGGAAACAGAAAATGAACGTCTGCAGGAAGAGCTGCATAACATCCAGTCACAGTTACCACAGGATACTGAATCAGATGATGAGGCGGAAGTCTCGGTTGAAATAAGCCAGATCAAGGCTGTGGTCAGGCAGCAGAAAGAACGCATCAAGCAACTGCAGGCCATTATCGAAACACTGGAAATTGATACAGGTAAAGCTGAAGAACTGCAGACACACCTGGGCGCATTCACCCGCTCATCCGAGGAAATGATGAGCTGTATCACTATACTTGAAGAAGAGAATGAGCGCCTGCAGGACGAGGTACACACTATCGAAGACAGTCTGCAACATGAGGCCGCTGACGCAGGTGATTCTCAGCAACTGCAGGAGCTGCAAACAAAAGTAAATCAGCTGGAAGAGGAAGTGGTGAAAAAAGATCTGGCACTGGCACAGTTACAGGAAGAGTTCAGCTCAATGGAAACCGAATACCTGGCCATGTACGAAGCCATGCAGGAAAACAAGCAACAGGAATAATCTGCTCCACTCTGCGCTGACTGTTATTGATCACTTCGCTGATGCCCGCCTCAACACACTGTCAACAGCACGAATAAATTCAGGCAAAAATCCCCGTCCGAATGCGATATAATCCGCAAACACACGTCACTAACAACACTTTATCAGGGCTTTACATGTCAAACGCAGCACTCGACAGCACCCTACAGCTGGCCATAGACCTTATTTCCAGACCCTCCGTCACCCCCGATGATCAGGGCTGCCAGCAACTGATGATCGAGCGCCTGGAAAAACTTGGCTTTGCGGTTGAGAAACTGCGCTATGACGAGGTGGATAATTTCTGGGCCAGGCGCAATAACCAGGGCCCGTTACTGGTGTTTGCTGGCCACACCGATGTAGTGCCCACCGGGCCACTGGAAAAATGGCAGACCCATCCATTCAAACCTGAAATTAAAGACGGTATTCTGTATGGCCGTGGCGCTGCTGATATGAAAGGCAGCCTGGCAGCGATGATCACCGCCTGCGAAAGTTTTATTGGCGAGCACCCGCAGCATGCCGGTTCAATTGGTTTTTTAATTACCAGTGATGAGGAAGGCCCGTCAATAAATGGCACGGTAAAGGTGATTAAACACCTGCAGGCGCGCAATGAAAAAATCGATATGTGTCTGGTGGGTGAACCCTCCAGCACCAGCAAGCTGGGGGATGTGGTTAAAAACGGACGCCGCGGTTCACTCTCCGGCAATCTGACGGTGCTGGGCAAACAGGGCCATGTGGCCTACCCGCACCTGGCGCAGAATCCGATTCATCTGGCAGCACCTGCACTGGCTGAACTGGCCGCAGAAGTCTGGGATCAGGGCAATGAGTTTTTTCCACCCACCACCTTTCAGGTTTCCAATATCCACGCGGGTACCGGTGCCAATAATGTCATTCCCGGCGAGTGCGACATCATGTTCAATCTGCGCTTCTCCACCGAAGTCACCGATGCACAGCTCAAACAGCGGGTTGAGAGCATCCTCGAAAAACACGGCCTGAACTATCAGCTGGAGTGGGTGTTATCCGGCCAGCCGTTTTTAACCCCCAGAGGCGAACTGGTGGCAGCGACCTGCAAGGCAATTCGCGACGTGTGCGGTTACGACACCGAGCTGTCCACCGCCGGTGGCACCTCCGACGGACGTTTTATTGCCCCTGGCGGCGCACAGGTGCTGGAGCTGGGGCCACTCAATGCCACCATTCACCAGCTCAATGAGCACGTCAGGGCAGATGATTTAATTACACTATCAAAAATTTACCATCGCATGATGGAGCATCTGCTGCTATAAACAGAATAAGCATTGCACGTAAAAGAAGAGTAAAAAAATGAACCGCGAAAAAGTTGTCTTCAGTTTCTTTATGATTTTGGCCCTTACCCTGAATTTCGGTTTTTTCACCGGCGAGGTTGATAACCCGGCCCATCACAATGCCTATGAACTGTTCGCCGTGATGGTGGTTAACCTGATTGCTACCGTGCTCAAATTCGGTGACCGTTCGCAAATGGGTGCGATGCTGCTGGCAACCAGCCTGGTGGCATTAGTGCAATTATTTTCCGCCTCCTTCGTCTGGGGCTATGTGGTGAACATACAGGGTCAGGCAATGACGCCGGAAACTATGGCCACCATTATTTCGCTGAGCGGCGGCGCACTGATAGCCAATTTTATTTCGGTTATTCTGCTGATTATTGAAACCTCGATGATGCGCCACTGAACACAGGCTCACTTATGTCACTTGTGACATCATTAATTATGCGCCAGATGCGCGCGCCCTTTATTATACTGATATTCGCCTTCTCGATTTCGGTTATCAGTATGGTGGTTGCGCCGGGGGTTGATGCTCAGGGCAATACCTGGCATCTGAGCTTTTTCCAGGCGTTTTACTTTGTCAGCTACACCGCCACCACCATCGGCTTTGGTGAAATACCCCACGATTTCAGCAATGCGCAGCGCATCTCCGCCCTGATCACCATCTATTTATCGGTGATTGCCTGGTTCTATTCGCTGGGCAAAATCATTTCGCTGGTGCAGGACCCCACCTTTCGTGAAGCACTGAAAAAAAGCCGTTTCAGCCACCAGCTGGAACGCATACCCGACAGTTTTATTCTGATTTGCGGCTTTGGTGAAACCGGTCATGCACTGGCCAGCACCCTGACCCAGCGCAATATACACACCGTGGTGATTGAAGAAGACAGTGAAAGCATACAGACCCTGCCGCTGCAGGACTTTGCAATGGAAGTGCCCGGACTGGTGGGCGATGCCGGCAACCCGGAACACCTGATTCAGGCTGGCTTACAGAACCCGAAATGCGCCGCTGTGCTGGCAGTAACCTCGTCCGATGAAATCAATCTGAAAATCGCCGTCACCAGCAAGTTGTTAAACCCCAGTGTGCGGGTCATCTGTCGTTCCGAAATCAAGGAATATGAAAGCAATATGTTTTCATTCGGCACCGATTTCGTGGTCAACCCCTATGATACTTTTGCCAATATCTTCGCCATGGCGATCCACTCGCCTTCACTGCATCTGCTGTATGACTGGCTCACTGGCGTGCCCAATACCGACTTGTCCAATCCTGTCTATATTGAAAAAGGCCACTGGATTATCTGTGGCTATGGGCGCTTTGGTGCCGGCCTCTATCAACAACTGCTGAAAAGCAATATCCATGTCACTATCATTGATCCATCGGATGAAAAACGACAGGAATTTCTCAGCAAGTCGGAGAACAGTGCAAATGACTTTATACTTGGCACCGGCTTTGATGCACACACCTTAACCGTTGCCGGAGTTGAGAACGCGATTGGCCTGATCTCGGGCACCAACAATGACTCCAATAACCTGTCGATTATTATGACCGCACGGGAACTCAACCCCGAGCTGTTTATCGTTGCTCGCCACAATCGGCAAAACAACCAAAAACTGTTTGAAGCCACCCGTGCCAATATTATTATGCAACCCAGTGAAATTATCGCGCGAAAAATACGCTCATTGCTGGTCTCGCCATTAATGATCGCCTTTCTCAGCAAAGCCAGAAAACAGGATATCACCTGGGCCAATGTTGCCATCAGCCGCCTCACGGGCGCACTGGGCGACTGCATCCCCAATATCTGGACTCTGCAGGTCAATGAAAAAGAGGCACGCGCACTGTGTGAAGTACTGAAGCTGGGACGCGTAATGCGCGTCGGCAATCTGCTACAGGATCCACGGCAACGAGAACGGCAGATTAAAGCGATTCCACTGTTATTGAAACGCGACAACAAACTGCTGCTAATGCCCACCGACGATATCGCTATCAAGCCTGGCGACCATATACTCTATTGCGGCACACCCGGCGCCAATCGCAGCATGCACTGGTCACTCAATGACCTGCACAGCCTCAACTACATCATGACCTATGAAGACACACCAGACGGCTATTTCTGGCGCAAATTCAATGCCTTTCTGAAACGCAAGGAACGACGTAATCGACGCCGCAATCAGCTGCACTAGACCCTGACAACGGGCAAATAAGGCTGCAAAATGCCGCCATGGCCTGTATCATATGCCCCCCAAAGTCTGCGTAGCATAGCTGGATAATGCAATCCCCTCCTAAGCAAAATGTATTAAATTTTTTTACAAATTTAATTCTATATATTTCTATGCATCACAGACCAACACAAATTTTCTGCTGTGTTCGCAATCAAGGCAGTGTTTTGAAAGCATGCTCAAGTCTGGTGAAAAACGCTAACGCAGAGTGCGGACACACCTGCAAGCCCGGCAGGGCGAGGCCTGAAGCCCACATCTACGGTATTGTGCTGCCTGTAAAGACCCGCAATGTGAGTCATTCACTGCGAAGCACACCTTGTAGCTGTACGCTTCAGGTCTCGCAGAGATATTTCATAATTGATCAGAGTTTCCTTAAGTGAGAAATAATGACTTAAAATCAAGTGGCTTTGCCTGATATACTACTCGATTCATTACTATGTCCCCTTAGTTCAATGGATAGAATAAACCCCTCCTAAGGGTTAGATGGAGGTTCGAATCCTCCAGGGGACGCCAATTTCTCTATTTTCAGTCCTGATCACAGCGCAAACGGCAGCGCTTGAGCAAACTGAGACATTGCAGCGAGCCGCTGGATCTGTGTCCCTTTAGGGTATATCACAGTTTGATTGCGTAGCGACGGATCCCCTCCGGCCTCCCCCACCACGATAATCTATAATCTAGCCGCATAATTTTTTTATTATCGCGTTCCCATGAGCTCGATAAAAAATATTAATTCGTTGCACTCGTTAATTGCATTAAGCGTATCGGAAATCACGCCATCTGCCATTGTATCATCGCTGCCACTATCGGCATCATTACCGCCAGGCGCACCCGTCTCCACATTTTGCAGAAAGCAGCTGTTGTGGCTCAGATTATGGATGATGTTTGCGCCAATGTCGGATAGATGTTTTTCGCATCGAATATTTAATATAGTGTTTCCCGTCATCGGCAGTTACCTCCATTTGTGCATAAACGTCATAGCCGTTTTTTTCATAAAAACCAGGCGCCTGAAAACTCCCCGTATCCAGGTAGGCTCGATCTACACCTTGTTGTAGTGCCGCATCTTCAAGTTGAAGTAATAGTGTTTTACCGATGCCTTTGTTCTGCAAGCTTTCATCAACCCATAACAAATCAATAAAAAGCCAACCCCATTGTAACCATCCATAAATGGCACCCAGTGTTTGTTCGTTTTTATTATTGGCACAAATCGCGAGAGGAATCTGTTTACTGTCACCGGCAACCGTAGCATTGTATCTGGCTATCTCAGTGTAGAGTGACTCAATAAAATGATTGTGAGGATTTTGCAGAGTATGAAAAATGATGTCCGACATAATACTGTAAGTATAACGTGGTCAATTTTACCGGAACAGAAATAATAAACGGAGAGCGATAAACACCCTCCGTTTATTAAACGCATACGGAAAAAATTAATTTACGGTAATACGTGTGCGGGCTGTACCGACAACAGCACCTGTCACCCAGTCGAGAAAATCACAACTGACTTCATAAACACCCGCTTCAGTGGGTTCAAAGATACAGTCGTAACGTTCAGCAGAACTGGCTTCAATTTCAGTTACCTGCACCGGGTTTGGTAATACACGGCCATCCGAGATATGAATCGTTGCCGTAAGACCACCGAAGTTAATGCGTTGTGGTAAGTAACCGGCACAAATATAACGTACCAGTAATTTCTGGCCACGGTTCATGGTTACCGCCACCGCCGGATTAGTGAGTGCCGATTGTGCGCCATCTACGCCGGTAATAATGAAGTAATCAGGATTCAGGCTATTAAAACCTTCATCACCACCACAGGTGCCGGCGTCCCAGTTCTTATTATGCCAGCTGGAGTCGATTTCATCACAGGCCCAGATTGCTTCTACATCGTAAGTCGGGCCGCCAGAATGTAATGTACCGGGGCCTTCAGGTGGGTCGATGATCAAGCCGCCATACATACCCATTTCAGCGTGTAATACTGTGTTGGTATGGCAATGGTAGAAATAAGTACCCGCATGGGAGGCTTTCCACTGATAGGTGTAGGTACCATCAACATCAAATGAGTAATGACCAACACCGTCGTTTTCTTGGCTGGGTTCAATACCGTGGTGGTGAATGGTGTGTAGCCACATCATGCCATTGACCGACAGGTTAGTGTGGACCACCTGGCCTTCAGTCACACGCATGGCAGGTGAAGGGAACTGGTTGCCACCGCCACCCATACCACCGCCACCCATACCACCACCGCCCATGCCACCACCGCCATCGGTAAAGCCCCATATTTCAATACTAACACCATCATCCATGGTGATGGAGCCGTTCATATATATGCCTCGATCAAAGGTGACATCGGGTGTGACTTCACCAGGGGTAGCAGGGGCATCGGGGTAAGTGTAGCAAGCGCCACCACCGCCGCCACCGCCGCCGCCCATACCCATCATTGGAACCGCTTTATCAATATTAAACATAATCTGTACTCCTGAATTCTTATTTAAAGGCAATGGTTGTTGCGAGGCCAAATTGATAGAGGCCGCCACCAGCGGTTTGCGTCATTTCGTCATGGAAGTGCATCGGGAAAGAGCCAGTCGTCACTTGTGGCCATGAATCCGGTGGTATTTCATAAGGATAAATAACATCCAGACTGCCTTTGTTATTCGGGAGTAATAAGGTATCTTTTTTCCACACATCAGCGCGTGCCTGTCCATTACGCGCTAACCATTCCACATGATTGGCATGGAAGTGAACAGAATGCATACATTGACCCGCATTAAGAATACGCACCAGAGTACGGTCACCAATACTACCTTCAAGACGGGTATCAAGTGCGTAACCAGAATCAATATCCGGGTTAGCATAATCAGGGTGACCGGGTACACGCATACTGCGGCCATTGATGGTGAAGTAATAAGGTGTAAATGTAGTACCAGGTGTGCGGCCCAGACGAATTTCATCGTGCCAGACAGGATCAATATCGTTAGTCACCCAGGAATATTGCTGCACAAAAGTTGCACTACCGGCATATAACTCATTGCTGCTGCCTGAGGGCATGACTGCAAGTGCGCCATGTAAACCGACCAGTCGATTATAAGGTGCATTCAGTCCATCATAATAAAGATAAGAACCGGCTTTGTTCACAGTAAACGATATTGTTTTGCTGCTACCACCGGCAATCACACCACTATCGACAACACCATCGATAACAAAATTGTGATCGGTGCCGAGAGTATTGTTAATAGTAATATTAACCGTGTCGCCTTCTTGTGCGATAAGTTGCGCACCAGGTACGGTGAGGCTATTTGTGTCTGTGCTGAAGCCTTTGAAGTAAACATCAACACCATCTGGTTGTGTGATATAGCCCTCGGTTATATAGAATATCTGGTTAATGGTTGCAGCTTGTGCGCGAGGACTCCAACTGATTAGTCCGCTACTTCCAAGTAATGTGCTTGCGATCCCTGCACTGCTGAATTTAAGAAAGTTTCTTCGACCCATTCTTTTATTCATAAGTGCTTCTCCGAAATTATTAGAATGTGGGGAGGGTGCCCCATAAATTTTATTTGTTTAAAACGGGTCTGAGTATGCATACAATTTATAATTAAAGAAACTACCTGGATTATTGTATAGTTATATTCTATTTTTCTTAGATATAACATAAGCATATGATTATAAAAAATGCATCTAATTATTAGATATATTTAATCGAAAATTTAGATATATAGCAGTGATTTGCAGGGGTATATTTTAGAAAATATTAAGGGCTGGCATTTGTAAGCCCTCTACCTAATAATTTATATTTTGGACAGTAATAAAGGGAACACCAGGCAACACACATTAACCAAACCAAACATAAATCATTGTATTTATTATATATTTTATATAAGATACTGACTTTTAAACAGCTGGCCATTCGCCCCCCAAGGGATAGACTGCAGGTTCGCATCCTGACGGGACGCCATTTTAACCAACAAGAGAACAGCACATGTCAGATAAAGTATGCCTGGATACCAACCACGGTAAAATCGTGATTGAACTGAACGCGGATAAAGCACCGATTTCCACTGAAAACTTTTTGAATTATGTTAAAGATGATTTTTTTAACAGCACCATTTTTCACCGTGTGATTCCTGGCTTTATGATTCAGGGCGGCGGTTTTCTTGAAGGCATGACGCAGAAAGCCACTAACGACCCGATTAAAAACGAAGCCGACAATGGTCTGCCCAACAAGCGCGGCAGTATCGCCATGGCACGTACCCCCGACCCTGACTCTGCCAGCTCACAGTTTTTTATTAACCTGAAAGACAATGACTTTCTAAACTACAGCGCACCCACCGCACAGGGCTGGGGTTATGCGGTATTTGGCGAAGTCGTTGAAGGCATGGACGTGGTAGACAGCATTGCAGCTGTTGCCACCGGCAATATGATGGGCCACGGTGATGTGCCGCTGGAGCCGGTCATTATCAACAGCGCAAGCATTGTTTAATCAGCCTGCTTGCTGAAAGCTGGCAATTCACCTAATGGCAAGGCACCTGTTTATCTCCGACCTGCATCTGGCACCGGAACGGCCGGATATCATCCGGCTGTTTATCGGCTTTCTGGATACACAGGCAGCCAGCGCCGAGTCACTGTATATCCTCGGCGACCTGGTGGAATACTGGCTGGGGGATGATGACCAGGCCGAGGGCCTGAATGCGGTATTTGCCAGAATGAAACAGTTGGCGGATAACGGCCTGAAAATTTACCTGATGCACGGCAACCGGGATTTTCTGATGGGTAAAACCCTGGCACAACGCGCCGGCTGCCAGCTTATCGATGACCCCAGTGTGGTCGAGTTTGAGCACACGCCTGTGTTGCTGCTGCACGGTGACACCCTGTGCACCGACGATCTACGCTACCAGCAGCTGCGCAGCATGCTGCGTGACCCGGCGTGGCAAAAGGATTTTCTCAGCAAACCACTGGCAGAACGGCAACAGATGGCTCGCGCACTGCGCCAGCAGAGCCGAGAAGAAACCAGCAGCAAGGATGAGGCGATTATGGACGTCAATGCAGATGCAGTTACCCGGGCGTTTACCACGCACAAGGTGCAACTGATGATTCATGGCCACACCCACCGCCCGGCGATTCACCAGTTAACAGCCAATGGCAAGGCGGCTCAGCGCATCGTGCTTGGCGACTGGTATTCACAGGGCAGCGTACTTGAGTTCAATTCACCGGACGATTTCAAGCTGCGTGCGTTTGATTAGTTCGCACTCGTTCATGGAAAACTGCAAAAGCAATAGTCCGCAAATACACGCGAATAAACGCAATTAAAGCATTATATAACTAAGCATTAGCGATGTATGGACTCCACCAGCCCACTTAAAGTAGGTTGGCGTCTATCAGCTCGTTTCCACGCAGGAGCATGGGAACCAGTCATGCTTATTTACTCAATCCATATATTTGCGTTTATTTATTCCGCACATCCTGTGCTCCACCCTTCGGGCCGAGCATTCGCTCGTTCAAAGTGCTCCTGCACTTTAATGCGTGTATTTGCGGACTTATATGCAACCCCGGTGAAACTGCTACACTTAATCCACCCTACGGTGAAAATGACTGATACTCCTGATAATTTTCCGGCAGTTTAAACAACGCTGCATCCAGCACCTGCTGCTGCACATTAGTGAGTATGCGACTGTAGTCCCGACTGTAGGTGATCTGAACAGGTAAGCCCTGTTTGTAGTAATCGCCTTTGTGGTATACCTGATCCAGCAGAAAACAGCTGGTATGAAAATCCTGTGGTGTGTTCGCCAGCGTTGAAACCTGCTGCCCCGACAAAATCGTCTGGTATTGGTACATCACCGCCATTTGCTTCATATAGCGATCCTTAATCAGCAGCACACGGGTACAGACTTCATCCTCGGCATACACCTCGTAACTGTAAACGCTCTGCCCCATCACCTGGGGTGCATCCGGCTGTATCGCTTCACGCACCTTCACCGTAAAATCAAAATCCGGACTTTGCCAGGGTTTACTGGTGATTTTCAGAATAGTTCGATCTTCATGATTGACGTTATAGATGGTTTGTTTAGCCCGATCCATGAGAATAAAATCACTGTCGATATGGCCATTATCAATGCGTAAAAAATCATCATTGATCAGATAACGCATACGCTGGCCACCGGTGGATGACTCATACTCATCGTAATACAGTACCAGCCCTTCCTCTTCAGCTGCATAGCTCGCCTGCATAGCAGCCGTTACAAGCAGAGCGCCTATTATTTGCAAAAGCAGTTTCATCGTGTCAAACCTGTGGGTAAATTAAGCGACCGCCGGATTATACAGGTGAATCCAGTATCAGCCGCATCAGTATTTCCTGACTAGGGTACTTCCAGCGCATTCAGATCCGCAATTTCTTCCGCACTGAAGCCGGCCTGTCGCCGCGCCACTTCATCGAATGGGCCACGCAGTGAACCTTTCATATAATCCTGAATTAACTGCTTGAAGGTTGTGCGATAATCCAGCCCGCGCTGTTCGCATAAATATTTAAACCAGTGGCTGCCAATCGCCACATGACCGATTTCATCGCGCTGGATAATTTTCAGGTGATCGACAAATTCCTGATCATTGCACTGTTGCAGTTTGTCCAGTATACCCGGCGTCACATCCAGCCCTCGCGCTTCCAGTACTCTGGGCACCAGTGCCATGCGTATCAAACCATCGTGGGCGGTGAGCTGTGCCATTTCCCACAGGCCATTATGCGCTGCATAGTCGCCATAACGGCTGCCACGTTTATGCAGACAGGATTCCAGCAGGCTGAAATGGCAGGCCTCTTCGGCCGCCACCCTGAGCCAGTCAGTGTAATAGTCCGCCGGCATATCGGTAAAACGGTAGACTGCATCCAGTGCCAGGTTAATCGCATTAAACTCAATATGTGCCAGTGCATGGCAAAGAATAACCCGCCCCTGCTCGGTGTGCATACTGCGCCGGGGCACATCTCTGGGGGCCACCAGCTCGGGCTTTTGTGGCCGCCCGGCATCACCAATCGGCTGGGGTTCAACGCTTCGATCCAGCGTCACACGCTGTGCGTTCCAGTCGGCAAACAGCGCCTGTGTAAGCGCTACTTTTTCTGCCGGCTCGCACGCCTGCAAACAGGTATGGGCACGGCTAAATAAATCAGCCGCGCCGGTCTGCGTTGTGGATTGCTCTGTCATACTGAAATACCCTGAATCATGAGTATCTCACCGGGGGAGGCACTACCCACAGCCGAAACCATGGGTAGTTATGATATTAGTGAGGAGGCTATTTCGGCTTCCACACACCAAATGCATCCTGCTGTGGCGGCATCTGCGGTTTCTGTGCTTCCATATAGTCAAACACATGCTTCATAAAACCGGCCAGATCGTTCAGCGCATTGGCCTTGTCCATCTGCGGGTTGTTAAAATCGGAGAGCATCATGCCCGCTGCTGCAACCAGATATTGCATCGCCAGCACATCGTCGCTGGTGCGAGAATCCTGTTTTACTAAAGCATCACGCAGATCCTGCATAAGGGCGGGTGATAGTTGAATACCGTCATCACTCATAAATTGATCCTGAGGTTGATTGTGTTGCAAAAATTCTTAAAAGCAGGCTTATTTTACATGAATCACTCTATCTATATCATTTCTAATTGTCAGGAATTATGTCAGGATAAGCCACACTATGTATAAACTCTGCGTATTTATTCCACAAGATCATCTGCAGTTAGTCAAGCAGGCGATGTTCGATGTGGGTGCCGGTAAAATCGGTAACTACGATCAGTGCTGCTGGCAATCGCTGGGCCAGGGCCAGTTCCGCCCGCTGGCCAACAGTCATCCGCATATCGGCGAGATTGACCAGCTACAGCAGGTCGAAGAATACAAGGTCGAGCTGGTGGTGGAAGACCATCACATCCATGCGGTTATCGCCGCAATGAAACTGGCTCACCCCTACGAAGAGCCGGCGTTTGATGTCTGGCAGCTGGCAAATATCTGATAGCCGGGGGTAGAGCCCCAAACGCCGACAGCTCACTGCGGCTGCATAAACCGATAAGATTGTGCTAATATTTGCACCCCTTTATTTAAATTTAACCTCAAGTTTTAAAGGCACACCAGCAAACAACGGGAGACAACCATGTACAAATTTAATGTAAGCATTGATGCCACGATGGAAGAAGCAGAAGCAAAAGTTCGTGAAGCACTGACGGCGGAAGGCTTTGGTGTACTCACAGAAATTGACGTACAGAAAGTCATGAAGGCCAAGCTGGATTATGACCGCAGCGGTTATAAAATTCTCGGTGCCTGTAACCCGCACCTCGCCAAAGAAGCGATTGAAGCCGAAGCGGATATCGGCCTGCTGTTGCCCTGCAATGTACTGCTGCGAGAAGAAGACAATGGCAAGATCAATGTCGGCTTTATGGATCCGATTGCGGTACTCGGCATGGTAGACAACCCGAAGATCGGCGAGGTTGCACCCGTGGTGCAGCAAAAACTGAAAAAGGTCGCTGCCAGTCTGCAATAATGCCTCAGGCTGCGCCTGCAACAGGCAGCAAAATAACCATCAAAAATAACCAACGGAACTGTTAGACGTGATTATTAGACCCAAAACCCGTGGCTTTATCTGCACTACCACCCACCCCACTGGCTGTGAAGCCAATGTGCATGAACAAATTGCCCGCGTTAAAGCCGATGGCCCCATCGCCAACGGCCCCCAGAAGGTACTGGTGATCGGTGCTTCCACCGGCTACGGCCTGGCTTCACGCATCACCGCGGCGTTTGGCTCGAACGCCGCCACCCTGGGGGTATTCCTGGAAAAACCCGCCACGGAAAACAAGCCGGGGTCAGCTGGCTGGTATAACTCGGCCGCGTTTGAAAAAGCCGCCCATGCTGAAGGCCTGTATGCAAAAAGCATTAATGGCGATGCCTTTTCCAATGAGATGCGTGCCAGGGCGATCGAGCTGATAAAACAGGATCTGGGTGAAATCGACCTGGTGGTCTATTCCCTCGCCTCGCCGGTGCGTAAATTGCCAGACAGCGGTGAGGTGGTGCGCTCGGTATTAAAGCCGATTGGCGAAACCTACCGCGCCACTGCCATCGATACCAGCAAGGACTGCATTATTGAAACGCAAGTGGAGCCGGCCAGCGAAGAAGAAGTGCAGAACACCGTCACCGTGATGGGCGGCGAGGACTGGGAGCTGTGGATGCAGGCATTGAAAGACGCGGGTGCACTGGCCAAAGGTGTGCAAACTGTGTCCTATAGCTATATTGGCACAGATATTACCTGGCCAATTTACTGGCACGGTGCACTGGGTAAAGCCAAGGAAGATATGGACCGCGCCGCAGCGGCCCTGCGCGACAGCCTGGCGGAGCTGGATGGCAGCGCACACGTGGCGGTACTGAAAAGCGTGGTCACCCAGGCCTCTGCAGCCATTCCGGTGATGCCACTGTATATTGCCATGAGCTTCAAGGTGATGAAGGAACTGGGCATTCACGAAGGCTGCATCGAACAGATCAATCGTATGTTCCGCAGCCAGCTTTACCGTGATGGTGGGCCGGAGCTGGATGACGCTTCCCGTATCCGTATGGATGACTGGGAATTGCGCGACGAAGTACAGAATAAGGTCAAGCAGTTGTGGCCGCAGGTCACCACCGATAACCTGTTCGAACTGACCGACTACCAGGGTTACAAGGACGAATTCCTCAAGCTGTTCGGCTTTGGCATCGCAGGTATCGACTATGGCGCGGATGTCGATACGCTAATGCCGTTTGCGCCGCAAACACCGTAACAGGCAAGATTAACGCAGGCGGGTGGCTGCAACACCCGCCTGCATAATGACACAAAAATCAGTGCCATATGATTGCAAAGCAACTGCCCCACACCTAATATAAGCCACTGACAGTGGTGGTTACTAATTCACACTATTTCCAAAATACTAACTACAGGCTGTTGTTAGTGGTTTTGCCTGATAAGCGGTTCCCTCACTGCCATTCCCCAGGCATGCCCTAAGCTCCGATCTTAACAGCGGCGAATAGACCAGCCCATTTACAAACTATAATAATGAACAAGCCTTTATGCCGCAAAGCCTTAACCTGCCCCAGCAACTGATTCAGCTGATTTCCGAACCCGCTTTCGTGATTGATCAAAAAGCCGGCATTTACGCGGTTAATCGTGCCGCCTGCGATGCTCTGAATTTTTCCTGCGAAGAATTGCTGCAGATGCATTTTGCCGAGATTGACCATAACCTCAGCATGGATGAGTGGCACACAAGCTGGCAAGCATACAGGCACAACCAAACCTCCAGCCATAACACCCTGTATAACAATGCGCGGGGCGAACAGATAGCGGTACAGATCAACCAGCACCTTATCCACCACGACAATCAGGAATACCTGTGTGTGATTGCCAGTCGCACTCTCTCTACACGGTGTGACGAGGCTGAGCAGCTGACACATCTGCACGCAGCCAGCGATAATCATGTCGCCAGCTGTGTGGAAATTCCCGGGGTGATTCTGATCTCCCTCGACAGCGAAGCCCGAGTACAGATGATTAACCAGACCGGTTGCGAGATTCTGGGATACCACGAAGCAGATATTCTGCATAAAAACTGGTTCGAGCATTTTCTACCGAAGAGCCACCAGGCAATTAACAAGGCTTACTTCCGCGAATCCATGTCGGGTCGCACCAAAGCCAACTGCAATTATGAAAACCTGCTACTCACCCGCAGCGGCGAGTTGCGCAATATTATGTGGAACAGCACCCTGCTTACCAATGCCGATGGCAAGCTCAGTGGCATACTGGCATCGGGCGTCGACATGACCGAGATGCGCCATGCCGAGCAGCAAACTGGAAAAAGTAAAACAGAAATGGAACTATGCAATGGACTATGTGGAAGACGCGATTTATCTGCTCGATCTGCAGCGCCGTGTGATTCGTGCCAACAAGGCCTTTTACCGCCTGACCCACACCAGTGAACAGGATGTAGTGGGACGTGATATTACCGAGCTGATGCACATCAGGTGCGAGAATTCTCTCTGTCCAGTATGTCAGGCGCAGGACGCCTGTGAAGATGCAGTCATTGTTCTGGAAATTGGCGACAAGGGCAATCCCATGCCTTTCCCCATAGAAGTGATCTGCAATATCACCCATGACCCACAGGGCGAGCCCTTCGGTATACTGGTGACGATGCGTGATTTATCCCGCATCCGCCAGACCCAGGAAAAACTGTTTCAATCACAGGCGGTTTTTCAGAACACCAATGAAGGCATTATGATCGTTGATGTCAACACCAATATTATTGCTGTCAATCCTGCCTTCACTCGCATCACCGGCTACAGTGAACAGGAAGTGCTGGGCAAGAATCCGCGACTGTTACATTCAGGGCAGAATGATGAAGACTTTTATAAAACTCTGTGGAATGACCTGAACCGCACCAGTGGCTGGCAGGGCGAAATCTGGAACCGCCGTAAAAACGGTGAAGTATATCCGGAATGGCTCACCATCAGCACGGTCAAAGACGATAACAACAAGGTGCTTAATTACATCGGTGTGTTCTCCGATATTTCACAGTTAAAACAGTCACAGTCACGCCTCGAATTTCTCGCTCACCACGATCCATTAACCACCCTGCCCAACCGGCTGTTATTCAGCGTGCGCGCCGAACACGCAATTGAACGTTCGCAACGCAGCAAACTGATCACCGCGATTTTATTTATTGACCTGGATCGCTTTAAGCACATTAATGACAGTCTGGGTCACACCATTGGTGATCAGTTGCTGAAAGCGGTGGCCAAACGCCTGCAGGCACTCATCAGAAACGAAGATACCATTGCCCGCCTGGGGGGCGACGAATTTGTTATTCTGCTGGAAGAACTGCAACAAGGTGAAGCTGCCGCCATTCTCGCCGACAAGGTCAAACTGGCATTGAGCGCGCCGTTTAATATCAACGACTATGAACTGTTTGTCGGCGCCAGTATTGGCATCAGCCTGTACCCGCTTGATGGCAAGGGCGTAGAAGAATTACTGCGCAATGCCGACTCCGCCATGTACCGCGCCAAGGACATGGGGCGCAATACCTACGAGTTTTACACTCAGGAGCTCACCGCCCACGCACTGGAACATGTGGTACTCGAAGCGCAACTCAGAAAGGCCATTGAACAGGATCAGCTGCGGGTGCATTATCAGCCGCAGATCTGCCTGATCAATCACAGCGTGATTGGTGTCGAGGCACTGGTACGCTGGCAGCATCCTGAACAGGTGCTGATCGGCCCGGATCAGTTTATTCCGGTAGCCGAAGACACCAGCCTGATTATTCCACTGGGTGAATGGGTTTTACGCCATGCCTGCCAACAGGCTAAACAATGGCTGGATGCCGGCATTGAGTTCGGGCAGATTGCGGTGAATGTGGCCGGACCACAAATTCTGCAAAGTAACCTGGTAGACACGGTTGCCAGCGCACTGAATGAAAGCGGCCTGCCAGCGGAGCATCTGCTGCTGGAAATTACTGAAACCTTTATTATGGACCGTGCAAGGCCTGCAATTCAATTGCTGCTGTCATTGCGCAAAATGGGCGTATCGCTGGCCATTGATGATTTCGGTACCGGCTACTCTTCCCTCGCCTACCTTAAGCAGCTGCCGGTGAATAAACTGAAAATCGACAAGAGTTTTATTAACGACCTGCCCGATGACGACAATGATGCGGCGATTACCCGTGCGATGATTGCGCTGGGCGACAGCCTGCTGTTTTCGATAATTGCGGAAGGTGTGGAAACCGAAGCGCAGCGCGAATTTCTGCTGCGGGAAGGCTGTGAACAGGTACAGGGTTATTTATACAGCAAACCGGTGCCCGCAGATGAGCTAGTGCAATTTATAGAAACACATAATCGCCAGCACGAAAAATAAAACAGCCATTCACTGCATCAGGCATGGTCGAATAACACAACCCGCAAACAAACTGCATTACTTACGTGATGAGCGTTTCACCGATTCATACAGCGCAACAGACACTATAATCGCGCCACCAGCCAATACAGATACGTCCGGTGTCTCCTGTAACAATAACCAGGCAAACAGGGTGGCAAAAATCGGTTGCAGACAGGAAATCATTGCAATCGACTTGGCCGGCAGTGTTTTTAGACTGTAGGACAATAAGGTATGCCCCATGGCGGTACTGACCGTCCCCAGCAGCAACAGCGTAAGCCAGTCACCACTGCTCAAATCACCAACGGCCGGATAATCAACAAACAGTAACAACATAAATGAAATCGCTATCACCTGATGCAGCATCAGACGATCCGATGACACCGCCGGGTAATAATATTTCTGCAGCAAATTACGCATAGCAAACAGAAACGCCGAAATCACTCCCCAGAAGACGCCCTGCACCGCGGCATTATCGAATGCCTGCAAATCATCCCTGACCATCACAAACACTCCAATCAACACCACTATACCCGCCAGTGCATCTGCGATCTGTAATTTCTGCCGGGTAAACAACGGTTCAATTAAAACGGTAATCACCGGATAACTAAACAGTGACAGCATACCGATAGCAACGGTGGACACCTGCATCGAATGAAAAAACGAAACCCAGTGCAGCCCCAGCACTGCACCAATCAGATAGACACCGATATACTCACGTGGAGAATCAAGTAAAAAGCGACGTCGACTTAACAACGCCAGCAGCAACAGTGTACACCCCGCGAGCACACTGCGCAGCTGGGTAATGCTGGTGGCATCCAGTGGTATCAACTTGGCAAACAGCCCGTTCAGGGCCAGCAGGAACACGGCCAGGTAAAGAATGCTCAGGCTGTGTCTGGACTCGGTCATAATCACTCAATAGAAAAAAGCTCAGGCAATTATAAACCAGTTAAGGCTAAATTGATGCGCACAGTGTTTGTGGAAATCTATGAGTGACTGCAAACTCGCAGTCACTCATACAGATTTTCAGCTTAAGGCGGGAGGCTGCAGGCTGAGTTCAATCAGGGTCATATCATCGGTCTGCGGCACATCACCGCGAAACACCTGCTGGTCTTCAACCAGCACATTAAAGGCATCTTCCGGCGCGGCTTCAAAAACCTTATCCAGCCGCTCCGTACCATACATCTGTCCCTGTGCATCGCGTACTTCGGTAATACCATCTGTGTACAGATACATTTTCTCATTACGGTTCATGACAAACACCGAAATCTCATCGGAAAAATCATTGTCGGATAAAATACCCAGCGGCATGTGCTGACTTTTGATCTTGCGACAGGCTTTACTGGTTTGATTGTAGACAATAATTGGTGGCAGGCCGCCGGACCATAATTCGATCTGCTGTTTCTGGTAATTCAGCTCGATCAACGTGGCACAGAGAAAAATATTCGCCGGTAACAGCATTTTGATGGTGGTGTTAATTTCCGCAATAATCTGGTTTAACGGCAGGCCTTTTTTCACCATGGTAAAAAACACCTTGATCACCGGCAGACTGCCAACCGCGGCACACAGACCATGGCCGGTAAAATCGCCCATCAATACACAGGTAGACCCATCCTCGCGCTTTTCCGCGAGTAATATATCGCCGTTAAATGCGGATACCGATGAAATATGATAACGAATAAAACTTTCGTCCAGGTAGGACTTGCTTAGCGCGTTATTGAAAATATGCTCAACCAGATCATTTTCCTGTTGCATGTGCCGATTGTGCTGTTGTAGCTGTGTGTTCATGTCCAGCATTTTTTTACTGGCCTCACGGATACGCAAATGCGCTTCAAGCTTGGCCTTGAGAATCTCGAAATTAATCGGCTTGCTGACAAAGTCATCACCGCCGGCTTCTATCGCCTCGGTCAGCGCCACCTCTGGCTTTAATGCGGTAACATAGATAACCGGCACATAGACCTGTCCGGCATGTGCCTTGATCTGTTTTGCCGCCTCATAACCATCCATGTTCGGCATCATAATATCCATCAGCACAATATCCGGCTGATGTTCACGGTAACGGTCAACCGCCAGCTCGCCATCATCCGCTTCAATTACATTGTAACTTGCTGTTGAAAAGTAGGACTCCAGCAGCTTCCGATTGGCCCTGTTGTCATCGACAATAAGTATTTTCATTTTCTAACCCGAAAAAATCTAAGCTGATACTAAATGTGATTCTGTCTAACTTAAACGGCCCGTCATCGACACCTCAGGGTGCGCTAACCAGCACGGGCATAACCGACTGATCTGTCCCCCCCCCACTAACCACAACTTAGTTGATATAGATCATACAATGGTGACAGTTCCAACTTGACAAAATGCACTTGTTACTTTTTATTTTTGTATTTAATTCAATAACTTAGCACTATTCAGAACTGAATATGACATGAAAACAGGCGTTTTAAAAGCCTTATTGGATAAATGGATAACAGACAGCGAGCACGGATCGGGGTTACGAGCTTATAGCCACTGGCGCTGAATCTGTTGCAGCTCCAGCTCGGGGTACTCCAGCAGGAGTGCTTCAATCTGGCTGTACTGGCTATCCAGCCAGGATTTATCATTCGATAGCATACAGATTGCCAGCTTGGCGGATTGCCAGCTATCAAGCTCACCCACTTCAGCCACCGCCGCATTGAAACGCTGTGAAATGCGATCTTTAAGGCTTTTGATCTGTCGGCGCTTGTCCTTGAGCGAATGCGACATGGGAATATGCAGGCTCAGCTGGATCAGAAGGATATGCATGCTTCCGGCAACCTTAATAAATGAGAAAAAATCAGCCAGCGCTCAGCAGACAGCGCCTTGCGGCGCTGGCGAGTATCTGCTGATGCGTATCTATAACCGCCGGATCTCCAGCCCCAGCGACTTCACCAGTTCTTCATTCTGCGGATGGGTAATCACTGCCACACTGGCCAGTTCCGGCTTCAGATAGGTTTTTCCCACTCGCTGTAGATCCTCCAGTGTCACCTTGAGCACCCGCTCGCGGAACAACTGACGCTGCTCGGGGGTACGGCCGTAGAGCGCATTATGGAAGGCCTGTTTGGCTTCACCTGCAGGGGAACCGGGCTTATCCATGCTGCCGATCACACCGAGTATGGCTTCCTCGACCTGCAGGTCGCTGTGGCTTTCATTGACCAGCCAGTCGATAGATTGATCAAAATCATCCAGGGTGTCTGCCAGACGCGGATCACGGTAGGAGAAAAAGCGGAAGCAGGCATTGCCCGGCTCATGACTGGCGCCACCGCCGTAGGCACCGCCCTGTTCGCGGATTGCCCGGTGCAGAAAGCCGTTGCGCAAAAAACCACCCAGCACAGTCAATACCGCTGCATCCGGATGACTCACCGGCACTGTGGGATAGGCCCTGGCACAGAAATTAACCTGGGTGCTGGTCAGCCAGGCATGTTTGATCTGCTGTTTAACTTCTGCCCGGGTGAAGGGCTCAAAGCCATCGCTGTTATGGCTTTGCCAGCATTGCCTGATATCCGCATCAATCGCCGCCTGCTGATCTTTCTCCGCCACACTGAGGTAGGTACGCGGCGCATCAGTAATGTATTGATGAATCTGCGCGAAGCGATTCGCCAGGGTCTGCAGTGCTTCGCTATCATTCAGGCTGTCATCCAGCTGTTTGAGGTGTTTAATGCCCAGCAGACCGGACAAACGATGACTCAACTCTGCCGCCGGGCTCATGCCACTGCTTGCGGCCACCATCGCCAGACTGTGACCCTGCCCTGTGACACTGTGTTCGCGTCGGGCGCGTTTCTGCGCCACCAGCTCACGCAGACGCCCCAGTTCGTCAAAGCGCACCTTGTTAAATATCTCCGACATCAGCTCATTCAACTGATGGTGGTGACGTTCCAGCGCCTTGCCTGAGAGCACAAAATACGCCTTGATATGCTGCTCGTTATCAATCAGACCACGCACAGTGGTGTAGGCATGTACCCCGCCACTGACACTGTCCTGCCAGGCCTGCGCCTGCAGGTAGGTTTTATCGCCGCAACCCAGCTCGCTTAAACAGTAGGTATAAATCGGCAACAGGTTGACCAGCTCCTCGGGCATCTGTGGTAACTCGACCACAATCTGCTGGTAGACCAGGCCATTGGTGCCCTGCCCGTAAAAATGGTGTTCCACATGGTCGAGTTTATGGCTGCTGCCCTGGGGGATCTGCATCTGCGCCGGCACATCCTCCAGCCCGACCTTGGGTAGAATGCTGATGTCGTCTTCCTCGGTCTGGCGTGCCTGCAATGCACGGGCCTGCTCGATAATCTGCTGTTTTTCCGCCTCACTCAGGCCGGCCTTGATAGTGGCTAAACGTTCGGCTTCCGCCTGCTCCCGCTGCTTGCTCAGCTCGGTGTCAGGCTTCATCACAACACGTACCCGGTGCGGATTGTCCAGCAGGTTTTTTCTCACCAGATTTTTAATAAAGTCCGGGTCTTTGATGTCCTGTCGCAACTGTTCCAGCACCGGATCAAGGTTCATCACCGCCACCGGGTCACCACGGTGAATCGCCGACGACAGTCCTTCCATAATCAGTTGCATGCCGTAGGGATAACCGTCACCACCAATCTCGCGCTGCCCCAGCTCCAGCTGGTGAAGCACCGCTTCCACCTGTGACTGCTCAACGCCATTTTCTGCTACATCCTCTAACACCTTCAGAATCAGCGCTTCCACCGCATCGGCGCGGTCTGCCTCCGAGCCTTCCACGCCGCACATAAAACTCATTTCACGATTGGAGTCTTCCAGACCACACAGCGGCGATGGTGCAGTACCCAGATCAGTGGTTTCCAGCGCCTGTTGTAATGGCGATGCGGAATTATCGAGCAGCACACTGGACAACAGATGCGCCTGCAGCATTTCTTCCAGCGAAGTGCTGTGACCCAGCAGCCAGCTCACCACGATATGGGTTTTAGCACTGGTGCTTTCCTCATCCAGTGCATAACTGGCCTCACACTGCTGGGGCTCGCTGTAGCGCTGTTCATCGTCCACACGAATTTCAGTCTGCAGTCGATCAAAACGGTGCAGCGCCTTTTCTTCAAACACCGCATGGTGTTCACAGGCCGGAATATCACCAAAGGTCATAAACACCGCATTGGATGGGTGGTAATGCACTTTGTAGAAGTCCTTGAGCTGCTGGTAGCTCAGGTCGGGAATATGCGCCGGATCACCACCGGAGTTGTAATGGTAAGTGGTGGTCGGAAACAGGTGCTCAGTCACGGTTTGCCACAGGGTACTCACCGGTGAGCTCATCGCGCCTTTCATTTCATTGAACACCACGCCCTTGTACACCAGCGGACTGTCCGCATCATCCGGCTTGGCAAATTCAAAGCGGTGACCCTCCTGGGCGAAATCCAGTTCATCCAGACGCGAGAAGAACACTGCATCCAGATAGACATCCAGCAGGTTATCAAAATCCTTACGGTTCTGGCTGGCAAAGGGATAGGCCGTCCAGTCGCTGCTGGTAAAGGCATTCATAAAGGTATTGATAGAACGGCGAATCATGGTGAAGAAGGGATCACGTACCGGGTAGCGCTCACTGCCACAGAGCGCGGTATGTTCCAGCATGTGTGCCACGCCGGTGGAATCGGTGGGTACGGTGCGCAGCGCCACCAGAAAAACATTTTCATTATTCTCGGCGGCAAGGTGGTAATGGGCCGCACCGGTTTTTATATGTTCATACTCTTCAACAGTGATATTGAGCGAGTCGATTCGCTGGGAACGCTTCCATTGAAATGCTGGATGCTGCTGTGCAGGCTTTGAACCTTCTAATGACATATAAAAATCCACATTGTGTATCGGGTTGCCGATTGTAACCCTGTTGGGCAATCGAATGAAACTCGCGCACCGCCAACAGCGTTGCACGTGCTAGTCAGACCGTCAGTTTAGCATGAAGTGCCCGACGGCCTTCCCCCGGCAACAAGGCGGTTTTTCCGTGCCCGGATTTATGCGAGAATAAACAGCCATACCAAGAAGAAGATAATGACACAAACTACTCATTCCCGAATTATTAAAGCCCTCACGGCAGATCAGCTAAGACCCCGCTGCAGCGCCAGCAGCCTGCCCTTTAAAAGCACCGCCGAACTGCAGGATCTGCCGGAAATTCTGGGCCAGGAACGCGCCTTTCAGGCGATCGAGTTCGCCATCAATGTGGTACACCGTGGCTATAACCTGTATGTCATGGGCTCATCCGGCCTCGGCAAGCACGGTCTGATTCGAAAGTACCTGCGCAGCGTTGCGCTGGATAAGGAAACGCCACCGGACTGGTGCTATGTGCGCAATTTTGATCAGGATTACAAACCCAGAGCACTGCGTCTGCCGTCTGGTCAGGGACGGGCATTCAAGAAGGATATGAAAAACCTGGTCGAGGATATCGGCAAGGCAATTAACGCCGCCTTTGAAGCTTCTGAATACCAGGAACAGGTACAGCAGATTGAAAAGTCATTTCAAAGCAAACAGAGCAACCTGCTGGAAAAGCACGCCGAGCAGGCACGGGTACAGGAAATTGACCTGAGCCACACCTCTTCCGGTTTTTTACTCACGCCGATGATCGAAGGCCGCAATATCACCGAAGAAGAATTCGATAATCTGTCCGAGGAAGCCAAAAACGAAATCGAGGACAAGATTGCCGCACTGCAGGATGAGCTGGAATATCTGGCACCAGAAATGTCACGCCAGCGACGCGAACACAATATCAAGATTAAAAAACTCAATCGCAAGGTTGCGCTGTTTTCTACCAGCAGCCTGATCAAGGATGTTAAACGCAAGTACAAGGCACTGCCGGAAATTACCGCCTACCTGAAAGCGCTGCAGGAAGATATTCTGCACCATCTGGAAGAGTTTGCTGAAAACGAGGAAGAGGAATCCACTAACGACCAGAACAATTCCAGTCAGCCACACAATAAAAGTGAAGCCCTGCAGCGTTACCAGGTGAATCTGATTGTTGATTCCTGTAACCAGAAAGGTGCGCCGGTGGTCTACCTGGATAATCCCACCTACCAGAATCTGGTGGGCCGTATCGAATATGAAAGCCGCGCAACAACACCGGGCAATAATTTCACCCTGATAAAGCCAGGCGCATTGCTCGAAGCCAACGGCGGTTACCTGGTGCTGGATGCACATAAAATTTTATCCGCCCCCCACGCATGGGATGCACTCAAGCGCAGCCTGTATGCAAAAAAAGTAAAAATTGAAAACCTCGATCAGGTGGTGGGCGGCGATGTATCGGTGACCCTGGAACCGGAGCCGATTCCACTCAAGATCAAGGTGATTATTCTGGGCAACCGTAACACCTATTACCTGCTGCATGAAATGGACCCGGACTTTCCTGAACTGTTCAAGGTGGAAGCGGACTTCGAAGAAGAACTACTACGGGATGATGACACTACACTAAAGTATGCAAGGCTGATTGCATCAAGGGCACGCAAGTTTAAACTCAGGGACCTGGATGCCGGCGCAGTTGCCCGCCTGATTGAGTTCAGTTCACGCCTGGCCAATGACAGTGAACGCCTGTCTGCCCGTCTGCGCACCATTGATGATCTGTTAATTGAAACCCAGTTCTGGGCCGAGCAGTTCCAGCATGAGTTAATTACCGCAGAGGACGTGCAACAGGCAATTGATGCGCAAATTTACCGTACCAGCCGTGTACAGGAACTGATACAGGATGACATTGAGCGTGGCACATTGATGATTAACACGGCCGGTGAAGCCATCGGCGAGATCAACGGCCTGTCTGTGTTTGATATTGGTAAATACGGTTTTGGTCAGCCCTCGCGTATTTCTGCCACCGTACACCTGGGTGATGGCAAAATCATTAACATCGAACGTGAAGTGGATTTAAGCGGCTCGATTCACGACAAGGGCGTACTGATTTTATCCGCGCTGATTGCCAGTCGTTATACCCGTGACACACCTTTATCGTTTTCCGCCAGTATCACCTTCGAACAATCCTACGGTCACATTGATGGCGACAGCGCATCGGTTGCCGAGCTCTGCGTACTGATTTCCGCACTGACCGGCCTGCCGATTCAACAGGGCCTGGCCATTACCGGCTCGCTTAATCAGCAGGGTCGTGTGCAGGCGATTGGCGGTGTTAATGAAAAGATCGAAGGCTTTTTTGATATCTGCAAACAGAAAACCCTCACCGGAAAACAGGGCTGTATTATTCCTGCAGTAAATGTAAAAAACCTGTCACTACGCGAGGATGTAGTGGATGCGGTAGAACAGGGCCAGTTCAATATCTACCCGGTTGAACATTACGAAGAAGCGCTGGAACTGCTAATGGGAATGCCTGCCGGTGAACAACTGGTAGATGGCAGCTTCACCAAAGACAGCATCAATGATCGCGTAGTGAAACGCCTGTGTGAATATGCACAACAACGCAGGGCATCGCAGATTATTCTGTAAACATTTTTACAGTAACAAAAAGCTTTAAAAAATTAACGCGAACAACGCAAATGAACGCTAATGTGTAGTAGTTCAGACTTGACTTGACAGACACCTTCTTCGAAACTGGTAACTGTCAGATCGAGTCTGAACTAATACAGCTAATGCTTACATATATAAAACTTTAATCGCGCCTATTTGCGTGTATTCGCGTTCATTTGCGTTTTCTTTTGCTTCTATCTTTTCAATTCGTTAAGTCACAGCAGTTATCAGCTGTTACGCTTCTGCAAGCCCGCCAGGCCCTTAACCAGCGCCCGCACATCATGTCCTACCGCCAGTGTGGCCGGAATAGTAAACAGCGTCACCAGCGTAGCGAACATCAGCCCCCAGGATAATGCCAGCGCCATCGGTGCTACAAATGGGTCCATGCCACCCCAGCCATAGGCTGTTGGCAACAGTCCCACCACGGTGGTGGTTGCGGTTAATAACACTGCGCGCAAACGGCGTCGCCCCGCCATAATAATTGCATCATTCACCGCCATGCCCTGTTGTCTGGCACGCTGTATAAACACCAGCAGAATCAGCGAGCTGTTAACCACCACCCCGCTCAACGCCACCATGCCCATGGTGGAAAAGAATGACAACGGCATGGGCTTCCACAACATATCGTGAAAATAGAAACTCAGTATCACGCCGATCGCACCAAATGGAATCGCCAGCATGACAATCAACGGATACACCATATTATTAAACTGGATCGCCAGGATAAAGAAGATCGCAACCAGCGCGAACACCAGCGCAACCAGCAGGCTGAAGAAGGATTCCTGGTTCTTTTCCTGTTCACCGCCATAGTTAACCGTAACTTTATCCTCAACCCCGGCCAGCCAGCGCGATTCATTCTCCTGTACCAGCTGATTCAGTTTAAGGCTGGAGAGTAGCTTGCTATCAATATCCGCCACCACATTCACAATACGAATACCGTCCTTATGTCGGATAGTGGTATAGCCCTGATACTGTTCCAGTGTGGCAATCTTGTACAACGGTACCAGACCACCGCGACTATTGGGAATCAGCACCTGCCTTAACTGTTCCAGTTCGAGTTTGCCTTTTGACGGAAAACGAATGGTCACATCCACTTCTTCCGTGCCCTTGCGAATACTGGAAACCACCAGACCATCGGTGGCTGCGCGCACATGGCGCGATACAATATTCAGATCAATGCCGGCATAACTAGCAAGCTTGCGGTCAAGTTTGACATGCAGTTCATCGTCACCGGGTTTAAGTCCGCTGTCGATGGTGGTGACCCCTTGAACCGTCTGCAGATAATCCATCAACTGTTGCGCAGCCTGTTCGGTGGCGGTGTTATCAAAGCTGTTGATTTCCGCTTCCAGTGCACGGCCCAATGGTGGGCCAGCAGAAATCAGTGTTGATGAAATATTTAACACCGGGTATTTCTGCTCGAGAAAATCGGTGACTTTATCCATATCATCTACCGCGTTATGCTGTTCACGCATCACCGCAGGTATATAGATGGCGCGTATCTGCCCATAGCGACTGCCACGTTGAGTTAAAGGATCACCCTCGTCCATCGACACATCACCACTTTGCGCAATGGTGGCATCCAGGTATTCATCATTTATGTGTAAGCGCATATCCTTATCGACATCGCGTAGTATCTGGCGCATTTCCTTTAATGATGTACCCGGCGGTGCAGTCACCCGCACCACATATTCTTCAACCCCCACTGGCGGGAACAGCTGAAACTGTAATTTTTCCTTGGCCAGATACGCGACAGAAAATAGAATGGCAAAGGACACAACAAATGTCAGCCAGCGGTAATGCAGTGCTTTACCTAATGCCCAGGCGTAGCTTTCTTCCAGTGCCACCAGCCAGCGGCGTTCTTTGGGGTGCTTATTGGGGTTGGTAACATGCGCCACATGACTGGGCAGAATCAGAAATGATTCCAGCCAGGATAAAATCAGCAAGCTGATGACTACCACCGGGATCGCGATAATAAATTTGCCGATCATTCCCGACATAAACATGAGTGGCAGGAATGCCGCAATGGTGGTGAGTATGGTGGTGGTGACTGGGCCCATCAGTTCCACCGCACCTTTAACCGCCGCCTCAACCGGGTTCAATCCTTTTTCCATATGGTGGGTAATATTCTCACCAATAATAATTGCATCATCCACCACCATACCCAGCACCATGATAAAGCCCATCATCGATATCAGATTCAGGGTGATACCCATGTAGTACATCAGCGCAATGCCGCTCATAAAAATAATCGGCAGTCCCCAGGTGGTGGTCATCGCAACCGAGAAACGCAGGAACAGCAACAGTGAAATAAATACCAGCACGATGCCCACCAGACCGTTATTGGTTAATACCCCCAGACGCATTCTGGCAAAACGGGAAAAATCCTGAAATGATTTTACTGTAATGTCTTCGCCGTGCAGTTGCGGGATGGTTTGCAGATAGGGTTTAACCCGGTCGATGGTTTTAATAATATCCGCATCGGATTTTTTCAGCACCAGCAATGAAACTGCCGACTGACCTTCCACATCATGCAGTGTGCGCGGTTTCTGTAGCGCTTCGCTGATAGTCGCCACGTCACCCAGACGCAATACGTTACCCGCGGCATTGGCACGAATCACAATATTTTCAGCGTCTTCAATGCTGGTAAATTCGCCCACAATGCGCACGGATTTCTGTCCTTCGGGTGTATCGATATCACCACCCGGTGTATTCAGATTCCAGCCCTGTAACACCTGCGCAATCTGATCCACGGATACCCGTGTATCCTGCAATTTCTGCGGATCAACCACCACACTGTATTCAGCCTTACGGTCACTGAGTACCAGCACCTTGGCCACGCCATCGATTGCCAGCAGTTCTTCTTTTACTTTGTCACCCAGGCGCTTGAGTGCGAGTTCTTCACGATTCGCCGAGAGTGCAACCCGCAGCACCGGAAACACTGAACCATCCACCTCTGTTACAAACGGATCATCCAGCAGATTATCCGGCAGCGTGGCACGGTCCACCGCCAGTGAAATATCCGAGGTGAGACGATCACGTCGAGGCGAATCAGGATCGACTTCCATGGAAATTCGCCCGGAACCGGGAAACGCCATGGAAATCATTTTATCAATGCCCTCAATCGAGCGCAGTTCCTGCTCAATCGGTGTAATCACCAGTTGTTCCACTTCACCCGGTGAAGCGCCGGGATACACCACATCAATCTGGATAATATCCAGATTCACATTGGGAAAGGCCTCTACCTTCATAAACAGAAATGCCACGGTAATGCCCAGCGCAATCAGAAACACCGAGATCAGATTAACCACCAGACTGCGTGTCACCAGAAAATGAATTGCTGCGCGCATCAGTTTGTATCCTGTTGGCTTCTTGAGCCGGTTGACTGCTCTGCTGATTCAGACTCGACTGCCAAAAACGGAATCTCAGGACGCACCACGGTTTTCCAGATTGAACCGATAAGTAAATCCAGTTGATAGTAACGTCGCGCCAGTTCGATTTTTTGCAGCTCGTAAGCAAGCTCGGCACTGGATAGCTGTGCTTCAAAATCAATGATGCGATCAGTCTCAATGCGCCCGTCTTTATAGCGCTGTGTGGCTTCGCGAAGTTTGGCCGACTCGGCGCGCACACTGCGGGCAAAGGCCTGTACCGCGGCCTGTGCAGACTCGATCTCGACCTGCAAACTGGCCACCTGATAGTGCAAATTCTGCAGCAACAGTTTTTTATCCTGCAGAACCAGTTCACGATCCAGATGCGCCTGGCGCAATTCTGCATCCAGCCCACTTTTATCCAGGCCGCGCCTGAATTCCAGACTGACACCACCCACCAGCTGGGATTCATCAAAGTCGCCAACCGCCACATCACCCTGATTTTTTTCATTACCCAGATACATCACCAGATCCAGTTGATCCTGACGCTTGTCCCGGCTTAAACGAATCGCGCTGTCGGCAAGTAACAGGCGGGCTTCGATCTGTTTGAGTGCTGCATCCTGCTGCACGGCACTGGCATATAGCTCGTCATAGGGTTTCTGTATAGCCTGCTCAAGTTCTACCAGAGGCATAAATTCTTTTTGCCAATGCTGATCCATCAAGCGGTTCAGGCTCACCATCTGCTGTTGCCATAGCACCTGCAAACTCTGTTTATCGGCGCGGTTGCCGGCGAGTCGCGCATCGATCTGCAGTATGTCTTTTTCTTCCGACAACCCCAGCGAGACTTCACTGGCAATGTAATCTTTCAGGCGCTGACTACGTGCTATGGCCTTATCCGTGTTCTGGATGCGCACACGAGTGGTGGCAGCGGCCAGATAAACCTCCAGCACTTCACTCGCCAGGCGATCATAAAGCGCGATCTTCTCACCCTGTGCCAGCTGTAATGCAGCCCTCGCAGCCACTTTACTTTCCCCATACTGTGAATTTTCCGAGCCCTGTTGCAACGGATGGCGATAGTTAATATCCAGCCGGGTTTTAGTAGACGGGTTAGGAACGGTGGGTGCGAAACTGTCTTCTGCATCATCCCGCAAAAAGCTGGCATTAAAGCCCAGATCACCGCCACTCAGTAAACGGCGAGTCAGTCCCGCGCCCAGCTTCATCTGGTCGGTGGAGCTGCCAATCAAACTGGTCTCACGCGCCACACCGGCATTGGCGTTGAGCTGCCAGGCCAGCTGTAACTCGGCCTTGATACTGTCCTCACGGGCTTTTTCAAGTTGCAGGGTCGCCAGCCTGATTGAGGGATAATGGTCGATCACTTTCTGTAGCACCTGTTGCAGTGTCAGCTGTTGCGTCTGCGCCATAAGCTGTACTGGTAGCAACAGCAGTAGCATCAGAGCGGTAACTGGTTTAATCAACGTTTTGTCCTTCGCTGCTGTTCGCAATCGGCGCGTTCGGCAGTAGTGAGTTGAGTATAAATTCGCAATGTAACTGTAAATACTGATGTGTACCGGCGTCATCGTCATAGGGTTTAAGCGAGTGCATCCAGATAGTTGCCTGTACCAGCGGGGCGATCACCAGACGCGCTACCGTATCGGCATCATATTCACGGAACTCACCTTGCTGCATGCCCCGCTGAATCACCCGGCTGAACAGTTTGCGCGAGCGGGTCACCACATTGAGGGTGAAATAACGTGCCAGCTCGGGAAAGTTGCCTGCCTCGGCGGTAATGATTTTGGGAATAGCGGATAACGAGGAACAGGCCACCCCCAGCCACCAGCCGTTGATTAACTGTTTGAGCAGATCCGCCTGGCTGCCGGTCGAGGCGTTCACCATCGACTCCACCTGATCCAGCTGGGGTGTGATCCGCTGTTGCACCACCTGATAAAAAATCGCTTCCTTGTTGGAAAAGTACAGATAGAGCGTACCTTTGGAGATGCCCGCCGCACTGGCGACATCCTGCATGCGCGTCGAACTGAAGCCTTTTTCGCTAAACAGATGCAGAGCTGCGTCGAGAATTTCTTCCGGACGTGCGTCCTTGCGGCGCTGCCAGCGGCTGCTGTCATCACGCAAGCTGTGCGTGGCCGGCCGTTCGGTGACTGACTTGTTTGTCGACTGGCTGGAATGCTGCACAGCGGCTCCTTAAATGAATAAACGGTCATTTATAAGCCATTAATGACCGGCTGTCCAGTTAGTAATAACACTCTGCATAAAGCCGATGCGGATTAGAGCTGGATATGAAACTCCGCCAGCAACGGCAGATGGTCGGAAAGACTGCGCCAGGGTGTGTCACGCAGGCATTCACTGGAGGCAATATTGAGGCCACGGCTGTAGATGCGATCCATCGATAAGAACGGCAACCAGGCCGGAAATGTCCTGGCGCACCGCCCGGACTGTTGCTTAAACACTTCGCAGACCCTCAGCTCGCGTCGCAGGTAATTATCCGACCAGCCCTGCCAGTCATTAAAATCACCGGCAATAATCATCGGTTCATGTTCGGGCACCGTGGCATTAATGCGCTGTACCAGTTGTTTCACCTGGCGATGGCGCTCCACCGCCAGCAGCCCCAGGTGCACACACACCACATGCACTCGAGGCATACTGTCACTGATGCGAATCACCCCATGTAACAGACTGCGACTGGCGGTGCGCATATAGGACACATCAATGTTTTCCCACTCAACAAACGGATATTTACTCAGGATTGCATTGCCGTGATGCCCGGCTTCATAGATGGCATTTTTAGCGTAGGCGTGATGGTGCCAGACTTCATCGGCAAGAAACTCGAACTGCGATTCATCCGGCCAGTTGTGATGGCGCTGAGATTTATGCAGATGCTCACCCTGTATCTCCTGCAGGAATACCAGCTCGGAGTCGACCGAACGAATCAGCGACTTTATCTGATGCAGTACAAAGCGCCGGTTGCCTGCGCTAAAGCCTTTGTGAATATTGTAGGTAAGTACCCTGATGCGCGGTGATTCTGCCAACATACGTTTACTGTGCTGCCTCTGCTGATGACTGTAGCTGCAATTGCTGAAGCTGTTCGGTTATCGGATTAACCGACAGTGGTGTCATGGAAATAATTTCCAGACTATTATGTTCACCCGCATCAGCAGCTAACAGCTGTGTTTCATGCCGGGTGATATTCAGCGTAACCCAGCCCTGCTCGGTACACAATAACCCCTTGATTCGGCTAAGCTCGACATCTGCCACAAGCTGTCGCAACCATGCAAGCAAGGTTGAATCAAAACAGCAACTCGTCGGCAGACGCCAGCTGCAACTGTAATGGCCATCTGCGCTCGACGGTGTGATCTGCCAGCCCGGCACCGATTTAATCACTGTTTTTATCGTCGATGTTTTTTCCACTGATGCTTTCAGTGACGCGGATGACTTTACTGTGCCTTGTGGTGATGCCGGTAAGTCCAGGTCATCCACGTTCAGAGAAGCCGTTGCGGTGTGTGGCAGATTCAGCCACGACAGATCAAGCTGTGCGCCTTCACGCAATACGGCACGCTCCGCGGGCAGGCCCAGTTGCTGTGCCAGCTGATAAAACAGCGCTCGATCGGTGTCGCTGTACTGATCCATTTTATTGCCGACTAATACATCCGCCAGCGCCAGCTGACTGACAAAGGTTTCATGCTGTAGATAACGGGGATCATCTAGCTGACGTGCATCCAGCAGTGTAATCACCGCGCGCACATCAAACACGTCGCGATAGAACTGACCGCTTAACTGCGACAGTAATTGCTGTGGATGCCCCAGACCGCTGGGTTCGATCAGAATGCGTTGTGGCTGGTATTGTTTGATCAGCTGGTTTAAACCGACCGTGAATGGCTGAGCGGCTACACAGCATAAACAGCCACCGGGAATTTCCTTAACTGCAACACCGCTGTGCTGCAACATCTTGCCGTCCAGACCCAACTGGCCGAACTCGTTAACGACTATCGCCCAGACTTCCGTGTCCGGTTTATGGGACAACAGATTTTGCAGTGCCGTTGTTTTACCTGCGCCGAGAAAACCGGTAACAATATTAAGCGCGATATTATGAAATTGTCCCATTCAGCTGTGACAGTCACTAGTCCATAAGGTCAATTTCAATCCCCTGCCCTCTCAGATCATGGGCACGCTGGTCGATATAACGCTGGAAATTAGACTGGGTTTTATAGGCCTCACTGGATACATAATCCATAACCGACTGCACATGAAATGCCCGAAGATAACCATCACTGCGGAAAACTTCTTTACCCTGTGGGTCTAAATACACCAGGCTCGGCGCATACTGAATATTCAGCTCTCTGGCCCAGTCCTTAACCGCCACCTTGCGACCATCAGGACGAACCAGCTTGTCATCCGACCACATATCCAGCACCGCCACGTCGAATTTTTTCAGCTGCTGCCTGGACTCATCACGTTGCAGAATATCCAGGTGCAGTTCATCGCATTCCTTACACTGTTTCTGCTCGAACATCACCAGCCGGTGCTTGTCACTGTTCTGTGAAAAATCATAGGGTGCCTGCAGAGTGGCAACATCAGTATGCAACTTGCCCTCTGTCTGTCTGGCACCCGCACTTGCCAGATAAGCACGGAAACTCTGTGTTTTATCTTTGTGCTGTAATACATAGTCCAGCGCCGCATCGAACTTTTGCGGAGGGTAATAACCGTTGGCGCGTAACACCGCTTTACCTTGTTCATTGAAGAAGATCAGGGTCGGGGTGTACATCACTTTTAAACGTTCCGCAAAATCTTTTTCCGTGGTGGTTGTATCACCCAGGGTCACATCGCGATCGCCCCAGATATTGAGTGACACCACATCGAAGTTGCTACGGGTTTTTTCCGCAATATCCCGCTGACCAAAATTATCCTGCAGTAATTTCTTGCAGTACGGACAACCGTCCTGATAGAAATAAATCATCAACCGCTTACCCTTTTCACTGGCTTCGGCAATGTCATCATTTAAATCAAGAAAGGAGTTTTTAAACCAGTTCGGTTGCTCCACGTAGCCGGGATTTACCATGCCGGCTTCAAGTGCGGCTTCTTTCTTGGCATAAACCGGCTGTGCCAGTAGCAGGCCAGCCAGACATAATAACTTAACGATGTTTTGCATGGGTCACCCTCTTTCCGCCCCCTGAGGTGGTTTTACTCGAGCCGCCACGCCCCCGTGAAGCTGGCATTTTATGGCGACCCATTCTGTAATCTTTTTTGACGGGCGTCCCTGAGCGAAGTTCCTTTGCATATTCAATACCTGCCAGTGCGGCCAGCTCGCGAATATCATTCGCCTCCAGCTCACGCACCTGGCCCGGTCGATGACTCTTGCCCATAATCACCGAACCGTAACGCACACGCATCAGACGACTCACCTTGAGTCCCACCGCTTCCCACATACGTCTCACCTCGCGGTTGCGCCCCTCCATTAACACCACATGATACCAGCGGTTCAAACTGCTTTCAGCCGGCTCGAACTCGTCGTCACTGCTGCGCTCGACAATATCTTCAAAACGCGCAGGGCCATCCTCCAGTTGCACACCGTTGGTCAGCTTATGCAGCTGCTCAGGACTGGCTTTGCCCATAATGCGCACCGCGTATTCGCGCTGCAACTGGCTTGATGGATGCATCAGACGATTCGCCAGATCACCACTGTCAGTTAGCAGAATCAGCCCCGAGGTATTGATGTCCAGACGACCCACCGCCACCCAGCGGCTGTGCTTGAGGCCAGGCAGTTTTTCAAAGATGGTACGCCGCCCCTCAGGGTCGTTGCGACTGCACACTTCGCCTTCCGGCTTGTGATAGGCAATCACCCGCGGCAGGCTTTGCTCGGCATCGCGAATAATTATCTTGCGGCCGTTGTGCACAACCACATCGCCTGTCTCAACCTGCTGCCCCGGTTCAACCGGCTTGCCATTCAGGCTGATCAGCCCCTGTTTAATCCAGTCTTCAATTTGACGACGTGAACCAAGCCCTTGCCGAGCCAGTGCTTTTTGTATACGTTCTTTACTCATACAGAACAACTAAGTGATGGATATGGCCAATGAAATGTTATTTAACCGCTATTGTACTACTTTCTCTCAGCCAATACGCGGTTGCCGATGCGACTTTAAACTACAGCCAGTCACAAACCGGTAGCAAGCCATACAGCTTCACCTTCATGCTCAGGGAACAACGCCTGCGGGTGAATGAATCTGGCTCCGGGCGGATCAATCTTTTTAAACAATTGGGCCCCGAATTTATCAGCTACAACCCGCAGAATCAGCAGCTGGATCTGATCAATCCAGCCATCCTCAAAGCACGGGTTGAGGAACTTGACCAGCAACGCCATCAGCGAATCAAACAGATAGAAACCGACCTGCAACAGAAACTGACGCAGATGAGCGAGCAGGAGCAGGAAATCGGCGAGGCATTGCTCAACCAGATCAAATACCCGGCATCTTATGGTGAACATACGCAGATCAAGGTGATTCCATTAAAGGACCGCAAGACAGTTGCCGGCATCGAATGCCAGGTCTACCAGCTGGTTAAACAGCAACAGCGCATCAAGGAATTCTGTATGGCCCCTGCCGAGGCACTGGGGCTTAGCCAGCAGGACTACCAGACCCTGCGCAGTTTCTATGCTTTCGATTACAGCATGGTCAGCCAGCTGATGCTGGCGATGGGAAAAAGTGACTTCACGGTGATTGATTACGATGCACACAATATGCCCGGTGTGGTGATTGAAGCCATTGAATTCGACCAGCAACAGATCAGCCAGCACACCGAACTGAGTTCATTCAATACCGAAGCATTGCAGGCCGAACAGCTGAGTTTGCCAGTAGACCGTGGCAGTAACGTCGACCCAGCAGAGCCGACCCAGTAAACCGGCCCATTAAGATAGCCAGTAAGCTAGCCGCTAAAGCCGGCTGATTAACTGCAAACTGATTCAGCAGGATGAGATACACGGCCTCACAGATTGTGCTTTCACCTGCGAGAATCCACTAGATATGGTAGATTTGCATCACAAAACCGGATAAATGGCATAGCTTTTAGCCTGAGCCGGTTCTACACTGAAATCAGGCGATCGACCTGACAGACAGGGGCAGGCCATAGCCGCAGATCGTTAGCTTATTCATCAGCACACGGGGACTCTATGACACAGGACTACTCTGAAAAGCGAAACTTCTACCGTATGAACATTGATTGCGGTGCGGAATACAGCATCAATGGTTCCGGCAATCGCAAAACCGGTATTGTCAGCGACCTCAGCGGCGACGGCATTTCAATGATTGTCGATCAGGCAGTTGAACCCGGCACTGAAGTGAGAGTGTGTATTCAGCCTGAAAACCAGGTTACACCACCACTGGATGTCACCATGCAAGTGGTTCGCTGCGAGCAGAAAGATGCCGACAGCTACCTGCTGGCAGGCAGCATCACCCAGCGCTAACAGGCACCGAAACGTACGCCCCCGCAAACCAACTGGCCGTATTATCTGCCAGCCAGACCTGCTCTCCTCCTGAAAAACATAAGCACCCAGACAGAATCATCAATTTGTCAGACTCACACTCCGCAGAGCTGATTGCCCAGATTAAACAATATCAATTTAAACAACATCGGTAGCGGGTAGCTAGCCTAGAAAAATCATCTGGCGATCAGGCGGGAATTTTCAGTGGATCTCGGCAGGCTGCCATATCAGGCGTACTGGCTAATACCCTCAGCGCCGGCCGCCGAGCGTGATGATGTGATCAGCGAATTGAATGCAGCGGGGGTGTCGCTGGCGGGCTGGGCAGGTGCCCGAGCCGGGTTTGAATCTGTTGCAGGGTCTGTTACATCAGCCCGGGCCTCAATAGACCGTCCTGCAGTCACCGCTGCAACACCTTGCTGTTGACTGTCGGTCTGTTCATTCTCGATCTGTTCGCTGCGTTGCTGTTCCGCTTGCAGTGCACGCTGCTCGGCTTCCAGCTGGGCTTCTTCACGGCGCTGCACAGCGATATCCAGCCGCGCTCTGGCGGCCATCTGCGCTGCGCTGGCGGCAACTTTCATATCCAGGGGTGAAGGATCCATCGGCGCCAGAGCGGCGCGGCGAATCTGCTCGGACTTCTGCAGTGAGGCTTCCGGGTCATCCGCCACTTCGGACACATCCAGCTGCACCTTGCCACCAATGGCATAGCCTCGGCCATCCGGCCCGCGCTGATAGGTGTAACTGGGGCCGCTGATTACCAGATTTCCGCCAACCGCGACATGCGCCCCCTCATGGGCTCGCACTTCACGATCCCGGGCCTGCAGCGCCTGAATCATTTTCTGCTCGGCCTGCTGCTGCGCCCGTTGTGCCGCCTGCCGACGTTGCGGCTCGGCGTTATTAGCGCGTACGGACTCGTCAGAGCCTGAACCCTCGGCACTGGATGAAGCACGGGATGGAGCGCTGGACGAGGCGCTAACTGGCGCAGCACTGCCCGCAGACGATGTAAACGAAGGGCTGATCACCCGTCGGGTGGGGCTGCTATCCAGCGAATGATAGCTGGTGGGAGTGGATGGTGAGGCCTGTAGAATCATAAAGCACTTTCTGGAGCACTTCAGCTCTATTCAGTTTTAATAAACAGGCTGCCCTGAACGGCTAGGCCCGAATATCAATCAGGGTTCCCAGCACTTCGTCCATTGCGGAAACCACTTCGGCGGACGCCTGTACCTGCACCCTGTTTTGCTGCATTTCAACCATGGCGCCTGCCAGATCGGTCTCCTGGCCCGCACGGTTAAGCTGGTCGGCACTGGCAATTTGCGACGCATTACGGCGCATGCCATCCAGCCCACGCTGGATACCCTGAACCGCTTCGTTTTGCACTGCTAATACACCCATAACCTGCTCCTGACGGAAAGTCTCATTTATTTAATAACACAACAACCAGCCCAATTCAATTCTGTGCGACCACAGGCCGCCCCAACAGGACCGCCGGTAGCGATTATACACAGGACGTGGGGTATCTCGCGGGAGGCAGGAGCCGGTAGCGAACTGAGCCGCCTGAGATAAAGGCGCTATTTAATCTCTTCGGCTTCGCCCTGGTCTTCTAACTGATCATCCGAGGCCGCTTCAGCCACGTCTTCGTCATTCAGCAGCTGATCTTCCGCAGTTTTTTCAACATCCTCAGCGCTTTGACTGGCCGCGTCTGCTGACTCGGCGGTCGCGGATGCCTGCGACTCATCGTTCTCTGCCGGGTCTGCTGCATCGCCGGTTTCATCACTGGTGTCATCGCCGGCTTCATGATTGGCCACCGTATCTGCATCAGCCTGCTCTGCCATTGTGCCCGTGTCCGCAGACTCGGTTGCCAGTGCACCAGCCTCATCAGTCACCGCATCCGCGCCCCCTTCACCAGCTGCATCATTTGCCGCATCAGCATCCACATCCCGATCAAACGCCAGTTCCGGGTGCAGCTTGTCGAGGTCTTTCAGCTCCGCCAGGCTGGGCAGATCATCCAGGCTTTTCAGATTGAAATAGTCGAGAAACTCGCGGGTGGTGCCGTACATGGACGGTTTGCCCGGTACATCCTTGTGCCCCAGCACCCGCACCCATTCGCGCTCGCTCAGGGTTTTAACAATATGGCTGCTGACACTGACACCACGAATTTCTTCAATTTCACCGCGGGTAATCGGCTGGCGATAGGCAATCAGCACCAGGGTTTCCAGCAGGGCACGGGAGTAACGCGGTGCCTTTTCTTCCCACATGCGTGACACCCAGTCCGCACAATCCGGCACCACCTGCATGCGGTAGCCACTGGCCACTTCTTTCAGCTCGACTCCACGCCCCTGATAGTCTTCCTGAAGCTGCTGCAGTGCCTGCAGAACCTGGTCACGGCCGGGGCGATTTTCTTCGTCCGCTTCAAATATTGCCTCCAGCTTGCGCAGATCCATGGGGTGATCAGCGGTCAGCAGAATCGCTTCGATAATATTTTTTAACTGTGCTAATTCCATAATTACTCGTCTATATCGGAATCGGTTTCTGATTCAAAGTGCGGGCCTTCTTCTGCACTGCTGGCGGCTTTTACATAAATCGGCGCAAAAGGCTCGGATTGAACCAGATCGATCATTGCACCCTTCAGCAGCTCCAGTATCGCCATAAAAGTCACCACCACGCCACGGCGACCTTCTTCATAACTGAACAGGCTGCTCAGGTCGGTAAAACCATCGGAGCTTACCGCCGCCAGGATGCTGCTCATTTTTTCACGAATCGACAGGGTTTCCCGCTGAATCATATGGTGGCTATTGACTTCGGCGCGGTTGAGTATTTCCTTAAAGGCCAGCAGCAGCTCGCGCAAATCAACCTCCGGTTCCGGCCGGGTCAGTTCCAGCGGCGGTGGCTCGGCCTTTGCGATATAGCTGTCACGCTCCTGGCGGGGCAGTTCATCCAGGTCTTCCGCGGCCTTTTTAAAGCGCTCGTATTCCTGCAATCGACGCACCAGCTCGGCGCGGGGATCATCTTCCTCATCCACCGATTCCGGCCGCGGCAACAGCATGCGGGATTTGATTTCTGCCAGCATCGCCGCCATCAACAGGTATTCCGCCGCCAGCTCCAGCCGCATTGACTGCATCATGTCGATGTACTGCATGTACTGGGTGGTGATATGCGAAATCGGAATATCCAGCACATCCAGATTCTGCCGCTTAATCAGGTACAACAGCAAATCCAGCGGCCCCTCGAAGGCTTCCAGAAACACTTCCAGCGCATCCGGCGGAATATACAGGTCTTCCGGCAGCAGGGTCAGCGGCTCGCCCTGAATCAGCGCAAACGGCATCTCACTCTGCGCAGGCCCGACTTTGGGAATGGCTGAGGCATTGTCTACCGGATTATCAACAGGTTGATTCATATTATAATAATAGTCATTGGTTTTTAGTCCTTAGTCCTTAGTCGTGGTCATTAGTCCTTCGTCATAGTCGTTCGCTGTCAGACTAACGACTACTGACTAAAGACCAACGACTGAATCTAACGGCTAAGGCACATCACCTTGCGCACTTCGTCAAGTGTATCACGGGCAACGTCCCTTGCGGCTTCACAGCCTTCATCAATAATCGCCTGCACCGCCGATGGATCTTCGGTGTAGTCTCTGGCACGTTCACGAATCGGTTTAAGCTCTGCAATCACCGCGTCGATCACCGGCTGCTTGCATTCCACACAACCAATGCCTGCGCTGGTACAGCCTTCCACCACCCATTGCTTGGTGTCATCCGATGAATAAACTTCATGCAACTGCCACACCGGGCAACGCTGCGGATCACCCGGATCGGTGCGGCGCACACGGTTGGTATCGGTGGGCATGGTGCGCAGTTTGCGGCTGATTTCATCCGGGTCTTCGCGCAGCGAGATGGTGTTGCGGTAGGACTTGGACATTTTCTGCCCGTCCAGCCCCGGCATTTTCGAAGCTGGCGTTAACAGCGCCTGGGGCTCCGGCAGAATGATCTTGCCCGAGCCTTCGAGGTAACCGAATAAACGTTCACGATCACCCAGTGAGATATTCTGCTGGTTATCCAGCAACGCCTGAGCCACATCCAGCGCCTGCTGATCGCCCTGCTCGGTGTAACGTCTACGCAGGTCACGGTACAGTTTGGCGTCTTTCTTGCCCATTTTCTTGATCGCCGCTTCCGCCTTTTCTTCAAAGCCTGGCTCACAACCGTAAATATGGTTAAAACGACGCGCCACTTCACGGGTCAGCTCCACATGGGCCACCTGGTCCTCGCCCACCGGCACCTGGCCGGCTTTATACACCAGAATATCCGCCGACTGCAGCAGCGGATAACCGAGGAAACCATAGGTGGCCAGATCCTTTTCCTTCAGTGCTTCCTGCTGATCCTTATAGGTGGGCACCCGTTCCAGCCAGCCCAGCGGAGTAATCATCGAGAGCAGCAGGTGCAATTCGGCATGTTCCGGTACGCGCGACTGGATAAACAGCTTGGCCGAGCCGGGGCTGACACCCGCTGCCAGCCAGTCAATCACCATGTCCTGGGTACTCTCGGCAATGATACTGGGATCTTCATAATGAGTGGTCAGTGCATGCCAGTCGGCGACAAAGAAAAAGCACTCGTATTCGTGCTGCAGATTAACCCAGTTTTTTAAAACCCCGTGATAGTGCCCCAGATGCAATGCGCCGGTGGGGCGCATACCTGACAGAACACGCTGGTGTTGCGTTGGAACAGAACTCAAAATGACTCCTTAACCTAAGCCGAAAAAGGCAAATAAATTGTGTTGTATGGCCTGCACCGCAGGCATCAGTATTTTACCCAGAAATCCACTGGCTAACAGTAAAATAACCAGCAGCATGCCGAACATCTCGAAGCGGGCAAACAGCACCGCCACACTATAGGGCATTACCCCGGTGACGATACGCCCGCCATCCAGCGGTGGCACCGGCAATAAGTTCAGCACCATCAACAGCAAATTAATCGCCACCCCCACCGACGCCATCAGCTTTAATGCTGCTGAAAGACTACCGGGCGACATGCCCTTGAGGGCCAGCAGCAGCACCAGCACCCAGAAGATGGCCATTAAAAAATTGGCTACCGGCCCTGCCAGCGCCACCAGTGCCATGTCTTTCTGCGGGTTGGCAAAATTACGCACATCCACCGGCACCGGCTTGGCCCAGCCAAAAGGAAAGCCCACCAGCAATAGCATCAGCACCGGTACCGCCACGGTACCGATGGGATCAATGTGTTTCAACGGGTTGGCAGTGAGGCGGCCCAGACGTTTGGCGGTGGGGTCTCCGAGCAGATGCGCAATCCAGCCGTGAGCGGCTTCATGCAGACTCACCGCCAGCAGAACAGGAATGGCATACAGAATAATCTGACTTAAGGTAGACATCACAGGGGCTTAGCGACTAATCGAGACCATGTTCGGTGCCCTTGCCCTGACGTACCAGCGTCGGGCCATCCACCATATTGATCACCGTGGTGGCCTCATAGCCACAGTTGCCGCCATCAATAATCAGATCCACCTGCTTTTCCAGCAGATCACGGATGTCACTGGCATCGGTTTCCGGCATGTCCTTGCCCGGCATAATCAGGGTGGAACTCATAATTGGCTGCCCCAGTTCTGCCAGCATGGCCTGCACTATCGGGTTGGAGACCACGCGAATACCAATCATGCGCCGCTTTGGGTGCATCAGCCGGCGCGGCACTTCATGGGTGGCTTTAAGCAGAAAGGTATAGGGGCCGGGGGTGAGTGACTTCAACATGCGGTAGTCGCTGTTATCCACCTTGGCATAGGTGGCAATTTCCGACAGGTCACTGCACACCAGGGTGAAATAATGCTTGTCGTCCACCTGACGAATGCGCCGAATGCGCTCCATCGCCGACTTGTCCCCCAGATGGCAACCAATCGCATAGCTGGAATCGGTGGGATAAACCACCACGCCACCATTGCGAATAATATCCACCGCCTGGTTAATCAGGCGCATTTGCGGGTTATCCGGATGTATTTCAAAAAACTGACTCATAGCCTATCTATTCTGACGCAAAGCACCGGCGAGGCAAAGTAAAACCTTGGGTAGCCCCGGATTACTTCAGGGTTTTGTACAAAAAACGAACAGCGCCTGACAGCCATCTGGCGGCAGATTGTCATACTCAGAAAGTCGCTTTCGTGCTAATCTGCAGCCTGTTTTTTTAGCCGGCACCACAACCCATCACTGATATGAAATTATTTTACGACCTGCTCCCCATCATCCTGTTTTTTCTCGGCTACCATAATGCCGCACTGATTGCCGACAACACACCGCTGGGCCAGCTGATTGATCCGAACCAGCCTGAAGTGATCGCGGCCACCATTATCGCTACCCTGATTGCGATTATTGCCAGCTTTATTCAGGTGGGCACATTCTGGCTGAAAAACCGACGTTTCGAGCGCATGCACCTGTTTTCACTGGCACTGATTTCCGGCCTTGGCGGCATAACCATTGCCTTTGGCGACCCCGCGTTTATTCAGTGGAAACCCACGGTACTCAACTGGGTATTTGCCGGCGCCTTCCTTGCCAGCCAGTTTGTCGGTGAAAAAAACCTGGTGCAACGCATGATGGGCGCGCAGATTAAACTGCCCGACGCCATCTGGCTCAAGCTGAATATATCCTGGGTGGTGTTCTTTATCTTCAGTGGTCTGGTGAATCTGTATGTCGCCTTTTACTACGGGCTGGACATGGACGAAAAAGCCCGCATGGACTTCTGGGTGGATTTCAAACTGTTCGGCCTGATGGGCATGACCCTGGTGTTTGTGATTGGCCAGGCGTTCTATATGTCGCGTTATATTCAGGAGAGCGACCAGCCCAATGACAGCAGAGACGACAACAACAAACCAGATAACACAGGAAATAACTAATATGCTGTATGCGATTATTGCGCAGGATGTTGAAAACAGCCTGCCGGCACGACTCAAAGCCCGCCCCGACCACCTCGCCCGCCTGCAAAGCCTGCAGGATGAAGGCCGCCTGCTGTTAGCCGGCCCACATCCGGCGATAGACAGTAACGACCCCGGTGAAGCCGGTTTCAGCGGCAGCCTGGTAGTGGCGGAATTCGATTCACTTGAGGCTGCACAACGCTGGGCCGATGCTGACCCCTATATAAAAGCTGGTGTCTATCAACAGGTCACTGTCAAACCCTTCAAACAGGTCTTTCCTGCCTGAGAATTGCTTTAAGGAATGTGCATAAATAGCCGATACAGGCTATATACAATGTGAAGATCATTTTACCGCTCAGAGGCTCGTGATCTGCGCCAATGTGATTCGATCATGTTGTTGCCTGGACACCTGCACAACGACCGCATTAACAATAAAAGCAGCACACAGAACAGGTCATTAAATGAAACCCAGTATTCTTCGTAACTTACTGTTTGCCTTTCTCGGCTTCGGCATCGCCATGGGCATTATCTTTCCTTTCTACGCCAGCTTCTTTGTTGAATACAAGGAAGGTCTGTATATATGGTTTGCCCTTGGCTGTCTGGTGGCCGGCACCATGATCGGGGGGATTAATTATTACCTGCTGAACCTGCTACTGATTTCCAAACTCAAACGCATCGCACAAATTTCCACCGCCATCAGTAACCATGACCTGAGCTTCACCTGCGTAATGCAAAGCGATGATGTAATTGGCGAGATCATCAGCAGCTTTAACAAAATGGCAGAGACCCTGCGTGATGTAGTGGCCGAGCTGAAACGCAGCAGCGAACAGATGCTGCAGGGCGTAAACCAGATTTGCGTAGTGGCCGATGCCACCAGCAATGGCGTACACAACCAGCACGAACAGACACAGAATGTAGAAATGGCGATCCAGCGCATGACCCAGATTGCCCACGATGTATCCAGCCGTGCCGCACAGGCAGCAGAAGCCGCAGGCATTGCCCGTGAAGAAGCAGACAAAGGCAACCAGGTGGTGAAACAGACCATCGGCTCGATCCAGACCCTGTCCAGCGCGGTGGAAAATGCCGCCGGCTCCATCAACCGGCTGGAACAGGAAAGCATCAATATTGGCGGCGTGCTCGATGTAATACGCGGCATCTCCGAACAGACCAACCTGCTGGCACTGAATGCCGCCATCGAAGCGGCGCGCGCCGGTGAACAGGGTCGCGGTTTTGCGGTGGTGGCCGATGAAGTCAGAACCCTGGCGCAGCGCACGCAGAGTGCCACCATGGAAATCCAGGAGATGATCGAAACCCTGCAGAATGTCTCCCGCGAAACCGTGGAAGTAATGATACAGGGCCAGAGCCAGGCCGCCGACAGCGTAGCGCACGCCACCGAAGCCGGACAGTCACTGCAGCAGATCACCCAGGCGGTGCAGGCGATTACCGAAATGAACACCCTGATCAATGACGAAGCCGGCTCACAATCCGGCGTGGCGGTGCAAATCAATCAGAACATGTCCGCGATCAGCGCCATTGCCAGCGAGAGCAAGGACGGCGCCGAGCGCACCAACCAGGAAAGCCGCGGCCTTGCGGAACTGGCCAGCAAGTTGCAGCAACTGGTGGCAGGCTTTAAGCTTTAAAATCGGAAACAGGTTGCCCCGACCTGCAAAATCGTTAGAATAGCCAGCCTAGTCCTGCCATGCCAGAGTGATGAAATTGGTAGACATGAGGGATTCAAAATCCCTTGCCTTCACGGGCGTGCCGGTTCGAGTCCGGCCTCTGGTACCATTATTACCAACAACTTATATTTTATTCTTTATAAATCAACATCACATCTGATGTGCATGTAGTATTGTCCTGGTATTTAGCAAATGACTGCTAACATCTGAAGCTGACGGTTAAGACGCATTAATTAGCTCAGAAAGCATTCAACGCCTCGAACATCGACTACGATTTTATCGCTGCCCAAGTGCTTAGGGTACCTCTGAAATAATGATGACATATCTCTGGCTTACAGCTGTGTTCGCCATCAAGGCCGTGTTTTGAAAGCAGGCCCGTGTTTAATAGACATGGGCCTGGTGAAAAACGCTCACGCAGAGTGCGGACATACCTGCAAACCCCGCAGGGCGAGGTCTGAAGCGCACATCTACGGTGTTGTGCTGCTTGTAAAGGACCTGGCCATTTACTGCGAAGCACGCCTTGTAGCTGCACGCTTCAGATCTCGCAGAGACATATCAGCATTGTTCAACATATCAGCATTGTTCAGAGGTACCTTAGATTTGATAAGCATAAAGTTCTTCTCTTCCCATGCATTGAAATAGCCATCTGTGTACTTTATACATATAGCGTTGACAGATCTATGGTGACAACAGTTTGTATGCACTATCACTCAGTCTTAGACATAGCCGAAGCGGAGCTATCACAACAAATCTGCGTTTGATCGACCTTAATGTTCCACTGGCAAACCGGCAGTTTTCCATTCCGGAAAACCGTCTTCAAGCCGCCTCGCCTTAATGCCACTGGCCCGTAACCGTGCAACTGCGTCAAAGGCTAAAACGCAGTGTGGCCCCCGGCAGTAGGCAACAATTTCCTCATTAATATTCAGCTCACCCAGGTGCTGTTCAAGCTCCTTAAGCGGGACATTGACCGCACCGGGTAGATGGCCCGCCGCATATTCTTCAGGCGGGCGAACGTCGAGCACCGTGACAAGACCGTCACGGACGCGCTGTAAAAGCTCATCCCGAGGGATGGGTTCGAGTTCATCTTTTACCGTAAGGAAGCTGTTTACCAGCTGTTCCACCTCAGCCACATGACGTTCCGCCACTGTCCGCAATGCGTCCAGAAGGCGAACCACATCATCACTGCTGAGGCGGTAATACACCTTCTGTCCCTGCTTGCGACAGATCACCAGGCCCGCCTGCCGCAGCTGCTGCAGATGCTGCGAGGTATTGGCAACGGACAGACCTGAGACCCTGGCCAGCTCATCGACCGTACGCTCTCCCTGGGCGATAAATTCCAGTAATTCCAGACGGTTCCCATGACTGAGCGCCTTACCTACACGGGCAAACTGGGTAAATAAATCCTGTTTAAAACTACTCATGTATTGACAGCCTCATAAAAACCATTACTATGTATTCAATTAATTAATTGAATACTTGATACACAGGTATTATAAAGTGCTCATTGCTTTTTCACAATAAGTAAACCCTTCGGAGCAGGAACCTATGAACTGGATCGATATCATCACCCAACATGAGCAGACCCTTCGTCTGAGCTTTTTCCTCGGGGTACTGGCTATTATGGCCATTTGGGAGGTTATTGCCCCAAAACGTGCACTCACGGTGTCCAAAGCATTGCGCTGGAGCAATAACCTGGGGCTGGTGTTTTTCAACAGCTTTATCCTGCGCCTGGTATTTCCGGCGGCGGCCGTGGGCATGGCGGCGTTTGCCGCCGAACACGGCTGGGGTTTGTTCAATTATTTCGAACTGCCGCCGGTGCTTGCCATAGTGCTGTCAGTGATCATCATGGATTTCATTATTTATCTGCAACATGTGCTGGTGCATGCGGTACCGGTGCTCTGGCGGTTACACCGGGTACACCACGCAGACCTGGACTACGATGTCACCACCGGTGCGCGTTTCCATACCATTGAAATCCTGCTGTCGATGCTGATCAAATTCGCCACCATCATCGTTATTGGTGCGCCGGTGGTGGCGGTGATTATTTTCGAAGTGGTGCTCAACGCCATGGCCATGTTCAATCACGGCAATGTGGGCCTGCCCAAATGGCTGGATACGCCGTTGCGCTGGTTTGTTGTTACACCGGATATGCACCGGGTACATCACTCCATTGAGGATGATGAAACCAACAGTAATTTCGGCTTCAATTTAAGCTGGTGGGATCGGCTGTTCGGCACCTACCGTGACCAGCCCCGTGGCGGCCATCAGGGCATGACCATTGGCATTCGTAATTTTCGCACAACCCGTCAGGCATCCTGGATTACTGGCCTGCTGACCATGCCCTTTATTGGCAAGATCAGTGGCTATGCAATCAATCGTCGACAATGGACCGATGGCACGGAGAACAGATCATGAACAATAAATTCATCAAACTGATATTACTGCTCATTCTTGTTATCGGTATTGCCGCTGCAGTGATGTACCGAGATCAACTTAATGTCGCTGCCCTGGAAAACTGGTTACTGGAAGCCGGCCCCGCCGCACCTATCCTGTTTATGATCATTTACGCCATCGGCACGGTGTTTTTCCTGCCCGGCTCACTGATGACATTGCTCGGCGGAGCCCTGTTCGGCCCCTGGTGGGGCACCTTTTATAACCTCACTGCCGCCACGCTGGGTGCCATGCTGTCGTTCCTGGCGGCGCGTTACCTCGCCTCCGACTGGGTTGCGCAGAAAACCGGCGGCAAAATGAAACAGCTCATCACTGGCGTGGAAAACGAAGGCTGGCGTTTTGTTGCCTTTACCCGGCTGGTGCCGCTGTTTCCGTTCAACCTGCTGAACTACGCCCTGGGGCTGACCAAAATCAGTTTCAGCCAGTACAGCATCGCCACCTATGTGTGCATGCTGCCCGGCGCCATTGCCTACACCTACCTCGGTTACGCCGGCAAGGAAGCGATTGCCGGTGGTGAGGGAATGATCCAGAAAATCCTGCTGGCGATTGCCCTGCTGGCAGTGGTGAGTTTTCTGCCGCGTCTGATCGGCATGTTGCGCCGCAAACCCATGATAGGTGTCATGGATCTCAAGCAACGACTGGATGTCGGCGAAGACCTGCTGCTACTGGATGTACGCCCACCAGAGGCTTACAACGGCGACCTTGGCCACATTGCCCAGGCAACGCACATTCCATTGAACGAGCTGCCGCAACGGCTGAATGAACTCGGTGAGTTCATGGAAAAACCGGTCGTCACGATTTGTCGCACCGACCGCATGTCGTCCCAGGCGGCACAGCTGCTGGCACAACACGGCTTTGCCGATGTGCATGTGGTGAAGCAAGGCATGGTGGACTGGAATAAACAGGGCTATCCGATTCAGCAACAATGAGGGTTTCGTTTGAATCCCGCTGAATACGACGCCTGGTACAACACGGATCGTGGTCGGTGGATCGGTGACATTGAATACCGGCTTATGACGGAGTTGCTGAATCCAGAGGCCGGTGACTCTATTCTCGATGCCGGTTGTGGCAGCGGCTGGTTTACCCGACGCTTTGCCAGACTGGCGGGTGTTGATGTCACCGGTACGGATATTGATACCAGCGCGCTGGCCTTTGCACGTGAGCATGACAACCTCTCGCGCTACATAGAAGCTGATGCCCGTAGCCTGCCATTCGGGGAAAACAGTTTTCATAAAGTTGTGTCAGTAACGGCCCTGTGCTTTATGGAAGACTGGCCACAAGCCTTGTCGGAAATCGTTCGCGTCACCTCGGATCGCTTCGCCGTCGGCGTGCTCAACTGTTACAGTCTGTTGTGGTGGGATAAAGGACGTGGTAATAGACGCGGTTCGTATCAGGGAGCACACTGGCACACCCGAAGGGAGCTGCTGCAAGCATTGGCAGGATTACCCGTTTACGATGTCCAGCTACGCACTGCCATACAGTTACCTTCCGCTACACCGTTCGCCAGACGAATAGAGCGCGTGCTACCCAGTCGATCACCATTCGGCAGTTTTCTGGTTGTTGCCGGAAAAAAACAACTGCAACCCTGCCAGGAGCCGCAAGTACCTTAAGACTAAAACTCGATTTGAGTAGCAATATGTGTTTTCTTCGGCCACAGTCAATCCTGATAAACACCAGCCTCATACATAATCTATATGCATATTGCCTCAACTCACTGTAAAAATACTCAAAGTCCTCTAAGACCGATTCTGAAATCACCTGGCAGCGACACTAATGTCTGTATATGGACTCATCCTCATTTGCAAATAAACTGTTAATGACTGCAGGCTCGACTGCATACGTATATCGGGCCTCTGGTACCATTATTATCAATAACTTACATTTGCATCTTTTTCATTAGAAAACATATCTGAATCACCTGTAGACATAATGTAGTTACAAAAACAGCCGCTAATCTAAGCGGCTTTTTTTGTTTGTGCGAAGTAAAAATATCAATGCCGATTCTGAGCATGTGTTGCGTCAATCAGTTGAATCTACACTCCCTCATAAACCTGAATGGTATCTTTTTAAATATTGTTAATAATCCTGGTGAATTTACAGTCTCAATGCGAAATGCCGCCTCCAAAATTTTGTCTCAAAGAATGAATAATAAATAAAAAGTGGTCGGTGTGAACTTACCCCGATATTTCGGACACGGTAATTAAGTGAATCCGCCTTTGCTGAACTGTCCGAGAAATCGGGCTAAAACCCGCTTTCTCGTTTTTGCCGTAGACTGTCATTCCTCGTCAGAAAAAGCCGAAGCATGGAATTCCGCAGCTTCGCTCACTTCTCTGTCACCAATTTCAGACAGCTCTGGAATGTCCCCGCCTGCCAACACTTGCAGAACCGCATGAACACCGTTGGCTAATGACGTCAGGTTGTAACCTCCTTCGAGCACGAAAGCAACTTTGCCTTCGCAGTGCTGATCAGCAATTTCCTGAACGATACCTGTCATTATTTTGAACCCGTCATAGGTCACATTCAATGCCAGGTCATTGCGATGCGTGTCGAATCCCGCAGATACCAGTACCAGGTCAGGTTTAAAATACTCGGCCGCTGGCACCAGTATCTCGCGAAAAGCCTTCACATAAGCGGAGTCGCCCGCGGCTTCCGGTACAGGCACATTTATCGTATAGCCCTCACCAAGTCCGGCGCCGACCTCCTCGAGATGTCCCGAACCAGGATAGAACGGCGCTGCACAGTGGATATCAAAGAAGAGTACATCGGGGTCGGCACAGAAAATATCCTGGGTTCCGTTTCCATGGTGGGCATCCCAGTCGATGATCAGAATACGTTCACAACCGAGTTTCGCCTGGGCATGGGCCGCCGCAACGGCGACGTTATTGAAAATGCAAAAGCCTCGAGCTCGAACCGGCTCGGCGTGATGCCCTGGCGGCCGTACCAACGCGAAAGCGCTTGTGGATTCGCCACCGACAACGGACTCAACTGCTGCAATCGCATTGCCCGCCGCCGCGGTAGCAGCTTCTATACTTTTGGGTGAGATCGCAGTCGTATCACGGTCCAGCCACGCCGATTTTCCTGCCAACGAAAACACGTCGTCCAGATAGCCGGACGTATGAACCCGAGCCAGTTGATCGTAAGTGGCGCTAACGCCCTGTTTATATACCAGTCCGTCTATGGGCTTTTCTTCCAGCAATTTCTTAATGGCCGTAAGGCGCCCCGGGTGCTCTGGATAGCTCCACTTGAAGTCCAGCCCCTGGAGAATGCTTCTGACCCGTTTTTCCACCCGACTGGGCTCAAACGGTAAATCCACGTCGGGAGCGTGGCCCAGCATTAAATCGTCGTAAAACACGGCGACCGACGGATCATTCTGCACTGACTACCTCCTGCCCTGTCCTGTTGGTGCAATAACCAGAGTCATTAACGATCAGCCAATGCGTTCTGGACGGCTACTGTGAAAGCCGCAGCCCGAACCCCTGTGGGCTCGAACCCGAGTTTGGTCCAGGCAGCCGCCGCTTCTTTGTTGGTCAGAGAATATTCAACAACAAGGTCTTGCGCGCCTTTCTTCTCAGCGAAGCCAACCAGTTCTTTGAGAATGGCTGAAAACAAGCCCCTCTTTCGGAAACCGGGCTCGACCCACACATCGTCGATCATAGCGGATTTATGTTCGACATACTCTGCCTGCTCCCAGATGCCCTGATTGCGCCAGACAAAGATATAACCCATGCCAACTACCCCAACGTCCGGCACATCTGCCACGAGAATCAGTTTGTCTTCATCGACAAGTGAATCGGACAGTGCTGCCAACAGCCGCCGATGTTCCTGTTTCTTGAGTGGTGTCGGCGGAGCGCCGGAGACATGAAGTGCCAGCCTGGCGAGAAAGTCGACCAGTGTGGGCAGGTCGGCGGCTACGGCCCGACGAATCGTAAATGGTGTCATGTGGTTCTCTGCTGCCAAAAGAAGTTATCCCTTGCTGTGCCCGGAACCCGTTAGATAAAAACCGACGGTCCACAACGCGGCTCCGCCTCAAACAAGTGAATCATTCGCTGTCGTCGGGCAAGTAAGACCCATCTTCGTCATGTACTTCACGGCCGGTGACCGGTGGGTTGAAGGCACAAATCAGGCGCATGTCTTCTGTGCCACCGTACAGGGTGTGCTGGTCATGCTTGTCGAGTGCGTAAAGGGTGCCATCGGTGATCTCGTGAGTTTCACCAGTCGCTTTATCCAGAATCTTACCGTTGCCGCCCACGCAGTAAACCGCCTCGAGATGATGTTTGTACCAGAGGTTCAGCTCGGCACCGGCCGGAATAATGGTTTCATGAAAGGAGAATCCCATGCCGTCTTTTTTCAACAGCATTCTGCGACTGGTCCAGCCCGGCCCCTCTACCTCACGCTCTGTACCAATAATGTCTTTAACTCGAACAATTTTCATTCACTTAACTCCACTTTTAAAAAACTGGTTTTATTTCAGTCGAATATGAACAAATCAGGCGACCGGATTCTCTCCAGGCCACCCTGACGCCCATACCCGGTCGATTAGCCGACGAGCCTCTAAACGACGAGCCGCTAAACGTAGAAGTCCAGATCTTCCATGGATTTGAGCAAATCCCGCATCTTGATCGGGTCATCCCCGAAGAAGAAGACGAGGCCCCAGTGGGTGCCGAAAGCATTTCGGTCCGGAACTGTCTCCTCCGCAGGTGGCACCAGCTCGTGCGACTCAAAGTAAGGATGCTCAATACACTCTTTCGGCATTTCCAGCTTGCTCACCACACGCCGTCTTGGATATACACCAAAGCAGCCGGCATAGCCCTTCGCATCGACCACTTCACGAGGGAAAAAGGCATCGACCTCTTCTTTGCTGCTCCTGGGATCAAACACCAGCATGGAAGCCTGGTAGGCACTGAATCCATAAGCCCGCTCAATCAGTTCGAAGGCCTTGAAACCCGGCGGGCGGAATGCAACCTCGCCAAAGTACATGGTGCCGTCACTGGTCACGAAATACTCGGGATGAATCTGACCGAATTTGATATCAAAAACTTTGATCAGTAACTCAACCTGCCTGGTGATCGCCTCTCGCCAGCTTTCCAGTTCTTTCGTGGCAGGCACAAATACCGAATAACCCAGCGTAACGTACTCTGAGATATTCAGGAACTTAATTTCTCCATCGTGAATCCAGGCTTCAACCGCAAACTCCCAGCCATCCAGATGGCTCTCCATCAACAACGGGAATTCTTCATTGGGAATACTATCGATTTCTTCAATCGTGCGGATCATGCGATGTCCGAGGCAACCCGCTTTGTCAAAGGCTTTGACATGAATCGGGTCGTCCGGGTCACCGTCGAGATGGAGCAAAGTCTGGTTTACGCGTTTCATGAAACGAACCACGTCTTCTTTTTCATGGGCCTCCTCGAAAATTCCGACACGAATGCCACCAAGCTGTGCCCGACGCTTCATCAGAGCCTTGTCGCGGAACAAAATGGACTGCCCATACATGCGAGGGTTGTTGAGCAGAACAGAATTGATCGCCCCTGACCACTCGACGGTTTCCTCGAAGAGTGGGACTGCGACATCAACCCCTTCCGCTTTCAGTTTTTCAGCGATTTCCAGTGAGTGGTCGTTCAAACGCTCAAAGTTCCATGCCATGAAGGGAATGTTATTAGCGGCACAAAAATCTGCCGCCCATGAAGGGGCTACGACGATGTAACGGCGGTCAAATTTCTGTGCTGCTTTGATCGCGTTAACGCTCCAGCCAAGCAGAGCGATATAGCCCTTGCTCAAATCCTTTGGAGTTTCTGTTCCGAGAACTGAATCCATGGAATGATCGCGCCAGGCAAGAACTTCCTGGGACATTTTTGATTCGGCTGTGGTCGCCATTTTTTATTCCTCCTTAATTTACATAGAAGCACAGGAACTGGAGCACACTTCTATACATCCCCCCCAGCATTATCGTTGACTATACTCCCACTATTGCCTTAGGAAAACAAAATTTTAAGGTGGGTTGTACCTGCGGACTTGCTAAACGGCCTGAGATTAACACCCCTGAGAACCATGTCGCAGCCAATCGTGCACAAACTTCAGTTATTCGGTAAGCAGCCACAGGTAGCTCAAATGAATAAACATCTGACAACCATGAAACGATTGATATGATTGATTCACATTAGCTGGATCTAAGCCTGTTGATAGAAACAGTTTTTACTCTGAATCCAGATATACAAAAATTTAGCGGAAGCAATTTTTAACAGGGCCAGCGCAGCAAACCCACCACAACTGCAATGATCAGCACCATAGCTTGAGGCAGATTAAGAAAAACGCCGCTTGCGCACCCACCATGCATCACAAAACCGGAACAAAGAAAGCTGGTAAATCAGCCCAGGCTATATCCAGAGGAAACCGAGAATGACAGATATCACCACCCCACTCCAACGGCAGGCCTGAGAACAAGAAAGATTACTAACAGAACCAGGAAGATGAGCAGAATCTGAGTAGGCCATATGGTTTCATTGTGTTTATGAAATGCACTAAAAGATTGCTCAACGGCAAATAGAAGCTGCCTACCTCTCCTTACATTTAGCAACTGAAGTAAGTTACGCGGGCATCTTTTGCATGGTATGTGGGCAGAGGCAATATAGCCACCTCAACAATTAGTATAAAGGCAAATTCATATCAGGTTCGGACTGAATCAAATTTGCAGCCGGTCATTAAGCCACGCCAAACGTCTAATGCCAGCACACCCTGAGGCGGGCAATCGGTGTACATTAATTCATTCGGAAAGACATTAAATGTCAATCAGGTCTGTGCCTTTTGATTGCGTGGGGCTATTAGCGAAAACTGTGTTTCGGCCCGGGTGTTTCGGCCCGGGTTTTGCGCGACCCTGGTTTTGATCCGGGTTTTGCGCTTATTTAAAAATAATGTGAACGTGTATTTTCTATCGATATAACGCAGACGACCCGTTTACTGAACGGTACGGAGCAGCGTGTTGGGGGTGATACGGGTTATTCCGGCATCGCAAAACGCGATGAAGCACAACAGCTGGATGTTGACTGGTTTATAGCCACACGCCCCGGCACACGAAAACCATTAAACGGTGCGGTGGCAAAACTGGAAACACTCAAAGCCAGTGTACAGACCAGAGTTGAACACCCGTTTCGCATCATTAAACAGTTTGGCTACAGCAAAACACGCTACCGTGGATTAGCAAAAAATACAGCGCGTTTATATCTGCTGGCAGGTTTTTCCAACTGGGTTTTTCTGTTTGGGTCCGTGATGCTTACCCTCTCCAGCGAACTAACAGCAAGGCAGTTGACATCAATCTGTGCCGGACAGCTGGAACAAAAACTATGGAACAACAGCAGAGGATTGCAATGTACTTGCCTGCTGTTTCATCAGTGCTACTATTGCATAGATACCAACATGGCGGCTGGGAGATAAGTGCTCATCCAGATGGAGTCGTGCAAACAGCTCATCGACATCCAGCTGCTGGATCTCAGTTTCTGTTTTGCCGGCACAAAGCTGTATCAATACTGCCAGCACACCTTTGATAATACTGGTATCACAATCGCCGTAATAGTTAATCAGTTGCGGTTGTGCCTCATCGCGCCATGCGCTGACCCACACCTGACTCATGCAACCCTTGACCTTGTTGGCCTCGGTTTTTAGCGCTGCCGGCATTGCTGGTAACTTTTCGCCAAGCTCGGTGAGATATTGATAACGCTGATCCCAGTCACCAAGTAATTCAAATATTTCAACAATGTCATCAAGGTCCGTCATCTGAGTGTCTATATGTTGAATGACTCGCCGCAACCACACATTTCCTTGACGTTTGGATTACGAAATTCGAAGCCCTGATTAAGTGCGTTGTTTTTAACGTAATCCATTTCAAGGCCATCAAGTTGTTGCAAACTGGCTTTATCAATCACCAGTTTGATACCAAAGCTTTCATATACCACATCAGAATCACTTGATGCATCGGCATAATCCACCACATAAGCAAATCCTGTGCAACCCGATTTTTTGGTTGCCAGGCGCAGGCCAATACCGTGGCCACGTTTTTCCAGCATAGCAGCAGCATGTTTGGCTGCGTTTTCAGTTAGTGATATAGACATCGCCATATTCTCCAGTTTAAAACAAACCCAATGTCAGCCTGGCTTCATCTGATATACGACCCAGATCCCAGGGCGGATCCCAAACCAGTTCAACCTGTGCATCCTGAATACCTTCTACCGCCCTGACTGAGTCAGCTACCTGCCATGGTAATATCCCCGCAACCGGACAACCAGGGGAAGTCAGGGTCATCTTGATCGCGACTTTTTTCTGCTCATTAATCTGTAAATCATAAATAAGACCAAGATCGTAAATGTTCACAGAAATCTCTGGATCATAGACCTGGCGCATAGCTGCAATCACACGTTGCTCCAGTGTGTCATCAGTGTCTACTGCATCAGGAATAGGTGGCTTCATCATCTCAGTCCTGTGGTGAGGCCGAATCGGTTTTACCCACATTAATCTCTCGGCTTATGGCTGCAACAAACTGCAAGGTATCAGCAAGCATCTGGCTGGCGTATTGGTGCAATGCCGGTATCTGTATGGCGTCGAGCACTGTGTTGGCGAATCCTAGACAAAGCATGTTACCAGCAGTTGTTTCATCAATTCCCCGTGAGCGCATATAAAATATCTGTTGTTGATCAAGCTGGCCCACAGTGGCACCATGACTGCACTGCACATCATCAGCATAAATTTCCAGTTGTGGCTTGGTATCTACTTCTGCATCACGCGTCAATAACAAATTATCATTGGTAAGCTGGGCATTGCTCTGTTGGGCAGCTTTCTCAACCAGGATTAGGCCATCAAACACAGCGCGACCCTTGCCGTACAGCAAACCTTTGAAATGTGTGTGACTGGCACAGGAGGGTGCCAGATGCCGTACATCCAGATGAAAATCAATTAACTGTTGATCCCCCACTGTATACAGGCCATTTAATTCACATTCCGCATCGGTATATTGAAATTCTGTAATGAAATCCGTACGCGCCCAGCGACCACCAAATGCCAGACTGGTTGCATGATAACGACTGCGAGTCTGTAACGACAAGTACAGACTGGCCAGATGGAACGCATGCTGACTTTCATCCTGTATACGGTAATGCTCAAGATTCGCATCATCAGCCAGTACAATGTCCACAAGCTGATTATTAAAGTAGACAGATTGATCACTGCTGACAAAACGTTCTACCAATGTGGCTTTTGCACCGGCATCCAGTGCAATTACATTGCGCGGCTGAATCAACGTGGCCTGATCTGCTGCCTGATTCAGATAAATAATTTCCAGTGGCCGGTCCAGTTCAATATCTGCGGCCAGATGCAGCAACACACCATCGGGATTCAGGGCACTATTCAATGCGGTGAACACATGCTCATGATGAACAGGCATATTTTCAGATAGTCTATTCAACACTTCAGAATTGGCATTGAGTGCGTCACGCAAACTGCAAAAATTGATGCCGGCTGGTAACTGCTGGCTCGACAGATCTGCTACATAATAGCCATTTACCAGCACAATTCGGTAACTATCAACTACCGACTGTAATAAAGGATGATCAGCCGTTATATCTGGCGGCGCGTCCACAGACTGAAATGCTTGCTGGAACAGGGCATCGATGCTGGTATAACGCCAGGCCTCCAATGAGCGATTGATGTCGGGTAATGTCATCAGCATTTCTGTAGCCGACTCACGCCGATCCTGCATCCATTCAGGGTCATTGGCTACCACAGCCTGCGTTGATACCAGTTGCTGTAACCAGTCACGTTGTTGCACTGCACTGATCATGCTGCGACCTCCGCCTCAATCCAGCCATAGCCTTTTTCTTCCAGTTGTAATGCCAGTTGTTTGTCACCAGAGCGCACGATGCGACCATCAATCAGTACGTGCACAAAATCAGGCTGAATATAATCCAGCAAGCGCTGGTAGTGGGTAATCAGCAATATGGAGCGCTGCGGACTGCGTAATGCATTGACGCCGCCAGCAATCACGCGCAAGGCATCTATATCCAGACCAGAATCGGTTTCATCCAGTATGGCTAATTTGGGCTCCAGCATTGCCATCTGCAAAATTTCATTGCGCTTTTTTTCGCCACCTGAAAAACCGACATTTACATTACGCTTTAGAAATTGTTCATCCAGCTCAACCAGCTTTGCTTTTTCCTTAACCAGCTTCATAAAAGCAACAACATCCAGCTCTACTTCATCACGAGCACGGCGTACAGCGTTGATGGAGGCGCGCATAAACGTCATGTTATTCACTCCAGGCAATTCCACCGGATACTGCATGCCGAGAAAAACACCCTGGTGTGCGCGTTGCTCTGGGGCCAGTGCCAGTAAATCCTCACCATCAAACAACACTTCGCCGGCGCCGATGTCATAGCCTTCGCGACCTGCCAGGATATTTGACAGCGTACTTTTACCGGAACCATTTGGCCCCATGAGGGCATGCACTTCACCTTTACCAATGTTCAAATTAATGCCGCGAAGGATTTGTTTGTCTTCTATGGCTACCTGTAAATCTTTGATCATCAACATGTTCAATTCTCCAGATTGGTTAACCGACAGAGCCTTCCAGCGTAAGGTTCAGTAATTTTTGTGCCTCAACAGCAAATTCCATTGGCAATTCCCTGAACACTTCCTTGCAGAAACCATTGACAAGCATTGAGACGGCATCTTCTTCCGACAATCCGCGTTGCCTGCAATAAAACAACTGGTCTTCACTTAATTTTGAAGTAGTTGCTTCGTGTTCAACCTTCGCTGTGGGGTTACGAACTTCGATATAAGGAAATGTATTGGCAGCGCACTGGTCGCCAATTAACAATGAATCACACTGACTGTGATTACGTGCGTTTTCCGCACGTTTCGCCATACGCACCAGACCGCGATAGGTATTCTGACCATGACCGGCGGATATTCCTTTGGATACGATAGTGCTATTTGTATTGCGCCCCATATGAATCATCTTGGTGCCGGTATCCGCCTGTTGATAGCCACGCGTTACTGCAACAGAATAAAATTCACCGACTGAATCATCTCCGCGCAAAATACAGCTCGGATATTTCCACGTAATAGCAGAACCGGTTTCAACCTGGGTCCAGGAAATATGTGAACGCTTGCCACGACAATCTCCACGTTTGGTGACAAAGTTGTAAATGCCGCCATTACCCTCAGCATCACCGGGATACCAGTTTTGTACAGTAGAGTATTTAATACGCGCATCATCCATGGCAATCAGTTCCACCACCGCAGCATGCAACTGATTTTCATCGCGCATCGGCGCGGTACATCCTTCAAGGTAACTGACATGGCTGCCGGCTTCGGCAACAATCAGTGTGCGCTCGAACTGCCCGGTATTGGCTTCGTTAATTCGAAAATAGGTGGACAACTCCATCGGGCAGCGCACACCGGCCGGGATATAGACAAATGTGCCATCAGTAAACACCGCAGCATTAAGACAGGCATAAGGATTGTCGGTGTAAGGTACCACCGTGCCGAGATATTTCTGAATCAGTTCAGGATATTCGCGCACGGCTTCCGACATGGAACAAAAAATCACACCTGCATCAGCCAGGTTTTTGCGAAAGGTCGTGGCAACTGACACGCTGTCGAACACGGCATCTACCGCGATACCGGCGAGAGCCTTCTGTTCTTCCAGTGGTATGCCCAGTTTGTTGTAGGCATCGATCAACTGTGGATCGACTTCATCCAGGCTTTGTGGGCCATCACCTTTCTTGCGGGGAGCAGAATAATAGGAAATGGCCTGGAAATCGATATCTGGATGCTGTACCTGCGCCCATTGCGGATCAGCCATTGTCAACCAGTGTCGATAGGCCTTTAACCGTGATGCCAGCATCCACTCCGGTTCGTCCTTTTTGGCCGAAATGAGCCGTATGGTGTCCTCACTCAGCCCCGGCGACACCGTATCCGAGGCAATGTCGGTGACAAAACCATGCTCATAATCACTGCTGATCAGGTCATTGACCGTTTTGTGTGTAGAGCTCATAACTTCTATACCTCCGGCATTACCCGAGTAAATTACTCAGGTATTAGTCATTATGCGCCTGTATTTAAAAAAAACAATACCGAAAACTATGGGGGTTTTAACCTGTACAGGGAAATGTGGAAATCATGGGCCTGTATGAAAGCTGTGGCTTAATTATGCTGTCCGGTACGTTAGGGTAAGCCCAGATTGAACTTACATTTTCGTGAACAGAAAGGAACAGGAACAGAAAGGGGTCAGGTCTTGCAATCAAGAACAGAAAGGGGTCAGGTCTTGCAATCAAGCATTCTCCTCAAGCAGCTTCACCGCTCGACTTACCGTCGAATAATGCACGCCGAACCATTCCGCTATTTCTATCATCGAATAATCACCAGAAAGATACGCGAGCGCCATCGCCTGTTTTGGTGTCTCTGTATTTTGCTCATACCATTTAAGTGGCCTGGCGACAGGTCGTCGCTGTAATCGCGATACTTCTTTTAATGTTGCCTTATCGCTGGCTTTGAGCTTCTCACACATACTCTCAACAAACGCTTCTTCTCCCAGAAATGTCTGGTACTTCAAATTTTCCCATATTGAGGGCAAGCCAATTCCGGCCCTGACAAAGTCAATGTACTTATTGATTGCGCGTTTTCTTTGCTTACTAAAACAGCCCAGTAGCCAGTCCGTTTCCAGCCATTCTGGCGCCGTTTTAGGGTTTATCATCGCCTGGTAACTGCTCCACTGCCAGTCACCTGTATTTTTAACCATGCCTGCTCGTACAGGATTGAGAACTATATATCGGCTTAGCTCAAGCAGGTAACTGTCTCTTTCAACCAGGATGGCTTTATAGCGCCCTTGAAATACATGCCCCACTCTATTATGTCGACGGTTACTGGTTTGAGTATAAACACCGTTGAGTTGCCGCATTCCCTGTGAGAGATTCCCTTCGATTGTTTCGATTAATATATGGTAATGGTTATCCATCTGACACCAGGCATGACAGCGCCAGTTAAAGCGACGACATACCTGCGCGAATACCTGGAGCCATGCACGCCTGTCTTCATCATCAAGATAAATATCTTCGCGCCTATCTCCACGGGCAGTGACGTGATAGAGCGCACCTGCGTATTCGATTCGTAGTGGGCGGGACATTAATTTAAAGTAGCAGCCTGTTTGATTGATTGCAAGACCTGACCCCGTTCTCTTGTTAATTTAAAGTAGCAGCCTGTTTGATTGATTGCAAGACCTGACCCCGTTCTCTTGCAGCCTGTTTGATTGATTGCAAGACCTGACCCCGTTCTCTTGTTTTGTGATTGATTGCAAGACCTGACCCCGTTCTCTTGGGTTGAACCCCGTTCTCTTGATAGCGGTGTTATGTCGACATAAAGCCGCTAAAAAGTTCTGGACAGGGGTGAATCCTGCTAGAATGATTTTTTACTCACCGATTGAGGATAACGTTTGCCAGACAAGATCTCAAAGCTCGCCCGAAGCGCGACTCTGCGCCAGCTACAGGTATTTGAAGCAATCGCTCGACACCAGAGTTTCTCCAAAGCGGCCGAGGAATTACACCTCACGCAGCCAACCGTGTCTATGCAGGTAAAGAAGCTGGCAGAAGTGCTGGAAACCAAGCTGTTCGAGAATATCGGCCGTAAGGCCTACCTGACAGAAGCCGGTAAAGCACTGCTGGAAGCGGTTGAACTGGTCCTTTCAAGCCTGTCGGTGGCAGAACAAAAAATCAACCATATGAAAGGATTTGCCGGCGGTTCAGTGAAACTGGCGGTTATTTCTACCGCACAGTATTTCGTGCCCAAGGTGATCCACGATTTCACCCAGCAGTACCCGGATATCAAGATCGCCATGCGAGTGGGTAACAAGGAGCAGCTCATCAATCGTATTCACCAGAATAAGGATGATTTCTACCTGCTGGGTATTCCACCGGAAGATCTCAACGTCTACTCCACCCCGCTGGCGGTTAACCCGCTGGCCTTTGTTGCCAATGCCTCCCACCCGCTGGTGGGCAAGCGACTGGATATTCAGGACCTGGCCAATGAACCTTTCCTGATGCGTGAATCAGGTTCGGGTATCAGAGCCCATATCAAGAAAGTCTTCGCCGAGTTTGCCTTCGAGCCGAAGGTGAAAATGGTGCTCGGTGGTAATGAGGCGATCCGCCTGGGCTTATTACAAAACCTGGGGATCACCGTGGCTTCGGTGCCTACGCTAATGAATGAGATCAACGTTGGCTCACTTGCCATTCTCAATGTAAAGGGGTTTCCCATTCACCGTCACTGGTATCTTGCCTATCCCAAAGGCAAAGTACTGTCACTCGCCGCCAGCAAATTGATCGAACTGCTGAAAGTCGAGGGCGAAAGTCTCTCGGAGCGCGCCTTCAACCGCTTCGATCTGGAAAAAATGCTCTAAATACTGTTTTTCAAACGCCAGCAATCCCCCCCCTGGTCTGATGCCTCACCCCTCCCTGGCAAAAAACAGCCTTATATCGATAGATAGACGTCTATTCCTCACATAAAAAGCATGCATAACATAGCGGATTCATCGCTATTTACCCCAGTTAAATAGATCATTATCTATGATATATATAAAAGATATTATATAATTGCGCGATATTGGCCATAAACACCCGCTTATATAGCTATTAATCTATGATAAACATCAGAATAATCGATTTCTATTTATCTTAACGCCTTTCTATAATCCCCCACACTTTTCGAGGTCACCCCGAACACTCCACGCTGAGTTTACGAGGTGACTATTTAGTCATAGCCGCCAGCTGGCGGTGAATTATTAAAGGGTTGATATCAATGGATCAGTCTAATCGCTACTCAGATCTGTCTTTAAAAGAAGAAGACCTGGTTGCTGGCCAGAACCACATTCTGGTTGCTTATGAAATGGAACCGGCCACAGGCCATGGTTACCTGGAAACTGCGGCTCACTTTGCCGCTGAATCTTCTACGGGCACTAACGTTGAAGTATCTACTACAGATGACTTCACCAAGGGCGTTGATGCGCTGGTTTATGAAATCGATGAAGCCAATCATCTGATGAAAATTGCCTACCCGTTCGATCTGTTTGATCGCAATGGCCGCGATGGTAAGACCATGCTGGTTTCTTTCCTGACCCTGAGCATTGGTAACAACCAGGGCATGGGCGATGTTAAGCACGCTAAAATGATTGATTTCTGGGTACCAGAAACCAAACTGCACCTGTTTGACGGTCCTGCGACTGACATCTCTGACATGTGGCGCATCCTGGGTCGTCCAGTTGAAAACGGTGGTTATATCGCGGGTACGATCATCAAGCCAAAACTGGGTCTGCGCCCTGAGCCATTTGCCCAGGCTGCTTACGACTTCTGGCTGGGTGGTGATTTCATCAAGAATGACGAGCCCCAGGGTAACCAGACATTCTGCCCAATGAAGAAAGTTATTCCCCTGGTTGCAGATGCAATGAAGCGCGCACAGGACGAAACGGGCGAAGCCAAGCTGTTCTCTGCCAACATCACTGCAGATGACCACTACGAAATGCTATACCGTGCAGACTACATCCTGGAAACCTTCGGTCCTGACGCACCGCATGTTGCCTTCCTGGTGGACGGTTATGTGGGTGGCCCTGGTATGGTAACCACTGCACGTCGTAACTACCCTTCACAGTACCTGCACTATCACCGCGCGGGTCACGGTGCAGTCACATCACCTTCTGCAAAGCGTGGTTACACTGCGTTTGTTCTGGCCAAGATGTCTCGTTTACAGGGTGCTTCTGGTATCCACGTGGGCACTATGGGCTACGGCAAAATGGAAGGTGATGCGTCTGACAAGAACATCGCATACATGATCGAACGTGACGAGTGTCAGGGTCCTGTGTACTTCCAGAAGTGGAACGGCATGAAACCTACTACACCGATTATTTCTGGTGGCATGAACGCACTGCGCCTGCCTGGCTTCTTCGAGAACCTGGGTCACGGCAACCTGATCAATACTTCAGGTGGTGGTGCTTACGGTCACATTGATTCTCCAGCAGCGGGTGCAACCTCTCTGCGTCAGGCATACGAGTGCTGGAAAGCCGGTGCCGACCCAATCGAGTGGGCCAAAGAGAATAAGGAATTCGGACGTGCGTTTGAATCCTTCCCTCAGGATGCAGATCAGCTCTATCCAGGCTGGCGTGAAAAACTGGGCGTGCATAAGTAACTGTTGCGCTCTGCCGGCTGGCAGAGCAACAGATGACTTAGCATGTCTGGTGAATAAAACCTCTGCTCCAGGGCTAAACACCTGGGCAGAGGTTTTTTTCAATTAATCACTCTGAGCCTGTTTAGCAATAGTGTCGACCATTGCAGTCGACACTATTGCTAAACAGACCTTACATTGACACTTAAAGACAATATGCGTGAGAACTGCCATGGATATTTCACAATACAAGATTGAAGTAGAACCCTACTACAACGCACAGGGCAATGAAGTCGCTCTCTATCAAGCGGCTTACAATCGCCGCCTGCCGGTTATGGTGAAGGGACCAACCGGCTGCGGTAAGTCCCGCTTTGTTGAACACATGGCATGGAAGCTGGGTAAACCCATTATCACCGTCTCCTGTAATGAAGACATTACCGCCTCTGACCTGGTGGGACGTTACCTGCTGGATGCGAATGGAACTCGCTGGGTCGATGGTCCACTGACACTGGCTGCACGCCACGGCGCTATCTGTTACCTGGATGAAATCGTTGAAGCGCGCCAGGATACGATGGTGGTTATTCACGCACTGACCGACCACCGTCGAGAACTCTCGCTGGACAAAAAAGGTGAGCTGATCAAAGCGCATCCCGACTTCCAGCTGGTGATTTCCTACAACCCCGGCTACCAGTCGTTGATGAAGGATCTGAAACAGTCCACCAAGCAGCGCTTTACGGCGATGAACTTTGACTATGCCGAAGCTGAACTGGAAACCCGCATTCTGCAGAACGAAGCGGATGTGGATAGCGAGATAGCAGGCAAACTGGTGCAGATTGGTGAAGCGGCGCGCAAGCTCAAGGGCCACGGTCTGGATGAAGGTATTTCGACTCGCCTGATGGTTTATGCGGCAGCGCTTATTGCCGAAGGTGTATCACCGCTGGAAGCCTGCGAGATGGCACTGGTCACCCCCATCACTGATGATGAAGACATGTACACTACTTTAATGAACACCGTGGAAATGGTGTTCGGTTAACAGACCCGAGTTCTCTTTGCCGTTATGAATACAGAGAAACTCACCGCTTACCAGGCACAGTTCACCTCAAACTGGGAACAGGCGCAGCAGGTTTTTCCGCAGTGCGTCAGCGAGGCCGACCGACTGTTAAGTGCCGAGGGCGTTAGCACCTATATTGAAAAGGCTGATTTTCTGGGGAAAATTGGCCTGGGTGTGGAACCCTGCCTGATCTATCTGGAAGAAATGCCAGAGATCGCTTCACATATCGATGAAGAATCGCTACAGCTCATTGCTGATTACGTTTATCAGCTCGGTCGCAGCCCTAACCGAAAATCGGTGAACCCTTTTCTGGAGTCACTGCGTTCTATCTGTCGCCGGGTCGATGATATGGCCTCACTTGAACGCTATATCAATATCATTGATAGCTTTATCCAGGGGACAGAAACCGTTATCCATGGCCACAATTCGCTGTACGAAAGCCCTGGTCTGGTACAGGTGCTTGAATCTATGCCCCAGCTTATTGGCCAGCTCAGCCTGCAAGGTGTCGCCAACTTTGTACGATATGGTGTGTTGTCCTATGAAGGCGCACCCGAGCAGGCAGCCGAATACTTCTCGCTACAGTCTGCCGATGCCAGGGCGATTATCCAGCGCGAACGACATGGCGTGGTGTTTAAAGATGCCGAGCGCCACCTGGATATGCTAAAAGATTCACTGTGGGATTGTGACCTGCCGTTTGCGACTTTTTCCACCAGCTTTGATCAACTGCGTAAACCGGTACCCTACCTGGACGACAATCTTATCGCGGTTCCAGATATGTACGACAGTGAAAATGGCATTGACGGACTGGATCGCTACCGCGCGATGCTGGCACATATGATGGCGCATAAACACTGGTCCAGCCGGTTAATGGCGGACAACTTTGCACCGCATATGCAGCTGTTTATTTCGACCTTCGAGGACTGCCGGGTAGAACGCCTGGCGATGGCACGTTACCCCGGATTGAAAAAATACTTTCTGGCACTGCACCCGGTGCCACCGTTGGGTGACTGTGATAGCAAAAAACAGGCCTGTCTGCGCTACCGGGCGACGCGCCTTTCCCGTGCGCTGATTGATGACACCTTTGATGCTGAAGACGAACTAATCGAAACATTCCGCCAGCGTTTCAATACGATACTGATGGAAAAAGGCGAACAGTCCAGCACCGAAGACATGAGAGAACTGGGCACACTCTATTACGTCAAATCTCGCCTGCACTCAGACTCATTACCGGATGTTTATTTCGATCACACCGAAATCTCCTACCGTGATGATAACCGCTGTATGTGGTTCCATCACGAGGAGAACGACGAAGCCGAAGACTTCCATGAAAACGAATACGAATCCGCCGACAACATCGATGATAACGACGGTGGCTTGCCTCCCCGTCACTATCACGAGTGGGACTATTTAAGCGAATCCTATCGACCCGACTGGACCACGGTGTATGAGCGCCTGCACCCGGCTGCTGATGCCGGAGATATCGACCGCCTGCTGGAAAAACACAGTGAGCTGGCCAAGCAGCTAAAGAAAATGATCGAAATGCTCAAACCACAGAACAGAAAGCGCATCCGCTTTCAGGAGGAAGGTGAAGAGCTGGATCTGGATATTGCACTCCGCTCACTGATTGATTTTAAAAATGGTTCGGCACCTGATCTGCGCATTAACTACAGTCATATTACCGATAGCCGCAGTATCGCGGTGATGCTTCTGGTGGATATGTCGCAGTCACTCAATAACACACTGGAATCCAGTCAGCAGACCTTACTCGAACTGTCGCAGGAGTCACTGGCGATTATGGCCTGGACCGTAGAACAGTTAGGCGACCAGTTTGCCATTGCCGGTTTCCATTCGGATACCCGTCACCAGGTGCTCTATCATCATATTAAAGGTTACTCTGAGCACTATGGGGTGGAGGTAAAATCGCGTCTGGCGGCAATGCAGGCCGGGCTTTCTACTCGCATGGGGGCCGCCATGCGCCATGCAGCCCACTACCTGGAAAACCAGCAGGCCGAAAAGAAGCTGATGCTGGTGCTGACTGACGGCGAGCCGTCGGATATCGACAGCAAGGATCCACGCATGCTGATTGAAGATACCCATCGCGCTGTACAGGAACTCAAACAGCAGGGTATCTACAGCTACTGTATCAATCTCGACCCCAGGGCCGATGAGTATGTGGAAGATATTTTCGGCAGCCACTACACCATTATCGATCACGTAGAAAAACTACCCGAGCAATTACCACGTGTGTTTATGGCGCTGACTCATTAAGTATCGGACTCTGGCATCACACAGAACCGGATAAAACGCAGGCGCAATCAGTCAGCTTTTTTAGCACCTGCCTGATAGGCAGCGAGCAAGGTCTGTTTTAAACCTTCGATCTCATCCAGGCTATTAATCTGCATATGCTTCTGTGCCAGATGCAGCAACTGTTGCTGCATCTGTTCTGTCTTCCAGGCTTCGCTAAAACCCGGCAGATCAAACTGGCCATGTTCATCCATAAACTCACTGGCTAAACCCGTGGCCTCACTGAACTCGATATCAGAGGATTCCATGACTTCATACGCATAGGAATAGGTATCGATATCATTCGCCCTGGCCAGTCGCTCATGTAAGCGAGAAAGGTTCTGTCCGGCGGTGAGTAATGCATCAAGATCGATCTGCAATCCCGGACTAAAGGTCTTACCCTGAAAGCTGAAATGAGCCTGTGCTTTAATGGTGTTTTTCATGCTATTTAACTGACCGCGACTAGCTGGATAATAATCGGCAACGCCGAATTAGAATAAGCCCACTATTATGCACGCTTGCTGCAGAAAAAAACAGCTGAGATATCGTCATGCTCACCGACGATAAGCTGCATACTACAGGCCTATCGATCAGTTAAAAAATGGCGCTAGAGCCAGTAATCAACGACAGGGCAAGTTCACACCCCCCCCTTTCACCCCATAAACATTTACTCAATACCAAACTGTTCGGGATGATAGCCTTTCAGCCAGTTTATAAAATTTTCCTGGGACATCGGCTTCGCAAGATAAAACCCCTGCATCACGTCACAGTCCAGCTGCTTTAGTGCTTTCAGTGTACCTATATCTTCAACCCCTTCAGCGACCACATCAATATCGAAGCCATGAGCCATTTCAATAACTGTTTTAACGATATGTTGATCCATCGAATTCTCAAGCATATGTCGCACAAATGACTGGTCGATCTTCAGCTCATTCGCGGGAATGTATTTGAAATAGGCCATCGACGAATATCCCGTACCAAAATCATCGATCGAAATATTCACACCCAGCGACCTGAGTTCATCGAGCGTAATAAAGCTGGTGCTCATGTCCTGCATCAGCGCACTTTCTGTAATCTCCAGGGTTAAGCGTCCTTCAGCGGTACCCCAGATGCTCAGTGCACTGCGTACGGAATCGACCAGGTTTGGGTCTGGTAACACCCTGGCGGAGAGGTTAACCGCAACCTTAAGCGGCACCGAGGTTTCAGGCCAGTCAATAAGCAGGCGCAACGCGGCATTAATCGTCCACCAGGTTATCTTGTGAATATGGCCACTGTTCTCAGCAATCGGTATGAATAGATCAGGACGTATAAACCCCTGCTCCGGGTGGTTCCAGCGTATCAGCGCTTCTGTGCCGAATAACTCACCGGTCTTCAGATTGACCTGAGGCTGGAAGTACATTTCGAATTCATCGCGTTCGTGGGCATCGCTGAGCTGGGATTCTATATCCCAGGCTTCAATATCATCAGATTCCTGCCTGTGAGAATAAATTGCAAAGAGCTCCACACTTTGCCGTGCCTGCATAAGTGCTTTTTCGGCACATTGAATGAGCTTGATTAACTCCGCTGCATGATCAGGAAAAATCGCAACGCCCATATTCACAGTAATTTTCTGCTGCCGCGTTCCCATATCAAAGGGTACGCCCAATGCTCTGGAAATTTTATTTGCCGCCAGTGTCGCATGGCCTATGTTTAGGATTTCAGGTAGCACCAGAATAAATTCCGAGTTTCCCATGCGCGCGATATAATCCTGATCTCGCGCCAGTTCGCGCAGTCGACCGGCGAAGCCTTCTAATAACTGGTCTCCCATCTGGTAACCATAAGCCAGATTAATCTGACGAAAATGATTAATATTGACCAGAATCACCGCGAACTTTTTATCCCGCTGCTGGTGATCCTGCATATAGTGCTCTATATCAGCAAACAGGGCATCCCTGTCAGCAACATATGTATGAGCTGTACTCATATAACGCCTTATAAATAAAACTGTTCAGGATCAATACCATAAAGACCCGGCTCAACGCTACGAACAATATCCAGCGGTTTACCTTCTTCATCATTGATAGTCGTGTACAGATCAATGGTATCAAACGAGGCTAACGGGTGTTTATCTTCATTGAGCAACAACATGATTTTTGGCCTTAGCCGCAAGACTCTGTGTTGCACAACAATGACCCCCACCTTGCCGTTGCTAAGCTCAACAATGGTACCCACAGGATAGATGCCAACTACCTGAATAAACTGTTCGATCAGTTCCGCCTGAAAATCAATATCACGCCATTCATAGAGTTTCTTGACTGCGTCATGTGGCGAAATGGGTGATGCAAATGGGCGTTCCGAAATAATTGCATCGTAACAGTCAACCAGTCCAGCAATTTTGCCGAAAATAGGAATCATATTGCCACTTAAACCCTGGGGGTAACCACTGCCATTATGTCGCTCATGGTGTGTTGCAACCATATCAATCACATCGTCAGTGACTCCACTTATCGACCTGACAATATCCATACTATACTGCACATGCTGCTTAACCAGCTTGAATTCATACTGATTGTAGCGTTCAGTATTGTTGATTAATTTATCAGGCAAACGGGTTTTGCCCACATCGAGTAACAGGGCGCCGACTGCCAGTGACTGTAAATCTTTTTTCGGCAAGCCAAGGTGCCTGCCAAAGGCGACCGCCCAGACCGAACAGCTAACCGAATGGTTATAGATATATTGATCCTTGTACTTCATTCGCGTGAGCCAGGAAAATGCATCCGGGTTTCGAATGATACTATCAACCATGGGAGTGACAGCTTTCTTAAGTATTGGCAGGGCCAGTTTCTTATTACGCGAGATATCATCAAGTATGCTTTCTGCTGTGTCGCATAGCAGCGCATGGGTATCGCGAGCAGCGACCAGTTCACTGTCAAAGTCTTCCTTGATCTTATATTTTCTCGGCTTTATTTTGGTCAGGAACTGTTTTTCTTCTTCGCTGGTTCTTTTCTGCTTTGCTTCATACTGCAGCGGCTCCTGTTCATGGGCCTTGCTTAACTCTACATCCACATATACGTATTTACAGTGTTTCAGAAGCTCGTCTATATCATCTTGTGTTTTTAGTTCAAAGCCCTGGATCAGATAGGGCGTTTCCAGCCAGGGTCTGTCCAGACGAGACACATACATACCCTTCTCAATGTCGGCAACCCTGACTTTAACTTCCTTTAACGACATAACATAGACACCTGATTATTGTCTTATCAACTAATCACCCATACAGATTTCATGTGCATATTAAAGCACTGTCATTCGAGCTTATTTATACATGTTAACTATAGCAACAATTAGTCAGTTTATCGAAGCACTGCCCGGATTGCAGACAGTTTGCTTATGGCGCCCAGAAAACCCTCCAGGCTCGATGCCAGCTGGTTCCCCTTGTCTTCCAGCTTTATGCCCCGGACCTTTAGTTCATCTCGGATTTCATGAGTCCACAGGGTCAGACTCGATTGATTACAGATACAGTTTCATATCAGCATTTGAGGATCTCACACAGGCTTAACTGACTCATAATCATCCAGATTCCTATAAACAGCATCCAGACTGGTTTCTGCAAGTCTAAAAGACGCTTAATAACCATATAACCTGTTGATATATAGATAATTATTATTTGGAGACAGGCTTTTTCCAGCATAAAGTAATACTCAGGATACCCCACAAGGCACAACTCCAGCCCCAGCAATAGCTGACAGAGCCATAAACAGCCGTGCAAATCCAAGCTGTATCCCCCTGAAGCAGGCCGAAACGTGTATAATGCGCAGCCTTAAATTTCGCACTGGATTTACGCTCCAGCTCGCAGCACAGGTTATTACTATGTCACGCATCGTTATTGCTGCCCTGTATCATTTTGTTACGCTGCACGACTACAAGGCGCTTCGTCAGCCCTTGCTGGACGTGATGCTCAAGCACAATGTCAAAGGCACTCTGTTACTTGCCAGTGAAGGCATCAATGGCACCGTCGCCGGTAGCCAGGCATCGATTGATGCCCTGCTCGACTGGTTAAAATCCGAGCCACGCCTGGCGGATCTCCGTTACAAGGTTTCCTTCGATGACGCCATGCCGTTTTACCGCACGCGGGTAAAACTGAAAAAAGAAATTGTCACCATGGGCGTTGAGGGCATAGACCCCAACCATGTGGTGGGCAGCTATGTTAAGCCGGAAGACTGGAACGCGCTGATCGCCGACCCCGAAGTCACCGTGATTGATACGCGTAATGGCTATGAAGCGGCCATTGGCACGTTCAAAAATGCAATTGACCCGGCCACGCAAACCTTCCGTGAATTCCCGCAATACGTTGAACAGAATCTTGATCCCGGAAAACACAAGAAAGTGGCGATGTTCTGTACCGGCGGTATTCGTTGTGAAAAATCCACAGCCTATCTGAAACAGCAGGGTTTTGAAGAAGTGTATCACCTGCAGGGTGGCATTCTTAAATACCTGGAAACCGTGCCCGAGGAAGAATCACTCTGGCAGGGTGAATGCTTTGTGTTCGATAACCGGGTCAGCGTCAACCATGCGCTGCAAAAAGGCAGTTACGACCAATGCCACGCCTGCCGTTTACCGATTACACCGGCAGACAAGCAAAGCGAACAGTACACACCGGGTATCAGCTGCCCGCACTGTTACGACAGCACCAGCGAAGAGCAACGCCAGCGTTTTATGGAACGTGAAAAACAGATGCAACTGGCAAAGGCCCGTGGTGAAGAACACATTGGCTCGGCCGCAACCACCACCGCCAGACGTCGCAAAACCCTGAAGCTGAAAAAACGCCAGGCAGACAAAATGGTTGATAAACAGGCAAACAGCTCAGGCCGCTAGGCAGCTACACGGCACACCCTATTTAATAAACAATGCGCGATTAATCATCCCGCAGCGGCTTAACAGCCCACACAGAACACAACAGGATATAAACAGTGATTTCAACTGCAAACATCACCATGCAGTTTGGTGAAAAACCCCTTTTTGAAGATATTTCAGTTAAGTTTTCCGAAGGCAAGCGCTATGGTTTAATCGGCGCCAATGGCTGCGGAAAATCCACCTTTATGAAAATACTCGGTGGCGACCTTGAACCCAGTAGTGGCAATGTCTCGATTGATGAAAGCGACCGTGTGGGTAAATTAAAACAGGATCAGTTTGCCTATGAAGACTACTCGGTGGTCGACACGGTGATTATGGGCCAACCCGAACTGTGGCAGATTAAACAGGAACGCGATCGTATTTACAGCCTGGCGGAAATGTCTGAAGAAGACGGCATGCGGGTAGCCGAACTGGAAGTGCAATTCGGTGAGATGGACGGTTACACCGCCGATTCTCGTGCCAGTGATTTGCTGCTGGGTCTGGAGATCCCCATTGAACAGCATTATGGCCCGATGAGCCAGGTTGCCCCCGGCTGGAAATTACGCGTACTGCTGGCACAGGCATTGTTTTCGGACCCGGATATATTATTGCTCGACGAACCCACCAATAACCTCGATATCAATACTATTCGCTGGCTTGAGGATATACTGAACGATCGCAAGAGCACGATGATTATTATTTCGCACGACCGGCACTTTCTCAATTCGGTGTGCACTCACATGGCGGACCTGGATTACGGCGAGCTGCGCGTTTATCCGGGCAACTACGACGAATACATGACCGCCTCCACCATGATTCGCGAGCGCATGTTAGCCGACAATGCAAAAAAACAGGATCAGATCAACGAACTGAAATCGTTCGTCAGCCGTTTTTCTGCCAATGCATCAAAAGCAAAACAGGCCACCTCACGTGCAAAACAGATTGATAAAATTGAACTGGAAGAAATAAAACCCTCCAGCCGGGTTAACCCGTACATCCGTTTTGACCAGGACAAGAAACTGTTCCGCCTGGCACTGGAACTGGAAAACTTAAATAAAAGCTACGATGATAATGTGATTATCAAAGACTTCGACCTGATGCTTGAAGTGGGCGAACGCATGGCAGTGATTGGCCCCAATGGTATCGGCAAAACCACTTTTCTGAAAACACTGGTGGGTGACACCGAAATCAACAGCGGCACTGTCAAGTGGTCTGAAAACATCTCGATTGGCTATTATGCACAGGACCACGCCGCCGACTTTGAACAGGACATGACCCTGTTTGACTGGATGAGCCAGTGGAAAGCGGAAAACGATGACGAACAGGTGATCCGTGGCATACTGGGTCGGCTGCTATTCTCGCAGAATGAGATCGAAAAATCGGTGAAGGTTCTATCCGGTGGTGAACAGGGTCGCATGCTGTTCGGCAAACTCATGCTCAGCAAACCTAATGTGCTGATTATGGACGAACCCACCAACCACCTTGATATGGAATCAATCGAATCACTTAACCTGGCACTGGAAAATTATCCCGGCACGATTATCTTCACATCACACGACCGTGAGTTCGTCTCCTCCATCGCCACCCGTATTCTATCGATGACCGCTGATGGCATACAGGACTTCCGCGGTGGATATGAAGAGTTTCTGAACTGATGGCTGTGGCGGATGCTAGCCGCCACACATCTTTATACATGTCGCGCCTGTAATACTAAAAAGATAACGCGAACAACGCGAAAACCGCAAATAAAGGCGCATGCTTACATATGTAATGCTTTAATTGCATCTATTTGCGCTGTTCTCGTTGACGTACATGAATGTTAATGGGTTTCCTTTTAAAGTAAGCAGTAGGGTGGATCAAGCGCAGTGGATCCACCATGTCATGTCACATGGTGTGATTAAAAAGCACTCTACGACAATTAACATAAATATTTAATTACTATTTACCTTCATAGGCAACTTAACGGTACTGTTTCGCCTTTCTGGCGACTCACTTTTCTGTCTTCAGCAACAGAAAAGTAAGCAAAAGAATGCCGCCCCGGCACACAAGCTTTTATTTTCAAAAAGCGAAAATAAAAGTGCCTTCTTCACTCCCGATTTTTGTGGCTGCTGCGGAACTCACGAATCATAAGAAGCATGATTCGCTCAGACATCCTCGCTGAAAGCCCCCACAAAAATCACTCGCTCATCAGCTTGTGCGAAGGGGAAACAGCTGCGTACCCAACGGTCAACTTACTTTTTAAATGATGGGCTTGCGACAACCTTCCCTGTCACTTGCCGAAAATGCTTTCTACGCAGGGGCAAAATCACAGGACGTGATTTTGAGTGCTGATGTGCCTGGATGGCACTCCAGCACGACCCGGCAACGAAGACAATTCAATCAATAAACTTACCCAAAGCAAAATACCGTTTCATAGCATTTTCGGGAACCCGCTGCTGTTTGCGGGCAAGTGGCGGGAACGGCACTATTCCGGGCGTCCTGCCCTCCAGCCTTCGGCCCAAGCAGAGCTTGTTTAAATTTGATCCAGTCAAATTTATTTCTTGCTTACTTCTTTTCTGCTGAAGGAAAAGAAGTAAGTCGCCAGAGAGGCGAAACAGCACAGTCGATAATGCCGTACAGGTAGGCCCTGAGTTTATGACGGTGGATCCGCTTCGCTTGATCCATCCTACTGGAACCTTATTTGTTGTCTTATTTGCTTCACTTACAGACAACATACCTTTATGCTTTAATAAGATCTTTCCATTTAATTAGTATCAGGCAGCCGAGCCATGATGTTCATATCTTTATTAGTATTGCTAACACTGATTGTACTGATGCTTTTTACCTGGCGACAGCTTGATCACCGGGCCGATGTCAGGGCCATGCATCGGCTTGTTGCCCTGCAACCGAAACAGGCTGCACAATTTGATCCTCAAATGATTGCCGAGTTACCTGAAGCAGCGCAACGCTATTTTCTTTACACCATTGAAACAGGAACGCCGCTCTATACCGTAGCCAACATTAGCATGAGCGGTCAATTTGGCATGGGCGACAAAAGCCAGCCAAACTACCTCGTGATGTCGGCAACCCAGACTCTGGCTATGCCGAGCGGTTTTATCTGGAAGATGCGTGCGCGACGTGGCTTACTGAGATTATCCGGTTCAGACAGCGAGCAATGGACACGCTTCTGGCTAATGGGAGTGCTACCAGTCGCCCGCATGGGAGGCGATGCGGATCATCGTCGTTCGGCTTTCGGCCGTTATGTGGCGGAAGCGGTATTCTGGACGCCGGCTGCCGTATTACCCGGCCCGGGCGTTAGCTGGACACAGCTGGATGCGAATTGTGCCCGACTCACGGTAAACCATCAGGGTTTGTCGCAATCGGTGGATGTCACAGTGGCCGACGATGGGCAGCCAAGCATGGTGCGCTTTGAGCGCTGGAGTAACGCTAACCCTGAAAAACAGCACCGACTACAACCTTTCGGTGGCTATCTGTCCGAATTTCGTTCATTCGCAGGCTATCGTCTGCCCACACATGTAGAAGCAGGCAACCACTTTGGCACCGATGCGTATTTTGCTTTTTTCGTGGCATATGTTACGACAGTAGAGTTTCCCTGTAATTGATTTGCGCCAGCCCACAGCCTTTTTCGTCAATGGGTTGTTTTGCCTCCGCTACTTGCCTATGCTGTCCAGTCATGTGAATGCGGCCGTACTATTTATACTTAACCGGGCACGACAAAGGAGATCAGTTTCATGCCCTGGATGGTGATACTAACCCAGCTTGTTCTGCCTCTGTCATTGCTGCTCTGGCTGGCTTTATGCCCGGCAACGGGGTGGCTGCGAGCACTGCAGCTGATTTCGGTGGCGTCAATTTTACTGGGCATCGCGTTTACCGCGCTATGGACACTGCCGCCCTTCTGGGTACCTTATGTATATGCACTGCTATTTGTGCTGATTACTGTCAGTCAGCTGATAAAGAATTATCGTTCCGCTAAGGACTTACGCCGCACATCAACCGCCAATGCGCTCACTACCCTGCTGGTGGCCGGGCTGGGTATACTTGGTGGCTACCTTAGCTATCAGGCATTACAGGGATACGGCTTTCCCGAAGAAGACATTGTGGATATCGCGCCGCCGTTCACTGCCGGGCATTACCTTGTTGCCCATGGCGGTGCCAGCGAAATAATCAACGCCCACCTTAAAACCCTTGATCGCAGTGTTGAACGTTATCTGCCCTGGCGTGGCCAGAGCAAAGCGATAGATATTTTTCGCATCACACCGCTGGGTTTACACAAGGATGGCTGGCAGCCGATTGATCCTGCCAGATACACAAGCTTTGGTACGCCTGTTGTCGCCCCCTGTAATGGCAGGATCGCCAGCGTGGTTGACGGCATAAAAAATATGCCGGTGCCAGAGATGGATCGCGAGCACATGGCAGGCAACTATATTGCTATCGACTGTGGCGAGTTTTATATTTTTCTCGCGCACCTGCACCCTGGCAGCATCGTAATAAGTACGGGGCAAAGAGTCGAAACTGGCGATCCACTGGCGCAAATGGGTAACTCGGGAAACAGTTCGGAACCCCACCTGCATGTGCACGCGCAGCGAGGATTGCCGGAAGACTCACCGCTGGCTGGTGAACCACTGTGGTTGACCATTAATGGGCGGTTTCTGCTGCGTAATAGTCGGCTACAGGTTGCGCAGGATGATGTCTTGATACATCAAAACTAAGCGGAGTGGCAAAATGCGTGAACGTGATCTGATTCCGTTCTTTGTGATGACCTTTCTGATCGCCTGGACTGTCCTCGGACTATATATTTTCGCCGCGGAAACGATGAACCGACTTTTCGGTGAACTGACCGGCAACCATCCACTGTTCTATATGGCAGTGTACGCGCCGGCAATCGCTGCATTGATTCTGGTTCATCACCGACACGGCTTTGCCGGGATCCGGAGTTTTCTCTCCCGACTGCTGCTGTGGCGAGCATCAGTATACTGGTATGTATTCCTGGTCGTAATCGTACCCCTGGTATTCTATGTCTCGGCCTTATTCAAGGAAGGCACCGACAGCAGGCTATTTCCATTTGATACGCTGGGGATCTATCTGTTAGCTCTGCTGCTAATGGCCATTAAAGGCCCACTGGAAGAAATCGGCTGGCGCGGGCTGGCATTACCATTACTGCAACGCATGATGACGCCCCTTATGGCGGCATTGATACTGGGTGGTATATGGGCAATCTGGCACCTTCCGGCCTTTCTACTGAGCGGTACACCACAAAGCGCCTGGTCGTTGTTCCCCTTCCTGACAGGTACAGTCGCGCTAAGTGTTATTGTCACCGCGTTATTCAACCACGCGAAAGGCAGTATACTGCTGCCTGCGTTTTTCCACCTGCAGTTGATTAATCCATTGTGGCCCGATGCTCAGCCCTATGATAGCTGGTTATTCGTAGCTGTCGCAGTGAGCATAGTGTGGTTCAAGCGCAGCGAGATGTTAACTCGCCAGGGCGCCATCACCGACGTGTTAGCAAAATGAGAGCGTTACTGTGGCTGGTCTGTATTGTAATGATTGGATCATGCAATACGCGATTGCCGCCTGATCGGTTGACGAGATTTCAGCTCGAGCTTGATCGTGTGCAAGAGCAATTCGCAATACCGGGGATAACCGCGGCCTATGTGCTGAGTGATGGAACAGTCGCCTCGGCCGCCTCAGGTCTGGCCGATACCGAAGCCGGTATTGCCATGCAGGACAATACTCGCATGCCTGCAGCCAGCATTGGCAAGAGTTTTGTCGCCACCTTATGCATCGCCCTGGCACAAGAACAACGATTGACACTGGACGAACCTGTGTCTCGCTGGCTGGGTTCGTATGACTGGTTCGAACAGCTGCCGAATCATCAATCGATAAGCTTGCGCCACCTGTTGACCCACAGTTCGGGATTAGCCGATCATGTATACATGCCAGCCTTTACTGAAGCGCTGGCGAATACCCGACAGTCAACTGAAAATCTATTTCCGCCTGAACGCTTGGTTCAATTTATACTGAATCAACCCGCCCTCTTCCCTGCCGGTGACGGCTGGGCATATTCGGATACCAACTACATACTGGCAGGCCTGGTTATCGAAGCCGTTACCGAGCAAACCTACTATAAAGAACTCCACCAACGCTTGCTGGAACCATTCGCATTGTATGACACAACCCCTGCGAACCAGCGTAAGCTCGATAGACTGGCCGCAGGGTATATGCGTGCCGATAATCTTTTCAGATTCCCTGTTAAGACACTCGATCAGAATGGCTACCTGCAATGGCACCCGGCAGTGGAATGGACTGGCGGCGGGCTGATTAGCACGTCCCGTGATCTTGCCCGCTGGGGTCACGTCTTATTTACTGGCCAGGTATTGAGCGATGATTATCTTGCAGAATTACTCAAAGGTGTCACAGTGGGCCAGGGTTCTTCCAACGTCCAGTATGGAGCAGGTGTCGCGATATATTCAGACAGCTGCTTTGGCCCTGTGTATGGTCATGCTGGCTGGATACCGGGTTACACATCCAGCCTGCGATATTATCCTGAGTATGGTGTGAGCATTGCGTTCCAGATTAATACCGATATTGGAATTATCGACAATGATAGTGACACACTGGCAAGCATTGAAAATCGGCTGATGCGAGCACTTATGCAAAGAACAAAATGCAATACAGGTAAAACGGAATCTGCCGTTGGCACACCGTAAAATAACTTACAAAAACAATGTCAAAGAGAAATACTCTTTAATACCAGGAAGGATTGATCATAACTCGATTAGTGCATTGGTATAACGCGATAGTCAATAGCAGTAACATAATAATCAATGACGGCATGGGCCGATAATTACTCGGCCGATAAACACAATTAATGCCGTATAAACACTAACATGAATTCAATATCGCCTATAGCATAAAGAGAAAACTTCCTACTGCTATAGCTTATCAAGTTCACCTTATCGACTTTTCCGCTGAAACCTATCTGAACAGACAGTGGTGTAAATAATGCTAACTTATGTTCGTTATCGTACAGACAGTACGAAATATCCCTATTAATGTACTTATGTTGTTAATGGAAGCAAGCTTCCTTTATATGCAATATGAGGATAGTTCAGGTATCAGAAAGCCCACTTAAATACGTCAAAAAGCCGATAACCCAATATTTTTGTGGCTCGTTAAGGTCCGAACCGACTTTATTCAGCCTCTTTACGCAATCAATCTCAATCAGAGAATCCCAGAACGGGACTCTGATCATTTACTTTTTAAGGAAAAACCATGAAAAAAATATCAACTGGCCTGATGGGGCTGATAATGGCGCTGGTTGTCACTGTGATGACCGGTTGTGCCGCACAAGCAAAGCTTACGCAAGACCAGATCATGAATCAGTACCCACAGGTACAACGTCTGATGACCGCGCTTAACGAAGCCAGATCTAAAAATGCCGAACTACTAGCGCCGCAAAGCTATTCCAAAGCCAGCAGCTCACTAGCCAGCGCGATGTCTGCGGCTGAGAGCAACAACCAGAAAGACGCTACTAAGGCGGCAAATGAAGGCCTGGATGTGGTTAAAAAACTCAATCTCGATATGGAAAAGAGCCGCTATATCCTGAGCGATGTATTACAGGCACGAGATCGTGCCTACGCAGCTGGCGCTATGACCCTGCAGAAAGAAGCTATCACAGATCTGGACAACGATCTTAAAAGGACCGCGACTTTAATGGAAAAAGGCAATATTGAAAAAGCCAAAGAACTTCGACCACAACTTCTTGCTGGCTACAAGAAACTTGAACTGGCTTCGCTAAAACAGGGTACGGTCGAGCTTGCAAAATCTGCCATTGCCAATGCAAAAAAGATGGGTGCGAAAAAGCTAGCTCCAAAAACACTGGAGCGCGCCGAGGAACAAATGGCTCTAGCTATGACAGTTCTGGATGCTGATCGATCACAAACTGAAAAAGCAGAAGTACATGCAAAACGAGCCAGATGGTATGCAGAGAAAAGCGCATCCATCAGCGAATCAGTCAAAGATTTTGAACGTCGAGATTATACGATGGAAGATATAGTTCTATGGCATCAACAACAACTTGCCGTAGTTAACGAGGACCTCGGTATACAACTTCCGTTTAACGAGCCCAGCGACAATGCAGCACTAAGCTTAAAAGCGGCTGTGAGCAAGCTTATGAGTGAGAGCGCACAGCTCAAAGCTTCAAAGGAAAAAGCTGGCAAGCAACTGGCGATTACCGAAAAAGAACGCCAGGCGGCGCTGCAGAAGAATCGAGAAGACAAACAGAAATTCGATAAAGTACAGGCTATGTTCACTGCAAATGAAGCCAATGTCTTCCGCAGGGGGCAAAATGTTCTGATCTCTGCGCAGGGATTCGCGTTTCCTTCAGGACAGAGCGAAATTCAGACGGTTAATTTCCCGTTGATGAACAAGATCATTCAGGCGATCAAAATATTTCCTGGTGCACACATTGAAGTCACTGGACATACTGATTCGATGGGTAATGATAACGCCAATCAGGCGCTTTCGAATGCACGCGCTGAGAAGGTTGCAAAGTTCCTGGTAGAAGTTGGTGAATTCTCACCGGACCTGATCACATCGCGCGGCTTTGGTGAAAGTCGACCGGTGGCGAGTAATGAGACCGCTGCTGGTCGCGCAGAGAATCGCAGGGTCGAAATCAACATCATCAATCAGTAATATTATACTGAGTTACGATATGCCGTGCGGAAGCACAGTGAAAAAAAGGACCCGATTGGGTCCTTTTTTATTAGCTAAAATATGTTTAATCGAGAACCACAAAGGGTGTTACTTTTTACCTCTGGCATGGTTTATCCAGCCAGCAAACAACGATTATTGTTTCTGCTACTCTATAAATGACCGCTAATGTCCGCTAATGACCATTATTTAGAACACCTTCAGCTCCTTCTCCTGATAACTATAAGCTGTTGATTTAATTGTTATTAACATCTTAAGCAAGCATCAATATTAAATTGATCACCTGTTTTTTTGCATTATTTATGATATAACGCTGATTTTATCGATCTAATTCAAATGATTACAATGATAATAGCCAGGGAGGCCTTAATAATTGACGCGTATCGTGAAGCCTGATCCAAAACTTAATCTCCTTCTTGAAGCCTTGCCAGATGAGTCGCTTGCTCGCCTGCTGCCGCATCTACAACTGGTCGATTTACCATTAGGCAAAGTCATCTATGAGCCAGGCATGGAATTGCTGCATGTTCATTTTCCACTACCAGACTGTATTATTTCCATGCTATGCGTGATGGAAGATGGTGACTCAGCAGAAATTGCTGTGACGGGCAAAGAAGGCATGGTGGGTATTGCCCTGTTTATGGGTGGCGGCAGCACAACCAGTCGAGCCGTGGTGCAAAGCGCCGGACAGGCATATCAATTGAATGGCGCTATGCTGAAACAGGAATTCAGAAGACACACCGAACTGGAACATTTATTGTTGCTTTACACTCAGGCACTGATTGCTCAGACCTCGCAGACCGCAGTGTGCAATCGACACCATTCAGTCGATCAACAACTGTGTCGCTGGCTGCTTTTAAGCCTGGATCGATTATCAGGCAACGAGCTAACCATGACGCAGGAATTAATTGCCAATATGCTGGGAGTACGCCGCGAAGGAGTGACCGAGGCCGCAGGGAAATTACAAAAACTCGGACTGATCCACTATAGACGCGGGCATATTGAAGTCATAGATAGAGCAGGTATAGAAGCAAGATCCTGCGAGTGCTATGCAACAGTAAAAAAAGAATATGATCGCTTACTACCTGAAAAGATTAAGCCTGAGCTAAAAAAGATACTAAGAGAAAGCGTGTGAGTTATACTAGTATCTAGCCAAATTTTCACCAATAAAAAGGCCCTTTTGAGTCATTTTTATTATCAGGTACTACAGTCTCTAGCAATTGACTGCTTATATAACGGTTAAAATAATTTCCGGAGAACGATACTGCCGGAAATTAAAGGGGCGATATTACAGTTATGAGCTCTTATACTCTTACTCTCATATTTTGTATGATTAAGAACAGTCCAGACCTGATATTATAAAATATATATCCTACCGCTAGCACGAACATATCAAATTCAACAATTTATCTCATCAGAAACACCTATGTATTGTCTGAAATTATTTCACAGGCACCGTTTTCTTTTACTGACTGGATTCCTTTTTCTCTGGATTGTGCAGTTGTATACATTTGGCTAGTTCCGATAACCTGATGATTTGGCGCCTTCAGATTAAAATAGAACTTACCATTTTTAGAGTCCATTGCTTCGTAAAGTTTATTATCGGCACAGTTGGCCTGAACAGAGGCAATACCGTTAAGAGCAGAGCTTTTATCGACATACATCTGACTCGTCAAAATTGTTTGCGTATTTCCCGCTTTTAAAACAAAGTGAAACTTTCCATTACTACTATTATCTAATTGATAAGATGCTGACATTATATTAACCTCATGTAGATCACTGATACTTATTAACACCTATAAATATGGTGTATTATTACGTAATACTGGAATCAGCTTTAGCGATACCAGCCTTGAGATCGTCCCATGTTTTATCAGCTGATATTTTAACCTCATCCCATGAATCGTTAGTTGCCTGCTTCATCTCTCTTATATTTTCATTCGCAGCGCGCTGTTTAGTGCGCAACTGGTTGATCATACTGGCACGTTTGAGCTTGACATCTGATTTAGAGCTCTCTATTTTCGCTTCGAGTAATTTAATTTGTGCATTCCATTCATTAAGTTGCGTTTGCATTTTTTCAATCGTAGCAGTATTTCTTCCCATCATATTCCCCGTATTTTTCTTGCGGAAATATTTGACTGGGTCAAATTCTTCATTTATTTTTATCATTCATTGAATCACTAACATCGTCAGCGGCTTCCTTCATTGAATCACTAACGTTATCAGCGGTCTCATTAACTTTATCACCAGCCTTCTCAACCGTCTGATCGATATTTTTTCCGGCGGTCTCTGCAGGCCCTGGTTTTTCGCAAGCAGCGAGACCCAGAGACAGCAGCATAGAGAGAACTATATATTTAAATTTACGAGAAAGTATCATTTTATATCCTTGTTTTTTAAAGTAGTTTGCCAAGTTAAGGCTAACAGTAACCATCGATGCAATTTACTGTTTTTTAGATTACCCAAATAATTCATTTTTGTTTTCAACAAAATAGCTGATGCGTGTCGGACAATATCTCCCTATGTCTTTATGATATGCTCTGGTTAAAATTAAATTGATCAAACAGAACGGGTTATTTATTACATGCCATCATCAGCCGATACGTATACTGCCGAGTGAACCTAGCACTCCGAACGCCTGAAGCAACCATATTACAACCACAATAATAACCACGACATTTAGAATATTTTTTATCTTGCGATCCATAGGAATGTAAGTATTGACAGCCCAGAGCAGCATACCAACCACAATCAAGATGACGACAATGTTTATCAGAGGCATGTGGATTATCCTTTCATATTAAAATTTAAGACTACCGATATTAAAGCCCTCTTTCAAACGAGACTCACTAATAAGGCAGGCGTGATTCGCATACATTATCTGCCAAACTAGCGCGCAATTCGGGAAATTTTAGTTCCCTCAATGCTTATCCCTGCCATCAAGCCCTGCTGGCCAAAAATAAACGCATAGGCATCATTTTTTAGTGAGGATGTTGAAAGATTCTTCGCAGTTTCTTTGTCGACCAAAACAATGGTGGGACCCACGCCAACTTCCCAACCCTTCGTTGATTTGACATAATTAATTGCCTTATCAGCCATCAGAAATACCACATAACCATAGGTCTGAGCACCTGCCTGCAGACCCCAGGAAGCGCTAACTGAATTGTAATAATCAACGACCTTAGAGTCCTCCAGTAACACACCCTCGCCATAGCTGCCCCCAAACACAAGACCCGCTTTGACGATATTCGGAAAGATGAGTACTGGGTTGGCCGAACGAGAAAGTTTCTCGGCAACAGGTTCAACTTTAATACGGGCCCGCAATGCCTGACGCGAGTCCTCATCCAGATCCTCTGCGGTTGCGGAATTTTCCTGATTTACTCCACTCATCATGACGATGGAAGCCGTCAGCAGCACGAATTTAATGATATTCCCAGGTAGCCTGTACATTTTGAAGCTCCTTGCTGATACGTGTATTACTCATAACCGATTAGCGGGTGCTAATTTAACCATCCAGATCATTTATACTGCTTGCTAGCTCATAGCTGCAATCATGACAAAACAGTTTAACAAAACCTGCACATTTATCTGGCCAACCTGAATGCCTGCAGAATATTAAGCAAAAGAGAAAAAGATGTCTGTACGGTAGCGTACGTATTACAAAGCCAGCCTTTAAGCGTAATAAAGTATATACTGAGTTATGTGGTTTAGCGCACCGACAGCGCATCATCTACTTCATAACATATGGATGATAATTAACAATACAGGTGTCAAAATGAGAGCACTTAAAAAAGCAGGTATTTTCTTGAGTTTACTGGGTATTATGCTCATACAACTGGGCTCTGCACAGGCAGCAATGGTGAGCAATTCCGAAATTCTCAATAAGCTTGATCAAACTCAGATAGTAGATCAGTTTGAACGCCAGGATGTCCAGAAACAATTAACTGATATGGGCGTCGACCCAGTCTCTGCGCTTGCACGTGTAAATAGAATGACAGAGCAGGAAGTAGCTGAACTTAACGGGCAACTCAGTCATCTACCTGCTGGCGCAGGTGTTAGCACAGTTGAATTGCTTCTGATTATTATTCTGGTTATTCTAATTTTTTAGAATTTGATAATACTCACATTATTATAAAGAGGTTATAGTAATCTGTCTCGACTGAGACATATACCATCTCAGCGGTCACAAACTATAACTTCAAACACAGAAGGTGCTTATCATTACATCGTCACCTAAGTAGCAACGGTACTCTATCCATTATATCTATTTTATTAATCAGGGCTTATATAGTGAGTGTGAGGGTTGTCTTCGTTTAAAACCATAAAATTATTCACCGGTCATATCAATTTAATCATAAGCAGACCATGCATGATATACATGCACACCTTTTCACACATCATTTATATAGCAGGGCGACCTTGAATAACACGAAGCAGAACCACCACTATTGCAAACACCAGCAATAAATGAATAAACCCTCCCAGGGTGTACGATGTAACCAGACCCAATAGCCAGAGAACAACCAGAATGATCGCGATAGTTTCAAGCATGACTATTTCCTCTTGTTGAATTATACATAAAAAACAAACGATTACTTAACACAGTCATACTCGTTTGATCAGTAACTGAATATTACAACACTTTGAAGTTTACGACTCCATGGAAAGAAAATAACAAATAAGTAGCCGTCATTCTGTACGCTATCGCACATACTAATATCATGACTCATAAACATCATTTACTTTTGTGATTCATCATATTTATACTGATATTACTGAATTATTAAAGCCAGCATCTTTAACAGAACGCCAGATTCATTCAAGCTGCAGATTTTCATTAAGTTTATCTATACACCTTATTACATTCTAGTCTGAACGCTCAAACATCTATGTATATGTTTGATAACGAACGGACAGAAAACAGGCTCTGCGGCATTATGTTATTAATACAGTGTAAAACAGATAGGAATAAAAATGATGAACACAAAACAATTCAGGAATATTTTTGCTATAACAAGCGTTTTACTACTTGGCTCGGTGACACCTGTACACGCTGAAAGCCCAGGTATTTATGTAGGCGCCGCTCTTGGATCCTACAATATTGATGATGGAAATCTCGACGACAATGACCGCGTATTAAAGACACTTATCGGTTTTCAGTTAAATAGTTTTTTCGGCATAGAAGCGGCGTGGACTGACTTTAATCGGGTTAATAACGGTGGTGATCGATTTGAATCAGACGGCCAGGGTGTGGCTGCAGCGCTGTCATTACCCCTTGGGATTTTTGCAAAAGCGGGTCAGTTCTGGTGGGACTCTGATTCTATCTTCAGCGGCACATCTCAATCCAGTAATGGCAATGATCCATTCTGGGGTGTTGGTTTCAAATTTAATTTCACAGATAATCTCGCATTGCGACTTGAGACTGAGCGTTATGATGTGCTAAACACGTATATTAACACCTACACAGCTGGTTTAGATTTAAAATTCTAAACCACACAGCTAGCTGTATTGTGCTGATCAAATGACTTTCAATCATTTTTCAGCCATTAACAGCCCATATGTTTTGCAGCTGCTATTACTAGCCTGCTAGTACTGAATCAAAGCTGGAGCTGAAATTTCAATAGCAGGATATTGCCATAACTGCCCAGGCGCTTATTCAGTCTGTCCTTAATGGAATAAACATAAGGACTTCCAGGCTCCATGCTTTAGTATTCCACGATCATACTATTTAAAAGTAACCGCCACAGCCTCAGGTTCAGGCTGCAAAGTGACATGTTCAATCGAGAAATCCTGATTCAACATACGGCACAGTCGTTCACGTATCGGCTGCCAGTTACTTAAATCATCAATCACCACATGTGCCGAAAGCGCAACCCGGTTAGAAGTAAGTGACCAGATGTGCAGATCATGCACCGACTGTACACCCTCCACTTCTGCCATATCCTGGCCGATGGTTTGCAGCGAATAGCCAGGCGGCGCACCCGCTATTAAACCCTGCACCGCTTCCATTAACAGATGGTAGGTTGAATACAACACCAGCAACATAATAATCAGTGACAGTATCGGATCGATAATCATCCAGCCGGTAAACATAATAATAATGCCGGACAACAGGGCAGCAACTGAAGCCAGCAGGTCTGCCATCACGTGCAGGATAGCCGCATGGCGATTAAGGTCAGCAGTATCGTGTTTGAGTAGAAACAGTACCAGCACATTTAATAACAGGCCGATAAACGCCACCAGTGTCACCGCCTCACCTTTTACCTGTAGCGGATGTATTAAACGATCAAACGCGTGATACACCACCGTGGCCACTACCGCCAGCATCAACAGGCTGTTAATAAAAGCTGTAAGAAACTCGGCACGACCGAAACCGAAACTGAATCGTTGTGTCACGGCACGTGTGGCAAACCAGGCACCCAGCGCTGCGATCAGCAGAGCCGAGGTATCGGTGAGCATGTGCCCGGCATCACTGATTAAGGCAAGCGAGTTTGACCACCAGCCCAGCAGTGCTTTAATCAGCGCATAGCTCAGGGTAATGGCTGCGACCAGGTATAAACTGTTCTGTGATTTATGCTTATGCGACGCCTGCGCGGGTGATGATTGCGTGTGGTTAGTTTATGTGGACGCATACAGAGTTATCAGTTATGCGTACTTACGAAAGGTGATCATGATTGCCACAAACTAGCGCAGTGCCAGGTTCAGTGCATCCACTATTTCTGCCCAGTCGCTGTCATTGCTCAGGGCTTCGTGTAAAAACTGCGCCTGTGAATCATTCCAGAAGGGTGCATCGGCTAATTCAATATTTTCACGCAACGGCGAGTGTTCACTGAGAAATTTTTCAATGGCATCAGCGTCTGCATCAAGACCCAGCTGTGAAAAGAGTTCACTAAAGGAATGAAACTGATCCTGCATATCTGTCTCCCGCAACACCTTGCATGATTTATTATATTTTGCCGTTTGCAACTTGATTAACTGCAACCAGCAGACCAATCAATAATACAGATGAGTGTAACCTGATCAGCCAGAGAATACACCCACCTGCGTAGCAGCCTTATACCCACAGATAGACTGATTCTTTATGGCCTGATGATCTCGCCTTGTTAATTATCCACCTGTGCTACTTGCGGGCTGGGCAGACGCTGCGCCAGCACGGCTGAAGCCAGCACAAAGGCGCTGGACCAGAGCAGACAACCGATCAGCCCCTGGCTTTGGTAGACCCAGCCAGAGAGCACCGTTCCCACCAGTCTGCCACCGGCATTGGCCATATAGTAGAAACCGACATTCATCGACACCTGATCGTGTTCAGACCAGGCAACAATCAGATAGGAGTGCACCGCCGAGTTAATGGCAAACACCACACCGAAAATGATCAGCCCGGCAATCAGCACGACTTGTGGCTCGAATCTAAAGTAGAGTCCGGCAGCGATGGTGACGGGAATCAATGCCAGCAGATAAGCCCAGCGGGTTGCGGTTGCACCATCCGGTCCGCTGCCGTGATGGCTTTTACGCAACAGCCGCGGTGCACTTGCCTGCACCATGCCATAGGCAATAATCCAGATGGCAAGAAAGCCGCCCACCTGCATATGGCTCCACTCAAACACCGAATACAGATACACCGGCAACGCCACCACAAACCACACATCCCGCGAGCCGAACAGAAAGAAGCGCGCAGCGGACAGCCAGTTAATCGCCGGTGATTTGGAAAACACCTGGGTAAATTTAGGTTTGTTTTTTGTCTTGCCCATGCCTGCGGGCAACAGCAACACCGAGACAATCAGCACCAGCAATAAACCGCCGGATAAAATTGCCAGCGCACCGCGAAATTCGACCAGCTGCAACAGCAATGCACCGAGAAAGAAGCCCGCACCCTTGAGCGCATTTTTCGAGCCGGTAAGTACCGCAATCCATTTAAATAATTTTCCCTGTTTGTCGTCATCACTCACCAGTGTTTTAACACTGGCCTTGGCGGACATTTTATTCAGGTCCTTGGCAATCCCCGACATTGCCTGCGCCAGCATCACATAGGCCACACTGAGCCAGGCATCCGGCACCATCAACATCGCCAGGGCCACCACCTGTAAGCCCATGCCCAGATGCATGGTCATGTTCAGGCCAATGCGCGAGCCCAGCCAGCCGCCAAGCAGATTGGTGACTATGCCGAAAAACTCATAGAATAGAAACAGCATCGCCACTTCAAACGGTGAGTAACCCAGTGTGTGAAAATACAGCACCACCAGCATACGAATCGCGCCGTCGGTGAGGGTAAACGCCCAGTAACCGCCGGTGACGACCAGGTAATTGCGCAATGCATCAGACATAAGATGTGACATCAGATAAAGCTACAGGTCTTTGCCAATAAACGCCGCCAGTTCCATCATACGGTTTACATAACCCCATTCATTATCGTACCAGGCATAAATTTTCACCTGGGTGCCATCAATCACCATGGTCGAAGGCGCATCAATGATGCTGGAGTGGGGATTATTCACATAATCCACCGACACCAGTGGACGCTCTTCATAACCGAGTATGCCGGCCAGCTCACCCTGCGCGGCCTGCTTGAACAGCGCATTGATTTCCTCCGCCGAGGTTTCACGCTGCGCTTCAAACACAAAATCGGTTAGCGATGCATTGAGTAAGGGCACGCGCACCGCATGGCCATTGAGTCGTCCGGCGAGTTCGGGGAATATTTTAGTAATCGCTCTGGCAGAGCCGGTGGTGGTGGGAATCAGCGATTCACCACAGGCCCGCGCACGACGCAGATCTTTATGGCCTTTATCAACAATGGTCTGAGTATTGGTAATATCGTGAATGGTGGTCATACAGCCGTGCTTGATACCAATGTGTTGGTGCATCACCTTAACCACCGGTGCCAGGCAATTGGTGGTGCAGGAGGCGGCGGTAATGATATTGTGTTGCTGCGCATTGTATTCGTGCTGGTTAATGCCATACACGATGTTGATAGCGGGGTCCGGCACCGGCGCCGACACCAGCACTTTTTTCACACCGCGATCGAAATAACACTGCAGCTCCTCAGCGGTTTTAAATTTGCCGGTACACTCAATCACCAGCTCTATACCCAGACCTTCCCAGTCAATATCCGCTGGATTTTTCTCACTGGAATAGCTGATGGTTTTACCATCGAGTAAAATCGCCCTGTCGTTATAGTCGAAACGTTTGTCCCAACGACCGTGTACCGAATCGAATTCCAGCAGATGCGCCATGGCACGGCTGTCGCCGGTGATTTCATTCACATGAACAATCTCATAAGCGGGGTTTTCCCAGCCTGCACGAAAACCCAGCCGCCCCATGCGACCCAGCCCGTTAATGGCGATGCGAATTGGCATAGTTGTCTCCTGCCTGTGATTTAATGGCTTCTGGTTTAATGGCCTGTGTATTAATTAACTGTGTTATGTATGGATTTTGCATCAGCCACAGCACGCCGCATCCGGTCTATCGGGCATTGCATGCAGCCGAGCTAAATCCTCACTAAAGGGCATGCGCTTACGGTTGGCCCGCGCAGTGAGTTCAAGCACGGTACAGGCCCACTCTGCCAGTTGTGAGTTAATCCGGTAATAAATCCACTGCCCGGCACGACGGTCACTGACAATGCCGGCTTTGCGCAACAGCGCCAGATGCCGGGACATCATCGGTTGCGATAAATCCAGCGCGTGGCTAAGTTCGCACACGCACAATTCACCTTCCAGCTGCATCAGCAGCAGGCAACGCAGACGAATCTCGTTGGCGAGCGCGCTGTAAAATTGAGTAGCATCAAGCATCATGGACATAATATATGATATTTAATATATATTGTAAATCATATATATTAAGACAGGAGCAGGAACAAATATTAACGACATGATAAATGATCACAGCTTAGCTGGCAGATATCACAGGCCAATGAAACATCGGCTTGATAGTCAGGCAGATTTATTATCGTCCGGGCTCTGTGTCCCTGGAATCACCTGCCCTCCCCCTGCGTATTCCGCCACATCCTGAAGTTGTGCATCACTGAGTTCATGCAGTTCGTGTTCTTCCAGCAACCGTTGCAGGCGTTCTTTCATCAGCGCTTCATGCAACTCCATCTGCCGCTGTTCATCGCGCAGTGATCTCAACAGTGCGCTGGCCATAAACACCATTAGAATCATAAACGGAAACGCCGCCAGAATAGAGATGGTCTGCAACGCCGCCAGCCCACCGCCGATCAGCAGGACCGCAGCCACCAGGATCTGCGCCAGGCCCCAGCTGAAACGAATCCAGCGTTTAGGCTGTAACACACCCCGAGCGGTAAACATACCCAGTACAAAAGTGGCCGAGTTGGCGGAAGTAATCACAAACAGAATAATCAGAACCAGCATCAGTATACTGGTGTATTGCGCGCCTGGCAGGTAACTGAGCATGCTAAACAGACCCGCGCTGATTTCATTGCTCACCACTTTGCCCAGCTCAGCGCCTTCAAACAACTCAAAATACAGTGCCGAGCCGCCAAAGGTTGAAAACCAGAAGGCACTGAGTAATACCGGCATGCCGATCACCCCCAGCACAAACTCACGAATGGTACGACCACGGGAAATCCGCGCGATAAAACTGCCGACAAAGGGCGCCCAGGAAAGCCCCCAGGCCCAGTAGAAAATAGTCCAGCGCTCGACCCAGTCCTCGCCGGTGTAGGGTGTCATCACCAGACTCATGCCAATCACATTACTGAAATAATCGCCGATGGCATTGGTCATCGCGGCGGTAATAAAATCCGTGGGTCCGGCAAAGAACACAAACAGCAGCAACAGCGCCGCCAGCAACATATTGGCGTCACTCACATAACGAATGCCACTTTCCAGTGGGGCCAGTGAGACCAGCAGAAACACGATGCCCACCCCACCCAGTATCGCCAGTTGTGCCTGGGTGCTGAAGCCAATGCCAAACACCGAATCCATGCCGCTGTTTATCTGGATCATCCCCAGCCCCAGGGTGGTGGCGACGCCGAACACCGTGGACACCACTGCCAGAATATTGATGCCGTGACCAATGCCACCATCCACATAATTGCCCAGGCTGGCACGAAACGCCTCGCTGATCAGGCCGGCACGTTGCTGGCGAAAGCGAACATAGGCAATCGCCATGCCCACCACGCAGAAGTTAGCCCACTGGTGAAAACCCCAGTGAAAAAACGAATAGCGCAAGGCCAGCTCTGCCGCCCTGGGTGTCATCGGCTCGGCACCGCCCAGTGGCGGATTAACAAAGTGGGTCATGGGCTCTGCCACGCCCCAGAACACCAGCCCTACCCCCATGCCGGCGGAGAAAATCATCCCCAGCCAGGAACCATAGGAAAACTCCGGGGCTTCACCGTCTGCGCCGAGGCGGATATGCCCGTAGTTGCTCAGCGCCACGCTGATTGAAAACACCAGAAAGCCGGTGGTGACAAACAGATAGGCCCAGCCGAAGTGCCGGGTGGTAAAGTCCAGTGCCTGCGTTGACCATTCACTGAACTGTGTCGGCAGCGCAAGGCCGACGACAACAAAGATGGCCAGAATGGCCAGTGAAATATAGAAAACCCAGCCCGGACGATTATTCTGCACAGCAACAACCTTTGTGATTCAATAACTTATGAATGGCCTCATGCTAACAAATTATATCGGCTGAGGCGAAACACAGCAGGTCGGCTCGGAATCAGGCAGGTGGATCGAGATTCAGAGTCGTTGTGTTATTCACCCGGTACCAGCCGGTGAGACTGTAACGGGAACAGCGGGTGGGCAGCACTTCGTGGGGGAAGTCTTCGCTGAGAAAAATCACCATATTACCAAAGCCGGGCAGAATGCTGTGCAGCACACGGCTGTCATCTTCCGCATACAGCACCAGCTCGCCGCCATCAGCCGGCTGCCAGGCCGGGTTTAAATACAGAATGGTGGTGAGGCAACGGTTGCAGCCGCCTTTAAATGCATCCACATGCTTTTTATAGAAAGCACCGCCGGGATAATGGGCATAGTGACACTCATAATCGAACAGGCCCAGCAACAGCTGGCGGTTGATATGCTGGCGCAGGCGCTCGGCCCATTGCAGATAAAAACGGATCGGCTCGTGCTGCATATCCAGCCAGCGAATACGGTCGCGGCGCACAAACTGATTCAGCTGATGCGCCTGCTCACGACCGATACCCGCCTGATGAAAGGTGTCGCGTTCACTTTGCTTGATGTCGATTAACAGCGAGTGTAATTGCGCGGTCGAGAATACCTCCTGCAATATCACATAACCCTGACTGCGCAGGGCATCGGTGATCTGCATAAACACCTCGGTTTCGCCGGGTAACTCGCTGCGCAGTATGCTGGACAAGTGACTGATCTCGTGTGCAATAAAAACCCAACTTATACCGCAAAAGCGCCCGGTCGCATATTGTTTTTTTGTGGTCGGTTTCACGCGCCACAGCCCTGGCAATGGGGCTGCGCGCAGAATACGCTGGCCAATACAGCCAGCACATTTAACCCCGCGATCAGCCTCACCTGGACGGCCGTTACCTTAGCCATGACAACGACAGCGATTATGAACTGCCGGGCTGTATACTCGACGGTGAAGCCGCACGCAACCAACAAGGGCTTTCTGCAGGACATAACGAACTCAGCCTGAGCAGCAATATTGATGACGTGTTTTACGCCAAATTACCGCGGCGATTGCGTAACATGAAGGCGAAACCGAAATGGAACTGGAACAAGCGGAGATGCAGACCAGTGGCCTCGGCCAGGGCTTTACCACCAAGGCTGGCCGCTTCTACTCAGATTATCGGCTATTTGAACAACCAGCATGCCCATGCCTGGGATTTTATCGATGCCCCACTGGTGTACAGTGCACTGTTCGGCAATCAGTTGATTGATGATGGCCTGCAGCTCAGCTGGATTGCAGCCACCGATCTGTTTATCCGTCTGGGACTGGAAACCACCCGGGGTGAACGCTACCCAACCGGCGGTGCCACTAATAATGGCCGTGGTGCACAGAGGGTGTTTGCCGAGTTCGGTGGCGATGCTGGCATCAGTCACGCCTGGCTACTGGGCTTTTCGCACTGGCGTGCGGATATTGAAGATCGCCAGTGCGACGGACACGCACATGACGCAACAGCAACAGAAATTCCGAGCTTCAGCGGTGACAGCCAGATCAGCGCAATTGACATGGTATGAAATGAACGCACAAAGGTAATAAAAGTGAACGCAATCTGACACTGCAGGGCGAGTATTTTATTCGCGATGAAGACGATGAAATCAGCATGCTGGGCAGCGAGCCACTGGAAAGCTCCAGTTATCGCGGCGAACAGACAGGCTGGTATCTACAGGGCGTATATCAGTTCAAACCGCGCTGGCGTATTGGCTATCGCCACGATCAGTTACAGGCGGACAACCGCAGTGTTGATCTGGATGTGCTGACCGAAGCCGGGCTGGATGATGAAGGTCACACCCCGGCGCGGACAACCTGCCACGGCGGCTCATTTACAGTCACTGAGAAAACAGCTGCAGCAGAATCCCGCACGATTGATTGTGCATGCACCGCACCAGAAGCCACGCGCTGCGCAACAGTTTGCCCGACTCAGTGAGCTGTCGGTGCTTGAACTGCCCTACACGGTTGGCGGCACGCCGGAGACACAAAACCTGTTTGCACTGTTCGATCCGATAATTGCTCGATTAACAGGCCCAACAGATGAGTGATGCGATTCACTGGACGCTGAGTGACTTTGCGATTTTATTACCCGCACTGCTCGCGGGCCTGCTGGTCACTGCCACCCATCTACCACGAGGCAACGCGTACTCGCCCGCGGCATTATCTTTCTTGATCTGGCCATCGCGCAGATTGCCGGACTGGGGGTCATTATTGCCCACAGTTTTCACGGGCAACCCGATGGCTGGCAGACACAGCTGATTGCAATAGGTGCGGCCATGGGCGGGGTATTGTTACTGAACTTCAGCGAACGTCGCTGGCTGCAAATACAGGAAGCGCTGATCGGTTCATTGTTTGTGCTGGCCTCCAGCATCGGTATTTTATTGCTGGCGAGTAACCGCCAGGGTGGCGAACAGCTTAAGGATTTGCTGGTGGGACAGATTCTCTGGGTCAGTTATCAGCAACTGGCCGTGGGGCGCTGCTCTATACAGCGCTGCTGGTTCTGTGGTTTAGGGAACCTCTGAAAAACTCAGAGGTTCGCGGCACAAGGATGTGTCGCCATTTTCAATAACTGCTAAGTTATTGAAAATGAAAAACAAATCAAAATCGCATTTTGATTTGTTTTTGCTCTGATAATTCACGGATGAATTATTCAGAGCTTCCTTAGATTCAGCCAGCACACAGCGTCGCTGCTGTTTTATCTGCTGTTGGTACTGAGCCTTACTGCCTCAGTGCAACTGGTGGGCATCTATCTGGTGTTCGCCCGCTATCCACCTATGCACTGCCGGTTGGTTATCTAATCAGCGTACTGGCCTGTGCGCTGGGGCTGTATCTGGCGGCGCTGCTATTGCCCATGTTATTAGCGGGCTTACAGAAACAGCACCGCCAGCCAGATGAAGGCACACAGAAATAAGCTCAGCATTACCGCCGCCGAAGCCACATCCTTGGCCATGCCAGAAAGTTCATGACGTTCATCGCTGATGCGATCAATCGCCGCTTCAATACCGGTGTTAAGTAGTTCCACAATCATCACCAGCAGCAGTGAGGCAACCATCAGAATCCGTTCCAGCTTGCTGACATCCAGCCAGAACGCCAGTGGAATCAGAATCAGCGCGAGAATAAATTCCTGGCGGAAAGCCGCCTCCCTGAGCAAACTGTGCCTGATACCTTTATACGAATACAGCGTGGCCATAAAGACACGTTTGATGCCGGTGTTTTTTTCAATCGCCAAAATAACTATTCCATAGGGGTTTAAAATAATCTGAGCCAGCACCAGTGTATAACAGAGATGACCATCAGGCCAGACAGATCCATAGCAACGGCGATCACTGTGGAGTTTCAGTGCTGCATGCAGCCAGTACAAGCATGCGGAGCGGACTCAACCATTGGTATCGGTCATAGTCTCTATATGAGCCGGTCGCTGTACCAGATTCGAGCGGCGACATGAATCGAATATATCCAGCTCCGGGCGGTACACGGCACTGATCACATTCATCAGGCCCAGTGCCGAGTGAATTAAATTGTCATGTGAATAGCTCTGCTCACTTTTATTGCTCAGACATTGTGTATCGATCCGGGTTTTCTGCTGCATATTCTCAGACAGCCAGACGATAAACGGAATATGCGTCTGTTGCTCCGGCGCCATAAAATAGGGAAGACCGTGTAGATATATGCCATTCTCCCCCAGTGACTCGCCATGATCCGAGATGTAGATCATTGCACTGTTGAAGTTATCTGATCGTGCCTGTAAATAATCAATCACGCTGGAGATAAAGTAGTCGTTATAGAGCAACGTATTGTCATAGGCATTTACAATCTCCTGGTGACTGCAGTTATGCACCGAGTTTTTTTCACAGGCAGGTGTAAATTTCTCAAACTGTTCGGGATAGCGCTTATAGTAAGCCGGGCCATGACTGCCCATCTGGTGCAGTACGATTACACCATCGTGTTGCAGGCTTGCCAGATAATCATCCAGCTTATACAACAGGATATCATCCAGGCAGCCATCTTTATTGCATAGCTCGTTCACATCAAGATTCAGCAAGCTTTCATGTTCGACCCTCTCGCAAACCCCTTTACAACTGGAGTTATTATCACGCCACAAAACATTCAAACCGGCATGAGCGAATGCATCGAGCAGATTTTCCCTATATTTTGCATCACGGGTATTAAAATTATCCCTGTGCAGATCCGAAAACATACAGGGCACTGACTCGGCAGTTGCGGTTGCACAGGAATGGGTGTTGCTGAAATTAACAATATCTTTCTGCGCCAGCAAAGGATTGGTTAACCGCGCATAGCCATTCAGCGAAAAGTTCTCTGCACGAGCTGTTTCACCTACAACGATCACCAGCAGATCTTTTTTCGTCGGCGATGAAACGGGCTGAATACGGTGTGCATCTGCAAATACAGGCTCAAGTTGCTTTGATTTCTGCAGGGTATTATCTCGTACATATTTATACAGCGACACCATTGGGAAAACAGGATTAACCAGGTAGCGCATATCCCGGTTTTCTCTGAACACAAACGCATAATCTTTTGATGTCCACATAATACTCAATGTTGTAATGAGCAGCATAACCGACAGCAGTTTGAGTCGCGAAACCACATTGCCTGTCAGAGATTTTTTATCAAGGCGTACAAAATAAACCAGTAAGGCGGGTAACACACCTACGAGCACGACTGTCAGTACCATCTGCCAGCTCATAAGATCTGCGGCTTCGCGTACATTGGTCTGAAAAATATTCTGCAACATGGATGTACTGAACAGCACATGCAGCTGATCAATATGGTAGGCGATCAACGACGACATAATCAGCATCAGTATCAGCGTTACACGCGTGGTCAAAAACGCACTCAATACCATTAGAATAATCAATGTGACTGTCAACATAAACAGCGCGAATGATATGGCAAAAAAAACATGCTGAAATGGCTGCTGTCCTAAAGATGTCCAGAACGCTGACCACAGGGACATATTATCAATACTTATAATATACAGCGATACCAGCAACAACATCAGATTAACACTGACGGCTTTTGAACGAATGAGTTGTAACATGCACATTACCCTGACATTGAATATGTCGGGATAATAGAATATACAAGGTTAAATTAAGGTAAGATTAGGGGTAGCGATGAGTAAATTAACAAATTAATGACTCAGTAGATCGCCAGTTTTTATGCCTGCGCATGACAACTCAGAAACGTAAAGTGAAACGTGCACCACCACTTTCACTTTTAGCCGCATGAATAGTCCAGCCTTCTCTCTCACAGATGCGTTTTATAATCGACAGCCCCAGACCAAGGTAACTGGTATTGCCACGTTTAATCGCCACATCGCCCTGATTAACAAACGCCTCAACCACCTCCGGCAGGCCACTGCCATTATCTTCTATTACCAGCGATTCCTGTTCGAGATATATATCAATAGATCCTTTACGCACATTGGCAATCGCGTTTTTCATCAGGTTTGATACCACTATTGACAGCAGCACCGAGTTAACAACCCGCTTTATTGTGTGATCAGCATGAATGTGTATATTGATGTCCTTGCCAGCAAATGAAGGTTTAAGGTTATCAATCACTGAATAACAGAGCTCAGACAGCTCGATTTCGCTATTGCTTGCGGCTTCATCCTGCCGGTTACGTGCCAGAATAAGAAACGCATTAATCATTTCATTGATATTTTCCAGCGCGCCGTCAATACGCTGAAAAAGCAGATCTTTCTGTTTGACCGAGACTCCATTCTGTTTAAGCAGCTCGACACTGCTGGAAATAACCATCATTGGTGTGCGCAGTTCGTGACTGATATCACCGGTAAACCACTGCTCCCGCTGCAGGTACTGATTAACGGTATGAATATGCTCATACACTACCTTAACCAGCAACCCTACTTCATCATCGGCATAATCCAGATCTATTTCCCGGTAGTTGTACGGTGTGAGCTGCCTCACCTGAGCCGCCAGACTGACGAAGGGCTGAACAATCCGCTGCGCCAGTGAAATTGAGAAAACAAATGAGGTAAGAACGATGCTTGCAAACACCAACAGGGTAATAAAATTAAAGAGTTTTTCGGTTGATTCCAGATCGCTCTGGTCCTTGATCAGCACAAATTCATCCCCGGCATAATCTTTTTTCAGTACATGATAAGCCTTGCCATCAGCAAGCTCGATATTGTGTGCCCCTGTAGGCAGATCACGCACAAAGTCAGGTATAGATTGATGACTGCTTTGGTGTATACGCGTATCAGCTGGCACAATGTACTCTACACCCAGTTCCATTTCTTCTACATAGGCATCAAGGAATGCTTCGAAGTGCTGATTAAGCACACTGTCTTCAATATAATCGATATAGAATATCGCCGACAAGGCCACCACGGTGATAAACAGCGTCTGTATGGTAAAGGCAATAACAATGCGATTTTTTAACGGATATTTTTTCTTTAACTCAATCATTCGGCTAGCGGTGCCTTGATCAGATAACCGATACCGCGCATGGTATGAATCAACGGATGTTCATAAGGCCCGTCAATTTTTTTGCGTAACATATGCACCGTGGTTTTAAGCACATCACTTTGTGGCAGATCATCCCCCCATATATGCTTCTCAATCACCTCTTTTTTAACCACATGGGGCGTGTTTTTCATCAGAATATCCAGCAACTTGTAGAGCGAGGGATTAAGTTCAATTATCTGACCCTGGCGCGTCACCCGATAGGTTTCGGTGTTAAACAGCAGATCGGCTACCACCAGTTCAGGGCTGGTCATGCCACTGCTGCGCTTAACCAGTGCACGAATTCTGGCTTCCAGCTCGGCCAGTGAAAACGGTTTAACCAGGTAATCATCGGCACCGGAATCAAATCCCTGTAAACGTTCTTCCACGCTATCCTTGGCGGTGAGCATAATCACCGGCGTGTGGTTATTGCAGTCACGCATGGTCTGACAGATATCATAACCGTTTATATTGCCCGGCAACATAATATCCAGCACAATCACATCATAGCGATGGTTACCGATCAGATACATGGCGGTCATACCGTTATCCGCAGTATCCACAACATAGTGCATGTTTTCCAGATAGAGCGTGATGTTATTGAGAATTTCGCTGTTATCCTCAATCACCAGTACATTTATCATAGTGAATTGGTTTCCTGCAGCCGCTGTGCTTTATGTCTCGATTTAAGTGAAGCTGTGCCTGTCAATGATTTCGGCACCCCGCTCGACATCAGCGCTGTATCCGGGGCTCTATAAAGCCCTTCAAAATAGGCCATGCTGGGCCATATTGCATGCGCCAGTGCTTTTTGCTGCAGTTTATCTAATTCACTCTGCTGCTGTGGCGATAATGCACGCGTATGCTCAAGTGGCTCGAGCCGTTTTTGCCGATAGCTAAAATGTTCAGGTTTCGCCCCGGGACGCATAATTACCACCTGCTCATCCTGCATATAGGCCTGGTTCTCGGCAAACTGCATTATCGCCCTGCCGGGAATCTGTTCAATGTCTGCGCGCAGCAGATCAACGCCAGTCGCCGGTATTCTGGCCTCTATGCCCATTAATGATAGCATGGTCGGTAGCATATCAATCTGGCTGGCCAGATGCTTCACCTTGTGCGCTGCAATACCGCCCCCGATTACCAGCGCCGGAATATGAAAACCTTCGATGGGCACCAGCTCTGAACCATATACCCGTGAGTTGTGATCGGCAATAATCAGAAATACTGTATCCTGCCAGTATTCCGACTGTTGCGCCCTGTTAATAAACTCGCCCACTGCATAGTCGGTGTATTTGGCGGCATTGTTTCTTGTTGCATGGGGCTGTTCATAAGGCTCAATCCGATCTTCGGGAAAGTCATAGGGGCTGTGGTTGGAGGCAGTGAAAATTAAACTGAAAAACGGCTGTTGCCCATGTTGTGCGGACAATTCCTCATGCGCCCGCTTAAACACATCCTCATCCGGCACGCCCCAGGAACCATAATAGGTGGGATTAATATAATCGTCCTGATCAATAATTTTCTCAAAACCATTGCCTGAAAAAAACGCGGCCATATTGTCAAACTGACCTTCACCGCCGTAGATAAAACTGGTGGCATAACCCTGCTGTTTTAACAACGAGGCGATGGTAAAAAATCCATGCTGTGATTTGGGCAGTTTCACCACACTGCGCGCGGTGGTCGGCAGATAACCGGAAACAACCGCTTCTATGCCTCTGACCGAACGGGTGCCGGTGGCATACATATTTTCAAACCAGATGCCCTGCTCTGCCAGTTTATCAATATAGGGCGTCAATGGCCGGCCACCCAGCTTGCCAACAAATTCAGCGCCCATACTTTCCATCAGAATAATCACCAGGTTTTTTGCAGCAGCGGGTTTGTTCACCGCATGATGCTGATGCAATGTGGGCTGAGCTTCCGATATAAACTGCGTATTATCCAGCACCATACCATTGCGCAGTTCCCTGATCACACTGAGCCTGTCCATATCACCATACGGTCGTGGATTCTTCTGTTCTTCCTTTAACTGGTAGGCGGCATAGATAACCGTATAACTGGAATTCAGCGGCAGCATATTCACCAGCGGGTCTTCACTGAAAACAACCGTGCTCGGATTAACCGGCCGGTGATCCAGCGTGGATCGAATCGCCATGGTACACAGCAGAAAAACCACTGGAATCGACAGCACCGCCAGTCGCCAGTCGAGTCTTACCTGTTGCGCTGTGGTTTTGCGTAATCGGCGAAACATCAGATACATTGCGACAGTCGTCAGCAACATGCCCGTTATCAGCTGTGGCAGATAGGCCTTTTTCAGCGTAGCAAACACTTCCTGTGGGTACTTCAGGTATTCAATAAACCAGATATTGGGGCGCAGATCGTACTGATTGATAAAGGATGGCGTGGCGGCCTCTATAAATAAAAACAGGCCGAAAAAAATCAGCAGATAACCGATCAGCAAGGGTCGCCACAGTCTGGCGCTCACTGAAAACACCGACATCAACGGCGTCAGCAATAAAGGCACCAGCAAGACCAGACCCAGAGTCACCAGATCAAAGCGCAGCCCTTGCAGTAGAATATAAGCCAGGTCCTGGATCTCGCTCACCCGCGGAAACTGCCAGATCAGCAACGCGACACGGGACACATTGAATACAAGCAGTGATGCCAGCATAAAGATCAGCAGCGGTGACATCACCCGATAATAGTCGGCCAGTTTGCCGGTTTGTTGCCTGTCTACCATGTGTTCGCCCTGTTAATATATAGTGGCGTAATGGTAACGAGACCAAGGTTAAATTAAGGTAAAAACAGGGTATAAATAAAATGTTACTATGGCTTTACAGCCGCTCACTCAGGCCATTAACAGGCCATTAAACACAAACTCGAAGCACTGCCTATGCACGAGCAAAACCAGTCGATTACACTGCGCACAGCAAACCTCACCGACCTCGATGCCATTAACAGAGTGATTGCATCGGCGGTGATGAGCTGGCAACTGGCCGAGCGGGTGAAACGGCTATCGCTGTCCAGTCATCAGTATTCCGAGATCGACTTCAGACACCTGCAGTTTGTACTGGCCCAGACAGCGAACACTCCACAAACGCAAATCGTCGGCGTCGCCGCCTGGCAAGCCGCTGACGCACTGAACACACCACAAAATAAACGTGCGCTGTTATTACACGGTATTTATGTGGATGCACAGCACCACCGTCAGGGGATTGGACAGGCGCTGTTTGCACGCGCACAACAGGCCGCGATTGAGCAGCCTTATGATGGTTTACTGGTCAAGGCACAGACTGATGCCAGCGGATTTTTTATTGCTCAGGGCATGCAGCCCCTGCCGCAGCAAAATGACCGACAGTACAGCAACCGTTTCTGGAAGCCATTAGCTGTCGGTCAGTAGTCTCACAGCCGAATGTGCATCTAATTCTACTAGGGAAGCTCTGAATAATTCATCCGTGAATTATCAGAGCAAAAACAAATCAAAATGCGATTTTGATTTGTTTTTCATTTTCAATAACTTAGCAGTTATTGAAAATGGCGACACATCCTTGTGCCGCGGAACCTCTGAGTTTTTCAGAGGTTCCCTAGATACGACCCGACTCAATCACATCATTCACCCAGTACACGCTGTGACCGGCGATGCCCGGTACCTGACGGATCAGTTCAACCACACCAGCAACTTCATGGTCATCAAGCAGAATATCCACGCGCACCCGTGGAATATAACCCACCACCTTGTCACGGGCTGACAACATGACGTCATCAGTGCTGTGATCCCCATGGCCTTCCGCCCGACTAAAGGTAAAACCGGGTATCCGTTCACGTAACTGATCTGCCACATCCTGTTGCAGTTTTTCATGAATAATCAATACCATATTTTTCATTAACTTAATTCCTGTGATTTTTTACCTGCGGATTCGCTTCTACTTTCCATCCAGGCATACAGTGTGGGCAGCAATATCAACGTCAGCAGGGTTGAACTGAACAGACCACCAATCACGACCACTGCCAGTGGCTGTTGCAATTCGGAGCCGGGACCGGTTGCGGTTAATAACGGTAGCAGACCCAGGCTGGCGATCAACGCAGTCATCAGTACTGGGCGCAGACGACGCTCAGCCCCTTCCCTGACCGCACTCACCACATCACGACCAGCCGCGCGCAGCTGGTTGAAATAACTCACCATCACCACGCCATTGAGTACCGCCACACCGAACAGCGTGATAAAGCCCACCGAGGCCGGTACCGACAGATAGAGACCGGACCAGTACAGACTGATCACACCGCCGATCATGGCGAAGGGAATATTCAGAATGATCAGACCGGCCTGGCGCATCGAGCGGAAGGTGGTAAACAGCATCAGAAAGATCAGCACGATCGAGATCGGCACAACAAGACCTAGTCGGGTTGCCGCACGTTGCTGGTTTTCGAACTGGCCACCAAACTCCAGGTAATAACCCTGTGGTAACTCGACATTTTGCGCCAATGTGTCACGCACCTCATCCACAAAGCTCACCACATCACGACCATCTACATTGGCCTGAATCACCACCTGGCGCTTGGCGGACTCGCGGGCGATTTCCACCGGGCCATCCACTTCAGTAATATCCGCCAGCTGATTCAGCGGCACACTGGCTCCACCGGGTGTACGAATATACAATTGAGAAATGGAATCAGCATTGTTGCGTGCCTGCTCAGGAAAGCGCAACACCACATCGGCGCGACGATTACCTTCGCTGATTTTGGTCACCGGCTTGCCGGCCACTGCGGTTTCAATCAGCTGGTTAATATCCTCTACATGAATACCGTAACGGGAAATCGCATCGGGTTTGATATTCACCTGCAGATATTTCTGCCCCGAGAGTCGACTGCGGAACACGTCCACAGCACCGTCAATCTGCGAGACCTGCTGTTCAATCTCTTCAGATAATCGTTCCAGCTCATCCAGCTCGTCGCCGTAGAGTTTGATTGCCATCGCAGCGCGTACACCGGTCAGCATTTCCGATACCCGCATATCAATTGGCTGGGTGAAGGCATAATCAATACCCTCAAACTGATCCAGTTTTTGGCGCAGCTTATCCTGGAACTCATCCAGACTGATGGTCCATTCGGATCGGGGTCTGGTTAGCAGGAAATTATCGGTCTGGTATAGCCCCATCGGATCCATGCGCAACTCATCAGCACCGGTACGGGAGACCACGCCGACTACTTCATCCAGCTCCATCATCGCCTGCTGGATTGGCTGGTCACGTTCTAATGAATGCTCCAGTGAAATATCCGATGCCTTTTCTACAATCACTATCGTGGTACCTTCGTCCATCAGCGGCATAAACTCCTTCCCGATTGAGGGAAAAATAACCGCCGCAATCACCAGGGCTAGCAGCGCCAGTGAGACCGCCATCAGGCGAAAATTAATCGCCCAGTTTACGATTGGCCGGTAAACAGTTTTCAACCCACTCAACAGCCAGCCATCTTGTTCATGCCCGCCTTTCATTAATAGACTGGCCAGTACCGGGATAATGGTCAGTGATAACAACAGCGACGACAGCAGCGCAAATGAGATAGTGACTGCCAGTGGCTTGAACATTTTGCCTTCCAGCCCGGTCAGACTGAACAGCGGCAAAAACACCACGATGATAATCAGCACACCGGAAATCACTGGTGTTGCCACTTCAAATACCGCGCGGTTGATCAGGTGCAGTTTGCTCACCCCTTTAGGCTGATGACTGAGCCGGGTATGGATATTTTCCACCACCACCACCGCGGCATCCACCAGAATACCAATGGCAATGGCCAGCCCACCCAGTGACATCAGGTTGGCGGATATATTAAACACATACATCAGTAAAAAGGTCATTAACACCGACAATGGCAACACCAGTGCCACGGTGAGTGCTGCACGAATATTGCCCAGCATAATCAGCAATACCAGCATCACCAGAATCACCGCTTCTCCCAGCGCCTTTTCTACCGTCCACACCGCCTGGTTGATCAGCTCACTGCGATCATAAAAAGGCACAATTTCCACGCCCCTGGGTAACGCCGGTTTCAATGCCTCAAGTTCGGCTTTAATGCCCTGTACTGCAAGACGACTGTTGGCACCTTTGCGCAACAGCGCAAGCCCGGTTACCACTTCGCCTTCTGCATCTGCGGTAACTGCGCCAAAACGGGTCATGTGACTGATTTTAACTTCCGCCAGATCGGATACATGAACTGGACGACCATTACGTGTGGCCACACTGATGCCGCGAATATCATCGACATTTTTTAACAGCCCCACGGTGCGCACCAGCAACATGGATTGTTCACGATTAACCCGGTCACCACCGGCATTACGGTTATTCTGCTCAAGTGCATATTGCAGATCGTCAATACCCAGCCCATGACGCAACAACGCCTGCGGGTCGGGAATGACTTCAAAACTGCGCACTTCACCGCCCAGTGAATTAATATCGGCGATGCCTTCAACGGTGCGTAATCTGGGGCGAATCAACCAGTCCTGCAGACTGCGCAACTCCTGATTGCTATAACCTTCACCCTGAATACGGTACATATAGATTTCACCCACCGGCGTGGTAATTGGCGCCAACCCTCCATCAATGCCCTGGGGAAGCTCACCCCATACCTGACCCAGACGTTCACTCACCTGATTACGCGCCCAGTAAATATCGGTATCGTCTTCAAAATCGATCACAATAATCGCCAGTGCATATTTGGTTGTTGAGCGCAGTACGGTCTGTTTGGGTAAGCCCTGCATTTCCATCTCGATCGGGAAAGTAATGCGTCGTTCTACCTCGGAGGGTGACATCCCCGGTGCTTTAACAATCACCTGTACCTGTGGCGAGGAAATATCTGGAAAGGCGTCGATTGCCAGATGGTTAAAGGCCCACATGCCAGCGCCGGACAGACCCAGCGCGACCAGCAACATCATCAGCCGCTGGATCAGTGAAAATTGAATAAGACGTGCAATCATTGCGCTGCTCCCTGTTGCATTTGTGAAGCATCAGCCGTTGCCAGCAGGGACAAGCCGGTGGCATAACGTAAATGCGCCAGCGCCTGTGCGATGGATGCAAGGATTTGTAGATAACCTGAGCGAATTTCAAAATAGCTGTTATGACTATCAATCAGGCCCAGAATGTTTTCTTCACCTGCCGCAAAACTTTCATGGCTTAATTCAAACATCTGCCCCGCTGGTATTAATAACTGGCTGCGATAGGCTTTCTGCTGTTCGAGCAGATGCGCATAATGCATAAAACTCTGCTGCAGCTGACTGTTGAGTTCACGCACCTGTAATTCATGTTCAGTGCGCGCATTAATCAACTCGGCTCGCGCCAGCGATTGTTCACGACGATTGTTGTTCCATAAGGGCAGTTCCATACTCAGCGAAATCCCGCTGTAGGTTTCGCGCTGATTATTAAACCGGTCCCGTTCAATAAACAGATTCACACTGGGATCCTTGTAACGCGAGGCGTTGGCGACTTTGATGCCAGCCTGTGCTGCATCGACTTCATGCTGTTTTAGTTGCAATTGCGGATGTTGTGCCAGCTGTTGTTTAAGTGCCTGTAAATCGAGTTGCTCAAACATCAACTCAAGTGATGCCACCTGTGGCGTTGCCTGCTGATGCGTCTGAAGATTAAGCATAATCGAAAACCGACTCGCCGCTTCATTCAATTTGCCTTCAGCGCGGGTACTCGCCTGACGTGCGCTTTCGCGTAAAATGGCCAGTCGTTTCTGCTCCAGCGGCGTTAAATAACGCACCAGCTGGTTGCTGTTTTTATGCTGCTCCTGCATAAAACGCTCCGCCACTTTGAGGCGCTGCTGGCTTAGATCATACAGCGCAGCCTCCAGCTGCAACTGGTGATAGAGCATGGCGGTTTTATGTTCCAGGATTAATTGCTGCTGCATTCTTTCCGACTGACTGGCAAGCAACATCGCCTGTGCCTGGTTTTTCTGGTGGCTCAGTCGCTTTAATGGAATCGGCTGACTGATCCTCAATTCGTTCACATCGTACCCACCGGAACCATCGCCCAGCCCCATGGATTGATCGGCGCGGATTTCTACTTCCGGGTTGGGCCATAAGCTGGCCTGCTGCTGTTGATCTTCACGCAGCAGAATCATCTGCTCACTGGCAGAGAATTCCGGTGCCACACTGAGCACCCGCCGAATACTGTTATCCAGGGTCCAGCTTTGTGCCGCATTAGCCACTGGTAAATTAATCGCCAGCAATAATACACAGCTCAGGCTGCATATCGCCTGTTTCTTGAGAATTTTCATCTATAAGTTCCAAACGCGCACCACTGCACACGTTGCTCCAAAAAATTGTAAAAGATTAAAACGGTGAATTCGTTAAGCGGTTGCTAGCAAATAGATTAGTACAGTGCAGGCGGGTTAATCACACAGCCATTATAAACGGCAGGTCTGTGAGCCACATCAGACAGGCTGAATCTGTTGCTAACGAAGAAACGACTGTGGCGGTGCGCGCAGCTGTGGCCTGAGCTGACCATCAAATTGCGTATGGGGAGTTTGTCGCAGAATGCGTCGTGACAGATGACTGCAAAAATTGCTGCGAGGGATCAGTAACAGACAGACCAGTAATACTGCCAGCATGAACATGGAAATGATTTTACCAACAAAACCGGCATGGGACTGGCTGAGCTGCGCCACCTCATCGGCATGGGGCTGATGGGAGAAGTCGAACACACTGTGCGCCATGGTGTAATGGGGATGCCCCAGGGTGTCTGCATCATGGGTATAGGTGTGAACATGAACCTGTAGGCCGTGCACAAACAGCATTGAAATAAAAATTCCGAGCAGGAAGATCAGTTTGCTGAGCTTAAATGTTGATGCAGGCGAGTTCATTCGGCGAAGTATAATTAAAATCCGGGTTTAAGTAAACAATCTGAAAATCGGTTATGCACCTGCTAAAGGCAACGCAGATATTGCCACTGTGAGGCTCTGGTTGACCACAAAAGTTCCGGCATATCTGAATTTAATTCTGCAATCCAGACAAACTGATTCTGCCTGATAAGCTGGCAGCGGTTTATGCTCGCTTACTGCTGCGCAAACGGATAGTCGGTATAGCCGTGTTCATCACCACCGTAGAAGGTGTCCATATCCGGCTCGTTTAGCGGCAGATCATGTTGATAACGGTAGAGCAGATCGGGGTTGGCGAGAAACGGCACGCCAATCGCAATCAGATCCGCGTCGCCATTATCCACTGCAGCCTGCGCCCGCGCCTTGTCATAGCTGTTATTGGCCATATACACACCCTGATACAGATCACGCAGCGCTCGGTAATCCAGTGTACGCTGCTTGCTCATCATGTCGCCTTCCAGCAGATGCAGATAGGCCAGCTGTCGCTGATTAAGCTGCTCGATAAAATAACTGAAATGCGCCTGCGGATCGGAGTCGGACATATCATTGAAACTGTTTTCAGGCGTCAGGCGCAGCCCCACCCGCCCGGCTGGCCAGATCTCACAGACCGCATCCAGCACCTGGTTGAGAAAGCGCATGCGGTTTTGCACGCTGCCACCGTATTCATCACTGCGATGATTGCTACCATCACGCAGGAACTGATCGATCAGGTAACCATTGGCGCCGTGTACTTCCACCCCGTCAAAACCCGCCTGTTTGGCTGCGGTGGCAGCCTGACGGTATTGCGCAATAATCTGCAGGATTTCATCCACACTCAGCTCACGGGGTTCAACAAACGGCTGCGGGCCGCTCAGGGTGAAGGCATCGCCCGCGGGGCGAATCGCCGACGGCGCCACCGGCGTCTGCTTATCCGGCAGCAGATCAGGATGGGAAATACGCCCGCAATACCACAGCTGAATAAACATATGCCCGCCTTCAGCATGCACCGCATCGGTGACCTCGCGCCAGCCCCTGATCTGCTCATCACTGTAGATTCCCGGCGTGGCAGGATAGCCCACCCCTTCTGCAGATACCTGTGAGGCTTCGCTAATAATCAGGCCGGCGCTGGCGCGTTGCCGGTAGTATTCAACATTCAGCGCGTGGGGCGCATTATGCTGATCCGCGCGGTTACGCGTCATTGGTGCCATGACCAGGCGATTGCTCAATGGCAGATCACCCAGGGTGTAAGGTGCAAACAGATCATTGTTCATACAGGGTTTCCTGTTATTAGTTAATTGTCGCATCACAGGCATTAACCTGAAGATGTACCCGGTTTAAGATAATGCAGGTTAGTCTGTCTCAAGCCGCAATCAGTTCCGACAGTCTCAGCAGACAACTGTATATTTCGGGAGAAACGCCGTTGAATTATCTATTCACACTGCTTAGCGGCCTGCTGCTGTTAAATGGCATGATGTATATGCTGCAGCCGGGGATGGTGTTTTACCCCACCGCCAATATCAACGAGACACCGGCTGAGTGGCAGCTGCCCTATGAAGATGTCAGCATCGACACCCGCGATGGTGAACGCCTGCACGGCTGGTATATTCCGGCCAGCGGTGACAGCCAGGCGCAGCCGGTGCTGTTATTTTTACACGGCAATGCAGGGAATATATCCCATCGGCGCGCCTCGCTGGAGATTTTTCACCGTCTGGGTCTGAACCAGTTGATCATTGATTATCGCGGTTACGGCAAAAGCACCGGCAGTCCCGGCGAGGATGGTCTGTATCACGATGCCACGGCTGCCTGGCAGTATCTGCTGGAAAACCGAGACTTTAGTGCGGATCAGATCATTATTTTCGGTCGCTCGCTGGGTGGTGCGGTGGCAACACAGCTGGCAAGCCGGGTGCAAGCACGCGGCGTGATACTTGAGTCCAGTTTCAGCTCCGCCCGTGATATGGCGCAGCATACGTTCCCACTACTGTCACATCTGCTGTATCTGCGATATGACTTTAACAGCCTCGAACGAATGCCACAGATCAACGCACCACTGCTGATCCTGCACAGCCCACAGGATGAGATTATTCCCTATCAATCAGCAGAAAAACTGTTTAAGGCAGCACAGCAACCGAAGACATTTGTTCAGTTACGCGGTGATCACAATAATGGCTTTTATTTAAGCCAGCCAATGTATCAACAGGCGCTGGCAGACTGGCTGCAGGGCTTACACAAATAATTAAAGCAGACCCTGCTCCGTATACGGCGGTTGTGTGTACATGGCTTTGTTCTCATTCAAACGCAACCAGCCTTTGGCAAGGCGATAGATAACCCATACAGTATTTGCAAACAGCACCGCCCAGCCAATTAAAATAAATGTGGTAATGGCACCGAGAATACCCCACAGCAAGGCGAACCAGAAGGTGCGAATCTGCCAGCGAAAATGGCTTTGCAGAAACGTGCCCTGCATATCCTCGCGTTTTATATAGTTGATCACGATGGCGACAATGCAGCTGATGCCAATAAAAAACGAAGCCGCATAGAGCGCGTAAATAATCGCAGTGAGGGTTTTTGCCGATTGTTCGCGCTCTGTCAGAAACAGCCTTTGCATGAACAGATTCTCTAATTGACTGGACAAAAAGCTGATTTAATTCATCAGCCAGATAACCAGCAAGGGGATCAGGTTAAAAAAAATAATCGCAATTTTATACAGCGCCAGTACAGCATAATGCATGGCATCGAAAGTTTCCACCGATAACATAAACGCCTGACTGTGCAGTTTATACACCCAGTCATGGGCAAAGATGACCAGGCCACTCCAGATTAATAACAACAGATAATTAAACCCCAGTGCAGCATAATAAAAATTATTGCCGTTCCTGTATGCTGATTATCATTCCTGCCATTCACAGCTGCTGCATGATTATAGAGTAGCCGAGTTTATCTGCTGCCGGAATTATTTAAAACTTGCTGCAACATGCTCTGCGCCAGTGCCTGTTCACTGCGTAGCACCAGTGCATCTATATCCTTCTGCAATAAGCTGTCCGCTTCTTCACTGTAACTGCGCACCACGGTTTTCACCCTGGGATTTAACAGTCTGGCGGTTTCCAGCATACGGCGTACGCGCAAGGCATCCGGGGTTGTAATAATCAAACTGCGGGCGCGGGCAATGTGCGCCTGAATCAATACCGCGGGGTCGGAGGCATCACCGGCCACCGCATGCATACCCTGTGCACGCAGTTTTTCCACCAGTTCACGATTCTGCTCTGCCACAACAAAAGTTTTAGCTTTTTCAGCCAGGGTGCTGGCAATTAACTGCCCCACGTCGCCATAACCGACCAGCACGATGTGCCCACTGAGCTCACTCGACGCCACCGATATGGGCAGTTCCGCCAGCGGATCATCGGAGCGTTCAAGTCGTCGCGCCAGTGTAGAGCGGGCGCGAATCCATACCTGTAACGGCTCGATCGCCTGAAACAGCAGATGGTTAAGCGAGATAGAAATCAGCGCCGCGGCCAGAATCAGATTTACCCCCGCTTGTGGCAACAGACCCAGCGCGGCGCCCAGCCCCACCAGAATAAACGAGAACTCACCGATCTGGGCCAGACTGGCTGAAACCGTCAGCGCGGTATTAAGTGGATAACGGAATGCCAGAATCAACAGGAAAGCGGCCAGTGATTTACCCAGCATAATAATCACCACCACCGCCAGCACCTGCAGTGGTTGCGTCAGCAATACCTCAGGATCAAACAGCATGCCGACCGAAACGAAAAACAGCACCGAGAAGGCGTCGCGTAAGGGCAACGACTCTTCAGCCGCACGGTGGCTTAAGCTGGATTCACGCATCATCATACCGGCAAAAAACGCCCCCAGCGCAAATGAAGCACCAAACAGCTCTGCCGAGCCATAGGCAATTCCCATGGCCGCGGCAATGACTGTCAGGGTAAACAGCTCGCGTGAACCACTGTTGGCTACATAGGCGAGCAGCCAGGGTAGAAATCGCTTGCCCAGCAGCAACATAATGGCAACAAACAGCGAGACCTTGCCCAGAGTAATCAATAGAATCTGCAGCATTTCCCAGGCGGAAGCCGTTTCAGCGCCCGGCACCAGGCCACCGCCGAGCACCCCGGCCAGTGGCGGCAACAACACCAGCACCAGTACCATCACCAGGTCTTCTACAATCAGCCAGCCGATCGCAATACGGCCATTCACCGACTGTAACTGGTCGCGCTGTTCAAGGGCTCGCAATAACACCACGGTGCTGGCCACCGACAGTGCCAGGCCAAACACCAGGCTGGCGCCAAACTCCCAGCCCCAGAGTGAACTCAGGCCCATACCCAGTGCAGTGGCCACCGCAATCTGTACCAGTGCACCGGGCAATGCAATACGCCGCACCTTGAGTAACTCATCAAAGGCAAAGTGCAGCCCGACACCAAACATCAGTAGAATCACGCCAATTTCCGCCAGCTGTGCTGAAAGCGCAGCATCAGCAACAAATCCGGGAGTTGATGGCCCCAGTAGAATACCCGCCAGCAGATAACCCACCAGGGCCGGTAGTTTCAACCGACTTGCCAGCAGGCCCATTATCAGTGCAAGTCCAAGACTGGCCGCAATGGTGGTAATCAGGGTAATGTTATGAACCATTGAGGGTATCTGTCCTTACAGCAATAAAAAATGACACATGCAACTCGCACAGATTTTCAGCGCGACTTTGCATGCAAGTTTAAAGAATTAAACTATAAAGCGAAAGCGATAGAACTGGCATAGTGTATCTAATGTCGTTAGATTATTAACCATAACAACCGCAATACAACTATCATCCATTATTTAGCGTTTAATTAATACGATACAGCATTTATTATGAGTCAGAACCAGATCAGCAGCACCCTCTATAGCGTTCGACAGAAAATTGGTCTGTTACTTGGCCCATTACTGTTTGTGTTTGTATTGCTGCTACCGCAACCAGCCGACATGCCAGAACACAGTTTGCAGGTAGCTGCTGTAGCACTGTTAATGTCCACCTACTGGATAACAGAAGCCATACCCATACCCGCCACCGCGCTGATGCCGATTGCGCTGTTTCCATTGCTGGGCGTTATGCCCACCTCAAAAGTCACCCTCGCCTATGGCAACCATTTAATCTTTCTGTTTATGGGTGGTTTTCTGATTGCGGTGAGCATCGAGAAGTGGCAACTGCACCGGCGCATTGCCTTGCGCACTATTCTGCTGGTGGGAGTTTCATCCAGTCAGATTATTCTTGGTTTTATGCTCGCTACCGCCTTTCTGTCTGCCTGGATCAGCAATACCGCCACCGCCATGATGATGGTGACTATTGGCCTGGCCGTAGTTAAACAGGCACAACAGGACAGTGGCTCGCAATCGGATCACTCCAATTTTGCAACCGCGCTGATGCTTAGCATTGCCTATGCGGCATCGATTGGTGGTGTGGCGACCTTGATTGGTACACCGCCCAATGCGATCCTCGCCGGTGTGATTGAAAGCAACTTTGGTTACCGCATCGGCTTTGCACAATGGATGCTATTCGGTGTGCCGATTTCACTCAGTATGCTGGCGCTGTGCTGGTTTTACCTGACGCGCATTGCCTTTAAATCCGAATTTAATGAGTTACCCGGTGGCAGACAAAGCATACAACAGAAACTGAAAGAGCTCGGCCCCATGTCTTTAGCGGAGAAAAAAGTACTGAGCATATTCGGCCTGGTAGCGATCAGCTGGATTTTACGTGGCCTGCTGGATTTCGACGCATTATCTATGGTTAGTGATGCCAGTATTGCGATTGCCGGCGCGGTTTTACTGTTTATTATTCCTGCGGAAAAAAATATGTCCGAACCTTTACTCGACTGGCACACGGCAAAGACCATCCCATGGGATATTATGATTTTATTCGGCGGTGGTTTTGCACTGGCAAACGGTTTTAGCAGCAGCGGTCTCACCGAGTGGCTGGCCAATCAGCTGGTTGCGTTGCAGGGTATGGAATTGATCTTTATAGTTTTGATGGTGGTTTTACTGGTGATTTTCCTGACTGAAATCACCTCCAATACCGCGACCGCATCACTCATGTTACCGGTAATGGGCGCCTTCGCCGTCGCCATTCAGATCAGTCCACTGTATCTGATGGTGGCTGTTGCACTGGCTGCATCCTTTGCCTTTATGTTACCTGTAGCTACCCCACCCAATGCCATTGTTTTCAGTAGTCGCAAGATTACTATTCCGCAAATGGCACGTGCTGGCGTCTGGCTGAATATCATCGGCAGTGTCCTGATTACACTGTTTGTGATTTTCTATCTGCCGTCTGTGTTTGATGTGTAAATTAATCCTGGCCCGCGAGTTGAATCCGCTGCGCTTGATCCTTACAAAAAAATTATAAGCATAAATTACATATTGAAAAATCAGCCGACCCTGGCTGGCTTTTTAAATTGCAAGGCAACTGTAAATACCAGCAGTCCTGCAAGTATACCCGGCAGCCCCTCATAAACCGAGCCGCTTAAATCCGCCAGTCGCCATAGCAGTGCGGTGATAAAACCGACAAATACCGCGACGATGCTCAGTCGCTCACCGGGTCGTGCGCCCAGTGCCAGCACAATCAATAACGGTGCAAAGGCACTGGCCAGACCCGACCAGGCCATGATAACCATATTAAACACACTTTGATTATTCATTAGCGCAAGTCCGAGGGCAGCGGCTGTAATGCCAATGGTTGTGATTTTTAACAACAGGGTGTTTTCCACTTTATGCGGTAATAAATCATGGGTTATCGCTGAAGAACAGCTAAGAATCAGTGAATCGGCGGTGGACATGGTGGCAGCAAAGATTCCCGCCAGTACCAGCCCGACCAGTACTGGTGGCAGTAATTCCAGCGCCATGGTCGGCAGGGCCAGTTCTGCATCGAATGCACCTGTGTCGCTCAGATAAACCCGTGACAGCATGCCCACGCCGGTGGCACAGCTATAAAACAGAATAAACCACAGGTAATACCACATCTTTGCACGACGCATATTACCCGTATCATCCAGCGCCATAAAGCGCACCATAATATGCGGCTGACCAATTACCGACAGCCCGGCAAACAACCAGCTAACAGCAAATAATACGCCGCCGGCAATACCTGGCAGGGCAAGATCTCTGGGATACCAGTCCATAAAGCCATCGACCTGGTGCATTTGCACGAGGGTGGCATCAACCCCTCCCAGTGACTGGGTAGCGATCCATAACAGGGTAACCATAGCGAGTATCATCACCACCGATTGTGCGGCGTCAGTCCAGATGGATGCGCGAATACCACCGGAAAAGCAGTAGGCAGCAACCAGTACCGCACCCATAACCGCACCGGACCATAGCGGCCAGTCAAACAGCACATGCAGCGCTTTACTGCCGGCAACCAGTTGCGCGCTGGCGTAGGTTAACAGAAATACCAGTGACAGCAGGCCGATCACCCGCTGCAGCATCATGCCATCTGCGCCCTGCCAGTGACTCAGTACACCCGCATAACTGACCTCGCCGGACTCTTCTGTGGCTTTACGCAGACGTGCATGAATATACAATGAAGCAAGAAAATCACCGGCAATCCAGCCGATCATGAGCCAGATTGATGCCAGCCCGGTAACATAGGTGTAACCAATCACACCGATAAACATATAACCGCTGTTATTGGTGGCAACCGCCGACAGGCCGACCAGCCAGGGTTTGATAGTGCCACTGGCGAGATAATAATCTTCCCTGGTTCCCTGGCTCTGGAATGCAGAAGCAATACCAATCAAGGTAAACAGCAGCAAAAAGAATATAAAGGATGAGATCATTTTTGTTTTCCCGTTGGTGTTTTTATTTTATCAGCGTTATTGTTTTTACAGAATCACAAGGTTAGAGACGATAAAATCCAGTGATAAAACCCAGTACAGATGTCTCAAGAGATACGCTCTGGCATTAATCGCTGCGAGAGAGAAACTGAAAGATAAAACTTAGCACAGGATACGCCTTAGTGCTAATAAAGAGCGCGCCGGTTAGAACCAGCTTTATAGCAGCCTGGCTCGACGCCTGGTTCAAACAGATATTGTGCAAATGTTTTCAGAATATAGACAATGTCTGTCTCAATTGATCAGGCAACTATCCGCACATCCCTGAGAAAAATGATGAGATCTACCGTATTAGTGAGCCTTTGTGCACAAAAAACCATCATTTAAGCATAGTTTTTACATTGAATAGATGTATGTCCACATTAAATCATCTACACCAAAACATATAACACTAATAAGAATCGTTTATCACCTTTAATCAAAGTCGACCAGGTCGTATTTCGTGAAATATTTGAAATAAACAGCATGCTTGTATCAATGTAAAATGAATAGCGCGAAAATAATGCACTACAATAAAAAATATATAACTGAATAGTAACTAAACTGAGAAATCAATTGACCCGGCGTATCACCGACTCCCCCCCGAGTCCTGCCAGGGCGCATGACTGAGAGACAGGCAAAAGATGAGCCAAATGGAAACAGAAATCTGGAATAATGATGTGTTCAAACGTGCACTGGAAGCCTCGCCCAGTGGGCAGATGATTGTCGACAGAAGCGGCAGAATACGTCATATCAACTCAAAAATATGCCGTATATTTGGCTACACAATGGATGAGCTGCTTGAACAGCCGGTGGAATCTTTGATTCCTCCTGAATACCGTGAGCAACACCCGACTCACCGCGGAAATTTTCATAAAAAGCCCGCTGTAAGAAATATGGGCTCAGGTCAGATTCTTTACGGCATGCACAAAGTGGGAAAGAAAATTCCAGTCGAAATCGGCCTGAATCCACTGGACAATAACGACAGTCGTTATGTGCTTGCAAGTGTGGTGGACATCTCAGAGCGTCTGAAAGCGGAACAGCGATTTCAACTGGCACTAGAAGCCTCTCCCAACGGCATTTTGCTGATGAATAATGAAGGTAATATTGTGCTGGTTAATTCAAGAATTGAAGAAATTTTCGGTTATTCACGGGATGAACTGATTAACCAGCCGATAGAGATGCTGATACCGGCCAAGCATAGGCACAGTCACCCCTCTTATATTCAACGTTTTTTGCAACAACCCAGTTCTAGAGCCATGGGTGCCGGACGTGATCTGTATGGCTTGCGCAAGGATGCAACAGAAATTCCACTGGAAATTGGCCTCAACCCATTAGAAATTTCCAGCGTCATCCATGTACTGGCATCGGTTGTGGATATTTCTGAACGTGTACATTCCGAGGAAGAAAAAGCCTCTCTGAATAATCAGATACAGCACGCTCAACGCCTGGAAAGTCTGGGTGTCCTCGCGGGGGGCACCGCGCATGACTTTAACAACATTTTACAGACCATTTCAGGCAATGCGGATCTCGCGAAGATAAAATTACACAAGGGTGAAAACGTCATCATGTATCTGGATAATATCATTCAGGCCTGTCAACGCGCTGCCGATTTAACTCATCAGATGCTTGCCTATGCAGGCAAGGGAAAAATGGTCTGCTCTAAAGAGAACATTAATGACATTATTAATGGCATTTCATCTCTTATGGATTCAAGTATTCCAAAAAAAATTCGTATTGAAAAATCACTGGCCAACAGGCTGCCACTGATAGAGGTAGATGCATCACAAATCCGTCAGATTATATTGAACCTGATAACCAACTCATCTGAAGCCATCGGCAACAACAATGGTGTCATTGAAATAAAAACCGGCATTTGTGAGGAAAACTCGCAGTCGTTAAAACGTTACAGGCCTTTTGATTATCTGCAACCAGGAAATTACCTGTATATAGAAGTTCAGGATAGTGGGCAGGGCATGTCAGACGAAGTTTGTGAGCATATATTTGATCCTTTCTTCACCACCAAATTTACCGGTCGGGGCCTTGGTATGGCTGCCGTACTCGGTATTATTCGCAGCCACTTCGGCAGTATTTCACTGCAAAGCCAGCAGGGCAAAGGCACCTGTATCCGTATTATTTTGCCTGCTGCTGAATTTGCTGATATGGGTGAGCCGCCAGTTACAGCAAACGAGTCGACTGATACCAGCAATCAGCTGTCAGGCTGCCGGGTACTGATCATTGACGATGAAGCAGAGGTTCGCACAAGTCTGCTCAATCTGCTTGTAATGGAACAGGCTGAGGTCAGTCAGGCACAATCAGGCACTGAGGCGTTGCAATTAATAGACATGAATAAGGATGCATTCGATCTTATTTTTCTGGACATGAATATGCCGGAAATGAGTGGCGCTGAAGTGTATGCTGAATTAGAACGCAACAAAATATCAGCCAGTATTGTTCTAATGAGTGGTTATAATGAGCAGGAGGTCAATACATCAATCAGCACACAAACTGGCAGGCCTGTCGATAAAATAATTTTTCTAGCAAAACCCTTCACCTATGAGCGTCTTATCGAGACAATTCGTCAGGCTCGTGAGAAATAGCCTGCCCAGAACGACCTGGCCATGAGGTTTTACCGTGTTCATTCTCCGAATCAAACGCGGATATTTTCCCAATCACCTTATAGCGTGAACGTGGATTAATCACCGCCGGGTTCGACATAAGCTGTATATTAGGATAGACAATCACTTCCTTGTCTTCCGTAATCAGTTTGGTATTGAACAGATTAATTTCCGAGATATAACCTTCCAGATAATTATCCCCGGCGATCACACGAATAAAGTTACCCCGTTTGTAGGATTCATGGAACACCAGCAAAAAGAACGCGGTAACATTGCTGAGAATCGACCAGCTGGCGAACAGCGATACACCCAGCAGCGCAATTAGACCAACCGACATGGTCATCAGGCCGTTGAAGTCAAAGCCCCAGACAAATAATATCAATACAATGGATATAATATTGGTCACCATACGTATTGAAATTCTTGCCTTATCCAGCGAGTTCGGCTTCAGTCGACTACTCCGAGTATAACTGCGAATAATCGGAATCAGGCCTTTAATCAGTAAGCTGTTGGCAACAAGAATCAACAGTGTAATAACAATATTGATCTTATATTGCAGTAGTATATTGATAAACTCACTGAGTACTGCCTGTAGTTCCTGCATGGTCTATTTTCCTGAAGTGCTGGATTGTTTTTCAATCAGCTGGCTCAGTTCATCGAGTTTTTTGTGCAACAGCATAATTTCAAGATCAGACTTTAAACTGACTTTGTAGTTTTCAGTAATGTCCAGGCGATCTTTGGCTGACTGACGATTCTGCGACATCATAATAATCGGCGCCTGCAGCGCGGCAATCGTTGACAGCACAAGGTTAAGCAGTATATAGGGAAATGGATCAAAGGCATTGGCTTGCGCAGCCAGATAGTAGGAGTTGAGTACCATCCACGACACCAGTACCAGCAGAAACAGAATAATAAATGTCCAGGAGCCACCGAACTCCGAAATTTTATCAGCCAGTCTCTGGCCAAATGTCAGTTGCTCATTGAACGTCAGATTGACGTCTTCAACGATCGACTCACCATCGGCAATACTTTCGATAACCTCTTTTTCACTTTCGTCCAGCTCCTTGTAGGAAACGCCCATCAATGACCTGGCTGTGCTTTCTATATACTTCTTCATCCTGCGCATGCCCTGTTATTATTACCGCCTGACCTGCAGACGGTGTATCTATACTTATTATTTCCCGTATTTTAAATCAGGCTTCATCTTTATATTTATGTTTGGTCCCCAGCTCACGCTTCCAGCGCAGCTTCTTCTCAATGGCGGCGATCATCATGCCTGCGATGTCCTTGCCGGTTGCGGTTTCAATGCCTTCAAGCCCGGGTGATGAGTTCACTTCAAGTAGCAGTGGGCCATTCTGCGAGCGGATAATATCCACACCAGCCACTTTCAGCCCCAGCGTTTTGGCCGCCTTTATCGCCAGCGACCTTTCCTTTGGTGTGATTTTAACAATGGATGCGGAACCACCCTGATGAATATTCGCGCGGAATTCACCGGGGGCTGCGGTGCGCTGAATGGAAGCCACCACCTTGCCGTCGATAACAAAACAGCGTAAGTCCTTACCATCGGCTTCCTTGATAAATTCCTGTACCAGCAGATTGGCGTTCAGGGTCTTAAAGGCATTGATCACACTTTCAGCCGCTTTTTTGGTTTCAGCCAGCACCACCCCCCTGCCCTGCGTGCCTTCCAGTAACTTAACTATCAGTGGCGCGCCACCCACCATATCGATCAGGTCATTGGTGTCCATGGGTGAATTGGCAAAGCCGCTGGTGGGAATACTCACACCGTTTTTCAACAGTAACTGCAATGAAAACAGTTTATCCCGCGATTGAGTCACCGCCGCCGAGGTATTGATGGTGTAAACCCCCATGCTCTCGAACTGACGCGCCAGTGCACAGCCATAAAACGTCATACTGGGCCGAATACGCGTAATCACCGCATCCAGCTCACCCAGCACCTTACCACCCCGGTAATGCGCTTCTGGCTCATGGGCATCCAGTTTCATATAGCACTGCTTGATGTTCAGAAACACCATCTCGTGACCACGTTCCTCACCGGCTTCAAGGATGCGCTGGTTACTGTATAAATCCTGATTGCTGGCCAGCAGACCGATACGCAAGCCACTGCGCTGGTTTTTCTTTGTGCCATAATAATCGTCCAGCTTCTGTGTGGACATCTCACCCAGACAGAAACTCAGTGACGGGTCCACCAGCATACGGCCACTCATGGCTTCGCGTCCCAGTAGCATGCGATAACCCATGGAATCGCGGTTTGCCAGGGTAATTTCAATGTCCCAGGCCTCATCCCCCACCTTGATTTTGGCAGCAATCACATAACGGGTCTCGGCGATGCCACTGGAGCTTTTCACCACCCGCTTGTCAAGAATGGGCTGTTCACAACGGATGACTGTGCGCCGATCTCCCTGCAGCGGGTGTACTTCAAAACTGATCCAGCTTTCGCCGTTACGGCGTATTTTGTGAATATTAAACGCATGGATCGACGAGGTTTTCGCGCCTGAGTCGACACGCGCCTTGATAGCTGGAATGCCAAGCCCCGGAAAGGCACACCATTCTTCACTACCAATAATAATTTTATCTGTTGTTTGCTTCATATTATGTATTTGTCAGTGTTTTTGCAGCTGCTCGCAGACTGTTTAAAAGCGTGCCGGTTAATAAACACGCGTTAATTATGGAAAGCTATAAATGCTGCAGTAAAAAGACCACCCGCAACCAGCAGACGGCTTATTATGCCAGAATAGTGGATACTGTCATTCACTTATTACTTATACCGCATAGACAACTGGCAAGCTGGGCCTTGAACATAACCAGCAAGATCTCGCTTAACTGGTGTCAGCCAACCAGTAAAAATGATACGGAGGGATAACCAGCTGGTTTTTAAACAGCGCCGGTACATCGCCGGAATACAGATCCCTGATTTCACCATGCTGCAGGCGAAAGGTACTGTTTACCACTTCCAGATCCAGGTGCTGTGGCCGCGCATCAAAATTACCAACCACCAGCACACTGCTTGAACTGCGGCGCAGATTAAAACGGGAAAATACAAACAGGTGCGGATTATCCAGCTGGATCAATTCACGATTATTAAAATCCGCAAAGGCAGGTATTTCCTTGCGTACCGCAATCATTTTTTTAAGCGCGGTAAAAATGCGCTGCTCGACAGTACCTGACTGATGGCGACGGTCTGCCTTATCCCAGTCGATTTGCGGCCGGTGTGCCCAGCGAGTATCATGAACCTTGTGCCTGTCCTGCTGAAACGAACTGTCATTGAGTGTGCCGATTTCATCACCATAGTAGAGCAAGGGAATTCCACCAAATGACATAATCATGCTGTTGAGCAGTAAAATATGCCACACCGCATGATCAATTGCCTGTTCTTCACCCAGCTCCAGGGCCGCCTGCAAACCGGCCAGCGAGGCAAGTGTACCGGAGATACGTGCATCACCGGTTTTGCTATTCTGGCCAAAGGGCAGGCCTCTGGCCATGGAATCGGCAAAGTGTCCGGTATAGTAGTCAATTAAAAACTTTCGGTGTTCCGATGGTTCATAACCCACCGCGCGTATATCGGCGTCGTCAAAGCCCAGACCTATATCGTCATGACAGCGCACATAATTAAGCCAGGTGGCGCGCTCCAGTTTGGCGGGAATACTCTTGATGCCCTGGTAGAGTAATCTGGCATTTTTGGTCGCCACGGCATCCCATAAAAGCGCCATATATGTGGCGTTATAGGCAATCTCGCATTCCTTGGCATTGATCGCATCCTCGCCAAAGTATTTGGTGATTTCCACCGGCGCGACTATGGCTTCTGCGATAAATAACACACCCGGCGCTGTGACCTGACAGCAGTCTTTCATTAACTGCAGAATCAGGTGAGCTTCCCGTTCATTCTGGCAGGTACTGCCGATTTTTTTCCATAAGAAAGCCACCGCATCAAGGCGTATGATATCAGCGCCCTGATTGGCCCAGAACAGAACAATGTCCAGCATTTCAGTAAATACAGCAGGATTACTGTAATTTAAATCCCATTGATAATCATTGAATACCGTCATCACCCATTTTTCCATCTGTTCATCCCAGGTGAAATTACCCGGTGAGGTTTCAGGAAAAATTTCCGGCATGGTTTCTTCAAACATATCAGGGATTTCACGGTTGTCGAACAGGTAATAATAATCCTGATAAAGCTTATCACCCTGCCGTGCATTCTGCGCCCATTCGTGCTCATCCGAGGTATGATTCACCACCACATCCAGCGTCAGTAACATGTCACGTTTTTTCAGGTTTTCGGAAACATCATGCAGATCGTTCAGCGTGCCGATGCGCGGATCGACCTGACGAAAATCACTCACCGCATAACCACCATCGCTTTTACCTTCTGGGCACATCAAAATCGGCATAATGTGCAGCATATTCACCCCTAGCTCCTGCAGATAATGCAGTTTGCTTTTGAGCCCTTGCAGATTATCGGCAAAGCCATCACTGTACAATGCCATGCCGACCCATTCCTGACTCAAAAACCAGTTATGATTTTTCTCCCGCTCCAGATCGCTTTTTTTCAGCTCGTCCTCACGGTTGATATACTGGCGCGCCATGGTTTCAACCAGACGCTGTGCCTGTGCTTCAAAATCATCCCGTGCACCATAGAGCACATGAAACAGTGAATAGATAGAATAGAAATTCGCACCCAGACGGGTGTAAAAATGACGAATTTGTTGCTGCTTTATTTCAGGATTTAATCTGAATAAAATATCGTTTAATAACGAATGTGAAACCTGTTCATACATAATTTATGCTTTTTGATTGTTATTTATGCCGTCAGTTAAACCCGGCACGGAATAATTATAAAACCATTTCAACTGGGCACTATCCAGGATCCTAAAGTGATAATTGCCATGCATCGATAAAGTGTTGATAAAATGCTGTATCACTGGTGGTCGCACCCTGCAAACCGACCACGGCACTGGCAAACTGCTGTGCACGTTGCAATCTTGTAACCAGCGGCCATTGCAGATATTGACCCAGCAACAACACACTACTGAAGGCATCACCTGCACCGACAGTATCCTCGACTCGGTTCAATGCCTGTGGAACAACTCGGCTAATCGTACCCTGTATATCACAGGCCACAACTCCCTGCTCGCCTCTGGTTACAATCAGCAGTTCGAGCTGATATTGCTGCAGCAGTTTAAGCAGTGTTTCGTCATCCGCTGCAGCCTCGGCTGTCATATCAGGCTGTACCTGTGCAAGTTCGTGTTGATTCAGCTTCAGCCACTGCGCATCGGCCATCATCTGTTTGATCTGTGGTAGCTTCCACCACGGCGATCGCAGATTGATGTCGACAAAAACCGAAGGTTTTATCTGTTGTTTAATATAGTCCAGTGCAGCAGCAGATTCCGGCTTACGCAAGGCCAGTGAGCCATGATAGAACAGGCTATTGTGTTGCAGTGCTGGCAGAGCGCTTTTATCGATAAAATCCCAGGCACTGTTTTCAACTATGGTATAGCTCGGTTCGCCCTGCTCGAAACGTACATCGACCACACCACTCGGGTGTTGTGAATCGATCTGCAATCCAGCGCTTGACATACCCCAGTCATGCATCGCCTGTTGAATTTTCTCACCTGATGGGTCATCACCCACACGGCTTATCAACAAGGGCTGCAACCCAAATGCCTGACAGTGCCAGGCCACATTAAACGGCGCGCCGCCAAGTACACGTTTGCCATCTGGAAAGCAGTCGTATAATACTTCACCAAAAATAACGGTCTGTGGTTTATGCATCATCGTCTCCAAACCAGGCTTCCGTCTGTGGCAGATAATGCGCCACGCCTTCCAGTATGCCCGCACTGTAATTGCCGTTCATACCCAGATAATTGCCCTGTGCAATATACAGACTGTTAAGTTGTTCATTTACCGCTGCATGTTGCATAGCCTGTTGCTTGACATCCTTATTAGCATTGGCGACCAGCACCGAGTGAATTGGACTTTCCATTACCGAAATATCATTACCACTATCGCCGGCAAATACCGTTTCATCCAGACTGTAACCAAGCTGCTGCATCAAAAATTCAATCGTGTGGCGCTTGCCCGCACTCTCCGGTAAAATGTCCAGCAAGCCGATATTGGCCTGTTCATCGATGCTCCAGATCAGATTAACCTGCAGGCTATGTTGTTTGAATTGTGCATAGATGTTCTCCAGCAATGCCTGGTGTTTGACATACAGGGGCACATAGTAGCTGAGCTTGTGTGTATTCTGTTTACTCATTGGCTGCAAACGTAAGTCGCGGAAGCCCTTAAGTGATGCATGTAAATCACGATGATGCCAGCCATGCCAGTCCTGATCAATTTCATCTTCCCATGCCTGCCAGTGCTGCCACTCACCCTCAACGATCTGGTAAATGGTTGAACCCACATCGGCAATCACATAATCCGGTAGCGGTATCTGAAAGTTCTTGATGGCCTTTTGCACCAGCACGCGATCACGACCACTCACATAGGCAAGACATACCTGGGGATGCGCGGCCAGTTTGGCGAAGCGCTGCCGTGCGTGATTCGATTCTGCCTGCGAACCATTGGGCAACAAGGTGCGATCCAGGTCGGTGCACAGCAACAATCTCATTTATCCCCCTGCGATTTACTGGTATCCGGCACACGACAACTGCCGAGAAAATCGTAATGTTCAATGGCTTCAAGTATGCCGTAGGCACCGGGTTTTCTGGCAAAATAAACCCGCTCAAGGTCGGTCAGATCGGACAGTTCCTCATCATGCCGGTTAGCCACCACCACTGCCAGAGTGTTACCACGCATCATATCTTCATCCGCACCCGAACCACCGGCTACCAGTATGTGTTCCAGCGGTATATCCCACTGATTGGCAAACCAGCGTAAGGCATAGCCTTTGGAAGCACGTACCGGAACGATATCCAGATACTGACCAAAGGACATAAACACATTAACAGTCTGATCCTGTTTATGTAGCAGACTGGTAATTTCATCGGCACCGGGGGCAACAGCCGGGTCAATGTAATAACTGATTTTAAACTGACTCTGTTCTGCTTTTGGCTGTAATTTAAGCCCGGGCAATTCGGCAAGCGCGCGGCGGATAATTGCCGGCTTCCATAAGTAATCAATATGTTCTGTCCAGGCAGTATCTCTGGTCAGGTTGGGTGCATAATAAATCTCCGTGCCCAGGCTGCTGATCAGCACATCCGGCTGTGGAATATTATAATCCTTGAGCTTTTTAAGTACCGCGTCCAGCCGTCTTCCGGTGGCAATGCCGAAGGTCGCACATTTTTTATTATCGTGAATTACATTCACAAAGGTTTGCAATGCACCGGGAATATCCAACAGGTTCTGATCAAGATCGGAAAATATTGCGCGGTCATGATAGATCATCGGACGCCGGTACAGGCTCGTTTTAGCGGTTTGCAGATGATGACTGATTAGCGGCCGGGTTTCCTGCAGGTATTTTTCCACATGGGCCTGCCAGGAATAATGCTGCTTCACGCACGTGGTGCCGCTTGCGCTGAGTTGAGCCCAGGTTGATTTATCTTTCAGGACACGACGGATGGTTTTTATAATTTCCTGTTTATCCAGTGGATTGATCAGGTAACCATTATGGCAGTTACTGATAATGTCACGCGGCCCGCCATCTTCGGTGGCAACAATGGGCACCCCACAGGCTGCGGCTTCAATCAGTGTAAGACCAAAGGGTTCAGTCAGCGCCGGGTTAACAAACACCCCCTGAGACAGCGCCGCAAGACGATAAAGAATGGAAACATCATCCGACTGATGATGTTTTGGATAGGCCACCTTAGCATATAAATCGTAGCGATCTATACTGAGTAACAGCTCTGATAGCACCTGTTTCGCACCTTCATCCAGCTCACTGATATCATCACGGTTGCCCGCCACAATTACCAGGTTAGCCTGAGACTGCAGCGCCGCGGACTCTCCATAAGCTTCGACCAGTGTATTGATGTTTTTGCGCTGATCCGGCCGCGACAATGCCAGTATCATCGGCTTATCCGGCTGCTTGAGAAAACGTGTCAGCTCACGGTAAATATCAGTATTTTTCTCATCCCCCAGTGGTGGATAAAAAAGTTTAAGGTCCGTACCCGGTGGAATAACTCGCATATTATCCGGCTGATAGTAATCATACAGACCGTACTGTTCATCAATTTCCTGATGAGTACTGGTAATGACCATATCGGCCACACCCAGTGTGTCTTCTTCGCCGTTGATGCGCCGTGCCATATTGTAACGCGCTTCTATATCCGCCGGTTTCAGACCGCTGGCCAGCAAGCGACGGCGCTTAACTCGACCCAGGGAATGTCCGGTGTGTACCAGCGGAATATCCAGCAGATGTGAAAAGCGTGAAGCCACATAACCGGCATCGGCATAATGGCTGTGAATCAGATCCGGTGCTTTGGGCTGTTTACGCAGGTAATCCAGAATATTATCGGCAAAGCTGTCGAGGTCACCCCACAGCTGTTCTTTGGGAAGGTAGGCAGGTTCGCCACAGTCAAGCCGCACTATCTGTGCATTATCGCTCAGTGGCTCAAAGACTTGTGAATAGATTTTATCCAGACCGGGTTCCTGCACCCGTTTGGTGATCAGATCAACCCGGCCAACATCTGGGTGCTGACTCAGGGCATGTGCCAGTTCAACCACGTACTTGGTCTGTCCACCTGTATCGGCGTCCCGTCCCAGCTCAAGATTGTTCGCGCGAATTAAGCCATGCACACTGATCAGCAGAATATAGAGCCTGTCATTTTCTTTTTTCATATACCGTGCAACCAACCTGTATTATGTGTCTGAGTAACCCTGGGATAGATCCACCACTCTTATGCATTGTTAAACTGCAGCGATAAATTTTTATATATTACCCCCGAATTGACTGCCCCCTTGATCGACTGCACACGTTATAGACGCCGACAGGCGGTAAACATTTGTACACTCAAGCGTGTTCCTGCAAACGATTATGGATGTCTTCCAGGCTGACATGATCCAGCAGCGGTGTTAGTGCAGGATCTGTGCTGATTTCATCGCGGTAGTTTTCATTTCGTCGAATCGCTTTCAGCAGATAGTTCACCGCATCATCGTATTGTTCCAGGGTAGTATGTGCGCAGGCCAGCTGGTAGAAAGCATGACTGTTTTCAGGATCAACTTCCAGTGCCTGATGGCACAGGTTAACCGCCCACTGAGGCTCATTCAGTTCAAGCACAGAGTCGGCTTTATAGGTTAAAGCCTCTGCATCGAAAAAACCCAGTTTGATAATCTGGTCATAAATATCGATCTTGGTGGCCGGGTTATGATCCTGTGCCGCACGAAGCCAGAGCGCCTGCGCTTCCTGGGTCATTTCAAGTTCTTCACGATTCTTGTCTATAAACTGGGATTTCTGGTTGAGCTGTTGTTCTATATTACCCAGACGATTTTCATACTCATTAATCAGCTTGTTGATTTCTTCATCTGCCAGCGACTGTACCCGCTCCTTGATGTCACGTATCGAGGTCCAGCCCACCAGCACCAGCACCGAGGTGGCGGCGGCAATCAGGTAGAAAAAATAGGTCACTGTATTGGTGGCATATTCGACACCACGATCCACCGAGCGATGTTCACGGTCGACAATCTGCTGAATCATATCATTGCGCTGTGCCGCCATATCTATGCGAATCTGTTTTAACTCGTCCAGCACATAGCGCTCTACGAAAGGATTATAGAGCGGCTTCTGCAGTGACTCGACACTGTCTTCCGCCTGCTGCTGTATGCTTTCCTCTGCCTGCACCACACTCGCTGTTAACAGTGCACACAGCATAAAACTGTTTACTAACATGCCATACATATTGCTTTTCCATGATCGTGGATTTCAACCAGCGAGGCATGCAGGCTCTTGATGGTTTCGTTATAGTCGGCTTCATTCACCACAAACTGCATATTCACCTGACGCATGGTCTGGTGCAGTGCGAGTACTGAAATATCCTTATCGGCAACTGCTTTAACTGTTTTTGCCAGCAAACCTGGAATCTGCATATCACTGCCAATCGCAGACACAATCGCCACCTTGCGCTGATCCACTTCGGCTTCGGAAAAACGTTTTTCCAGTGCACTGCGAATACGCTTGATGCTTTTCAGATTGGTTGAAAGATAATGCGTGATGGTGTTTGCATTCATATCCTTGGACACAATGTGCGCGCCGAATTCCTTAATGATATTCAACAGTTCATGATCATACACATCGATACTACCGGCCATGTCCTGATCAAAAATAGACAGTGCATACACACCCTTGCAACCGGCAATGATTTCTACCCGGGGTGAATCACTCACATAGTCGCCGGTAATCAGTGTGCCAGTATGCTCCGGTTCGAAGGTATTTTTAACCCGAAGTGCTATATCGTTTTTACGCAAGCCTTTAGCTGCCTTGGGGTGAATCGCTTCCATCCCCAGATTGGCCAGCTGGTCTGCCACATCGTAATTGGTTCGGCCGATAGGCACGGCATTGTCTTTACCCACCAGGCGTGGATCAGCACTGCTTAAATGAAACTCCTTATGAATCACCGCCTCATTCGCCTGGGTAATCACCGCCAGACGACTGAAGGTCATTTCACTGTAACCGCGATCGAAGGATGACATCAAACCGGATTCACTGTGCGCATAGCCGGTCACAATCGGTAACTGGGTTTGCAGATCCAGATCACTGAAGGACTTGCTGATGCGCTCGTCCAGTGAAACATGGGTGCCGGTGCGCCAGCCGGTTAAATCTACATAGCAGGCATTAATACCATCACGTTGTAGCAGGTGCGCCATATTCCAGGCACTGTGCGCCTCACCCAGGCTGGCCAGCATTTCACGCACCGTCCACAGATGAGACTCCAGCGCGAAGTGACCGTGCATACACAGGCTGTGCAAATCATTCAGGCAATTTTCTGCATCGTCAAGACGCTCGCCAATAAACTCGTTGGCTTTTTTAAGCTCGGCCTTGTCTTCGAACAGGCTGGCGTTAATGCCAAACATTTCATCACGCACATCCTGCAATGCATCCAGCCAGCTTTTATCTTCCATACTGCTGGCAAACAGTGAAAACACCCCTGGCTTACCGCTCTTCTTATACTCCAGCAGTTTATCGGTGATGCCGCCGTAGGCAGAGACCACAAATATTCGCTGATACAGTGTATCGGGATTTGCCGGTTTGAGAATAATATTATCTCTAACTGAGGCATAATCACTCATTGATGTGCCGCCAATTTTTTCTACAGTATGCATAATATTCCTCTTATGTATTGTTCTGTTGTTTCCTTATTATCCCGTATCGATCATAGCCGCATTGATCATTGAGTGAGATGCCTGCAGGAAACCTGAATTTACGGTTTATCTGCTTGATAAATACAGACGTTTAATTACAAACGTTTAATTACAAGCCTTCGATCTACCAGGCTACGCGCCATACAACATAACTGATTAATCTACACCATCATGCATGGCGCTTCACAGCCTGCACAGACGGGCGGTTTACGCCTGCTTGAATGGCCCGACGCGCACCAGCATTTCCGTGGCATGTTCACCATCAAAATGCTGATCACGGTCAAACTGCACAGAATGATTGAGCTCGGCGCCGAGTTTTTCCGCCAGACGCTCAAACAGCGCCCATGAAGCACGGTTATCCTCGGTGATGGTGGTGTCGATATAGGCCACCTTCTGACAGGCATCCCGCTGTAAAATCGATTGCAACATGCGCGTTGCCAGCCCCATGCCACGGGCTTTCTCGCCCACCGCCACCTGCCAGATAAACAGTGTATCCGGCTGTTCCGGCTCGATATAGCCACTGACAAAACCTGCCAGCTCGCCTTCAATTTCAGCAGCAACCGATGTGTGTGCGAAATGGCTGCATTGCAACAGATTACAGTAAACAGAGTTAGTATCCAGAGGAGGACACTGTGCGATCAGTCGGTTCACCCGGATGCCATCAGCCGCAATGGGTGGACGTAAGTTTAGTTGTTGAGATTCCACTTAATCACCTTTTTTAACGTAAAGCCAATGCGAATTTCACATTCAGCTACGCCACAGACCCGCTGCGGGGTTTTAGCATGACAGTTTCTGTGACGATTGAGCACGGAGCAAGGCAAAACAAGTCATTTTTACCTCGTTCCCGCCCTGTGTGCAGATACAGTATTTGCAGCGCATTCCTAATCTAATCGTTTCTACTCTAAGTAATTAAGCCATCTAAACAAGCGAAATACTGCTGATGCTTGTTTAAACAGACCGTTTCGTCTTATTTCCAGCCTTTTTACATTGCTATTGTTTAGAGTTCTATGTATTGTACACTAAATAGTTTTATTTACCAGCACCAATCTGTGCCACCGCTGCACGCGGGCCATTGCCAAGTGATTGATAACAGTAACAATTATGAGCTGCCCAAAGCGACCAGCTGGCGCAGCTGAAAGCCCGTGGTATCGGGCATATGCATGATTATAGACATAGCTCACCACGCTTACATCACAGGAATGCGACATGAGAAAAGTTGCCAGACAGGAGACGCTCTCAGTGTATACTTCAACACCTACCCATTCAGAGTGCGCTGCAATAAAAGAGGAATCACTTGATTTGAACAGTATTAATGAAGTACTGGTCGCGCTGCGCCGCGTGATTCGCGCCACCGACCTGCACTCCAAGCACCTTGCCAAAACCACTGGCCTGACCTCGCCGCAAATCCTCCTGCTGCAAACCATACGTGACAAGGGTGAGGTCACTATCGGTGAACTGGCGAATAAAATGAGCCTGAGTCAGGCAACCGTCACCACCATTCTGGACCGCCTGGAGAAACGCAGCCTGGTGTACCGTGAGCGCTCCACCCAGGACAAGCGCAAGGTTCACGCCTACCTCACCGATGAAGGCTTTGAAATGCTTAAGGGTGCGCCGATGCCATTACAGGAGCAGTTTGCACGTCAGTTTAGCGACCTGCATGAGTGGGAGCAGACCATGATTATCTCATCGCTGCAGCGGGTAGCGCAGATGATGGATGCACAGCACATTGACGCCTCGCCGGTACTGGATATAGGTAAACTGGATCGTCAGCATGCGGTAGAAAAAAACCGTGCTTACGAAGATGAGAAATATTAGCCCTGCAGCAAAATCACCCATCGCCGAACAGACGTGTGAGTGAAAACGACTTAACACAACAGGCCAGAGCTGTACGTCAATAATCACAGCCCCGGCCTGCAATAATACCAACACTGCCCAGCCGTCACTGAATACACAAACCCGACCACCAGGCAGCTTAAGCGCACCTAGGCTGCCCTGTCCTCGTTCACTGAACTGCCCTGTTTTTTATCCGCCTGATGCTCAAGCACCCTGGCCGATGCACCAGCCTGTGTATTTATCTGAATACGTCTTGGCTTCATCGCCTCGGGCACTTCCTTCTGCAGATGAATGGTTAGCAGGCCGTTTTTCAGGCTGGCATCTATCACCTCAATATAATCCGCCAGCTTGAATTCCTGCTTGAAAGACGCCTGCGGTATCCCCCGGTAGAGATACTCCCTGTTTTCAGGCTCGGATTTTTTACCACTAACGCTGAGCAGATCATTTTCCACCTGAATATCCAGCTCGGCGTCATCAAAACCCGCCGCAACCAGTGTAATCGCATAACGGTTATCATCCAGCGCCTCAATGTTGTACGCCGGAGCTGCGTCGGAATGTTTATTCATGCGCAGCGCGTTATTAAACAGCGGTGCGAAGTGCTCAAAGCCAATACTGTTACGATAGAGCGGGGTTAAGTCAATCGAATTCATAGCATTCTCCTGTTAAAGAAAAAAGTATAAATACACTGTATATCTGGTTTGCAAGTTAGCTTGCAGCCAGCTTTCAAATAGCGCCTGCAAGGCCGGTTTTCAAGGCAGTAAACAAACGATTTTTATAAGATTTTTTTATTATAAACTGATAAAAATTATTATAAGCAACAATACCGCAATACATCAGATACCTCATTCAATAATCGGTAAAGTTCTCAACTAAATAAATAAAACTAAAAACCATAGCGCCCATCAAGCCAGCGGGTTTCACCGTGTTTGTAAACCTCGAATTCAGTCAGCGGTAGTTCTGCTTCCAGCAGAGCCTGTCGCAGTTTACGTGGTGGCTCGTCCAGAGACTCATCGGTGAGTATAAATGTGCCCCAGTGCATGGCCACCGAATAGCGAGCCTGTAAGTCCTGGTGCATTTGTACCGCTTCCTGTGGGTTGACGTGATAAGCTCGCATAAACCAGCGTGGTTCATAGGCACCGATCGGTAAAAGGGCAAGATTAAAGCCATTGTATTTCTCACCTAACTGGCGAAAATGATCGGCATAGCCGGTATCACCGGCAAAAAAGATACGTCGTTGATCCGCACTGATCACCCATGAGGCCCAGAGCCGCTCGTAGGCATCGAACAGACTGCGTTTACTCCAGTGCTGGCTGGGCTCTGCAATAAAGCTGACACCCTTCAATGTAACTGACTGCTGCCAGTCGAGTTCGATAATCTGTAACTGCGCCAGTGTCTCTGCAGGCGCCTTGAAATCCTGGCTGATAAACCAGTCTCTGAGGCCCAGTGGCACAATAATAGTCAACGGCTGCTGCTGATTACGCGCCAGCAGCAATTCAATAGTGCCTGCATCCAGCGCATCATAATGATCATGGGAAATCAGCAGTACATCAATTGCCGGCAACTGCTCCATCTCAATGGGTACCGGCACCTGACGTCTGGGGCCAATCCAGCTAAAGGGCGATGCTCGTTCGGTTAGGTGGGGGTCTGTCAGAATATTCAAGCCATTGAACTGCAGCAGAAAGGTGGCATGGCCCAGCCAGGTTAAAGAAGCCCTGTCATGGTTATCTTTCAACCGTGCATGCTGTGATCGATCCAGCTCGAAACGGTATTCCCTGTCAGCCGGAGACTCCCTGAATAAGCGCTGCCATTGCCATTTAAGAAAAGCACCCAGCCCCTTGTCGTCCTGGTAACCAATATTCCTGAAACCGGATTCAGTATGATGCGCCCTGCTGGCATCATAATGGGCATTACTCGCACAGGCAGTGAGACCGATGCTGCTCAGCATAAACAGTAATATAACAACGACTAAACGCATCTGGCTCCTGTGCGGGTTATTGAGCTTGTGGTTAAACAAAAAATAGACCTGCAGTCCTGTCGTCAGTTTCAGGCATCTATTGAACCAAGGTCAATATTTCTGGCCTTTTATTTGTACATCATAAAACAGTTACTTTTATTACCGACAGTATCAGCGTATAAAAGCCACGCCACACAAAAGCAATACCCATGGCGAAATCCACAGTGAACAACACATCAGGGCACGGGATCCGCTGCTATATTTTTCACCGCTCTGTCGCCCGAATCTCACCCTTGCCGGTACCAGCGAAAAAGGCGGGCGGAACCGCTGCCACACGGACCTGGCCCGAGCGGAAAGCTAACTGCAGTGGGCTAATCTGCTATCGACAATAATATACGCCTGTAGAACCAGACACGGCCACACCAATACCAACCTTCACGTAGTAATGACTGGCCAGAACTGCTCAACCAGCAGGATAACAATCATGACCAGACATAGCCTGCCGCTGTGTGCTGACAACCACTAAACAGGTATACTCCCGCTAAAAGGGCCAACCGTCCGCCTTAATACCAACTGAATACCCGAAAGGGTTACATTAACCCTTTATAACCCTAATCAAGGATTAACCATGCCCGAGGTCAGGCACTGGCTGCTGATTGCTCTCATCGGCACCCTGAGCTGCTTCTACAGCGTATCAACACTGGCACAGATCAATGTCGATGTGCAGATTAGCGGGATAAAGCCGCAACTCGAGGCGAATGTTCGTTCCCTGTTAAGCATCGAACAACAGAAAAACCATCACCTGTTAAGCAAAGGACGCTTACAGCGCTTACACGATAAAGCCTCGGAAGAAATCCGTAGTGCATTGCAACCCTTTGGTTACTATCGGCCGCTCATTGAAAAATCACTGAAGCAGACAGCTGGCGATGCATGGACGGCCAGCTATCAGATTCAACCCGGCCCGGCACTAACCATTGCTGAATTAAAACTGACATTTGATGCGTCCTTGCAACAGGACAAAGCCTTTCAGGCGCTGATAAAAAAACCGCCGCTCAAGGTGGGTGATGTGTTTAATCACGCCATCTACGAAGACTTCAAGGCAAATCTGTCAAGATACGCACTGGAACAGGGCTATTTTAATGCACAATTTATCCAGCATCGGGTCGAGGTGGATCTGGATAGCTATAACGCGCGCATTGAACTGCAGTTTGCCGGTGGCAATCGCTACACGTTTGGTGAAGTTATACTGCAGCAGTCGGTACTGAATGATGCGCTTTTGCGCCGTTATATTCCGTTTGAGAAAGGCGACCCCTACTCACTTCAACAAATGATTGAACTACAACAGGCGCTGAATGACAGTCAATATGCACAGACCGTTGAGGTCGCACCCGGCGAGCCTCTCGAAGACCAGTACGAAGTGCCTGTGATCGTCAAACTCACACCGCGCAAACCACATCGTTTTACCATTGGTATCGGCTATGGCAGCGACACCGGTGCACGCGCTAAACTGGGCTGGCAAATGCCACGACTCAATCAACGAGGGCATCGGCTGGACACTGAAGCGCGTATTTCCGAGCTGGGCTACAGCCTGAGCGGCAATTACCATGTGCCGGTATTCAATCCGCGCACCGACCAGTTAAGCTACAACGCCGGTGTAATCAGGGAGACCACCGATAGCAGTGAAAGCACCCTGCGTAATGTCGGTGTCACCCTGAAACATAACCGGGGTAACTGGCGTGAATACATCTCACTAAACTATCAACAGGAAGATTACACCGTAGCCGATGACAGTGGTGACTCAACCCTGCTGATGCCCGGCATCAGCTGGAGCCGAACCTGGGGTAATCAGTTTATACATGCCATCGATGGTCTGCGTTTTGATATCAGCCTGCGTGGCGCCAACGATCAACTAATGTCCGATACCTCCTTCACACAACTGCAGGGTGGCATCAAGGCAATCAGTTCACTTAACCGTGATAACCGTTTAATTACCCGCGGCCGCCTTGGCAGCACCTGGACCGATGAATTCAACCAGCTGCCATCATCGGTACGTTTCTTTACCGGCGGCGCTCAAAGCGTGCGCGGCTATGCCTATCAGTCGCTGGGACCAGTGAATGAAGACGGTGAAGTGGTGGGTGGCAAACTGCTGATGGTGGGCAGCATCGAATTCGAACACAGCTTTAACAACCGCTGGGGGGCTGCGGTGTTTTATGATGGCGGCAATGCGATTGATGATTTTTCTGAAAAACTGGCACGCGGTGCCGGTCTGGGGCTGCGCTGGCAATCACCGGTGGGCCCGGTACGCATTGACCTGGCTCGGGCACTCAGTGATGAGAAAAAATCATGGCGTATTCATATCAATATTGGACCGGATCTGTAATGCGCAGCTTACAACACAAGTGGCTCAAGCTGATCGCCCTGCTACTGTTATTAGCGGGCGGGGTTATACTCTGGCTGGGTAATTCATCCACTGCACTTAACTGGACCTATCAACAGCTGCACAGCGCCATTCCCGGACAGATAGAATTCGAATCACTACAGGGCAAGCTGTTCGGCCCGATAAAAATAACGCAACTGAACTACCGCGTTAATGAATTAACAGTTAACAGTGAACAGCTGGTTATCGACTGGCAGCCTCTGTCCTTACTGCGCGGAAAAATCAATATCCGCCAGCTTATTTTGCATAATACACACATAGAACAGGCACTGGCCACGACTCAGACCACAGAGCAGAATCAGCCCCCGTTCAGCCTGCCAGAAATTTACTTACCGTGGCAGATGGAACTGCAACAACTGCAGATGAATTCAGTTCAACTCAAACGCGGCACAGACTCAATCCAACTGCAACAACTGACACTGTCTGCGAGTGCGCTGTTTGGCGAGATTAGCATCAATCAGTTGTCAATTCAGGCTGAACAATTTAATGCCAGACTGAATGGCACACTACAACCCGCGCGCAATTACCAGCACCGGCTTAATATTAACTGGCAGCTGCAAACGCATGACACACTATTATCTGCTGAAGGTTCGCTTGAAGGCAACCATCGCAACACCCGCTTGACACAACACTTTAGCGGGCCATTGCAGGGTACACTCAATCTCAAACTGAATGACCTTCTCACTGCACCCCACTGGCTGGCGACACTGCAAGCCAGCCAGCTGAAAGCGGATGTTATCTACAAAGCCGCGCCGAACTTTAAAGGCGCACTCACCGTTAAAGCCGAGGGTAATCTGCAAATGGCAGAGCTGTCTGCAGCACTCAGCGGACAGCTCAGCGGCGAACAGGCCTTGCCTGGCGAGTTCAAAGCCGAATTCAATTTACATGGCAGCCGCGATGGCCACATTCAGCTACAGGAGCTTCAACTGCAGCACCGTGAATCGACGACGGATGACCATGGCCGCAGCACGCAGATCAGTGCCAGTGGTGAATGGCAGCCAGCTAACAGCAGTGAACCACTTAAGCTACAGCTGGCCTGGCAAAATCTGTACTGGCCGTTGCAGACATCGCCCTGGTTTAACAGTGCCAACGGCGAGGCAAGCATTGCAGGCAACTTACAGCACTACCGTTTTCAGATACACACCGAGCAACCCTTTGCACAGTCACCTACATCTATCTGCACTGCAGACGGAAGCGGCAGTCTACATGGTCTTAAATTTGACAGCCTGCGGGTTGCCAGCGACCATGGAGAATTACTGGCCAGCGGTCAGCTCGACTGGCAAACCCATTTCAACTGGCAGGCCGAATTACAGGCACACAATATAAACCCGGCCGGTTTATGGCCGAAAGCTCTCAGCCAGCAATGGCCGGTACTCAACGAATTTAGCGGCACACTTGATGCAAAACTGAGCAGTAAAGGTGAATTTGCGCAACAGCAGTTAAGGGCACACACGCAGATCCAGCAACTGAGTGGCACCCTGCGCGGTTATCCAGTCAGCCTGCGCAGTCAGTTAAACTGGCAGAACCAGGGACTGGATATCAAACAGCTGGTATTCAGTTCGGGTAATGCACAGGTTCATGCCCAGGGCCGGCTCGAACTGGGCAAACCGGCAAAGCAATGGGATCTGCAATGGCGGATTGATGCTAAAGATCTGGCAGAACTCTACCCCGAGGCCAGTGGCGAATTTAACGCCAGCGGCTCACTGCAGGGTTCTGCTGATGCGCCACAGATCAGCAGTCGCTTTAAAGCAAAATCACTGCGCCTGCAGGATTATCAGATCGGTCAACTTGACGGCACGGTGTCGGTTGATCTGTTTCACTGGCAGAAAATCAAGCTGCAGCTTAGCGCCAGCGATCTGGCCTATGAGGATTATCAACTGCAATCACTGCAGCTGGTCAGTGATGGCCAGCAGATGTCACTCAATGCACAGAATAAAACCGACTCACTGCAGATAGAAGTGAAAGGTCAGGCCATAAATGATCGCTGGCAGGGAAAATTATTAAAAGCTGAACTGCTGAGCAAACACTATGGTGAATGGCGACTCAATGCGCCGGCAGAATTAACCCTGGCGGCACGTTCGCTCAACATTACACCGTTATGCTGGCGCAATACACAACAGGCTGAATTTTGCGCATCGCTCAAGGGCGAAAACCGGCACTGGCAATCAAGCCTGAGCAGCCAGCATTTTCCACTGCTGCCGTTCAGTCACTGGTTATCCCCCGATCTGAAATTCAATGGCAACGCACACGCCAATGCTCAACTGCAACTCACGCTGAGTGAAAAAATGCATGATCTATTTGCGGCACAACTGCATGGATTTGCGCAACTGGAGCTGACCGCAGGCAGTATCCAGTTCCCACCCTTTGACATGGACAGCGAGGCTCTCAACTACACCGAGGGTAAAATAAATATTCAACTGAACGATGAGGGTATTGAGGCCGATGCACAACTGGCCATGCCTGACAATGACGGCTTACAGATTGAAGTCGCCCTGCCCGGCGCCAGTGCACTGAATATAGGCCCACAACAGCCCATTAACAGCAAGGCAAATCTGCAGTTACACAGGCTCACCTTGATTGAAGTACTGATTCCTGAATTACAGCATCTACAGGGCGAACTCAGCCTCAATGCATCTGCAACCGGCACACTTGAACAACCCAGACTCGCGGCCCAGATACAGCTGCAGAATGCGCAGCTACTGGTGCCGCGACTTGGGCTGACGATTAAACAACTCAACCTGCGCAGCCAAACCGATGCGCAGCAACGACTCCAGTTTCAGGCCAGTGCCCGCTCCGGCGAGGGTGAACTTGCCATCCGCGGCAACACGCTGCTGAACGCTTCACGCGGCTGGCCAACCGAGATGAGCATTCAGGGCAAGGATCTTGAAGTGGCACGTATTCCCGAGGCGGTGGTGCATGCCTCACCGGATTTACAGCTGAGCATTCAGCAGGGCAAGCTGGATGTGCGCGGTGATGTACACATTCCCTATGCGCGTCTGCAACCCAAAGACATCAGCACTGCAGTGACCGTGTCGAATGACGTGGTGGTGGTTGGCGGTGAGTCGAAAGCGGAAGCCGACTGGCAGATCAGTTCGCGCATTCGACTAACGCTGGGCGATCGAGTCAGTTTTTATGGCTTCGGTTTTGAAGGTCGCTTCAGCGGCAGTTTGCTGCTTATCGATCAACCCGGCGAACTCACCACTGCCAGTGGCGAGCTGAATATTCCTGAAGGCCGCTACCGCGCCTACGGGCAACGCCTGGATATTACCGACGGCCGACTGCTGTTCAGCGGTGGTCCGTTAAGTAACCCCGGGCTGGATATACGCGCGGTGCGTGTGACGGGCAATGTCACCGCCGGCATTAAGGTACGAGGCAGTCTGAGCCAGCCAGTACTGGAACTGTTTTCCATACCGGCCATGGGTGAAACCGATGCCCTGTCTTACCTGTTGCTGGGGCGCCCCATGGAAAACACATCTGAGGAAGAAGGCGCGACCATGGCCAAAGCTGCACTCGCACTGGGACTGGCAGGGGGTGATAAATTCGCGCGGCTGATTGGCGACCGTTTTGGTCTGGACGAGATGCGAGTGGAGAGCAGTGACGGCGGTGATCAGGCCTCACTGGTAATGGGGCGCTATCTGTCACCCAAACTGTATATCAGTTACGGCGTAGGTCTGGTTGAGGCCTTTAACACCTTTGCGGTGCGTTACCAGATTTCGGAAAAGTGGCAACTCAAGGCGGAGAGCGGCGAGTATCAGGGTGCGGATCTGTATTACACCATTGAACGCTAATCGCCGCTAGCAGCTTTAAACCAGCCTAACACTAGAAACGGATGCTCTCGCCGTACTCGGGGATTTGTGCGTCCCAGTTTTCCTTTTTCAGACGCTGCTGCAGGGCCTGCTTGGCATCGCTCTCACCGTGAATCAGATACAGTACAGGATGCGGCTGCTTGAAATGACCGACCCAGTCGATTAACTGCGTCTGACTGGCATGGGCAGAAAAACCGCCCAGTGTGTGAATCGCCGCATTTACCTGAATTTCATCGTTACCAATTCTGAAGGTTTTCGCGCCATCCACCAGTGCACGTCCCGGCGTACCAATGGCCTGGTAACCGACAATCACCACATGGGCATTGTGTCGCCAGATATTGTGTTTGAAGTGATGACGAATGCGGCCACCGGTACACATGCCACTGCCAGCAATAATAATCGCACCGGCTTCAATTTTATTCAGCGCCATCGATTCTTCGGTGGAGGTGGTGTAACGCAACACCGGCAAAAAAGTATGCAGACTGGCGTTTTTGCCACGGCGCAGGGTGTCTCTGTCCTCATGGTTAAAAACATTCTGGTAACGGTGGTAAATTTCGGTCACCGCAATCGCCATCGGGCTATCCAGATAAACCGCCTGATGCTTAAGCAGGCCTTTCTGGTACAGCTCACCCAGATGAAAAATAATTTCCTGGGTACGCCCCACCGCAAATGACGGAATCATAATATTGCCGCCATTTTCCGAAGCCTCGACAATAATGTCTTCAAATTCCTGCAGGGTTTCATCCATTGGCCGATGGTTACGATCACCATAGGTGGACTCCAGCAACAACACATCTGCATTTTCTATTGTCACCGGGTCACGCAACAGTGCAGCACAGCTATTACCCAGGTCGCCGGAAAATACCAGTGTCTTCTGTTCGCCCTGTTCCGTTATAAATAATTCGACGATAGATGAACCCAGAATATGCCCGGCATCATTAAAGCGCACCTCGACCCCATCGGCAATCTGCTGGCGCTCAGCGTAATCAACACCTTCACACAACGACAAAGTGGTCTCCACGTCGTCTATGGTATAGATGGGTTCAATTTCTTCCTTACCTGAACGACGGCGACGCTTGTTTTCCCATTCCACATCCCGTTGCTGCAGTGACGCGGCATCTTTCAGCATCACCTCCAGCAAATCAGCTGTGGGAAAAGTCATAAAAATTGGCCCGTTAAAACCTTCTGCCACCAGTTTGGGTAAACGCCCGGAGTGATCCAGATGGGCATGGGACAGAATCACCGCATCAATCCCGGCAATATCAAACGGAAACGCATCCTTATTGGCGGCTTCCTCTTCACGGCGCCCCTGAAACAGGCCGCAATCCAGTAACAGAGTCGCGTTATCCGTTTGCAGCAGATAGGCCGAACCAGTCACCCCATCTACCGCGCCATAAAATGTCAGTTTAGCCATTTGTCCTCCAGGCAGAATATTTCATCACTGTCTGCACAATACCATTTTCTGACGGAAAGTCATGTGCATAAAACCATGCACTACCTGGTAGTCGTTAGTCGTTAGTCTTTGGTCTGACTAAAGACTAACGACCAAGGACTAAAGACTTTAAAATCCTGTACATATCGCTACCGGCTTCCTGCCTCTCGCTAAATACCGCACATCCTGTGCATAAAAAAAGCCCCGCCAGAAACTGACGGGGCTTTTTCAAGCGATAAATTCCGAGTTTATAACCCGGAGTTTAGATTAACACTTGATGTTAGCAGCCTGTGGGCCTTTTGGACCTTGCTCTACATCGTATGTAACTTCCTGGCCTTCAGCCAGTGTGCGGAAGCCATCGCTTTGAATAGCAGAGAAATGTGCAAACACATCTTTGCTGCCATCAGCAGGAGTAATAAAGCCGAAGCCTTTAGATTCATCAAACCATTTAACGGTACCTGTTGCCATGATATTACCTCATTGAGCATTATTAATTAGGGGTTTTGTTACAAATCTTACGAGGAAATTAACAGGATAGTGCTTGAGAAAGTACTTGCTGAAAGAACCAGAAAAGAATGTATCGAGATTGATTCTAACAGCATTCCAAGTAAAAACACCAGCTTTATTCAACGCTAAATACAAATAAATGCAAACCGCCTATCTGTCTCCCCAGAGGCCGCTGTGGCGGCTTTTAAGCTTGGACAGTCAGTATACTCAGAGAACACCCTGGTGATTTTTATAAAAAAACCTGAAAATTCTATCCGTTTTTCGAGGGTATTTTCACCAACATATACCCTAGAATAGAGCGCACATTAATATACACAACCAACAGGATCGCTGAATGCCCGTTATTCTACTCTGTGACAATGGCTCCACCCAGCCCAATGCCACACTGCAACTGCGCCGCCTGGCACAACAGCTGTCGACAGAAACAGGTCAGCAAATTCACCCGGTGTCACTGCAACACGCCAACCGTATTGACGCGAGCCAGTTGCAGGGCGAACCGGCACAGGTGTTCAGAGAATTTATGCAGCAACAGCTCAGCGCCGGTGAAACCGAGTTTATCCTGCTGCCGATTTTCTTTGGTAAGAGTAAAGCCCTCACCTCGTTTGTTCCCGATGAAGCAGACAAGCTGCGCCAGCAATATGGCGATTTCAGCCTGCGCCTGGCCGAGGTCATCTACTCCCTGCCCACAGGAGAGCCACTGCTGGTTGATATTATCCACGACCACATTCAGCAAATCGCGGCCCAGCACAAACTGCCACTGCAGAACCTGGTGCTGGTTGATCACGGGTCACCCATTCCGCGAGTCACCGAAGTACGACAACATCTGGCCCAGCAGGTACAGCACAGGATGGCAGATGGCATCAGCCTGGAGCAGGCTGTGATGGAACGCCGCGAAGGCAGGGAATACGACTTTAACGGCGAGCTGCTGGAACACTGGCTAAGCCGCAAAGCGGAAGCCGGCGCAAAATCGGCACTGGTGATTATGATGTTCTTCCTGCCCGGACGCCACGCCGGTGAAAACGGCGATATCGTACAGATCTGCAATTCGGTAATGCAACAACACCCGGGCTTTAAAGTCGCCATCAGCCCGCTGATCGCAGAGCATCCGGCTTTTGTGAACATATTGCAGCTGCGCCTGCAAGAAGCACTGGAGAAGGCTTAAACTCAGGTGTATCCATACTGCTGCTGATTTGCCGGCCTAATCAGTTGATATATAAGAAATTACTTTTACAAGCGGATGACACAGTGTAGAATTCACAGCCTCTTCGGGGCGTAGCGCAGTCTGGTAGCGCACCACACTGGGGGTGTGGTGGTCACAGGTTCAAATCCTGTCGTCCCGACCAAATACAAAGGGTCGCCTTATGGCGGCCCTTTTTATTTGAGCGGATCACAGGTATTCGTTCTAGCGGTGCACGAAGTGCGCAGCGTACCCGGTTCACAAAATTGCCGGGAGCCATTTTGAACGTGGTGGATTGCTCTTTATCCACCACGGCCCGCATGGGTGAATCACAAGGATGTGATTCATAAATCCTGTCGTCCCGACCAGTTTATATTATAAAAATCAATAAGTTAAAATTTTTTATACACCAAGTAAGAAATATTTATTCTGGAAAGTTTCTGGAATAAATATAAAAAAGGCCATAATGACCTTTTTTTGGTTAAAATCCGATCATTAATATCAATCAATCAGGGATAATGATGGATCATAAATTTGGTGGTGAGTGGACGGAGATAAAATTAGAGAGACTCCAAAAGTATTTAAACTTTTATACAACTGCATTAAGGAATATTGCGCCTCGATATGGATGGGATTTAATGTATATTGATGCCTTTGCTGGGACAGGTAAATGCACCATACAAGGCAAATCAGACCCTATAGATGGATCAGCAAGAATTGCACTTCAGGCCACTCCTCCCTTTGATAAATATATCTTCATCGACAAAGATGAAAAGCACATAAATGCCTTGAATTCATTAATATCTGAACATCCTGAGAAATATATTCATGTTTATAATGACGATGCTAATCTGAGAATTGTAGATATATGCAAATCGACTAATTGGAAAAGTGCCCGTGCAATCATGTTTCTTGATCCATATGGGATGGAAGTAAAATGGAGTACACTTGAAGAGATTTCTAAAACACAAGCTGTTGATATGTGGTACTTGTTTCCATTGAGTGGTTTGTATAGGCAGGCTACAAGAAAATATGTGGCTTTAGATAAAGGAAAAGAGAAGGCGCTGGATAACCTTTTGGGCACATCAGAGTGGCGTAGTGCATTTTATGAACCACCGGCACAACAAGATTTATTTGATATGGAGCCGTCTGCAGAAAGATGCATGCAATGGGAAGACATGGTGCGCTATGTTAGAGAGGAACGACTGAAATCAGTATTTCCCGAGGTATCTCAGCCTCTGATCCTTCGTGTTAATGGAATTCCGCGATTTGCATTGTTTTTTGCGGTATCTAATCCTGGGCAAAGTGCAATTGGTCTCTCAATGAGGGTAGCCAATCATATATTGAAGTCATAATATGCTTGACCTTCTTGGCTGTGGGTATCCGTCGTAGACCTGACCATTCAATGAGCGTCCGTTGGCAAGCTTACTGCGTTTTACACCATCCGCTCCCCATGTTCCCCACTGTTTAAAGAAATATGCCGCGCCAGCTTTTTCTGCTTGGATGCGAATATTTTCTGCCCACTCTGCTTTCATTGGTCTGGCTTTAGGGCCTGATTCACCACCTACAATAACCCAGTGAATATTCTTTAAATTCAGGATTCCAACATCTTCAAGCAGAGGCTCTACTGATAAGAAGCGAATTTTTGAATCCACTTTTCTCAAATGATCAATTCGTTCAATGCCATGCTGTCTATTTTCTACCGATACACCCAGCCATACATTATCAGGGCATTTTTTATTCTCGAAGTATATGGATAGCCTGTCAGAACGTTTTGTTAGTATCTGGTATGTGTGCTGAGGTGTTTTTTCGATGACACTAAAAACTTGATCAATAAAATGATCTGTAACGCCCTCATGAAATAGGTCGGACATAGAATTTACAAAATAAATTGTTGGCTTTTTTCGGTTTAATGGTTGGATGAGCCTGCCTTCATGCATTGAAAGCTCAAACCCGTTTTCATATCCACCTGCGCCCATGGCCTTGAGACGAAGTGCCATTTTCTCAGCGTAGCAATGTTTGCAGCCTGGCGAGATCTTTGTGCACCCAGTGGTTGGGTTCCAAGTTTGTTCTGTCCATTCTATTTTGCTTTCGCTAGACATTTCCGGCTCCTTTATTAAAGCACTTTGTTAAGAATAGCACTTAAGGTTGTATTTTTTCAATATAATCTATCTAAGTGAATATCTATTTTGGTTTTCAGATGCTCGGTTATTTTATATATTTAGGCACTGCTTCATTTATGAAATACTAAGATAATTCTGGAATGAATTTGCAAGCCATTGTTTTGTTTAATGCATCGAAATGTAGTATTTTGCACTACCATAAAGCAGATATAATCTATATAAAACAATAGTATACGATATTTTTTGAGTCATTCTGTGGATTCTGTACACAAAAAAGGCCCACCTGAATCAGGCGGGCCTTTTTTTATGCACAGGATGTGCGGTATTTTGCGAGAGGCATGGACGCCGGAGCAAAGATGCCCGGTTTATGCCCGACTTATTTCTTCAACAACTGCAGAATGTCTTCCAGCTCATTTCGAATCTGCTTAACAATCTGATTACTTTGCGAGGAATCTTCTTTCGCCTGTTCGCCAGTGAGCTGCTGGCGCGCGCCACCGATGGTGAAGCCCTGATCGTACAGCAGGCTTCTGATCTGACGAATCAGGATCACGTCATGGCGCTGGTAGTAACGGCGATTTCCACGGCGCTTTACCGGCTTCAGCTGTGAAAATTCCTGCTCCCAGTAACGCAGCACATGGGGCTTTACGCCACACAGCTCGCTCACTTCACCAATGGTGAAATAGCGTTTACTGGGAATGACGGGTAATTCGTTATTGTTGCTGGCTTCCAGCATAGTCCTCAACTCTTTGTTTTAATTTTTGACCAGGACGAAAAGTGACAACACGTCGCGCACAAATAGGGATTTCTTCCCCTGTTTTGGGGTTACGGCCCGGACGCTGCGTTTTGTCTCTTAATGTGAAATTACCGAAACCGGAGAGTTTTACGTTATAGGTATCTTCCAGTGCTTCGCGTACTTCTTCAAAAAACAGTTCAACCAACTCTTTGGCTTCTCGCTTGTTGAGTCCTAGCTCTTCAAACAATCGCTCAGCCA
>Ga0209692_10000144_pt1 | contig 240145 bp, 225 predicted proteins | sample tdDd472_FD_187129 | JGI IMG/M metagenome (GOLD analysis project Ga0209692, IMG submission 187129) | Marine sediment microbial communities from the Atlantic coast under amendment with organic carbon and nitrate - tdDd47.2 (SPAdes)... | ecosystem: Environmental > Aquatic > Marine > Coastal >... | reverse complement strand
CGATTTTCAGCCCGACCATATAAAGCGGGAACAGCGAGAACATCATCGCCATTACGATTACGTTCAGCGTTGGCGAACTGATCATGGCTGCCAGTGTAGTTTCCAGACGGAGACCGGATGTATGGAGGCCCTGTGCAATAGGCGCAGCACAGTTCACACAGACCCCGAGCGGCGTGCCGATCATGACGCCCAGTGCACTGTTCGACCACGAGCCTTCAAAGCTTTTCCGTTTAAACAGCGAGATCAGGGTAAGCAGTGCTGCCGCAAACAGCAGGCCGAAGGTCATACCGCGCTGGTTGGTTTTTGCCCAGTTAACGGTGTTCTTAAGAATTTTGATGTATTCGGGGTCGTTGGCTCTGATGACCAGTACAGTATCGAAGCCGAGCGGTTCAAGACCTGCAGTACCCGCCATCATCGCTTTCTGGTCGAGCGCGGGATATCGCGAACCGGTCCAGAATTCAAAGGCGATGCCCACCACCAACAACAAAGTCAGGATGAGGGCTTTATTCTTTAACAATCCTTGCACGTGCTACTCCTTTCGTCCGGGGTGATGCGGCCGTTAGATGTGCTCATTGATCCCCGGGTCTTGCTGTGCCGGTCTGTCTCCGGCGAATTCTTCCACCTGTCGCGGGTAGATTTATGCAGCGCACAAACTACCAAGCATTGGCGTATAAGGCTCTGAACGGTATCACAATATGCGCGGGAGTATATAAGTAGGTTTGACTACTTTTCTGGTTAACATAAACAACCGCAAATCAGCCTCTGAATAGCCTGTTATGCGGGCTTTTTCGGACATTGCACATAGTGACAGCAGGCCGGTCTGGTGTATCGTCAAAGAAACAGGCTGACGACACCTGCAGCTACCGCCTGCGGGGGCGCAGTTGCTGTTTCTAAGGAGAGAATTTTGACAGCGTTTACCAACAAGACTCCGGTGACCCGGGTTATCGGGGTGCTCCGCACAGCAGGCATTTTGACGGCGTGCGGCATTCTGGCTGCAGGTTGTGAACAGGACAGCCGTTATTTCACCAAGCCGCAGTTTAGCTGCAACGATGGCGATCACTTCTGCAACGTCACCGGCGAAGCCGGGCTAGATGATGTCGCTCGTCTGGGCAAGGGCGCTGCGATGGTTGATGTGAACAACGATGGCTGGGTTGATATGTTCCTGTCGGATGCTGATGCGCGTTTGGAAGATGAGTATGGCGTGTCGGCTTTTTACATCAACAATAAGGACGGCACGTTTACGCGTGCGAGTCTGGGTATTGATGAAAGCGATCTGATTTCCAACTGGCTTGGCAGCTTTGCCGATTACGACCGTGACGGCGATCAGGATCTGGTTCTTCTGAATGGCGGTTACGCCGGCGAATCAAACCTCGCGTTTTACGAGAACCAACCGCTCGCCGATGGCACGCCGAACTTCGTGCGCCGTTCCTCTGAAGTCGGTTTTGATTATGAGAATCGCCGGCCGTTCCCTTGGTGGGGCGTGTCGTGGGCCGACTTTAACAATGATGGTTATCCGGATTTTGCAGTTCAGGCACGCCGCGGTGCGTATTTCCTCTTCCGTAACAACGGCGACAGAACGTTTACGAACATCGCCGAGTCTGCTGGCATTCAGACCAACGTGCCGTGGGGCCGCGATGGCAAGAACATCGTGTGGATCGACTACGATGGCGATGGCGATCAGGATCTCTACTACGCCGGCATTTTCGGACATGGATTCTTTGCCAACAATGGCGACGAAACCTTTACCAATGTGACCGATCAGGTGTTCTCAACGCCGTTTCCCGAGAACCGTAACTACAAGAAAGGCGCGCCGGTAGTTTTCGCTGCAGCGGCCATCGATTTCAATCAGGATGGTTACGAGGATCTCTATCTTGGCCGTCAGGCCGAGCAGGATCTGATTCTGCTGAATGACGGTCGTGGCCGTTTCACCCAGCACAATGACGATTTTGGTCTGGATGACATTCAGACTGGCCCGAACGAACCCAATCAGCCGTTTGAGAATACGATGGGCATGGGCGTTGGTGATCTGCAAGACGATGGCTATCCGGACATTCTCTTAGGCACCGGTTCACCGGAGCGCGCTGCTGAGGATATTTTGTACTGCAATCAGCAGGGCAAAGGCGTTAAGCGTTGCACCGAGCTGATTAACGGCAATGCTGACGGGACACACTGGAGCCGTACCCATGGCACGCTGTTCGGTGATGTAAACAATGACGGCCGTACCGATCTTTGGATCAACCAGGGCGGTCATGCGCCGTGGGATAAAGAGACAGGCATTTCATCCCGTGAAATCGGTTCGTTATTCCTGCGTCAGGAAGGCAGCAAGCTGGGCGATTTCAATACGGCCACTATTACGCTGCAAGGTACCGAAAGTAATCCCGATGGGTTCGGCGCAAAAATTACCGTCGACGGTAGCGAGACTCACTACTATTGGAAGAAGTCATCGCAAGCCTTCCAGAGTCAGAATAGTCCGCATCAGGTAGTTACTCTCGGTAGTGCTGAGCGCGGCATCGTCCGCGTTGACTGGCCGTCCGGCAAGGTCTCTGAAATTATCGTGCGGCCCGGAGAGCGCCACACCATTGTCGAATACAGCGACTAGCTACCGGCTGCATTGGCGGGTTTGCTACGGCGCAATGCGTGCAGTAGTCTGATTGCGAGGCCGGACAACGGGTCCGGCTGCTATCAGGGGTGTGTGCATCATGAACAAAACGTTGTTGATTGTTCTCGCAATTTTGCTGCCACCGGTAGCCGTTTATCTTAAGAGCGGCGCAGGCAGAGACTTGCTGATAAACATTGTGTTGTGCTTCTTCTTCTGGATCCCGGCGATTATTCACGCCTTGTGGTTAGTGACCCAATAGTTGCTTGGTCAGTTAAAAAAGGCGGGGTTTCCCCGCCTTTTTTGTTGGCTTTGATAAAGTTTGCCGTATGAACTCAGAGTTTGAACTGGACAGCCGCCTTGCCGCCGATTGTTTCGAGCTGCTCAGGCTTGAAGATGGCGCGGTGCCCGTGCGTATGCTGCTGCTGAATAATGCAGCATTGCCCTGGCTGATTCTGGTGCCCGAGACCGACGCAACCGAACTCACCGCATTGCCACTTCATGTTCAGCAGGAGTTGCTGCAACTGATTAACAGCGTCGGGTCTTTTGTTGCATCCCGGCCTGAGGTGACCAAACTGAATATTGCCACTATCGGCAATGTGGTGAGACAGCTGCATATTCATATTGTGGGGCGCAACCCTTCGGACTATTGCTGGCCCGGCGTCGTCTGGGGAACTGCGCCGCCGGACACTTATCAGTCTGGCCAGGTGGATCGATTGCGCGATCAGTTGTCTGCGGCACTCGGAGTTTAATGATGACGGCCAAACTGCTTACCGTCCGGACAGGAACAACGGCAGATGCTGCGGAGATACGACGGGTACATATCGCAGCATCAAAAGGCCCCGACTCTCTTGAGCGTGACAACCAAAACGTATTGGCGTGGTTGGACTCGCGTGTCGATGCTGACTATCTGCAGGAGATGGAGCGCGACGCATTTGTCATTGCTGAGACTGACGACGGCCGCATGATCGGCTTCGGTGCAATTGATCTTGGCAAAGCCAATATCAATTCTGTTTACACCGACCCGGAGTTCACGCGTCAGGGCGTGGCCAGTGCGTTGGTTGCGGCCATGGAGAATCTGGCGAAGGACGCCGGCATCGACAAAGTAACCTTGCAGGCGGCCGGCGGTGCGTTGACTTTCTATTACAAGCAGGGCTTCGAGTACGTTACTGAGCCGCCTAAAGACGGGCCGCTCTGGGCTGAGATGAAAAAGGTTTTGTAGCAGCCCTTGTTCGAAGCAGCCTTGCGCAACGCTTGCTAGCTTTGCCGTTCGATAAAGCCCGCTTACCAGCGGTACTTGAGCCCCACACCAAATGCGTTGCTGGCGCCTTGGATGTTGTCGTTAAAGGTGCCGTAAGCCGATGAGCGGTGATGAATACGGAAATCCAGAGCCCACTGCGGGTATTTAGGCAGCGAGAAGTCCAGATCTACGAGAATGTAGGTAAGAAGTTTTGACGTGTCGCCGTGAGCGATAATTTCGAACTCACCTTCTTCGGTTGCATAAGACAGACCCAGACCAACAGCAAAACTGGTATTCAGATAACGGTCCCAGAAGAAGCGGTTCCAGCGGAAGTTGAATATGCCGTTCAGCTCCCAGTGATCCTGCAACGGGCCGAGATGTTTCGCGACCTGTCCTTCCACTTCAAAGTCCCAGCCTGAGTTCCAGCGTTTCAAACGCTTGTTCAGCGCGACAGCGATAAGATTGTTCTCGGTCAGTTCTGCCTGACCGATGAGCATGTCACCGAGTTGTTCAGGTGAGATCCACGCCATGTAGCCTGTCACCGTCCAGTCGAGGTCTTCAGTAGAAGCGCGTGAAGGCCATTTCTCGCCGGCGTTGGCGAGCCCGCTTAACAGCAAAGCGACGCCGGCTAACATTGAAACGGAAATGGTTTTCAAAGCAGTGTTGTTCAGGGATGTACGCATGTTCGGTGTCCGGTGTGCCGGCCATAGTTAGCTAATGCCCGCCGCATTTCAGCGACAACGCCGATGAAATTAACTAAGCAAAATAAACTGGGAAATCAATAACTAGTCGGCTGATGCCGGCTCCCCGGCTAGCGACGCGGATGCAGGATACCTTGCCTGCCAGCCAGAGTCGACCTTCAGAGTATTTTCACGGTCGAACCCGGTGCCCGCGGCCTTACTCGCAGGTTGGCGGGTAACCGAATTGCTGTCGGATAGCAGCAAGATCTCCGCGGCCGCGGGCCAATGCTGCGAGAGCCGTATCCATATCAGCCACTTCCCGGTCAGCCTGAATGATCTGCTGCAGCATCGGCTCTACATCGTTCACAGCGCCGCGGTCGTCCAGTGTTAACGCCTGCAGCCACAATCCGGCCGCTGCATAGTCCGGGTTGGATGATTTGGCAGCGGTCTCTCCGTAGGCCATTGCAATGTCATGTTTGCATTTGACCAGTTGTCCGGCGCCCTCGTAAGCATCGTCACCCAGTTTCTTGCGCAGTGCGTCCAGCTGCTTTTGTTGTTCGCGGGCACGCGCCTCGGCTTCCCGCTTGTCTTTCTCCGTTCCGGAGATGCCTCCCACTACAGCGCCACTGGTGCCACCAACCACAGCGCCGCGAAGCGCCGCTTCACCAACGTCGCCACCAAACACCAGCGCACCGACCATGGCACCGGCCGCACCGGCAATCGCGCCCGTGCCCGCGCCTTTCGCAGCGCCCTCAGTTTGATTGCTGCTGCAGGCGCCGATAAATACAATCGACATCACAGCCATCGCTGCCAGCGCACAACGCGTCAGGCGGCCCGGTAAGTTCGCGTGGAAAAACCTCTGTGACATGGGCGCAGTCCTCTGTTCTGTTCCTTGAATGATTGCTGCTCAGATTTGCACAACTGGTGCGTTCTGTCGACACCGGTTTCAGATGGTTCTGCGATAGCAGCACAAAAGCCGGAGTGATACATTGGTGCTGCAGGCAAAAAAGGAGCAACACTATGGTTTCAGGTGAATTGGCGTCTTTTTTCGGTTGGTGCACGGTAGTTAACGGAGCGTTGATGTTGTGGGCTGTGATTGCGATCGGTGTCATGCCGGAGCTCGTCTATAAATTGCAGAAGCCCTTTATCAAAGATGTGCCGCGTGCTGAATGGGAAGCTTCCATCTATAACTTCCTCGGTTACTTCAAGCTGGGCATTATCTTCCTTAACTTCACCCCATGGGTGGTTCTGTCGTTTCTGATGTAGTCGTGACTCTTCCGGATAGTCGGACCGACGTCGCATGATTGAGATAGATCTCGTCTCGTTAAGCATCGCTTTCATTCCTGTGGCGATGGTCATCGCTATTCTTTATGCATGGCGCGGAGAGTCAGGCACAGCTTTGTATGCTGTCGCGCGGATGTTGCTGCAGCTGCTGCTCGTCGGGTATGTACTGACGTTTATTTTCGACTCGGACAGCTCTGTTGTAGTGGCGCTGGTGCTGGCTGTCATGCTGTGTGCCGCAGCCTGGATATCCTTGCGGCCACTTGCAGAAGAGCGAGCCGGGTTGCTGCCATCAGCTTTCCTCTCTATCGCCGTGGGCGGGCTGCTGGTGCTGATACTGGTGACGCAGGTGGTGCTGAAGGTCGACCCCTGGTACGAGCCGCGTTATTTGTTGCCGCTGGGCGGAATGATTTTTGCGGGAAGCATGAATGCCGTCAGTCTGGCAGCTGAGCGCTTCTATGCGGAGCGGTCGGCCGGAGTGTCTGCCGATAAAGCCCTGCGCGCGGCCTATCAGGCATCGCTGATTCCCACAGTAAACTCATTGTTCGCTGTAGGTCTGGTGTCTTTGCCTGGGATGATGACCGGGCAGATTCTGTCGGGCACTTCTCCGCTGGTCGCCGCCCGCTATCAGATTGTCGTAATGTGTATGTTGTTCGGCGCTTCAGGACTGTCCGCTGCTCTGTTTTTATTGCAGAACAAAAACCGCGCCCCTGTTAAAGAGAAATCCGATGAGTGAACCTCTGAAATTAATCCATTTCTCCGATGTGCTCTGTGTTTGGGCGTATATTGCCCAGGTCAGGACTCATGAGCTTAAAACCAACTTCCCGGATCAGGTGGTATTCGACCTGCACTACTTTCCGGTATTCGGCGATGTGCCCGGGAAGATGAAGGCCCAGTGGAGCGACCGTGGCGGTATCGATGGTTACGCGGCCCATGTGCAGGAAGTCGCTGCCAAGTTTGATCACGTGCAGCTGAATTCAGATGTCTGGCGCAGCAACACGCCACAGTCCTCACTGCCCGCTCATCTGTTTCTTTCGGCTGCGAAGCTGCTGGAGCAGGAGTCGTCGGAGTTTGCGGGCGTACAGCAGTTGCTGGACACGTTGTTCCGCGCGGCGTTCTTTGAGCACGCTTTCGATATCTCCAACAACGATGTGCTGACGCAGCTAGTGGATGAAGCGCAACTGCCGGTCGATTTGATGCTCGCCTACCTTCGTGACGGTAAGGCCCACGCGGCGATGGCCTCTGATATGCAACTGGCCAGGGATACAGGGGTGAAGTCCAGCCCGACGATTACGATGAACGAAGGCCGGCAGATGCTTGCGGGCAACGTCGGCTACCGCTTGCTGGAAGCCAATATCCGCGAGTTGCTTAGCGAGCCCGGCGACCAGCAAAGCTGGTGCTAGTTAAGGTTGCAGCCCTGCTTCTGTTGTTGCTGCACGCAGCACAGTTTGCATCTGCACCCGGGAGTATGAATCTGCGCAGCAGCATTGCTGTAGTGATATTTATCGCAGCGGCAGCGTTTGCCTCATCGGCCACCGGCAATGTCTATACCCGGCGGGGCCTGGAGATATTCGGTATTGGTGGCGCGCTGCTGCTGATGGCGCTTATTCAGGTGAACAGTTAGCCAAAATTGTTCGCCGGGCCGCTATCGCAGTGCCGGAATAATCCGTTCGCCAATCAGGCGGATGCTTTCAGCCTGATGTTTCTTCAGCTCAATGCACACCTCGGTCACACCGATGGCTTTGTATTCCAGCAGATGTTCTATGACATGGTCCATGTCATCCGGTGTGCCGGTTAACGTCAGGTTGTCGACGCACTTATCCAGTAATTCGTCGGGAACGCCTTCGACAGATGATTCGTTCTTCGGCGCCATCGCGTAGATTTCGGGGATGTGTGAATTGATGACCGCGAACTCTTCCTCTGTCATGAATTCACGCATCATGTATTCGCGAAACAACGCACGGAAGCCGATCCAGCGACGGGCTTCATGACGGGCTTCAGCTTCATCTTCGTAGATGTACATGGCCATGAAGTTGTTGAAGCGCATCTTGCTTTTATCACGACCGATCTCATCCATGCGCTCATGAACGGCACCAATCGTTTCAGTGGCCAGCGTTACCGACAGATCGCTCATAAAGATGCCGTCTGCATGTTTGGCGGCCATGCGTCGCATCTGTGGTTTGTTTGCGCCTGCGTAAATGAAAGGAGGCGGTGACGAAATCCACTGCGGGTCGTAGTTGTCGATACTGAACAATTCGCCTTTGTATGAGAACGGGCGTTGTGAGGTGCAGCCCTTCACAATCTCGAGGCATTCGCGCACATAGCGCACCCGCTTCTCGAACGGAATGCCCAGTGCCATCACGACTTCGCCGCCTCCGCCGATCATGGTTTCCACACGGCCGTCGCACAGCTCGCCCAGAGTCATCAGCGCCATCGCGATGCGGAACGGATGCATCTCATAAGCATTTAGCGCCATCGGCGCGAGTTTGATGCGGCTGGACTCGCGGGCCAGTTCGGCCATGTTGGTAAACGGGTCGCGGCCATCGAGATAGCTGGCGTTCCAGACAGTGCCGATGCCGTTTGCTTCCGCCAGCAGCCCCAGTTCCTTGAACTCGGTTGAACTTAAGTGTGAGTCCAGAACGATATCTATATTCATGTTGGTGCTTCCTCAGGCGCCTCTTCTTCGGGGGCGGCTGGTTCCAGTTGGTTCATTACGTGTCGTGCCAGCCCGATGCCGGCTTCGGCGTAAAAGTTGTATGACGCAGAGGCGCCCGCCTCTTCCAGTTCGACCACCTGGGACGGCTTCGAGGCAACGGCGGCAATACTACAGGCAACGTTGCGTGAACGTATCTCGTCGATTGCCGTCAGGTTCGCTTGGTGACCGGGCATTGCGAGTACGGCGACGCGAATGTTCAGTGGTCCTTGGGTGCGTTCCCAAAAGTCGATGTCGGTCGGGTCGCCGTGAATCACATTGCGACCGCTGGTTTTGTGTTTGTTAACTATTGCGGTGCTGCGGTCGACACCAAGAAGCACCGGGCCAAACTGTTCCTGCAGGGTGTCGAAGGCGCTGGTGCCGAGACGCCCCATACCGAAGACCATGATCTCGGCGTTGCCGGCATCGATAGGCCGGTCGTACGGCAACACGGTCGGGGTTTCCAGTTTGCGCAGGCGTTCAGCGTAGCGGTCGAACAGGTGATGAGCCTGATCGTTAACAGGGGCTGCCAGAGCGAACGATAGCGCAACGGCAAGCCCGATAACGATCAGCCACTCGTTCGGCAGCCAACCCTGCGTCGCCGCTACCGCGGCGACAATCAAGCCGAACTCGCTGTAGCAAGACAGACTAAGGCCGCTCAGTGTTGACGTGCGGGCACGCAGATGAAAGCGGGTTAACAACAGGAAGTACAGCAGCCCTTTCAAAGGGACGAGCAAAACGAGCACGGCTGCGATGCTCAGGGCCGTCAGACTTGGCGCACCGGAAATGCCAATGCTCAGGAAAAAGAAGATCAGGAATATTTCTTTGAAGTTCAGCAGCGACTTGGCGAGGTCGCTGGCCTGACGGGTGCCCGATAACAGCAGGCCCATTGTCAGAGCGCCCAGGTCGCCTTTAAGACCGACCAGAGAAAACAGCTCATAGCCGGACAGCGCCAGACAGAACCCCAGCAGAATCTGCAGCTCGCCATAACCGGACTTCTCCAGCAGGCGGGTGAGGACCGGGCGCAGCAGCGGCAGGCCAAGCAGCAAGGCTGCCCAGGGGCTTGGTGGTTCACCGGTGCTGGCAGCCAGAAACACGACCGCAGCGATGTCCTGCAGAATGAGAATGGCGATGGCCGTGCGACCATGCAGAGCACCCATTTCGCCGCGGCTTTCCAGAACTTTCACAGCAAATACCGTGCTGGAGAACGACAGAGCGAAGGCAATGATGGCGGCCTGTTGCCAGTCCAGGCCGTCGAAGTAGCTGAAGTGTAGTGCCGCCAGCCCCATGATCAATAGGCTGAACACCGCTACGGTAATTACCATGTGCAGAATGGCGACACCGAACGCTTCGGGACGTGCCAGATCGCGGAAGTCCAGCTTCAGCCCGATTGTGAACAGCAGCAGCGTAATGCCCAGTTCGGCAATAGTATCCAGCGTTTGACCACCTTCGATACCCAGCAGGTACATGACGAAGCCGGCCGCCAGAAAGCCGACCATGGGTGGCAGGCGCCCGAGGTGCGCCAGAAAGGCAGAGCCGAAAGCTATGGCTATCAGAGCCAGATCCACTATTTCATATCCGTTGTTTCAGAATTTGTCGTCGGGGGTTTATGTGTCTGAGTGTATCGGCACCGTCGCATCGGCGCTAATCTGGCCTCCATAAGCAAACTCAGTTAACCGTTACTGCGCGGTCATCATGCAGTACGTAGTTGCACCTGTTGCAGCTGCAGGTCCTGCCGTGCTTAGCTGTGCCTGTAGCAGCGACAATGCATATTGTCGTCTTGCTAACGCAATAGAGCTTGAAGGAAGCGTCGAGTGAAAGGAAACAACTTTGTTATTGAAATGAGCCTTAAGTCGGTACCGCCCGAGGTCTATCAGGAGCTCGGCAAAGCCGAGGTTGATTACACTCAGGTACAGATGAACGAAGGCAAACTGACCGAGTTGTTGGTGACGCCCGATCACCGCCGCTACTGGATGGTCTGGGATGTTGCTGATTCCGGCGAGCTCGATACGCGTCTTCGCGGCTTTCCGCTGTACGATTACTTTGACTACACTGTTCATGAAGTGATGGATATGGTCGAAGCATCTAAGGTCGGGATGACAGATCCTGCGCTTGATTAGCCTGGGTTCAATAGCCCACAAAAGACAGGCAAGACAAAAGTTAGGGGGCAGCAATGAAAAATATTCTGGTAGGCGTCGATTTCTCAGATTTGTCAGCACCGCTGGTAACGCTGGCAACTTCCGTGGCGCAGGCTCACGGCGCTGCTATCCATTTGCTGCATGTGGCCGATCCTGACCCCGACTTTGTCGGTTATGACACCGGGCCTCAGGCAACCCGTGATGCAGTCGCCGAGAAACATCGCGAACATCATCGTTCTTTGCAGCTGCTGGCCGATGAATTGCGGGCGAAGAACATTGCTGCGGATGCGTTGCTTGTACAGGGACCGACCATCGAAAAGATCGTTGGTGAGGCAGAGCGTCTTGGTGCCGACCTGATCATGCTGGGCGCGCACAACAAAGGTCTGGTCTCGCGGGTTCTGCTTGGCAGCGTCAGCGAGGGCGTGCTGCATGCGGCCAGGATTCCGGTGCTGATACTGCCGGTAAAAGACTGACCGCTGTTTGATATACAATCCCCTGCCCTGAACTACTTATGCACGGCGGAGCCACGTCTGCCGTATTGAATTGATATGTCTGAACAACCAATTATGTGGGTCGGCCGTCAGCCCGGCCAGAAGAAGAAAGCTCCGGATCCGGAGACCGATGAAGTGCTTGCATCTGAGCTGCGCAGTCTCGCTGAAACCGCCGGTCTGAAAGTCGATGATTTTCTCGTCGCACACGGCAACTTCGGCAGTTGGCTGATGAAGCTGACCGGCGCGAACGGCAACGAACGCCTGATTTGGGACGGCAAGAACAAAGAATTGCGCTACGAAACCGAGATCCACACGGCGAACTGGGAAACCTGTGCCAGCGGAAATCCGGAGAGTACCGAAAGGGATGCCCTCATTGCCTGTGCCAAAACCCTGTTGGTTGCAGCCGAGGATGCCTGAAGCCGGCGTTCGCGTTACAATTGCAGCACAGCAAAGCCGTTCTGAGTTTTTTTGCAGGCGGCGCAACAACAACTACATAAAATAACTAAAGAAAAAACGGCGGGATTGGCGGATGAGTAAACGTTTTCTACAGGCGACCTATAAAGCGGCTTTGTGTGCAGGTCTGGCGGCATTAGCGGTCAGCGGCTGTGCGCAGATGAATGCCGACAAGGTCGCACCTGAACTTGAAGCGAAGATTGAAGAGAGTTCGGACAAATACCTCCGTTGTGTCGAAGCTTATGCCAAGAAGTACGGGCCGGTAGCCGAGTCGGCAACGATTGTTGCTGAGGGCGCTAACTCCGAGTGCTATTACTTGCTTGAAGATGTTCGCGATGCGATGACTGAGCTGGCAGCCACCCGGTACATGTCCAAGTCGTATCAGGAGAAATTGGTTAAAGAGAAAATTGACGATCTCGAAGAACGTGCCCGTCGCAAAACCATCGACATGGTGGTCAAGTCGAAACTCGGCGAGTTTTAATCAGCTTTACAACGTTCAAAAAAGCCGGCGTTAGCCGGCTTTTTTGTGCCTCATGTTTTAGTCCGCGGTAATCGTGTCTGCCGCATCCGCACCGGATGGCGGATGTTTTCGGTTAAGCACCATAGGCTGTTCGCTGTTGCGCAAGTCGTTGAGTTTGCGGTTTACCAGCGCATTGCTGACGGCAACCGGATCCTGCAACACCGTATGGCACGGGGGTTTGCGGCGTAGTTTGTGCCATTCACCGGTCTCAATCACCTGTTCCAGATAGCTGAGATTCCGCTCTATGCATTCCATATAGGGATTGCGGCCATCAAACAGGTGTTCGAGCAGATGATATACGCCACCGAAGGTGTTGTTGAGGCGGTCAGAGGCGATGTTGCTGTAAAAGTCCGGCGTTTGGCGCAACAGGTCTTCACCTGACTGATAGTAGACCTGCAGTTGCTCGTCTTCTTCGCTGATGGCGATGCCGGCCAGTACAAACTCGAGATACAGGCGATCGCGGCATTTTTCCAGATAACAACGGTCCGCCATTTGTACCAGCAGGTCGGCGCTGCCGATCATATGACCAAGCAGATAGTCGCCGGGGTCGTCGAGCTCGATATCACCGAGGTCTTTCTCATAGCCGGTGAAGTGCACCAGCTCTTCGGCAGTTTTCAGATGCTCGCCGAGACCGATATGCGGCAGATAGCGACGCAGGAACAAGGCGCTGCGGCCGATATGCCAAAGCGTATGCTCGGCGCCGTTGTAAGTCGGGTCACCATTCTCCGACCGCAGATAACCTGAGTCATGAAACAGCGCGACGATCATCGCGACGGAGGCTTTCTCGGGTCCGAGCTGCAATTGTTCCGGAACGCTGCGATTGTGGGCGGCGAGCAGCCGTGCCATGCACAGCACCATATCCAGGCTGTGTTGAATATCGTGATAGACGGTGTCGCAGCCTTCGAAGCCGGGCATCTTGCCACGGAACAGGCGGTCGAAATCGTAGAAGGCCAGCCAGACCTGATCGAAGCTGGCGTCTGGCCAGGTTTCTTCAAACAGATCACGGACAGCACGGCGCACGGCCTCTACCGAGGCGACGCAGACCGTGTTGGTTACATCGTATTCGGCCCGGCGATCCTGTGGTTCGAATCGTGTCACGGACACTCGGCTGTACTCATCAAAAGGCATAGAAGACGGGAGCTGCCCTTATGTTTCCAATGTCGGGCTATTCTAAACCGTCTTTGCAGGTATTGGTCTACATGCGGGCTGCGAAAGCCGCTGATTGCTGCAAAAGCCGGTTACTTTGTGACCAGCCAGACCGGTGCGTGATCAGACGGACGTTCGAGTGCGCGGGGCTCTTTGTCGATGCCGGCGCTCTCCGCAGAGTCAGACAGTGCTTGAGATGTAAGGATCAGGTCAATGCGCAGTCCGCGGTTGCGGCGAAATCCGCCCATGCGGTAATCCCACCAACTGAAGCTCTCGTCGGGTTGGTCGAACAGCCGGAAGCTGTCGCTCAGACCAAGTGACATAAGACGGTTAAGTGCGTCCCGTTCGGGCTCGCTGCACAAAATTTTACCGGCCCAGGATTCCGGGTCGTGCACATCACGATCTTCCGGCGCGATATTGAAGTCACCGAACACGGCCAGTTTTTCGTGCTGTTTTGCTTCCTGTTCCAGCCAGTTATACAGCGCGTCAAACCAGCTGAGTTTGTATTCGTACTTCTCGGAACCCACAGCCTGCCCGTTCGGGCAGTAAAGATTAACGATGCGCGTGTCGCCATAGGTTGCGGCGATAACGCGCCGCTGCGGGTCGTCGAAATCAGGGATGTCGGTGACGACATCGGTGCCTTGGGTTTTCGCCAGCAGTGCGACGCCATTGTAGGTTTTCTGACCGTTTACCAATGCCTGATAGCCTGCTTCGGCATAGGCGTCATGAGGAAAGTCTTCGGTAGGCAGCTTCAGTTCCTGCAGACCCAGAACATCCGGCGTTTCCGAGCGCAGCCAGTCAATGACATGTTCCTGACGAACCCGAACGGAGTTAACGTTCCAGCTGGCAATTTTCACAGATCTGTCTCTCTTAAGTGTTCAGTAGTGTTCAGTTGCGGTTGGGCGCGCCTGAAGCGTCTTTAGTTGGAAATCCCGGACTGGGCTAATAAGGCATCTACCGCAGGCGGGCGCCCCATAAAGTGCTCAAAGGCCTTGGCAATATTGCGGCTGCCTCCGATTTCCAGGATGTCGTTGCGGAAACGCTCCGCTGTTGCTGTGTCGAGCGGCCCATTAGTCTGGAATGCCGAAAAGGCATCAGCGGCCAGTACTTCTGCCCATTTGTAACTGTAGTAACCCGCAGCGTAGCCGCCCGAAAAGATATGCGCGAAGCCGTGAGCTGTGCGGTTGTAGTCCGGTGCCTGAATAACCGCAACTTCATCGCGGGCACGGCGCATGGCATCCAGCGGCGCATTCTGCGGGCGCTCGCCGTACTCTGAATGCAGATACCAGTCGAACAGTCCGAACTCGAGTTGCCGGACCATCTGCATGCCTGCCTGAAATACCCGCGATGCTTCCAGTTTGTTCAGAAGTTCATCAGGCAGTGGCTCACCGGTTTCGACATGCGATGAAAGCGCACGCACTACATCCGGGTTCCACGCAAAGTTCTCCATAAACTGACTGGGCAGTTCGACCGCATCCCACGGCACCCCGTTGATACCGGAAATGCTCGGATAGTCGATGCGGGTCAGCAGGTGGTGCAGTGTGTGTCCGAACTCATGGAACAGCGTGACGATATCGTCATGTGTCAGCAATGCGTCGTTGCCGTTTAGCGGCGCAGCAAAGTTGCAGACGAGATGGGCAACAGGCAGCTGCAGTTGTGCATCAATATTCTTGCGGACAAGGCATTCGTCCATCCATGCGCCGGCGCGTTTGTTTTTGCGGGCGTATATGTCGCAGTAAACGCTGCCGACTTCTTCCCCGTCTCTGCTGCGGATACGGAAATAACGGACATCCGGATTCCAGATGTCGACGCTGTCATCTGCCACGACAGTAATGCCATAGAGGTTTTCAGTCAGTTCGAAGAGGCCCGCCAGCACTCGCTCCAGCGGGAAGTAGGGGCGCAGCTCTTCATCGGAAATTGAATAGCGTTCCAGCCGCAGTTTTTCCGAGTAGTAGCCGACATCCCAGGGCTGTAAAGGCTTCCCGGCAAACTGCTCGAGTTCTGCCAGCTCTTTCTTTGCCGCCGGTTTTGAGACCACTGCCAGATCTCGCAGGAAGCCGGTCACTTCTTCGACGCTGCCGGCCATGCGCGTGGCAAGAGCGTAGTCTGCGTAGTTCTTGTAGCCGACCACCTGAGCAAGCTCATGACGCAGCTCAAGAATGCGCTCCATAGGCTCGGTGTTGTCGAATTTGCTGCCATTCGGACCGGTATCCGAGGCTCTGGTCGTCCACGCTTCGTAAAAGGTTTCTCTGAGAGTCGCATCGTCGGCATAGGTCAGCATCGCGACATAGGTTGGTTGGTCGAGTCCGAACACCCAGCCGTCGCGTTGCTCGGCCTTGGCAGCCTGAGCTGCCGTTTCGATAACGTTATCCGGCAGTCCGCTTAAGCGCCCCTCATCATCAATGTGATAGCTCCACGCAGTCATTGAATCAAGGAGGTTCTGTTCGAAGCGCGCCTGCAGTTGCGCCATTTCTTCGCGAATCTCACGGTAACGGGCCTGCTTGTCTGCAGGCAGATCGATGCCGCCCAGGTGAAACTCAAGTAAGGCGTGTTGCAGCAGGCTGCTTTCAGGCGTTTCTGCACCACCGCTTTGTTCGCTAACCTGATCGGCGACCTGCTTGTACAGTTCATACAGGCGGCGGTCCTGAGCGACCTCCGAGTGATAGCGGGCCAGCAGCGGCAGGCAATTGTTGTAGACCTCGCGCAGTTCACTGCTATTGGCGACGCTGTTCAGATGACTGACGGGGCTCCAGGTACGGTGCAGGCGGTCACTCATTTGTTCAATTGGCAGGATCGCGCTGGTGAAGCTTGTCCCGTCGTTAGCCTGCTGCTCACTTAACAACGCATCGAGTGCCTTTCTGTTCTCGTCGAGAACAGAATGCACGGCCGGTTCTACATGCTCCGGCTTGATGGCACTGAATTCCGGAAGTTCTTGGTTGTTAAGTAGCGGGTTATTCATTGGGGCTTTCAGGTCAACTTTCGAGATGTAACGCTGCCAGCCCGACCGGAAAGTCCGGCCGGGTTTCCGGTGGATCAACCGATAGCAAGGCGTTACCCGGGAAGCCGTTGATGCTAACACGAGCAGCAGCCTCTGCGGGTGCGGGGCAGCCGATATTTTTGCGGTGATGGCGTAGAATGCTCGTTCTGATTTTCAGCCGAATCCACTAAGCACGAGTATGAGAGCATGAGCAAACTGGACTATTTGGTAATCGGTGGCGGCAGCGGCGGACTCGCCTCTGCTCAGCGCGCTGCTGAATACGGTGCCAACGTGGCGGTCGTCGAAGGCGGCCCACTGGGCGGCACCTGTGTGAATGTAGGCTGCGTGCCCAAGAAAGTTATGTGGACCGCTGCTCATATGGCACATGCTTTCCGCTATGCCGGCGACTACGGCTTCGATGCTGAGGTGCGTGGTCACGACTGGGGCGCACTGAAGCGACGCCGCGATGCTTACATTGAACGCCTGAATGGCATCTACGCCCGCAATCTCAGCAATAAACATATCGAGCATATCGATGGCTGGGCTTCGTTTGTTGATGCCAATACGGTGCAGGTCGGTGACCGCACAATTGAAGCGGAGCGCATTCTTATTGCCACCGGCGGTCAGCCGATGGTGCCGGATATTCCGGGTGCGGAGCTGGGAATTACCTCTGACGGTTTCTTCGAACTGGAAGAAGTCCCCCGTCACGTTGCAGTGGTTGGCAGTGGCTATATTGCTGTCGAGCTGGCCGGCGTATTGCAGAGTCTGGGGGCACAGGTGGACCTGTTTGTGCGTAGGCAGTCGCTGTTGCGCGCATTTGACGGGATGTTGCAGGAAGCGGTGATCGAAGGTTTACAGCATGCGGGTGTGAACATCCGCTTCGGCTGCACGCCGACGGCGGTTGAACAGTCGGACGACAAACTTGTGCTGCACACCACCGGAGAGCAGCAACACGATCAATTCGACAGCGTGTTGTGGGCGATCGGCCGCTCGCCGAATGTTGAGGGGCTCGGGCTCGAGAATACCGGCGTCGAGCAGGATGAGCGGGGTTTTATTCCGACCGATAAGTTTCAGAAGACCAATGTCGACAATATCTTCGCTGTCGGTGATGTCACTGGTCGCGATGCTCTGACGCCTGTGGCGATTGCTGCCGGCCGGCGGCTCAGCGATCGTCTCTACAACGGTATGACCGATCGTCATCTGGAATATCACACCATTCCTACCGTTGTTTTCACCCATCCGCCGGTAGGTACCGTCGGAATCACTGAAGCCGAGGCGCGTGAACAGTATGGCGATGCAGTGAAGGTGTATACCTCGCGCTTCACGCCAATGTTTTACGGCCTATCCGAAGACAAAGGTTTTGCGACGATGAAGCTCATTTGTGTCGGAGACGAAGAGAAGATTGTGGGTGCCCATACCTACGGTGACGGTTCCGATGAAATGATGCAGGGCTTCGGTGTCGCCATCCGCATGGGTGCCACCAAGAAAGACTTCGACGACACCGTGGCCATTCATCCGACCAGTGCGGAAGAATTCGTCACGATGCGTTAACGCGAACTAGTCTTCGGGCGGCGGCAACAACTGCCCGGGTTGTTCCAGTGCATCCAGCCGCTCGCGACGGATCATCGCCCGCTCTTCCAGATAATCGAGTGCGTCTTTGTCGAGCCCGCTGACGGGTTCGAACTGTGCATTCATTTCCAGAGTCAGATCATTCTCCGGTGTGTACTGCGGCCATTCCGGCAGCCCCGGTCCGTTCGGGTTGCCGGTTTTGGCAAAGTTCAGCCAGTATGCCTGCAGCGTGTTGCCCCACTTCAGGTCTTCATCACTTGCCGGAGTATCTGCAATGATTTTGGGGCGCTGATACTCGGGATGTTCTTCAATCTGCCCGAACAACCATGGCATTTCCTGACCGTGCGGCGCACCCGGTACCTCACCGCGGGCGGCGGTTGGTATGTAGGTAACGCGGAACTGCCACGCCGGTGATGAGACGGTGCTCATCTGTCGTGCCAAATGGCGTGTGGACAGGAGGAACAGACCTTCCGCGTACCAGCGGTCGGACACACCAACACGGGTCCACTGATCATCAAAAGGAGCGAGGTCGTCATCGTCCATGCCCGCAAGGAATGCACCGGCCATAAACCAGCGGCCGATGAACGGGATAGGATCAATCGCGCTTTGTTCCCAGCTGTTGGCACCGCCGATGTACGGCACGTCGTGCTGCTCGCCGTCTTCGAACACCTGCACCAGATCTTTGGTCACCACCTTGCCGTCAACGAACGGATTAAACGGCACCATCAGTTCTTTCTGGTAGGCGATGATGTCCTGCCAGCTCACCGCACGCAGTGCAGCTGCAACTTCTTCGTCACTGCCGCTGATGTTGAAGCGGCGGGCGAACAGTTCGCCTACCTGTTCACCTGAATAGCCGATGATGCCGCGGGGAAAACTCTCGGTCATGTGCGGATCGCGGTCGAGCAGCACGCCGCTGCCCTGTGCGATCGCCTTGTGGAACAGACCTTCGGATTGCGGTGTCGTCATCAGATAGTTCACCGAGACACCACCGGCCGAATGTCCGTAAATCGTGACGTTATCGGGATCACCGCCGAATTGGGCGATGTTTCTTTGCACCCAGTCGAGCGCGGCGATCTGGTCCATTGTGCCGTAGTTCATCAGCGGTTCGTCGGCCTGCAGTCGGCTGAGCGCCGGATGGGCGAAGCGGCCGAGGTAACCAAGGCGGTAGTTGATGAATACAGCGACCACGCCTTTGGAGGCGAGGTCAGAGCCGTCATACAACGGCATCACGTTCGAACCGTAGTACATGTTGCCGCCGTGGATGTAGAACATGACAGGCAGTGGTTCGTCGCCGGCATCAGCCGGTGCCCAGATGTTGATAGTCAGGCAGTCTTCGTCCAGTCCTGCCTCGCGCATCGGATCGGTGGCCCAGTCGGGGTAGCCGCCAAACGGCTGTGGACACGGATGACCGTACGAGGTTTTGTCCCGGACTCCTTCCCAGGGCTCTACCGGCTGCGGTGGCCGCCAGCGCAGTTCACCTTCGGGAGCGGCGGCATAGCGCACGCCGAGGAAACGCATGATGCCTTTTTCTTCTGTGCCTTCGATGATGCCGGCATCTGTGGTGATTTGCGGGCCGCCAACTGCTGTTGCGGTCGCACTGATCAGAAGCGCAGCAACGAGGGCTTGCAGTGGTTTGCCAATCATTACTGACCGTTCCGTATTGCTTCAATAACCGGCGCGGTTTCAGGGCGCACGCCACGCCAAAGGTTGAAGGCTGCAGCAGCCTGTTCGACCAGCATGCCGAGTCCGTCATGAGCTTCGGTGCAGCCCAGTTCTTTGACCCAGGCGACAAACGGCGTGTCCTGATCAGCGTAGGACAGGTCGTAGCAGAATGTGAATGCCCCGATGATGCCGTCAGGGAGCGGCGGCAGATCGCCCGCCAGACCTGCGGAGGTGGCGTGAATTACGATGTCGTAAGGCTGTTTGCCGAGCTCGTCATAGCCTGCGCCGAATATATTGCCGAGATGAGCAAAGTGTTTCTCGAGCGCCTTCGCTTTAGACACTGTGCGATTCGCGATAGTCAGCAGCTGCGGGTTGGTCGCCAGCAGATCGGGGATAATTCCACGGGTGGCGCCACCGGCGCCCAGAATCAGAATACGTGCGTCTTCCAGATCGGCGTTGAGGTTGTTCACCATATCGGTAACCAGTCCTTCGCCATCGGTGTTGTCGCCGAACAGCCCGCCGTCCTCCTGTACCGCAATGGTGTTTATGGCGCCGGCCAATGCCGCGCGTTCGCTTTGCGCGTCAACCAGTGCCGGAATCTGCTCTTTGTGCGGCAGCGTGATGTTCATGCCGCGTCCGCCGTCGCTGAAGAATGTCCTGACGTCGTTGTCCAGAGACTCCGGAGCTATATCCTGTGCCTCATACGTAAGGTCCTGAGATGTTTGAGCGGCAAACATCTTGTGAATCTGCGGCGACTTGCTGTGCGATATAGGGTGGCCGATTACAACGTAACGATCCGTCATGGCTCGTTCCTTATATTTTTGTGGCTTCTTCAGGGGCGCCACCATATTAATGCTTATTCCAGCGGTTTTGCATCGAAAGGGAGCGTGTGCCGCCTCGTGTTTTAAGGCAGAGTAGTTCCATGGCTAAGAAGTCGGAAAGAAAGTCGGATAAGTCAGCAAAGCGTTGCCCGTGGAGCGAAGGCGTCAGCGATGCCTACCTCGCCTATCACGACGATGAATGGGGCGTGCCCGTTTATGACGATGAAACCCAGTTCGAATTTCTGGTGCTGGAAAGCGCGCAGGCCGGTTTGAGCTGGTCCACCATCCTGCACCGCCGTGACGGCTACCGGAAAGCTTTCGCCAATTTCGATGTGCAGAAGGTGGCACGTTTCACCGAGAAACGCATAGAGAAGCTCATCACTGACAAGCGCATTATTCGTAATCAGCTGAAGATCCGTGCCACCGTTAATAATGCGCAGCGTTTTATTGAAGTGCAGGAAGAGTACGGTTCTTTCTGCGAGTACATCTGGGGTTTTGTCGATGGTAAGCCCATCGTCAACAAGTGGCGCACCCAGAAGCAGGTGCCGGCTACATCAGCCGTATCGGATGCCTTAAGCAAAGACATGAAGAAACGCGGTTTTAAGTTTGTCGGCAGCACCATTCTTTATGCACATCTGCAGGCCACCGGGTTGATCGATGATCACATCCAGTCCTGTTATCGCTATGGAGAGTGCAAAAAGCTGGCGCGCTAAAACCAGCGTACTCCGTGTCGGGTGTTTACGGCGCCGGCGGACGGGCATCGACGTCGATCAACGTAATGCCATATTTGCCGGGATCTGCCGGGTCGTCGGAATGCGAGATGCCGCCGAAATAGAGGTCTTCATCCAACCCTGACCATTCCACTGTGATATCGGCCTCGCTGCCGTAGGTTACGTTGACCGGGGCATTGGTGAGGCTCAGGTTGCCCACGTCATTGTTCCTGCCCAGGGTCCAGGTGTGCAGGCGGAAGTTGGTGCCGGCATCGGCATTCGCAGGATCTGTCTCAAAACCGTGTACATCGATCAGCCAGACACCCGGGGTGGCGGCAAAGTCGAGGGTGGCATTGGAACCCGGATCGCTGTTTTCACCGCGCGGGTCGACAAACAGACAGGTTTCCCCGATGAAGCTGCCGCAGTGGTAGACGTAGACATCAAGGTCGTCGTCATCGCCCTCGGTGAACTCGTTGTACAGTCGCACACGAAAGCGCAGCTGATCGGCAGGCACTTCAACGAAGAAGCGTGATACCCATGCCGGCGGTTCGTCTTCCAGTTCGTAGAAGTCGAAAGGATCGTTAGCAACATAGGCGCGGTTGCCGTTGTTGTTGCAGTTCTCCACACCGTCTGTGGTGTCAACGCCGGGAAGAACGCATGGCTTGTTAAGCCCGTGAATGCGGGGCTCGTACTCGCCGTCGAAACCAAACTGCACGTTAAACTCCGACGAACCGGCAATGCCGGTGCCAACGACTTCCTCTGTTGCACCCAGCGTTACAGGGCGCACAGCGAATGGGCTGCGCACCTCAACGCCGTTTGCGCTCCAGGTGTAGGAGCCGAATTTCCAGACATTGCGCTCGGCGGTTTGGTTGCTGAAGGTGATCTCGAATGTGTCTTCTTCGTCTGTATCCAGTGACAGGCTGGCGGGATTGATTTCAACATCGATGCCGTCCGGTGCATCGATGCTCACCGTATAGGTTCCGGAGTCGCCGCGGTTGATCACCCTGCGCTGTACGGTAGTAACCGACACCAGTTCACTGATGGCGACCGACGGCAGGTTCAGGTCATACGGTTCCGCACTGTAGGGAGGATCGGCTTCGGGATCGTTGAGCAGGTTGTCGCACTCGGGCGTGGTCAGACGCGGGTTGTCGGTACCGCACAGAAAAGCGTCGTAGTCATTCAGATCCGCCGGATAGACAAGGCCTGGTGTAGCTGAATCATTGGGTTCGATATGACCGGCGCCCATGTCGAACGGGTCGGCATCGTCTTCGCCGTTCGACTTCTTGATGTTCTGGCGTGCGCTGGTCATCAGCGCTGATTTTATTTCGGCAGGTGTCCAGTCGGGATTGGCCTGACGGAGCAGCGCCGCCACACCGGCCACGTGCGGTACGGACATTGAAGTGCCGCTGAGATACTGGAATTCTTCGCCGCGCTGCCCGTTGGCGACGTCCGGCGTTTGCCCGCCGAGAATGTTGACGCCCGGTGCAGTTACGTCCGGCTTAAGAATGTCGAGTGCTTCAAGGTTGGGGCCGGTTGAGGAGAAGCTCGCCATGTCATTGCCGTCGACATCGAATGCGATGAACAAGGTGCTGTCCATCGTAATGTCTATGGTTTGATCGTTTGCCAGCTCGTCGCGGAACAATGTGCCATCCGCCTGACCGATCATCATCGCCGGAATGGTTACAGCATCGCGGTTGCCGTCCATCACGAACGGCACGGATTCGTCGTTGTAGATCAGTGCCGCGACTGCGCCCGCATCACCGGCGTTGGCAATTTTAAGATCAAAGTTACAGCCGCCGCGCCGGATCAGTGCGATTTTGCCGTTCATCTCGGTGGCATTGATAAAGCTGCTGCAGCCGTCTTCGGTGCTGCCCACTTCGCCGTCCGGTGTCACGATGACACCGTCATCGGCAAGCAGCAGTTCCGCTTCAATCGGGCCTTCATCGCGCAGGGTCGGGGTGAATGAAGCTTCAAGTGCTATGTAGTCATCGGCAAGAGAGACCGGCAGGTTCACCTGAATTGCAGTGTCGTACTCGGTACCGCTGCGACTGGAGGCACCTACGGTAATCACCCAGGGCGCGGTGCCCGGCGAGTTGATTGAGCCGTTTTCCAGATCGCCTTCGTTACCCGATGCGGCCACGGTCAGGATGCCCTCGTGAGCTGCAGTCAGCAGTGCCAGGTCGTCAGGGTCATTGATGTCCGGGTCCAGATCACCAACCGAATAGTTGATGATGTCGACACCGTCAGCGACCGCATCCTCGACCGCGCTTTGCAGATCGGAGATAGCACAGCTGGCGCGCACTGCGCCGGGCCGCAGCCAGCAGGCTTTATAAACCGCTACACGTGCACGCGGCGCCATGCCACGCACGGTGCCCAGATTCTGGCCGCCGATATTGGCTGTTACTTCGTTGCCGGCAGCAATAGACGCGATGTGTGTGCCGTGTCCGTCTGCGTCGCGGGGTGAAATAAATTCGTTCGGGTCGGTGGTGTAAATCGCCTCGAAGCCTTCCCGGTAGAAACGGGCGCCGATCAACTTGTTATTGCATTGCTCGGTATCAAAACCCGTGCCGGTCTCGCACTCGCCATTCCATTGCTCAGGTGCGTCGCCGTAGGTGGGCGCCTCATACTTCTTCAGTATGCTCGCGCACAGCCATTGCCCGATAAAGTTCTCTTCCGCCCACGATGTGCCGCACAGGCCGCCGGGCTTGCCGGTGCCTTTGTCGGAAAAGCTCGGGTGGTCGATGGCAATACCACTGTCGATCACACCGATGATGACGTCTTCGCCGGTCAGACCCAGTGCCTGTGAGAGGCCGCTGTCGGCATCATTCAGACCCAGAAACTCAGGGCTGTCTATCGTTGATACGTAGCGCAGACGGTCTTCCCAGACGCCCGCAACGCCGCGCTTGTTACGCAGCTTCTCCGCCTGTAGTTCAGTCATCTTTACGGCGAAGCCGTTAAAGGTGTAGCGGTAGCGATGAACAGGTTTGTTACGAAGACCAAGGCGGGCCAGTACACGATCCTGCTGCCGCTCAAGCTGCTCTGTGTACAGTTGTACGTCGGGATCGAAAGCATTGAAACGCGGCTGAGCGGACACCGTGTCGGCCAGACTCCTTTTGTTCCCGGTGCGAAGGCTTTCTCTGCGACGGTGCCACGACATTGCCGGAGGCGTGTCGAGCTGAACGATGTACAGCTTTTCTTCCAACGCCGCAGATTGCGGTACGCCTTGACGCAGCTTGCCATTTACCGCACGCAGCTGTGTGTCGGCAGGAGCGGCAAGCACTGACCCGCTAAGCACTGCTGTCGCCAGCAAGGCCAGGATCGGGGTAAAGCGGGTTGTTGTGAGGAGATGATTCAAAATGTCGGTTCCGCCGCCCTGCTCATATGTGTTCGTGCACAGCGGTCATTGCATCCTTGCTCAGCCGCACCCTTTCGATTTGGGTTGCGACGAAATGTCCTGCAAATTCAGCAGGTTTCTTGCCGATTCGCCATATCTGGACTGCGCTTAACTTAACACAAACAGGGTGTTTATACCTGCGCCGGCGCTGTGCAGAACAGGCCTCAGATTGGTCTGTGCGGGTCGGGCGCCAGCGCGTATTGCGGTCAGGGTGCCGCTATCTGATAACAGTACCGTTACGGGCATCAATGATTTTTGACGGTCCCTGACCGGCGAAGGGTGTGCCGCTGACGACGGCATCGGCCACCGGTTTGGTCCAAAGTCTGGCGGCAATTGTATTGTCCGCCGGACGATGTCCGCTGCGGTTAGCGCTGGTGGAGACCAGTGCAGAGTCGCAGGCATTGCAGAGTGCCGCAGCAACCGGATGACTGCACAAACGCACGGCAACAGTATTGCGCCCGCCGGTAATCCAGTCGGGTGCGATAGGACTAGCCGTCATGATCCAGGTGGTCGGGGTATCGGTGTCCGACATCAGGTGCTGCAATTCTTCAGCGGATGGTGCTATCCATGGCAACAGCTGCGGCAGGTTGGCGCCGATCAGGATGACGCCATTGGCAGCGTTGCGGCCTTTGAAGTCGAGAATGCGCTGCACGGCTTCGAATTCGTGCGGCAAACAACCCAGCCCGAAGACACCTTCGGTGGGATAGCAAACCACACCGCCGGCAAGAGCGGCTTGTGCGGCTTTAATAATGTCGGCGCGAATCATGTGTGTGAGTTTATCGGCGAATCAGCTGCAGACAAAACAAAAACCCGCCACAGGGGCGGGTTTTCTGTTTTCATCCGGGTGTCTCTATGGCTTGCCACCGATGGAGCGAAAAGCATCTGCCAATATAGACCAGAGATGCAGCGAGCCCCCTGTTTGGTCTGCCCCGATGGAGCAAAAAGCATCCGCGAGGACAACCTGATGTTTAGCGAATCACCTGTTTGGTCTAACCCGATGAAGCGAAAAGCATCTGCAAAGAAACCCTGAGCTCTAGTGATTAACCTGTTTGGTCTGCCACTGAGGGAGCGAAAAGCATCCGCAAAACAACCGATCTAAGCCTTAATCAGCATCCTTGGCTTTTGCGGATGTTTTCTTTGCGGCCTTTTTCTTCGTTGCCTTCTTCTTCGTTACTTTCTTTTTAGCCGCCTTCTTTTTAGTAGCTTTCTTTTTAGTGGTCTTCTTAGCGGCTTTTTTCTTGGCTGCTTTCTTCTTCCGACCTTTCTTCTTCTTGAGCGGAGCCTTCTCCAGAGCCTCAATACACTCAGCAAGCGTCAGTTTCTTCGGATCTACATCTTTAGGAATCTTGGCATTCTTCTCTTTATTCGTGATGTACGGGCCATAACGGCCGTTCAGCACCTGAATGCCTTCATCTTCAAAGTCCTGAATGATGCGGTTCTTATCGAACTCTTTCTTGTCGGCAATGTACTTCAGCGCCACATCCAGCTCGATGGTGTACGGGTCTTCGCCCCGAATCGAGACGTTCTTGTCGTCGTACTTCACATACGGACCAAACGGACCGATAGCCGCCATAACCAGCTCACCCTGCGGGGTGTGCCCCAGTTCACGCGGCAGTTTGAACAGCTCCAGTGCATCTTCCAGCGTGATGGTGTCGAGCTTCTGGCCCGGACGCAGACCGGCAAACTTCGGCTTGTCTTCGTCTTCTTTGGTACCGATCTGGGCGTAGGGCCCGAAGCGACCATAACGCACGCTGACCGGTTTGCCGCTTTTCGGATCGTCACCAAGAGTGCGTGCCTGCACGACATCTTCACGGGTAACGTTTTCATCAACGTGTTTGACGGTGTCGATGAACGGGAACCAGAACTCTTCGAGCACCGGCACATACTTCTGTTCGTCGCGGGAGATCGCATCGAGAATGTCTTCGAGCTGTGCGGTGTATTCGTAGTCGACGTAGTGCTCAAAATGATTAGTAAGGAAACGGGCAACGATGCGGCCGAGGTCGGTCGGCACGAAACGTTTGCCGTCTTTCTCGACGTACTCTTTGTTTTGCAGCGTCGAAATAATGTTGGCGTAGGTGGATGGCCGACCGATGCCGTATTCCTCCAGCGCCTTAACGAGGCTGGCTTCCGAGTAACGCGGCGGTGGTTCAGTGAAGTGCTGGTTGGCAGCGACATCGTTCAGCGTCAGTTTCTGACCTTCTTCGACCGGAGGCAGCGACTTGTCAGCTTCCTCATCCTTAACGTCGTCAGTGCCTTCCTGATAAACGGCGATAAAGCCGGGCTCCACCAGCGTAGAACCGTTGGCACGGAATACGCCCTGGTCCGGTCCGTTGGCGGGGATCATGTTGATGGCCACGGTGTCGAACTTCGCCGGCACCATCTGACAGGCTACGGTGCGCTTCCAGATCAGCGTATAGAGTTTGTACTGGTCTCCGTCGAGGTACTTCTTCATGTCCTCCGGCGTACGGTGAATACCGGTCGGGCGGATACCTTCATGCGCTTCCTGTGCGTTCTTCGATTTTGACTTGTAAACGTTCGCTTCAGCCGGCAGGTTTTCTTTGCCGTAGCGGCTTTCGATCAGGCTGCGAATCTCGTTCAGCGCTTCGCCGGCTAGTGCGACTGAGTCGGTACGCATGTAAGTGATCAGACCTACACTGCCTTCATCCGTCTCAATACCTTCGTAAAGCTTCTGTGCCGTCATCATTGTGCGGCGGGCGTTGAAGCCCAGCTTGCGTGAGGCTTCCTGCTGCAGGGTTGAGGTGTGGAACGGCGGTGCCGGATTACGCTTACGTTGTTTCTTGTCTACGGATTTAACCAGCAGGGTGCCATCGGCGGCGGCAAGCAGTGCATCGCGGGCGCCGTGCGCAGAGGTCTCGTTTTCAAAGCTGAACTGTTCGACCTTGGTGCCGTCAAACTCAACCAGACGGCCTGCCAGACCGGCACCGTCGGCACTGATATCGGCCTCGATGCTCCAGTATTCACGCGGGTTAAATGCCTCAATCTCTTCTTCGCGCTCGACAATCATGCGCAGCGCCGGGCTTTGTACGCGACCGGCAGACAGGCCTGAGCCGCCAACTTTGCGCCACAACAGCGGTGATACATTGAAGCCGAACAGATAGTCCAGAGCGCGGCGGGCCAGCTGTGCTTCGATCAGTTCTTCAGAGAGTGTGCGCGGACTTGCGATGGCATCCTGAATGGCGCTTTTGGTGATTTCGTTGAAGACAATGCGATGCACTGTTTTGTCATCAAGCAAACCTTTGTCGCGCAGGATTTCATAAAGGTGCCAGGAGATAGCTTCACCTTCGCGGTCCTGGTCAGTTGCGAGATAGAGGGTGTCGGCTTTCTTCAGCGCCCTGACAATGGCGTTAACGTGTTTCTCGTTGCGCTCGATGAGTTCGTAGTGCATTGCGAACTCTTTGTCGGGGTCTACGGCACCGTCTTTCCTCCGCAGATCGCGGATGTGGCCATACGAGGCCAGCACTTTGTAGTCCTTGCCGAGGTACTTCTCGATAGTCTTGGACTTTGCCGGTGACTCTACGATTACCAGATTGCTACTCATATATATATGCGCCTAATTCTTCTGAGGTGCTTGTGTTCCATACGTTTCAGGTCTGACACCAAAAAAACCGGTTTTTCTTAGCCCGAAAACGCGAAAACCGCGACAGTGTCGCGGCTCAGGTTATACCAAATAGTTTTCTGAAGAGGAAAACTCAGTGCACAGCCCCTTCATTATCATCGAAGACAAGGTCTTCCATGCGGGCAAATGCCGCTTCTTCACCGGGTTGGCTGAATAACACCATCAGCACGACCCATTTCACCTGTTCCACATCAATATCCGGCGAATCCAGCGCCATGACTCGGTCGATTACGACCTCGCGCTGCATCGCTGTAAGAATGCCGACCTGCTCGAGATAAATAACGTAGCCACGACAGCTCGCATCGAGGCGTGACATTTCGTGTGCACTGAACAAGCGGGTAGAACGGTTAAGCGGTTGGTTGGCAAACGGACGTTCGTCGACGTCGGTGAGCTCTTCGAGCCAGTCGAGAGCGCGGTCGACCTGCATCTCCGCAAAGCCTGCGTGGAGCAACTGCTCTCTTAATACCATTTGATCGGGTTCTGGTTCCTGTTCGGAAAAATTCTCAAACAGGTACATAAGCACATCAAGTACTGTTTCGCCCATGAATTTTCAGCCCTGCTTCCCGCCGTGTGATCTTTTTAGTCGCTGGTAGCGACCGCCGGACAAGGATTCCACCTCGTTTTCCAGCTCCATGATGAGGAGCATGGAGGAAAGTTCAGCTGCGGTCAATCCGGTTCGTTCAGACAGCGTGTCGATGGTCACCGGACCCCAGCCCATAGCCGACATAAGTTCATAATGTGCAGGATCATCTGCGGATGATTCATAAGTTTCTGTTTTGTTTTCCGTTTCGCCCGCCGCAAAGCTCTCCTGTAACTCGAGCGAGTCGAGCATTCCGCGGGCGATCGATGCCAGTTCTTCAACAATATGCCCGGCTGTTTCGACCAGTTTGGCACCGTCACGAATGAGCTTATGACAACCTTTGCTCTGGGGGCTGTGGATAGAGCCCGGTATGGCAAACACCTCACGACCCTGTTCCGTTGCGTACCGTGCTGTAATCAATGCGCCGCTGCTGCGGCCGGCTTCCACCACCAGCGTGCCAAGAGTCAGGGCGCTGATCACGCGGTTGCGACGGGGGAAGTGATTCTTTTGCGGCGGCGTGCCCGGCGGGAACTCGCTGACCAAGGCACCGTTTTGGATGATCTTCTCAGCCAGTTCGCGGTTGCGCCGGGGGTAAACGATATCCAGTCCGGTGCCGCATACGGCAATGGTTTGTCCGCCGGCCTTAAGTGCGGCTGTGTGAGCAGCGGTATCGATGCCGTCTGCCAGACCGCTGGTGATCGTAAGACCCGCTTGCGCCAGATGAGCGCTAAACATTGCGGCTGTTTCCAGCCCACCGGCTGTAGCGTTGCGGCTCCCTACAATGGCGATCTGGGGTAGCGATAGCACCGCCGGGTCTCCCGCCACAAACAATGCAAAGGGTGCGCCGTGCACCGCTGACAGCAGTGGAGGGTAGTCGTGATGATCCGCTGCCAGCAAATGATGATTGCTGTGTTCGAGCCAGCGATTGCCCGCAGCAAGCATGTCGGCGTCAGGGTTCTTTATTGCCGCTGCCGATGCTTCGCTGAGCCCTGCGTTGCGCAAGGTAGCCTGAGACTGGGCGCAAATGTTTGCGGCATCGCCAAACTTGGCCTGCAGCACTGCGAAGGCTTGCGAGCCGAGCCCCGGGGCAAGGCTGAGTGCGAGCAGTGCCTCCTGTTGGCTAACGTTGCTCATTGCTGACTCTTTTTGCCCGGAATCCTTTTGCGCCGGCTCGTTGTGTGCGTAGTTTGTTCAAGATGGTTCCAACGTTGCTGTATCGGCGGGTTCAACGCAACACATGCAGCTTGCCAGAGTGTGATCTCTCAAAAAACGTTTGACCAAAAAAATACCCGGACAAGAGTCCGGGTATTTTGTCAGCGTCTTTGTGACAGGCTGCTACGGATTTTTCACCCGGTCGAGAATTCTGATCTCGCTGGTGGCATCCATGATCAGCGCGTAGCTGGTGTTTTCTTCCGGCTTCAGAATCATTAGAAGACCAATGTTCTCATCAGGCAAGGTGACTTTCTGGCTGTCCTGTGCGGATTTGGCAAAGCGGTCTTTGGCTACCGCACCTTTTTGCCACACTGACAGCACATGGCCTTCTTCCATGCCGTGGTTCAAGCCGAGATTTACAATGACCATCTGATACTGACCGATGCGGGACACGCCGTCTTTCACAGCGAGAATCTGACCGTTTACTTCCTGCTCGGGACCGCGCGGGTAGAAGTTCAGAGGCGGCTTGCGGTCGTACTTGATTACCTTGTCGCCGGCTTTGGCTTCGCGGGTAGTGTCGTTCAACATCATGTTGGACACTTCGCCGGCCGTTTGAATTGTGCCCTCGCCTACGTATACGACTTCATGACCGAGATACTTGTTGCTGTTCGGGTCACGCAGCTCCTGGCCAAGGCGGATGACGCGGTAGCTGTCACCTTCCTGCGGCGCTTCAAGTTTGCGAACGTAAACTTCGTCACCGGCACCTGCAACCATGCCGTCGCGCATAGCGACGATGTGCGGGAACTTGTCGAACTCACGTTTATCAACAACGCCGGCACGGCTTAAGAATGCGGCAATGCGGTCAAACGGAATAGTCGGAATCGGGCTGGACTGCTGAGTGATGCGTGCCTCTGGTGTCCATTTCTCGGTACCGTCGCCACGTTGCAACCGCAGTTGCGGTTTGCCGTCTACCCAAACCAGTTCCAGAACGTCACCCGGATAAATCAGATGCGGGTTTTCGACCTGCGGATTGACGTACCAGATTTCAGGCCATAACCACGGGTCACGCAGAAACATCGCCGAGATATCCCAAAGGGTGTCGCCTTTGACGACGGTATAGCGTTCTGGATGGTCGGGGTTCAGCGCAAGGCGGTCTCCCGAGTCACTGCGACTCTCGCCGGCAGCTTGTCCTGCCGTGACCACAGTGATCGAGCCTGCGTAGGCAGAACTCAGCATCACAGGCGCAAATATTACGGGCGCCAGGGCAGCAGCGATCAGCAGCGGTTTTGAACATATTTTCATGAGTACGTCATCCGTTAGGTCAATTCCATCATGTGCGGCAACTCCGCACTGCTATAATTCTGCCCAAGCAGCGCCTTGGAAACTGTGACGCAGTGCCATAACGCCACATAATCCAGCCGCCGTGCAATAACTCGCGAAATCGTGTATATCCCTTGATATATCATAAATTTAGCCCTATTTAATAGTGTTGTGCGCTAATTTATGCAGGAATCGTTATGGCTTTATTGACAATTCTTGAGTACCCGAACCCCCGGCTCCGGATTAAGGCAAAACCGGTGGAAGCCGTCGATGCGGGGCTCAAAACCCTGATCGACGACATGTTCGAGACAATGTATGCCGCCCCGGGCATCGGGCTGGCAGCAACACAGGTGGATGTGCATCAGCGTCTTCTTGTGCTTGACGTCAGCGAAGATCAGAGCGAGCCGATTTGCCTGATCAATCCGGAGATTGTTGAAAGCGACGGCTCGGCCTTCGGTGATGAAGGCTGTTTGTCAGTGCCGGGTATTTACGAAGGTGTTGAGCGCGCCGACTACATCAAAATTAAGGCGCTGGATAAAAACGGTGAGCCGTTCGAACTTGAAGCGACCGGATTGTTGTCCGTTTGCATTCAACACGAGATGGACCACCTCGAAGGCAAGCTATTCGTTGATTATCTTTCTGAAATGAAGCGGCTGCGCCTGAAGAAAAAACTCGCCAAAGCACAGAAACAGGCGCGCAGCGCTTAATCCGCTCGGCACGAAATCAAAAACAATAAAAGCAAACAATTATGCGCATCATTTACGCCGGCTCACCCGATTTTGCTGTGCCTGCATTGCAGGCGCTGATTGATTCCGATCACGACGTAGTGGCGGTACTCACGCAGCCGGATCGTCCGGCGGGCCGTGGCCGCAAACTTACGCCGCCGCCGGTTAAGGTGCTGGCGGAGCAGCATGCGTTGCCGGTGTTGCAGCCACTGACACTTAAAGATGAAACCGTCCAGCAGCAACTGAAAGAACTGCAGCCGGACTGCATGGTTGTGGTGGCCTACGGACTTTTACTGCCGCCTGCGGTGCTGGAAATGCCCTGTTACGGCTGCGTCAATCTCCACGCTTCATTGCTGCCAAAACATCGCGGCGCTGCACCGGTGCAGGCTGCGATCCTGAGTGGTGAACTACACACCGGCGTGTGCCTGATGCAAATGGCTGAGGGCCTGGATACCGGCGACGTATTGCTGCGCGCGGTAACCGACATCGGCAGTTACGAAACCACGGGTGAGCTGACCGAACGACTGGCGGATATGAACGGCGATGTGCTGCTCGATGGTTTACGGAAGATGGCGGCCGGTGAGTTGGTGCCGGAACCCCAGGATGAAGCGGCGGCGACCTACGCCGGCAAGATCAAAAAGGCTGACGCGACGATCGACTGGACGAAGCCTGCCGGCGAATTGCTCCGTGAAGTCAGGGCCTATAACCCGTGGCCGGTGTCTCAGACGCAACTTCTCGGGGAGCAGTTACGGGTCTGGAAAGCCCATGCCGAAGACACGCTGATCGATCAGGGTGAGCCGGGAGAAATTATCGAACTGAGCCCGACGGGTTTGGTCGTGCAAACCGGGCAAGGTGTGCTGGTTTTGCAGGAAGTGCAGCAACCGGGCAAGCAGCGAATGCCTGCCGATCGCCTCCCTGATGCAGCTATGCTGGCGGGCACGGTGCTCGGTATATGAGTCGCAATGCCGGGGCGAAAAGTCGCGCCGAAGCAGCCCGCCGGGTGCATGCCGTGGTGGCCGATGGTGTTTCTCTCGAACAATTGCCGGTAGCCGATGATTTTTCTGCTGCTGATGCTTCTCTGGTTAAAGCGCTGACCTTCGGCACTCTGCGTCATCACCTGCACCACCGGGCTTTGTTGAAGCTGCTGCTCAGCAAGCCGCTGAAGAAGAAAGACCGCATTCTTGAGTCGTTGCTGTCAGTCGGTCTGTTTCAGTTACTCGAGTCCGACCGGCCGGACTACGCAGTTGTTTCCGCGACGGTGGACGCCACCAAGATACTGGGTCGCCCCCAGGCGCGCGGTTTGGTGAATGCGGTTCTGCGGCGTTTTCTGAGAGAGCGGGATGAGCTGTTGGCGCAGGTGCGCGACAGTAACGCGGCCAAGTATGCGCTACCTGATTGGATGCTTGATGCCATGAAGAAGGACTGGCCCGATTCGTGGGAGCGCATCGTTGTTGCCGGCAACAAACAGGCACCGATGTGGTTAAGGGTAAATCAGCAACAGGTTAGTGCCGGAGAATATGCATCTGTTTTGCAGAAGGCGGAAATCGGCGTAACTCAGTTGTCCGGATTTGAATCCGGACTGCGATTGGAGTTGCCACTATCCGTTGGCGATCTGCCGGACTTCCGGGCCGGTCATGTGGCCGTTCAGGATGGGGCTGCGCAACTGGCCGCTCAGTTGCTGGATGCGCAGAATGGTGACCGGGTGCTCGATGCCTGTGCGGCGCCAGGCGGTAAAACCTGTCACATCCTCGAGCGCACACCCGGAGTAGCTTCTTTAACCGCACTGGATAGTTCTGCCGCCCGTCTCTGTCGCGTGACTGACAACCTTGAACGGCTGCAGCTCAATTCTGAAAAAGTACAGGTGGTCTGCGGTGACGCTGCGACTACGGGCGGTTGGTGGGACGGTGAACTTTACGACCGGATACTGCTTGATGCCCCCTGCTCGGCTACCGGTGTTATTCGCCGCCATCCTGACATTCGCCATTTGCGTCGCTCCGGAGATATTCCCGCATTGCAGAGCTTGCAGCTGCGCATTCTTGCCAATCTTTGGCATACCCTGAAACCCGGCGGAACACTGCTTTACGCGACGTGTTCGGTGCTAAAAGCGGAAAATAGCGACGTGATCGGTGATTTTATCGACACGAATGCCGATGTTGAGTTGCTGGCCGACGCCGTCTCCGAGGCTATGCCTGATGCGGTTTCTGCCGAACGTGACCATTTCGGCGTACGCTTGTTGCCCGGAGGCGACAGCGATACCGATGGCTTTTATTATGCTTTAATGCGTAAAGCGCCGGATTAGCGGGGGCTGGCGGCGTTTTGGCGCCGTTTGCCGGTTCGGCATTAAGGCGTTGCGGCTAAACAACAAGGGCCCTGAAACACGGGCACAGGATAAGGCTGTGGTGAAAACGATACGGCAGGGCATGTTGTCCGGCATCAGAATGGTTCTGATGCCAGCAATGATGTCTGTGCTGCTGTTGCTGCCAGCCGTGTTGTCCGCGAATGACGGTTTGTTCGAGGTGCGTTCTGCATCCACCCGTCTGAACAACGGCGTCTACTACCTCAACGCGACCATTGATTATCAGTTGTCGTCTCAGGCTATTGAAGCTGTGGATAACGGCGTGCCGCTGACCTTCGATTTGGAAATTGAAATCAGCCGCAGTCGCCGCTGGTGGTTTGATCCGGAAATCGCCCAACTCAAACAAAGTTTCGAATTGCGTTACAACGCATTGTCGCGTCGTTACGTTGTTCTGAACGTCAACAGCGGCGAGCAGAAATCGTATTCAACGTTGTACGCCGCCCTTGCCGACATGGGGCGTCTGGTTGATGTGTTGGTTGTTGATACGGCGCTGATCGAGAGCGGCGTTTCACATTACGTTCGTCTTCGGGCAGTTCTTGATCAGCAACGTTTGCCGGGAGCGCTTCAGATGCTGGCCTTCTGGAGCGACGGTTACAGACTGGAAAGTGAGTGGTACTCATGGACGCTAAACGACTAAGGCGCAGAGCAAATACTGCGCTGGTCTTACTGGCGCTGGTGTTCGGTCTCACAGCAATTTTCCTGCTCGGCCAGAGCACGCAGAACTCGGACGAGTTCGGCCGGCTGCAGGGTGCCATCTTGCTCGCCAACCTGATCTGCGCCATCGTGCTGATGCTGCTGATCATCGGCAATATGTTCCGGCTCTTTAAAGAGCTGAGGCACAAAGAGTCGGGCGCCCGCCTTAAAGGCCGCATGGTGCTGGCGTTTATCGGCCTTGGCATTGCGCCGATGGTGCTGGTGTACCTGTTCGCGGCGCAGTTCATTAACCGCGGTATCGAAACCTGGTTTGACGTTGAAGTGGAGCGTGGTCTGGGCGACGCGCTGGAGCTGAGTCGCACCGCTCTCGATCAGAATCTGCGGGAGGAGCTGGCACGTACCTATCGCATCGCCGAATTCCTGCCCGCGCCAAACGACCCCGAGTTGTTTCCTGTGCTCGCAGAGTTGCGACGCGAAACAGAAGCAATCGAGCTAACGGTATTTGGTGAGCATCACAGAATTTTCGCGCACACGGCTTCGACCGCGGATGTTGCGATGCCCGAGTTCCCTGACAAGGACATGCTGCGACAACTGGCGGCCGAGGGCAGCGTGGTGCGCCTTGAGCCTGTCGGCGAAGGCGGTTATCAGGTTCGTACTCTGGTTGCTCTGCCTGCGATGCGCGCAGGATTCCGGGTACACATGTTGCAGGGGCGTTTCCCGGTTGGCGAGCAGCTCGGTCCGCTTGCCGATTCTGTGCAGCAAACCTTCACCCGTTACAGTGAACTGTCTTACTTGCGTGACCCGCTGAAGCAGAGTCTGGTACTCACGTTGTCGCTGGTGCTGCTGGTGTCGCTGCTGACGGCGGTTTACGGAGCCTTCTTCTTTGCCCGTCGCTTGGTATCGCCACTGGAAAGTCTGGTGAGAGGCACCAAGGCCGTAGCTGAAGGCGATCTGGATACCCGCCTGCCCGAAACCACGCGTGACGAGATCGGCTTCCTCGTTGATTCGTTCAACGACATGATCGTGCGCCTCAGTGTGGCGCGTGCCGAGACGCGTCGCAGTGAGCAATTGGTTGAAGCGGAGCGCTCGAACCTGAAGGCAATTCTGGCCGGTATTTCCACCGGCGTGGTTGCACTGAACCCGGACCTGACCCTGCGCTTTGCCAACGATGCCGCTGGCCGGATTCTCGATACCGATTTCAGCAACCTCACAGGCCGCACCCTTGATGAGGCGGCCGCCGACAAGCCGTTGCTGAAGCAGTTCGCCGAGGCGATCAGCGAGCCGCTCAGCGAAAGATGCGCAGTGCTGCGCGAGCAGATCGTGCTCAGTAATGATCAGGGCCGTCGCGTACTCATTTGCTCGAGTGCTGCACTTCAGGGCGGTGAAACCGACGAAAGCGGCGTAGTACTGGTCTTCGATGACGCGACTGCCCTGCTGCAGGCCCAGCGCGATGCCGCCTGGGGCGAGGTGGCACGACGTCTGGCGCACGAAATTAAGAATCCGCTGACACCGATTCAGTTATCGGCCGAACGGATCAGGCGCAAGTTTCTTGATGCCGAGTCAGGCGAGAAAGCGCATCTGCTCGACCGGGCGACGCATACGATCGTCCAGCAGGTTGAGGCAATGCGGGACATGGTGAATGCATTCAGCGAGTACGCACGGGCTCCGCAGGTCAATCTCTCGAAGGTAGAGATCAACCAGTTGATTGTGCAAGTCGCCGATCTGTACCCGTCGTTGCCGGACCAGCCGAAGCTGGTGCTGAAGCTCGATGACAATCTGGGCGCAATCGATGCCGACGGTATTCGCATGCGTCAGATTCTGCACAACGTTATTCGCAATGCATTTGAGGCATTGGATGGCCGCAGTGATGGTGTGGTCGAGATCGTGACGCACTTTGTACCCGGTGAGCATGGCGGGCAGGCGGAAATTCTGGTGGGCGATAACGGCCCCGGCTTTGCGGAAGAAGACCGGGAGCGTTTGTTTGAACCCTATATGACAACAAAGAAAAAGGGCACAGGGCTTGGTCTGGCGATTGTCAGACGTCTGATCGAAGAGCATGGCGGTGAGGTCAGCGTGTCGGCGTACACCAACGACACCGGCGCCTGCGTACGAATTCTATTGCCGGTAGAGAACAGTAAAGAACGACCGGCGGCGGCAGCTGAAACACCGCTGCCGCGGGAGCGGGCGGGGTAAGGGGCGCGTTGCGCCACAAGCCCTGCCCAATGGGGAAGTAACATGGCTAATGCAAATATATTGGTAGTGGACGACGAGTCGGATATCCGTTCGTTGATCATGGAAATCCTGACCGACGAAGGTTATTCGGTTGAGGTTGCGGCCGACGGCGGCGAAGCCCGGGACAGCTACGCGAGCAGCACGCCGGACATGGTATTGCTCGACATCTGGATGCCCGATGTTGACGGGATAACGTTGTTGAAAGAGTGGTCCGAGGGAGACGGTCATCATTGTCCCGTTGTCATCATGTCCGGACACGGAACCGTTGATACGGCAATTGAGGCTACGCGTCTCGGCGCGGTCGACTACATTGAAAAACCTTTGTCGCTGTCAAAACTGTTGCGCTCTGTTGATGCAGCGCTGACCTCATCGGGCGGCGCGACCAGCGAACCGGTCGTCGGGCGACGCTATGCGCTGCTGGAACCTATCGGGAAGAGCGAGGCGATGCAGACATTGCGCGAGCAATGTCAGGTGCTCGCCGGGCATAAAGCGCCATTGCTGATTAGTGGTGAAGCCGGCACCGGCCGTGAGTCCTGTGCCCGCTACATCAATAGTCTGGCGGCTGGTCCGGACAAGAAAGCATTGCAGGTGCTGGCTGGCTCCGTGCTGACTGCAGAGGCCGGCATCAAAGTTTTAAGTGACGCGATCGGGGCGGTTGATAATGGCTGTCTCATCATTACCGAACTGCAGGACATGCATCCCGATGCACAGCGTTTTTTGCAGGGAATTGTCCGGCAGGGTTACGTAGCACGTACCCACGGCGATTCGCCGTTGCCTCTAAGCTGCCGGGTCATCGCGACGATCGATAACGAAGCTCTGGCTGCAGGGACTGTCGATGCACAGTTGCTGGAGGCAGTCGGTGCGTTGAAGTTGCGCCTGCCGCCTTTACGCGATTACCGGGAAGATGTGCCCGAGTTGCTGCGCCACTATGTTGATGAGCTCGGGGAGACCGAGGGCTTGCCATTCCGCCATTTCAGCGTGGCCGCACAGAACCGGCTACGCAACTATCCGTGGCCGGGTAACGTGCGCGAGTTGCGCCGGCTGGTTCGTGAGCTGCTGATCGCCGGTGGTGACGAAGAGATTGCACTGACTGAAATTGAAGCTGCACTTGATGCCTCAGCGCCTGTCGGTGGCACACTGGTGAAGTCGGACATGCTCGCATTGTCCCTGCGCGAAGCCCGTGAAATGTTTGAGCGCGAGTATCTGCTGCGTCAGCTGCAGTTGTGCGGCGGCAAGGTCGGCAAGCTGGCTGAGCGTGTGGGTATGGAGCGCACCCATCTGTATAGAAAACTGCGTTCGCTGGATATCGACTTTCGTCAGGTCGGCTCCGAAGACTAAAAAGAACCGTCTGAAAGCCTTGCGCTAATTGTGCACGTACTGCCGGAGTGCTTCCGGCAAAGTGGTCACATCTGCCTGTGGCAGCTCCGGGTATGGGTGGGAGTTGTAGGTGTTCCAGAACAGGGTTGTCTGGCCGCTTAGCAAATCATCGCGGTCATCGGCGACCAATGCAGCCAACGCTTTACCGGTGTAGGTGGTTTCAAGCGCAATTCCTTCTGTTTTCTCCAGCAGCTCTACCGCGGCTTTGCCTGCCGTAGTCGCTTCGCCGTAACCCTCGCCGAACTGCGAGTCGGTATGCGTGATATTGGCCAAAGGGTCTGCAGGCACAGTAATGTCCGGGCAGAGCGCGTGCAGTAGTGAGGCAGTTTCATCGAACAGCCTGACGTGAGCCTCCTGCCCGCTTAGAAATGCCGGTGTCACCTGAACAGCTATGACCTGACAGTCCAGGTCTGCCAGTTGCAGGCCGAGGCTCAGCCCTGTGGCGCTGCCGGTTGTGCCGCATGCTATGTAAATGTGCTGAGGTTCGGGCATGTCGCCATTGGCGATCTGTTCTTTAAGCTCAAAGGCGGCATTAACAAAGCCTATGGCACCAACAGCGGACGAGCCGCCGAACGGGATGCGATAGGTCTTTCTGCCCAGCGCTGCCACTTCTGTTTCGACATCTTCAGCGGTCTGCATGATCTCGCGGTAACCATCGGCCGTAACGAGGTGGGTGCCCAGATGCTGGTGATAGGCCAGCGTTTTCTGAATCTTCGGGTTGTCCGGTTGAGGGCTGACAACCACATGAGGAATGAGTCCGAGTTGCTTAGCGAAAATAGCAGTCGCTAACGCATGGTTGGAGCCCGCGGCGCCGAAGGTTATGACGTCGTTGTAGTCCTGCTCCAGCGCATCACCCAGCAGAAACTCCAGCTTGCGAATTTTGTTGCCGCCGTATGGAGTGCCGGTCAGATTGTCCTGTTTGATCCATAGGTCACCGTAATTGCCGGTCGCAGCAAAGTGTTTGAGCGGCTTTAACGGCGTGGGCAGTTCTGCGAACGTGTATACCGGCAGTGTGTCGGCCAGCGCGGGGAATGCTTCAAACAGGGCGCGCCTCATTATTGCCCACCTGATTTTCTGCTGAGCTTGCCGTCCTCACTGATGAGCAGTTGCCCGTCAGGAAAGTCGGCTTTGCTAAGTTCGCGGATCATACGTGCCGCTTTGTGATTGCTGTCGGCTGCCGGACCGCCCGGACGGAACTGCCGGAACGAGTGAATTCGTCCGTCAAGAAAATAGCCGTCGCCACGCAGACGGGTAACCAGCAACGGCGCGTACCCTTTTTCTCCGGCAACGCTGATGCCGTAATAGGTGGCAAAGTTGCCCAGACTGTAGGCAATCAGGCGGTCGTTATACAGCTCCATCGCCCTGGGAATATGCGGACCATGACCGATCACCAGGTCGGCGCCGGCATCAATCGCAGCCCGGGCAAATGCGACTACATCACCGCGGCGCTCACCGTAGGCGTACTCCATGCCGAAGCCCAGTCGCTCAACACCTTCGCTGCCTTCGGCGCCACCGTGAAACGACACAATAAGAATGTCATGTTCGTCGGCCAGTTCTGCAATGACGGGCAGATGCTGTTCGAAGTCAATTAAGTCCCACGAGCCACGGGTCGGTGAGAAAGCAATCATTGCGTAGCGCAAGCCGTTGTGCCTCCAGCTTGCTGTTTCACCCTCTCTGCCGGAATGTCTGATGCCGGCACGACTCAGAGCCCGCATAGACGAATCGCGACCCTCTTCCCCGAAGTCCAGCGCATGATTGTTGGCAAGACTCATCACGTCAAAGCCCGCAGTGGCGAGTAACTTTGCATACCGCGGCGGGCTGCGGAACAGGTAGCAGGCTTTCGGGTTTTTGCATTTCTTTTCAGGCTCACCGCCATCGAGCAGTACACCTTCAAGATTGCCGAAAGCAACGTCGGCCGACTTGAGCAACGGGCTGACGTTTTTCAGGTATCCCGCGGCATCATCATCGGCCAGCCGGTTTTCGGGATAGTCGGTGCCAAGCATGATGTCGCCGACGGCGGCGATGCTAACTTCTTTGTCGAGGTTTCTGTTGCGAAAGAATGATTGCTTTGCGGGTTCTGCTTCTGCAGGAGACGCTGTGTCCGACACCGGAACGGATGCGGCAGTCGGGGCTTCAGCGTTTGTGGTTTGGGAGACCGGCGCACATCCACCGAGCAGACCGGCACCGAGCAGACCGGCACCGAGCAGACCGGCACCTATAAGAACAGTGCCGTTAAGAAGCAGCTGAGCCAGCTGCTTAATTATCTACACGGATAATCATCGCCTGAATATCCGCCTCAATCAGCTGGGCCCGCGTCCGGTTCAGTTCGTCCAGATCGTTCACCGGACCGATGCGAACACGGTGATAATTACGACTGTCGACGCTGACTTTCTGGATGTGTGCGGGCAAGCCCATCAGCGCGAGATTGGCTTTCAGCCGTTCTGCATCGCCTGAGCTTGAGAAGGAGCCGACTTGCAGTATGTATGAGCCCGGTGCCTGAATTTCGGTTTCCGGTTGGTTTCTGCGTACCTCAAAGTCTTCTTCCGGAATGATGACTTCATTGTTCGGCAGGTCATCGTAGAAAGTGAACTCGACGCCCTTCTTCTTTTCCGCCTTCTTTGCGGACTGCCGGGGTTCGCTTTTGCGTTCCGGTAAAGCTTCACTGGCCTTTTTCACCACTGCGGATGCACCGCCACGGTCCTGAATGTAAATGGCTGCTGCAATGCTTAGCCCGATCGCCAGACCGGTAAACAGCCAGACCCAGCCGGGAGTTTGTTGTTTCTTCTTTTTGCGTCCGGCTTTGCGGGCCGTTTTGCGTTTGCCGGCCAATTACATCTCCTCCGGAGCGCTGACACCGAGCAGGTCCAGGCCATTACGCATGACCTGAGCAGTCATCTGCGCGAGGAACAGGCGCGCATTGCGCAGCTCGTCCTCTTCATCAAGGAAACGGCAGGCGTTGTACCAGGCGTGGAATTCCTGAGCGACCTCTTTGAGGTAATGCACGATGTGCTGCGGCGCTTTCTGTCGGGCAGCGAGTTCCACCATCTCGGGGAACTGACTGAGACGTGTCATCAGCGCCGCCTCCTGCTCAGCTTCAAGCAAGCTGAGGTTTGCCACCCCGGACTCTTCCGAATAGCTCAGACCCTTGGCTTCCAGTTCACGCATGACGCTGCAGATGCGCGCGTGAGCATACTGCAGGTAGTACACGGGGTTTTCATTGGAGCTGGATTTGGCGAGATCCAGATCGAAATCGAGATGCTGTTCGTTAGAACGCATCACGAAGAACAAGCGGGCAGCATCGTTGCCTACTTCGTTACGCAGATCACGCAGCGTGATGAACTCACCGGAACGGGTCGACATCTGTGCCTTCTCGCCACCGCGGTAGAGCACGACGAACTGCACCAGATCCACTTCAAGTTTGTCGGCGGGCTGTTGCATCGCTTCCATGCCGGCGCGCACTCTGGGCACGTAACCGTGATGGTCAGAGCCCCAGATGTCGATCAGCTTATCGAAGCCGCGGTTGCATTTGTTCAGGTGGTAAGCGATGTCGGAAGCAAAGTAGGTGGTGCGACCGTTGTCACGCACAACAACCCGGTCTTTCTCATCACCGTAGTCAGTGGCTCTGAACCAGATTGCTCCGCCCTTCTCATAGGTGACGTTGTTGTCGGCGAGAACCTTCAGTGCTTCAGCGACGTCGCCGCTGTCGGTCAGGCTGCGTTCCGAAAACCATTCGTCGAACTGCACCCCGAACTCGCCCAGATCATCACGGATGTCGCCGAGAATGTTATCCAGCGCGGCCTGCAGCACACTGCGAAAGGTGTCTTCGCCGAGAATCTGTGCAGCTTTATCAATCAGCGCATCCAGATACTGGTCGGCGTTGCCATCCGGACCATCAGCAGGCAGACCTTCAAACAGTCCGTCCGGCAGCTCGGCCAAAGCGGGCTGTTGTGTTGCCAGTTCCTTTGCGATGTCTTTGACGTACTGACCTCTGTAGCCGCCTGTCGGGAAGCCTATGTCGTGACCGGTCTGTTCCAGCAGGCGGATCCAGGTGCTCAGCGCGAGGATGTCCATCTGCCTGCCGGCATCGTTCACATAGTATTCCTGATGCACGTCATAGCCTGCTGCTTTCAGCAGGTTGGCAACACAGGCACCGAAAGCCGCATGACGACCATGGCCGACATGCAGCGGACCGGTCGGGTTAGCCGATACGTATTCGAGAATGACACGTTTGCCATTGCCGGCATCGCTCTTGCCATAGTTGCCGGCATTGTCACGGATGCTGAGCAGTTCGGCATGAAAGGCCGCTGCACTCAAATGAAAGTTAATGAAGCCCGGGCCGGCAATCTCAACCTTCTCGATCAGCTCATTACCCTGCAAGCCTTCAACCAGTTCAACGGCAATGTCGCGAGGTGCTTTGCGCAGCGGTTTTGCCAGTTGCATGGCGATGTTGCTGGCGAAGTGGCCGTGCGCAGGATCACGCGTGCGCTCGACAGCAATACTGACAGTGTCCGGGATATCCCAGTCGGCGATGGCGTTGGAGATCAGGGTTTCGACTAACGATTTCATGGTTATTGCGATTATTCGATTATTTATTCGGGCTTCGGCGCAGTCCGGACCCGCGACAGAGTGTTCTGCCCGGGTGCCGTGTCAGGCCAAGTCAGTAAGGGGGCGATTCTAGCGCAGCGCGCGGCTGTACGGCAGTTTCCGACGGCTTTTTCGCTCCTTTTGTTGGGATGCCTCGTGCAATCGTCAAAATAGCTCGACCGGATCGACATCAATCGACCAGCGGGCCTTGGCGGCGCGTTTGTCTGCAGCCAGCGACAGGCGCAGGGATGAGAGCAATGCCTGAAGTTCGCGGCGACCGCTAGCTTGAATCAGTAGTTGGCCACGCCAGCGTCCGGCCCTGCGCTCCATCGGTGCTGTGGCTGGTCCGAGCACACTGACCTCATTGTTGGCCCCGGCGCGGTTGTTGATCTGATCCGCATAGCTGCGGGCCAGATCGAGCACGCTGAACAGCTCATTGCGGTTGGCGCTTTCCGCGCGTAGCAGAGCGATGTGTGAAAAGGGCGGCCAGCCGGCTGCTTGGCGTTCCTCCAGTGCCTGGTTGGCAAAGCCTTCGTAGCCGGACTGAATGAGTGTTTGCAGCAGCGGGTGCTCGGGATAGCCTGTTTGGATCCAGACTTCACCACGACGTTCGGCGCGGCCTGCCCTGCCCGCTACCTGAATGAAGTTTTGTGCCATACGTTCGGCTGACCTGAAGTCTGTGCCGAACAGACCCTGATCCGCATCAATTACAGCTACCAGCGTTACGTCGGGGAAATCATGCCCTTTGGTAAGCATCTGCGTGCCGAGCAGAATACGTGCGCGGCCTTCCCGAATGGCGTCGAGGCGCTCTTCAAGCGCTCCCTTGCGTCTGGTTGTATCGCGGTCGAGCCGCACCAGAGCGTGTTGCGGGAACAACCCGGTCAGACGTTGTTCGATACGTTCGGTGCCAAGCCCGACAGGAATCAGGTCACTGCCGCATTCGCTGCACTCTGTCGGCTGCCGGCATTCATGCCCGCAGTGATGACAAACAAGTTTGTTGCTGTGCTGATGTACGACCATGCGCGCATCGCAGCGTCCGCATTCAACCGAGGCACCACAGCCGCTGCAGAAAAGTACCGGGGCGTAGCCGCGCCGGTTCAGGTAAATCAGTACCTGACTGTCTGCTTCGAGATGACGTTTGATGACCTGCACCAGTGCGGGACTTAAGCCATCGTCCGCCGGCGTGCTGCGCAGGTCGATCAGATTGACTGATGGTGGTTCGGCACCGCCAGCCCGTTCCGGCAGGCTCAGGTGTTGGTAGCGGCCGGCAGTCACATTCGCCAGCGACTCGAATGACGGAGTGGCCGAGCCTAAGACAACGGGTATGTCGAGCTTTTGTGCGCGCAGCAACGCAAGGTCTCTGGCGGAGTAGCGAAAGCCTTCCTGCTGTTTGAAAGAGGCATCGTGTTCTTCATCGATGATGATCATGCCGGGCGTTTGCATGGGGGTGAAGATGGCTGACCGGGTGCCGATAAGCACCGGTATGTCGCCGTTCTTCACGCCTAGCCAGGTGTGTGTTCGCTCCGTGTCATTGAGCCCTGAGTGCAGTACGCCAACCGGCACCGGCAGGCGCTCGCGAAAGCGCGCTACCAGCTGCGGTGTCAGTCCTATCTCGGGCACCAGCACCAGGCACTGGCGCCTGGCCTCGAGTTGCTGCCCGATCAGGTTTAGATAGACCTCGGTTTTGCCGCTACCGGTTATGCCTTCCAGCAGCCAGGCCGCAAAGCCGGTTGCATTAATGCTGTCGACAGCGTTCTGCTGAGCATCGTTAAGGTCAGGTGCCTTGCTGTTGCCGGCATCCGGAGACGCTTTAAGAGGTTCGGTCTTAATTTGTTCGCGGCTGATGAGGTTTTTGGTTATCAGTTCGCGCACAGCGGGTTGCCAGCGCGGATGCACATCGTCCAGTTGAGTTGAGTTCAAACCGCCTGCATCACTGCCGATGGCATCTAATACCGCCAGTTGCACCGGAGCCCGCTTTAAAGCGCCTGTCTCTATTGCTTCACGACCTTGTGGAGTAATCAGCCAGCGGACTTCGTGAGAACCGTCGGCAGGTTTTCCTTTCCGCAACGGGCCCGGCAGGGCTGCTGCAAACACGTCACCCGGCGGGTGCTGGTAATAGGCAGCAGACCAGTTCAGCAGATCAACCAGTTCCGGTTCCAGAACCGGCTGGCTATCCAGTATTTCCGTGGCGGGTTTCAGCCGCCCGGGCTCAATATCCGATTGAGTACTGATGGCGGTAATGACGCCGACACGCTGGCTCCGGCCGAAGGGCACGCGCACCCGCTGACCCGGTTGCGGAGTGTCTTCGCAGTCCGGGGGCGGCAGGTAATCGAACAATTCGTGCAGCGGCGCTTTCAGTGCGACTTTCAAAATCAAAGCCTTGGCGCTGCCCGCCTCAGTTTGATCGGGGTTCAGTTGATGTGGCTCAGCAACAGACATTATGTAAGCTATTCCGACAGAAGCAGAGTTGTCCACAAGACTTGTGGATAAGTATGTGGATTAGTGCTTTGTGAATGTCTCCTGACCGCATGGCTGTAACATATCTGTTAAATTGGTTAAAAAATGACCGAAGTCTCTTTGTTATTATTTATCAGTAAGTTGTGACGCTTTTGTAATCATACTGCAGCGCAAACGCGTATAATTTATTGGTGCATTACGCAGAATGTGTATAACTGGACTCTGTCCAACAGGTGCGGCGTCGAAATTCCGTCATTTGCACCAAAGTGGTGCGCACTTTTCTGCCCCGTTTGGCCGTCTTTTCCCCGTTTTCGCGACGCCTGTCCGGCGCCTTTACAAAGCTCTCCGCGAACTTTTATCCCTGTTTATGCAGGGGCGTCAACGGATGCGGCCGTGTTGCGTTGTAACTCCTGTAAACCGAACTAACCGGCGTTGCCCTGCTTCATTTGCCTGGTGCACCGCCAGTGTATGCTAGGAGCAACCAAGGTGTCTTTGAATACCGCAGTTTTTTCTGAGGTTCAGCAAGTACCGGAAAAGGAGACCGTTCTGGAAACCCGACAGGCAATGGACGCGTTTCTTGCCGGTATCGAAAAACGAGCCTTTCAGATGGCCAGGCTGGCTATCGGGGATCCTGATGAGGCGTTGGATCTCGTGCAGGATGCGATGATCAAGCTAGTGCGTTCGTACGCCAACCGACCGGCTGACGAGTGGCAGCCTTTGTTCTTCCGGATACTGAAGAACCGGATTATTGATCACCAGCGTCGCGGCAATGTGCGGCGGCGGGTGATGGTCTGGTTTGGCGGTAAAGCGGAAGATGACGATTATCTCGATCCTGTTGCCCGGGCACCCGGACCGGCAACTGAAGAGCCGGACCGGCAGGTCAGCAATACTGAATCAATGGCCGCTCTTGAGCGGGCGGTTAAAACTCTACCGGAACGGCAGCAACAAGCCTTCCTGCTGCGAACTGTGCAGGAACTGGACGTTAAAGAGACGGCTAAAATCATGGGGTGCTCGGAAGGCAGTGTAAAAACACACCTGTCCCGGGCGCTCGCGAAACTGCGTGAAGAACTGGAAGCTTGCCGATGAGCGACGAGAGCAAAAATATCAATAGTGAAATCACTGACCCCGCCGACGAGGAGTTGCTGCAGCGCTTGGGTTCGCAGTTGCGTGAACAGCGTGAGCATCTTGATGCGCCCACATTGTCGAAGCTCAATCAGGCCCGTCAGAGAGCGCTGGAAGAGCTGGACGGTAAGACCTCCCGCAGCTGGTTTGGCAGTGCGCTGCTGCCCGTCGGGGTGGCTGCTGCATTGATGTTGGCGGTGGCCGGTGTGGCGCCGTTGGTATTCGAAGCAGGTTTGCAGTCTGATGGTCAGCCGGCCGCGACTCAGGCTGGAGTTGAAGCAACGGAGCCCGCCGCGGATATTCCCGATCTCGACATGATGTTTGCCGACGAAAGTCTCGAGCTGATGGAAGAGATCGACTTCTATCTGTGGCTAGAGGACGAGCAGTCAACAGCTGACCAGCGTTACAGCGACAAAATACTGGGTTAGTTCCTTAGCTTGTGTGCGATTTTCGTCACTGCGACCGAATGGTAAGGTAAGCAACATGAAACGGTTTTCGATAGCGCCGGTTATTGCCTTGCTAGTGCTGATGGCGGCGCCTGTTTTTGCTGAAGACGCTGTTCCTAACGGCGGCGTTGCCTGGTCAGATCTGAGCGCCGACCAGCAGAAAGCCCTGGGCGGCATGCAGCAGAACTGGAACAATCTTGATCCCGGGCGGCAGCGTCAATTGGCCCGCGGCGCACAGCGCTGGTCTTCGATGACGCCTGAAGAACGTGAGCAAACGCGCAGCCGCTTCCGCCGCTGGCAAAATCTCGATAATGAAGAACGTCAGCAACTGAAGCAGGGCTTTCAGCGTTATCAAAACCTGTCGCCGGAGCAACAACAAAGAGCCCGCCAGAATTTTCAGCGATTCCGGGATCTTCCCCCGGAAGCTCAGGAGCGTGCCCGCGACCGTTGGCAGAACATGTCGCCGGAGGAGCGCGATCAATTCCGCCAGCAACGCAAAGAACGCATGGAGCGTCGCCAGCAGAACGGTGGCGGCCGTCGTGACCAGAGTCGTGACCAGAGCCGTGATCAGGGCCGACGCGAAGGTGGCACCCGTCCCGAGCGTCGTCCGCAACAGTAGTTCGGGGCTTCGTTCGCCTGTAGCAGTTGTTCGCCGCTAACCTTTCCCAGCTTCCACTTTTTTCGATCGAATCGGCAAGCTTCGTTCACCATGTTCAATCAGCGCTGAAGGTTGATTTTCAACTCCGGTGCTGTAATGGTTAGGCAAGTCAGCAGCTTAGGCTGCTTTCGACCGGCTGGAGCGGGTGATGCACGACGACCATTACATCCTCAGCATGAGTCAGCAGGTGCTGCGCACCGATGCGGCGGGTATGCCGCTTGAGTGGATCGACTACAGGGATGCAGCGCGACTCTACTATACCGGGCAGGTAGCCTACGCCTGCGGCCAGCCTCTGTACCAAATTCATGGTGGCATTTCCGCTGCTACCGGTGAGCGTTCCGTCATCGAGGTTAACTCGATCATTGCGACGGTGGGTCATACCACCAACTATGCGGCGCGTCGCGATAGCTATGTGCCGCCGGTAAACAACAAAACCCTGTTCCGGCGCGATGCCAATCTTTGTATGTACTGCGCGGTGCGATTCCCGGAGAAGGAGCTAACGCGGGATCATATCCGCCCTGTCAGTCAGGGCGGCGAAGATGTCTGGTCGAACGTGGTGGCTGCATGTCGTCGCTGCAACAATCATAAAGGTGGCCGCACCCCGGAGCAGGCGGGAATGGAGTTAGTGGCCGTGCCCTTTATTCCAACCTACGCCGAGTACATCTATCTGAAAGGTAAGCGGGTGCTTGCCGACCAAATGGAGTTCCTGCTGGCGCACTTCCCCCGCACCAGCCCTCTGCATAAACGTCTCAAAGGAAATCTTGAGGTGAGCTATCGCGGCACTGACCGGACTTCGGTCAAAACCTGACCGGATTTTGTCCGGTCACAACAGTTCCTCTCATATCGTATCTTGTCGCATCCTGTCAGGTAGTGCCCTGTGATGTAGCATAGACCGGATGATCTATGCGATTGATGCAAGTGTTTACGTTTTCCGCGCCTGGTTTTCGATTCCCGATTCCATGATCGATGCGGAGCGTAATCCTGTGAATGCCCTATACGGGTTTACGCGGTTCCTTGGCGACTTTCTTGAGCAGTCCCGTCCGGACTACGTTGCCGTCGCTTTCGATCAGAGTCTGAGCAGTTGCTTTCGCAACGAGATCTATCCCGAGTACAAGGCGAACCGTGACCCGGCGCCGCCGGAACTGAAACAACAGTTTGCCCGCTGTCAGCAGATAGCCAGCGCTTTCGGACTCGCTGACTTTGGTGAAGACCGCTTCGAAGCGGACGATTTGATCGGCACTGTTACAACCCGTATGCGTGCCGAAGGCATGCCGGCGACAATCCTGACGCGGGATAAGGATATGGCGCAGCTGCTTACCGAGGGCGATACGCTGTGGGACTTTGCCGGCAACCGCCGCATCGGTTACAGGGACGTGCGCTCAACCTACGGCGTTGAGCCGGAACAGATGGTCGATTTTCTGGCGCTTGCCGGTGACAGTGTCGACAACATTCCGGGCGTTCGTGGTGTCGGACCGAAAACTGCGACAGCACTGCTCGAACACTTCGGTTCACTTGATGCGATCTACGAGAACCTTGATGAAGTAGCTTCATTGTCGTTTCGTGGCGCGAAAACCATGGGCAAAAAGCTGGCGGACAATCAGGAAGATGCGCTGCTGTCGAGGCAGCTCACGCAGATTCACTGCGATGTGCCGGTGAATACCAGTCGCAATCTGTTGCAAAGACAGAAACCTGATCTGGGTTTGCTGAACCATCTTTATGATGAAGCCGGTTTTGGCAGTTCGTTACGCAAGCAGGCGGAACGTATCGCCGATCATTTTCCTGACAGGATTTAGTATTTACAGGTCCGGCGTTTGTTCCCGGCGCCGGGCGGTTAACAACAAGACAACAAGACAACAAGAAAGACGAGCGACAAAGATGAGCGATAAAGATATTGAATCGATACTCCACGAAGAGCGGTCATTTGAGCCGCCGGCAGAGTTTGCGGCCCGTGCCCGGGTAACGACCGACATTCTTGAAGCCCGCCATGCCAAGGCAGGTGAAGATAACGAAGCCTACTGGGGCGATCTCGCACGGGACATGCTGACCTGGGACGAGCCCTGGACGCAGGTGCTCGACGACAGTCAGGCGCCTAACTACAAGTGGTTCACAGGCGGGCTGCTCAATGTTTCGGCTAACTGTCTCGACGTGCATCTGGCTGAACGGGGTGACAAGACCGCAATCATCTTTGAGGGCGAGCAAGGTGATGTTCGCCGCCTCAGCTACAAAGAATTGACAGCGGAGGTCTGCCGTTTTGCAAATGCTCTGAAGGCCCAGGGTATAGAGAGCGGCGACCGGGTCGTGATCTACATGCCGATGGTGCCTGAAGCCGTAATTGCGATGCAGGCCTGTGCGCGCATCGGTGCGATTCACTCTGTTGTGTTTGGTGGCTTTTCGGCGGTGGCATTGCGTGACCGTATTAATGATGCCGAGGCTCGTCTTGTGGTGACTGCGGACGGTGGCCGGCGTGGCGGCAGTGTTGTCGAGCTGAAAGGCGCCGCTGATGAAGCGCTGGCAGGCGGTTGTCCGAGTGTTGAGAAAGTGATCGTGCTTGAACGCACCGGACATGGCGTGCCGATGGAAGACGGTCGTGATATCTGGTGGGCTGATGCAGTTGCCGGTGAAAGCGACGTCTGCGAGCCCTTGCCGGTTGAAGCCTCTCACCCGCTGTTCCTGCTCTATACCTCCGGGTCTACCGGCAAGCCGAAAGGCATTCAGCACGGTTCCGCCGGCTATCTGCTAAACGCCCGTCTAACCTACGAAACGGTCTTCGACTATCAGGAAGATGATGTTTTCTGGTGCACCGCTGATGTCGGCTGGATCACAGGGCACAGCTATGTGGCGTATGGGCCGTTGGCTGCCGGCGCGACGATGGTGATGTATGAAGGCGCCCCAGTGGTGCCGGATGCGGGCCGTTTCTGGAAAATCTGCGAAGACCATAAGGTCACGGTTTTCTACACTGCGCCGACAGCGATTCGTGCGCTAGAGAAATTCGGCGACGAGTATCCGAACAAATACGATCTGTCGTCGATTCGTTTGCTGGGAACAGTGGGCGAGCCTATCAATCCGGAAGCGTGGATGTGGTATCGCGAAGTCATTGGCCGCGGCGAGTGCCCGATAGTCGATACCTGGTGGCAGACAGAAACCGGCGGCATCATGATGAGTCCGGTTCCCGGCGTTACGCCGACTCCGCCGGGTTCCTGCACCAAACCCCTGCCGGGCATCCTGGCCGACATCGTTGATGATGAGGGCAACACGGTTGATGATCCGAACAAGGGCGGCTATCTGGTTGTACGTAAGCCCTGGCCGTCGATGTTGCAGACTATCTGGGGCGACAATCCGCGTTATATCGAAACCTACTGGGAGAAGTTCCAGAACCGCTTTTATGTGGCCGGCGACAGCGCTCACCGCGATAAGGCAGGCAACTTCTGGATCCTCGGTCGTATCGATGACGTACTAAATGTCTCAGGTCATCGTCTGGGCACAATGGAGGTGGAGTCCGCGCTGGTTTCTCATGAAACGGTAGTTGAGGCTGCCGTGGTTGGCCGTCCGGACGACATTAAGGGCGAGGCAATCTTTGCCTATGTGGTCACCCTTGGCGACCGGCCAATGGGTGATGCTGCTGAAGAGCTCACCAAAACGCTGCGCGACTGGGTGTCGCATGAAGTAGGGCCTATCGCGAAGCCGGACGACATCCGCTTTACCGATGTGTTGCCGAAAACCCGTTCCGGGAAAATCATGCGGCGCTTGCTCAGAGCGATTGCTGCGGGTGAGGAGATCACTCAGGACACCTCAACGCTGGAGAACGAGGGCATTCTCGATCAGCTGCGCGGCGATTAGGGAGTCATCTAGCCGTTAATAATGAACCGGGTGCCTTCGGGTGACTGTAATCCGAAGGTGCCCTGTTTCTTTCTATACGGGATGTCGTGTTTCACCAGCGCTTCTTCCAGAGAGACGGTGTCGGCACAGTAAAGATGTAACCGTTGTCCGCGCTTTCCGGGGGTCAGCTGTACTGTCAGGCCGGGTGTAAGCAATTCGAGATGCTGTTCAGATATTTCCTGCTCGTCATCAAAAAGTTCATCGAAAGTGTCGCCCTCTTCAGCAGCCTCTTCCTCCGGCGCTTCGTTGAGGTCGTGCAAATCGAAACCACCGGCGGCCCAGAATTGGCCCGACTCGGTTGTCTTGCCTGAGCGCAGCTCCAGAAAACGCAGTTGTCCGGTCAGCGGAATGTCATCTCCCGCAACAGCTGAAAAGGTGCGGGCCTCGAGCAGCCTTGCAGGAACGCCGTCCGGCGCCTCCAGCAATACTTCATGAAATTTTTCTTCGCCCTGATATACGCCCTCTGTTTCCAGGCCCAGCGCTTCCAGTTCTGCCAGATGTGCTCGCACGTTCTCGCGAACAAAGCTGAGTGTCAGGGCATCAATACCGGCGCTGTGCAGTCCGATAAACACCCGGCCATCGGTTACTACCGCATAGTGATGGTCGATAATGTCGCCCACGGGGCATTCGCTGAAGCCAAGCTGTTTGTACCAGCTCAGCGATTCAAGAATGTCATTCACCGGTAGACTGATTTCAAGAAAACGGCCAAATAAGCCCATGCCAGAAAGCCTTCAAAGTGTTCGTGCATAGCCGCTGGAGCGGCTGCCGCCCAATGTACGTCAAAGCGAGACGTGGTTGCTAGTGCATCCGTTGTGATTTGGTTATTCTGCAAACCGTGATGTCTGACTCTTACCTTGGCGAAAACCTGATCTTCGTAATATCGCAGCCCCGCTGCGGTTCGACGTTGGTGCAGCGTATTTTGTCCGGCCATCAGGACATCGAGTCTTCCGCTGAAACCTGGCTCATGCTGCTGCCTGTTTATGCCAGCCGGGAAAATGGTCTGGAGGCCGAGTACGGCCACCGCTGGTATCTCGTGGCAAGAAACGATTTCCTGGATCATTACACCGACGGGCGCGAGGTCTACGACGAAGCGGTGCGTGAGTGGGCCAGGGTGTTTTACGACAATGCGCTGAAGCACAGTGGCGGCAAGATTTTTATCGATAAGACGCCCCGTTACTCACTGATTATTCCCGAATTGAAACGCCTGTTCCCGAAGGCGCGTTTCGTTTTCTTGCTGCGCAATCCGTTGGCAGTGTTCTCCTCGGTGATGACCAGCTTTGTTAAAGGCCGGCCGAATGTTATTCCGGAGTTCAAAACCGATTTGTACGATGCGCCGGAACGCATACTGGAAGGCATCGAGTTGTTCGGTAATGAAGCGGTAGTGGTGCGCTACGAAGAGTTAGTCAAAGAGCCGGAGGCGATCGTGATGAACCTTTGCCGGCAGCTTGGCATTGAATTTAACAGTGAGATGCTCGACTACAGTCGCACGCCGGAAGCCAAAGGCTTTATGACTGATCGTGTCGGTGTGAATCAGCGGGATCAGGTTACCGATGAAAGTCTGAACAAGTGGAAGTCAGCGCTTGATGATCCGCAGCTGGCCAGCTGGATGTCGGATTATCTCGGCGAGCTGGGCCAGGATATCGTGACCCGTATGGGCTACAACTATGACGAGATGCAGGCCGAAGTGAAGGCAGAGGCGAAACCCGGTAAGAATCTGTTGCCGTGGCGTATTGCCAAGCACCCGATGGACGAAATGAATCTCAGGCAGTTGTATGGCTATTCACGTTGGCAGCAAAGGCAGAAGACTAACGCTGTCAGTGCTGAAATCATTACCTTCGGTTTGTTTCTGCGTGAGTCTGCGCGCAGGCTCCGGGACGCTTTCAGCGCTTAGTTGTCAGTTGTGCTGCCGGGTTTTTCCGCCTGCTTCTCAGCGCCTTTTTCTTTGAAGACCAGATCTGAACCCACACCCCATTGAGTGATCGCATTCACTGCGTCGACCATCTTGGTATCCAGCAGCCTGACCTGTTCGGGCGTCATGTAGTAGAGCTGTCCGATAGTTGCCATCGGGACACTCGGGACAAACACACAAAGGCGCCCGTCCGGTAGACGTTCCATCAAGAATCCAAGCACGGTGACGCCGCTACTATACAAGTCTGCTTCGACCACTTGAAACTGCTCGCCTTTGATTCCGGCGAACTGAGCAGTCAGGTTTTTCAGCATCGCGTATAAGGGGATTCGCTGTGCGACGTTCTTGTCGAGCCATGCGCCGATGCTTTTGCCCGGCCCGGTCAGCAGGAACAGTCCTGTGCCAAAACAGAGCAGGATAATGGTGGCCAGAGCGAGCCCGGCAACGACAACGGTATTTGTTAGCCAGCCAAATGGCAGGTGGGGTTCCAGAAGGTTGGCAAAGTCGATTAATGCAGTTACCAGACTACTGAGCACTGCGAGAATAATAGTGACAGGAACGATGACGACGAGCCCGCCAATCGCTGTTGCTTTGATGAACTCGATTAGCTTTTTCACCTGAGAGTACTCTGCTGACCAGAACGCAGCTTTAGTTTACCCGACAACAGCTGGTCTTCGATGCGGTCGGCAAGACTTGTCAAAATCAGTGCTCCGATAGGATAGAATCAGGTAACGCAGGGGAAGACGTTGTTGTGCTCGTTAACGTTGCTGTTCAGGTGACAGCGGCAAATTACGAACTATTAGGGGTGCGCTATGTTTGAAGATCGGCGAAAACGTTCCTGGTTGGCAATAGTGGTATCTGCAGCAATTGCACTGGCGATTGGTTACTACATGGGCGTGACCATCGACAAGACGCCTGCAGAGCCAGCAACGGCCATAGCCGACTAAATACCCTTTTCGGGTAGGTGCATCGAAACGTCAGCGGTTTCGATGCCTTCTGTGATTCCGATGGTATGCAAATGAAAAAAACACTGTTGTCCGTTGTCGTCTTGTTACTGACTCAGGTAGCCTGGGCTCAGGTTGCCGCTGCGGATGATTCCGCCCGTGAACTGGTCCGTGACGCGTGGAATTACTGGCGCGGATTGTCTTCCGAGCAAACTATGGAGATGACTATTCACCGGCCTGACTGGCAACGCTCGATGACCATGCAGGGCTGGAGCAAGGGAGAGAAGAAATCGCTGGTGCGGGTGCTGGAACCCAAGAAAGACAAGGGCAACGGGACGCTGATGGATGACAACCAGATGTGGTCTTACTCGCCTAAGGTCAACAGAGTCATCAAGGTGCCCTCATCAATGATGGGGCAAAGCTGGATGGGTTCCGACTTCTCCAATAAGGATGTGACCCGCGCAGATGACATTGTCGAGCAGTATAACCATACGATAATGGGCGAAGATACGCATGAAGGTATGCGGGTCGTGATAGTCGAGTCGGTGCCTAAAGAAGATGCTGCCGTCGTCTGGGGTAAAGAAGTACTGCACATTCGTGAAGACAAAATCGTGTTGCTGCATCAGTTTTATGATCAGGATGGTGAGCTGGTTAAACAACAGCGCACCCTGAAGATTGATGAAGCGGGCGGGCGTCTTACGGCAACGGTGCAGCGCATGGAAAAAATCGCAGAGCCGGACGAATGGACCGAGATTCGCGTGCTCGACGTGAAATACGATGTTGAGCTAAGTGACAACGTATTCACGTTGTCTAATCTGCGGAATCCGCGTAACTAGTTCAGGCATTCGATGTTGCTGACGTTCAAACTGGCGTGGCGGAATCTTTGGCGGCAACCGCGCCGCACCTGGCTGACCACCGGCGCCATCGTGTTTTCCAACACCCTGCTGATCATGATGATTTCCCTGCAGTTCAGCATGTACCGGCTGATGATTGATAACACGCTCAGTGCCTTCACCGGTCATATGCAGGTGCAGGCGCCCGGCTATCTCGACGACAAGAAGATGCGCCAGGATGTGCCTGATGTGAGATCGCTGGCAAATGATTTACGGGAGGCTACCGGCTTACAATCGGTTGGCGCTCGCGCGACCGGTTTCGCATTTGCGTCCAGTGAGGATCGCAGCTACGGCATTCAGGTGTTTGGTGTGCAACCTGAGTTCGAACCGCAGGTATCAACGATCCCGGGCTTGGTTAAAGAGGGCCGGTTTTTTGCCGATGAGATGGCGCCTGAAATCATGATAGGCACCCTGCTCGCCCGCAATCTAAAAGTCCAAGTCGGTGACGAAATCACATTAATGGGCAGTGGCAAAGACGGCTCATTTGCCGCAGGCATAGTGACCGTTGCCGGAATCTTTGAGAGCAGTATTGCTGAGCTAGACCGTAATATCGCGGAAGTTCCTCTCGGCTATTTTCAGGAAACCTTCTATATGGAAGGTGGTGGTCATGAGATCGTCATTACTGCGCCGGATCTGTTTCTTGCCCCGCAGGTGCAACAAACTGTCGAGGCCGCACTCGAAGGTCGTGACGACGTGGTCGTGCACGACTGGGATGCGCTGCAACCCGGTTTGCAGCAGGGCATTCAGGCAGATATGGCCGGCTCCTGGTTCATGTACGGCGTGCTGGTCATTCTGGTGGCGTTCAGTGTGCTCAATACACAGCTGATGTCGGTACTGGAACGCACCCGTGAGTTCGGTATCACGATGGCGTTGGGTTTAACGCCGGGTCGCCTCGGCAGGTTAGTCATACTTGAGACCGCCTTGCTCGGTGGCATGGGGTTGCTGCTGGGTATGCTGTGTGGCGCGGCGCTGGTGACCTGGCTGGGTCAGGTCGGTTTCAGTTATCCCGGTATGGAAGATATGGCCGACCGTTTTAATTTGCCCGGTCGTGTGTACCCGCAGATTTCACTCCTCAGTCTGATGATTGGCCCGGTGATCGTGTTCATCGGCAGCATGCTGGCTTCACTTTATCCCGCACTGCGCCTGCACTGGTTGCAACCGGTTAGCGCAATGAGGGCTGCCTGATGAATACATTGCGCATCGTGTTCACATTGGCGTGGCGCAACCTGTGGCGTAATCACCGCCGCACCTTAATTATGATCGCTGCCGTGTCGGTGGGCGTGTGGGCGATGATCTTCATGACCGCAATCATGCGCGGCATGGTCAACGAGATGGTGCGCGATGGCATCAGTGTGCTGCCTGGTCATGTGCAGGCACATAATCCCGACTTTCGTGATGACCCCACAATCAACAACCTGATTCCGCTAAGCGAGGCGGAACTGAGCGAACGCCTGCAGGATATTGAGCCTGTCGCATTGGCGACCCGTGTGCGGGTGCCTGCTGTAGTGTCCAGCGAGTACGAGTCGCGGGCGCTGACCTTGTTCGGTATCGACCCTGCTGCAGAATCTGAGCTGACCTTTGTCGAAGGCGATATCACCGAAGGGCGTTTTCTCGAGTCCCCGGATGACCGTGGTGTTGTGATCGGACGCAAGATGGCCGATAACCTGGATACAAAGCTGGGTAAGCGCATCGTGCTGATGTCCCAGGACCCCGATAACGAAATCGCCGACCGCGGTTTTCGTGTTGTCGGCATCTTCGAGGCCAATCTCGAAGTTCACGAAGAGACCATGGCGTTCATCGGCAAGCAGACGGCTCAGTCGATGCTGCGGATTGGTGACCGGGTGACCGAAGTGGCGTTTTTGGGTACCGACTACCGTGATGTCGAAGGTTTGTATCGGTCGGTGCAGCAAGCATTAGAGCCTGAGCTGAGAGTGCAGCCATGGTATGAGCTGGATGGCTACCTCGGCACGATGCTCAGCGTGATGGATGGCTTTGTGCTGGTGTGGGTCATCGTGATCTTTCTGGCCTTGTCGTTCGGCTTGGTCAACACACTGGTGATGGCGGTGTTCGAACGTATCCGAGAGATCGGAATGATGCTTGCACTGGGTATGCGTCCGGCCGCGATACTCGGTCAGATTGTTATCGAATCGCTGCTGCTTTTATTTATCGGGCTGATTATCGGCAATCTGCTTGCATGGGCGAGCGTAGTGCCGCTCGCCGACGGTATTGATGTGTCTGTTGTAGCGCAGGGCATGGAAGACTTCGGTGCTTCCAGTGTGCTCTATCCCCAGTTAGAACTGGATGACATGGTGCTCGCCAACATCACAGTACTGGCGCTAGGCTTTCTAGCCAGTTTGTCACCGGCCTGGCGGGCGTCCCGGTATGAACCGATTGAAGCGATTACCAAGACCTAGAGTCGAAGACGTAATGGCCAAGACGCAACGACCAGAACATAAGACTAATCGACTACTTGATCCGGAATAGATATGGCTGCTGTTAAATGCATTGATCTGTGTAAAACCTATCGCCAGGGCGATCAGGACATCATGGGTCTTGATCACGTGAACCTTGAGATCAAAGAGGGCGGTTTTGTGTGCTTGTCGGCGCCTTCCGGTGGTGGCAAGACAACCCTGTTGAATGCGATCGGCGGTTTGGACCGGCCGGACAGTGGCGAGATCTGGGTGGGTGAGCAGCGCATCGACAACCTGAGTAAGGGCGATCTGGCACAGATGCGTCTTCACAATATCGGCTTTGTTTTTCAGGCCTACAACCTGATTCCGGTGCTCACAGCTCAGGAGAATGTTGAGTTCGTGATGCAGGTCCAGGGGCTTTCCAAAGCAGAGCGTGCCGAGAAGTCGCTGGCGATACTGGAAGAAGTCGGTTTAGGTGGTCTGGGTGACCGCCGTCCGGCGCAAATGTCAGGCGGTCAGCAACAGCGGGTAGCCGTAGCGCGTGCAATCGCTTCCCGTCCGGCGATGGTGCTTGCTGATGAACCGACCGCCAACCTGGATTCGCATACTGCCGAGAAACTGATGGAATTGTTTGTCGAGCTCAATGAGCATCACAGCACTACCTTCGTTATTGCCACCCATGACCAACGGGTCATGGGTTACTGCAAGCGAATCATCAAGATGCTCGACGGCAAGATTGTCGACGACATCGACCAGACCGGTACCCGGGTCACGGGCTCGGCCTAGTGTTCCGGTCGATGCGCCGGCATATCCTGACAGCGCTCGCTGCAATTCTGCTGGCAGCGCCTGCAACCTATGCTCAAGAGAGCAAGGGTTCAGCCGAGCTTGGCGGCCATGTTAAAGGCCGCTATACCTATCAAAGCTTTCCGGACGACAGTATCTACAATGAGCTTGTCGGCTCCTCGGGCAATGACGCTACCGGTGTGCTGCGTCTCAAGCTGGATGCCCGTCGCAGCAAGTTTGACCTGAAAGCCGACTATCAGCTGTTTGCTCTGTATGGCGATCAGGTGGAAGTCAGCCGCGAGTTCCCGCCACCGTTTGGCTTTGCATTTGACCGTTTGCCCAACGACCGTCGTCGTTTATTCGATCTGACCAGCGTTATCGAAGATGAGGGTAAGTTAGCGGTGGTGCACCGGCTGGACCGGCTGAGCGCCGGATACACCGGCGAAAAAACCGTGGTGCGCTTCGGGCGCCAGGCGATTACCTGGGGTAACGGCCTGTTCTTTGCACCGCTGGATATCGTCAACCCCTTTGATCCGGCGGCTGTTGATACCGAATTCAAGGTCGGTGACGACATGCTGCTTGCGCAGTATCTGCAGGACAACGGTAACGATACACAGCTTGCTGTGGTATTCCGCCGCGATCCGGTGACAGGTGATGTGGAAGCCGATCAGAGTACTGCGGCGGCGAAGTATCACGGCGCTGCCGGCAGCGGCGAGTACGACCTGTTCGTTGCCCATAATTACGGTGACTGGATGGGCGCTGTCGGTGGCAATGTCAGTCTTGGCGGAGCAGTGCTTCGCGGTGATCTGGTACTCAGCGATACGGAGTCGGAGGGTACCGTTGCCACGTTCGTCGCGAACTACAGCTACTCGTGGATATGGGGCGGCAAGAACGTCAGCGGCGCGATCGAGTACTTCTTTAACGGCTTCGGACAACGCAATGGTGATTACAGTGATCTGGCTGACAATGAAGAGTTGTTGCAAAGACTTGCCCGTGGAGAGTTGTTCACATTGGGGCGGCATTACCTTGCCGGCTCACTGATGGTCGAGATGACGCCGTTGTGGCAACTCACCCCGAATGTCTTTGCCAACGTGTCGGATGGCAGTGCTCTGGCACAGCTGGTGACCCAGCACAGTCTCGGCGATAACCTACTGGTTCTGGGGGCCTTGAACGTACCGGTCGGTCCGTCCGGCACCGAATACGGCGGCCTGGAGATAGGGGTGCCGGGCGTGTATCTGTCCTATGATTTCAGCGTTTTCGCTCAGTTAGCCTGGTATTTCTGAGGCGCCGGCGCGACTCTTGTGTGCCGCGGGCATCAACAATGCAGTAACATTAAGCAGTGAGAATCATGTCGAAGGGATACGGACATATGTACAGGGCATTTCTGCTGTTTGCGGCGGCGTTGCTGGCATCGGCCAGTTTTACAGCTAACGCGGCCGAGGAAAAGGACGTCTTACAAACGCCATTCGGCTCCAGATTTTTCTTATCTGCGGGCGCCTACTTTCCGCGCCTGGACACCACGGTCCGTGTTGGTGATGCAGCAGGCAATATCGGTACTCAGATCAACTTTGAAAGCAACTTCGGCATGAACGACAACGAGACACTGCCGCTGTTATCAGCGTCCTGGCAAATTGCACGCAAGCATCGGCTGGAGTTGCGCTCGTTCGAGCTGAGACGGGAAGGTGCGCAAACGTCCGATGTGACAATTTTCTTCAATGGTAAGGAGTTCACCTCCGAGAATGTGCCGATTCAGGCTTTTTTCGATACTGAGGTCTATGCACTGAACTATAGTTACGCGCTGGTGGCAGATCCTGTTAAAGAGTTCTCTCTTAATTTCGGTTTGAGCATTCAGGATATCAGTACCGGTTTGCGCGGCACTCTGGCTGACGGCGACAATAATGTGGTTGATGAGAAGGTTGGTGTTACCGCGCCATTGCCGAGTCTCGGTATTGGGGGGTCATGGGCATTCACCGACAGTCGCAAGTGGATTCTGAATTACCGGGTAGGTGTCTTTGCTATCGGTCTTGACCTTGATGCGGAAGCCAACGAAGAAATTGAAGGTCGTCTGATTGACGGCGGTGTTCGTGTGTTTCACAAAACCTTTAAGTACGTGGGGTTTGGTGCCGGTCTAGATTATTTCAGGGTGAAGGTGGACTACAAGAAACGCGATCTGGATTCCAACTTCGATTATTCCTACTTCGGCCCCAGTATCTTTATTGCCTCCTACTTCTAGCGACTTTCCCCGGTGTGTTTAGCCTTTAGATACTGTCTTGCGACATTGCTGGTAGCGTTGCCGGCGTTTGTCCCCGCGACACTTCTGGCCGAAGACACCGATGGTGATGGTGTCTATGAAGAAGTCGAAGACACACCCAACAAGGCCAAGCTCTGGCTCATGGTTGGCGCCTACTATCCTTCGCTGAATACTAAAGTTCAGATCAGTGAGCTTAACGGCCAGATAGGTACGCGACTCGATTTCGAATCGGACCTCGGGATGCGCGATGTGGCGCTGATGCCTTTTCTCAGCGCCAGTTACCGTATCAACTCGCGCCACCGGCTCGGACTCTCCTACTTTGATCTTAAGCGTCAGGGCTCTGAAACGTCAGACGTCACTTTGTTCATCGGTGATCAGGAATTCAGTGCGAACCTCCCCATTACTTCTTTTCTTGATGTGAAGGCTCTTTCGATTACCTACGGATACTCGTTGGTTACCAACCCTGTGTATGACCTCGAGCTGAGTGTGGGTGTCAGCGTGCAGGATCTCGGACTGGGCTTTGCGCAGACACAGAATCAGGAAGAAATAAACTTAGTGACCGGTTACACGGTGCCTTTGCCAACGCTGGGCTTATCAGGGTTTTATGCGATTACAGATAAGTGGCTATTGGAGGCGCGGGCCGGCTATTTTGCTCTTGATCTGAGCTGGGATGACAACGAGCGTAACTTTGGTGGTCATATTGTCGATGCGAGTGCCGGCATCTATCACAAGACTTTTAAAAATATCGGCTTCGGGCTTCACTGGTCGTATTTTGATGTGAACGTGAACTATAACCGGGACTCGAGAGCCGTCAGGGCTGACTACACCTATTCCGGCCCCTTGTTCCGGATTGTTGGTTACTACTAGTGCTGAAACGTTTTCTAATGGCTGTATTAGCTTCCGGGTTAATCATTCCCGGAGCTTCATATGCAGAAGAAGTGGACGGGGTCGCCAACTACGCGTTCTCTGTCTTTATCGGCACCGGTGCTTACCGCATCGGTGACCGCACCATCTACAACATCCGTTTACCACTGCGCTGGGATCTTCGCGAGCCTGACTATGAGTCGGGCAAGGTTGGTCTGCGACTGCTGGCACCGGTTTCTATCGGCATTACCAACTTCAAAGACTTTGAAGACATTCCTGATCTGGATGTGAATGACCTTCAGGCGATTACCTTCGCGCCGGGCATTGAAGCCCAGATCCCGTTTCGTAAGAACTGGTTATTGAAACCGTTTATTCAGGGTGGTCTTGGCTGGGACATGCATTCCAGTGCCCGTAGCTGGGTATTCGGTACCGGCACACGTCTGCGTGGTTGGTACGGAGAAAACGAGAACTGGATTATCGGCGGTGAACTGTTGCTGGCGGCGCAGAGACCGAAGGGCAATGACCCGTCTTCTTCATTCACCCGCATCGGTATCGGCGCAGAGTATAAGTACCAAACCAAGTGGCTGGTTTTCGGGCGTCAGCTATCCTGGCACGGGCGTCTGTTGCACTATCGTTTTACCAACCCTGCAGATATCGACCCGCCGTACACAGAAACAGATATTCAGAACTCCACCGAGGTCGGTATTTCTTTCGGCATCAATCCGCCGGTGAACATTTTCGGTTACAAGTTCCGTCAGGGCGGGATCGGTTACGAAAAGTTTGACGAAGCAACAGCGATCAAGCTGTTTACGACCTTTCCGTTCTAATCGGTTTATCAGTCACGCCAGGGACTGCCGACGGTGATATACCAGTAGGTGTCTTCAGGACCTTTAGCGACATCAATGCCGGCCCACATGCCCAGTTTTCTGGCGGTGTTGTAGCGAAAACCAACACCTTTGGCGACACGCGACGGTGAGTCGCTGAAGTCGCTGAAGGATTCGTCTGCCTTGCCGACACCGACGAAGCCGGTGGCTGCCCAGCGCGGGTGGAAGCGCCAGGCCAGGTCGGCCTCGACCACGCCCACAGACTCGCCCTGATAGCGCAGTGCCGGTATACCACGCAGGCTGATAAACGGAACCGAGTAGAACGGCAGGTCGCCGTTTACATCAATCAGGTTGGCGCGCAGGCCGACACCAAACTTTTTGGCGAACAATCTGTAATGGTGAACAAAAAACTCGGCTCGGTCGTAGTCCCAGTCACTACCAATCTTCTCGCTGTTACGTTGGTAGCTGATCTCGGCGTAGGTGCCCTTGGTCGGAGTGAAAATGGTGTTACGGGAGTCATACTGCAGAAACAGACCAAGCGCCGATTCGGTTGACTCGAAATTCAGAAACTCCAGCTCCGGAATGTTCTTGTCAAACTTCGTTGTGATCTTTGAATAGTCCCAGTTGCCACCGATAAAGAAGTCGGATTTGCCTATGCGAAAAGCAAGCGGTTGGCTCGACAGAAAGCCTTCGCCGTTAAACTCAAACGGGATGCTCTGTTCACCAATATTGAGGTAATAGTCGAGATTCAGGGAGGCATAGCCGACCAGCCCCTGATAACGGATCGTATCCTTGCGCCAGTGAGCGATATGACCGCCGCCGACCAGCCATGAGCCGTTGTTGGTGGCTGCCGCCGCCACAATAGTGATGTCAGGCAGCACAAAGCTGCCCCGGTCTTCATCGCCGGCTGTGGCTTGTGGCGAGTCCACCGCGGCATCTTGTGCGGGCTCTTCGCTGGCATCGCCGGCGGCCTGAGCGGCCCGTTTCGCCCGCAGTGCCTCGTACTCTTCTTTGGAATAGCCTTTGGGCGGATGGAAGAAGGCGGCTGCAATGCCGAGACCCTCGCCTACAGCGGGCTCGGTGATGATTATAGGTACGGGCATAAACCCGATGGCGTTATCGAGCACCCAGTCACTGCCGTCAAACCAGCCGTCATCATCCTTGAACTGATCCATCATGCCGGCCTGTGCGACAGGCATGGCGGTGCAGACTGCGAACAGCAAGGTCTGCAGCAGGCGGAACAAGGAGGAAGGCTTCATGAACTGCACTATACGTCAGCCGTACTCAGAACGTGTAGCCGACTGAGGTGACGATGCCATAGTCGTCCTTGGCCGATGCCGTTTCAGGTGGCTTGCTGTCGTAGGTGTAGTAGAAGCTCAGGTCCCAGAACAGGTCTTTAAAGAACTCCTGCTGGAACGTGACATCGAGGTTGCCACGATTACGGTCGGTGTCCGTGATGCCCGGGTAGAGCTGCATCCTGACCCGCCAGTTCGATTTCGGTGTGTAGAGGCGATAGAAGTTCCACTCGGTTTGAATCAGGCCCTCCCAGGAAGCCTCGTTCTGGCGATTGTCCAGTTCGTCAGACACGGTTTTCTCGAGGTTGGCTGCCAAACCCGCTGACAGGAACCAGTCCGTTTTCGACGACTGACGGAGGTAACGGCCCAAGCCGCCACTGCCCAGCAAACGGCCAGCGATACCGAGTTCTTCGTTGGTCTGTGCGCTGGCAGAGCCGAACCAGAACCAGCGGTTCTTTTTGAAACGCAGATAGGCGAAGGTCAGATCCGCGCGCTTGGTGTCATCGCCCTCGCCTTTGCGAGTGCGGGTTGCATCGAGACTCAGGCTGGTCAGGAACTCCCGGGTACGATAGGTGGTGCTGGCATTGATGTTGGTGGTGGCAACGTCACTTGCCTTGGTGAAGTTGTAGCCAAGTTTGATCTTGGTGTCTAACCGCTTCCAAAGTTTTTCATCAACTTTGATTTGTTCGAGACGGACGATATCGTCGAAGTCGAGTGTTACCGGACCGCGCTGGGTCTGGAGGACCAGCTGGTGACTTTCTTCAGAGGGTTCCGGTGACTGACCGAAAAAGCGAGTTCCGTCAGTCAACTCAACCTGCAGCCATTTGTCACTCTTGATGTGATTGATGTCTTCCCATTTGATGTAGACCGTATCGAGTGCATCTGTTTTCAGCCGCATGAGTCCCTGACTGAGTTCTTTAACTTCGCCGGTAATCCGGTCACCGTTCTTCAGATAAATGAGATCGGTCTTTTTACCCGCGAGAACCGTTGCCGGAGCGAGCAGAATAATTCCCGCAGCCAGCAGGACTGCAGCAACCCGACGAGGGTATCCGGACAACACGCGGAATGGGTGTTTGACGTATTTCATAGCGACGCACTTGCTAGTTGAATTAGCTAGCCTGCCGGGTGGCAGGCACGTATGCGTCTATTTTAGCGGCTCACCGAAGCCGGCGTTACCTAAATGGCAGGTTGCGAGCGAGAGATGGCGGGTTACTCGCCGATTTCACCCATGTCTTCACCGGACTCGAGGTCAGTTTTGATGTCGAGCAAAACTTCGCCGATCAGGTCGCCGGCCATGTCGCGCCCCAGAGAGCGCAGCATCTTGCCCAGCAAGGTATCCAGAACCCCTGTGTTCGCCGACATCGCAAGGCCCATATAGGTGCCTTCTCCGTATGGCACCCAGCCGAGCAGCACCTGTCCGTAGTTGCCCGCGTTGTTCAGGTAGTAGAGACGCTCGGTGTACAGCAGTGAGTCGTCAGTTTTCTCTATGATGGAATGGGTCAGCGCGAAGGTCGGGCGCTTCGCAATCTTCACTTTCATCCAGCGGTATATGTGCTCACAGCAGTCTGCGCCCTCAGGGTAGTTCATCAGTACGTTGTAGTACTCGGGGAACCATTGAGCCATCGGTTCATGGGTTTCAGTAGTCAGACGCAGATCGTTGCCGACGTCGATAAACTTTTTTGAACCGCGTTGTACCGGCGCAATACCATCGATACCGGCAGCTCTGTAGGCCTTATAGCGTCCCCGCAGAATGTGCTGCAACGCCTTCGCCGCAGCTTCACGTTTCGCTGCCTGATCGCTGCGGTCAACATCCTTCAGGAAGCCCTTTACCCACTCCCATTCTTCCTTGCTGAAGTTGAAGTCGGAGCCCGGCTTGGCTTTGAACAAGCGGTCTACTTCTTTGTTGTCTTTCTCTGAGTCATCGAAGCTGACGCCGCTAAAGTCCCCTTCGTCACCGTCCAGGTCACCACTAGCAAGAATTTTACGTGACGGCACCAGGCTCGCTGAGCTTGTCAGCTTGGTAAGCACGACGGGCAGCGGCTGGTTAACGAGCACGGTGGCATCGGTGGCAAGCTCGCGCTTAGAGTTTTCAAATTCTGAGGCATCGAAGTTGACCACTTCGCCGGCTTCAAGGCGGCGAATCTCGGCCTGTGATGTGCCGAAAGCTTCGAGTACTTCCTGACCATCTACGGTGGTTTCATCGGCAAATGAGATGCCGGTTATCAGTGGCAAGCAGGCCGCTGCCACCAAGCCTTGGGTTGCGGATTTCACCGGATTCCTCCCGATAACAGTTAACGGCGGTTTCCCCGAATCATAGCAGCTGGAGCGCTCATGACAGTGATTCCTTTGATATTGGGGGTAAATGGGTGCAGTATTTCCAGCGAATAATCAAAAAAACAAAAGGGGTGTTTATGAATACGCTGATTCACCGTGGTGCCCTGCTCGCCGCCTCCGCAGCGATAGTGTTTCTCGCCGGTTGCGCCAGCAAAGGTGCAAAAACACCGTCTGCCGCGTTGCTTGGTGATGTCGGCAGTCAGACCGCGGAACTGGTAACCGATATTCAGTTCGATCTGATGGTCGCCGACTCGGTCGAGATCAACCAGTACATTGGCGAGGACACGCCTGCCTCCAATGCGTATCTTGCGGCCTGGGAAGATATGAATCTCACGCTCGATATTCTGGTCGACTACTCGATCAATTTGATCGACCTTGCAGAGGTGCGTCAGCCGAGCAACGAGATTGCGATCGAAAAGCTGATCACCTTGCTGGCTGACTTCGAGAAGAATCTGAACGGTATCCCCTCGGTTGCCGCTCACATGCCTGCATCCGGCGTAAATACGGTAGCTGCACAGATGCGCGAACAGAAGACGATGGTGAAAGCCTTCGGCGTCGCTGCGCCTGTGCTTGATTCATACGCAGAAGCGATTCAGCTGATGACGCTGAATGTTGAGGAAACTTTTGAGCTAGCTGTCATCGAGCTCTTTGACAAAATTCATGACCGCCACGGCCCTATGCTGGCTTTCCGTGAGAACCTGATTCAGCGTCAGAACCGCGCCCTTGGCGGTCTAAAGCTGGTCGATGACACTATAGGTGGCGACAAGGCTGCGTGGGGAGAACTTCTGGCAACCAACTGGAACGTCAGTTCTGCCATTGGTAAAACTGCATCGGCCAGTCCGGGCAATATCCGCAAAGCTGACCAGATTCTCGCGAGCCAGCTGTCTGAAGTGGCAACCCTGCGCGAGCACCTGTTGTTGCCTTATGCAGCGTATTCGGCGCAGCTGACCGAGTTGTACCAGATTGAAAGGCAGTCACGCTCTGTGCACAAGTTTGCCTATCTGGTTGCCCTTGAGTGGGGTGCTTCGCAGGCACGGCTTGCCCAGGGTGACCCGGGCCTGTTCAAAACAGTTACGTCAACAATGTGGCGCGTGGCACAGAAACGTCTGACAGGTTAGTTGGAGAGAACAAGAAAAAAAGGGCCGCTTATGCGGCCCTTTTCTTTGCCTGAATCCGATGCTTTAGTCGTCCGCTTTGCTGACCCGGATGTCCAGTGGTTTCGACGTGTCGAGATGAATATCCCTCTGCGGGAAGGCAATGACAATGCCCGCCTCATTGAAGCGTTTCTCGATTTCGAGGTTCAAGTCGCTGATAGTCTCAAAGCGCCGGCTGGACGTACCGACAAAGGCACGCAGTGTGATCTGCAAGGCGTTGTCGCCGAACTCATCGAAGGTCGCGAACGGTGCGGGATCTGTCAGAATACGGGAGTCACTGTTGGCAACATCAGTGACAATGTCGAGCGCTTTCTGAATATCTGAGCCATAGGCAATACCCACTTTTATTACCAGTCGCAGCACATCGTCAGACAGTGACCAGTTCAGTACCTGATTTGCGATGAACTCGCGGTTCGGTACCAGTAGTTCCTGGCGATCCCAGTTGGTGATCGTCGTTGCCCGGATTTGAATGCGATTGACTGTGCCGCTGACATTGCCAACGGTAACCACGTCGCCCACCCGGATTGGCCGTTCGACAAGGATGATCAGACCGCTGATAAAGTTGGCGACGATCTCTTGCAAGCCGAAACCGATACCTACACCCAGTGCGGCAACCAGCCACTGAATCTGTCCCCACTGGAAGCCGATGATGTCGCTGACCGATGCTGCGCCGATGATGACGATCGCATACCGTACCAGCGTACTGTAGGCTAGCCGTGCGCCGGCGGTGACGTTGGTACGGGTGCGCAATATGACGTCAATTAGAGACGGGATGGTTTTCGCACTGACGTAGGTCACGATGGCAATAAAGATCGCCATGATCAGGTCGACCAGCGATACCGGCACGATAACTTCGCTGCCCGGCAACCCGTCTACATAGGTCCACAGTGTTATCTCGCGGAAAAAGCCTAATGCGATGATCAGTTCCGACCAGATGCTACTCATTATTCCGATACCCACAACCAACAGGCCGGTATTCATCAGCTTGCGGGTGTCTTTGTCGAGTGACTGCAGATCGATCATCGGCTCTTCAGGCTCGGGAACCTCTTCATCACCTTCGCGCTTACGCAGCAATGCTTCGTAATCGGCCTGCTGTTGCTCCAACGCCTGAGCGCGCAGCATTTTGCGATTGACGATCAACAGCCAACGGGACAGGAACTCGTGAGCGAGCAGCAGCAGTGTGACGACCACGATCGACTTGAACAAGCTGCTCATCAGGGTAACCGCAGCATACATATAGCCGCTGACTGCGGCGAAGATCAGTGACACCGGCAGAATGATGAACACGACGGCCCAGAACCAGCCACCGCGCTTTTGTCCATGAATGCGCTCAACGGCTTTCCAGACTGTGCCGTTATCCGGACGCAGCATCCTGACAGTAAATACGGTGAAGGAAATAACCGCGACGATGAACATGATGCGACCGAACTGATCGCTGATATTGCTGGGGTCGGCATTGCGGTCGTAAACCAGCAATAGGGCCGGCAAGACGAAGCCAACGATGAGTAACGAGAGTCCACGGCGGAGGCCGTCGCAGAGCTCACGTGTCCAGCCGAAATGAGCCTGGGCGACACCACCTTTGATACATAAAAGACTGACAAACTGCATGGTCAGCAGGAAGTCAGTGATGTTAAGCAGTGCATCGCCCATTGCAATGGCGTTGGCCTTATCACTGTGAATTAGCACGAAACTGAAGACATACAGTACCAGCGGTAAAGGCAGCGCGATCAGGAAGGTCAGCGCCATAGCCTTTACTGTTGACTGGATGCTGTCGCTGGCCGGGCTATTTACATATGCGCTGGTATCACGGATAGCAATAACAATCTTGCGTCTGCCTGCCACGAGCAGACCTGCAAGAATTAAGCCCGGAATCGCAAACGTGTTTCTGATCAGGCCTGTTCCAAGTGCCCGGATGATGTCCTGCCAGTTCTTGGCGCTGAACAGCAGATTGCCGCCTTCCCGTATACCAACCAAGATACTTTTCGGACCAATCGGATCCAGGTTGCGCACCCACAGCAAACGTTCATTCAGAAATTCGTCGGCCTCTTCGACCAGCCCAATAAGTTCCTGCTGTTTGTATTCAAGCTCGGACAGGGCGCGCTGGTAATCATTGTTAACTCGTCTGACGCTCTTCAACAGGATGTTGCTTTGTTGAATGACTTCCTTAAATACGCCCCTGATTTCCGGTGAATCGGCTTCGGGGTTCTGTTCGAGTATTTCGTCAATATACGCATCAATATTGGCGAAGCTGTCCAGTTCACTGGCGATTCTGATGTCACGCAGCCCGGCGTCCGCCATTACTACTGCTCGCTGTTTCGAGTCACTGCGCAGTTGGTTGATATTCGGTAGGTCCCGCCGTTGCTCATGCATGATGCGCCCCAGCGCTTTGTTCATGCCGGCCACTTCAAGGCGCTGCTGGGCAGCTTCATAAGCCGTGCTTACGTCCTTAAGTGTCGTTTCCGTTTGCTGATACTTATCCCGAACGTTGTCCAGCTCTGTCGTTACTTTCTGCAGACTCTGTTTCAGCTCCTGATTGCGCTCCAGATACGGCAAGATTAGTTCGGCATGTTCAAGCTGGCTGAGCTGAATCTCATCGAGAGTGTCGATAATGCGGCTGGTCTCTGTCTGGCGTTTGGTTTGAAGCTCCTGCTCCAGTATTGCTATGGACTGCCGGCTTAAGTCCAGTTTGGCTTTGGCCAGAGCCTGTTCTGCTTCCAGAATCTCGATGCGAATGCCCTGAGTCAGCAGCTCCTGGTCCAGCTTCTGTATTGTGGCCGTGCTGGCGATGGCCTGTGCAGTCAGTCGCCAACGATAGGCTTCTGCCATGCGGGCGCTCATGGTTGAGGTGTCATCGCTTTTCAGTTGGTTGTTGCTTTCATCCAGAATTCTGCTGGCTTCACCGACTTCGCTACTGATCTGTGCGGGACGGGATGTTTCAGTGCTGATCGACTGACTGATGCTGGCGAGTTTTGCTTCGATGGCGGCTTTGCCTGCCTTCTCTTTTTGCAGACGCAGGTCGGTGGCTTTGCTGTCGGCGTCTACAGACATCAAGGGGCCTTCGACCGGAAGCAATTTCTTCTGCTGTTCGGTCTCGGCTTTCAGCCGGTCTACTTCCTGAGAGCCTGTGCGCTGCACCTCAACGTATTGCTCAAAACGGGCGTTCGCTGAATTCGCAGTTTCAAGCAAGGCAAGCGTCTGCCGGTAGGACTCAATCAGACTGGCTTTCTTGTCTTCAGGCAGTACGGTATCGGCTTCGGTAGCGCTGAGTCTGGTGCGGATAACATCGGGGTCGAGGGTTTGCTCCGGGGTTTGAGCCCCCAATGGAGCGATTTGCAGACTGATAAGCATAGCCGCCAAAAGCGCGATCAGCCGGAAACGGTTGCTTAAGAAGAGGAGGTATCTTGAAATCATAGAGATGTCAGCCAAAGCATTAACAAGCGCACAAAAACGAGCGTATTGATGCACAGATACTACCGTAAACCGCAGAGTTTATAGAGATTTACGGAGCTACAGCTGCCCTTCCGGCAGGATGCGATAGAAAACGGATAGAAATCTTTCCCAGGCGCTGCTGTCGGGCTCGCGGCTTGCAAGAGTTGACTGGCCGTCTGACACCAAGTGCCAGTCCAGCCCGCCTTTATCATTGATCTTCAGTTGCCAGGCTTCGCTTTCGAGCGCCTCTTCCAGTCCGTCAAGTATGTCTGCGGCCAGTTCCGGAGAGTCGATCACAACACCCATCTCGGCATTAATGTCTATCGAGCGTGGATCCAGATTTAGCGATCCGACAAACACGTAGCGTCGGTCATTGATAACCAGCTTGGTGTGCAGTGTGCGGGGATTGTCTTTGCTTGAGCGGGCTTCGTAGATTGTCGCGCCGCTCTCTACCATGGGTTTGCGGTAGCGGGTGTAGGCCGAGTGCACTGTGACATGGTTGGTGGATGAAAGGGAGTTCGTAATGATCGTCACATCAATGCCCCGGTCAATTATCTTTCGCCAATACTCCAGACCTGCTTCCGTAGGTATGAAGTACGGGTTGATAATTACGATGTCCTTTTCGGCACCAAAGGTCAGCTCCTCCAGCTGGTTAACAAGCGTCATGTACTGTTCGCCAACGGGATTGCTGAGCTTCTCCGAGGTGTCGTTCACAACAGTTGCGGCGCCTGTGTAAAGCTTCGCAGAGCCGTTGACCAGTTCCAGCATGTGTTTGGAGTTGACCGCTTTCGCATAGACCGAAAGCTGGCCTGCGGCCATTTCCTCATCGATCTCCCGCCGCACGCGTTCAAGGTCTTCATCGGAAAACTTTTGGCTAAGAGCCTCCATTGGCAGAGACTTCGTGGCATTCCAGAAGTCATCAAACTGTGCGGAGACGCCCCGCGTTACCGGGCCTATCGTCAGTACATCAAAGTCGAGAAATTCACCTTGTTCCTTCAACTGAAAGTACTCGTCGGCGATATTGCGGCCACCGATAACACTCAGGCTGTTATCAACAATGAACGATTTGGAGTGCATCCGCCGGTTGGCGCGTTTGAAGTCGCCGGCGTAGTTCAGGTAGTAGATGCCACGTCTGGAAATCGGGTTGAACAGCCTCACTTCAATATTCGGATGTTGATTCAGTAAGGCCAGTTCATCATCTTTGACGGTGGTAAAGACATCATCGAGAAGTATGCGTACCCGCACGCCCCGGTCCGCAGCGCGTAGCAGACTACCTGCGAACAGCTCACCCGCTGTGTCGCCTTTCATTAGAAAATACTGCGCGTCGATAGTTTTTTCGGCTGCCTCAATGAGTCGTAACCGTGCTCCGAGCGCGTCTATGCCGTCGATCAAAGGGTAGAAACCCGAGTTCTCGCCGTGGAGTTCTGTCCAGTCGTCGTACGCCTCGCCAAGATCTGTATCGGCGACTTCCTCCGAGGCGAAGCTTGCTTGCTTCGGATAATCAAAATTGACGGTTGAGCAGGCGCTCAGCAGCAGTGCAGTCAAAAGGATGACAGACCGCGATATTCCTGATCGCGATGACACCGGTCGTGAATACTTGTGACGCTTACGGAGCAATGAAGTCTCCCGCTGCGATGAAGAGGTCAGTCCTGTTTAGTTTGCACTACCGCTTCTTAGTTGGCCAACTGCATTCAGGCTGTGGCTTCAGCTGGCTTCCATTTGAAGAATACTGCGCGGAACCATAGGAAGCCGAGGGTGCCTGACACGATGTTGGCGATGAACGCTGCCATGAAGACGCCAATCAGTCCGAATGCCCACGCCATAAAGAAGGCCAGCGGCGCGTAAACGAGTATGGTGCGGGTTAATGAAATCCACATGGCCGGCATCGGCTTGCCGATTGCGTTGAATGCACTTACGACAATCATGCTGAAGCCGAGCATGAAGTAGCTCCATGGCACCAGACGCATATGCATCAGCGTGGACTCGGTGGCCTTCGGGTCATCGGTGAAAGCGGCCGCAATATATGGCGACAGGAACGTCATGAGTATTGCCACAGTGAAGCCGTACCCTACTGAGAACTTGTAGCAGAAGCGTATGCCTTGTTTGACACGCTGGTAATCTCCGCGGCCGAAGTTCTGCCCGGTAAACGGAGCAACCGAAGCACTCATTGCCATCATGCAAAGCAAGGCGATGCCTTCAACACGCGATGCGACACCGAAGCCCGCAACAGCTTCCTGACCGAATGCGGAAACCTGCCAGGTAATGAAAGCGGTGGTCATCGGGGCGATCAGGCTGCTGGTCATCGACGGTACGCCGATATGCAGAATTTCCTTCCACGATTCCATCAGTCGCGGCAGATCTTCCGTCTTCAGGCGGATCAAATGATCGCGAAAGACCACGATACCGACGGACGTCAGCGCAGTCAGAACGTTGGCGATAACTGTAGCGATGGCGGCGCCTTCGAGCTCTAGGCGCGGCGCTCCGAACAAGCCGAAGATCAAAATCGGATCGAGGACGATGTTCAGAATTGCGGCCGTCGACATGATCTTGGCCGGTGTTTTGGCATCGCCGCTGGCGCGCATAACCGAGTTACCAATCATCGGTATCACGAGGAAGATGCCACCGAAGTAGTAGATCGACATATAGCGGTCGATCAACGGCAGAGTGGTTTCATCGGCACCGAGCATCGTGAACAGCGGTTCGATAGTGAGCAGACCAAGGATGGTGACGGCCACACCCATGATGGCTGCCAGAATCACGGCGTGAGTGGCAACCCGCTGCACCTCGCCCATCTCGTTCTTGCCGAATAGTCTTGAACAGATGGATGACACGCCGGTGCCGATACCCATCGCAATTGCGCCGACAATAAAGTTCACAGGAAAGGTAAACGACATCGCCGCCAGTTCCAGCGTACCCAGTTGCGCCACGAAGTAGGTGTCGGCAAGGCTGTACGACATCAGCGCGACCATGCCGGCCATCATCGGGAACATGAGCGACAAAATGGACTTGCCGACAGGACCTTCAGTGAGATTGATGCGGGATTTGCTGGGCTTCATGGGTTTTAAATGACGTCAGGCTGTTCACGTGGAAAGCGGCAGTCTACCGCAGTAGCAACTCATTTCAGCGCGGAAAGTGCCTCACTGTCCATAAGGAGTCAGTTCAGGTGGCGGCCGAAGAATGCGCGTGTGCGGTCGAGGGCGGTTGCGGCGTCTTCAGGGTTGTAGTCTTCACGGTCGGTACAGTTAAACCCGTGACCTGAATGCGGGTAGATATGAAACAGGTCGTCGGGACGCGCGGCCTGAATGTTATCCACGACAGACATCGGGATTAGCGGGTCGAGTGCCCCGAAGTGATACATGACAGGGCACCGGGGCTCACGCTCCAGATGCAACGCGATATTGGCACCGTAATAGGCAACGGCCGCATCAACGCCTGCTTCGCAGGCGGCAAGATAAGCCAGCCCGCCACCCCAGCAGTAGCCGACCGCGCCAACTTTACCCGCGTGCGCCACTGCTGCGACCGCGACTTTGATGTCGGCGATATTCTGCTCCGGATCACAGGCTTCTTTGTAGCTGCGACCTTTGTCGACCTCGTCATAGTCGAGCGCGACGCCCGGCTCAAGGTAGTCGAACATGGATGGCGCAATAGCCAGATAACCTTGCGAAGCGAACTCCAGTACCACCGCTTTGATATGCTCGGTAACGCCGAATATCTCTTGCAGTACAACCACAGCACCCTTTGGAATGCCCTCGGGCGCGGCGAGCCAGGCTTTGAACGGATGGCCTGCTGCTTCCGACAGGTCGATTGCTGATAGTTCAATGTCGGCGGGTGCTGTCATGCTGTCATTACCTTTAGGCAGTAAGGTCAACTATAAACTGTCTGTTAAGACCGACCAGGCCGATAGCTTTTCCTCAAAGCTCATGCGGGCGTTGGCCGGACTGGTAGAGGGCAGCTGCGTTACGGGAGCAGCGTCGCTGCCGACTTGTCGCATATAGAGTTCAAACGACTTTGCTCCATTGCAGAAGATCTGCTGCACCGACGGATGTTTGGTGAAGAAAGCATCGAAGTCATTAACAACGATGCTGTCTTTGACGATTGCACTGTCCAGACTGCCGGGGCGCTCGCACTGCGCCAGTACATCCCACAGCGCCACTTTTTTTTCGGTTAGCGCTTGCAGGCGCTGTTCATACGGAACTGCCGGGTCGAAGTTCAGAAGCGTGCCCATCACCGGCCAGAAAGCGTTGCGTGGGTGGGCGTAGTACTGCTGTTCCTCGAGGGACTTAATTCCCGGCATGGAACCGAGAATCAGAATGCGGGCATCATCACGAGCAACATAGCTGAAGCCGTTTTCCATAGTTAAAGTAAGTAGTTGATGTTGCGGCTCACTTGCCCGGCAACATCCGTCGCAGAACATCATTCTTCAGAATGAAGTGATGCCGCATAGCTCCGAGAAAATGCAGTGACAAAGCGCCCAGCAGTATCCATGACTGAAGTTCATGCATGCGCCGGAAACCTTCTACAGCGTCGGGGTCTGTGGCCCAGATCGCTGGCAACTGGACCAGTCCGAACAGCTTGGGCGGCAAGCCTGCTGCCGATGACATGATCCAGCCGGAAACCGGCATCAGGCACACGATAATGTACAGAATTGCTTGTAAAACTTTAGCGAAGGCTTTTGCCGGCCAGGGTTCATCGAGTGCCGGGCGGGGCGTGAAAAGCGCCCAGATGAGCCGGCCGATGCCCAGAGCAAACAGCACCATGCCTAGCGACTTATGCAGATTGTAGGGCGATGCTTTTTCGGCGAGTGGCAGATCAACCATGTACCAGGCGAATGGAATCTGAAACAACAAAAAGGCGGCAATTGCCCAGTGAAAAAACTTCCGGCCTTTGCCAAATGTCTCAACCGGCTGTCCCATGATCACCCCTGTTTCTTAAGCAGTTCATCGAGTGTCGGTGGTTCGTGTTCATCACCAACGAGTCCGGCATCCAGACGCCGGATGTAATCTTTGTACGCCTTCATCGCCTGGCTGGCGAACAGCCACATAATTGGCAGATTCGCGACCAGCATGGCTCCGGACCCGAAGCCACTCAGGTTGTCGAGTTCTGCATCGGTGCGCAGAGCTCCCGCTGTCGCAACCAGAATCAGGAAGCAGTAAACCAGCTTGTAGGGAAACACCGAGCGTTCCCCCGCCATGTAGACCATCGCCTGCTCACCGTAGTAGCTCCAGGTAATCATGGTGCTGATGGCGAACAACCAGACAGCCATTGTTACCAGCCATTTGCCCAGGCCCGGTACAACCGTATCGAAGGCCTTGGCGGTGAGTGTCGCACCCACATAGCTCGCATACAGGCCGCGGTCTTCAAGTGCCGGTGCGGCAGACGATTCGATTGCATCCCACTCGATGCTTAAAGAGCCGTCTGTGTCACTCTCGACAATCGTGCCGTCGAGTTGTTGCAGATTGTTGCCACTTCGTTCATTCGCATCTCCCTGCAGGATTACGAACACCTGTTGGTTCGCTGGCCACTCGTCCCTTTGTCGTGGCGGCAGTTGGCCGCTGTTCAGGGTCCAGCCTTCCTCTGTCTGCACAACGCTGACGTTGCTTGCGAGTTCGGCATCGGCGCCGCGGTTCCAGATGCCGGTGCTGAGAATGACAAGCGCGGTTAGTGTGCAGACGACAATCGTGTCGATGAACGGCTCCAGGCCGGCGACTACGCCCTCACGGACAGGTTCCTTGGTGCGCGCTGCAGAATGCGCCATCGGTGACGAACCAGCGCCGGCTTCGGATGAAAACAGCGCGCGTTTCATGCCGTACATAAACGCGTAGCCGAAGGTGCCACCTATGAATGCGCCCTGTGCTTCCAGCGGGCCGAAAGCACCTTTAATGATCATGCTGAACATGGCCGGAATCTGATCGAAGTTGATGAACAGCACGTAGAAGGCCGCCAGCAGATACAGAGCCAGCATCGATGGTACGAGTTTGCCGGCCACCGCACCGATGCGTTTGATGCCGCCAAGAATGGTTCCGCCCACCAATACGACGAGAACGATACCGCTGGCGATGCCGGGAACGCCGAAGTAGGTCTGGGTTATCTCGCCAACGTTCCAGGCCTGAAACATGTTGCCGCCGGCAAACGCGAAACACAGCGTGCTGATGCCGAAGATCACGCCGATTACTTTGCCGATGCCTGCATAACCCGGGTTCATCCGCGCGAGACCTTTGGATACCACCCACATGGGTCCGCCATGCGGGTTGTCCGGATCGTCGGTGTTCCGGTATAGCATCGACAAGGTGACTTCGACGGTCTTGGTGGCCATGCCGAACAGACCGACCACCCACATCCAGAATACGGCACCCGGTCCACCGAGCGAAATGGCGAGAGCTACTCCGCCGATATTGCCCAATCCGACGGTGCCGGAGAGAGCGGCAGAGAGCGCCTGAAAGTGATTGACTGCGCCGGGGTCGTCGGGGTTGTCGTAGTCGCCGCGGGTAACTTTCAGGCCGTGGGTCAGCGCACGGTACTGACAAAAGCCGCTCCAGAAGGTGAAGACAATGCCGGTGCCAAGCAGCAGGTACAGCACGTTGTTGTGCCAAAGCAATGCGTTAGCGGCTGCCAGCCACTCGCTCAACCAATCCATTGTTGTCCCCCGTCCTCTGCCGGACCGATAACTAAGTGCTTACTTCTCAAGAATAGCGGTGACGCCCATGCCCCCGGCGGTACACACCGAAATCAGGCCGCGTCCGCTGCCCGCTTCATCCAGGATTTTGGCCAGACTGCCGACAAGGCGTCCTCCGGTTGCTGCAAACGGATGGCCTACTGCCAGGCTGCCGCCTTTCACATTGAGTTTGTTCCTGTCGATGCTGCCAAGGGGTGTGTTGCGGTTCAGCCTTTCCTTGCAAAACTCTGCCGACTCCCAGGCTTTCATCGTTGCCAGCGCCTGTGCGGCGAAAGCTTCATGAATCTCGAAAAAGTCGAAGTCATCGAAACTCAGATTGGCGTCTTTAAGCATTTCTGAAACGGCGAATACAGGTGCGAGCAATAAGCCGTCTCTGTCTTTGCCGGCGAAATCCACGGCGGCGGCTTTGCCGTATTGCAGGTAGGCCAGCACCGGCAGGTTATTTGCAGCGGCCCACTCTTCCGATGCGAGCAATACCGCGCTGGCACCGTCTGTTAGCGGTGTGCTGTTGCCGGCGGTCATCGTGCCTGTCTCCGACCGGTCGAATACAGGCTTCAGTTTGGCCAGTTTCTCGACCGTCGTGTCGGGGCGCATGTTGTTGTCGATAGCCGCGCCGGAGAACGGCACCACGAGGTCATCATAAAAGCCGGCCTCCCAGGCTGCGGCTGCTTTGGTATGGCTTTCATATGCGAGCTGATCCTGTGACTCGCGGGAGATTTGCCAGGCTTTGGCGGTCAGCTCCGTGCTTTCGCCCATCGACAGGCCTGTGCGGGGCTCGCCGGTACCCGGCAGAACGGGTTTGAAATGAGATGGTCGCAGTCCGAACCAGGGCTTCAGCTTTTGACCGAAGCTGCGCCCCATAAAGCTGTCGAGCAGCACGCGGCGGTAGCCGTCGGGATACACAATCGGTGTGTCACTAATAGTGTCGACACCGCCTGCAATGCCGGCATCGATCTGTCCCAACGCAATCTTGTTGCCGATGTGAATGGCGGCCTCCAGCCCGGTGCCGCAGGCGCGCTGCAGATCGTAGGCAGGAGTTTCGGGAGCCAGCTCGGTGCCCAGCATAGACTCGCGGGCCAGATTCCAGTCACGGGAGTGTTTCATGACCGCACCAAGTGCAACTTCACCGAGCTGTTTGCCCCGCAGTCCGTACTTCTCAACCAGACCGTTGAGAGTGGCGGTCATCATGTCCTGATTCGAAGCCTTTGCGTAGTTCGTATAGGAACGACAAAAGGGAATGCGACTGCCGCCGATGATGGCGACCCTGCGGGGTTCACGATAGTGCATTACAGGCTCCGGCTAGTAAGAGACACCGCTTGATTATGCCTTAAGCCCGCCAACAAGAAACAAGAAACAAAAAAGGCGTTCCGGACAACTCCGGAACGCCTTTTTAATGTATTGCGCCGAGTCTGATTGACTAAGGCCTGACCAGCTTTGGTTTAAGCGGCCAGCGCAGCGACTTCTGACTCGGTGTTCTCGCGACCCAGCACTTCGTTCCGGTGCGGGAAGCGGCCGAACTCGACGATCACATCATGACGCAGCTCTGCAATCATCGCGAAGGTTTCAAACGTTTCGCGCATCGTGGCTGAAACGCGTTTTACCATCGACTGGTAAACCTTCACTGAGCGTTCCTGGATCTTGTTGGATTCGGCGCGTTGCAGCGGCATAAAGAAGAACAGGCGTTGTTCGGCTGACAACTCGCGGTGCATTTCCTGGGTGGCACCTTTAGCGCACAGCTGCAGTGCCAGGTTGTCACCTGCATAGGCATGTTTGGTGCCGCGGAAGCAGCGACGGGTGAACTGGTCCAGCACCACAATCAGTGCCAACCGGCCTTCCGGCGTTTTACCCCAGTGATTAAGCTCGCCTTTCACAGCGGCTTTCACCGTATCGCCGAAACGCTCTTTAATCTCTCTGTCCACAGCCGGGTCTTCGCCGAACCACAGCTCCATGCGCCCGTCGAGCTGCGGGGCGTCGAGAGATTCGTCGGCGAACCAGTAGGTCAGGATGTCTTTGTACTCATTGTCCATGGGAGGAATGTTGTCACGCGGTGCAGCGGACAAGCGTGACGGCAGTCACAAACCCAAGGTTTTGTTAAACCGGCCAAAGGCTTAAGGGAAGCCACAGATGGTGCTGCATCAGGCAGCAGGTGGCGCTGAGATTGAGTCAGAGGGCGGTTTTCCGCTATAATGCGGGGTTCGGGCGACCCCCCGTACAGGTATAAAAGGCGCAGAAAACCCGCATTCCGGGCTCTGAATACCTTCTGAACGGCGCAGTATCCGTGGATTTCGCGGGTTTGCGGGTTTTTTCCTGCGTGCGGGATAAAGACCTGGTAAAGGGCTGTTGGCAGCGTTTTTTGGCGTGCCAAAAGTTCTAAAAACAAGGCGGGTCACCAGAGTGAGCTTCCGGATTGATACGACCTCAAGCCCGGAAGCCGCAAAACCCTCATATATATGTTGGGGGCCGATTACCGGTTACCGGTGGTCGGGTGCCGATAGTCGGCGCGGCCGGATGGCAGTTGATTGGGCAGTTTGAAGCCCGGAATCAGCTGCGGGGTGTCCGGAGCCGCAAATTTACTGGCAGAAGAAGGCTCTTTTTCAGGGACTGGCGGGCCTGGTTCCTGATGCGTGTACGGCTGCGATTAATGTCGCCACCGGGTGTCACGAAGCAGATTGATGCAGAGCTGGCTGCTGATGATTAGAGAAACGGTATTTATGAATCATCCTCTTAATACAAAGGGTTTGCCGGAAGCACAGGGTTTGTATGACCCGGCAAACGAAAAAGAAAACTGCGGTGTGGGCTTTGTTGCCCACATTAAAGGTGAGCGTAGCCATCAGATCGTTCTTGATGCAGATCACCTTGCTTGCCGCATGGAGCACCGTGGTGCCTTCGGTGCCGAGAAGAACACCGGTGACGGTGCCGGCATTCTGACCGGCCTGCCGTACGAGTTTTTCCAGCGCGTTGCCCGCGAAGAGCTGAATGCTGAACTGCCTGAAGAAGGCAAGTTTGCTGTCGGCAATATTTTCCTGCCGACTGATGCCGGTGAGCGTGAAACCTGTAAAGCGCTGCTGAATAAGCTCGTTGAAGAAGCCGGCCAGACGCTGGTTGGCTGGCGTGAAGTTCCGGTCGATGCCGACGCCGCTGACATCGGCCCTACCGCCCGTACCGCACAACCGCATATTGAACAGCTGTTTATCGCTGCAAACGGTGTTGAAGGCGACGAGTTCGAGCGCACTATTTATCAGATTCGCAAGAAAGCCAGTCACGCGCTGCGTAACGACGAATCACTGCAGGAAGCCAAGACCTTCTACGTCTGCTCGCTGTCTACCAAAGTCATGATCTACAAGGGCATGCTTGCCCCGGATCAGGTCAAACCGTTTTATCCGGACCTGCAGGCTGAAGACTACGCCACCCATCTGGCGATGGTGCATTCGCGCTTTTCTACCAACACCTTCCCGAGCTGGGATCGCGCTCAGCCATGTCGTTTCATGGCGCACAACGGTGAGATCAACACCCTGCGCGGTAACGTGAACTGGATGCGTGCCCGTGAAGGTTCTGCGGAAAGCAAATTCTTCGGTGAGTCTATTCAGGACCTGTTCCCGGTCGTTGAGCCGGATGTCTCTGATTCTGGTTCATTCGATAACGTGCTTGAGTTCCTGTTGATGAACGGTCGTTCGTTGCAGGAAGCCGTCATGATGATGGTGCCGGAAGCCTGGCAGAAAAATGAACTGATGGATGCCGAACGCAAGGCGTTCTACGAGTACAACTCGTGCCTGATGGAGCCGTGGGACGGTCCTGCATCTATCGCCTTTACCGACGGCCGTTACATTGGCGCGGTGCTTGACCGTAACGGTCTGCGCCCGAGCCGCTATTACATTACTCACGATGATCGTGTGATCATGGCGAGTGAGGTTGGCGTAGTGCCGGTTGATCCAGCCAACGTCAAACTGAAAGGCCGCCTGGAGCCGGGCCGTATGTTCCTCGTCGATTTCGAGGAAGGCCGCATGATTCCGGATGCCGAGCTGAAAGCCGACTTCGCGTCACGCCGTCCGTACGCAGAATGGGTAGAGCAGACCCGCATCTCGCTGATCGATCTGCCGAAGCCGGAAGCGCAGCACCTCGAATCTGACACTCTGCTCGAGCGTATGCAGGCGCACGGTTATACCACCGAAACCATGCAGTTCATGCTGCTGCCGCTGATCCGCGACCTGCGTGATCCGGTTGGCTCTATGGGTAATGACTCTGCCCTCGCCTGCCTGTCTGACAAGCCGCGCATGATCTATGACTACTTCAAGCAGATGTTCGCGCAGGTAACCAACCCGCCGATCGACTCGATTCGTGAAGAAATCATCATGTCGCTCGAGTGTCACGTTGGTCCTGAAGCCAACCTGCTCGACACCAGTGAGGCGAACTGTGCGCGCCTGCGTATCCGTCATCCGATTCTGTCGAATGAAGGTCTGGAAGCGCTGAAGCAGATCGACTATCGCGGCTGGAAGTCACGCACCATTGATATCACCTATCCTGCGGCTGATGCGCCGGGTGGTCTGACAGGTACGCTGGAGCGTATTTGTGCAGAAGCCGAAGCGGCAATTGATGAGGGCTATAGCCTGGTCATCCTGTCCGACCGTGCGATGGGTCGCGACCGTATCGCTGTCAGCTCTCTGCTGGCGACCGGTGCGGTGCATCACCATCTGGTGAAGAACGCCAAGCGTACCCAGATCGGCATCATTCTTGAGACCGGTGAAGCGCGTGAAGTGCATCACCACTGTCTGCTGGTGGGTTACGGCGCCGACGCCATCAACCCTTACCTTGCGTTTGAAGCACTGTGGCAGGCACGTCGTGACGGTCTGGTCGATGAAAGTGTTTATCACGATGACGATGAGATCGTTGTCGGTTACCGCCGTGCCGTTGCGAAAGGCATGCTGAAAGTTATGGCGCGTATGGGTATTTCTACTCTGCAGTCATACAAAGGCGCACAGATTTTTGAAGCGCTCGGTCTGCGGGATGAAGTGATCGACCGTTGCTTCGCAGGTACCGCCAGCCGTCTGCAGGGTGTCGACTTTGCAGTGCTTGAAGAAGAGTCTATCCGTCGTCACGGTCTGGGTTATCCGGCTCGCGAAGACGAGAAGCTGGCTGCACTGCCTAACCCGGGTGATTTCCACTGGCGTAGTGCCGGTGAGCGTCACGCGTGGACACCGTCGAACATTGCGAACCTGCAGGCTGCCGCCCGCGGCAACAATGCCAACGCTTATAAAGCCTATGCGGCCAAGCTGAACGATGAAGAGCGTGAGAACTGCACGCTGCGCGGTCTGCTGGCCTTTAAGCCGGGCGAAACTGCTGTGCCGCTGGACGAAGTGGAAGCTGCCAGCGAAATCGTTAAGCGTTTCTGTACCGGTGCTATGAGCTTCGGTTCTATTTCTCCGGAAGCGCACGAGACGCTGGCCGTTGCGATGAACCGCATGGGCGCGAAATCGAACACCGGTGAAGGTGGTGAAGACCCTGAACGCTTCAACCCGCTGCCGAATGGCGACTCTAAGCGCTCTGCGATTAAGCAGATTGCATCCGGTCGTTTCGGCGTAACCGCCTGGTATCTGGCCAACGCTGATGAGCTGCAGATCAAGATGGCTCAGGGCGCGAAGCCGGGTGAAGGCGGCGAGCTGCCGGGCAAGAAAGTGGATGATCAGATCGCCCGCCTGCGTTACTCAACGCCGGGTGTGGGTCTGATTTCACCGCCGCCGCATCACGATATTTATTCAATTGAAGATCTGGCGCAGCTGATCTACGACCTGAAGAACTCGAACCCGCAAGCACGTATCAGTGTGAAGCTGGTGTCTGAAGTGGGTGTCGGCACGATTGCTGCCGGTGTGGCGAAAGCGCATGCCGATCACATCCTGATCTCCGGTGATACCGGCGGCACCGGCGCATCGCCGCTGACCTCTGTGAAGCACGCAGGTCTGCCGTGGGAGCTGGGTATTGCCGAAACGCATCAGACACTGGTTCTTAATGACCTGCGTTCACGCGTCACCTTGCAGACCGACGGTGGTCTGCGTACCGGCCGCGACGTTGTTATCGCCGCGATGCTCGGTGCCGAGGAAATGGGCTTCTCAACTGCTCCGTTGATCGCCATGGGCTGCATCATGATGCGTAAGTGTCATCTGAATACCTGCCCGGTCGGCATCGCTACGCAAGACAAAGTACTGCGTAAGAAGTTTGCCGGTGCGCCTGAGCACGTTGTGAATTTCCTGTTCATGGTGGCTGAGGAAGCGCGTGAAATCATGGCGTCTCTGGGCATCCGCAGCATCGACGAACTCATTGGTCGTGTCGACCTGCTGGAAACCAAAGCAGCGATTGACCATTGGAAGTCTGATGGTCTGGATCTGGCCCCGATTCTGGCGCCGGCGCAGAAGCCGCATCCTGATACCGCTATCCGCAAGACCATTGAGCAGGATCATGGTCTGGATCTGGCGCTTGATAACAAACTGATTGAGCTGTCCAAAGATGCGATCGAGAACGGCAACAAGGTTGAGTTCGAAGTTCCCATCGTCAACATCAACCGTGCCGTCGGCACGATGTTGTCGAACACCGTTGTTAAGCGCTGGGGCGAGAAAGGCCTGCCCGTCGACACGATTCACGTGAAGTTCAAAGGCTCTGCCGGTCAGAGCTTTGGTGCCTGGGCGGCCCGCGGGCTCACGCTGGAGCTGGAAGGCGACAGTAATGACTACGTCGGTAAAGGTTTGTCCGGCGGTCGTCTGGTGATTTACCCGCCTAAGGAAAGCTCATTTGTTGCTGAAGACAACGTGCTGATCGGTAACGTGGCGCTTTATGGTGCAACCGGCGGCCGTGCGTTCTTCCGCGGTAAAGCGGCTGAGCGCTTCTGTGTGCGTAACTCGGGCGCGAAGACAGTTGTTGAAGGTGTTGGTGACCACGGTTGTGAATACATGACCGGTGGCGTCACTGTGATTCTCGGCCCCACGGGTATCAACTTCGCCGCGGGTATGTCCGGCGGTGTGGCTTATATCTGGGACTATCAGGGTGACTTCGCAGCTAAGTGCAACATGGGTATGGTCGAGCTCGATCCGGTCGATGATGAAGAAGACATTGCCGAACTGCGTGAGCTGATCGAGCTGCATGAGAAGTACACCGGCTCTGCAGTTGCGAAGGAAGTGCTGGAAGGCTGGCCGGATGTGCTGAAGCAGTTCATCAAGGTTATGCCGACCGATTACAAACGCGTTCTGCAGGAACGCAAACGTCACGACGAAGAAATGGAATCAACGATTCACGAAGACCAGAGCAACGCGTTTTCATCAAAGGAGGAAGCTAATGGGTAAGCCTACCGGTTTCCTTGAATACCCTCGTAAAAAGGTGCCCTGGCGTGATGCCAACGAGCGTCTGCAGGACTATAACGAGGTGTATACCAATCCTGAAGAGGATCATCTTCAGCGTCAGGGTGCGCGTTGCATGGACTGCGGTGTGCCGTTCTGTCAGTCGGACAACGGCTGTCCTATTGATAACCTGATTCCCGAGTTCAACGATCTGGTTTACAAAGGTCGTTGGGAGGAAGCGCTGGATCGTCTGCACAAGACCAACAACTTCCCCGAGTTCACCGGTCGTGTCTGCCCTGCTCCGTGTGAAGGTTCATGCGTGCTGGGCATTAACAACCCGGCTGTAACCATCAAGAATATTGAAAGCGCGATTATCAATCGTGGCTGGGAAGAAGGTTGGGTTACCCCGCAGGAGCCTGCCGAACGCAACGGTAAGTCGGTTGCGATTATCGGTTCGGGTCCTGCCGGTCTCACTGCTGCTGATCAGCTGAATAAAGCGGGTTATGACGTCACTGTTTATGAGCGTGCCGACCGTATCGGCGGCTTGCTGATGTACGGCATTCCCAATATGAAGCTGGACAAAGGCGATATCGAACGTCGCGTCGATCTGATGCGTTCGGCTGGCGTGAAGTTCGTTACAGGCGTTGAAGTCGGTGTCGATCTGGACCCGAAAGACCTGCAGAAAGATAACGATGCCGTGCTGCTGGCGACCGGTGCTACCGTTGCCCGTGACCTGCCGATTGACGGTCGTGATCTCAGCGGCATCCATCTGGCGATGGAATTCCTGACGAAGAACACCAAGAGTCTGCTGGATAGCAACCTTGAAGATGGCCAGTACATCAGCGCCAAAGACAAAAAAGTGATCGTCATTGGTGGTGGTGACACGGGCACCGACTGTATTGCGACGTCTTTGCGTCACGGTTGCACCAGTATGATGAATCTCGAGCTGATGCCGCAGCCGCCGGAAGATCGCGCTGACGACAATCCGTGGCCGCTGTGGCCGCTGATTATGCGCACCGACTACGGTCATGAAGAGTCGATTGCGAAGTTCGGCGCAGATCCGCGTTCCTACGCGATTCTGTCGAAGAAATTCGAGGACGACGGCAACGGCAATGTGAAGGCGCTGCACACCGTTCGCGTTGAGTGGGCGAAGGGTGAAGACGGTCGTATGCAGATGACCGAAGTGGAAGGTTCTGAAGAACGTCACGAGTGTGACCTGGTGTTGCTGGCGATGGGCTTCCTCGGTCCCGAGAACCCGGTGGCGGACGGTCTGGGTATCGAACGTGACCAGCGCAGCAATTATCTGGCTGAGCACGGCAGCTTCAAGACCAGTGTCGAAGGCGTCTTCACCGCAGGCGACTGCCGGCGTGGGCAGTCTCTGGTGGTTTGGGGAATCAATGAGGGGCGCGGCGCAGCACGTGCGATCGACACTTATTTACAGGGTTCCAGCACCTTGCCGGCACCCGGTATAACTCAAGGTTCTGCGACGGGTTAAGCCTGCTTCATAGAAGGCTTGAAAGCTGCTGAAAGCCCCGTGCCGCAAGGCATCGGGGCTTTTTTACGGCCCTGCGAAACGTGGGTCGCCTTGAGCAGCGCGCTGCTCCACGTCATTTGTGGTGTTTTTGCAACTTGTGGTGTTTGTCATACGGTGTTATATACATTACCCATCTGCCGGATTTTCTGACAGTTTTTTGGTCTGGGAACACCGGGTTGATAAACAGGGGGAGCCATGGACGGGCTTCCAGCATTGCATTTCGAAAGCGCATTAATGCATCGGGAGAGACTAATGAAGAAATTACTACTTGGACTGGCAGCAACTGTCATCGCTGCTCCGGCAATGGCCGCCGCACCCTGGACCTACATTCAACTTCAGTACATTGAAGCTGATTCGGATCTGGATGAAGTTGACCAGCGCACCACCGGTTACGGCATTGAAGGTTCTCTGGGCTTCCTGGAAAACTGGCATGTGCAGGGCGCCTACAACAAAGTGAAGGGCGATTCCGACGGTTCAAACCCGCGCTGGGATCGTGTAAAAGCCTACAGCATTCGCGGCGGTTACCACGGTGACATCACCGAGTCGCTCGAGATTGTTGCGGATATCGGCTACAGCAAAGGCAAAAATGACGGTGACCAATCCAGCGGTGAAGGTGAAACCACCTACTACGACCTGCGTGTTGGCCCGCGTTTGTTTGCTGGTGAAAAACTGGAACTGGGTGCCTACATCATTGCCGGTCGCGGTAAAGGTACCTCCGATAACATCGGCACCGACAAAGAAAAGTTCTCTGACATGGGCTTCCGTGCCGACATCCAGTACCACTTCACACCGGCCTGGTCGATTGGCGCACGCTTCAACCTGAAGGACGGCGATGCCGGCCAGCAGTTTGAAGGTGACTCAGTGGCTCTGAACATTCGTTGGAGCTTTGCTGACCGCTGGTAAGCAATACATAAGCCCTGCCTGTAAACGGCAGGGCTTTTTTAATCACAAGAAAATAATCCAATAGGGGATACGACATGAAAAAAGTATTACTTGGACTTGCAGCTTCTGTTATTGCTGTACCCGCCATGGCAGCTGCACCCTGGACGTACGTTCAGCTGTCTTATCTTGAAGGTGATTCGGACTTCGAAGAAGTTGATACCCGCACCACCGGTTACGGCATTGAAGGCTCTCTGGGCTTCCTCGAGAACTGGCATGTGCAGGGCGCCTATGGCAAGTTAAAAGGTGACGAAGACAGCGGCAACCCTCGTTGGGATCGTCAGAAGATCTACACCATTCGCGGTGGCTACCATGGCGACATTACTGAAAGCCTCGAAATTGTGGCTGACATCGGCTATTCAAAAGCCAGTAATGATGGCAGTCAGGATAGCGGTGAAGGCGATACCACCTACTACGATCTGCGTGTAGGCCCTCGCTACTTCGCCGGTGAAAAACTGGAACTGGGTGCGTACATCATTGCCGGTCGCGGTAAAGGTACGTCAGACAGTATCGGTACCGACAAAGAGAAGTTCTCTGACATGAGCTTCCGTGCCGACATCCAGTACCACTTCACACCGGCCTGGTCTATCGGTGCCCGTTTCAATCTGAAGGACGGCGATGCCGGTCAGCAGTTTGAAGGCGATACGGTAGGCGTGAATATCCGCTGGAGCTTTGCGGACCGCTGGTAAGTAATAAGAAAGCCCCGCCGGGTTGCCGGCGGGGCTTTATTTTATAGAAACATTAATAACACTTATCCATAAGGGGATACGACATGAAGAGAGTACTACTTGGCCTCGCGGCTCTGGTTATCACCGCTCCGGCAATGGCCGCAGCACCCTGGACCTACGTTCAGCTGGCATATCTTGAAGCAGATTCCGACTTTGCTGACAGTGGCGCGGACACCCGTACCACCGGCTACGGCATCGAAGGTTCTCTGGGCTTTCTGGAAAACTGGCACGTACAGGGTTCTTACAGCAAAGTGAAAGGTGACGAGCAGTCAGGTAACCCGCGCTGGGATCGCCAGAAGATCTACAGCATTCGCGGCGGTTATCACACCGACATCACCGAGTCTCTGGAACTTGTAGCTGACATCGGTTACAGCAAAGGCAAAAACGACGGTGACCAGGACTCAGGTGAAGGTGAAACCACCTATTACGACCTGCGTGTAGGTCCGCGTTGGTTTGCCGGCGAGAAGCTGGAGCTGGGTGCGTACATCATTGCCGGTCGCGGTAAAGGCACTTCTGACTCTATCGGCACCGACAAAGAGAAGTTCTCTGACATGAGCTTCCGTGCCGACATCCAGTACCACTTCACTCCGGCCTGGTCTATCGGTGCTCGTTTCAACCTGAAGGACGGCGATGCCGGCCAGCAGTTTGAAGGCGACTCTGTGGGCGTGAACATTCGCTGGAGCTTTGCTGACCGTTGGTAAGCAAGCGCTGAATGAAGGCCCGTTCGCGGAGTTATCTGCGGACGGGCTTTTTTTTGTGTTTTTAAGGGGAGAACGACATGAAGAAGTTAATGATTGGACTTGCGGCAACAGTAGTCGCTGCACCGGCAATGGCGGCTGCGCCATGGACCTATGTGCAGCTGGCGTATCTGGAAGCAGATTCCGACCTGTATGAAGTTGATACCAGAACCACCGGTTACGGCATTGAAGGTTCACTGGGTTTTCTGGAGAACTGGCACGTACAGGGCGCCTACGGCAAGCTGAAGGGCGAGGAAAATGATGGCAGTCCGCGTTTCGACCGCCAGAAAGTCTATTCAATTCGTATCGGCTATCACGGAGACGTTACCGAGTCGCTGCAGATAGTAGCCGACCTCGGATACTCCAAAGCCAAGTTGGATGGCGATGCTACCAACGCGGATAGCGGTGCAGAAACGACGTTCTACGATCTTCGTGTCGGCCCGCGTTACTTTGCCGGTGAAAAACTGGAGCTGGGTGCGTACATCATCGCTGGTCGTGGCAAAGGCATGAACGACGATGATGCCTACTATGATAAGTTCAAGTACTCGGATATGAGTTTTCGTGCTGATATCCAGTACCACTTCACTCCGGCCTGGTCTATCGGCGCCCGTTTCAACCTGAAGGACGGCGATGCCGGTCAGGCGTTTGAGGGCGATTCAGTCGGTGTAAACATCCGCTGGAGCTTTGCCGACCGCTGGTAAGCAAAGCTGCTGAATAGATCTATTCGGTAAAGCCCGATGCCGCAAGGCATCGGGCTTTATTCTGTCTGATGCTATGCTGTTGACGTGTTTATAAAAGCGGGGGTCCTGACTATGAGGCGCTTAAAAACATTGCGCGTACTAATTGCTATCTTCGGTCTGTGTGCACTGCCGGTGTCGTTCGCGGAAACGTTATCTGTTGCGAGCTTGGAAAACACAGTGTTGGCGACGCAGATTATCTATGGCACTGCGCCTGTGATTGTTGATGTGCGGACTCCGGAAGAGTTCAGCGAGGGGCATGTACCGGGTGCGCTTAACATTCCGTTCGGTGAAATCGCCAACCGGCGTGACGAGCTCGGTATTGAGCCGGACGGCATGCTGGTGGTTTATTGCCGCAGCGGCAAGCGTGCCGGGATCGCTCAGCAGGCCCTGGCTGAGCTGGGCTACACAGGTCTTGTCGATCTGGATGGTCATTGGCTGGATTGGTCGGCAAAGGCGTTACCTGTTCAGCCATAGCTACTTCGCCTGAACACGACAATAAAAAAGCCCCCAGAGTATGGGGGCTTTTTCTATCACTTGATTTACTGGTATCGGTTATTCAGAAGCGAGCTGCTATCGTAATCGCCGGACCGTGGTACAGGTATTTAATGGCTGCGGTCACATCGGTCGGTTTGTCGGTGGCATCGACATCAACTCGGAAGAACTTGTAGGAGGCTGCCAGCGAAATGTAGTCCCAAACACGCCACTCAATACCTGTGGCTCCATCCCACACTGAGCCGCTGAATTTAACATCACTATCCAGGTCGGCGCTTACTACCAGTCCGCCGATCTTGTTTCTCCACACCCACTTGTCATTGAATGCAAAGTTGTAGCCGACGTTGATGGCAGGTAGTGGAGCCGAGGCTTTAAACGAAATTGACTGTTGGACATCGTTAACATCTCTGATGCCGATCTTATAGTTCTGCCAGCTGAGACCGAGCCCCGCAAACAGGTCATGACGTTCCCGCATCACAAATGAAAATGAATAGTTGATCGTTGTCGTCTGCACATCAAAGAAGGACTGCACGCCATCCCCGGGTTCGATATCGATATCGGGAGGGATGATTATTTCTCTTTCAACAACGTAGTCAGCACTGCGGTCCAGTTTGTAGTACTCGATGCTAAGTTTGTTCCGCTTGCTGATGCGCCAGAAACCGCTGACAAGTGGCCGCGTTTTGCTATCCTCAAGTCCCAGGTCGCCTTCGAAATCGATGATGGTACCGAGCTCGCTGGTTCCCAAGCCTACTTTGGTGTCCAGATTGGCAAAATAGGCTCCAACCGCAATGCCGGCACGGTCGCCAGTCGGCCAGGTACGCCAGTCCGTATGGTTGTCAGCCATAGCTCCCAAAGGCAGTAAAGCTCCAGCGACTGCAGCAGCCGTAATTAAGCGTTTCATGCGGTTTCTCCCGGAAAGTGGTTCGTTCAATATACGCTTTGTTCGTGCAGATTTCGATAGGAGTAAAGCCCCCACGCTTATTTACGTGTTCAAGCTTATTGCACAAATCCTTAAGCCGGTAGAATGAGCTGTCCACAGAATCTGGTGTTAGAGAGAACATGTTGAGATCAATATCCGTCACGTTGTTACTTTTGATTTCCGGCGTCTGCTGGGCACAGGACTGGCAGCACTATGGCGGTGATGCCGGTGGTTCCCGTTTTTCTGATCTGACCCAGATTAATGCTGACAACGTTGATGATCTGGAGGTCGCCTGGCAAATTCGTACCGGCGAGATTGAGAAACGTGGGCCTGTCGCTGCTGCGGGCCAGTTTCAGGTCACACCGATTCTTACACCTGAAGTGGCGGGGCAGAGTCTGGTGTTGTGCACCCCGTGGAACAAGGTCATGGCGTTGGATCCGGAAACCGGCGCAGAGCGTTGGTCTCACGACCCGAAAGCCAAGGGCTTTCCCTTGTACAACTGTCGCGGTGTCGCTTACTGGGAAGACGAACTGGCAGAACCGGATGCCGTGTGTCGTCACAGAATCGTCTCGGGTACTTTTGATTTGCGCCTGATGGCGCTGGACGCACGGACCGGAGAGCTATGCCCCGGTTTCGGTTCCGGCAAGAAGCCCGGCTATGTGAATACCAAGCCGGTTATTGCGGCGGAAAGTCCGACCGGTAATGCGAAAGACATTAAGTACTTTTCACCTCCGGTTGTCGTTGACGATGTCATCGTGATCGGGTCGGCCACATTTACCAAGAACAAATCGGTCACCGGTCCAAGTGGTGCGATTCGCGGTTACGAGGCCCGCAGCGGTGAGCATCTGTGGTCGTTTGATCCTGTGCCGCGGGATCCATCTGATTCCGAACACAAGAACTGGACGCAGGAGGCACTGAAAACTGTGGGTGCTGCGAGCGCCTGGGCACCGTTATCTGCGGATCACGAGCGCGGCCTAGTGTTCGTTCCAACGTCTTCAGCGACGCCCGATTATTACGGGGGCTTGAGGCCCGGAGACAACAGGTATGCGAACTCGACGGTTGCGCTGAAGGCCACAACCGGTGAAGTCGTCTGGCATTTTCAGAATATTCACCATGATGTCTGGGACTGGGATACACCGGCGCAGCCGATCGCTGCCGATATCGTTAAAGACGGCCAAACGGTGCCGGCGGTTATTCAGCTAACCAAACAGGGTTTGACGTTTACGTTCGACCGGGAAACCGGTGAGCCGGTTTACGCAGTTGAAGAGCGTGATGTGCCATCGCAGTCGGATTTCGAAGGAGAGGTGCTATCGAAGACACAACCATTCCCGGTTGCCCCTCCGCCGTTAGCATCGAATGGCATTACTCCGGATGATGCATGGGGCCTGACGCCCTGGGATGAAGGTGAGTGCCGGGAGCTCATTGAAGCGCACAACTACGGTCCCGTATTTACGCCGCACAGTAAGCAAGGCACCGTCTCTATTTCTTCGATCAACAACTGGGCGGGCGGCGCTTACGACAAGAACAACAACCTGCTGATCACAAATGTGTCGAATATTTTCTGGCTGACAAAGATGACGCCGGAGGCGGAATACAATCCTGACGAGATGAACAATATGGGGCCGCCGGCTCCGGTCGTCGATGGCTGGGGCTATGCCGTGACGAAGGCTCCATTACTGTCACCCTGGGGCATACCTTGCACCGCGCCGCCATGGGGCAAGCTGGTGGCTGTTGATATGGGCAAAGGAGAGATCGTCTGGGATGTCGCACTCGGCACACTCGACAAGCTTGCGCCGGTGCCGCTGCCGATTGCCTGGGGTACTCCGGGTGCGGCCGGCGGTCCGATAGTTACGGCGTCGGGGCTGGTGTTTATCGGCGCTACCTCTGACGAGCAGTTCCGTGCGTTTGATGTGAAAACCGGTGATGAGCTGTGGCAGGCTGAGCTGCCCACCGCGGCAAACGCTACGCCGATGACCTACGAGGTCAATGGCAAGCAGTACGTGGTGATCGTGTCAGGCGGTCATGTCTGGCAATACGGCGGCGAGAAAATCTCGGACTATGTGACAGCCTTTGCTTTGCCTGACTGACCGGGAAGTCAGAAGCTGTAGCCAAGCGCTATTGCACCCACATAGGTGCGCTCGCCGTTTTCGATGAAGTCCCCGAAGAACTCCGGGGCGAGACTCCAGCGCTCGTTCAGGTGAAACTCATAACCGACGCCGAGACGGAGCATCGCTTTGTCTTTCTTGTCGGTGAATTCGATGCCGGGACCGGTGAATACGCGCAGTCCGCCGGCCGGGTGAAGGCTTACAAGGCCTACTACTGTGAAGTTACGCACCACGTCGTCACCCAGCCATTCGGCGGTGCCCCCGAAACCCCACAGTTCGGTAGCCCGGTACTCATAATCGATGCCGAGTGTGAACGCTTCTTCGTCTTTCTCTTTTTTGCGTTCCAGTGCCCAGCCGGCCGAAACGGCAATATGCGAATGCGGAATCTTTTCACCGGCACTGACTGACGCTGGCGCGAAAGCTGCAAGCATCAGCAAAGCTGCTGACAGGCCAATACACCGGGTGTTTGTGAACGAGTTCATAATTCGTCCTTCACGTTGAGTTGCAACCAGCCTAGCTGATTCGCATGCGTAAGGGCATGAATTTTTGGCACTATAGCGTACTATTTATAAAGCTAAGCTGCCTGCAGCTTGCGAGCAGCCTGTTTTATTTTTTCCGTCGAGGTGGAAATGTCGTCAACTGATCGTACCGATGACGTTCGTATTGAAGGTCTGAAGACTCTGATATCCCCGGCAGTTCTTATTGAAGAACTGCCGGTGTCGGGTAAAGTGGCGGCGCTGGTGTCGTCAGCGCGTCAGCAGGTGGGACAGATTCTGGAAGGCAGTGACGACCGTTTGCTCGTTATTGCCGGGCCGTGCTCGATTCACGATCCAAAAGCCGCGCTTGAATATGCAGCATTGCTGCAGGAGCAGGCGGCCGCTCACTCGGATGACCTGCTGATTATCATGCGTGTCTACTTCGAGAAGCCCCGCACGACGGTGGGCTGGAAGGGCCTGATCAACGATCCGAATATCGATGGCAGTTTCGACATCAACCACGGCCTGAGAATAGCCCGCAAGCTGCTGGCCGATCTCGCCGAGCTGGATATGCCGGCCGGCACCGAATTTCTGGATACCATTTCGCCGCAATACATCGCCGACCTGGTGTCATGGGGTGCGATTGGTGCCCGCACCACCGAGAGTCAGATCCATCGCGAACTGGCCTCCGGATTATCTATGCCGGTAGGGTTCAAGAACGGTACTGCCGGCAGTATCAGTATTGCGATAGACGCGATCATCGCGGCATCACAGCCTCATCACTTTTTGTCGGTGACCAAGCAGGGCATGTCGGCGATTGTGGCCACCGAAGGCAATCCATACTGCCATTTGATTCTGCGCGGTTCCGGCAGCGGCACGAACTACGATGCCGCATCGGTCGCTGCTGCCAGCACGGCTTTGCAGGAGCGCAATGCTCCGCAGCGGGTGATCGTGGATTGCAGTCACGGCAACAGCAATAAGGACTACAACCGTCAGCCGCTCGTGGCCGGTGATGTGGCCAATCAGATAGTGGCGGGTGACCAATATATCGCCGGTGTCATGCTCGAAAGCAATCTTTATGAGGGCAATCAGAAGGCACCCGAGAAGTACGGAGTAAGCATTACTGATGCCTGCATCTCCTGGGATATGACGACGGAAGTGCTGGAGCAGTTAGCCTCTGCAGTGCGGGCGCGCCGCGCAGCTTCCTGAGAGCAGTTTTAAAGCACCCCTGAGTCCCTGAAGAAGCGCCTGGATCAATTGAAGGACAAGCTATGAGTTGGGTTATTGAGCCGCCTGTAACAGCTTCTGTTGCGGTGGAAGGCACAGCAGACAGGTTTCCTGTGCGTCGTATTTTTTGTGTCGCCCGCAACTATGCGGCTCACGCCCGCGAGATGGGTATGGACGAACGCGAGCCTCCTTTCTTTTTCTGTAAGCCCGCGGATGCAGTTACTGAAAACGGCAGCGTCATTCCGTTTCCGTCACGCACACAGAATTTCCATCACGAGGTTGAGTTAGTTGTTGCGCTGAAGTCGGGCGGAAGCAATATCAACGTGGGTGATGCAGCCAGTCACGTATTCGGTTGTGCCGTGGGTCTGGACCTGACCCGCCGCGACTTGCAGGCCGAATCCCGCGACAAGGGCCGGCCGTGGGACACAGCTAAGGCTTTCGACCACTCAGCCCCTGTAACGGCCATCAAGCCTTTATCTGACACGGGTCTGCCGGAGTCCGGTGCGATCACCCTGAGCGTCAATGGTTTGTTGCGTCAGCAGGGTGATTTGCGGGATATGATCTGGTCGGTGCCTGAAATCATCGCTGAGCTGTCCGGCTATTTCGAGCTGCAGGCTGGCGATCTTATCTTTACCGGCACCCCTTCCGGGGTTGGGGCTATTGAGCCCGGCGATGAGCTGGAAGGGATTATCGAGGGGCTGGGCGGGTTGGCAGTCTCTTTCAGCTAAGCTTCACAGATAAAATCAGTGGCAGCAGGAGTCCGGTTATGAGTCACCGTATAGAAATACATTACTGCAGTAAGTGCCGCTGGATGCTTCGTTCGGCGTGGATGGCTCAGGAGCTGTTGAGCACCTTCGAAGACGCTATCGGGGAGCTGACATTGAGGCCGGACAGTACCGGCGGCGTATTCGAGATCTTTATCGACGATGAGCTGCTCTGGTCCCGTAAAGAGCAGGGTGGTTTCCCCGATATTGTCTCGCTTAAAAACCTGGTTCGCGACCGCGTGGCTCCTGAACAGGATCTGGGTCATGCTGACCAGAAGTGTGATTAGTCACACTGCTGCTTCTGATATGACCGGTTACCGATGGTGTAAAGTCTGTGAGTAGCGTTCGCTACCTTGTCGTTGCCGCCGGCGCGGCTCTGGTTGTTCTGTCGGTTTTGCTCTTCCCGTTTTCCGGCGAAAATGACCGTGAAGTGCGCGTTGCTGTTGCGAGCAACTTTGCCGGGACGCTTGAAGAGCTCGGTCCGCTTTTCACCGAAAAGACCGGGTACACCGTTGCTATCAGTGTGGGTTCAACCGGCCAGTTCTATTCGCTTATTCGTCACGGCCGTCCTTTTGATGTGTTTCTCGCGGCTGATGCATTGCGGCCGAAAGCACTGGAAGAAATGAGCATGACCGTGCCTGGTACACGGCAGACCTATGCAATCGGCAAATTGGTGTTATGGAGTCGCTCTGTAGAGCTGGCGGACTCGGGTGAGCCGGATTGGCAGGCTTTGGCAGGCACCCGTGTTGCTGTAGCCAACCCGAAGACCGCCCCTTATGGTAAAGCGGCAGAACAGACACTGCAGTCTCTGGTTATCGCAAAACAATTTGTGCCGCAATTGGTTATAGGTCAAAGCATTGGTCAGGTGTTTCAGTTTGTCGCAACAGGGAATGCAGACGGCGGCTTTATTGCAGCATCTCAGAGTCAGAACGCCGATGGCCCGCTTTGGGCTGTTCCCGCAGCATTGCACGAACCCATCATTCAGCAAATGGTACTTCTGACTGACACGCCGGAAGGGCACGCGTTCATCGAGTTTATGAATAGTGATGCAGCGCGGGCGGTTATCACTGCGAACGGTTACGATACGCCCTAATGCTTGCTCCATCTGATATACAGGCTCTTTCACTGACACTGCAGCTCGCGCTTGTGAGCACGCTTGTGCTGATTGTGCTCGGTACGCCGTTGGCATGGTGGCTGTCGCAAACAGAAAGTCGTGTGCGTCCTTTGGTTGATGCACTAGTGGCTTTGCCGCTGGTTCTGCCGCCGACGGTGCTGGGTTTTTACCTGTTGCTCGTGGCAGGGGTTGACGGTGTCCCGGGGCTCGCCGGCTGGGCGTTCACGTTTAAGGGGCTGGTGCTCGGTTCAGTGATCTATTCACTGCCGTTCGTTGTTCAGCCGCTGCGGGATGCCTTTCAGTCTATTGGCAAACGTCCGCTTGAGGTTGCGGCCACGCTTGGTGCTGGTCCTATGGACCGCTTTTTCTCCATCGCTGTGCCGCAGGCCGGCAAAGGCTTTCTGACAGCTGCGGCCCTGGGTTTTGCTCATACGCTTGGCGAGTTTGGTGTTGTTCTTATGATCGGCGGCAACATTCCGGGTGAAACCCGGGTCGCTTCAATCGCAATCTACGAGCATGTCGAAACCATGAACTATGCCGGTGCTCATGCGCTGTCTATTACGCTGGTAGTGGTCTCTCTGGTATTGCTGACGGCTGTCTATGCGTTGCGCCGTCGCCGCGGCGGGGTGATGCCGGTATGAGCAGCCCGTCTATTCAGGTTCGCTGCAATCAGCAGAGAGATGGATTTGGCTTGTCGCTCGATCTCGAGTTACCGGGCGAGGGCGTCAGTGTCGTGCTCGGCCCTTCGGGCGCTGGCAAGACCAGTCTGCTTCGGCTGCTGGCAGGTCTCGATAATCTGCCTGGTGCAACCGTCTCGTTCAATGGCACCGACTGGCAACAGGGGAATGCGTTTCTGCCGACGGAAAAGCGCCGGCTGGGATATGTGTTTCAGGAGTCCGGTTTGTTCCCGCATCTGTCTGTAGAGCAGAACCTGAACTACGGACTGAAGCGGCTCGATTGCTTGTCAGCGGGCCATCAGTCACACCTGAGTGACTTGATTGAATTGCTCGATTTGCGGGCTTTGCTGGAGCGCATGCCTGAGACGTTGTCGGGCGGCGAAAGGCAGCGGGTTGCTATCGCCAGGGCGCTGGCAGCGCAACCACAGTTGTTGCTTATGGATGAACCATTGTCAGGAATAGACGTGACGCGCCGGAGTGAGCTGATGCCCTACCTGCAGCGGCTTACACGCAGCAGCAATATCCCGGTGGTTTACGTCACACATGATTTGCCGGAAGCTGCCCGACTGGCCGGCCATTTGGTCTATATGGAGGCCGGTTCGGTTGTGGCCTCGGGCTCACCTGCCGAACTCATGACCCGTCTGGATCTGCCTTTAGCGCGGATCGATGCCGCTGCAGCTGTTGTTAACGCCAAGCTTGAAGAGCGGGACGATCAATATCAGTTAAGCCGCTTATCGTTCGCGGGGGGTGAGCTGTGGGTTAACGGGCTTCTGGAAGCTGCAGCCACTGACGAGTCTGTGCGTGTGCAGATTGCAGCGCGTGACGTAAGTCTGACGAATGAGCATCAGACCGGCACGAGTATTCTCAACATTATTCCGGTTACGGTAACGGGCATCGAACCTGATGGTGATGCGCAATTGCTGGTCAGCCTCGATGCCGGCGGCATAGCGCTGCTAAGCCGCATAACCCGCCGTTCTGCCAATGAACTGGACCTGACCAGCGGGAAGCGGGTGTTTGCCCAAATCAAATCGGCCGCTGTCCTGATCTGACGGCCTGATGTCCGGTGGTCATTGACCCGCATTCATCACCTAAATTCAGGTTATGTAAAACGGTTTCGGCCTATAGCAAAGCTATTGTTTTGCAGTATGGGATTCGGTCACAGTTTTACGTAGTATGGGGCGCAAGTAGTCCGTTTAGATGACTACCGCTCCAAAACATAAATTCCAAAATTAAGTGACGCGCTTCGCCGCGAGGCAGAAGTGACGGGGGACTTACATTGAAACGTATTATCGCGCTGGGCTTATTGCTGTTCTCAGTATCAGCTAACGCCATCAACTACACAGTTACTGTTCTGCCGAGCCTGTCACCGACGGGTCCCACCAGAGCTAACGGCATTAACGACAACGGCATGATTGTCGGTGAGTCGTATAACACTACTTCCGGTCAGCTGGAGGCCGTTTACTGGGATGGCGGTGCCATCACCACACTCGGTGTTCGCGGTACCGCGAGGGCGGTAAACAACAGCGGCATGATGGTTGGCGAAACCGGTGGCCTGAACGCCTTTGATCAGGGTCGAGCATACAGCTACGACACCAGTGGTCTTGTATATACCGATCTCGGCACCTTAGGCGGCGACTACGCTGCTGCATTCGACATTAATGATGCCGGCGTCATAACCGGTTACGCGCTGACTTCTACTAATGATCTGCTGCGTGCCCATGCATTCCGCTACACGGCTGGCACCATGACCGACCTGCAGGCTTTTAACGGCTTGCTCAGTGGTTATTCCCGCGGTCACGGCATTAACGACAGCGGTGTCATTGCCGGTCGTTCATCCATTGATACTTTCCAGAACAGTGAAAAACACATGACCCAGTGGTCTGCCACTGACGTGTTGCAGATGTCTACCGGCCCGTATGACTACAGCACAGCACAGGATGTGAACAATGCCGGTGTGATCGTTGGTAACGGCAAAGATGCTCTGGGCAACCAGGTAGGCATGATCTGGGACGGCGTCACCACAATCCAGCTCGGCACTCTGGGTGGCAGCACCAGCTACCTGAACGCTCTGAATGAGCTGGGTGACATGGTGGGTTATTCAACTGATGCCGGCAATGTACGCCGCGCCATTATTACCACGGATAACGGTGGCACCATCACCGACCTGAACTCTCTGGTTACCGATCTGAATGGTTTCTCTGTGCTGTCTTCGGCGCACGATGTGAACGAGTCGGGCCAGATCATTGGTTACGGTACTTTGGAGAACGGCGAAGTTGCAGCGTTCCTGCTGACACCGGTGCCTGTTCCTGCAGCGGTATGGTTGTTCGGTTCAGCTCTGGGCCTGCTTGGCTGGGTGCGCCGTCGCAGCAGTTAAGCAACTCTCATATGAGTCGAAAAAAGGCGCTGAGTATCAGCGCCTTTTTTATGCCTGCAGGATTCGTTGGCAGCTCACCCGCATGCCGATACCCCGTGCCGCCATGAACATCGTAAAGGCGAACCACAGGCCGTGATTGCCCCAGCCGGTAGTGAGGTACCACACAGGCATGAACACCAGTAGCAGCGAGCCCAGCATGATGTCGCGCATTTCCTTCGAGCGCGTCAGGCCGACGAATACGCCGTCGTAGAGAAAGCTCCAGACCGATACCAGCGGCGAGATGATCAGCCATGGTAGAAAGCTTATGGCAGTGTTTCTGACGTTTTCTATGTCCGTGATCAGACCGATGATGGCCGGGCCGAATAGCAGGTATGCAAGGCTATAGAGCGCAGCAAACCCCAGCGACCAGTTCAGGGTGCGCTGAATAACCTTACGCAACGCCTTCTTGTTGCCTGCACCAAATGCTTTGCCGGTGAGCGCCTCTGCCGCATGCGCAATGCCGTCCAGGGCATGGGACAAAAAGAACTGCAGGTTCATCAGGACGGCATTGGCGGCAAGAGTCAGGTCGCCCAGACGCGCTCCCTGAGCAGTAATAAAGGCAAAGGTAAATAACAGGGCAACGCTGCGGACAAACAGGTTGCTGTTGACGGTAAATAGCCGTCTAAATGCTGCTGCATCGAACAGTTCATCACGGTTCCATTTCCCGGGGTACTGCCGCAGCTCCCGCTTAAGCAGCGCCAGCCCGGTTAGCAGGCCGGCGTGTTCTGCGATAACAGATGCCCAGGCGACACCGTCAACTTTCATGCCGAGACCTGGCACAAACAGCAGGTCAAAACCGATATTGATTACGTTTGTGGTGACCATGATGGCAAGTGGTGCTCTGGCATTCTGCATACCGAGGAACCAGCCGACGATGGCGTAGTTTGCGAGGGTTGCCGGTGCTGCAAACACACGAATGTTGAAGTAGTCGAGAGTGGCGCTGCTGACATCTTCGCTGGCACCAAGCAGACCGATTGCCAATGAGCCTATCGGCTGCTGCAACAGGAAAATCAGCAGACCAAGCAGCAGGCCGGTAATCAGGCTTTGCCCGAGAGCGATACGACTGGCGCTGAAATCCCTGTTTCCGTTTATCTGGCTGCCGTAGGTTTGCGCGGTGATGCCGGTAGTGCCCATGCGTAGAAAATTCAGGCTGAGGAAGATGGTGCTGAAGATTGCACCGCCCGTGGCGACCGCACCGAGCCAGCGCGGGTCAGTCAGGTGACCGACCACAGCGGTATCAACCATACCCAGCAATGGCACGGAAATGCCCGATGCGATCATCGGTGCGGCAATGCTCCAGATAGCGCGGTTGCCATACTCGCTGCGCTCAGTGCTCATAAGGGTTTCATTGAATTGGCCGGTTCGGTCGTCAACGATAGACGCTGAGTTGCGTTTTGAACAGTAACAAGGCCGCTAAAGCAGGTCTTTGCGACGTTGAGTTTGCAGGAGTGCAAGGATGAACAGAGGCGTGATGAAAGGGATGGAAAGTGGAGTCGTTGTTGCTGTGCTGGCGGCAACGCTGTTGTCAGCGTGCACCACGCTGGACCCGTATACCCGTGAGGAGAAAACCAGCAATGCGGCGAAAGGTGCGGCTATCGGTGCCGCTGCCGGTGTAGCTATCGGTCTGATTACCGGTGATGACTCTGCTGAGCGTAAGAAGCGTGCCCTGATTCTGGGCGGTGCCGGTGCGCTTGCCGGTGGCGCAGTTGGTTATTACATGGACCAACAGGAGATGAAACTGCGGCAGCAGCTGGAAGGTACCGGTGTCAGTGTTACCCGAATCGGCGACAACATTACTCTGAACATGCCGGGTAACGTGACGTTTGCTGTAGACCGTGCCGAGATTAGCGCTGACTTCTACGACATTCTTGATTCGGTTGCACTGGTGCTGAACGAGTTCGACAAGACTTTTGTTGAGGTGGCTGGCCATACCGACAGCACCGGCAGTGAGTCATACAACCGGGACTTGTCGGAGCGTCGCGCGAACAGTGTGAGCAACTACCTGCGTACCCGTCGCGTCAGCATGGAACGTTTGATTACGGTCGGCGCCGGTGAGCGCTACCCCATTGCGACTAACAGTACTGCTGCCGGACGCGAACTGAACCGTCGGGTTGAGATCACGATTGTTCCGGTAACAACGTAGAGTTAGTTAAAGATTCAGGCACAAAAAAGCCCCGGGCATTTGCACGGGGCTTTTTATATTTCCATTTGAAACCTGGTTAAGCCATAGCAGTTCTGAGCTTTTTGATCGCTGCAGCTTCAATCTGGCGGATACGCTCTGCAGAAACGCCGTACTTGTCTGCCAGTTCATGCAGTGTGGCTTTGCTTTCTGTGAGCCAGCGTGCCTGCAGGATCTCACGGCTGCGCTCATCCAGACCTTCCAAAGCCTGCAGTAGTTGTGCGTTGTCCTGTTCTTCGCTGTCGGCCGCTTCAATAGTTTGGGCGGGGTCAGCGTCAGGATTGGGCAGATAGTGAACCGGCGCATAAGCTGCGTCGTCATCGCCATCAACCGGCGCATCGAACGCCACGTCGCTTGCCGATAAACGTTGTTCCATCTCGGTTACTTCACGTTCCGACACACCGAGGTCTTTGGCAACTGCAGCTGTTTCATCGGCAGACAACCAGCTCAGGTTCTTTTTCGCTTTACGCAGATTAAAGAACAGTTTGCGCTGAGCTTTGGTGGTGGCAACTTTTACCAATCGCCAGTTACGCAGCACGTATTCGTGAATCTCTGCACGAATCCAATGCACTGCATAAGTCACTAGACGAACGCCGACTTCCGGATCGAATTTTTTAACGGCCTTCATCAGGCCGACGTTGCCTTCCTGAATAAGGTCGGCAAGCGGGAGACCATAACCGGTGTAGCCACGGGCGATATGCACCACGAAACGCAGCTGCGACAGCACGAGCTCACGTGCTGCGTCGACATCCTGCTCGTCACGGAAACGGTTCGCGAGTTCGCGTTCCTTATCCGCGCTTACTGCGGGCACACTGTTGGCCGCCTGGATGTAGTTATCCAGACTACCGACGGGACCCGCCAGAATGGCGTTAATCGGGTTGTTCGCAAGGGCTGTAGTCATAGTCATTAAGTACCTCAAAAAAGGCCCCCGGACTCTGCCCGGGGGCTGCGCATTTTAGCAGTCTTGAGATTAGAGTGCTAAAACGGGGTTTGGTTCCCCCAATAGAACCACTTTAAATGCTTATTTAACAGTAACTTATGTGCGCACGAGAGGCGCCTTGCAACGCAGAGAAACAGCAGCTTATGTCGCTTATTCCGGGCTGTTTCAAGGAGTGAATTATTTCGGCTGTATGGCCGAAATATGGCGCGAAACCGCGCTCCAGGCGCCACCCCAGCCGGCGAGTAAACCGCCGCCCAATACAGCGCCGATGGTTGCGATGTTGAGACCGCGCAGCACGAACTGGCTGCCATACAATCCGGTGAGTCGTTCTATAGGCTCGGCCAGCACCAGTGCGCTGATGACCAGCAGAATAAGTCCGAACACGCCACCTGTGAGTCCGTAGCAAATGCCGGTGTAAAGGAATGGCCGTCTGACAAAACCGTTGCTGGCGCCAAGTAGTTTGTAGACTTCAATTTCGTCGCGCCGGTTCTGAATATCGAGGCGGATCGTGTTGCCAACAATAATGATGACTGCGGTGATCAAAAGTATTGCGGCAATCCAGACTGACCGGTTAAGTAATTCGAGGATTGCGTTTAAACGACGCACCCAGTCGGTATCGATGCGCACCTGATCAACTGCAGGGTTGCTTCGCAGTTCTTCCGCAATGGACTCGAGAGCCTCGGGTGCAACTTCAATATCAGGTCGCACCACCAACGTGTGCGGCAACGGGTTGGTCTCGAGAGCTTCCAGTGCGTTATCGAGCCCTGATGCTTCCCGGAATTCCTCAAGTGCCTGTTCGGCAGTAATCAGGCGTACTTCCCGAACAACGGCTTTCAAGCGGAGACGACCCGCAAGATCTTCCGCTGCTTCAACAGTCTGTCCGGGCTGCATGTAAACAGAAAAGTCGCGCACTTCCTCCATGCTGCCGGCAACAGACCGGCCGTTCTGTACCAACAAACTCAGTGCTGCAGGCAATGCCAGTGCAATGCCGATTACTGCGATGGTGAGCAGGCTGGCTAGCGGCTGCTGACGCAGCTCGTCAAACGCGAGTACTGCGTTCTGTTTGTGCAAACCAAAGTAATGACCGAGGCGCTGCACTAGTAGCCGCCTCCATCGTTGGAGCAGAAGTCACCGCCATTGACTTCACCGTTGGTAAGAATCAGACGCTTGCCGCCGAGCTGATCCAGCAGGTTCACATCATGGGTAGCGATGACCATCGTGACGCCGATGTCATTGAAGCGGCGGAACAGATTCATGATGTCCAGCGACAGCTCGGGGTCGAGGTTACCGGTGGGCTCATCCGCGATGAGCAGGCCGGGACGACTGACGACAGCCCGGGCAATGCCCACACGCTGCTGTTCACCCAGAGACAGGTTTCTCGGTGGACTCTTCTCTTTCTTCAGTAAGCCCACCTGATCCAGCGCGGCGCGCACGCGGCGACCTATGTCGCGTTCGGGCATGCCGGCAATTACGAGTGGCAAGGCGACATTGTCGAACGTGCTTTTGTCCTGCAGAAGTTTGTTGTCCTGAAACACCAGACCAATCTGCCGGCGATAACGATGGATGTGCTTTTCAGGAAGACTGCCGATATTCGCGCCGTTGACGAAGACCTGACCCCGGGTCGGGCGTTCGATACACGCCAGCATTTTGAGAAAGGTGCTCTTACCGGCGCCTGACGGGCCGGTAAGGAATACCAGTTCGCCTTTGGGGATCTCGAGAGAGACGTTGCGCAGCGCATCCCTGCCGCCATCGTAGCGCTTCGTCACATGTTCAAAACGAATCAAGCCGGTTGCTCTCCGCCGGAATCTGAATCAGCTTCACTGCTATCTAGGAGAGTATCAATGAATTCGTCGACATCAAACAGCGCCAGATTATCAGCCTGTTCGCCCATACCCAGGTAGCGGAAGGGTACATCCAGCCGGTTGGCCAGTGCGACCAGCGTGCCGCCTTTGGCGCCGCCATCGAGTTTGGTCATTGTGATGCCGGTCAGACCGATGGCTTCGTGGAATGTAATCGCCTGCGTCAGCGCGTTCTGACCCAGACTGGAGTCGAGCACCAGCATCTTTTCGTGCGGCGCGTTCTCGTCCACTTTGCTCGCCACCCGAACGATTTTCTCCAGTTCGCGCATCAGGCCTTCCTGATTCTGCAGGCGGCCGGCGGTGTCGGCGAGCAGTACATCAATGTTGCGCGATTGCGCAGCTTGCACGGCGTCAAAGATTACAGCCGCCGGGTCGGCGCCGGAGGCTTGCGCCACCACGGGTACATCATTGCGCTCACCCCATGCCTGCAGCTGTTCTACTGCAGCGGCACGGAAAGTGTCGCCCGCTGCCAACATCACGCTGTAGCCCTGTTCTTTAAAGTGGCGCGCCAGTTTGCCGATGGTGGTGGTTTTGCCGGAGCCGTTGACGCCTACCATCAGGATGACGAACGTACCCTGACCCTTTGGAACTTCGAGCGGCTGCGCCTTCGGCGCCAGCAGATCGCGGAGGACCTCACGCAATGCTTCCTGTACGCTGCCCGCTTTCGGCGCACGTTGCTGCAGCTCTTCGATGATCCTGTTGGTGGTCTCCACACCGACATCGGCCAGCAGGAGCTGATCTTCAAGTTCCTCGACGAGTTCATCATCGAGTTTGCGACCCGACAACCAGCCGAGCTTGCCCAGTCCCAGACTCAGCCCAAAGCCTTTGTTACCGCCGCCGCTTTCTTCGGAGTCACCCCCGCTAAGCTTCTTTTTCAGCCGGCTGAAGAAGCCTTCACGCTTGGTTTCTTTGTCACCTGTTTCGGTCATGGCGCAAATGGTAACGATAGTGCTTGTATCTGGACAGAGGTTTTTGAACACTAACTGCATGAAACGGTCACCGGGAAACAGTAAAGCAGGGGTCGTGCGGGTCATCGCGGGGCAGTGGCGTGGCCGCAAGCTGCCATTGGCGGATGTGGAAATCCGGCCAACGTCCGACCGGATCCGCGAGACACTCTTCAACTGGCTGGATCCGCACGTTCGTGACGCCCGGGTGCTGGATCTTTTTGCTGGCAGCGGTGCATTGGGTTTTGAGGCTTTGTCCCGCGGTGCAGCGGAGGGCTTTCTCGTCGAGAAGTCTGTGCATACCGCCAAGCACCTGAGAAAAGTGGCGGAGGAGATTGGTGCGAGCGGCGCGAAAGTGCTCAATAAAGACGCACGCCAGTATCTCCAGTCGCCTGCAGAGCCTTTTGATGTTGTATTTCTGGACCCGCCGTTCGCCGATAGCGACGCAGCGAATTTGTGTACACTGCTGGAACGACAAGGCTGGCTGATGCCGGACGCGCTCATTTATATAGAGCAGAGCGCAGAGCAGGGTTTTCCGGAGCTGCCGGGAAACTGGTCCTGGCGGCGGCAAAAGCAGGCGGGACAGGTTGTTTATGGTCTGGCCGAAAGAACCTGATACAGGCTGGTCAGCGACAGAACAGAACAGGAGCTGAACGTGAGTGCAGGAGTTTTATATCCCGGAACCTTCGACCCTCTCACCAATGGTCACGAAGAGATTGTGCGCCGTGCTGCCGGCCTGTTCGACCGGGTGGTTCTTGGCGTTGCCGAGAGCACCTCGAAGAAGCCTTTGTTTACTCTGGCGGAACGCTTGCAGCTGGCGGGAGCTGTGCTGGCCCGGTACGACAATGTCGAAGTCATGCCCTATGACGGCCTTACGGTTGAGTTTGCGGCCAAGCAAGGTTTGTCGGGCATTATTCGTGGATTGCGTTCCGTAACCGATTTTGAATACGAGCGTCAGCTGGCCGGCATGAATCAGAAGCTCGCTCCGGAAATTGAAACTGTCTATATGACGCCTGGTGAGGCGAACACGTTTGTTTCTTCAACTCTGATCAGGGATATCGCGTCGAACCGTGGTGATGTGGGTTTGTTTGTACACCCGGAAGTTGCCGCCGCGCTAACTGAAAAGTTCCGCGTTTAATCTTCTGACGCGCGCTTAATCTTCTGACGTTTGGGTCTTTGATGACGTTTACCGCGATTCTTTCCTATACCGATAAGCAGCGCCTATGCGTTGTCCTGGGCTTGGCTCTGTTGCTGAGCGCTTGTGCCGGCGAGTTGCAGCAACAGGGTCCCGGTACTGCAGCCATTGCCAGCGCTCATCCGTTAGCCACAGCCGCCGGAGCGGAAGTTCTGGCGCAGGGCGGGAACGCTTTCGATGCCGCGGTGGCTGTGAGTGCCGCCCTATCTGTGGTTGAGCCTGCGGCATCTGGTCTTGGCGGCGGCTCATTCTGGTTGCTGCACAGCGCGGATACGGGCAAACAGGTTTTTGTGGATGCCCGCGAAACGGCTCCGTCAGCAGCCACACGAGACATGTATCTCGATGAAGACGGCAACCCCGTCAAGCGGGCTTCCTATGACGGTCCGTTGTCCGCCGGCATACCCGGACATCCTGCCGGTCTGGTGCACATCGCTGAGCGCTACGGTCGTCTCCCTTTGGAAATCAGTCTGGCACCGGCAATCAAACTGGCTGAAGAAGGCTTTGTCGCCACGCCACGCATGTTGCTCGGGCTGAAGTTCCGCAAGTCCGCCTATGCGAATTCGCCGGGTTTCCGCGAGGTGTTCCTGCCCGAAGGCAGTATTCCGGAGCCGGGCGATTTGATTCGTCAGCCTGATTTGGCAAACACTCTGCGGGCTTTGGCTGAGCAGGGCTTTGAAGGTTTCTACCGCGGCGATGTTGCTGATAGGTTGATTGATGGTGTGCGCTCAGGTGGTGGTATCTGGATCGCCGAAGACCTGGCAGATTATTCGGTCGTCGAACGTGAGCCATTGGTATTTAACTACCGCGATGTCCGCGTGGTTTCTGCGCCACCGCCTTCTTCCGGCGGCATAGTGATGGCCGAGATATTTAATATTCTCGGGGGCTACGACCTCAGTGGTATGTCTTCGGTGGCGCAGAAGCATCTGGCGATTGAGGCGATGCGCCGTGCTTATCGTGACCGGGCTGACTATCTGGGTGATCCGGCCTTCGTCGACATGCCGGTAGCTAAACTGGTCAGCCCTGAATATGCAGAGGCTCTGCGGGAGAGCATTGACGTTAAGCGCGCAACGCCCAGCGCCGAACTGCCGCCGGTGAATATCGTGCCGAAAGAAGGTGCTGACACCACGCATCTGTCTGTGATTGATGCGGCCGGCAACCGTGTTGCTGTTACCCAGTCGATCAATACCTGGTACGGCGCCGGTTTTATTCCTGAGGGTACCGGCGTAATCCTGAACAACGAGATGGATGACTTCTCATCGAAGCCGGGCACACCGAATAGCTTCGGTCTGATTCATGGCAGTGCGAATGAGATTGAACCGGGTAAGCGCATGCTGTCGAGCATGTCGCCTACCTTTCTGGAGTCTGATCGCGGTGTTGCGGTGGTCGGTACGCCCGGTGGCAGTCGCATCATTACCCAGATCGCGCTGGCGGCACAGATTTGGATGGCCGGTGGCACCGCGGAAGATATGGTCAGCGCCAAGCGCTTTCATCAGCAGTACATCCCCGATGCCGTAGCTTATGAACCGGGTGCGTTCAGTGATGACGAGATAACCGGGCTGGAAGAGAAGGGTCACAAGCTGACTGAGTCACGCCGGCCGTTCGGCAATATGAATGTGGTCACATGGGACTTCGCGACCAATACCGTGGAAGCTGCCACCGACCCCCGCGGTGAGGCCGAAGGCCGCGTATATTAAGCGTTTCAGGCCCTAAACCCGCTGGCAGGCAGGGCAGTAGTATGTGGCCCGCTGCCCCTGTACGAATTGCCTCACCGGTGTGCCGCAAACTTCGCAGGGTTCTCCTGCACGGTCATACACCTTTAGTTTAATGCGGAAGTAGCCGGGCTTGCCGTCGGCGCCATGGAAGTCGCGCAGAGTGGTGCCACCCTGTTGTATTGCTTCGGCTAATACTTCTTTTATAGCTGCCACCAGTTTTTCGTAACGGGCTTTGCTCAGTTTGCCGGCTGCCTTCTTCGGATTTATTCCGGCTCGAAACAAACTCTCACTGGCGTAAATGTTGCCAACGCCCACCACCACTTCGCTGTTCATGATGAACTGTTTAATGGAAACATTGCGGCCGCGACTAGCGTTAAACAAATAGCTGGTATTGAAGTCGTCGCTTAAAGGTTCCGGGCCTAGTTTGGCCAGCAGTTCGTGCTGCAGCGGGTCGTTTTCCGTCCATAGCAGCGAGCCGAAGCGGCGCGGGTCGTTGAAGCGAATGATCTTGTCGGCCAACACGATGTCGATGTGATCATGTTTTTCCGGAGGCGCATCCGGATCAACTATGCGCAAGCTGCCGGACATGCCCAGATGAAGCAAAGCGGTCCCGTTGTCTGTGCCTATCAGTATGTATTTACCCCGGCGGGTCAGAGACGCGGCTGTCTGGCCGCTCAGTCTCGCCTCAATTTCATCGGGGACCGGCCAGCGCATCCGTCGCTCGCGGACATCCACCCGCTTAATCTTTTGCGAGTGCAGCGTGTGGTATATGCCGCGTAGCGTCGTTTCTACTTCGGGTAATTCGGGCATTGGTCGTCCGGAGGCCGTTAATTCCGCTGTTATTTGTTCGTTCTTTGGGCTTATTCGGCTGTTTTCAACCGCCGGATTCAGCGTCCGGACAGAGGATTGGTGATTTCCGACAACTATAACAGCCGCCGGTTTGGGTAAAATACAGCTTCTTCTGGTTTTCCCGGGCAGTCTTTGTCCGATGTGGATGGGTGTGCCGTATTGCGGCCTGCCTGTCCGGTTAAGGTGTTTGTATGTTCGATTTTGTTGCTGACCATATGTATGGCCTGCTGGATCTGAGTATCTGGGGCTACGTCATTGTCACCATCGTGCTGATGCAGGTATCGCTTATGGCGGTGACCTTGTATTTGCATCGCGATCAGGCACATCAGTCAATCGTGTTGCATCAGTCGCTGCGCTATTTCTTTCGAATTGTTCTTTGGCTGACGACTGCGATGGTTACCCGCGAGTGGGTGGCTGTGCATCGTAAGCATCATGCAATGTGTGAGCGTGAGGGTGATCCGCACAGCCCGGTTGTCTTCGGCTTGAAGAAAGTTTTGCTTGAAGGCGCCGAGTTGTATCAGGTCGAAGCCGCTATGGAAGAGACGGTTGCCAAGTACAGCCGTGGTTGTCCTGATGATGCGATGGAACGCTTCTTTATGAAATACGAGAACCTCGGTCTCACCCTGTTGTTCTTTATCTATCTGCTGTTGTTCGGCGTGCCGGGCATCATTGTCTACGCAGTACAGATGCTGACGATTCCTGTGCTGGCCGCGGGTGTAATTAATGGCCTTGGTCATGCCAAGGGCTACCGCAATTTCGAATCTGACGATGCTTCAACCAACCTGACTCCCTGGGCGATCTTTATTGCCGGTGAGGAACTGCACAACAACCATCACGCTTTCCCGACTTCAGCGAAGTTTTCTGTGCAATGGTGGGAGTTTGATATCGGCTGGATGTACATCAGCCTCCTGCGGCCGTTGGGCCTGTGTAAGGTGCGTCGCACCGCGCCTAAGCCTGAGAAGGCTGCAGCACCGCGAATGGTGGATATTGAGACGCTGCAGGCGGTGTTGCTGAACCGTATGAATGTGCTTCGTGAATACACCAAACAGGTCACGCTGCCGGTGCTGAAGACCGAGCGTTTAAGAGCCGCCAGTGACGACTTGTCGGGCAGAGCCCGTAAGTTGCTGGTTAGTCGCCCGGCCATGCTGGATGCTGCGAGCCTGAATAATCTGACAGCGCTGCTCGATGATCATGAGGCCCTGAAGATTGTCCATGAGTATCGCGAGAAATTGATGGACCTCTGGGGTCAGGCCAATGTAACTAACGATCAGCTGGTCGCTCAGTTGAAGGAGTGGTGTAACGCTGCAGAGGCCAGCGGTGTGCAGGTGCTGCAGGACTTCTCGCAGAGCTTGCGTGGTTACGTGATGCAGCCCGCCAATGTCTGATTGACTGCCGAAGGAATACTTTGAAGCCCGCCCTTTAAACAGTGCGGGCTTTTTTATGCCCTCATCCCGCGCTTTCGGCTCCTGCTTGCAGCGCTCCCGACGACGCTCATAAGAAGTGCCAGCTCTTGAACCATTGCCGTCGCCCCAGCTCATGCGCTGCCACCTCTCTTTCGCTTAAGCTCCTCACACATCCCTGTGCTCGTCGCATCGGCGTCCGCGCTTCCGGCTCCTGCCTCCAGCGCTTCCGACGACGCTCGTGAGAGGCGTCAAAAGACTCTTGAACCATTGCCGTCGCCCCAGCTCATGCGCTGCCACCTCTCTTTCGCTTAAGCTCCTCACACATCCCTGTGTTCGTCGCATCGGCGTCCGCGCTTCCGGCTCCTGCCTCCAGCGCTCCCGACGACGCTCATGAGAGGCAGCAGCTCCTGAGCAACCTGTCGGTAGAGCTCTGAGAGATATTTGAGTCTACTTCTGAGCACAAAAAAACCGGCCTGTTGGCCGGTTTCTTTTTGTCCTATAGAAAGCCGTAGGACTTATTTGATTTTGGCTTCCTTGTACATCACGTGCTTACGAACCACGGGATCGAACTTTTTGGTTTCCATCTTTTCAGGATGCAAACGCTTGTTCTTGGTGGTGGTGTAGTAGTGGCCGGTACCTGCAGAGGATACGAGTTTGATCTTGTCTCTCATGCTCTACCCCTTATACCTTGTGGCCAGCTGCGCGGACGTCAGCCAGTACTTTATCGATGCCGTGCTTGTCGATGATGCGCAGACCTTTGCTGGAAACGCGCAGACGGACATAGCGGTTCTCACTCTCCACCCAGAAACGGCGTGAGTGTACGTTCGGCAGAAAACGGCGACGCGTCTTATTGTGCGCGTGCGATACGTTGTTTCCGGACATCGGACGTTTTCCGGTGACCTGGCAGACCCGTGACATGGCTAACCTCAGAAAAATCAGTAACTTAGTGCTGAGCGACTCAGCGAGAGCCGGCATTTATACCAGTATGAGGCAGTTGAAGCAAGAAAACCGGCGAGAAAGTTGTGCAGAAAGCGCTCTTTTTTCGCGGTTTTCTGCGTTTCACCGCCCTCTTCACAACATCCCTCTGGCCGCCAGCGATACGCAGCTGCCATCACCGATGATGAAATGGTCCAGAAGCCGCACATCTATTAGCTCCAGGGCATCTCTGATTCGTCTGGTGATGCTCTGATCGGCCGCGCTGGGCTCGGCTACGCCCGACGGGTGGTTGTGAGCCAGAATGACGGCTGCCGCATTGCGATGCAGCGCCCGGCGCAGCACCTCACGCGGATAGACCGTGGTGGCATCGATAGTGCCGAAGAACAGCTCTTCAAACGCGAGTACCCGGTGGCGGTTGTCCAGAAAGATGGCGCAGAACACTTCCTGCGGGCGGTCGCGTAGCCGCACGGTCAGGTAATTGCGGCTGTCTGCCGGTGACTGGATAGCTGTGCCGGGCGTTAATGTGTGCTGTAAATAGCGGCAGCAAATCTCTTGCAGATTGTTCAGCAGGGTTGCGCGGTGAAGCCCGATGCCGGGAATGCCGAGCAGGTCGGGTTGGCTGGCTGTAACAGCCCCGCGGATAGAGCCAAACTCGGCGATAAGGTTTGCAGCGATCTCGCCAGCGGGAATGGCGGTGCGCCCGGGCGTTAGAATCTGCGCCAGTAGCTCGGCATCTGTCATTGTTTCGGCACCGGGAGACAGGGTCCGGGCTGAAGAGGAGTGATGTTTGCTCGTCATAGACCAATTTTGCTCCGGAGGCGCTGTCGTTATACAGTCGCAAATCTCGGGCAAATAAGAACATTCTCACTGCCCTGCAAATTATCATCATCACCAAATCAACATCGTTATATTTCGCACCGATTTATGAATAGCTTGCAAGACAAAAAGATCCTGCTTGGCGTCAGCGGCAGCATCGCCGCTTACAAATCGCCTGACCTTGTGCGTCGTTTGAAAGAGCGGGGTGCCGAGGTGCGCGTGGTGATGACTGCCAGTGCCGAGAAGCTGGTGTCACCCACCGTCTTTCAGGCTGTATCCGGCGAGCCTGTGCGTGGCGATCTCTGGGACGAGGAAGCGGAAGCGGCGATGGGGCATATCGAACTCGCGAAGTGGGCGGATATCATTTTGATTGCACCTGCTACAGCCAATGTCATCGCCCAACTTGCATCCGGTTCTGCTGAAAGCTTGTTGACTACTTTGTGTCTCGCAACAGAAGCACAGCTGGTAGTTGCACCGTCTATGAATCAGGCGATGTACCGCAACGACACCACGCAATCGAACATCAACATACTGGCCGGCCGCAACGTGCGTTTCATCGGTCCTGAAGTAGGTGATCAGGCGTGTGGCGATAACGGTCCCGGTCGCATGACCGAGCCCGCCGAAATTGTTGCTCAGTTAACGCAGGCTGATACCGCGGGCGCTTTGCGTGGTTTAAAAGTGATGGTTACTGCCGGGCCGACGCGCGAGCCTATTGATCCGGTTCGTTTCGTCAGTAACCGCAGCTCCGGCAAGATGGGTTTTGCTGTGGCCCGTGCCGCCGCCGATGCCGGTGCCGACGTTACCTTGATCGCCGGACCGGTATCGTTGCCAACTCCGCCGGGCGTGGCGCGCATTAACGTCGAAACGGCGATGGAAATGTTCGATGCTGCGATGAGCCGTGTTGAAGGGCAGGACATCTATATTGGTGCGGCAGCGATTTCGGACTACCGCCCTGAATCAGTGCCGGATCATAAGATCAAGAAGCACAGCGATGAGTTTGTGCTGGAAATGGTGAAGTCGCCCGACCTGCTGAAAACCATTGGTGCGCAGGATAACCCGCCGTTTACCGTGGGTTTTGCGGCAGAAACCCAAAAGCTCGAAGAGCACGCCACTATCAAGCTCAACAAGAAGAAGTTGAGCATGATAGTGGCCAATCTGGTTGGTCATGATCTTGGCTTTGATCGTGACGACAACGCAGCCGTAGTGCTTTGGGGTGATGGTCAGGAGCCACTGCCCAACATGTCCAAATCAGAAATGGCGCGCCGTCTGGTTGCGATTATTGCGCACCGCTACAGATCAACAGTCGGCACAGCCGCCTGAATGTTTAAGAAAGTCTCCCTGACGACATAAAGGACCCGCATGTCTACCCAGAAAATCCAGCTGAAGATTCTCGACTCACGCATTGGCGACAGCATTCCGTTACCGGAGCCCGCTACCGCAGGTTCTGCCGGTGTCGATTTGCGCGCCTGCATTGACGAGCCACTGGAGATCAAGCCGGGTCAGACTGAACTGATTCCGACCGGCATGGCTATTTATATCGAAGACCCCGGTTTGGCAGCCGTCATTCTGCCGCGCTCCGGTCTGGGTCATAAGCACGGTCTGGTGCTCGGTAATCTGGTGGGTCTGATCGATTCCGACTATCAGGGTCAGCTGTTCGTATCGTGCTGGAACCGCGGTCAGGACACCTTTGTACTGGAGCCGGGTTTGCGCATGGCGCAGTTGGTTATCGTGCCGGTTGTGCAGCCCGAGTTTGAGGTGGTTGAGGAGTTTGTCGAGAGCGAACGTGGTGCCGGTGGTTTCGGGCACACCGGTCACGGCTAGCCGTACAAGCCGGCTTAGTGATTTCTCACTTCTGCTTTCAGGTCTCTGAAGCGGTCAATATCTGAAGAGAACTTGTCTTCAAGGCGCTTCTGCTCACGTTGTGAGCTTGCCAGCGTTTCTTCATACAGCATAATCGAGTCGATGGTGTCAGCCAGCTCGCGTGCGAGTTTCTCGTCGATCGGACGGGCTTTCGGATCGGTGCTGTAGGGACTGTATTTCTGCGACTCTTTCTCAAGCTTGCCGAGCTTGCCGCGCAGGTTGTCGAGATAGATCTCTGTCACATGAATTTGAGCCTGCACCAGTTCAATGCGGCGGTCGCGCAGGGCTTCAATCTCTTCGACGGAAAGGTAGGTGGTTAACAGGACGCGGTCACGCAGATCGGCGGCTTCCTTGTCCTTTTTCGCCTTGGCTGCAATAACGGCCTGCTCTTCACGTTCTTTCAGCTCTTCTTCGCTGAGCGCGCCTTCGACTTTATTCAGTTCGACGCCATGTTTATTCAGAACGCTGTGGCCCTGATCAGCATATTCAGGAGGAATGGAGTCACCGTAGTGAGTTACGCCGTCTTTATCGACCCACTTATACACGCGCTCGGCATTTGCAGGAGCAATCAGGAATGCACCCAGCACCGCTGCCGCAAGTGCTACCTGCCGCAACGGTTTGCTCTGTTTGTGAGTCCCTTTGTTCAACGTGACGCCCAATCCGCTAACTAAGTAAAGATACTACCACCGCATTATTCCATCCGGCGCGGTCCCGTTTAGTGACCTGGTTCGCAATCGGCAGTTAGAGCCCGGATCGTACTTAGATGCCGTACTTTTCGCGGTAAGCCCTTACTGCGCTTAGCTTTCCGTCCTTATCGCCGCTGCTTTCCAGCCACTCGATCAGGTCTGCAAGGCGGATAATGCTGCAAACCGGAATACCCAGACTCTGTTCAACTTCCTGTACGGCTGACAGTTCGCCGGTGCCGCGTTCCTGACGGTCCAGTGCGATCAGAATGCCCGCGGGTTTGCCGCCGAGCTCATTGATAATCTCAACAGACTCACGAATAGCTGTGCCGGCGGTAATGACGTCGTCGACTATCAGCACCTTGCCGTCGATGGGTGCGCCGACAATCGTGCCGCCTTCGCCGTGTGCTTTGGCTTCCTTGCGGTTGAAGGAGAACGGCAGGTCGCGACCATGTTCATCGGCCAGAGATGCGGCGGCGAGTGATACTAACGGAATACCTTTGTAGGCCGGTCCGAACAACATATCGAAGTCGATGCCTGACTCGGCAGCGGCCTGAGCGTAGAAGCGGCCGAGTTGTGCGGCGGAACCGCCGGTGTTGAACAAGCCCGAGTTGAAGAAGTAAGGGCTGATGCGTCCCGATTTCAGTTCGAACTCACCTAGTTTCAAAACACCGGCCTGCATAGCCAGTTCGATGAATTCTGCTTTGTAGTTGCTCATGGCTTTCCTGTTTCCGGTCTATTCCGGCCCTGATTAGTACCGCAACTGCCATCATCGTGGCAGACCGCTTCTGTTAAAGTATCCGCGTTGTCGCAACGGCCTCAGAACTTACTGTTTTCTGCGGCCAACGGATTGGAAAGGGAAGTATGCGAATTCTGTCGCTCAATGCCAATGGCATTCGCGCTGCTGCACGAAAAGGGTTCTTCAAATGGTTGCCCCGTCAGAAAGCTGATGTGGTCTGTATTCAGGAAACGAAGGCCCAGATTCATCAACTGGAAGCGCCGGAGTTTCATCCGCGCAACCATTTTTCTTTTTACGAAGACGCCGAGAAGAAGGGCTATAGCGGCGTGGCGCTGTATTGCCGTCAGGAGCCCGATAAGGTGATTCGTGGTTTCGGTTCGGCCGAGTTCGACCCCGAGGGCCGCTACATCGAAGCGCAGTTTGGCGACCTGAGCGTAGTGTCTGTGTATATGCCTTCGGGTTCGTCCAGCGAAGAGCGTCAGGAGGCCAAATTCCGTTGGATGGATGAGTTTCTTGCGCACCTGCAAGCCATTCGCGAGAGCGGTCGTCGCTACATCATCTGCGGTGACTGGAATATCGCCCACAAAGAAATCGATCTGAAGAACTGGAAAGGCAACAAGAAGAATTCGGGCTTCCTGCCGGAAGAGCGTGCCTGGCTGGATACAGTATTTGATGAAGAATGTTTTGTTGATTCGTTCCGCGAAGTGAATGACAAACCGGATCAGTACACATGGTGGTCGAACCGCGGACGGGCGTGGGACAACAACGTCGGTTGGCGCATCGATTATCAGGTGGCTTCACCTCAGCTTAAGGGCAAAACCACCAAAGCCCGTATCTATAAGGCGCAGCGTTTCTCCGATCACGCGCCGTTGATCATGGATTTCGATATTGACTGAACAGCAGCAAGCGTCGTCTTCACAAACTGCGGGCAGTTGGCTCGCGGCTGTTGCTGTTTATAAAAACCCCCGTGTGCTGGCGATGCTGTTCCTCGGCTTCTCGGCAGGGCTGCCGTTTGCTTTGGTCGCCGGCACGCTGACTGCCTGGTTGGCCACCGCCGACGTCAGCATGGCTCAAATCGGTATGTTTGCCTGGGTCGGCTTGCTGTATTCCCTGAAGTTTCTTTGGGCACCGCTGGTGGACCATTTGCGTTTGCCTGTTCTGGACAAGCTGTTGGGTCGCCGTCGCAGCTGGATGCTGCTGTCCCAACTGGGTGTGGCAGTTGGTTTGTGGCTGATGGCCGGTACTGATCCTGCGACCGGTCTGACGGTTATTGCCTGGTTGGCTTTAGGCGTGGCGTTCGCTTCCGCCACTCAGGACATAGTTGTCGACGCTTACCGCATTGAAGCGGTCGAACAGTCGGTGCAGGGAGCGATGGCCGCTGCATATCAGTTGGGCTACAGAATTGCTTTGCTAGTCGCCGTGGCCGGTGCGCTGTATGTTGCCGAGTTTTCTTCCTGGGAAACCGCGTATCAGCTGATGGCGTTGCTGATGCTGATTGGTGTGGCGACAACGTTGCTGATTGATGAACCCGACAGCTACCGTCCTGCCGTTAAGCCTCATGGCATGGCTGCATGGCTTAATGACTCGGTGCTCGGTCCGTTCCGTGATTTCTTTATGCGCCATGGCTGGTGGGCCGGGGTGCTGCTGTTGTTTATCAGTCTCTATCGCTTCAGTGATCTGGTGCTGGGAGTAATGGCCAATCCGTTCTATATCGACATCGGCTTTACCTTGTCCGAGATAGCGACCATTACAAAAGTGTTCGGCTTCTTTGTGACGATGGCGGGTGCTGCATTGGGTGGCGTGGCTGTCGCACGCTTCGGCGTAAACCGGCCTTTGGTCTGGGGCGCGGTTATGCTGGCGCTGACCAATCTTTGTTTTGCGGCGCTGGCAATGCTGGGTGAGCCCGATATCCGCTATCTCACAATGACTATCAGCGCCGACAACTTTGCCGCCGGCTTTACCGGCACCGTATTCATCGCTTATCTGTCCGGCCTCACAAATACCGCCTACACCGCCACTCAGTACGCACTGTTTTCGTCGCTCATGAATTTGGGTGGCAAAGTGATCAGCGGCTTCTCCGGTCAGATTGTTGAGGCAACCGACTGGGTGTTCTTCTTCGTCTATGCAGCGGCGATGGGTGTGCCGGCGATTGTGCTGGCGGTGCTTGTGACCCGGCATCCAACTGATGCGGACACAACTTCATGATGAAAGAGTGGAGTGTATTCGCAGCAGACGAGTTGCCCGAAGGCGGGGTGCGGGAGTTCGCCGTGGGTGACGAGGTCTGGCCTTTCAAAGGCTTTGTGCTGCGCAAAGACGGTACTTTGTTTGCCTGGGTGAATCGTTGTCCGCACGCGGGGCACCCGCTTAATCTGGACCTGGATGCCTTCTACACCGCTGACAAGCGCCACCTGATCTGTATGTCGCACGGGGCTTTGTTTGAGCCGGATAGCGGCGAGTGCGTAGCAGGTCCGTGCATAGGCCAATTGCTAACAGCACTGAACTGCGAGGAGCGCGATGGCACCGTCTGGGTTACGGCACCCGACAGCATGCGCTCTCTGGAAGAGCTGACCGGAGGTTAGCTTTCAGCAGACGTCTGGGTCAGTGTGACCACGCTCAGCCAGTCTTCCGACGGATCGTCTGTCTGCTCTATCAGATTCAGTGAATCATCCAGTGTCAGCGTGACCCGGTGTACTGGTTCGGTCAGGTCTTCACTACAGATATCGACTGAGCCTGACCAATCTTCAGGCGGACGAATAGTAATCGCACGGGCGTCTACCCAGGCGTAGTAGTCCAGCTCTTCTATAGTCCCGTCGAAGTGTTGGATATCGATGGTGCCGTCGTCTTTATCAGTGGCGACGACTTCGAACAGTGAGTGGTCGGGGCGCCTATACCACTGCCCGACTTCCGGTAGCGCTATCCCATGTTGGGTACCTCCAGCGGCCGGATCACTTTTTTGTAATGGCTCCGTTCCTTCGGGCGCTCGGATCCGGTTTCAGAATTGCATCCTGCAATCAGCTAACAGCAAAAAAATGCTGACGCTCTTTTTATAACCGGAATAAATCGGCGCGTACAGCGCTCAAACTTTGCGGTAAATTTCTTCCCAGACCGGGTGTCCGAGCTTTAATCCGCGGTTCTCAAAATGCGTGTCAGGTCGCCACGGAAGTTCCTCACCTAAGGCTTTGAGTTCGTTCTGTTGTTGCATGACGTCAGTGATGTGTTCGGCATAAGGAGACCAATCGGTGGCGACATGGAAGCCTCCGCCGCTACGCAGCTTGCTGCTTAGCATTGCAACGAAATCGGGCTGCACAATGCGCCGTTTGTTGTGCTTCTTTTTGTGCCACGGGTCCGGAAAAAACAGATCGATGATGTCGAGTGATTCGTCGGGAATCTGATCGCGTAAAACTTCAATTGCATCGTGCGAAATTACCCGCAGGTTTTGCAGATTCAGTTTTGCCGCTTCAAGCATGCAACGACCGACGCCCGGAGTGTGCACTTCAACACCTATGAAATTTCGTTCGGGAAACTTTGCGGCGGTGGCGACGAGCGTGGTGCCGTTGCCGAAACCTATCTCGAGTGTCACGGGCGCTTCATTGCCGAACACTGCCTTGTAGTCCAGAGGCACAGGCGAATAGTCGACGCCATACACAGACCACTGTTCATCAAAGGCTCTTCTCTGGCCTTCGGTGAGACGTCCGGTGCGTAATACGAAACTGCGAACAGGACGGTCTTTGTAGGAGTCCGAAGCTTTGCGGTCTGAGCTCATGCTGGAATATTGAAAAGTCGGTTGCGGAGTGTTGGCGCTATTTTAACCATTCATCCGGCTTCCTGATATTTGTGAGCGCCGGATAGCAAACGTGAAGGGTTTTATAAATCTGCTGGCAGCGGTGTGCCGGTGCCGTATGATGTGCCCGGTACGGTGCAATTAATGCCGGAATTTTTGTCAGGAAAGATCACATGAACGAGTTTGAGCAGGCTGTTCTCGCCTGGATTGCCGAACATAATGCCAGCGCAGAACTGCAAGCACAGATTGCTGCAGCGACGCTGAAGAAGCGGGATTTCATGGGCACGGGCTGCTTTTTGTATCTGGCTGTTCCTGACGATCTGGCGCCGGTGCCGACTGATCTGCGTCCGGCCTGTCCCCACGTCAATAGCCCGATGCTTATGGATGGCGCGGGTTCCAGCCTGTTTTTGCGGGATGGCAAACTGCACTATCTAGAGATATACGCCCGTGGCGGCTTCATGCCGAATGACCTGCAGGACTGGGAGTTGCTGCCGGAAACCGCGTGACATAATGGTTTCAGCCTGATTTGTCGTTGACTGCTCCGGTTCTATATGTATGCTCACTAGCCGCACTTAATCGTGCGGGGGGAAGCTTGGTTCCGCGAATATCGTCACAGAACTATTCTGCATAACTGCTTAGTATTCCAACACTTCTTCTATATTGGTTTTGCAGGGGGTTAATTACCTCCGCTTCGGGCTTGCCCCGCCAATTGGACAGGCTCAACAGATAAGATCGGGAACGAAACAGAGTGAGTAGTACTTATATCCTCGGATTATCCGCTTACTATCACGACAGCGCGGCCGCGTTGATCAAGGATGGTGATATCGTCGCAGCAGCACAGCAGGAACGCTTCACACGTAAGAAGCATGATCCCGGCTTTCCTAAGGAAGCTATCGAATACTGTCTGGAAGAGGCGGGCATCAAACTGACTGATGTCGATCACGTCGTCTTCTACGACAAACCACTGGTTAAATTCGAACGTCTGCTCGAAACCTATCTGGCCTATGCGCCGAAAGGTTTCCGTTCGTTTATCGCAGCAATGCCGATCTGGCTGAAAGAAAAGCTGTATCTGAAAACCACCCTGAAGCGCGAATTGTCCGACCTTGGTAATTGCAAGCAGAACGATCTGCCGCAGCTGATGTTCGCAGAGCATCATCAGTCGCACGCTGCTTCCGCATTCTTCTTCAGCCCCTACAAGAAAGCTGCCGTGCTGTGTCTCGACGGCGTAGGTGAATGGGCTACCACCTCTGCCTGGTTAGGCGAGGGCAACCGTATTAAACCGTTGTGGGAAATCGACTTCCCGCATTCACTCGGTCTGCTGTATTCAGCATTTACCTACTTCACCGGTTTCAAGGTGAACTCAGGTGAGTACAAGCTGATGGGTCTGGCCCCTTACGGTGAGCCGAAGTACGTTGACCTGATTCTGGACAACCTGCTGGACCTCAAGGAAGACGGCACATTCCGTCTGGACATGTCGTACTTCAACTACTGCACAGGTCTGACCATGACCAACGACAAGTTCGCTGAACTGTTCGGTGGTCCGGCGCGTACTGCGGAAACCAAGATCACCCAGCGTGAGATGGATCTGGCGGCATCTGTTCAGAAAGTCACCGAGATCGTGGTTCTGCGTCTGGCAGAAACCCTGCACAAAGAAACCGGCGCCGACTATCTCTGTCTGGCCGGCGGTGTGGCACTCAACTGTGTTGCGAATGGCCGCATCCTTCGTGAAGGCCCGTTCAAAGATATCTTTATTCAGCCTGCAGCCGGTGACGCCGGTGGTGCTCTGGGTGCTGCTGCTACGATCTGGCATCACTACAAAGACGGACCCCGTGAGGTTGATGACACCAAAGACCTGATGCGTGGCTCGTATCTCGGCCCCGATCTGAAGGCGGGTGACATCCGTTCCGATCTCGATAAGTACAAAGCTGTATATCGCGAACTGGACGATGCCGAGTTCTTCCCGGAAGTCGCTGCCATTCTTGCTGACGAAAACGTGGTCGGTATGGCGCAGGGTCGTATGGAATTCGGTCCGCGTGCTCTGGGTGGCCGCTCAATTATCGGTGATCCTCGCAGTCCGAAGATGCAGTCTGTGATGAACCTCAAGATTAAATATCGTGAGTCGTTCCGTCCGTTTGCTCCGGCCGTGCTTGCGGAGCGCGTGTCTGACTACTTCGTGCAGGATCGTCCCAGCCCTTACATGCTGATTGTTGCTCCGGTAAACGAAGATCACCGCATTGCGATGACCGAAGAGCAGGAAGCGCTGTTCGGTATCGAGAAGCTTAATGTGCCGCGTTCTGAGCTGCCCGCGATTACGCACGTGGATTACTCTGCGCGTATCCAGACGGTGCACAAGGAAACCAACCCGTATTTCTACAACATCCTGACCGAGTTCAACGCGAAAACCGGTTGTGGCGTGTTGGTGAACACCTCATTCAATGTCCGCGGTGAGCCCATCGTGACTACCGCCGAAGATGCTTACCGTTGCTTCATGCGGACAGAAATGGACTACCTGATTGTTGATCGCTTCCTGCTGGCCAAAGAAGACCAGCCTGAGTGGCACGAGAAGGATGACTGGCAAAACGAGTTTGAGTTGGACTAATGGCACATCACGCAATTCCAGAACTGGATAAGAAAGGTCTACGCGACTTCGGTATCACGACCGGCGCGATCATCATCGTGCTGTTTGGTCTGATTTTCCCCTGGTTGTTCAGCGGCATTAAGCTGCTCCACACCTACGACTTCTGGGGGCTGCTGAATCCGCCCCGCACAGGTCCGCAATGGGCATTCGGCCTTGGCGGTCTGTTGATCGTCTGGGGTTTGATTGCTCCCAACTCGCTGGGTCCGGTCTACAACGTCTGGATGCGTTTTGGCTTGATGATGAGCGGCATCATGACGCCGCTGATTATGGGGATTGTGTTCTATCTGTTGTTCGCACCGGTGGGCTTTTTCATGCGCCTGTTCGGTAAGGACCCGATGGACCGCTCCCTTGATGAAAACATGGACAGTTACCGGGTCGAGTCCAGAGATAACCCGGACCGTAATCTGGAGAAACCTTTCTAATGATCGATTTTATGAAAGATTTGTGGGACTTCATGAAGGAACGTAAGAAGTTCTGGCTGGCTCCCATCATCCTCGTCATGCTGTTGCTTGGTGTGTTGATTGTTGTGGCACAGGGTTCTGCTGTAGCCCCGTTTATCTACACGCTGTTTTAACGGTACTTCTGCCCGGTTTAATGTCGGGTATTCGGTCTGCGGACCGAAACAAGAAATACCTGCGAAAGCATTTCACCCCTGCCGACTGTCGTTGGCAGGGGTGTTATTATTTCCGCCATCAATAGTTCAGACTGACAGGCAAAAGATATGACCCGTTACGGCAAACTGAATCTTCTCGGCATGGTAATGGTGCCCTGTGCGGCAGCGGTATCCGGTTTGATTGTGTTCGGCACCAACTGGCCGGCCATCGGCTATATCTTTGCCATGAACAGCATTGCCGGACTGGTGGCAGGACTCTTCAGTGGTCTGATGCTGCTTTGGGCCAACAAGCGGGGCGGCAACGACCTGGCGTGCAAAGTGGCCATCTCGCCGACCATTATTCCTGCTGTGTTCTTTTCCGTCTGGTATCTGTGGCGGGCGATCTCACCGGCCGAAGTCGGCCCGGGCGCCGAGTACATCGCAGCGCCGCAGTATCACGTAATGGCTGTTCTGTTTCTCGGTATCGTTGCTTTCATTCTCGGCTTCTTCGTTCGCGGCCGTTAAAACCTTTGGTTAGTCTCCGGTGAGCAAGACCCTGCCGGCACCAGCGGCCTATGTGCCTTATCACGACATCGGCGATGAGCCGCATATCGTCGTCGACGGCAAAGACAAAGACTCAACGCTGCTGACTCTGTCTCACTGGCCGTGGAACCGCACGCCGGAGTCATTGCGGCGTGATACTTCCACTCATATTGCCCTTGCCTATCTGGAGGATGAGGCTGCTCACCTCGAGGCCGGAATAGTTTCCAACAGTCACTACGACGAAGACGGTTTGCTGTCGATGTTCGCGCTGACGAACCCCGAACTGGCCTGGCAACATCGTGATCTGCTTATCCGAACCTCGTACGCCAGCGACTTCTGGCGTTGTGAAGACGAGGATGCGGCGAAACTGTCATTCGTGCTGGCCGCATGGACAGACCCGGAAACCTCGCCACTGCCGGCAGACATTTACGAACGGCCGCTGCGGCAAAAGATCATTGCCGAGTACAGTCAGATGCTGGAGGCTCTGCCCGGTATTCTGGAAGACCCGTACAAGGATGAATCATTCTGGATAGATGAGTTTATGTTCTGGCAGGACAGTATTGAGCTCATCAAATCCGGACAGGTCACTCTCGAAGAAGACGAGGCGCTGGATCTGGTTGTCGTGAGGGTGCCGGGCGATGTGCCGCTGCGCCATGTGCGCCGCTATCTGGAGAACTGGCAGCTGCCGGTGCACCCGTTCGCGGTTACTGCCCGCAGCAATCGCTCACGCATCGTCTGGCTGCATGGGAATAGCTTCTCTTTTCAGTACCGTTATGAGAGCTGGGTGCAAGTGGTCAGCTTCCGCCCGTTGCCGCGTGTTGATTTGGCGCCGCTCGCTGAGGAACTGACCAAGGTCGATAGCGCCGAATGGGTGTTCGACGGTGTGCACGAAGTAATCGGCGGGCTGTATGTAAAAGAGCAGACAGGCGCCCATGGGCAGTCTACTTTGAGCCCGGACGATTGCCTGCAGCGTCTGAGAGATTTCCTGTGCACTGCGCCGGTGGCCTGGGATCCTTATGGCGATCCGCCGGAGGACACTTCTACAGGCAAAGGCGATGAGTAAGGGCTCGCAAACGATGCGACCGTTTCATCTGGCGATAGTGGTGGATGATCTCGCTGAAGCCCGTCGTTTTTACGGCGAAGTCCTCGGCTGCCCGGAAGGGCGCAGCGACAGCCATTGGGTCGACTTCAATATGTTCGGTCATCAGCTCGTGTGCCATCTGGGTGACCGCCCGGAGATGTCTGCAAGTAATGAAGTCGACGGGGATGCGGTGCCCGTGCCGCACTTTGGCGTGGTGCTTACGATGGCGGACTGGAAAGCGCTGGCTGGCCGTCTCGAAGACTCCGGTATTAAGTTTCAGGTGGCGCCGAAAATCCGCTTCGCGGGAAAGCCCGGCGAACAGGGTACGTTCTTTTTATATGACCCGTTCGGGAATGCGCTCGAGTTTAAAGGCCTGACGGATTTAGACGGTCTGTTTGCAAAGCAGTAAGGCGTTCAGCCTGCTCCCTTATCCGGCTCTTTGGGTTTCTTCCGCGCAATCAACGCATTCAAACGACGAGGGTCTGGCCTCGAGACGGGGTTTGGCAATGTCTTCGCCGCAGGATATGCAGACACCGTAGGTTCCGGCTTCAATGCGTTGCAGCGCCGCATTGATTTCGGCGAGTTCGTTGACCGCATCGGTTTCGAGTGCCGAAACCACTTCAACATTGCCGAGTTCGGCAGCTTGCTCGGATGAGTCTGCATCCAACGGGTCTTTGGCGTGGTCGTGGATCAGTTCGACCCGCTTGTTGAGCGTCTGTTTTTCTTCGCTTAACAGACTATTAAAGTGCTGCAGTTCTTCCTGACTCAGGGGCATTACATTACTCCTCATTCATTCAGCTGCATCCGTTCAGCTGGCCGTTTGTCTGACAAAACAGTGTCGGCCGGACATCTGGGTAGCGTATGTCCTTACTGGGGCACCTGCTGACTGTATCATGTTGCGATAGTTGGCACAGAACGCCTAAAACAGTAGGCTAGCGCCCCCGCTACAAGGGAATAAATAAGGATTTGTGCGGAGAGCCCGGGTTCTCCGCGATAGCCGGAAAAACACATGAAATCGTTAACCGTTGAATACTTCGCCATCCTGCGCGAGCAGGCCGGTACCAGTCAGGAGGAGCTCAGCACTGCTGCGGCCACCACTGCCGATCTTTTTGCTGAGCTGCGCGAGCGTCACGGCTTTGCCGAGCCGGCAAACTTCAAGGTCGCTGTAAACGATGAGTTCAGCAACTGGGATGCCCCGTTGAATGAAGGTGACCGCGTGGTATTCATTCCGCCGGTAGCGGGCGGCTAATCATGTTTAAGCTTGTAAACGACGATATCGATAGCAAGGCTCTGGCCCGTGAACTGACCGACGACACCTGCGGTGCGTTCGTCAGCTTCGAGGGCTGGGTGCGTAATCACAATGAAGGTCAGCAGGTATTGAGTCTTGATTACGAGGCCTATGCGCCGCTGGCCGAGAAAGAAGGTGAGCGCATCCTTGCCGAAGCTATGGAAAAATTTCCGATTACAGCGATCAGCTGTGTGCACCGGGTTGGCGAGCTCGGTATCGGTGATGTGGCTGTATGGGTTGGCGTTAGCGCCGGCCACCGGGGCGAGGCATTTGATGCCTGCCGCTACATCATTGATGAAGTGAAACACCGCGTGCCCATCTGGAAGAAAGAGCACTACACCGATGGTGACTCAGGCTGGGTGAACTGTGAGGCCTGCGCCGCGGCAGGGCACAAGCACTAAGGCTTCATAAGGCGCTTGCTGGCCCTAATCAGGGCTTTAGAGGCCTGCGCGTTCGCGGGCAACCAACTCTTCAGCAACGTCGAGAATCATGTCGAAATCACGCAGTTCGTCACCGGTGGTGGCGTACTTGCCGTTGATAATCAGAATCGGCACAGAGCGCACCTGATAACGTGTGGTCAGAGTTTTGGCCTGCTGGATCTTGCCGTTTACCGAGAACGAGCGATAGGCCTTGTTGAACTCATCTTCGCTAACATCGAAGTTCGACACGATGAAATCACGCTGCGCCCCTTCGGAGGCGAGCATCTTGCGCTTGGTGTGCATTTCCGAGAATACGGCACTGTGTGCATCTTCAAGACCCAGAGCCTGAATGGTGTAGAACAGACGGGCGTGCACTTCGTTGGTCGGGTTCCACATCACCGGAATCTTTACGAACGCGACATCGGCCGGCAGGGTCTTCTTCCACTTCTCAAGATACGGTTCAAAGCTGTAGCAATGCGGACAGCCGTACCAGAACACCTCTGCAACCTCGATCTTGTCCGGCGAGCTGCTGGTGCCCTGAGCATTGGCAAAGCGCTGGTAATGAGCACCTTCGCGATACTTCCATTCCTGCGGTGCTGCAGCCGCAACAGGTGCCTCGGCGGCAGTTTCTTCGGCGGCAGCCTCAATTTCAGCAGCAGCTGATTCAACTTGTGCTGCGGGGGCTTCCGGTGCAGCTGTTTCAACGGGGGCTTCCGGTGCATTACCGCAGGCGGTCAGGAAAACAACAGTAAGCGCGATGAAAAGATTGCGAATGCTCATGTGAAGAAACCCGGGTTCAGATTTAAAAGTTAGTGTCAAAGGCAACAAAAGTTAATTGTCTAAGACAAAATAAAGGGCTGCCATGGCAGCCCTTTTAGTTTATTGCTTAGCGCAGGCCCTGAATGTAGGCGGCAACCGCTTTGATTTCGTCATCGGTCAGACGTGCTGAAATGCTGCGCATGATCTGACCTTCGTCAGACTTGCGTGCACCTGAACGGTAGTCGTTCAGCTGTTTAACGGTGTAAGCATCGTGCTGACCAGCCAGTGACGGATAACCTGCCGGCGGGTTACCGCGGCCGGAAGGACCGTGGCAGGCGATGCAAGCGCTGATGCCTGCATCGGCGTTACCGCCGCGGTACAGGCGCTCACCGGCTTCGACGAGAGAAGGGTTGGCGACTTTGCCGGCCATCTTCTGTTTGGCGAAGTAGGCGCCCAGGTCAGCCATGTCCTGCTCGTTCAGAGCAACAGCCTGACCGCTCATGACGGGGTCGTAACGACCGCCTTCGGTAGCTGTCATGCCTTCAGCCGGCTGTTTGAAAGATTTCAGTGACTCGACGATATAGCTTTCGTGCTGACCGGCAAGGCTCGGCCAGACCGGATTTACGCTGTTACCGTTGACGCCATGGCAGGCGATGCAGGTAGACGCTTTAGAAGCTCCGGCTTCGGCATCGCCGGCGGCCTGAGCTGCAGAAAAAAGTGCGGTGGTAGCGAGCAGCGCTGTCAGTGCCTGAATCGCTCCTGAAAAAAGGGGTTTGTTGATCACGCGCATAAACCTGTCTGTGTGATTAGTGAATGGGTGTTAAGTGCCCCGTGCTACACTTGGGACCAGCGGCGGATTCTACACTAAAACGGGCTGGAATCGGCTATTTCCTGCGTTTTCAGGGCTTTTTGATGTCTCATTATCCTCAGGCCAGATTCCTGACCAGTGCACATAATCCGAGCCAGTTTGTCGCCGACGAAGGTGTCGAGGTGGCGTTTGCCGGCCGTTCAAATGCCGGTAAATCCAGCGCAATCAATGCACTCGTCAATCGCCGTAATTTCGCCAAAACCAGTAAGACCCCCGGGCGCACGCAACTGATCAACTTCTTTGGCTTGCGCGACGGTCAGCGGCTGGTGGATCTGCCGGGCTACGGCTATGCGCGGGTGGCTGCTTCCAAGCAGGAACACTGGCGGGCGCTGATGCAGGAGTACTTTGCCACCAGAGCCTCTCTGGCCGGGATTTTCGTGATGGTTGATATCCGCAGGGAGCTGACCGACTTCGACTGGATGATGGTCGACTGGGGGCTGCAGATCGGCAGTCCCGTGCACATTCTGTTGACCAAGGCCGACAAGCTCAAACGCGGCCCGGCCAAGGCCACATTGCTGAAAGTTCGTAAAGAGTTGGGTGACCAGGCAACTGTGCAGTTGTTTTCATCGCTGAAGAAAGACGGTGTAGAAGAGGCCTGTCAGGCACTCGACCGGATGCTGTCTGCTGAACCGGTGGCCTGACACCACGTCACTTTTTGCACCATTCAGGTGCATCTGTCCAAAGACTTATTACTTATTTTTGAACGCGGGGAAATTCACGCATAGCTGCGGCGTGCGCGTCTCAAATATATTTCTCGGGCATTTACGGGGGGGCAGATAAAAAGGTGCCCCGGGTGTTGAGTACAGGGGTTACACCCGGGGCGACAGTAAGTGGCTTGGGGTAACCGACTTACTGTCCCGCTTAGGGAGGCAAGCGGGGGATGTTTAACATCCAGTCTTTAGGATACCAAACAGGGCTCTAAGTTCCACCAAAATCGGCGGGCGTCATTCAAATAAGTGACTGATACGCCAGACCTTTTGGTACGGTGCAGCGCAGGCTGTGCTAACTGATTGAATTTCTGATCAGAATTGCTGGTGTTAGTGGGCTTCGTCCCAGTTTTCGCCCACGCCGGCATCGACCCTCAGGGGCACGCGGAGCGTCGCAGCATTCGCCATAAGCTCGTTCAGGCGCTCGCGGACCTCGTCAAGAGCAGAGTCTGCTACCTCCAGAACCAGTTCATCGTGTACCTGCATGATGATGCGGGCGTCCGCTTTGCTGTCGTCAAGCCAGTCCTGCACGTCGATCATCGCCTTCTTGATGATGTCGGCGGCAGTGCCCTGCATGGGCGCATTGATTGCGCTGCGTTCTGCATACTGACGGCGTTGCCCGTTGCGTGAGTTGATGTCCGGCAGATACAGACGGCGACCAAAGACCGTTTCCACGTAGCCTTTTTCTTTGGCCTGTTCGCGGGTGTTGTCCATGAAGGCCTTCACGCCGGGATATCTGTCGAAGTAGGTTTCGATGTAATCCTGGGCTTCGTAACGCGGAACGCTGAGCTGCTTGGCGAGACCGAAAGCCGACATGCCGTACATCAAACCGAAGTTAATGGCTTTGGCGGCACGGCGCTGATCGTCAGACACTTCTTCCGGTGTGCAGTCGAATACTTCGGCGGCAGTGGCCCGGTGCACATCGCTGTCGTCAGCGAAGGCTTTCAGCAGACTCTCGTCCTCCGACAGATGCGCCATGATGCGCAGTTCGATTTGCGAATAGTCAGCAGCAACCAGCTTGTAACCTTCCGGCGGCACAAATGCCTGACGGATGCGGCGGCCTTCCTCGGTGCGAATCGGAATGTTCTGCAAATTGGGGTCTGACGAGCTGAGCCGCCCTGTGGCAGTCACGGCCTGATGATAGGACGTGTGGATGCGCCCGCTGCGCTCGACAATCATGCCCGGCAATTTGTCGGTGTAGGTGCTTTTGAGCTTGGCGAGGCTGCGCCAGTCGAGGATCAGGCGCGGCAGTTCATGTTCTTCGGCCAGTTCCTGAAGCACGTCTTCAGCCGTAGACGGCTGACCCTTCGGCGTTTTGCGGATGACGGGGATGCCCATCTCTTCAAACAGCACCACCTGCAACTGTTTGGGCGATGACAGATTGAAGTTGTGGCCGGCCAGTTCGTAGGCCTTCAGTTCAAACTGCTGCAGCTTCTGCTCGATCTCGGCACTTTGTTCAAATAGTTGGGCATCGTCGATCAGTACGCCGGTTTCTTCGATGATCTGCAGCACCGGAACCAGCGGTTGTTCAACTTCGAGGTACAGTTCTTTCAGTTTCTCCTGCTTCTGCAGTTCGGCCCACAGGTGCAGATGCAGCTGTAAACAGATGTCCGCATCTTCCGCGGCATAGGGTGCCGCCATGTCCAGCGGTACTTCATCGAAACGAAGCTGCTTGGCACCTTTGCCGGCAACCTCCTCGTACTTGATGGTTTCCACACCGAGATAACGGCGCGACACCGAGTCCAGGTCGTGACGGGTTTCTGTGCTGTTCAGCACGTACGACTCCAGCATCGTGTCGAACGCCATGCCGCCCAGCTGAATGCCGTGGTTCATTAGCACGTGAGCATCGTATTTCAGATGATGGCCGACCTTCTTGTGTTCGTCGCTTTCCAGCCACGGGCGCAGCTTTTCGAGTACTGCTTCACGGTTTAATTGCTCCGGCGCATCCGCATAACTGTGGGCAACCGGCACATAGCAGGCCTCGCCCGGCGTGACCGAGAACGACAGGCCGACAATTTCGGCCTCCATGTAACTGAGGCTGGTGGTTTCCGTATCGAATGCGGTCACTTCAGCCGCAGAGATCTTCTTCAGCCAGTCATCCAGCTGCTCTTCAGTGAAGATGACGTCGTAGTTGCGTTCGGTATTGGCCTCTGCGGGCTCGGTAGTCTCTGCAGTGGGTGCTGCCGCCGGCGCGGTTCCCGGGTTCTGCGGGTTCAGCTTCAGCAAAATCGACAGGCCGGTTTCATCTTTAAGCCTGGTAAGCGTTGCCGTGTCGGCATCGTTCAGCGTTAGAGCGTCGGGCGTAATGTCGAGCTCAACTGCCTTGTCGATGGTGACCAACTCTTTCGACAGCGGCAGTTGCTCAAGGCTGCCACGCAGGTTCTCACCAATCTTGCCGCCGATAGCATCGGCATTCGCAACCAGCTCTTCGAGTGTTTGGTACTGGTTGAGCCACTTGGCAGCGGTCTTCGGGCCGCACTTGGGCACGCCCGGCACGTTATCCGAGGTGTCACCTACCAGTGCCAGATAATCAATGATCTGTTCCGGTGTAACTCCGAACTTTTCGACCACTCCCTCTGCGTCGGTGCGCCGCGGTGGTTTGTGCATGGTGTCGATCAGTGTGACGTGCTCATTAACGAGCTGCGCCATGTCTTTGTCGCCGGTACTGATGACTGTATTCAGGCCTTCTTTGCTTGCCGCTGCCGCCAGCGTGCCAATCACATCGTCCGCCTCAACCCCTTCAACCCGCAAAAACGGGAACCCGAGGGATTGAACCGCGGTGTTCAGCAGCTCCAGTTGGGCACGCAGGTCATCCGGCATCGGCGGACGATTGGCTTTGTACTGGTCGTACATTTCATGGCGAAAAGTTTTGCCCGGCGCATCCATGACGACTGCCACGAGGTCCGGCTGCACCTCTTTCAACGTGCTTTGGAGCATGTTGAGCATCACATGCACCGCACCGGTCGGCTGACCATCAGGAGCGGTGAGAGGTGGTGCCGCGTGAAAGGCGCGATACAGGTAGGAGGAGCCGTCGACTAACAGCAGTGACTGAGAACTGCCCTTCTCAGCATGACCCTGGTTAGCCATTTACTGGGCGGGCTCCGCAGCCGGCGCTTCAGTTGATGAACCGGCTTCTGCAGCATCACCTTCCTGAGTTTCAGTTTCCTCAATGACTTCGACTGATGAGGTAGGTGTTTCGTCTTCAAGAATGACCGCCGACTCGGGCAGGTACAAAGAACCCTTCTGTCCGCACGCCGCAAGCAGCATGCCAAGAAAGATTGCCGGGAGAAGATTCAGCTTAGTCATCAAATGTCCTGCCTATTTGTACTTTTGGCCCACGCGCCGGTAAGCATCGCGGAAGCTGATGCCTTCTTCCACGACCAGTTTGTTGGCATCGCCGGCCGCATAGACCGAATCATCGATACGGATGTTGTCTGCAACGAACTCCACGCCATCAATCAGGCTGGCCATGATCTCGGCAGAGTCCACAGTCAGGTCGATCGCTTTAAACAGCGGCGGTTTGATCCGCTGCAAATCCCGCTGGTAACCGGACGGCAGCTTTGCAGTAATACCCATGATCTCAGCCAGGCAGCCCTGCATAGAGCCGTTCGCACCCCGCACCAGTTCCAGCACATCCGGGTTCCGCTTCTGCGGCATGATCGACGAGCCGGTGGTCATGTTGTCGGGCAGAGTGATGTACGCAAACTCCTGCGTATAGAACAGCAGTAGATCGGCAGACAGCCGGCCGAGGTCCTGCATTAGCAGGCTCATTTCGAACACGAGTGTGGCTTCGGCCTTACCCCGTGACAGCTGCACTGCCGTGACAGGTTCGTGCGGCGCATCGAAGCCCAGCGTGTCGCTGGTGGCCTGCCGGTCGATAGGAATGTTGGGCGTGCCATAGCCTGCCGCGCTGCCGAGCGGGCACAGGTTAATCCGCGCCAGTGTGCGCTGGATGCCGGCGGCATCGTCATCAATCTCGGTGGCAAAAGCTTCGGCCCACAGCGCCACGGAGCTCGGCATGCCCTGTTGCATGTGGGTGTAGCCGGGCAACTTGATGCCGCCTTGTTTGGCAGCCAGCTCCCGCAGTGCGCCGGAAACCTTGCCGGCAGATTCGGTCAGCTGTGCCACGGCTTCCCGCAGATACAGACGCAGCGCTACCAGCACCTGATCGTTCCGCGACCGACCCAGATGGATACGTTTCCCTGCTTCACCAATTTTGTCGGTAAGCCGTCCTTCGAGCGCGGTATGACAGTCTTCATCGGCGAGAGAGATGTCCCACTCGCCATTGGCGTGTGCCTCTGCAAGTTCGTTCAGACCCTTCTCAATTGCAGCGAAATCTTCGGCAGACAGCAGGCCCTGAGCCTGCAGCATTGAAGCGTGTGCAATTGACGCGCGCACGTCATGCTGCACCAGCCGTGCATCAAGCAAATGATCTTCACCGGCGGTGTACCGCAGGATCCGTTCATCGAGAGGTTGTCCTTTATCCCAAAGCCTTGCCATGGTTCTTACCTATAGGTTTTTTACTGCTTGCCCTGTTCGGCAGCCGACAGCGCGTTAATGTGTTTGACGACCAGCGTGCCGGTGCCTTCGTTAGTGAAGACTTCCAGCAGCAGGCTGTCAGGAATTTTGTACGAGATCATATGCACACGCGGTACGCCGCCGTGAATCGCCGTTTCAATGGCCACCGCTTTTGGCAGCATGCCGGCTTTCAGCGAACCGTTGTCCCGCAGTTCCTGCAGACCTTCGATGTCGACATAAGAAATCAGCGAACTGATGTCCTCTGCATCGCGCAGTATGCCCGGTGCACCGGTGGCCAGAATCATTTTCTCGGCATCCAGCGCTGAAGCAATCTCTGCAGCAACGGTATCGGCATTAATGTTCAGCAAGGTGCCGTCTTCGTCGGCAGACAGCGGGCTGACGATCGGCACAATGCCGCTTTCCAGCTGCGCCTGCAGCACACTGACATCGATGCCTTCGATATTGCCGACAAAACCATAATCAACGGTTGTGCCATTCACATCCACAGGCGGCCGTTTGGTTGCCTGTACCAGACCGCAGTCCACACCGCTGATGCCGACAGCAGGCAAACCCTGTTCCCGGCAAGCCGCAAGAATCTGTGTATTGATCTCACCGTTCAGGATCATCGTAGACACTTTCAGCGTTTCGGCGCTGGTTACCCGGCGGCCTTCAACCATGTTGGTTTCAATGCCAAGGTCACCGGCGAGTCTGGTCGACTGCGGACCACCGCCGTGAATTACGACAACCCGGATGCCTACCTGATGCAGGATGGCGATCTGTTCGACGAGCGCACGCGTGCTGGCCGCTTCCTCAAAGAGTTCGCCGCCGGCTTTAATGACAAACGTCTTCCGTTTGTACATCCGGATGTAGGGCGCAGCGTGTTTCAACGCGGCGACTACAATGTCTCTGTTTTTACTGTCGATCATCATCGGATTCGGTTCCGTTAAAAGTCTTACTTGCTGCTCAGCATTTTGTGCAGAACAGCCATCTGAGCGTACATGCGGTTCCGGGCTTCCGGAATAACGATGCTGCGCGGGCCATCGAGAATCTCATCGGCCACGACTACACCGCGACGTACGGGCAGGCAATGCATAAAGCGGGCGTCTTCCTGAGCTGTGTTGAACCATTGCTCATCGACACACCAGTCGGTCAGCTCGCTGCGCAGTTTGTCGTCGGCAATCGCATCGCCGTAGTGCGCGGTTGAAGCCCAGCTTTTTGCATAAATTACATTGGCGCCTTCCAAAGCTTCGGCACGGTCATCGGTTTCTTTCACCGAACCGCCGGAGAAGCTTGCTGCCTGGCGGGCTTTATCCATCACTGCATCCGGTAGTGCGAAACCTTCCGGACGCAGCACTGTAACGTCCATGCCACGCATGGCTGCCATGTGCACTGTTGCCGAAGGTACTGCCAGCGGCAGCGCTTTCGGGTGATAGGCCCAGCTCAATACGAACTTGCCGTTGCGCGGGATGCTGATGTCATCCATCGTTTTCCAGTCAGCAAGGCTCTGGCACGGGTGGTTAATGGCTGATTCCATGTTGATCAGCGGTTTGTCTACCAGTGCACCCAGTGCTTTGTAATCCTTGTCGGTAACGTCGTCTTCCAGGTTCTCGCGTTGAGCAAATGCACGGATGCCCATGGCATCGGCATAAGAGGCGATAACCGGTACCGCTTCCTTTATGTGCTCTGCAGCCTGTCCGTCCATCGTGATTCCGAGACGGGTTTCAAGGCCGTGAATCGACATGTCCGGCGAAATAACAAACGAGCCACCACCAAGACGCGCCATCGCTGCCTGAAACGAGGCCAGTGTGCGCAGGCTGGGGTTCAGAAACAGCAGCGCAAGAATCTTGCCTTCCAGCGCGCGCGGCTCCGGGTGTTGTTCCAGGCGACGCGCGAGCGCCAGCAGGTTCTCAACTTCTTCCGGGGGTAACAGCGATAAATCCTGAAACTCGTTCATAGCTTTGCCTTGGTTACTTGTCTTTAAGTGGTCTGTTAAATTTCTTTCAGCGCATCCAGCAATTGCTGAATATGCTCTTGTTGCAATGTCAGTGGCGGTAACAAGCGGATTACATCCGGATCAGAACTGCCGCCCACCAGAATGCCTTGCTCCAGCAGTGCTGCACTGACTTCTTTCGCCGGCCGGTCGCAAATCAGGCCGGTCAGGAAGCCATGCCCCTGAATGCCTATAACCGGACCGCAGGGAAGGTTGTCCCGCAGGAACGCTGTCTGCTGCTGCACGTTCTCCAGCAGTTTCTCCTGCCGGATCGTATCGATCACCGCGCAAATCATGGCGCAGGCCAGCGGACCACCGCCAAAGGTTGTGCCCAGGTCGCCGTTTTCAGCAACGGTCGACATGGTTTTATTAACTATTACAGCACCGACCGGGAAACCGCCGCCTAAAGACTTGGCAGTGGTGATGATGTCCGGTTGTGCGTCATACAGTTCAATGGCGAACGCTTTGCCACAACGACCGACACCGGTTTGTACCTCATCACTGATCAGTACGGCGCCGGTTTCCTGGCACCGCCCGGCAATCGCTTTGACAAAGTCCTGACTCAGGTCGTAACCGCCGGCCACACCCTGCACCGGTTCGAGAATGACTGCAGCCGTATCTTCATCAATGTAGTTGGCAACTTCAGTGACATCGTCACGCGGCAGGAACTCCACATCGAACGGTTTGTTCGGGAATGCATACCATTTGTCCGAGCCCCAGGTGCAGGCGCCCGCCGCAGCGGTGCGTCCGTGGAAGCCTTTCTCGATAGCGACCACTTTTGTACGGCCGGTCTTCTTGAAAGCCAGCCGCAATGCATTTTCATTGGCTTCGGCACCGCTGTTAACGAGGAACACGTAGTCCATGCCGTCAGGTGAGAAGTCCGCCAGTTTCCTGGCGGCAGCAGCGCGTACATCCAGCGCCACTGCGTTGCTCTGGAAGAACAGGGTTTCTGCCTGCTCCGTCAGCGCCTTCACCAGCGCCGGATGGCTGTAGCCCAAGGCGGCGACGGCATGGCCGCCGTACAGATCCAGTAGTTCCCCGGTCTTGGTTTGGATGTGCACGCCTTCGGCGGACACCGGTTCAAAGTTCCACTGACCATAGACCTGCAGCAGGTGTTCGGCTTCGGCAAGTTGTGCTGTGTTCTTACTCATGCTTACCAACTCTTCAATTACCAACCCCGGCCGGGTGCGGTCAGACCCGCAGTCTCATCGAGACCCAGCTTCCGGTTCATCCACTGCACAGCACCGCCGGCGGCACCTTTAATCAGGTTATCGATGACACTGAATACAACTACAGACTGACCGTCCGAACTAACACCGATATGGGCGTAGTTACTGCCGGTTACGTTCTTCAGTTTCGGCGTGCCTTCAACCACAGTCACAAATTCATTGTGGCTATAGAAGTTGGTGAACTCGTTTTTCAGCTCTTCTGTAGAGAGCGGCTTTTTAAGCTTGCCCTGCACCGTCATGTGAATGCCCCGTGCAAACGGACCTGAATGCGGTACGAAGTTCAGCTGGTTGCCGGTGCCGGTCAGTGATTCACAAATGGACATCACTTCAGGGGCATGCCGGTGTGCCAGCGGTTTGTAGGCATAGAGGTTTGAGTGCCGCACCGGATGATGGGTGCCGGCGCTTGGTGCCTGACCGGAACCTGAACTGCCGGTGATACCGACGGCATACAGTTCGGGTTCGACCAGATCGAGCTGCAACAGCGGCACTGCTGCGAGCAGCATGGCAGTTGCGAAACAGCCGGGATGACCCACATGCGGGTGATTGGTGTTTTCAGAATGCTCCGGCAGGGCGCACATGAACTCATCGAGCAGTTCCGGCGCACCATGGGTGCCATAGATGGCTTCGTACTCACCCTGATCCGCAAACCGGAAGTCGGCAGACACATCGACGATATGAGCTTCTGCACCGTTAGCCGCACATTTCTTCAGGACGTCGTTAACCAATGCGGCGCTGGCACCGTGAGGTGCCGCCGAGAAGATGGCGAGCTTGCCATGCAGCAGTTTGTCGACGTCGTTCAGACCGATAAAGGCCTGATCACCGAAAGCGTTCTGCAGATGGGGAAAAATTTCCCGGATCTGTTTGCCTGAGTTGGACTCGGATACTGCCGCAGCCAACTTCAGCTGCGGATGTCCGGCGATCAGGCGCAGCAGTTCGCCTCCGACATAGCCGGAGCTGCCAAGCACAATCGTGTTAATTGCATCACTCATTTCTTAAGCCTTAGCTTTCAGTACTTTCATGACTGCATCGCCGAGTTCGGCGCTGTCAGTTAGTGCATTCATGGCCGGTACGTTCAACCGGTCATTAATCAGATTTTTGCCTACCAGGTTGTCTGTTGCGGGACCGGTTACCAAGTCGGTATCCAGACCGTAATCCTGTTGCATGAGTTTGACGCCGCCCCATGCAGCGACCGGGTCGTTGGCGCACAGTACGACGCAGGTCAGTGCTTCACGCAGTTCTTTGTCTGCAAGAATGGCTTGCACGCCATAGGTGCCCAGCAGGCCGTCACCCAGTTCGAATACGACGGCATCGGGCTTCTGCTCGCAAAGTTTGTTCAGCATCGTCCGTGTTACAGCAGGGCCGTTTTCATCAGTGCTGGCGACCACCCCGAAATCGCTGAAGATCAGCGTGTTGCGGGCGCCGGCATCTTCCATGGCCAGTACGTCTCTGCGCAGCGCCACACCGGTGGCTTTAAATGCATCGACTGTAAGACCCTGATGCCGCAGACGGCTGACAATGGCGCAGGCTGCAGCAGTTTTACCGGAGTCCATACAGGTGCCGGCCAAAGCCACAACGGGTACGCCTTTGGTGTCCAGTTCAGGCACACCCTCAAGCGTCTCGGCACCAACCCGGGCCGGTACGCCAATGCGTTCGCCCAGATGCGGGAAGTCGAGCACACTGCCCAGCACTTTCACATCAAATGGCTGGCCGAAGCTGGCATTGATTGAATCGCATACGCCGATCACACCACCGATGTTCAGGAGCTGCAGCATATCGCCCACAGCAACTTTCTCAGGCAGATGACCCGAGTAACCGAACAGGGCGTTACGGTGACCGAGGGCACCGACGATCACGTCGCCGCGTTTCAGTTGCGCCATACGACCGCTGACAAGCTCCAGCTTGTTGTAGCTGGCCTTGTTGTTCTGTACTTCGACTGCCAGCAGTACGCCTTCTTCACAGGGGATCTCATCAGCCAGATGAAGTTCCTGTTTGAGGCCGAGATGCTGGGCAACCGAGCCGATTTTGTCTGCAATAACTGTTTTCATGATCTCTAAACTTTTATTTGTCGCCGGCAGCGCGTGTCTGCAACATGCCCGGCAGTGACAGCACCGTTGAGTAACCCAGCGCATCGCGCGGAGTCCATTCACCGGCAGCTTCGCCGTACACACCCTTTGTGGCGGCCATCAGCGAGTGAGCTGACTCAATGCCTTCAACAAACAGGTTGCCCGGACGCAGTTTCAGTTTGACTTCACCGGTCACGCGCACCTGCGATGAGTCGAGCAGCGCTTCGATGTCGCGGCAGACCGGATCCAGCTGTTTGCCTTCGTGCACGAAGTTGCCGTACGACAAAGACACAGATTCTTTAATAGTCATCTGCAGCGAGCTCAGCACCAGCTTCTCCAGTTCGCGATGCGCAGTCAGCAGTACTTCAGCCGCCGGCGCTTCAAATGCCACACGACCTTTGGTGCCGAGCACGGTGTCACCAAGGTGAATGCCGCGGCCGATGCCATAGGCGCCTGCGATCAGTTCCAGCTTCTCGATCAGATCAACCGGCGACATAGTTTCGCCGTTCAAGCTGACGGGTACGCCCTGCTCAAAACCGATTTTCAGTTCGGAGGGCTCCTGCGGATTGTCGAACGCACCCGAAGACAGCACCCAGGCTTCCTCAGGAATAGTGTCTTTCGAATCCAGCGTTTCCTGACCACCGATGCTGATCCCCCACAGACCGCGGTTAATCGAATACGCGGCGCCTGACGGCGGCATCGGATAGTTGTGCTTCTGCAGGTACTCAACCTGTTCTTCACGAACGAACGACTGATCACGCACCGGCGCGATGATCTCCAGATTCGGGTTGATGGTTTTCAAAGCCACTTCAAAACGAACCTGGTCGTTACCGGCAGCGGTACAACCGTGTGCAACAGTAGAGGTGCCACGCTCTTTAGCCAGCTCTGCCAGCAAAGTCGCCTGAATACCGCGTTCTGCGCCAACACTCATCGGATAGAACTGACCACGGCGTACGTTGCCGGCAATCAGATACTTGATGACGCGGTCGAAGAAGATGTCACGGGCTTCAATAAGCACGTGTTCCTCAGCTCCCAGCGCCATCGCACGGTCGTGCAGGCTCTGCTTGGCTTCTTCATCAAGACCGCCGGTGTTCACGCATGCGGTGATGACCGGGCGACCGTAAGTTTCTTTCAACCAGGGCACACAAAACGAAGTGTCCAGACCACCGGAGTAGGCCAGCAGAATCGGTGAGTTGTCATTCGATGCAGTCATTACTTTCTTTCCTTAAACCTAGTTCGGCAAAGACTGTTTCAGCTTTGCGATCAGTTGTTTCTGCGCCCGCGCATCACGCGTGGCGATAAAAATTGTGTCGTCGCCGGACACTGTGCCGACGATCTCCGGCCAGTCACTGCGGTCGAGAAATACTGCGACCCGCTGTGCTGCCCCGATTGCTGTTTTCAATACAGTCAGATTGGCGCCGGCCGTATCGATGTCGCGGACAAAATCGGCCGGAACATCCAGAGATGCGCCACTGCCTGTTCCCGCATTTGCCACCGCATAACCGTCACCCGATTTCACTACGCCCATTTGCGTCAGGTCGCGGCTTACACTTGATTGCGTCGCCTTGAACCCCAGTGCTTGCAGGCGCTCAACCAACACGGACTGCCGGGTGATCGGCTCGGCACCGATGATGTCCCGGATCGCCTGCTGGCGTTTGTCTCTGATTTCAGCTACTGCTGGCATATATTATGCGCATAAAAATAATCGGATGCGCATAATATCAATGTCGGGCTGAAAGTCAAGCAACCCTGTGCCTATAGTATTCTTAGTTAATCCAAGGGTTATAGCCGGTTACTGTCGCCGGACACCCCCTGAATAAAGAATATTTTATGCGCGAGGCGCGTTAAACGCGGCTTTGGGGGGTATTGAGGCAAGCGCCACATCCGTCTTGGCATCGTGCCAGTCCGCAATCAGCTGAAAGGCGATGGACTGCTGCGGCGGCAGAATTACCTCTTCCCGCAGCTGCTCGCGCGTAAACCAGCCCGCTTCCGCCAGCTCCTGATCGTTGAGGCGAATGTCTGTCGATGTCGCTTGTGCGTGAAAGCCGATCATCAGTGCCGCAGGAAAAGGCCAGGGCTGTGAACCGAGATATTCCACGGCACTAATATCAATGTTCGTCTCTTCTTTAACTTCACGCTTCAGCGTGTCTTCGAGACTTTCTCCCGGTTCAGCAAAACCGGCGATGGTCGAGAATCGGCCTTCGGGCCAGCTTGGTTGACGCCCCAGTAAGCAGCGCTCGTCATCATGAACGAGCACAATGACGGCGGGGTCGAGCCGGGGGAAGCTGCGTGTCGCACAGGCTTCATTAGAGCACTGCATGACGAAGCCGCCTTCTATCCGTTGGTTAACCGAGCCGCAGCGACCGCAGTACCGGTGGTTGTTTTGCCAGTTGCTCATTGCCCGTGTGTACGCAAGCAATGCTGCGGTATCTGCATCGAACTCGCTGAGCAGGCCGCGGCCTTCGAGAAAACCACGTCCGTCCGGAGGTGCAATTCCGGTGCCTTCTTCGTGATCCGGCAGGTTTAAAGCGAACAGGAACTGATTGTCTTCGGTGCCGAGCAGAATCAGCGCTTCGTGGTCGAGCGGCTGCTGCAGCCAGGCTTCGATCTCATCGAGTGCGAGCCAGCCCGGGGCGTTTTCGTGCAACAGGCAGGCGCCACTACGAACGGCCAAAAAGCGAGTGCCTGTGCGGGTTGCGGCCCGTTTCAGTTCGCCTTCTGACGCGCGCAGCGAGGCTTGTCTGCTTAACTGTCCGCCGGAGAAAAAAGGTTTGAGCCTGCTCATTTAGGTTTAGCTTCCTGCGTCATGCTGCGCCGCTGTCTTCGTTCTTCATCTCGCAGCAGGGACATACATGATAGTTCAAAGCATAGCGGTCCTGTATGTAGCTGCCGTTGCACCGCTCGCAATTGGACAGACAGAGTTCCTGCAGAGTGGTCAGTGCCTTGAACAGTCCCCATGCCCGCTCAAAACATAAGTGGGGTTCCGGGTGCAAAGCGCAGTAGCTTTCGTAGGCATCACACAAGCGCTGACCCAGAACGACGTCATCAATACCGCTGACCGGTGACGACACACCCTGACGGTTCAGGTGAACGGCTTCGCACAGCACAAACATACAGGCAAGAATCGTGGCTTCAAACTGTTTAGGTGAATTGCTTAAGAAAACCGAAATCTGCGACGGCGATTTACCCCTGCGGCGTTTTATTTTGCTGCCCTGCTCGTGCTTGAAATAGGTACCGTAAATTTTTCGGATGCGGTCTTCGCTGAAACCGGTCAGTTTTCTGATGGTGCCGGTGCGGGCCTCGTGGCCAATCATTCTGATTGCCAGCTGGAATCGTTCGATCTCGCCGAAATAGCGTTGGTCTGTGATGCGCATGCTTACCCCTTTGTGGATAGATTCTTATTTGTTCTTGTCGTTTTTTTCTCATTTTTGGATGAAAAGCAGGGAAATGCCCCCGGATGGTCATTTTTGACGAAATATGCAAATATTAACCATATATGGTCGAAAATGACCATATATGGTAATTGGGTCGATTTCGGAAGGAGTTATACGAATGCATCGAATACATCCGGAAATGCAGATTCGCCCGGAAATTTACCCGGAGATTTCGCAGTTAAACCGCGAGTTTTTCCGTTTGCTGCTGCACCCCTCAGTGCCGTTGGAAGGCAGCGTCCTGGGTCTTAAGCCCGAGTGGCTGGGGCGGATGGCGGCATTGTCGGAAGCGCAGCTGCATACCGCCTCCGAAGTGCCCTGCCTGTTAATGGAGCTGGCCGGCAAACGCGATGGCTATGCTTGCGGCGCTGCTGCAACTGATGCCCGGCCCGAATGGCAGCATGCCCGCCAGATGTTTGTTATGAGCCTGCTGACTTATATGCGCCAGCTGCACCGACAGGACAAGGCAGCAGCGCGTCGCGCCGGGGTGGTAATAGCAGGTCCTGCTACCGGCGCAGCGTCAGTCGAAGACCTGAGCTTTCGCGATATCCGCCGGCTTGCCTTCGACGGTGCGGTTGACTTGCGTGCCCGCTTTACTGATCACCCGCGTTTCTGGCCCGACCTGCTCGATTCGGCAGCGGACGGCAGTAGTCGCTATGCCACCGTTTCAAGATTGTCTGTGCTGCCGCTGATGGTTGCCGAGGTGGCTGCGGGGTAAGCCCTAGCGGCTCAATTCGGACAAGCGGGCGCATTTATCGCCAAAAGGTTTGGATTGAGCTGCAGTGGGCGGCACAATGCACAGCATGCATGCGCTGTCACTGCACAATCTGACCAAATCCTACCCGAATGGCGTCCAGGCTCTGAAAGGTATCGACCTGAATGTTGAAGAAGGTGACTTCTTCGCGTTGCTCGGACCCAACGGAGCCGGCAAGTCGACCACCATCGGCATCATTACGTCTCTGGTTACCAAGGGTGCAGGCAGCGTCAGTGTCTTCGGTCACGATCTCGACACTGATCCCTATTCAGTGAAGTCATCTATTGGTGTTGTGCCGCAGGAAATCAACATGAACCTGTACGACACCTGCTACAACACCGTGATGAATCAGGCAGGCTACTACGGTATCTCCCGTCGCAAAGCTGCCGGCCGCTGCGAAGAGGTTATGCGCCAGCTGCAGCTATGGGATCGTCGCAAAGATCCCGCTCGTGCATTGTCCGGCGGTATGAAACGCCGCCTGATGATTGCCCGGGCACTGGTGCATAACCCCCGTCTCCTCATTCTTGATGAACCTACGGCCGGTGTTGATATCGAGATCCGCCGCACGATGTGGGATTTCCTGCGGAACATCAATGAACAGGGCACAACGATTATTCTGACCACTCATTACCTTGAGGAGGCGGAAAACCTGTGCCGCAATATCGCGATCATCGACGACGGTCGCATTATTGAGCATGACCGTATGTCGTCGATTCTGCGCAAGTTGCATCAGGAAGTCTTTGTGCTGAACCTGAGCCAACCTGTAAGTGCAGCCCCTGTGGTCTCCGGCTACGACGTCCGCATGAACAACGACCATGAGCTGGAAGTCGAGGTGCATAAGGATCAGAGTCTCAACGGCCTGTTTGTGGTATTGAGTGAGCAGGGCATCGATGTGTCTTCGATGCGAAACAAGACTAATCGTCTGGAAGAATTGTTTATCCGTCTGACCCAACGTCGCGAGGGAGAACGCGAAGCTACGGTTAATGACGAGGTGCGTGACTGATGCGCGGCACTTCATTCAAACGGCAGATGATCGGCCTGTACACGATCGTCCATAAAGAAACTTCGCGGGTGCTGCGTATCTGGGTGCAGACCATTGTGCCGCCCGCTATCACGATGACGCTGTACTTCATTATTTTCGGCAACCTCATCGGCCGCCGGATTGGTGAAATGGGCGGCTTCGACTACATGCAGTTCATGGCACCGGGACTGATCATGATGGCCGTGATCACCAACTCCTACGGCAACGTCGTGTCTTCATTCTTTGGCGCGAAGTTTCAGGGACACCTGCAGGAGATGCTGGTATCTCCGTTAAGTAGCTGGGTGATTATTCTCGGTCACGTCATGGGCGGTGTGGTGCGCGGTCTTGCGGTAGGTGCGGTGGTTACCATCGTCACTTTGTTCTTTACCGACCTGCAAGTCGCCAATCCCTGGATAGCCGTCAGCATGCTGGTGCTTACGGCAGTGGTGTTCTCCATGGCCGGCATGGTGAACGCGATATTCGCCAGAAAGTTTGATGATATTGCGATTGTTCCGTCATTCATTCTGGGGCCGCTGACCTATCTCGGCGGTGTGTTTTATACGACCTCGTTGCTGCCGCCGTTTTGGGCGAAGCTATCCGAGTTCAATCCGATTTTGTATATGGTCAACGGCTTCCGCTACGGCATGATCGGTTTTTCAGACATCAGCATTGAGCGGGCCTACGCGATCATCCTGCTATTTGTCGCGTTGTTTGGCTTTACCTGCTACTACCTGATCAAGAAGGGTATCGGTATCAGGGACTAACCCCGGAACATTGAGGCCCGGGAGGGGTGGCATATGTGCGGTCGCTTCGCTTTTTATTCTCCCGCTGAGGCGGTGCTTGAGTACTTTGCCGATGAAGGTCTGCATATTCATGGCGATCTAGAAGTGCCTCCCTCTTACAACGTAGCGCCTTCCCAGCAGATCACTGCTATAGCCGATTTTCCCGAGCCGCGGTTTACTTCCTTCAAATGGGGGTTGGTGCCGAAGTGGGCCAAAGATCCTGATATCGGCAACCGCATGATTAATGCCCGCGCAGAGACATTGCGCGAGAAGCCTTCGTTCAAAGCACCGCTCAAGTACGGTCGTTGTGTGATACCTGTGGACGGCTACTACGAGTGGCAGAAAACGGACGACGGCAAGCAGCCGTATTTCATTGCCACCCGAACCCGTGAGCCGATGTTGTTAGCCGGGCTGTATGACACCTGGAGGAAAGGTGATGAACCTTTGCGCAGTGCGACGATTATTACGACAGCGGCATCCGACCAGGTCAGCGCGATACATCACCGGATGCCGGTGACGCTGGATCCCTTGTCTGCCAGATTATGGCTGGATAGTCGTACGGCTGAAGATACGGTTGACCGTTTGCTCGGGACGCCTTGCGATGTAATCAGCTGGCCTGTCAGCAAACGGGTTAACAGCCCCGCCAATAATGACGAGCAATTGTTGGAAGCAGAGTAAAGCCTAGTCTTTCGACAGCACGAAGCGCTGACCGTTGTAACGCAGAATTGCGCCCTCCGGTGTTATCTCATCAATCACCGGACCGTCTTTCAGTTGCTCGCCTTCACGCAGCTTTTTCATATTGACGAAGACAAACCGGTCTGCGGGATTTTCGCTGTAGACATGCAAGTCGATACGCTGGGGTGGCAGCGTGATGATCCCCTGCAGCTGCAAGGTTTCCAGTGACGGCAAGGTTGGTGCATCGCTGCGGGCGCTTGGTACCTCTGCTACCGGAGTGTCGGCCGGTGCATTCACCTGCTGCCAGGTCTGGTCGTCGAGCGCACTGCGCGTTGCGGTTTCCGCAGGAGGGGTTGTTTGTGCCGGTGCTGTCTTTGGCGGTGCCATCGGCGAAGCGCCGGACGTTACCGCGGGGCGCACTGTAGCCGGTCTGGCCGTGCCCGGGTTGGTCACTTCTCCCGATAGCCGCCGGTTATTTTCGTTGGTCTGTTGGCCGGTCTGTTGGTCAGACTGTGACCTCGGTGCTGTTGCCGACGGGGTAATGGTTCGCTGTGGCGCCGCGGTTGCGCGGGAGTTCTGCAGGGTGGTTTCCGGGTCATCGCCGGAGCGCAGCCACAACACCAGCAGGAGTGCGCCGTTCAAAATGAGCAAGACAGCAACAATTAACTTCCAGTGACTGCGGGGCTCTTGCTTCGGTTTTACGCGGGCATCGGCAATGCCCGGCGTCGAGTTTTTCTGCCGTTGGTGTTCGGATTTGCGCAGGGCATCGAGGATAAATGACATGGCTATAGTTGCCCCGCGCTTAGCGACCGGTCTCGGCGGCGCTGGCCAGGTTCTGACTATCGCGCGATAACAGTAACGGGGTGTCAGGGATGCCCAGATCAGTATTGATGGTGATCAATGTTTCCTCGCCGACCAGTCCGTCGACATTCAGACGACGCGAGCGTTGGTAGGAGCGTACGCGGTCAGCAAGTATCGCATCGTAGTAATCCGGATCATCAACCGTGCCGGGGTTCCAGGACTGGATCGCGGCCATACTGTCACGTAACCAACGGACGTTCGGGTCGGTATCGCCGGGAGCAAGCAGTGAGTCTGCCTGAATCTGCGGGCTCCACAGCATCAGAAAGTCACCGAACCAGGTGCTCAGTAAATCAACTATGGGTACTTCCAGTTGTTCGCCCTGAACTTCAATCGTCGCGGAGTCGTCGGACAGAGCAACGATGACCACGTTGTGCAAGACACTTTCGGTATCGCGCAGGGTCAGAATCGCCGGACGATCGAGCGTTTGCAGTTGTGCCAGAGAGCCCCTTTGCAGCAGACAACTCAGCCGGTAGTCCAGCGCCTGATCGCAGGCGCGCACATCGGCGGTGGGAAGGTAATCGACTCCCCACAATGAAAACAGCGTGGTGAATGCGCTTTCGGTGTCGGTATAGCGACTATTGCGGCTGAGAAATGCGTCGAGCGACTCGCCCGGTAGTGCGAGTGGATCACTATCCGTCAGAGAAATCAGCGGACTTTCGGCAGTCATCGCCGGACTGTTAGTTTGGCGTGCTTCAGCAACCGGTTGGGCCGAATCATCTGCGCGGTTGAGCAGTTGCGGACCGAGAAACATTCCCGCTGCTACAGCAGCGATAACACCGGCGGCGATGCCCAGTCCGGTCAGTATGGGTTTCATCCGCCGCGACCACGGTGATACCGCCGTTGCGGGCAGGTCATACACTTCGCGTGCGGCTTGTCTGACCAGCGAAGGAGTGATGACCTGTTTTTCTTCGGTAAATCCACCGAGCAGAGCGCGGTCACAAATCACGTTGATGATGCGCGGCACACCTTGCGACAGGCGGAAGACTTCCCGGCACGCAGCATCGGAGAAAATTGCACCGCTGCCACCGGCGACAGTCAGACGATGCCGGATGTACTCCTGGGTTTCCTCACGGGTCAGTGGCTCAAGGTGGTAACGACCGGTGATGCGTTGTGCGAGCTGGCGCAAATCATTGCGGGCAAGCAGTTCACGCAGTTCCGGTTGACCTACCAGAGTGATTTGCAGCAGTTTCTGTTGCGAGGTCTCGAGATTGGTCAGCAGGCGCACCTGCTCCAGCACATCGGTAGCAAGATTCTGCGCCTCATCAACCAGCAGGATGGTTTTGCGGCCTTCGCTGTGATTTTGTAGCAGGTAGTTGTTCAGCGAAGTGTTCAGCGCTTTGACGCTATTGATGTCGCTGACCTCGTCGATACCCAGTTCTTCGCAGATGGCTGCAAGAAACTCTATCCGGGACAACTGCGGGTTCAGTACCAGAGCGATTTCGGCATTGTCAGGCAGTTGCTGCAAAAGCCCTCTGACAAGGGTCGTTTTGCCGGTACCGACTTCGCCGGTGAGCTGCACAAAGCCGCCCGCCTCGGTGATGCCATAGATCAGATGCGCGAGGGCCTCGGTATGGCGCTCACTCATATACAGATATCTCGGATCAGGTGTGATCGAGAAGGGTTTTTCGTTCAGACCGAAAAAACTGGTGTACATGACCGGCAGCGGAGCCTATTTAAAGAAGCCTGAAGAAGTCGTAGGTTATGACGCAAGTCTAGCAGCTTTAGACTGCTGCGCCGCTACTACTCACTTAAGCTTCGCGTTGCACTATGAAGCGGGCAATCCAGCGCAGCGTATCGGCTTCCGGACCAAGATCACTGATAGAGTCCAGTGCGATATCGAGCAGCTCGGCCGTGCGGTCTTTGGCTTGTTGCAGACCGAACAGAGCAGGCCAGGTGGCCTTGTCTTTAGCTTCGTCCGAGCCTTGCGGCTTACCGATTACATCGCTGCTGCCTTCTATATCCAGAATGTCATCGCGGATCTGGAAGGCAAGACCCAGCGCATCGATAAAACGTTCCAGACGCTGCAGTCGCTTGGTGTCTGCCTGCGGATCACAGTACGCAGCTGACAGCACGCTTGCCCACAGCAGCCGGCCGGTTTTGAGCCGGTACATGTGTTCAAGTTCGGCAACATCCAGAGTTTGTTTCTCGGAGGCGAGGTCAATCGACTGACCGCCGGTCATGCCGTTCGAGCCGCAGGCCCGCGCCAGCGCATTGATGATCTTCAGTTGCGCTGCCGGCATCGCTGATAAGGCCGGGTCCTCTGACAACACCTGAAATGCCAGCGGCTGCAGTGCATCTGCGGCGAGGATAGCTGTAGCTTCGTCGAAGGCCCGGTGAGTCGTCGGGCGGCCGCGCCGTAAATCATCATCGTCCATTGCCGGCAGATCGTCATGCACCAGAGAGAAGGCGTGCATCAGCTCAATAGCTGCTGCCGGCGCGTCGAGCAGGTCAAGCGGCACATTCAGTGCATCGCCGGTGGCGTAGACAAGCAGCGGCCGGATGCGCTTACCGCCGCCGAGCACCGAGTACCGCATCGCTTCATGGAGCAGTTGCGGTGGCAGACGCTGGTCCGGCAAAGAGGCGAGCAGTACACCTTCAATGCGTTCGATGTAGGTGTCGATGGTTTGGCGATGAGACATGACGCGCGAGTATAAAGCAAAGCTATGCCGACTACCCGCCGTACTGCCCTTCAGCTTCGCCATACGGAGTGGCTTTGCACCGCATGCTTTGCTCTATAATCCAGCCATGAACCAGCCGGTCCCGAAAATGCGTTTCAGCAAACACAATATGAGTCTGTGTATATGCGCGCGGTAGCGATTGCTCATCCGAATGTTGCGCTGGTGAAGTACTGGGGCAAACAGGATACGGCGACCAATATGCCGGCAACAGGGTCTCTGTCGATAACGCTGGCAGGTATGCAGACACGCACCACGGTAGAGTTTGATCCGCAGCTTAAGCAGGATGAGCTCGTGCTGGAGGGGCAGTCTGATTCCGCTGCCAGTGAACGCATGCAGCGGTGCCTCAACGAACTTCGCAAACACGCCGGTAGCAGTTCTTTCGCACGTATCGAGTCGGAAAATGATTTTCCCACTGGCGCGGGGCTCGCTTCATCGGCTTCAGGTTTTGCAGCATTAACCGTTGCTGCGGAGGCCGCGCTTGGCCTTGATTTGGCGGTACAGGAGCGGGTGCGCATCGCCCGTCTGGGTTCCGGTTCGGCGCCGCGCTCTCTGTTTGACGGCGCCACATTACTCGATATTGCGGACACCCCGGGCGAGACAATCTGCACCAGCATCATGGCGCCGGAAGAATGGCCACTGGAAGTGGTGGTGGCCGTGACGTCTACCGAAAGAAAGAAGGTGGGGTCGACCACCGGCATGGAGGCCAGTCGCAATGCCTCGCCGTTTTTCGATGGTTGGGTGAATAGTCATCCCGCAGACCTGCAGGAAGCACAAGCGGCATTGGCCGACAAAGATTTTATGCGTCTGGCGGACGTGTCTGAGCACAGCTGCCTCAAAATGCACGGGCTGGCGATGAGTACGCAACCGCCGCTGATGTACTGGTCGGCGGCTACGCTGGCTTGTATCCATGTGGTGCGAGACTTGCGCGATCAGGGTGTGCCGGTGTTTTTCACAATCGATGCCGGCCCGCAGTTGAAAGCAGTGTGTCTGCCTGAAGCAACCGCGCAGGTCACTGAAGCATTGACTGCGGTCCCGGGCGTACTTAGCACCTTGCATTGCACGCTGGGTAAGGCGGCATGGCTGGAGGAGCTCGCAGAACCGTGAGCGATGCCATTGTCACAAGCGCTCCGGGCAAGCTGCTTATTGCGGGTGAGTATGCGGTGCTCGAGGGAGCGCCCGCGATTTCGCTGGCGGTTGATCGCAGAGCAAGTGTCAGGATCGGCGAGGCTGACGAATGTTCCCTGGTTGTTATTGCTGCCAACGAAAGCCGGTACCCCTTTAGCTGGCAGTCTGATGGCACTGTGGACTATCCCGATGTTGATCCGCAGGACCGCGGCACATTGTTGAAGGCCGCGTTGCGGTGCCTCACCGGCATGTTGCCGGACCAGATGCCATCCGTAGAAATCTGCATCGATTCATCGCGTTTCTTCTCGAATCCTGAGCCGGTGAAGCTCGGACTGGGTTCATCTGCTGCTGTTTGTGTCGCGCTTACCGGCGCGTTAACCAAGTGCCTGGGCATTCAGACTGATGTTCACCGGCTGGCACTGGAGGTGCATCACGAGTTTCAGCAGAAGTCAGGTAGTGGTGCGGATGTGATGACCAGCCTGCAGGGCGGTTTGATCAGCTACCGGCGCGGCACTGCCACGGAACCCGCAACTCAGGCTTCACTAAATTGGCCGCAGGGTTTGCAGATGGTGCCGGTCTGGACAGGCGTCGCCGCCTCCACCACCGGTTTCGTGGCCCGTTTCAACGACCATTTGAAAGCATCACCTGCGGCTGTTGATCCGCTGAAAGCCGCGGCAGAAAGCCTGCTCGATATCTGGTCGCATCAAAACGCATCCGAGGTGCTCGATCAGTTGGCGTTGTACGCCCGTCGACTCAAGGATTTCGACCGTGAAGCCGGTATCGGTATCTATTCCGGGGTTCATGTCGAGTTTCAGAAGAAAGCCGCCGCACTTGGTGCGGTCTATAAACCCTCCGGCGCGGGAGGCGGGGATTTCGGTCTGGTGTTTACCGACTCTTCAGCTTCGCTCGAGTTGCTGAGCGCCGAGTTCGAAGATGCAATTGTCTTCTCGGATTGGTCCGCCACTGCCCAGGGGCTTAACTACGGGTAGCCCTTCCTGCAGGGCTGGGTCTGTTCTGTTATGAACGGATGTAGCGGTAGTACTCGATGCCGGCGTCCTGAAACTCGCCTTCTTTGCTGGAACCGATACGGTCAACAACACATTCGTTGCTCGCTGCGTAGCCCAGGTCTTCCGAATCGGCCTTGTCACGCAGTGCCAGATACTGGTCTTCAGTCAGATCAATGGTGTTCTGCAGTGATTCATCGAAATCGATTTTGCGTGCAGCGTCCTGCCAGTTGCTGACTATCCGTGCAGGAATCACCTCGGCTGCGTCGCCACTGCCATACGCGGCCAACAGTACTTCATCACCGGACAAGTCGGAGCCTTTGTTTACTGCATCTTCAAATCCGGCGGCGAGCCAGGCAGGCAGTGCGCCTGAATAAATGTTGCCGAGATTCATCATCTGGTCGGCACCCAGAACCATCTTACCGGCTACCTGAGACTCGAAGTCAGGCAGTTTCCGCAGGGCACGAAGAACAGCAGTGCTCAACGGAAATACATCGTCATCAATCGCCCCGCTAACGGCGAGCCCGCTAACGTCCGGTTTTGACGTGAGCTCGGTGATCACCGCGTCGGCAGGAACTCCGGCCGCATCGCAGTAGTCAGCAAGCAATGCCTTATCTGCACCGTTGCCGGATGCCAGCGCGGCCAGCCAGGCCATGCCCAGACCGGTTTCCGGCATGCGGCGGAACGGGCGGTGCATGAAGGCATGGTTCATGTTGCGCAGGTACGCAGCCGGCTGCAGGTCGCGGCGGCTGTACATGTCTTCCAGTGCCCGCAGGATTTCATCCACATAACAACTGGTTGAATATTTACCGTTAAACACCGGAATGTCGCGACAGGCTTCCAGCTTGCCTGTGCCGTTTTTGTAGGCGATGGGTTTGCGGAAGTCGACAGCTCGATAACTGGCAGCACTGCCTGCGTGTCGCAAGTCTATCTCTGCAAGTTGCGGGTTGGCTTCGAGCAGCATGGCAACTGCACCTGCACCCTGAGTGGGTTCGCCACTACTGTTGCGTTCATAAAGTGCGATGTCTGAACAAACGACGATCGCTTGACGTTGTTCGCCGTCATAACTCAGATAACGCAAACCGTTCTTCAGGGCATAGATGCCACCAAGGCAGGCGTGCTTGAATTCAGGTACTTCACAGTTTCGCGACAGCGGCGCTTTGCCCTGCGCCCGCAATGCATCGTCGACGATGCCCTTGACGATAATCGCGCCGGCAGAGTTGTCGGTGCTCGATTCGGTGCCCAGTCCGAGAAAGCCGACGTTTTGCGGATCGATATCGTAGTTTTCGATCAGACGCAGTACCGCATTGGCAGCCATCGTGTAGATACTCTGCTGCGGACCCAGCATGCGGAAGCTACTGCCGACGACGTTACGGACTTTGTCCCATTGCGCACCATTCCACTTGCACCAATCTTCGAGATTGACGCGGTACGGCGGCACATGCAGGGCAAGTCCGCTTATCCCGATGGGTGTGCCGGGAGCTTTTTTGCTGTCAGAAGTCATCTTGCTCAAAAAGGTTCTTGCTTGGGCTGTATCCGTCCGGGCCTGACGATTGGCGACCCGGATATCCGCCTATTCTACCGTGATTGTGATTTTTTCGGACAGGATAGGGGGTTCGTGGGCGACATGATTGCCGTCTCCAGCCAGTAATTGCAGGGTGTATACGCCCGGCTCCAGCTCCAGTTCCACGCCAGTTTCCGCTTTATTGAAGTGCATGATGCCCTCTTCGGGGCCCATGATGTCGTCCTCAGGCGGTAGTGGCGTGTTAATCAGCAGATGATGATGGCCGGAGTTTGGCTTGTAGTCGCCGGTCAGAGTGATGATCAGGTTTTTGGCACCGAACTCGAGTTTGACGGGTGACGATACGACATCGCCGTCAGCCGGCGAGATGAAAAATACCCGTGCACCCTCCGGGGCAGGCTCGCGCCGCAGCTCCAGCTTCTTCAGCGGCGCGTCGGTTTCCAGAAAGCGCGTTTGCGGCTGGTCATTATTGCTGCAGGCGGTTAGCCCGACGATAGTTGTCAGCACAATGGTATGCAGCGAAGCCGCAATCCGGGCTGTGATCATTTTTTTCTCCTGCCTGAAAGACGCTGCCGTTCCGGGCAGCAGACTGCCTGCGGTATTCTGGGTTAACTGCGCGGATATTACTCCAGATACGCCTGCTGTCACAGATGGCGCTTATTCAGAGGATTTCTTGTCGGCCGGTTTTGCGGCGGCTTTCTTCCGGGTGGTTTTCTTGCGGGTAGTTTTACCATGACCGAAAGCGCTGTTATCAAAATCATCGACGCCGATGAGTTCCATGACCGCGCGGTCATAGTGATGCAACTGATCCGCTTCTTCCTGAATCAGGATGCCTTTCTCCAGTGCCTGATCAATCTGTTCGGGCAGGCTGTTGCCACCGATATTGCCGGACTTCACGGCATCACGGACGGTGCGTTGCAGTTTGGATGAGTGCTCGGCCAGTTCCAGCGCTTCCTGCAATTTCCCGAGCGGGTTGTCATCTCTGACAACCTTGTAAGCATCCTGAGTTAGCCGCTCGCGGGCATTGGTGGTGTGGGTTACCAGTTTGACGATCTCCTGCCCCAGTTGGTCGGACGGGGCAAAGTAGGTTCTGCCGCGGGGGAAGATGATGCTGCGGAGGACGGCCGCAATCAGACGGTTCGGAAAGTTACGCAGAAAACCGTGCAGCTGCTCCTGCGCCTGATACAGCAATGAGCGGCAAGCCCACTCGACCATTGGCAAATCGTCCTGGGGCCGGCCCTGATTTTCAAAATGCTTAAGCACAGTACTGGCCAGATACAGCGAACTGAACACATCACCCAGACGGGCGCTCAGCGATTCGCGGAATTTCAGGCTGCCGCCGAGAACCAGCATGGCGGTATCGGCGACCACAGCAAATGCAGCGCTGTAGCGGTTGATATGTTGATAGTAGCGACGGGTCGGTCCGTCGATGGGCACGTCGGTCAGTTTCGCATGGGTCAGCGCCAGCACGAATGAGCGTGCCGCGTTGCCCGTGGTGTTACCGATATGCTTGAACAGATACTTATCAAACTGCCGCAGGCCTTCTTCATATTCGGGGTTGTTCGCCGCTTCCATTTCTTTCAACACATAGGGATGGCAGCGGATTGCGCCCTGACCAAAGATCATCAGGCTGCGGGTGAGAATGTTTGCACCCTCAACGGTGATGCTGATCGGGATGCTCATGTAAGTGTTGGCAAGATAGTTCTTCGGCCCGAGGATGATTCCTTTGCCGCCCTGAATATCCATCGCATCGTTGGCGATATCGCGGCCGAGTTCGGTGCAATGTGCTTTCAGGATGGCTGACGGCACTGCCGGTTTTTCGCCACGCGCGATCAGATTGCAGGTGACGGCAACAGCGGAGTTGATGATGTAGGTGTTGCCGGCCATGCGCGCAATGACTTCGCCAACGCCTTCGAACTCGCTGATTGATACGTTGAACTGCTTGCGAATGCGGCTGTAGGCACCGGTCGCATAGACCGCAGCCTGCGCCCCGCCCTGAGCTTCGGAGGGCAGTGAAATGCCGCGCCCGGCCGATAGCTGTTCCATCAGCATCCGCCAGCCCTGACCCGCTCTGTCCGGGCCACCGATGATCGCATCCAATGGCACAAACACGTCTTTGCCCTGGGTCGGACCGTTCATGAACGGGGTGCCCATCGGCATGTGGCGCCGCCCGGTAGTGACCCCCGGAGTGTCCGCCGGAATCAGTGCCGCGGTAATGCCCAGGTCGACTTCATTGCCGATCAGGTTGTCGGGGTCATACAGTTTGAATGCAAGCCCGATGACCGTGGCGACCGGTGCGAGCGTGATGTAGCGCTTGTCCCAGTTCAGGCGGATACCAATGATCTCCTCACCGTTGTATTCACCCTTGCAGATGATGCCGGTATCCGGGATGGAAGAAGCATCGGAACCGGCGCGGGGTCCGGTCAGTGCAAAACAGGGCACTTCCTCGCCGGTGGCGAGACCGGGCAGATAGCGCTTCTTCTGTTCTTCTGTGCCGTAGTGTTTCAGCAGCTCGGCCGGGCCAAGTGAGTTGGGAACAGCAACGGTGGTTGCCGCAACAACTGAACGGCTGGCCAGTTTAGCGAGCACTTTGGCAACCGCATTTGCCGAGAAGCCAAGACCACCGTATTCCTCCGGGATAATCATCGCGAAGAACTTCTTGTCTTTAATGAACTTCCAGATGTCCGGTGGCAGATCGCCGCGTTCGTAAACGATCTCCCAGTCGTTCAGCTTTTCACACAACGTGTCACACGGACCGTCGAGGAAGGCCTGTTCCGCTTCAGTCAGCTCCGGTTTAGGTATAGAGAGCCACTGGTTCCAGTCCGGGTGACCGGTAAACAGTTCGCCATCCCACCCGATGGTGCCCGCTTCCAGTGCTTCGCGTTCAGTATCTGACAACGACGGCACCATCGTCTTGTAGATGTTGAACAGCGGGGTAGTGATCCGCGTGCGCCGGAAGGTTTCCAGATTCAGTGAAGCGAAAGCGGCAAAGCCCAGCCACAGCAGCAGGAACCACCAGGCCGGGCCCGTGCCAAGCGCGGTGTAGAGCGCCAGAGCAACCCCTGCACCGATGGTGGCGGTTTGCAGGTCGGGTTTCTTGTAAGCGATGGTCACGATGGCTGCGAAAAACAGCAGGAACCAGAGAAGCGCAGAGAGCAGGCCGGCCATGGATTAACCTTTTATTTGTCTTATTACTATTTAGTGCGAATTCAGGCCGGAAGGTTCCGGCCGCCGCTTTATCTTCTCCCACTATACCCCAAGGTTGTGCAGTCCGAAGCGGGCTGTATACGCAGAAACCACAAGTCTTTAGGGATAAGACCCGATACCCGCTGGCGGGCTAAAAACCGAGCATTACTCCCAGCTGTCGGGGAATGGATCTCCGGCACATGTTTAATTTTGGGAGAGACCCTGATGAATAAGAAGATTGTTGCTGCAGTAACCGCAGCCGCAGTTCTGGCTGGTTTCAGCACCAGCGCAATGGCCGCACGCGAAGCAGGTGACTGGATTTTCCGTGTTGGTATGACCAACGTTGATCCGAAGCAGGACAACGGAAACATTGATCTCGATTTAGGCGGGGCTTTGCCTGTGACTGTCGATGACGACACGCAGCTGAGTCTTACAGGTGCGTACATGTTCACCCAGAACTTTGGCGTAGAGCTGTTGGCGTCACTTCCGTTCGAGCACGATGTATCGATTGCTGGTGTTCAGGTAGGCAGCACCAAACATCTGCCCCCCACACTGAATGCTCAATGGCACTTTAACCCTCAGGGTAATTTTCACCCGTATATTGGCGCTGGTATTAACTACACGACTTTCTTTAGTGAAGAGTGGAATCTGGAGAATCTTGCGTCGACAGTATCTGTAGCCTCAGGAGGTGACCCCTCTTTTGCTGAAGCGTTTGCGTTGCTGAGCAGTATTAATGGCGAGGTTTCATTAGACGATTCATTTGGTTATGACATTCAAGCTGGCGTAGATTTTGAGATTGCAGAGAATTTGATGGTTAACTTTGACGTTCGCTGGATCAAAATCGAATCAGATCTTAAGATTGCCGGTGAGAAAGTAACTACCGTAAAAATTGATCCTCTGACTGTTGGTTTGAGCCTCGGTTGGAAGTTCTAAGCTTCGAACACCAAAGAACGAAAAAACCCGCGCCTGGCGCGGGTTTTTTTATGCCTGCTCTGTTTGTAAGCTGTCCCCAATAAAAAAGCCCGGCTGGAAAACCAGCCGGGCTTTTGTTTGAGCGCTTGCTTGTTACGCCGGGAACAGGTGTTCCACTGCAGCGCGTTCTTCGCGCAGCTCGGCATCGGTAGCGTCCATCAGTTCGCGGGAGAAATCAGAGATTTCCAGACCCTGAACGATTTCATACTGACCGTCTTTGCAGGTGACCGGGAACGAGTAAATGATGCCTTCTGCAATGCCGTAGCTGCCGTCAGACGGGATAGCCATGCTGGTCCATTCGCCGTCAGCGGTACCTAGTGCCCAGTCGCGCACATGGTCGATAGCAGACGACGCAGCAGAAGCAGCAGATGACAGGCCGCGGGCTTTAATAATCGCTGCGCCACGCTGCTGAACGGTGGTGATGAACTCGCCGTGCAGCCAGTCGGCATCAACAGCTTCAACGGCCGGCTTGCCGGCGATGGTGCAGTGACTTACATCCGGATACTGGGTGGCCGAATGGTTGCCCCAGATGATCGCGCCTTTCACGTCGGTGTTATGAGCACCGGCTTTGCCGGCCAGCTGAGCCAGAGCACGGTTGTGGTCGAGGCGGGTCATGGCGGTGAAGTTGGCAGCCGGAATCTCCGGAGCGTTCTTCTGGGCGATCAGTGCATTGGTGTTGGCAGGATTGCCGACAACCAGCACTTTAATGTCGCGGCTGGCGTGATCATTAATAGCTTTACCCTGAACAGAGAAGATTGCAGCGTTACCCTGCAGCAGGTCAGCACGTTCCATGCCGGGGCCGCGGGGCTTGGCGCCTACCAGCAGCGCGTAGTCAGCATCTTTAAATGCAACGTTCGGATCGTCACTGCAGACGATGCCGGCAAGAGTCGGGAACGCGCAGTCATCGAGTTCCATTGCAACACCTTTCAGTGCGTCCAGTGCGGGAGTGATTTCCAGCAGCTGCAGAATTACGGGCTGATCTGCGCCGAGCATCTGGCCGGAAGCGATACGGAAGGCCAGGGCATAACCAATCTGGCCGGCTGCGCCGGTAATGGCGACTCTTACGGGGGCTTTCATCTCATTCATTCCTGTTGTTGTGTCTTAAATGTCTGCGGGGTTTGGTAACCCGCCGAACCGTCGGCCTGCAACATCGTGTTTGTGCGAAGCAGCCGGTTCTCATAATTAAGGGGGCGGCATTCTAACACCGCCGGAGACGGATTGAATCCGTATGCTCCGAAACGTCGCGGGAAACGGGATGGCCGGTGGGCTAAGTTGCTATAACTTAAGGAGAAAGCCTGGCTCCCGCCAGGCCTGGTGCCTACTGGTTAGCTTTCTTGAAAGTCCGTACCTGAGCGTTGAATTCGGCGGCCAGTTTCTCCATCTCATCAACTGCAGAGTTGTGGCGCATATCGCGGATGCGCAGCTGTTCGGCGGCCTGCTCTTCATCCATGCCGGCAGTTGATGCCTCAGCTTCCTCGGCAATGCATGCCAGATATGCTTCTGCGTTGGCCATGTAGGACTTCACTTCGCCCTGTGCCGCGACCATTTCGGCTTCGGTGGCGTAATTACCGTTCGGCACCTTGATGGGCACAGGAAACTGACAGGCAGCCTGTGCGCTGATAAAGCCATTAGAGATGAACACTGCCAATGCAGCGGTTGCTTTTAGTTTGTTCATGCGGTGATTATGCCTCAAATGCGCGGTTCGCGTGCACACCTGTTGAGTGAGTGATGTCCGGAGTTTTACAGCAGTTCGAGCCACCCGTTTGGTTGCGTAGCCCGCATCTGCAGACGGTTCTGTCGAGTGCTGTGGTGCGCCGGTCCGTGATTCATCGCAGTTGCGCAGGGCTGATGACGGCCAGCCAGCGGCAGGTGATCGACTGCGGTAAGGGCGTGCGTTTATACGCCGATGTGGCTGCTGCAACCGATGGCAGTTATGACCAGTTGGTTGTCCTGATTCACGGCTGGGAGGGCAGTGCCGAGTCGATGTATCTGTTGTCGGCGGGGCAGCGCTTCCGGGACGCCGGCTTCGCTGTGATGCGCTTAAACCTGCGGGATCACGGCGACTCCCATCATTTGAATGAAGATTTGTTTCATTCCTGTCGTTTGCAGGAAGTCAGTGATGCTGTAGCGAGGGCTCAGGAACTGTTTGAACCCGGGCGACTTATCCTGGGAGGCTTTTCTTTAGGTGGAAACTTTTCGCTGCGGGTAGCAGCCAAGGCGGCTGAGTCAGGTCTGGCACTGGACCGGGTGCTGGCGGTTTGTCCGGTGCTTGACCCTGAAGAGACGATGTATGCATTGGACGGCGGCTGGTTTTTATACCGGAAATACTTCCTGCATAAATGGAGCCGGTCGTTGCGCAAGAAGATGCGGGTGTTTCCCGACAAGTATTCGTTTGGTGATCTTCGCCGTTTCAAAACGCTGGAGGCGATGACGGACTTTTTTGTGATTAACCACACCGAGTATCCGGACCTTCACTCATACCTTAAAGGCTATTCACTGGAAGGTGACCGGCTTGCCGGGCTTAATGTTGATTCGCGGGTTCTGCTGGCGGACGACGACCCGGTGATACCGGTTGCAGGACTGCAGCGGGTGGCGCGTTCCGATGCGCTGCAGGTAACCACTACCGAGCTTGGCGGGCATTGCGGCTACCTTCAGAGTGCGGCTCTGGATAGCTGGGCGAACAATTGGTTGATGGCGCAACTGTGAACCGCTGAACTGCACCTGTTGACGGTAGCCTTACGCCCCGGTTGTAACGATCTGACCGTTTTCGAAACGCCTCGTCCGACGCCATTCTCATTCCTGTCTCAATTAACGGGCGGTTATAAGTGAATACCCCTAAAGTTGTATGCCTGTGAGGTGTTTGCGGTATTGTTGCGCCGGATCAGAAGCTTTTTCGCGGATGGATTTTAAGGCGGCATGAGCCAAAACTTTGACAGACGCATTCGCGAACTCGGTAAGCGGGACTGCACCACTCTGCTGAACGGTGGCATGCGGGGTATCGAGCGTGAAACGTTGCGCGTTGGCCCCGACGGTATGCTGGCCGCTAGTGCTCATCCTGCAGCACTGGGATCGGCGCTAACCAATAAGTACATCACGACCGACTACTCTGAAGCGCTGCTCGAGTTTGTTACTCCTCCGCAGCAGAGCACCTGGGAGGTTATGCAATTTCTTACTGACCTCCATCAGTTTGCCTATGAACATCTGGAAGATGAGCTGCTGTGGCCGTTCAGCATGCCCTGCGGCCTGACCACCGAAGACGCGATTCCTTTAGCGCAGTACGGCAGTTCTAATGTCGGACGTATGAAGACCCTGTACCGCCGCGGTCTGGGTTTGCGTTATGGCCGCTTTATGCAGGTTATTTCCGGTCTGCATCTGAACTATTCCTTGCCCGAGGCATTCTGGCCGGTTTATCAGGAACTCGAAGGCAGCAAAGAGAGCGCGCAGGATTTCCGCTCGGCAGCCTATATGGCGCTGGTGCGGAACGTCAGACGTTACGACTGGCTGCTGTTGTATCTGTTTGGCGCGTCACCGGCGCTCTGCAAAAGTTTCCTGCAGGGGCAACAACACGAACTCACCGAACTCAACAGTGGCACGGTCTACAGCCCTTATGCCACATCGTTGCGGATGAGTGGTCTTGGCTATCAGAACAGCAGTCAGGCGGCACTGCACGTATCGGCCAACAGTCTGGCTGAGTATGTCAGCGACCTGTCTGCCGCCGTCGAAACCCCCAGTCCGGAGTGGCAGGCCATCGGTCTTCGTGACGACAGCGGCTACCGGCAACTGAATACAAATCTGCTGCAAATCGAGAACGAGTTTTACAGCAGTGTGCGTCCGAAGCGTGTGGCTGAGTCCGGCGAGCGTCCGACCAGCGCGCTGCAGCGGGCGGGTGTCGAGTACGTTGAGTTGCGTGTGCTGGATGTCAGTCCGTTCGATCCGGCAGGGATTAACCAGGCGGAGATCCGGTTTATCGAAACGTTCCTGACCTGGTGTTTATTGCAGGACAGCCCGCCGATTAGCGATGACGAACAGGCAACAATCAGGGCTAATCATGCAGCCGTTGCGGCCGAAGGTCGTCGTCCGGATTTAACTATCGTTCATGACGGCCGCGAAATTGTTATGCGTGAGCAGGCCGATGCACTACTTCAGTCGATGACTGCTGTGGCTGAACTGCTCGATTGTCGTGCCGGTGACAGTTATCAGCAGGCATTGAAAATCCAGCAGGCTGTTGTCGGTAATGTGGAACTGACACCGTCGGCGCGGTTGCTTGATGAGTTGCGCGACTCCGGTGCCGGCTTCGCCGAGTACGGTCTGGAGATCGCCACCCGCAACAAAAATTATTTCGCCGCGCAGGCACCCGAGCACAATACTCACCGGGCCGTGTTCACCGAAGAAAGCGTGCATTCTCTTGAACGCCAGCGTGCTGTCGAAGCGTCCGATGATATCGACTTCGACACCTACATCAGTCGCTACTACGCCTGAAGCCTCGTCAGAGGCCGCCTGAACTGAATTAAGTCCCCGTTTCTGTGGGGTTTTTCACATTTTTTCTGCGATTTTTGCGACTTTGCACTCATTTGGGGCGGAGCCCTGTTGCTACGATAAAAGCCGGTAAATATGCGGTATCCGGCGATTTGTCCGGATCTACCGCTTTTCGGCTTGGTAGTCAGAGGTGGCTTCTGAAGATTCTGATCGCATCGTTTGTACTCGGATTTGCGCTGGTGCTTGCCGGCGCAGGCGTGTACCCGTTGCCTGGCCATGAGCGTTTGCGCTCGGGTATTGAGGCGATGGAAAACGGTGGCAGAAAGGAAGATTTCTACATCGACCTGTCGACCGATCAGGTGCTGACCAAGAAAGCAGGCGTGGCAGCTTTTCCGGTTCCTGCGATGAGTGTGGCCGGCAGTGAAAGCCTGTCTGCGTCCGTTTACAAAATTCGTAACAGCGACCGTGACGTTGTCGGTTTGGCTGCGCAGGTAACCGGCAATGTGCCCGACAGCCTCGGCGAGCCTGTGCCCGCGGTTAACTGGATTCTTATGGTGCCGAGTCGCGGCACCTTAGTACTCGATCAGGAACGTGTGTTGCCGGGCAGTCTGATTCCGGAAATGGCATCGGTGCAACAGGGTACTGTTGTTTCCGGTGATGGAGAGTTTGCCGGTTTGAATGGCCGGTATGTACAGGCAGAAATCACCGAGACTGATTACGACAGTGGAAACGAATCGCGTTACATCCTGCTCAGCACCCGGGTTTGGTCGGAGGCAGAATGAGAGCGTTAACTGTTATAGCAGGATTGCTCTCGGGGGCATTGGTGGCAGTGTTGCTGTTGGCCTTGAACCCGTTCGCCGGTGGCGACCGCGAAGCTCCTGGCACCAGCGCCTACAGTTTTGTCAGTAATGACGTAGCCGGCATGCGTCGCGGTGCTTTTGGCGTATTGAATTTGTCTTTGCTGGCGGATACTCCGCCCGACTTTCACGAACCTACGATTGAAAACAGCTATGCGGCAATCACGATGTTGCGTGATGCTCAGGGAGGCCCTGCCGGCCTGGGCGTAAAGTTGGCGTCTGCCGATTCTGGCGGCAATTTGTTGACCGGCGATGTCGGACTCAAGACCTACTGGTTGGTGTTCTGGCCGAATCAGGGAAGTATCCATGCGCGCGGTTACGAGTCCTTGTGGCCGGTGGTTAGCGACAGTTTGTTGTCAGCAGTTTTCGGCGGACCGTTGGCCGCCAGAAACGAGTCCTATGAGATGAGCGTCGTTGATGCTGACAAAGAAGGCGTATGGAAAGGTCTTAGTGGCATCTACTATGACGACGCCGGTTACATGACCACAGTGATTACCGGCCCCGGTATCGACAACGATATCTTTCAGGGCGAGCTCGAACTACAACCCTATTAAGTATTCTGGTAGCCGTCCGGTTCCTGCGTAAACAGGGTTTACGACCCCGGATCTACGACTTCGGATCTACGACTCTAAGATGGGCTGCGCAATCTCTTTGAACGTGCGTGATTCATCTGCAAGTTCAGCCGGGTCAATCTCTGCACCTTTTGCCAGCACTTTCTTTGCCACCATAAACTCGCGGGCGCTGTTGATGCAGTCGACGGCCAGCAGCTTATTGCCCTGCAGGTAGAACGCCGCAAAACTGCGTTCATCCGGATTACCGCGAATCACCACGTTGTCGTAGCCCTGCGACAAACCGACGATCTGCAGTTTGAGATCGTACTGGTCAGACCAGAACCACGGAATCTGCGCATACTCAGCCGGTTCACCGACGATGCTGGCAGCAGCTGTCTTGGCCTGCTCCAGTGCGTTGTGCACCGATTCCAGACGCAGGCGGCGACCGAGCAGACGGTTCGGGTGGTTGGTGCAGTCACCAACAGCGAGGATGTGCGGGTCTTCAGTACGGCAGAACTCGTCCACGACGATGCCGTCATCGACGGCAAGGCCTGCCTCTTCGGCCAGTTCCGTGCAGGGCAGAATGCCGATGCCTATCAGCACCATATCGGCATCCAGAGGATCAGAGTCGCTCACATGTACTTTGCTGACGTTCTGTTCGCCCGTGAACTTTTCGACTGAGGTATTGCAGCGAAGGTCGACGCCCGCATCGGTATGCACTTTGGCATAGAAAGCCGAGACTTCGGGTGCAACAACGCGTTGCATCGGCCGGTCTGCCATTTCCAGAACGGTGACATTCAACTCATGTTTACAGGCTACGGCCGCTACTTCGAGACCGATGTAGCCGGCACCGATGATGATCAGGTTGGCGCCCGGCTTGAAGCCTTCGCGCAGAGCATCAACATCGGCAATAGTGCGCAGGTAGTGAACGTTGCCGAGTTCGGCCCCCGGAATAGGTGCTGTGCGTACCCGGCTGCCTGTCGCAAGCACCAGCCAGTCATATTCGATGCTCGAGCCATCGCTTAAAGCGATGGTCTTGTTATCGCGGTCAATTTTGTCGGCGCGTACATTCAGGCGCATCTCGACGTCGTGTTCGGGGTAGTACTTTTCAGGTTTGAAAAACAGTCGTTCGGCTTCCAGTTCGCCGGCAAGAAACGCTTTCGACAGAGGCGGGCGCTGATACGGCACCCACGGCTCTTCGCCGATTACCGTGATGGTGCCTTCAAAACCTTTCTGCCGCAGTGAGGTGGCGACTTGTCCGGCTGCATGACCTGCGCCGATTACAACGACTTTTTCGCTCATTGAGTGTTTTCCAGACCGGTTGGATGCTTACAGAATCAGGGTTTTGAGACCGGTCATTTATATAAAGCTAAGCCCTGAAAGCGCGATTATACTGCCTTTATTCGGTAAATCCGCGAGTGTAAGGGTAATCCATGACACACAAGATATTGATCGACAGCTTCGGCGGGCCGGAGGTGATGCGCCTGGCTGAGGTGGAGCAGGAATCGCCCGGACCGGGCGAGGTGCTGGTTGCGCAGTCAGCCGTCGGCGTGAACTTTATTGATACCTATCACCGTTCCGGTCTGTATCCACTGGAGATGCCGGCGGGTCTGGGGCTGGAGGCAGGCGGCACTGTCGCAGCTGTTGGCGAAGGCGTCAGCGACTACGCTGTGGGTGATCCGGTCGCCTATTGCGGTATGCCGCCGGGGGCTTATGCCAGCGACAGGGTGGTCGCTGCAGACAAGCTGATCCGGCTGGATGACGGTATCACCGCCGATATCGCCGCCGCGTCGTTATTGAAAGGCATGACAGCCTGGTATTTGTTGTTCCGCAGTTATCCGGTGCAAGCCGGGGATACCGTGCTGATGTATGCCGCTGCCGGTGGTGTCGGACAAATCGCTACGGCCTGGGCTGCCAGCCTCGGCGCGCGGGTCATTGGCGTGGTCAGTACCGACGAGAAAGCCGCACTCGCAAAATCTGCCGGATGTTCCGACATCGTCATGGCGGACGACGCCGCCTTCGTCGATACCGTGCGCGGTTTGACCGGCGGGGAGGGAGTGGCTGCCGCATATGACTCGGTCGGTAAGGACACCTTTTATCAGTCACTCGACTGCCTTCGTAAGCACGGCATGATGGTGACTTACGGCAACGCCTCTGGTGCAGTGGAACCCTTTGCGCCGCTGGAGCTCGCGAAGCGCGGTTCACTGAAGCTGACACGACCTGTCTTATTCGACTTTATCTCCGACCGCGAAGGTTTGCTGGCTGCGGCTGATGCGCTGTTCAGTGTTATTCGCGATGGTACTGTCGCCATCAATATCAGTGCAGGGTATGCGTTAGCCGAAGCGGTTCAGGCACATCAGGATCTCGAAGCCCGTCGCACGACAGGCTCAATTCTGCTAAAGCCTGCTTAATCGGTTTTGGTTTTCTTAGGGATGCCGTAACCGCCGCCGCCCGGAGTCTCGATGCGCAGACGGTCGCCCGTTTGCAAGTTGATGCTGGCAGTACTGGGCAGTATTTCTTGCTGACCATCCTTGCGGATGAGTGTATTGCAGCCGGCGGCTGCCGGTTCTCCGCCCTTCAAGCCGAAAGGCTGCTGTTTGCGAAAATTGGTGAGCAGCGATGCGTGCAGCGGCTGCAGGAACTCGATTTCGCGGACCACACCGTCGCCGCCGTTTTGCGTCCCTTCACCGCCCGATCCTTGGCGGATACCAAAATGTCTGAGTAGCACGGGGAAGCGCTCTTCCAGAACTTCGGGATCGGTGAGACGCGAATTGGTCATGTGAGTCTGCACCGCATCCGTGCCCGGGAAGTCCGGGCCTGCGCCGGAGCCACCGCAGATTGTTTCGTAATACTGATGCTGTTCGTCACCGAAGGTTAGGTTGTTCATGGTGCCCTGTGCCGCCGCCATCTTGCCGAGCGCACCGAACAGCGTATTGACGATGCACTGCGAGGTCTCGACGTTACCGGCGACGACCGCCGCAGGCGGTAGCGGGTTCAGTAACGAGCCCTCGGGGTTGATGATCGTCAGGGGTCGCATGCAACCTGCGTTCAACGGAATGTTTTTGGCTGCCAGTGTACGGAACACATAGAGCACCGCTGCGCGACAAATGGCAGCGGGGGCGTTGAAGTTGCTGTCGCTCTGCGCACTGGATCCGGTGAAGTCGATGGCAGCTGTCGCTTCGTCATGATCGATCCGGATGGCGGCTTTGATGATTTCTCCGCTATCGAGTTCACAGCTGAACTCGCCGTCGCTCAATTTCTGAATGGCACTGCGAATGACCTGTTCGCCATTGTCGAGCACGTGTTCCATGTAGTCTGCGACGAATTGCGGACTGAACTCGTTATTCAGTGCCAGCAGTAGTTCTGCGCCTTTGGTATTCGCGGCCAGTTGTGCTTTCAGGTCTGCAATATTCTGTTGCGGATTGCGTGCGGGGTAAGCCGAGATGCCAAGTTGTTCCAGCAGCGCCTGCTCGCAGAATCCATCGTCACCGACGATGCAGAAGTTGTCGAAAATGATGCCTTCATCATCAATGCTCTTGCTGTCGGCAGGCATCGAACCCGGAGTAATTCCGCCGATATCGGCGTGATGGGCCCGGGAAGCAGTGAGATACAGCAACTTGCCGTCGTCCGGGTCAATCACCGGTGACACCACTGTGATGTCAGGTAAGTGAGTGCCTCCCGTATAAGGCGAGTTCATGACGAAAGAGTGGCCCTGCCTGAATGCTTCAGTATTCGCGTTCAGCAGTGACTGGACACAAACATCCATCGATCCCAGGTGCACCGGAATATGCGGTGCGTTAGCGATCAGCTCCCCGCGCCGGTTGAACAGGGCGCAGGAGAAATCGAGCCGCTCTTTAATGTTGACGGAGTGGGCTGTGGCTTGCAGCACGTCGCCCATTTGTTCGGCGGTGTGCATGAAGCGGTTATTAAAGACTTCGAGCAACACAGGGTCGGCGCTTCTGTCTCGCTGGCTGTCTTTTGCTTCGCCGGATTTTTTATGTAGTCGTTGCAGAATCAGTTGGCGGCTGTCGTTAACGGTTGCGCTCCAGTCGTCATGCAGCAAGGTGCCGGAATTGACCTCAACAATAATCGCCGGTCCTTCGACCATTTCACCGGGCTCGATACTGTCGCGCCTGATCCTTTGTATGTTCTGCCAGACGTCATTAAGAAACACGCGCGCGCTGTCAGGCTGAGTACCTGATAGTGCAGCTGTTGCCGGCTGTGCCGGAGAGTCGAAGCTGCATTCGGTCCGGACTTCGATGCTGTGAATGACAATGTCGATGTTCTGATCGTGCGCAAAGCCGAAGCGCTGGCGATGCGCGGCATCGAACTGCATCCGCAGGTCTGCGATATCTGCCAGCTTCAGATTAATGAGTGTGTCGCTGCCCGCGGCATGCAGATTGAGAGACATTGAATCTGTCAGCGGTTCTTCGCTAAAGCCCTGCCCGCGGATATCGGTGTGATTGTCGTCCTTTAAGCGTTCAGCAATGGTCGAGGCTACTGACAGCGACTCTGTTTCCAGCCTGTTGCCCAATGATTGCTGGCGTAACCTGGTGACCGGTGCGATCCCGATGCCATAGGCGGACAGAACGCTGGCCAGCGGATCGATCAGGATAGTGTCTATGCCCAGCAACTCGGCGACCGCACAAGCATGCTGGGCACCGGCGCCGCCGAAACAGCAGAGAGTAAAGCTGACCGGGTCGCGGCCTTGCTGAGCAGTGATGTGTCTCACCGCGTTGGCCATGCTTTCGGTGGCGACTTTCAAAAAACCTGCCGCCACCGCTTCAGGTTCCAGGCTCAGATTCTGATGTTCATTTACCGAGCGGGTAAGTGCCGCGAACTTGGCCGCTACCGCTTCGGTGTCCGGCGGTTCATCACCGTTAGTGCCGAACACCGACGGAAAGGCGTCGGCCTGAATGCGTCCCGTAAAGATGTTCGCATCGGTCACGGTTAGCGGTCCGTTGCGGCGATAGGCCGCAGGCCCGGGGTTTGCCCCCGCCGATTCCGGTCCCACCTGAAAACGGTCGTCGGCATAGTTCAGAATCGAGCCGCCACCTGCTGCGATGGTGTGGATACGGATCATCGGTGTCTGGATTAAGCTGCCCGCCACCTCGGTTTGTTGGGCGAGCTCGTGACCGTCGTCATATAAAGATACGTCGGTTGATGTTCCGCCCATGTCGAAGCCGACCAAACGCTTTAGTCCGGCGCGCCGGCCGGCTGCCGCCATGCCCACCATGCCGCCGGCAGGTCCCGACAGCACGCTGTCTTTGCCGCGCAGTGCAGAAGCATCGATGAGGCCGCCGTTACTTTGCATCAGCAGCAGCTGTCGCGGTTGTTGCCGGTTCTGCTCCAGTTGTTGTAGAAACTTGCCCACGTAATGATTGAGCACCGGTGACAGATAGGCGTCTACCAGAGTGGTCTGCCCGCGACTAATTAGTTTTTGCAGCGGGCTGATTTGGTGCGACACCGATACCTGTTCGAAGCCTGTCTCCCGCGCCAGCTTAGCGACCAGTTGCTCGTGTTGTTGATGGCGGTAGCCATGCATCAGACATATGGCGACGGCTTCGATACCGTCCGCTTTTGCTTTGTTCAGTGCTTGGCGAATGACTTCAGGGTCAGGTGTCTTTAGCACTTCCCCGTCATGGTCAATGCGTTCAGCTACTTCCAGTACTTGCTCGTACAGCTGTTCCGGTTTCACGATATGCAGCGCGAAAATATCGGGACGGTTTTGATAGGCGATTTCCAGCGCGTCTTTGAAGCCCTCGCTGATCATCAGCAGTGTGCGTGCCCCTTTGTGTTCGAGCAGGGCGTTGGTGGCAACGGTGGTGCCCATGCGAACTACAGACGGAGTAATTGCAGCGCCATCCAGCGCCCGGCGAATGCCTTCGGCGGCGGCGTCGGGATACTGCTCGGGATTTTCAGACAGCAGTTTGCTAACACGCAGCTCACCTTCAGGCGTGCGGGCAATAACATCTGTAAATGTGCCGCCGCGGTCTATCCAGAACTGCCAGTTGTCGCTTTTATCCGTCATTGGCGGGCAATTGTATTGCAATCAGGCATCTCCCGGTGCCGAAAACTTTCTGCTGCCACGGCTGTCATAAACCGAGGTGTGTCGGAGGTGTTGATGCGGTTAGCACTGCTGTTCCTGCTATGTATTGCATGGTTGTCTGCAATGTCGGAAACCAGAAACGGGTTCGATCTGAGCGACAGTCTGATTCCGGCGGATGAGATCGTGCAGACATCTGTCCCCCGGGACGGAATTCCTGCTTTGGATACACCAACCTTTCTGAAGGCTTCCGAAGCCCGCCATATGCGCGGTAAGGAGCGGGTCATCGGGGTGGTCATCAACGGTGAGGCGCGCGCCTATCCCGTCCGGATTCTTAACTATCACGAAGTGGTCAATGATGTGATCGGTGGTCGCTCACTGACTGTTACCTACTGCCCCCTGTGCGGCACCGGAGTGATTTTCGATGTCACCGGTCAGCCCTGGCAACGCTTCGGTGTCTCGGGCCTTCTGTATAACAGCGACGTTCTTTTATACGACAGGGAAACCGGCTCCTTGTGGTCGCAGATGCTCGCCAAAGCAGTTACAGGGCCTGCGAGAGGCGTTGGTCTGTTTCCCGTTTCGGTGACGCATACACGTTGGGGGGAGTGGCTCGATCGTCATCCTGATACGTTGGTGCTGTCTCCGGATACCGGATACCGGCGTGACTATCAGGAAAACCCGTACGAGACCTATGCGGAGATTGCCGACCTCTGGTTTCCCGTTGCCCACAGGGACAGGCGGCTGAAAGCGAAAGAACGGGTTATAGGTCTGGAGCTGGACGGGGTTTACAAGGCCTATCCATTCAGCCAGCTGTCCCGTCGCACAAACCGGATTAGCGACCGGTTCGGTGATCAGAGCCTGACGGTTGAGTATGACCGCAGCGCCGAGTCAGGGCGTGTGCTCGACGAGCAGGGAAACGAGATAGTGACGTTCACCGCTTACTGGTTTGCCTGGGCCGCCTTCCATCCGGAAACAGAGGTATTTATGAAGCCCTAGCGGTGGGGCGGACTTGTTGATTCGGCAGTGTGTGTGACAGACTTTGTTGTGCTTGAAGGACGCCAGCAGGGGTAAGGGAGACGCTGCCAATGGAAAACTCGACGTGGATCATGATCACGCTCATCGGCTACATGATCACACTTGTGCTGATCGGTGTTTGGGCGCAGCGGCGCACTAAAGATCAGGAAGATTATTTTCTCGGCGGACGTCAGCTTGGCCCCTGGGTCGCGGGTCTTAGTGCATCAGCTAGTTCTTCTTCCGCATGGTCGCTGTTAGGTGTCAGCGGTGCCGCGTATGCAACCGGCTTACAGGCATTCTGGTTTCTGCCCGGTGTGCTGGGCGGCTATCTGTTTAGCTGGTTCTGGGTCGCGCCGCGGCTGCGCGATGCTGCAGAAAAAGAAGATGCAGTCACATTGTCCGAGCTGTTGTTCGGTCACTACGATGAATCCGGTTCGCACGTCGTGATTCGCTCCGCATCCGTCATCATCATTGTCAGTTTCATGTTTTATGTGGCCGCCCAGTTTCAGGGCGCCGGTCTCGCGTTTTCGAACAGCTTTGGTTTGTCGCCAACCGTCGCCATCCTTGTAGGTGCTGCCATCGTCCTGATCTATACCCTGATCGGTGGTTTCTGGGCGGTAGCCGTGACGGACGCGGTGCAAGCGGGGCTAATGGTCAGCGTGGCGGCATTATTACCGGTGTTGTGTCTGATCGAAGTCGGAGGCTTCGGTGGTTTGGCCGGCGGGCTTGCGGCTTTGGATGACCCTGAATACATGAGTCTGGTTGGGCCTTACACCGGTATCGCGGCCGTTGGTTTTGTGATCGGCATGTTGAGCCCGGGCGCCGCGTATCACGGCCAGCCGCACGTCGTGAATCGTTTTATGGCGCTGAAGGATGAGGCAAGTCTTAAGCAAGGCCGCATTATCGCCGTCAGCTGGGCGCTGATTGTTTTCGGCGGCATGCTGATACTTGGTTGGTCGATGCGTCTGCTGTTTCCGGTAGCCGACAATTCGGAGCAGGTCTTCTTCACAGCCACCCAGCAACTGTTGCCGCCAGTGATCGCCGGCATCATGACTGCAGGTGTGTTGTCGGCAATCATGTCGACCGCCGACAGTCAGCTATTGGTAGCCGCATCATCCATCGCACGCGACTGGGATCTTTCCGACAGTCGTGCCCATGCCAATGTTCTGACCGATTCGCGTCTCGTCGTCACGGTTGTCACAGTTGTCGCCTGCGCGATTACTCTGTTCCTGCCGGAGTCGATTTTTGAACGGGTGTTGTTTGCCTGGCACGCGCTCGGAGCTGCCTTCGGGCCATTGGTTCTGCTGTTTGTCTGCGGTGTCAAAGTGAAGCGAAATGCTGCATTGCTTAGCTTGTGGCTGGGCTTCGGGCTTACCGTCGTATTTAACTGGCTGCCGTCCACGCCAGGCGACATCGTCGAGCGCTGCCTGCCGTTTATCTTGGCACTCACTGTGTCCTGGTTCGGGCGTGAGCGCACCGCCGGTTGAGTTTGGTGACTAGCGTTCAGGAAAAGGTGGTGCTGTTTTCCCATGGCAAAGAGAGCGGTCCGTGGGGCTTAAAGATCAAGGAACTGGCCGCCGTTGCCGAAGCCGCAGGCTGGGCCGTTGAGTCGCTGGATTACCGCGGTATTGAAGACCCGCAGGAACGTGTCGACAAGCTGGTAGCACGGGCAAAAGATTTCGATCAGCCGGTGTTGGTAGGCAGTAGCATGGGTGGGGCTGTGGCGGCACGGGCGGCCAATAGCGTCTCTGCACGCGGACTGTTTCTGATGGCCACAGCAGTGTATGTGCCGGGTTATGAACATTTGCAACCGCAACCCGAAAACGTACCGACGGTTTTCGTCCACGGCTGGCGCGACAGCATTATTCCTTATCAGAATGCATTACGTTTCGCGCTGGAATGCAAAGCACGCTATGTGCTGACCGACGACGAACACGGACTGGCCGGTAGTATCGCTGTTCTTAAATCGCAATTTGCGGACTTTTTGTCTTTGCTGGAGTCACGGAGTTGAATCGTGAATACCTTTAAGAAAAATTTTGGCGTGGTCGTGGTGGCTGCAACTCTCAGCCTGTTGTTAGCGGCCTGTGATTCAGGCGAGCGGGCTGCTGAAGAGGTGGAGGAAGGTGTGTTTGATCCGATGGTTGGCACGATCGACCGTGCTGAATCGGTTGAAGGCATTAACCAGCAGCATATGGACCGCCTGCGCGAAGCCGAAGAAGCGGCGCAGTAGCTCGCCGTCTGGCGGGAAGGTTTTCCGGAACAAGACCCCGAATAATGGCCAAAAAAGAACCCGCCTGAAAGGCGGGTTGGATGGGCGCGGAAAGGACAAACACTCAAGCTCAAGGGCGCGAAGTTGATCGGGTTTATGCGTAAACCTTCTCGTTGTTGTTGAAGAGCTTCAGCGTTCCCTTTCTTTATTGCACGTCGCATGCCAACACGTACCTAACTGACGTGTCAGTTAACTTAAGTTTGTTAAACCGGAATTTTTTGTGACGGGGTTCACAAAAAAATTGTGTTTGAAAAAGCAGCGGAATTTTTTGAAGCAGCGGTTTTGATCGTGGCCGATGCTGTTTGTTTATTTTGCCGACACTTTGGGGGATTGAGGTTGTGAACCGTTTCACACTTCGTTTCGGGAAGATCGTGAAATCAATGGTTTAGCTGATTGTAAAGGTTGTAAGAGTGCCCGACACTGCCGATTGATATTGAGGGGCAGCGTCATTTGGTGTGCGCCAAGCCTTAAGCGTTCAGGTCCGGAATGAGTTCGCTTTCCATCCGAACAATCAGATCTTTCAGCATCAGTTTTTGTTTTTTAAGGCGCTTAACACGCAACTGGTCAGTTTGCGGTTGGCTATTCAGTTCAGTGATGGCGATGTCGAGATCGCGGTGAGCAACACGTAAATCTTTGAGACGACTGCGGTTACCAAATAGCCTGGTTTCAATGTTGTTTGACATATTTGCTGTCCGGGCCGGGTGCTGGCCGGCCGGTTGACGGGTTCCGGTATTGTTTTGTCGCCGTTTTTTGACGTTTGCCGGAACCGCAGGTGTTTGTACCCGTTGGCGACGTGGCTAAATAGTAGCAGGGAAGCGACGGCCGTTCTATAAGTCGCTGAATGCCCTATTAAACCTAGTATCCGACATGGCTGGTTTGAGCACCGCGATGGCGCTCACAGTTTTCAAGGACAGGTTTTGCGGGCAGGTTGCCGGCCGGGAAAACCTACAGGTAGCTGGTCCAGTCGCGGCCCGGGTCGCCGTAAACGAGGAAGAAGGGGTTCAGAATGTCTTCCTTGGCGTTGTAGAGCAGCGGGCTGCCGTCGATATTGATGACAGTGCCCCCTGCTGACTCGACGACGGCCTGAGCGGCAGCGGTATCCCATTCGGAAGTCAGTCCCAGACGCGGGTATACGTCCGCTTCACCGGAAGCAACGAGGCACAGTTTCAGCGAGCTGCCCATCGAGACCATGACGTGATCGCCAAGCTTCTCAAGATAGGCATCGACCAGTTCACCTCTATGTGAGCGACTGCCGACAACCCTTACAGGTGATTCGGCAGGAGAGGTTACGGTGATGCTGCGGGCTTCTTCGCCCGGCTTCTGCATGAACGCACCGGTTTCGGCACTGCCGAAGTAGTCGGTGTCTTTGTCCGGCACATGTACCACGCCAAGCACGGCTTTGTTGCCCCGGATCAGCGCGATATTCACGGTGAATTCGCCGTTCTGCTTAATGAACTCTTTGGTGCCATCCAGCGGATCGATGAGCCAGTATTCCTGCCACTGTGAACGCTCGCTGTACGGGATGGCGTCTGATTCTTCCGACAGGATGGGGATATGGGGCGTCAGCGCTTCCAGTCCGGCAACAATAGTGTTGTGTGAAGCCTTGTCGGCAGCCGTCAGCGGAGAGTCATCATCCTTGATCTCTACCTCGTAGTCGCTGCGGTAAATTTTCAGGATTTCCTGACCGGCCTGGCGGGCAATGGTTAGTACGTCGGGCAGCAGGGCCTGGAGAGAGGTCTGGAGAGAGGTGTTGGATTCGGACATGAGTGTTCAGGCTTACTTTTTTGTTTGCGGGCATAGAAGCCGCGAGAGAATGCCGTAAAGTATAAGAATGTCGCAGGCAAATAAAGTCACAAAAGCTGGAAGGGAGATTATCGACTGGTCGCATTGCGACACAGTGCTGCTCGATATGGACGGTACAGTGCTCGATCTGGCCTTCGATAACTATTTCTGGCGCGAGTTAGTGCCGGTGCGTATTGCCCACAAGCTGGGTGTTTCCAACGAAGAGGCCTGCGATGTGCTGTTTGAGCAGTTCGCCGCCAAAGAGGGCACGCTCGAGTGGTATTGCCTCGACTACTGGAGCGAAAGTCTGGGGCTGGATCTGGTCGAGCTGAAGCGCTCGATTCGTCATAAGGTCGGTTTTCTGCCGGATGTGCGGCACTTTCTTCGCGAGGTGAAGGAGAGCCATAAGCGTCTGGTGCTGGTTACCAATGCCCATCAGGACACACTGAATGTGAAGCTGTCTGCGGTCGACTTTGATGTCTACTTCGACGACATGGTCACGTCGCACCAGTTCGGCCACGCCAAGGAACACGACGATTTCTGGCCTGCACTGCAGGACTATCTGAGCTTCGACCGCTCACGGGCCATGTTCGTTGATGACAGTCTGCCGGTGCTAGCGGCAGCGAGGCGTTACGGCATCGATCAGGTAGTGGCGATCAGACGCCCCGATACCGGGCAGCCGGAGCGGGATACCGGTGACTTTGTATCGGTGTTCAGTCTCGACGAGTTGTGTCCTGTCAGCTGCTAGCTGTTTCCGGAATCGCCACCGGAAGGCTTATCACCCGACGGTTTGCGTCTGCGTCGGCGGCGCTTCTTGCCGGAGCCATCACCTTTCGGCGCATTACCCTTAGAATCGCCACCTGACCGGCCGCGGCCACCTGAACTGCGACCTCCGGAGTTGCCGCCTTTTCTCGGCGGGCGTTTCTCGCGGCGGGGCATTCGCGGGTTTTCCACTTCCTCGAGCAGCGATGCCTCCATCGTGCCGACAGGTATCCGGAAACCGATGTAGCTTTCGATGTCCGGCAGTGTCATTGCATAGGTTTCGCAGGCGAAGCTGATGGCATCACCTTCGGCACCCGCACGCGCGGTACGGCCGATGCGGTGCACGTAGTCTTCAGGGTCCTGCGGCAGGTCGTAGTTAATCACGTGGCTAACGCCCGGAATGTGCAGACCGCGCGCAGCAACATCGGTGGCGACCAGAATCGACAGCTCGCCGGTCTGGAATGCCTTGAGCATCCGCATACGTTTCTTCTGCGGCACGTCGCCGGAAATGGCGGCTGCTTCGAAACCATTGGCTTTCAGCAGGAAGGCAACCTTCTCCGCTTCATACTTCATGTTGACGAAAACCATCGTACGACTGGCTTCCATCTGCTTGAGCAGGTTTACCAGCAGGTGCGGTTTCTCGTGGTTGGCAGGGTAGAAAATGCTTTGCGTGACGCGGTCTGCCGTGACCTTCTCAGGTTCAATGCGCACCGTTTCCGGTTCGTTCATGTGCTCGTAGGCAAGCTCCATCACCTTGTGGCTCAGCGTGGCCGAGAACAGCAGGTTCAGACGCTGATCAGCGGGCGGCAGACGACGCAGTACATAGCGAATGTCTTTAATGAAGCCGAGGTCGAACATGCGGTCGGCTTCATCGAGCACCATTACCTGTACGGAATTCAGATTGAAGACGCGTTGTTTGAAGTAGTCGATAAAACGACCGGGCGTACCAATCAGAATGTCGACACCTTGTTCAAAGCGCGCTTTCTGTTTGTCGTAGTCGGCACCACCGAATACGCAGTGCAGTTTAAAACCGGTTTCGGCGCCGAGCGTTTCAGCATCGGCATGAATCTGTATTGCGAGTTCGCGGGTGGGAGCGAGAATAATTGCACGCGGATTGCCACCGGTATCTTTTTCCGGTGGATTGTTAATCAGGTGATTAAACGTGGCGATCAAAAATGCCGCCGTTTTACCTGTACCCGTTTGCGCCTGTCCGGCAATGTCTTTACCTTGCAGCGCAACCGGCAGCGTTTCTGCCTGAATGGGTGTGCAAAAGCTGAATCCGGCTTTCTCGACGCCGGCCTGCACGGGTGCTGGCAGCTCGAGACTGGCGAAACTTACGTCGCTCTGGTGAGAATCACTCATGTTGCTTACAAAAGTCCTTAATCATTAGCCGGATGTATTAATGCCGGAAAAGCAGTGCCGCAGAAATAGGTAAATAGCACTTGCAAAATAGCGCGGGAAGGGGTCAAATTAACTCATTGCTGCGGCGTTAGCCCGCACCCGCCGAATGAAGAGCCAGAACACACCCTGTTTTTGGTCGACTCTTTACAAGTACTAAGAGAAAGTCCAACTCCAGCGCGCAGTGCATTGTGCCTTATTCAGCGTCAGGCTTCATATAAAAGTTTTTGTGCCGTTTCCCGGTTGCGTTCAGGAGGAGGATGCAGTCAGGCATCGGGCGAGCAGATTGAGATATCGCGTAAAGCGTCCGGTCTGCCCCAAACGGTCCAATAACATTCCAACTGAACATTCAAATTCGACATTCCATTCTGTTTCCCGATTTTTCCGCGAAACACCCCATCAAACCAACTAGTACATTTTCAACCGATCCAAATAAGTAAACACACGAAGAGAAACTATGAGCATATCGCAAGTAAGTGACGACACATTTGAGTCTGAAGTAGTCCAGTCTGATGTCCCCGTTCTGGTGGATTTCTGGGCCGAATGGTGCAGTCCCTGCAAAATGATTGCCCCGATCCTGGAAGAGCTGGCGCCTGAATATGAAGGCCGCCTGCAGATCGCCAAAGTCGACGTTGATGCCAACCCTAAAGTGCCTCAGCAGTTCGGCATCCGCAGCATTCCTACCCTGATTCTGTTCAAGAACGGCGTAGTTGAAGCGCAGCAGGTTGGTGCGGTTTCCAAGAAACAACTGGCTGACTTCCTGGAGCAGAACCTGTGAGAGGTTATTTAGGCAATTCTGCTCGTTCCCGCTCCGGTGGTGGTGGTGGCAATAACAAAGGCGGCGGCAATAAAGGCGGTGGTAACAAGGGCGGCAACAAAAACCGCAACCGTCGTCGTCGTCAGGAGAATGAAGAAATCGGTGCATTTACCGAGGACGACATTATCCGCAAAGAAGAGCTCGCTAAAGACAAGAACCTTCTGTATCTCAACGAGCTTAAGAACACCCAGATTTCCGAACTGGTAGCACTCGCCGAGTCCATGGGGCTCGAGGGTGGTCTGGCCCGCTCCCGCAAACAGGACATTATTTTTGAAATCCTGAAAGCGCATGGTGCAAAGGGTCAGGACATCTACGGTGACGGTGTGCTGGAAATCCTGCAGGACGGCTTCGGCTTCCTGCGTTCTGCCGACAGTTCCTTCCTCGCCGGTCCGGACGACATCTATGTGTCACCCAGTCAGATTCGCCGCTTTAACCTGCGTACAGGTGACAGCGTCGGTGGTCTGATTCGCCCACCCAAGGAAGGCGAACGTTACTTCGCACTGCTGAAGGTTGCCGAGATTAACCTCGACGAACCGGAAAGCGCGCGTAACAAAGTGCTGTTTGAGAACCTGACGCCGCTGTTCGCAAATGAACGCCTGTTGCTCGAACAGGGCACCGGCAGTACCGAAGACCTGACCTCGCGCATCATCGATATGGTGGCGCCGATCGGTAAAGGTCAGCGCGGTCTGATCGTATCGCCGCCGAAAGCCGGTAAAACGATGCTGCTGCAGAATATTGCTACTGCAATTACTGCAAATAACCCGGACGTCACCCTGATGGTACTGCTCATCGACGAGCGCCCTGAAGAAGTCACCGAGATGAGTCGCACCGTCCGCGGTGAAGTGGTGTCATCGACCTTCGATGAGCCCGCCAGCCGTCACGTACAGGTTGCCGAAATGGTGATCGAAAAAGCCAAGCGTTTGGTTGAGCACAAGAAAGATGTGGTTATTCTGCTCGATTCCATTACCCGTCTGGCGCGCGCGTACAACACTGTTGTGCCGTCATCAGGCAAGGTGCTGACCGGTGGTGTGGATGCCAATGCTCTGCATCGTCCGAAGCGTTTCTTCGGTGCTGCGCGTAACGTCGAAGAGGGCGGCAGTCTGACGATTCTGGCTACTGCGCTGATCGACACCGGCTCGAAGATGGATGATGTGATCTACGAGGAATTCAAAGGTACCGGCAACATGGAGATCCATCTGGATCGCCGTATCGCCGAGAAACGAATCTACCCGGCGATCAATATCAACCGTTCCGGTACGCGTAAGGAAGATCTCCTTATCGAACCGGAAGAGCTGCAGAAGATCTGGGTACTGCGTAAGGTTCTGCATCCGATGGACGAACTGGCTGCGGCCGAGTTCCTTCTTGGCAAGATGCAGGATACAAAGACCAACGCCTCGTTCTTCGATGCGATGAAAAGATGAGCCGAGCTTCTGGCACTCGCGCAGCAGTGCCGGAAGGTCAAAAGGCGAATCTTTCTTCGAGGGCGCGCTGAAGCGCCTGAGAAGCCTTTCAGTATTCCGCGGTGTTTCTGCCGAGCTTCTGGCACTCGCGCAGCAGTGCCGGAAGGTCAAAAGGCGAATCTTTCTTCGAGGGCGCGCTGAAGCGCCTGAGAAGCCTTTCAGTATTCCGCGGTGTTTCTGCCGAGCTTCTGGCACTCGCGCAGCAGTGCCGGAAGGTCAAAAGGCGAATCTTTCTTCGAGGGCGCGCTGAAGCGCCTGAGAAGTCTTCCAGTATTCCGCGGTGTTTCTGCCGAGCTTCTGGCACTCGCGCAGCAGTGCCGGAAGGTCAAAAGGCGAATCTTTCTTCGAGGGCGCGCTGAAGCGCCCGAGAAGTCTTTCAGATTAGCTGCGAGTTAATGAGAAGCCCCGCCTTTGTTTTGCATCGGCGGGGCTTTTTTTGTTTCAGAACATGAGGGGCCCTGCGACCAGCTAATCCCTGATGCTTAAGCTCGGCGGACATCCTGTCCGCCTCGCATCGGCGTCCGCGCTTTCGGCTTCCTGCCTTCAGCGCTCCCGACGACGCATCAGGGTTCATCTGCTCTCCGGGCGCAGGTTCTTGGTCGATATATGGAGCAGAACCGGTTCAGGGAATAGAATCGAGGCTGTTCGACAGCACGGAATAGTCTTATGAAATGGTTTCGCAGAATTGGTGTGGCGCTGACGGTCGTGTTGGCTCTATACGGCGCATTGCAGTTGGTTCCCGCCAAAGAAGAAGTGGTGGATATCTACTACCCGACGAACTGGGAAGACCGTCCTTACGGGGTGGTGGGTTTTCCCAGCTTTAACGCCAAGAGCGGCAAAGACTTTGCTAACGGCGGTGCGACTGCCGTGAAACAGACCACCGGTGGTGTCATGGTGCTGCCTGAAGGTGCCTCGGCAGAAAACAAGGTGCCGGCGATGGTTATTCTGCATGGCTCGGGCGGCGCCTGGGGCGGTCGAAGCGTAAACCTGGCGATGTGGCTGGCTGAACACGGTATTGCCGGTCTGACTGTCGACACATTCACGGCGCGCAATCTGCGTAAGACGGACGACTACATCAAACGTCTGGATAAAGCGCCTATTTACACCCAGATGGCTGATGCTCTGAGTGCTTTGCAGGCACTGCAGGATCATCCGTATATCGATACCGACAAGATCGGCGTGACCGGTTTCTCGCTGGGTGCAGGTTCGACGATGTACATGATGTTTGAGCCGGTTACCGAGAACGTATTGGGCAAAGACGGTCCGCGCTTCTCCGCTTATGCGATGTACTACGGTGGTTGCTCGGCAGACTTTGATGACTTCCGGGTCGAAGGTTCGCCGCTGCTGATCATGATGGGTGAGGCTGATGAGTCGATGTCGGTCGACCGTTGTAAGTGGATGAAGGGTGAGTTGGAGAATCTTGGTGTTGACGTTGAACTGATTGTTTACGAGGGTGCAGGTCACGGCTGGGATAATCCGTATCCACAGAAATTTAAAGAAGGCGCCTGGGTCACCAGAGAGTGCATCATGCAGTGGACCGAATCGGGTGAGAACATCGAGCAATCAACTGGCTACTCAATGGATTCGCCGATTACGGCAATGCTGGCGATCAACAAATGCGGCGGACCGATCGGCTATACGATGGGCTTTAACCGCAACGCCTATGAACGGTCCAATGAGGACATTATCAAATTCCTGAACCGGACCTGGGGCTTGTAGGCCTGAGAAATACATCCGGGCACTAAAAAGCCCCGCACGGATAATCCGGCGGGGCTTTCTTATTGATACGTGAGTTGATGTGCGCGAATCAGCCGTCAGCTTTTTCCATCTGGCTTTGCTGGTAGTTCTCAATGCCGACCTTCTCGATCAGCGAGAGTTGGGTTTCCAGCCAGTCCACGTGTTCTTCTTCAGCTTCCAGAATGCTTTCAAGTAATTCGCGGGTGCCGTAGTCGCGCACTTCTTCGCAGTACTGGATGGCATCCTTCAGTTCAGGAATGGCGTGCTGCTCAAGGCGCAGATCACATTCCAGAATTTCCTTGGTGTGCTGACCGATCATCAGCTTGTCGAGGTCCTGCAGGTTCGGCAGACCTTCAAGGAACAGGATGCGTTCAATCAACTCATCCGCATGCTTCATCTCATCAATGGACTCATGGCGGGCATGTGCAGCCAGCTTGTCGAGACCCCAGTCGTCGAACATCCGGGCATGCAGGAAGTACTGGTTAATGGCCGTCAGTTCGTTCTTCAGAATCTTGTTCAGCCATTCGATGACTTTAGTGTCGCCTTTCATGGGAGCGCTCCGTTCTTTGTTTTTGCTTGCTGCAGACTATCTACGGAAATGAGCACTCAGGCAACAGGCGCGGGTTTGCGCCGTGTTTGGCTGGACGAATGAGAATTGTTCTCGCAGGGAGACCGCAACAAACCGTAACCGCTTTGGCAAAGCGATATTTGGTTGCGTAAGTAGAACTTCGTTAGTTGCGCAAACGCGGGGGGAGCGAATCAGAGTCACAGCGCATTCAGCGCAACAGGGCTGAACGCAACCACGTCGTCAACGTAACAGCGCTGAACGTAACCACGTCGTCAACGTAACAGCGCTGAACGTAACCACGTCGGAAAAGCAGCGCTTTTCCGACGGAACTTCCACCATTTGAATTTCCAGCGCCGGTGACCCGGCCGCTGTAAATTCGGTGTCAGTTCAGTTCTTGCTGCTGTTTGATTCGATGGTCAGTTCACCGATCAGGGAACGGGTGAAGTTGCGGCAGGAACCGCAATTGGAGCCAACGCCCAGTTGGTCATGCAGAGCGTCCAGACTGGTGTGACCGTCTTCTACTGCCTCGGCAATTTGTTCATCGGTAATTTGTTTGCAAATACAGACGTACATGGCTGACTTCCTGTAGTTATCCGGGGGCTTGCAGGAGCATTTCCCCGAACCGGATGCGCATCTTATTGGTAATAAGAATGGTTCGCAATAGGTAATCTCTCGTATTTGCGATAAAACGCTAAGCTTTTGTTTTTATTGAATTGAGCGCTGCTGACATGCACAAAAAAGGCGCCCAGAAAAATACGAGAGAGCCTTTTTTCAGTCCTCGAGCCTGAAATCAGTCAGATTCGCGGGCCACTGCCCGGTAGCCGATGTCGGTGCGGTAGTAGGCGCCGTTCCAGCTGATGTCATCAACGGCTTTGTATGCCAGTGACTGGGCTTCGGTAACCGAGTTACCGAGTGCAACAACGCACAGCACGCGCCCGCCTGCGGTGACCACATCACCGTCTTTATCGGCAGTGCCGGCATGGAAGACTTTAGTATCGGTTTCCGTCGCAGGGTCAGGCAGACCACTGATGGCATCGCCGCTCGGGTAAGACAACGGGTAACCACCGGCGGCCATCACTACGCCGAGAGCAACCCGGTCGTCCCAGGCTGCAGCTGTTTTATCGAGGTGTCCGGCAAGTGCGGCTTCAACCAGATCGACGAGATCGGTCTGCAGACGAGCCATGATCGGTTGGGTTTCGGGATCACCCATGCGGCAGTTGAATTCAAGTACCTTGATGCTGCCGTCGGGCGCCACCATCAGACCGGCGTACAGAAAGCCGGTGTATGGGTTGCCATCTGCCTTCATGCCTTCAACGGTCGGCAGCATGACTTCGCGCATTGCCCGTTCGGCGACTTCGTCCGTCAGCACCGGTGCAGGCGAGTAGGCACCCATGCCGCCGGTGTTCGGCCCTTTGTCGCCGTTGTCGCGTGCTTTGTGATCCTGCGAGCTGGCAAAGGGCAGAATATTATTGCCATCGACCATGGCGATGAAGCTGGCTTCTTCGCCTTCCAGGAATTCTTCAATAACGATGCGGTTACTGGCATCACCGAACTGTTTGTCTGCCAGCATGGAACGCACGGTGTCGGCCGCCATTTCGCGGTTGTCGCAGATCACCACACCTTTACCTGCGGCCAGACCATCGGCCTTGATGACAACCGGAATGTTGCAGGTTTCAACGTAGGAGAGAGCGGGTGCTAACTCACTGAATGCTTCGTATTCCGCGGTCGGAATGCCATGGCGGACCATGAAGTCTTTGCAGAACGCTTTTGAGCCTTCGAGCTGGGCCGCATCGGCACGGGGACCGAAGCATTTAAGACCGGCTGCTTCGAAGGTATCGACTACACCGGCGACCAGTGGCGCTTCAGGGCCGACGACAGTCAGTTCAACACCGTTGTCTTTGGCAAAGCTGAGCAGGCCTTCGATATCGTCAGACTTGACCGGGATATTGGTGATGTCCGACTCGCGTGCAGTACCGGCGTTACCCGGAGCAACGAAGACTTCGTCTACGCGGGATGATTTTGCTAGAGCCCATGCGAGGGCATGTTCGCGACCGCCGTTGCCAATAACTAATACTTTCATTGATCAATCCGAAATAGAAATCGTGGTGTATTTAACCACATCGGCGACGCAGTGCGTCGCCGATGAAAGTTCCGCTTTTTAGGATATTCATCAACCCAAATCGTGGCAGATCTATCCACATCGGCAAAGAACTGACGGCGAACTTTCGATGATCGTTAAGCATCGTCGAAAGTTCAAACGCCGGAAGTTCCATCAAGAAAGCATGGCTTTCTTGATGTCGGTTAATCGCTCGAATCGCAGTCTACTTGACCACATGGAAAAAGCAGTGCTTTTTCCATGGAACTTCCACCCTTTGAATTCCCGGCGCCGATTCTCGGCCGCCACGAATTCGGTGTCAGTTCAGTGCCTAAAGTGTCTCATCCCGGTCAACAGCATAGCCATGCCGTGCTCGTTGGCAGCGGTGATCACTTCTTCGTCACGCATTGAGCCGCCGGGCTGAATGACAGTAGCAATACCGAATTCAGCCGCAAAGTCGATACCATCCCGGAACGGGAAGAATGCGTCAGAAGCCATCACAGCGCCTTTGGTTTCAAGACCGGCCGCAGCGGCTTTCTCGCCGGCGATCTGGGCGCTTATCACGCGGCTCATTTGACCGGCGCCTACACCTACTGTCTGACCGTTCTTCGCATACACAATTGCGTTGGATTTAACGAACTTGGCAATCGTCCAGGCAAACTGCGCATCGCTGATTTCCTGAGCCGTTGGCTGACGCTCGGTAACAATATTCAGTTCGTCTTCGGCAACTTTGCCGCGATCCTGATCCTGCACCAGCATGCCGCCGTCGATCTGTTTGTAGTGATGGTCGGCAGCAGTCGGTTCCACGCCGCACTCCAGAACGCGAACGTTCGGCTTAGCTGTAAATGCTTCGATGGCGGCAGCTTCATACGAAGGGGCAACCATAACTTCCACGAACTGCTGGCCGAGAATTTCTTCAACGAGAGCGCCGGAAACCTCGCAGTTGAAGGCAATGATGCCGCCAAATGCAGAGGTTGGGTCGGTTTCGTAAGCCTTGCGGTATGCATCAGCTGCATCGCTGCCGACGGCAGCACCACAAGGGTTGGCGTGCTTCACGATGACACAGGCCGGAGCAGGCAGAGCGCGCACGCACTCAAGTGCCGCGTCGGCATCAGCCAGATTGTTAAAAGACAGCGGTTTGCCCTGATGCGAGTGAGCGTTAATCAAAGCGCCATCGGTTGCACCCGGCAGTGAATAAACAGCACCACCCTGATGCGGGTTCTCGCCATAGCGCAGGCTTTGTTTCTTCTTCAGCCCGATGGGGTAGCGCTCCGGCCATTCGTTGTCATCATCCTGGCCATTCAGGTAATTGAAGATGGCGGCGTCGTAGCAGGCGGTATGGGCAAAGGCTTTCTTCGCGAGTAACTGACGGGTTGCAGCGGCAATGCTGCCGGCAGACTTCAGTTCATCCAGAACAGTCACATAGTCGGCCGGATCGGTGACTACGGCAACGCGCGCGTGGTTCTTGGACGCGGCGCGGATCATTGCGGGACCACCGATGTCGATGTTTTCAATGGCGTCGTCGAAAGCGCAATCGGGTTTGGCAACGGTGGCTTCGAACGGATAAAGGTTAACGACCAGCATGTCGATACCTTCAATGCCATGTTCAGCCATTACAGCTGCATCTTCTTCGCCGCGATTCAACAGGCCACCGTGAATCATCGGATTCAATGTTTTGACACGACCGCCCATGATTTCGGGGAAACCCGTAACTTCAGACACGTCGGTGACATCAAGGCCGGCATCGCGCAGCGCTTTCGCCGTGCCGCCTGTAGAAACAAAGTTAGCGCCCAGAGCAGAAAGCTCCTTGGCAAATTCGACCACGCCGGTTTTGTCCGAAACGCTGATCAGTACTCGTAAAGATTGGCTCATTGTAAATGCCCGGGATGTAGCTGGATGATAGGAATATGCCGGTCTTAAGTTGTTAAACCGGACTAGCTGTGCAGCTTGTATTGCTTGAGTTTCTTGCGCAAAGTCGCCCGGTTGATGCCGAGAACATCTGCTGCAAGTGTTTGATTTCCTTCGGTGTAATCCATGACCGACTGAAGCAGCGGGGCTTCGACTTCACCGATGACAAAATCGTAAAGATTAGAGGGCTGATGACCATTAAGGTCTTTGAAGTATTTGGCGAGCGCTTCTTCGGTCAGTCTACGCAGTGGTTTGTTACGAAGCTGAACCTGTTGCGCTTTCTTCTTCGCAACTTTTCTTTTCTTCGCTGATTTTTTCTTGCTGCTTACCACGAAACCCGATCCGCCAAACTGTATGTCGCGACCAGAGCGTCCCGGTTCAACTAGTGTGCAGGGTTAACTAGTGAGCCGTCACGAACAGACAGGGCGTTAAGCGTAGAGTCGCTTACGCCGCAATCAGTTCTGCGTCTGATAGCGGTTAAAAAATTCTTCTGTTGCTTGCCTTTGCTTTTCGGCGCTCTCGATCCGGACGACTGAATCGCGGAACTCCCCGGCGCCTTCTATATGCTGGCAATACCAAGTCAGATGCTTCCTCGCTACCCGGACCCCTGTGTGCTCCCCGTAGAGTTCATACAGACCGTCCAGATGCCGGAGAATAGTATCACGTTGCTCTGTCACAGAGGGCGGCTCGGTAGAATCTTTTTTACTTAGCCAGGCATTGATGGCAGCAAAAATCCACGGGTTGCCCAGCGCACCGCGCCCGACAAGAATGCCGTCGGCGCCGGTTTCTTCAAGAACCTGTTCAGCTTGCTGCGGTGAAGTGACGTCGCCGTTGGCGAACACAGGTATAGAAACGGCCTGCTTGATGTGACGGATAGTGTCGTATTCGGCGTGGCCTTTGTACATGCAGGAACGGGTTCTGCCATGAACGGCGAGAGAAGCAATGCCCGCCTCTTCAGCCATGACGGCAACTGAGGGACCGTTGCGGTTTTCAGGATTCCAGCCGGTGCGCATCTTCAGGGTGACCGGAATATCCACCGAGCCTACAGTGGCATCGAGAATTTCACGAACCAGCCCTTCGTCCTGCAGTAAAGCGGAGCCGGCCAGCTTCTTGCAAACCTTCTTGGCCGGGCAGCCCATATTGATGTCGATCATGTCGGCACCCATTGCTGCGATGGCTGCCGCTGCTTCGGCGAACTGCTCAGGGTCACTGCCGGCGATCTGCACAACTTTTAAACCGTTCTCGTTATTCAGCGTGAGGCGGCTGCGGCTTTTGCCTGTTTTCCATTGGGCGGTGTCGGCAGTGGTCATTTCGGAAGTGGCCATGCCGGCACCCAGATCACGGCAGATATTGCGGAATGGCTGGTCGGTCAGCCCCGCCATAGGAGCCAGCAGAATCGGGCTGTTCAGCCGGTAGGGACCAATCGTCGGGGCTTGCATCGGACTAGCGACGGCAGACGGGAGTGCCGCTTTCCTGAGAGACGCACACGTCCACTTCAAAGCCCTGAGCGCCGGTGCCCGGATCGGTAATGCTCAGATGCACCGGCACAACACTGCCCCCGGGAAGCAGCCCGTTTGGCGGCCGCATGCCTTTGCTGTACTCGTCGGGAGTGAAGATCCTGCTGCTGACTTCTTTGCCCCAGCGGTCCTTCAGTATCACTTTGATCAGCGGCTCACCCATGGGCGCAGCGCTGGTGATGGCAAGTTGCGCGCGGATATCAAGAATCCCTGAGCCGCTCTCGCCGGAGATGGCTTCGCTGCCACGGATTTCATAAGCGCTTAAGTCCCATGCCGGGTAAAGGGGCCTGTCGACCAGCGCGTATATGTTTCTGATCTGCGACCCATACTCCGGATGCACTGCGAGTGTTTCACGATTGTGGTGAATCAGTTGTGCAGCCAAACCCAGCCCAAGCAGAATGAGTGCCGCTGCTACCAGCCAGCGTTTAGAGCCGCTGCCGGATTGTTCGATTTCTTCTTCATGGCTGCTGATCCAGACCGGGTCATGGTCTTCTTCGACGTCTTCTTCAGCATGTTCCCGGGTATGCTCTGCAGCGACTCCGCTGTCTGCATCGTCTGCTGCCGCGCTGTCAAAATCAGCGGGTTCGGCGTCAGAACCATCGTAGTCAGAACCATCGTAGTCAGGCCCATCATCGTCAGAACTGGCATCGTCGAAATCGTGCGCTTCAAAGTCGGGTCGTTCAGGGGTGGCTGAATCACCGATTCCGTCATCCTCTTCCTGCGCATCCTCGTCGTCGCCGGTACGAATGATGAACGGTGGAGTGATGTCATCGTTGGTCTCGTACATCATTCTGCGCCACTGATCTTCTTCCATAGTCAGTGTGTCTATGGCTGTGCGCAGTTTGTCCCCGTCGTTGTCTTCCCCGGCCTGATCGTCTTCAGCATCGGACGTTTCGGTCTCAGCGCTTTCCGCTTCGCCTTCTTCATTGACGATGGTATCCATGTCGTCCTGAGCCGGGTCGCCGGAATGCTCTGTATCGTCGGCATCCGCGACTACGGTTGTCGCACCGTGGCCGGCAACTTCGTCGTGTTCAGTATCCTGCTGATCCCATTTGTCATCGGTCTCTTCATCGCCATCCGGGTTGTCATCTGAGTGGCCAGCGGACTGATGATCAAGCGGCCCTACGGGGTCAATGATCGGGCCATCGTAGCCGCTACCGAAAAAGTTGCCCCACTGCTGCTTGGGCACATCGAACTCCAGGCTGTCGTCGATTTCTTCAGAAGGCTCTTCTCCGCAGTCTTCATCAATCGCCGGCTCATCTTCAGGCTCATGGCTGTCATCCGGCTCGTCAGTCTCATCTGAGTCGAACGATTCGGATTCATCGTCAGCAAGCTCATCGACTGCTTCGTCATCATGTTCCTCTGCAGGCTCACCGGCATCTGCTCCGGTGTCGTTTGCATCCGGCGGTAGCAGTTCGTCAACGTCGAATTCACCCGTCGAGCGGGCAACCTCCTCATTGATGCCCTCAAGGCTGTTGATCAGATCGGCTTCGAAAACGTCGGTGGCCAGATGCTCTTCCGGCTCCTCGGGTTCGTCTTCGTAACGGGGTATATAGGGTTCGCGACGCTCGTCCGGCTCTTCCTCAGTATCGCCTTCGTCGTCGTATTCATCTTCGCCCTCATCGTCGTAGTCATCATCGGGGATGGCGGGAGGCAGCGTGTCGCTGTAGACCTGCGGCTGAGTGTCTTCAGCAGGCTCTTCTGCCGGTTGATGTTCTTCCGGCTCGTCCTCTTCAATGAAGATAATGCCGCCGTCGTCATCGTCGTCCGCAGACTCGTCTGCAAAGGAGTCTGTAAAACGCTCGTCTGATTCCTGATCGGCTTCTTCGCCGGCATCGTCAGCGGGTTCATCGGCGTCATCGAACAGGATGTCGACATCCGTATCGGTATCGGCACCGATGGCATCATCGTCATAGGTCTTGTGGATTTCGTCGTCGTCAGCTTCGCTACTGCTGCTGACCGTGTTGCCCATCAGCCAGGCCGGGCTGTCGCTGAGACCGGAGTCGTCGGACCCAGAAGTCAGTTGCTCAATCAGATCTTCATTGAGTTTCTCGGCTACGTCTGTCTCGGCAGTGCTGTCGATACTGACAGCGCCTTCGAAAGATTCGAGTGCATTAAATACATGATTGCAGCTGCCGCAACGGACTCTGCCGGAGGCTTGCTTCAGCTGCTCTCCGGTTACCTTGAAGGTTTTGTCGCATTGGGGACACTGCGTGAACATTTCAGTCAGCCACTCGCTAAGCCGTCGAATTCCGTTTCCTGCCGGTAATCAGCACCCAGCCATCGTTTTCGCGCGCTACCAACATGTCAAAGTCGGGGTAGGCGGCGATAACAGCATCTGCCTGAGTGGCCAGTATTCCGGTCAGCACCAGTTCGCCGCCGGGACACACCTGTCCGGTCAGTGTTGATGATAATTCAATCAGTATGCCGCTGAGTATGTTTGCGACCACCAGATCATATTGTTGGTCAGGTTCTTCACCGGCAGTCCAGACTGTGAACTGCTCGCTCACCTGATTACGTTCGGCGTTGCGGCGCGATGCGGTAACGGCCTGATCGTCAATGTCGGTGCCGAAGGCCCGGGAAGCCCCGAGTTTCAGGGCGGCCAGCGCCAGAAGCCCGGAGCCACAGCCGTAATCCATTACGGTTTTGCCAGATAAATCCTGAGCATCCAGCCAGTTTAAGCACATAGAGGTGGTCGGATGATCGCCTGTACCGAACGCCAGTCCCGGTTCCAGCACGACAGTGACCGGCATATCGCCGGTTGCCAGTTGCTCATCGGGGACTACCCAGAGCCGTCCGCCGAAATTCAGCGGCTTCGCATCTCGCTGCCATTCTGTGAGCCATTCGCGGTCAGCGAGTTCTTCGATTTTGAGAGTCGCGGCGGACGCGGGGAACTGATCTGTAACAAACTCGCGCAACGCAGTTGCATTGGCATCTGCTTCGAACAGAGCCGTGATATTAACTTCGGTCCAGATGGGTGCTTCGCCGGGCTTGGGCTCAAGCAAGGGTTCGTCACCTGCATCGGTCAGGGAAACCGACACGGCACCAGCCTCTTCAAGAAGAGTTTCCAGTGCCAGTGCTTCGGGTTTCCCGGCCGTCAGCGTCAGTTGCAACCAACTCATGCCGATTGCCCTGCGGGGTTACAGACCGAGTCTGCGTTCCAGATAATGAATATCCGTGCCGCCGGCTTTAAATGCAGCGTGCTGGAAGATTTCCTTGTGCAGCAACGTGTTCGTTTTGATGCCGTCCACGACCAGTTCATGCAGCGCTGAACTCATGCGGGCAAGCGCAACCTCGCGGGTTTCGCCGTAGGCGATCAGTTTGCCGATCATTGAGTCGTAGTAAGGCGGCACTACATAGCCGCTGTACAGATGGCTGTCGACGCGAACGCCCGGACCACCCGGCGGGTGCCAGGTTTCAATGGTGCCGGGTGACGGCACGAAGGTCTTCGGATCTTCAGCGTTAATGCGGCACTCGAAAGCATGGCCGCGCAGTTCGATGTCGTCCTGAGTGAAGCTCAGTGGCTCACCATTGGCAACACGCAGCTGTTCTTTCACCAGATCGATGCCGGTGATCAATTCGGTAACAGGGTGCTCCACCTGCAGACGCGTGTTCATTTCAATGAAATAGAACTCGCCATCTTCATACAGGAACTCAAATGTGCCGGCATTGCGGTAGCCAAGATGACGGCAGGCAGCCGCGCAGCGTTCACCCATTTCCATGCGCTGTTCATGAGTAATGCCCGGTGCCGGCGCTTCCTCAATAACTTTCTGATGACGACGCTGCATAGAGCAGTCGCGCTCAAACAGATGCACGGCATTGCCGTGTTCGTCAGCAATTACCTGAAATTCAATATGACGCGGCTTCTCAAGGAATTTCTCCATATAGACCTGATCGTTACCGAATGCAGCACCTGCTTCGGCACGGGTCATGTTGATGGAGCTCATCAGTGAAGCCTCGGTGTGCACGACACGCATGCCGCGACCGCCACCACCACCGGATGCCTTAATAATTACCGGGTAGCCGATGTTGCGTGCGATGCGCAGGCATTCGTCAGCGTCGTCGGTTAGCGGGCCGTCGGAGCCGGGTACGGTAGGAACGCCCGCCTCTTTCATCGCTCTGATAGCCGAGACCTTGTCTCCCATCATGCGAATCAGGTCCGGGCTGGGACCGATGAATTTGAAGCCGCTATCTTCAACGCGCTCGGCAAAGTCGGCGTTCTCCGACAGGAAGCCGTAACCGGGATGGATGGCCATCGCATCGGTGACTTCTGCCGCGCTGATGATGGCGGGCATGTTCAGATAGCTGTCGGTTGATGACGGTGGACCGATACAAACGGTCTCGTCGGCCAGCAACACGTGCTTCTGGTTGGCGTCGGCGGTTGAGTGCACCGCTACGGTTTTGATTCCAAGCTCGCGACAGGCGCGCTGAATGCGCAGCGCAATTTCGCCGCGGTTGGCAATAAGAACTTTATCTAGCATGGGTCTGCTTCATCAGGGTTTGATGTGAGGCGAATTAGCCGATGACAACGAGGGTCTGGCCAAACTCGACCGGCTCGCCGTTACCAACTTCGATGGACAGGATCGTACCGGCTTTATCGGCTTCGATCTGATTCATCATCTTCATTGCTTCAATAATGCAGACGGTGTCGCCTACTTCAACGCGGTCGCCCACTTTGACGAACGCTTCCGCAGTTGGTGACGGTGAGTGGTACATGGTCCCGACCATCGGTGCAGTCACCGCATGGCCTGCCGGAGCGCTTTCGACCGGAGCCGCAGCAGGTTCGGCTGCAGGAGCTGCCGGTGCAGCTGCAGCGGGTGCTGCAACCGGAGCAGCAATCTGCTGAGGCATCACCGGAGCTGCTGCTGGCATGGAAGCCGGATAGCGGCTGATGCGCACTGCATCATCACCTTCGGTGATTTCGATCTCGGCAATGCCGGACTCTTCAAGAAGTTCAATCAGTTTTTTAACTTTACGAATATCCATGAGCGGAACCTTCCTCTCTCCAGATTTATTTCTTTAGATGATGATCAGCAGCTTGCAGCGCCAGTTCGTAGCCCTGTGTGCCCAGTCCGCAAATAATGCCGACCGCAATGTCCGAGAAATATGACTGGCGGCGGAACTCTTCACGGGCATGGATGTTGCTGATGTGAATTTCGATGAACGGCACGTTGATACCCAGAATGGCGTCGCGGATAGCGAGGCTGGTATGGGTGAATGCACCGGGATTAATTAGTATGAAGTCGGCCTTGCCGCCGGCTTCGTGGATGCGGTCGACGATGTCGCTTTCACCATTGCTCTGATAGCAGTCGACGCTGTGACCGAGCGCCTCACCGGCAGCTTTTACTGCGGTTTCAACGTCGTTCAGCGTGGTTGAACCGTAGACATCCGGCTCACGGGTGCCTAAAAGGTTCAGATTGGGGCCGTTTAGCAGCAGGATGTGCGCCATCAGTAAATGCTCGGTAATACGAAGATAGGCGCATGATAAATGTTTTTAGCGCAAATTAAAGTCTATTTAGAGGCTTTTTTAACTTGTCAGCGCCGGGTTGCAGAGCAGTTTCAGCTCAGATGGCTTCCATCTTGCTACGGGCTACATCTACGTGCATGTGTCCCATACCGAGATGGCGGTAGACTTCTAAATACGCATCCAGTTGCTCAGCCGTTATTTCGCCCACATGAATGCGCAGTACTTCGCCGTCGGCTGCGGCAAAAACCGTGAACGGCAGTCCGAGGAACTCAAGACCGAACTCTTCACTGAGCTCCAGTGCAGCTTGTTCCCCGACCAGGATCGGGTAGGTGTAGCCGGATTCGGCAACGTAGCTCTGCACATCTTCGGGTCGGTCGGCAGCGATACCGATAACGACCGGACCCTTTTCACCACGTGCGTCGTGTGCAAGTTGCAGCAACGGCATTTCGCGGCGGCAGGGTGCACACCAGGTTGCCCAGAAGTTGACGATGACCGGACGGCCATACCACTCGGACACGCTGCGTTCTTCTCCGGTGACGTCCGGCAGGCTGATCGGTGGCAGATGAGTCAGTCTTGAATTGGTTTCCGGTAGTTCACCGAGTTTGTGTACTTCAGGTGCGGACTCCGGCTCAAGAATCAGATTGGCAGTAATCAGACCTGCGGACAGGCCGGCGACCACCACCACAATGGTCAGCGGATTGAATCTTGAATTGGACATGTCGTTACTTTGAAACTTGAGAGCTGCTTTGCAGGCGCCCGATGTGTTCCCGGAAGGACTCTGCGGACATGAACCCTATCACACGCTGGTTCTCAATTTCCTTCCCGTCGGGGCCGAAGAAAATAATCGTCGGCGGGCCGAAAATACCCATGCGTGCCAGCAGTGCCTGATCTTCCGCATCGTTCGCGGTTACATCGGCTTGCAATAAAACGGCGTTTGCCAGCGCTGCTTGTACGCCGGAGTCGGTAAATGTGTAGTGCTCCATCTCTTTGCAGGACACGCACCAGTCAGCATAGAAATCGAGCATGACGAACTGATCGTTAGCGGCGGCGGTTTCCAGCTCGCGGTCGAGGTCAGTGACACTTTTAATCAGTTTGAAATCCAGAGCATGTTGCGTTTCTCCCGTCAGGGCGCGCAGCGGTTGCAGCGGATTAGTGCCGCCCTGGGTGGCGGCTGCCAGCAATATGCCACCGTAGATAAGTAAGCCGGTTGCAATAATGCCCATGGTTTTCGCTGCGTTGTCCGAGAATTTGCGCAGCTGCAGGAACACGCGGATTGCGGCTGCGATGGCAAGCATGCCCCACATAGTCATCGTGACGGTGCCCGGCAACAGCCGTTCGAGCATCCAGATGGCAAGCCCGAGCATCATAAACCCGAACAGTTCTTTTACGGTGTCCATCCACGCGCCCGCTTTCGGCAGCAGCTTGCCGGCCGAGGTGCCGATGACGAGCAGCGGAATGCCCATGCCGATGGACAGCGCAAACAGTGAGGCACCGCCACGAACAACATCGCCTGTTTCAGCGATGACGGTGAGTGTTGCAACCAGCGGCGGTGCGACGCAGGTGGTGACAACCAGTGCCGACAGTACACCCATGACCGCAGTACCAAGATAGGTGCCGGCTTGTTGTTTACTGCTAACGGCATTCAAGCGGGTTTGTATCGAGGCGGGTAGTTGCAGGTTCCATTTACCAAACATGGCGAACGCGAGTGCAACGAACAGTGCGGCAACACCGACGATAATCCACGGCTGCTGCAGCAGAGCCTGAATCTGTCCTCCCGCCGCTGCAAAGAACACACCGGCTGCGGTGTAAGTAAGTGCCATGCCCAGCACATAGGTCAGTGACAGCGAGAAGGCTTTGGCGGTAGTGATGTTCTCGCCCTGACCGGCAATGATCCCTGAAAGAATCGGTACCATCGGCAACACGCACGGGGTAAAGGCGAGCAGCAAACCGAGGCCGGCAAAGGTCAGCATCACCAGGCCGAGATTGCCGCTGCCGATCATGCGGGTCAGTTCACCCTGTTCGGTTTCCGGCAGCTCGATGTCGGGTGCTTCTGTAGTCGCCTCCGGCAGCATCAGCGAGAGAGTCGAGCGCTGCGGCGGATAACAGATGCTGTCTTCCAGACAACCCTGGAATTCCAGTTCCAGTTGCAGTTCCTGTGCTTCACGTATGCCGCGCGACAACGGCAGGCGGGCGGTTACGGTGCCGTAGTACACCTCGGTCAGACCGTATTCGATGTCATCGACTTCTGTGCCGGGTGGCAGTTGCAGGCGTCCTGCCTGCATATCGCCATTCAGCACGCTGACCTGAATCTGGTCTTTATATATGTAGTAGTCCGGCTCGATATCCCAGCGTATTTCTACTGTGAACGGGTCAATCACACCGGTGCTGACGATAAAGGCTTCTTCACCGGGTAACGGCTCGTTGGCCAGTTCCTGCTTAATGAAGTCCGGTACGGCCGCCTTTGTTGGTGGTCTGGCGGCAGGCAGTTCAACCGTGGTCGTCCAGGTCTGTGGCGGGTAGCAAAGACCCATATCGGCACAACCCTGCGATTTGATAATCAGCTCTACAGGTCCGGACGGATAGCCGCTCCACGGGATACGCACATCCGCCTGAATACGATAGACCTCCGACTCTCCGAAAAACTCATCGCTATGGATTTCGCCCTGAGGGAAGATAGGTTTGCCGAGCGTGATGTTGGGGTCGGTAACTTCGAAGCTCATGCGCTTCTTATATAAGTAGTACTCCGGCTCGATGTCCCAGCTGACGAGAATGTCGTCCTGATTGCCGGACACTTCATAGCGGAATGCTTTTTCCGGGCGTAACGGATCGTCGGCTGCAACACCTGTTTGCAGGCTGCCCATAGACAGAAGGGCAATTAATGGAAGAAAGAAGATCCGTTTCACTTACAACAGTCCGTGTTTGATTAGCTTTTGTTCAGGGTGGAGTCAGAGACCCACTGCAGATAGCCGGGCAGGCCGGCAGTCACAGGGACTGCGATCACTTCCGGAAGTTCATAGGGGTGGCCGCTCACAATGGCCTCCTCAAGCGCCGGATAGAGGGCTTCGCGGGTCTTGATGAGCATTAGCACCTCTGTGCCGGATTTCCGCTCGCCTTCCCAGTTGTAATGGCTTTCTATGCCATCAACCAGGTTGATGCAGCCGGCAAGCTTCTGATCTAAAAGCTTTTTAGCCAGATGTCTCGCGGTATCCGTGTCCGGACAGGTGGTTTGCACCAATAAGTATGTGTCAGTCATCGAGTAAGGCGCCCGCAACCCAACAAATTCGGCAGTTTCAATGGCGGAAGCATAGCGGGGCGGCGCTTAAAAAGCATTGCGTGGTTCACAGCAGGGCTGAATTCATCCCCGAATTCAGTCGCTGAGGGGTCTTGCAGGCGACTTAAGGGTGGTTTCAGGACGCTTTTTGGCCGTTTTTCGCCCGATTTTTATGGCGGTTGCCCTTGAAAAGCGGTTTCGCATCCCTATTATTAGCACTCACTCGAACCGAGTGCTAATTACAGCAATGGTCTGAATGCCCCGATTTCACACGATTTTTCTGGGTTTCCCGGCAATTCTGCGGGGTTTCAGGCTTGCTCCAAAAGATATTTAGGAGAGTAACCAATGAGTATTCGCCCGCTTCACGACCGCGTGATCATCAAGCGAATGGAAGAAGAGCGTATGTCCAGTGGCGGCATCGTGATTCCTGATTCAGCTACCGAAAAGCCTGCAAAAGGCGAAGTTGTAGCCGTAGGCGCAGGCAAGCCGCTTGATAACGGTGAAGTTCGTGCACCTGCAGTTAAAGCCGGTGACGTTGTGTTCTTTGGCCAGTACAGCGGCCAGGAAGTTAAAGAAGGCGAGGAAACTTTCCTTGTCGTTCGCGAAGACGAAATCCTTGCCGTAATCGGCTAAGAGCGTCCCGCCTTAAACATTATTTATATAGAGGAAATTAATCATGGCAGCTAAAGATGTCAGATTTAGTGACGACGCTCGTCAGCAGATGTTTGCAGGTGTAAACACTCTGGCTAACGCCGTTAAAGTTACTCTCGGTCCTAAAGGCCGTAACGTAATTCTGGATAAAGCTTTCGGTGCACCGACCGTAACCAAAGACGGTGTCTCAGTAGCGAAAGAAATCGAACTCGAAAACAAATTCGAAAACATGGGCGCTCAGATGGTGAAGGAAGTTGCTTCACAGACTTCTGACGTTGCCGGTGACGGCACCACCACTGCAACCGTTCTGGCTCAGGCAATTCTGCGTGAAGGCCTGAAATCAGTTGCAGCGGGCATGAACCCGATGGACCTGAAACGCGGTATCGACAAAGCTACTGCGGTTGTCGTTGAAGAAATCAAAGCTCTGGCTAAGCCGTGCGAAGACGACAAAGCTATCGCTCAGGTAGGCACCATCTCTGCTAACTCTGACGCTGCTGTCGGTGAAATCATCGCCGAAGCTATGTCTAAAGTTGGTAAAGAAGGCGTTATCACCGTTGAAGAAGGTTCAGGTCTCGATAACGAACTGGACATCGTTGAAGGTATGCAGTTCGACCGCGGCTACCTGTCTCCGTACTTCATCACCGATGCAGGCTCACAGGCTGCTGAACTGGAAAACCCGTTCATCCTGTTGTTCGACAAGAAGATCTCTAACATCCGCGACCTGCTGCCGCTGCTCGAAGCTGTTGCCAAGTCTTCACGCCCGCTGCTGATCATTGCAGAAGACGTTGAAGGTGAAGCGCTGGCTACTCTGGTAGTGAACAACATGCGCGGCATCGTTAAGGTTTGCGCTGTTAAAGCTCCGGGCTTCGGCGATCGTCGTAAAGCCATGCTGCAGGACATCGCTATCCTGACCGGCGGTAACGTGATCTCTGAAGAAGTAGGTCTGAGCCTTGAGAAAGCTACTCTGGAAGATCTTGGCGAAGCCAAGAAAATCCAGATCAGCAAAGAAAACTCAACCATCATCGATGGTGCTGGTCAGGCTGCTGACATTAAAGAACGTGTTGAGCAGATTAACCGCGAAATGCTCGAGTCAACTTCTGACTACGATCGCGAGAAGCTGCAGGAGCGTGTTGCCAAGCTGTCCGGCGGTGTTGCTGTGATTAAGGTTGGCGCTGCTACCGAAATCGAAATGAAAGAGAAGAAAGCCCGCGTTGAAGACGCGCTGCACTCAACCCGCGCAGCTGTGCAGGAAGGTGTGGTTTCCGGCGGTGGTGTTGCACTGATTCGTGCGAAAGCTGCTCTGGAAGGTCTGACTGGTGACAACGATGAGCAGAACGTTGGTATTTCTATCCTGCGTCGCTCCATCGAAGAGCCTCTGCGCCAGATCGTGCAGAACGCCGGCGGTGATGCTTCTGTCGTACTGAACGAAGTTGCCGGTGGTGAAGGTAACTACGGTTTCAACGCTGCAACCGGCGAGTACGGCGACATGGTTGATCTGGGTATTATCGACCCCGCTAAAGTAACCCGCTCTGCTCTGCAGAATGCCGCGTCTGTATCCGGCCTGCTGCTGACCACCGAGTGCATGGTTACTGAACTGCCTCCGCAGGGTGTAGGTATCGCGCCTGTACCTGACATGGGCGGCATGGGCGGTGGTATGCCCGGCATGATGTAAGCCATCAACTCTTAGTTGAAGGTAACCGAAAAAGGCCTCGCTCTATTAGTTAGAGCGGGGCTTTTTTTATGCGCGCAGTTAATGTCCGTAATTGCCACTCTTGTCACAGGCCTGTTTAGTTGCGCATTATGAGTGCATCAGATTGTGGAGGTTGGGGTGTCCAACTCACTTGAACAAGATATCGGGGCTTTACCGGAAGTTCTGCAACCAGTCGTAAAGCAGGCGCTGGAGCGGTTGGATGGTCTGGCAATTCCGGCCGAATTGCAGGCGTCTTTGCCCCGCGCAGCGGCCTGCAGCGATTACCTGACCGATACGCTGGCGCGTTATCCGGAGATGGCTCAGGACCTGATTGATTCGGGTCGTTTGCTGCGCAGTCTGGATGCCGGAGAGCTCGCCACTCTGGCTGCAGAAGAGCTGACGGTCGAGTGTGACGATGCCGCGATCAAGAAAGCGCTGCGCTTATTCCGCCACCGGGAGTTGTGCCGTATCGCCTGGCGCGACGTTTGTGCCATGGCTACTTTGCAGGAGACCCTCGCCGAGTTGTCGGCACTGGCCGATGCCTGTATCTGTACTGCTATCGACTGGGCCGGTGCAAGTCTCGATGAACGCTTTGGCAAGCCGGTTACGCCGGACGGTAAAGAAAGTCATTTCGTCGTGCTCGGCATGGGCAAACTTGGCGGTGGTGAGCTGAACTTCTCGTCGGATATCGATCTGGTGTTCGTCTACAGCGACAAGGCAGAAACCGACGGCCGAAAAAGCGTTACGGCTGAGGAGTATTTCCGGTCATTGTCGCAGCGGGTGATTCAGGCGCTCGATGACAAAACCGTGGACGGCTTTGTTTATCGGGTGGATGTCCGTCTGCGTCCCTTCGGTACCAGCGGTCCGCTGGCCGTTAGTGAGGGCGCTTTCGAAGAGTATCTGATGACACACGGGCGCGACTGGGAGCGCTATGCCTATGTGAAAGCACGTGTCGTAAATCCGTGGGATGAAGCGGAACGCTTTTACGAAGATGTGTTGAGACCTTTCTGTTACCGGCGTTATCTCGACTATGGCGTGTTCAGTTCATTACGCGAAATGAAGGCGATGATCGAAGCCGAAGGTCGCAGCAAACGCTATGAAAACCACGTAAAACTCGGTCCCGGCGGCATCCGTGAAGTCGAGTTTATTGTGCAGACGCTGCAGCTGGTGCGCGGCGGCAGCGTGAAACAACTGCGGGAGCGTCGCTTGTTTGTCGCCTTGCAGGAATTGGCGATTCATCACTGTCTGCCGCAGGAAGTAGTGGATGAGCTGCATGACGCCTACTGCTACTTAAGGCTGGTTGAAAACCATATTCAGGCAATTGCCGACAGGCAGACTCATGAGTTGCCTGAGAACGAAGTGGACCGTGCGCGTGTCGTGCTGTCGATGGGGCTGTCTTCGTGGGACGAGTTGATGGAGCAGCTGAACCACCATCGCAACATTGTGCGCCAACATTTCAATAGCACCTTGCGACGCAGTGATGAGAGTGAAGAGCAGTCAGATGAACCTGTCGGGTTGGCATCGCTCTGGCTGTCTGCGGATGATGGCGAGCATGCTCAGGAAGCACTGGCTGAGGTTGGTTTTAAAGAGCCGCAGAAAGCGCTGGAGCACCTTAGTCAGCTGCGCAAAAACTCAGCGATTTCGCGTCTGGACGATATCGGCCGTGCCCGGCTAGACCGTCTGGTACCCAATATTCTGATGGCCGCCACGGCTGAGCCGTATCCGGATGGCGCGCTGGAAGGCGGCTTGCGGGTTTTGGAAGCCATCGGCCGTCGTTCTGCCTATTTCTCTTTGCTGAATGAGAACCCGGAGGCGCTCAAACGCTTGTTGGGTCTCGCCGCACGCAGCGATTTTCTGACGCAGCAGATTGCTGCGCATCCTTTGTTGCTGGATGAGTTGCTCGATCAACGGGTGTTTATGCAGCCGCCACAACGCGCCGATCTGGAAGCCGATCTGGCAATGCGTTGTGAGGGTATTCCTGTTGATGACTACGAAGCCCGTCTGGATGCCATTCGAAATTTTCAGCAGGCCGCTGTATTCCGCACCGCCGTTGCGGATCTAAGTGAGGCGATGCCACTGATGAAGGTGAGCGACCGGCTCACCGATATTGCAGAGCTCGTGGTGAACGCCGCAATGGAGCTGGCGCTGGACGAAATGGTGTCGAAGCACGGTAAGGCGATGTGCAAAGACGCCAATGGCGAATTGCGGGAAGCTAACTTCGGTGTGCTCGGCTACGGCAAGGTGGGCGGTTGGGAGCTGGGTTACGGTTCTGATCTCGATCTTGTGTTTATTCACGATTCTGCTGGTGAAGCACAGATGAGTGACGGTGACCGCTCCCTTGATAACGCCGTTTACTTCGGCCGGCTTGCTCAGCGACTTATCTCAATGCTGACAATGCGTACCTTGTCCGGTGAGTTGTATGAAGTAGACACCAGGCTGCGCCCCAACGGCGCTTCAGGCCATATGGTGAGCAGTTTGCAGGCATTCAGGAAATATCAGAAAGACGATGCCTGGACCTGGGAACATCAGGCCTTGCTGCGCAGTAGAGCGATTGCAGGTACCGACAGGATTCGCGAAGAGTTTGCCGATCTGCGCGCCGAGGCGCTAACCAGCTTCGTGCATTTCGATGAGCTGAAAGATGATGTGCTGACTATGCGCGAGAGGATGCGTAAGGAGCTGGATAAAAGCACCGGCGAGCAATTCCATATTAAGCAGGGTGTTGGCGGTGTTATCGATATCGAGTTTCTGGTGCAGTATCTGGTGCTGAGTAATGCGCGCAACGATCAGACTCTGATTGAATGGTCGGACAACATTCGCCAGCTCGAGGCGTTGACGGCAGCGGGTATTCTGCAAGCAGGTGAGGCTGAATCCCTGGCGGACATTTATCGTGACTACCGTGGCGTACTGCACAGGCTGGCATTGGCCGGCAGAGAGGGTCTCGCGCCGGTGGAAGAGTTTGCCGGTAGTTCTGAGACTGTTAAGTCGCTTTGGCAGAAGTTCTTTTCCTGATTATTTATACTGCGCTGAACGCTTTCTAATTGTCGGGGGTCGGTGTGACTGCTGAAAAGGTCGTTAAGAAAACAGCCAACGCAGAATCTGAATACCATGTAACCGCAGCGGATTTGCCGGTTTCCTGCCCGATGCCGGACATGAAGCAGTGGAACTCCCACCCGAAAGTCTATTTACCACTCGAAGAAGAGGGTGAGGCGAAGTGCCCGTATTGCGGCGCTGTTTTTGTTCTTGATGAGACTGCCTCTGAAGCATGACTGACAGCAGCATCCCCGTTTCCGGCGCGATCATTGCGCACAATGCCGAAGAGACTCTTACGGAGTGTCTTGAAAGTCTCGCGCGTCTCGATGAAGTGGTGGTGTATGAAAACGGGTCGACAGACCGCACCGCTGAAATTGCCGCTTCATTTCCAAATGTGCGAGTGGAGCAGGGTGAGTTCAAAGGTTTTGGCCCGACCAAAAATCTGGCAGCTTCTTTTGCCAGAAACGAGTGGATACTCTCGCTGGACAGCGACGAAACCGCCAGTAAAGAGTTACTCGATGAGATGGCATCCATGGCGTTGGATGACCCGCAGGCGTTGTACGAGATCGACCGTCATAACTACTTCATGGGTAAGCATATAAAGCATGCGGGCTGGGGTAATGATTGGTTGCCGCGTCTGTATAACCGCACCGTTCACAGTTACAACGAGGCGATGGTGCACGAGAATGTGATTCCTCAGCCAGGCGCGAAAGTGCAACGTCTGAAGTCGCCGATCAGGCATCGTGCGGTGGAAGAAATCAGTCAGTTCCTGGTCAAGATAGACCGCTACACCGAGCTGCGTGTTCAGGAAGGCTCGAAGGGTTACGGCCCCTTCGTGTCATTGCTTAAAGCCAACTGGGCCTTCTTACGCAGCTATGTCATGCAGCTGGGTTTTCTCGATGGCTGGCGCGGTGTGGTTATTGCCTGGAGTGATGCCAGCGGCGTGTTCTACCGTTGCATGAAGTGCTACGCCCGCGATCAGAAGCTCGCCGGAAAAAGCAGGTAGAAAAAAGCATGCAGCGCATCGCGCACATCAATATTGCACCCGGATACCGCGGCGGTGAGCGTCAAACTGAACTGCTGATTCAGTACTTGTCCGATGCAGGCTGGCCGCAGATTCTGGTAGCCCGTAAGGGCGAGCCTCTGGCAGAACGCTGTGGCGACATACCGGGTGTGGATGTAAACGAAGTAAGCGGCTTGTTTGCTGCTAGTCGCGCATTTGAAGACGCGGCGTTAATCCACGTGCATCAGGGGCGGGCGACCAAAGCTGCCTGGCTGCAAAGCTGGTTGGGCGGTAAGCCGTACATCATTACCCGCCGGGTGCAGAAAGGTCCGCGGCACAACTGGGCCAACCGTTCGGCATATGCTCGTGCTGCGCGGGTGATAGCGGTGTCGGAAGCTATTGGCAAATCGCTGCACTCATTGAGCCCGGCGTTGGATGTGCAGGTTATCCCCGACGCTCACAGCGCGCTTAGTAGTCAGGAAAGTGCAGTAGCTGGAATACGTGAGGCGGCCGGCGGCAAATTTATTGTCGGCCATGTCGGGGCACTGGTTGATTCACACAAGGGCCAGCTGCAAATCATCGACATTGCGCGGCGCGCGCAGAAGTCTCATCCGGACATGTGTTTTCTGCTTGTCGGCGGGGGTGAAGATGAGGCCATGCTGAAACAGGAGGCTGCCAAATTACCCAATGTGGTGTTTACCGGCCACGTCGACAACGTGGGCGACCACCTCAACGCGATGGATGTATTCCTGTATCCTTCCAGACATGAGGGCTTAGGTTCCGTGCTGCTGGATGCAATGGTGTTTGGCTTGCCGGTTGTTGCCACACGCGTTGGCGGCATTCCGGAGATCGTCAGGGACGGTGTGAATGGCTTCTTGTTTGAGCCGAATGATACTGCCTCTATGCATCAGGCTCTGAGCCGCATTCATGACGATGCACAACTGCGTCAGGCTATGAGTCTGATGAATAAAAAAGAGGCTGATGCCTATTCGCCGGAGCGCATGGGCAAGCGCTACGAGCTGATTTATAAGAATGTACTCGGCTGAGTACAAAGTGGCCTGTAAGAACAGGCAGGAAACAAGGTAACGAATCATGATCATAGTGACCGGTGGCGCCGGATTTATCGGCAGCAATATCGTAAAAGGTCTGAACGCCCGCGGGCGCACCGACATAGTTGTCGTCGACGACATGAAGGACGGTCATAAGAGCTTTAATCTGGCCGACTGCATCATTGCCGACTACGTGCACTACGAAGATTTTCTGGAGATGCTCAAGTCCGGTGACAAGTTGCCGTGGGTTGTGGATTCGGTCTCCCATCAGGGTGCCTGCACCGTTACGACCGAGTGGGACGGCGACTACATGATGCGCGTGAACTTTGAGTTCTCGAAGCAGTTGCTGAACTACTGTCTAAAACACGATATCCCCTGCATCTATGCGTCATCTGCATCGGTTTATGGTGCCGGCACTGACTTCCGCATTACCCCGGAAACTGAAAGCCCGATTAATGTCTATGCCTGGTCGAAACTAGTGTTCGATCAGTACGTGCGCCGCGTGATTGATGGCGCGAAGTCCCAGATTGTCGGTCTGCGTTATTTCAATGTTTACGGGCCTAATGAAACGCACAAGGGCGGTATGGCCAGTGTCATGCTGCACTTCTACCGTCAGTTGCGTGATGAAGGCGAGGTGCGCCTGTTTGCCGGTTGCGACGGTTTTGAAGACGGTGAGCAGCGTCGTGACTTTATTCATGTTGATGACGTCGTGAAGGTCAACATGTTTTTCCTCGATAACCCCGGCAAGAGCGGTATCTTCAATCTGGGTACCGGTGGTAGTCGTACTTTTAATGATGTGGCGCGCGCGGCAGTAAAGTGGAATGGGTCGGGCAGTATCAAATACATTCCGTTCCCGGGCAGCCTGCGCGGCAGTTATCAGAGCTTTACCGAGGCTGATATCGGCAGTTTGCGTGAGGCCGGATTCAGCGACGAATTCATCGCGATCGAGGATGGTGTGCCGATGTACCTCGATGTGCTTAAAACCGCCCCGCTGGTTTAAGCAGGACTGACTAACCATGCGTCTGCTGGTTCTAAGCTCGCACGCTGATACCTTCAACAGCATCCGCCCCGAAGCTGAGATTTTTGTCGGCATGCAGAAGCTGGGCGTCGATGTCACGGTAATGACTCAGGCTGATGGCGTCTACAACGAACCGATGGCTGCGGCGGGTATAAAGCTCGTTGATTTTGTGCCGGCCGGTAAGTTTGACCGTCATGGCGTGAAGTTCGTCCGCGATTACGTCATTAACAACGACATTGATGTTGTGTATGCGTTTAACAACCCGGCGATCATAACTTGCAACCGGGCGTTGCGCGGGCTGAAGCATGTTGGTCTGGTCACTTATCGTGGTCAGACTGGCAACATCAGTAAGTGGGATCCGACCTGCTACCTCACTCATCTGAACCCGCGCGTCGATCTGATTCTTGGTGTGTCTGACGCTGTGCGCGACAGTCTGCGCCCTGAGCTTAGTAACCCGGAGAAGGCGCAGACCGTATACAAAGGCCACAACCTTGACTGGTACAAGGCAACACCGGTTGATCTGCAAGCCGAGGGTCTGCCTGAAGACGCCTTCGTGGTCGGATGTGTTGCGAACAACCGCCCGCGTAAGGGGGTGCCGGTGTTGGTAGAGGCCGCCTGTATGCTGCCCGAATATGCCCCGGTTCATTTTGTACTGGTCGGTTCCAATATGGATGACCCTGATCTGCAACGGCAGATCGCGAACAGCCCGCATCCGGAGCGTTTCCATGTCCTCGGCTTCCGGAAAGATGCACCGGCGATCATCGCCGCGTGCAACGTTTCGGTGCTGCCGGCGGTGAAGCGTGAGGGTTTGCCGAAGACGGTGATCGAGGCGATGGTGTATTCCGTGACGCCGGTTGTCACCACCGCGGGTGGTAGTCCGGAGCTTGTCGAAGATGGTGTGTCCGGTTTTGTGGTTCCTGTGAATGATCCGCAGGCAATTGCCGACAAAATCCAATGGCTCTACGAGCATCCTGAGGAATGCCGCGAGATGGGCAGGCGAGCGCGAGAGCGCATCGATCAGGCGTTCAATGTGGTCGACTCGGCTAAACGTACCAAAGAGCTGATGGAAGACCTGATCAAGCGCAAGCGCTCCTGATATGACGGCATCTGATAAGCGCTATCTCATTGTCGGTCCTTCCTGGGTCGGTGACATGGTGATGGCGCAGTCCTTGTTCAAAACACTGAAGCAGCGCGAACCCGCTGCGGAGATTGATGTTATCGCGCCGCAGTGGTCGGTACCTGTAATCGAGCGGATGCCGGAGGTCAGGCGGGGCATTGGTTTGCCAATTGGTCATGGTGAGTTCGGTTTGGGCGAACGCCGTGCTATCGGTCATGGCCTGCGCGGCGGACAGTACGATCATGCGTTGATTCTGCCGCGTTCTTTTAAGTCTGCGTTGGTGCCCTGGTTTGCGAAAGTGCCCAAACGCACCGGCTACCGTGGCGAGATGCGTTTCGGTTTACTGAATGACATTCGACCACTCGATAAGACGGTGCTCGATCAAACTGTAAAAAGGTTTGTGGCGCTCGGGTTGGATTACGGCGAAGTGCCGCAGACGATTCCGCAGCCGCAACTGACGATCGACAGCGCAAATCAGCAACAGTTGATTGCTGAGCACAGTCTCGATGTCGCAATTCCGGTGGTGGCGATGATGCCCGGCGCGAGTTACGGCCCGGCGAAATGCTGGCCGCTTGAGTACTTTGCAGAACTCGCTGCACAGTTAACGGCAAAAGGCTTCGCGGTCTGGGTGCTGGGCTCCGGCGGGGATGCTGCCGCCGGCGAGCAGATCGCAGCGGGCAATCCAGCTGTGCGGAACCTGTGCGGTAAAACGCGGCTTGAAGATACGGTGGATCTGCTGGGTTTGTGTCGTACTGCGGTTACCAATGATTCGGGTCTGATGCATGTGGCTGCGGCCGCAGGCATACACGTCATTGCGATGTACGGTTCCAGCACGCCTGCGTATACGCCGGCACTGACGGATAAGAAGACGATTCATTATCTGGATATGGACTGCAGCCCCTGTTTCAAGCGCGAGTGTCCTCTCGGGCATCTGAATTGCTTGCGTGAGATCCGCGTGGCGGATGTGGCCGGTTCGGTTTCAGCGCTGACTCTGTAGGCCGGCGCATAAAGACCTGCTGACGGTACGCCTCATCACTTAATCTCGTCGCACGTCCCTGTGCGCCTCGAATCGGCGTCCGCGTCTCCGGCCTCCTGCCTGCGACGCTCCCGACGACGCGCTGAGGCGCATCCGTCATCCGGTCTGGCGACTCTGCCTTAGTTAAGCAGCCGCCTTCATGATGTTCATTGGCGCCAGTTCCGGGTGGCGGCAATTCTCTAGCGGCACAATCGCCGTCCAGATAAATGCATGCTGGCCCGACAGGCAAGCGTGGCTGACCATGTCGGTGAATACGGTCCAGGCGGCTCCCGGCGGGAAGGCAAGCTCCAGACGACCGTCCTGGCTGTTCTGAAACTCCGGCGTATCTTTCATGAAGTTATGGAAGTCGCGCATCGTCTGGTCATAGGGACTGTTATCCAGCATTCGTGCTTTGGGCAGACCGAGTTTGCTGATGCCGGTCAGCAGCGACGTACGCAGATCGTCGAGCGCAGAACGCTCAAGATTGTTGCGGCGGATGCGTTCCAGCAGACCGGCTTCTTCCGCATAGACTTTGAACAGGTCCGGGAAGTTGCCCCGTGTAGCCCATACGCGGTCTTCCGCTGTATTCAGGTTTATGAAAAAGCGCAGGATGCGGTTGCCGTTGACGGCACCGTAGGCTTTCGCATCGAAGTGAATCAGTTCGTTGCTGGCATGGGCACTCAGATTGCGCCCCTGTTCCTGAATGGGACGGAAACTGCTGGTCGCAATAGTTGAGCCCTTGAACAGCTCCGGCATGGTCGACATGTAAAAGTCGGTCACGTTGTTACTGTGGGTGGTCAGTACATCGTAGGCCTTCTGATACAGCGGGGTACCTTTCTCAAGACCGCGCACACTGTCGGCTTCCGGGTGATAGCTGACGTTTTTGCCTTTCAGATGCTTCGGCAGTTCTTCACGCAGGAACGCAAGGTCGTCTTCGGACGGCAGCGGCACCGGCGATTCCGGAAAATACGGGATGCGTCCGGCCTCAAGAGAGTCTCCGACCTCACCGTGGGTGCATTCTTTCAGGCGTTCTATTGAAAATTCGTCAAGCATGAAACCGCTCCGCGTAGGTTGGCTCAGAAAGTTGGTTCAGAGTGCCAAACCCGAGTGTTGTCCTGATTTTACTGTTAGTGCGTTGCCGGGGCTATTTCGTTTTGCGAAAACCCAGGCTGGTCAGCAGCCGGTCAGCGGTGGCGCAGACCTCGTCGATGGTAATCAGGTCCATCGCCTCAGGAGTTCTGACCCGCTGGCCCCACGGTTGTTCCGCTACGGTGCTGTGCAAAAACTTCTCGACGGCTTCGGGGTAGCGGTTGACCTGCCATTCCTTGCTGAAATACGAGCGTGCCCGGTCCGGGTTGGTGCTGCCGAACAGACCTATCGCCGGTGTTCCGGTGGCCGCAGCCATATGGTTCGGGCCTGAATCGGGACAAATAACAGCATCGGCCGCTTCGATAATGGCGATCAGTTCCTTGAGGTTGGTTTTCCCAACAAGGTTGACCGGGGCTTTAGTGCTATCTCTGTCTATGATGCGCCCGAACTCCATCTCGGTGTCAGAGGGCCCGCCGGTTACCAGTACTTTTGCATTCCAGACGTTATGAAGATGATCGACCACGCCGGCATAGCGCTCCGGATCCCAGTTGCGGAAGTTCCTAAAGCGCGGATTGGCGCAAGGACTTATGAGGACGACCGGCTGTTCGCCTGCACATAACCCGGCCGCCTGCTCACCGGCTGCATCGTCATATGGGATATCCCAGCGCAGGTTGCGGTCTTCCATGCCCAGAGCCTCAGCAAAGCCGAACAGCTGATCCATAACATGCTGATTGGTTTTGGCAGCGATTTCGTTCTTTGTGAACAGCCATTGATAGTCTTTGGCGCGCGGCTTGTCGTAGCCGAGATCATCTTTGCGATCAACAAAGAGGCTGATCAGGTTGGCCCGCATATTCGGATGCATGTGCAACAGCAGGTCAAACTTTCTTCCTTTTAGTTCACGGCGGACATTCAGGAGTTCTTTCAAGCCGTTGGACTTGTCGAAGGTGATAAACTCAATTCCATCAAGTCCGTCTAGCAAGGCGCGTTCGGTACGACCAATGATCCAGGTGATTTTGGTTTCCGGCCAGTGCTTCTGAATGGTGCGCAGTACAGGCACGGTGTGGCAGCAGTCGCCGATAGCGGACAACCGGATGACACAAATCGATTTGGGTGCTTCGGTGTTCAAGTCAAATGTTATGAATTGCGGAAGTAGGTAGTGTCCAGACGTTTCGAAAAAGTCGGCAGAAGCATGATCGTATACGATGACTCGGTTGTCAGCCAGATGACCGAAGAGTTGTTCGATTACGCTACCTGGCAGGGTGCCGAGCAGGCTCCCGGCTATTCAGGTGGCCGCGGCGCGACCTTGTTTATCGAGCACGAAGGGGATGCCTGGGTGCTGCGTCACTATCACCGTGGCGGCAAGATCGGCAAGGTGCTGGCGGATCAGTTCATGTTCCTCGGCGCTGAGCGCACCCGCCCAATGCTCGAGTACGACCTGCTGGATCATATGTACCGTCTGGGTTTGCCATCGCCGCAGCCGGTGGCGGCGCGCTATGTGCGCTCCGGCATCTACTATACAGCCGACCTGATTACCCGGCGCTTAGCGGACGTTCAGCCTTTGTCCAATCGTCTGGTTAAAGAGTCGCTGGAACTGGTGGTCTGGGAGCGCATTGGCCGCTGTGTCGGGCGCTTTCATGCAAACAATATTTTCCATGCCGATCTGACTGCCCACAATCTGCAGATTAGTGACACGGACGAAATCTATTTGCTCGATTTCGATCGCGGTCGTGTCATGCCGGGTGCGGGGCCGTGGCGCCAGAACAATCTGGACCGTTTGAAGCGATCATTCCTAAAGGTCAGTCAGGATGGCAGCATCGAGTTTACCGATGAGCATTGGGATCGACTGATGCTTGGGTATCAGAAAGGTTTGGCTATCTAGCGCTTACGTCTTGTACGGATCGGGATAGGGTGGCGGCCGGCCCTTAAACCGTTTGTGTACCCAGTAGTATTGCTCCGGAACCTGCCGGATATGTTCTTCCAATGCTTTGTTGACCAGTTCGGCATCGGCTTCGATGTTGTCGGTGGGTATGCCCGTGACCGCTGGTTTAAAGATGATGTGATAGCCGCTGTCGTCCGCCAGCCGCATCGGAAAGAACGGCACAAGTTTGGCTTTGCTGGCTTTGAGCAGTTGTGAAGTGGCCGGGTTGGTCATCGCCGGTTCGCCGCAGAAGGGCACCAGAATCGCGGCTTTGCCGACGTAGGCCTGGTCCGGGGCATACCAGACCGGCGTCTTGTTTTTTAAAGCTTTGAGCAGGCTTCTGACGCTGTCTTTAGTGATGAGCTCGGGAACCGACTGTGAGCGGCTACGGCGCATGATTTCGTTCATCAGCGGATTGTTGTTGGTGCGGTACATGGCAGCCATCGGCGGCAGCCTGGGTTTCATGTAACGGCCACCAAGCTCGGTCCCCGCAAAATGGCCGGCCAGCATCAGCACCGGCTCTCCATCGGCAACGAGTTGCATCAGGTGTTCTGTACCTTCAAGCGTTATTAGCGACTCGACTTCTTCGTCTGATATCCACCAGCTCATCGCCATCTCGACTGTCTGTTTGCCGAGTGAGCGGAAATGCTCGCGGGTGAGGTTTTTCTGTTCCTCGGGCGGCATTTCCGGGAAGCACAGTTCGATGTTGCGCTGCGCTATCCGGCGGCGGCTGCCCACCAGACTGTAGCCGAGTGCACCTATACCACCGCCAATGGCCATCCGGGCCTTTTGCGGCAGCATGACAATCAGACGCAACACGCCCAGTCCGATCCAGTGAAACCAGTAGCGGGGCTGCCAAAAATGCCAGAGCGGTGTCGGCTCATTACTCATGCAGGAATAGTATGGGTGAACTTCTTCCTTGCCAACCACTCTGTTGTCATTGTCAGAGTGATTATCAGAGCAATTGTCATTGCGTGGTCTGCAGTCTCTTGAAGGCGCTGCGGGTTAGTGTCACTCTTGAAGAATCTGTAACGGTTGTGTTGTGAAGACAGGGATGCCTAAAGCGGTTTTTAAACTGAGTATTGCGCTGTTCGCGTTGCTGGTGGCGGGTGGCTCGGCGTCATGGGCAGCCCCGTTGCCCAGTCCGGCCGATTTGCAGACAGAAGTCGACTTCTGGAAACGCGTGTTTGCCGAGGTGCCCAGTACTCAGGCGCTGGTACACGACAACCGTTATCTGGGTGTTGTATATGAAGTTGTAGAGATTCCGCCGGGCTCGACGTACCGTCAGCAGCGGCGTCTTTCCGAGCGCATTCGCAATAAATACCGTGACTTGCTGACCCGTATCGCCGATGGCAACCGCCAGAGCCTGTCAGCCGAAGAAAAGCGCGTGCTGTCGCTGTGGCCGGATAACGTGACTAACGATGAACTGCGTCAGGCATCACGCCGGGTGCGTTTTCAGGGCGGCCTGTCCGACCGTTTTGTTGAAGGTCTCGTGCGTTCCGGCAGTTGGCGCGACTATATCGACGGTCAGCTGAATGCTGCGGGTGTGCCGGGGCAACTGGTAGCGCTGCCGCATGTTGAGTCGTCGTTTAACCCCCGTGCCGGCTCCAGCGCCGGTGCAGTAGGTTTGTGGCAGTTCACCCGTCCGACAGGCCGGCGCTTCATGCAGATCGATCATGTGGTTGACGAACGTCGCGACCCGTTCCGTTCCAGCGATGCGGCCGCCCAGCTCCTTAGCTACAACTATTCGGTTCTTAATTCCTGGCCGCTGGCAATTACCGCTTACAACCACGGTGTTGCCGGCATGCGCCGCGCGGTGAAGCAGATGGGTACCGATGATATTGAATCCATCGTGCACAATTACAGTGGCAAACGATTCGGCTTTGCTTCCCGCAACTTCTATGTGGCATTTCTGGCTGCCTCTGCCGTAGATACCGATTACGACGCGTACTTCGGTCCGGTAAATATGAATCCGCCGGCCAATGACATTGTTGTGAAGCTTCCGGACTACATGGAGTTCGATACGCTGAGTCGAGCCTTCGGCATTTCGGAAGCATCGCTGCGGCAGTACAACCCGGCATTGATGCCGGCAGTTGTGGACGGCAGTAAGTATGTGCCCCGGGGGTATCAGTTGCGTCTGCCGGACGGATCTGCGGCTGCGCCGGACGCCACGCTGGCCGCTTTGCCCTCCAGCGATAAGTTCAGCGAGCAGACGCCGGACATGTATCACAAGGTTCAGTCGGGTGACAGTTTATCGGTCATCGCGGTGCGTTATAAAACGTCTGTGCGCGAGCTGAAGGCGCTTAATAATCTGAGCAGTAGTCATTACATCCGCGTCGGTCAGGTGTTGCGCTTGCCCTACAGTGACTCGGGTAAGGCAATTACTTCGGGCGTTTATACGGTTCGTTCCGGTGACACTCTCGGTGAAATCGCCCAGCGTGCTGGCACCACCCGCAGTCAGTTAGTTCGTATCAACAATCTGAGTAACGGTGACCGTATCTACGTTGGCCAGAAACTGGTGTTGAATCAGGTGGCTCCGGTCGCGGAGGTGGTGGCCGAGCCGGTGGTGGCGGCAGCTGAAGTTGCCGAGGCAACTGATACCAGTGCGGTGGTCGAAGATGCCGTTGAAGACGGCGAAGGTCTGCCGGTAGCCTCGGTTGACCCGAGTAACTACGAAGTGGCTGATGACGGTTCAGTGGAAGTGCAGGCTTCGGAAACGCTAGGTCACTATGCCGAATGGCTGGATATTCCTACCCAGGCTTTGCGCGACCTGAACGGGTTGTCGTACAGGCAGCCGCTGGTGATCGGTTCACGGGTGAAGCTTAAGTTCGCCAATGTTTCTGTCGAGGAGTTTGAGCAGCGTCGTAGCCGGCATCATCAGGAGTTGCAGGACGCATTTTTTGTACGTTACCGCATCACCGATACCAAGGTTCATAAGCTGAAAAGCGGTGAATCTGTCTGGGTGCTGAATCAACGCTATTACAAAGTGCCCGAGTGGCTGTTACGCCAATACAACCCGGATATCGATCTGAGCCGCGTCCGTCCGGGCGCGAAAATTGTGTTCCCGCAGATAGAGCGTGTGGATGCCGATGCTTAGGCGTTTGTTTGCCTGTTCTCTGTTGATATTGTTTGGCGCCGGTACTGCAGTGGCAGACGGTGGTGCGCAGGATCATATAGACCGCCTCGTTATCAAGAAGTCAGAGCGCAAGATGCTGATCATGGAAGGTGACGAAGTGACAGCGGAAATGGACGTGGCTCTGGGTCTAATGCCTAAGGGACACAAGGAGCGTGAGGGGGACTTCCGCACGCCTGAAGGCGAGTACTTTCTTGGCCGCCGCAATCCTGATAGCCAGTATTTTCTGTCGATCGAAGTCACCTACCCCAATACTCTCGATCGCATTAGCGCCGAGCGTCGCGGCGTCGACCCGGGCGGCGAGATCATGATTCACGGGCAGCCTAACCGTCCGAAGAAAAAGCGCAGTTACTACGAAAATTTTGACTGGACGGACGGCTGCATAGCCGTTTCTAATGCCGACATGGTTAGGCTGTGGTTGCGCACCAGCGAACGCACCCGCGTCAGCATATTGCCGTAGTTTTCTGCTCAAGTTCCTGCAGAGTCACTTGCGCCGGTTTTCGTTGTTCTAGTCTTTTTGCCAGCCGTTTTACTTCACAGTTTTTTACTAACGAATCCGTTCCGGACAAAAACTGTGACCTGCGTCGCTGAATAATATAAGTGTTAAATCTTCTTGCTGTGACCCAGTTCCTCGTCTGATTTCGCCTGTCTGCGTAAGCTTTCTTCAACACTCTTGGAGGGAGTTTGGACATGAGCAATTACAAAGATCACCGGTATGCAGACCGGACTTCAGCAGGTTACGAAAACCGGCTGGCTCGTGTAAGCGCAGCAGCAGAAGCGCCGGCACCGAAGAACGGTAGCGACGTGGGTAGCTGGGACGCTTATCGCAACTGGCTGACTAAAGTTCAGGCACCGGACCAGCGCCGCGCGCTGCCGGATCAAGCTCTGTTTAGCTGGAAAGGCTATCGCAGTTGGGCTGAGAAAGTTCGCCGTGACTGGGATGCCGACAGCTAACTCCTGAACAGAGTTTCCATTTCCTTTATGTACTTCTGCTTTGGGGTTTAAGACCATGTCTGGTTCAGGCAACGGCGACACTAACATTACGGATGAAACGCCAATCGGTACGGATACCGGGTTGACGGGTGAATCGACCATTACCAATGAGACGACTATCTGGCGTCGCGCATGGGTGGCCGAAGCGCTCGAAGGCGTTCGCTCCCGCATGGGTGAACGTAAAGCCGCTGAGTCCGGACAGGATGAGCCCCGGCCCGACGAGAAGAGGCGCATCACCCGTGAGCAGGAACGTTCTGATGCAGCCAAGAAAAAGGCTGCGAAGAAGCCGCACCTCTATGTGGCCTGGTCTTCCGAGAAACCGGGGCAGTAATACCAAAATCAGCCAGCAGTGAGTTAAGCAAGCAGGGATGGCAATGCCGTCCTGCACCCATCCGATGAAGAACTTCAAATCCGAGATCATTCTTAAACTCTACGACGACCTGGATTCGGCAGTGATGGCCTGGCCGTTGGCGCTGCGCTATGTTCCCACTTTGACGTTCAGTCTTTTAACGCTGAGTGCTGCAGTCGCGCTGTTCCGCTTGGTGCCCCTTTAAGAGCGGCTGTCTGTTCCGCAGCAAAAGCGCAGTTTTCCGCGCATTTTTCCGGTAAATACCCTTGAAAGAGCCTGATTTGACCCCATAAATCAGGCTTCAGCCCTGCGGCGATGGTAGCTGCGGCACAGATTTACGGAGTATTTACGATGGGCGGCGAGAACGTCAGCGCTTCCGGCGAAGATAAGCAAACTCTGGGTTTCCAGACCGAGGTGAAGCAACTACTTCACCTGATGATTCATTCCCTCTACAGCAACAAAGAGATTTTCCTGCGTGAGCTGATCTCGAATGCTTCTGACGCCAACGACCGTTTGCGGTTTGCTGCGGTATCAGACGATTCTTTGCTGGCGGACCAGCCCGATCTGACCATTACTATCGAAACCGATGCCGAAGCAGGCACGCTGACCATTACCGATACCGGTATTGGCATGTCCCGTGACGAGGTTGTCGGTCAACTGGGCACCATCGCGCATTCCGGTACTGCAGAATTCATCAAGAACATGAGCGACAAAGATGCTCAGGACTCTGCATTGATCGGTCAGTTTGGCGTTGGCTTCTATTCTTCATTCATTGTTGCTGACCGGGTTGAAGTGTTTACGCGCCGTGCCGGCGTTGATGCTGCTGAAGGCGTGCACTGGGAGTCTGCCGGCGATGGTGAGTTTTCGGTTGAAACCGTTGAGCGTGCCGAGCGCGGTACGCAGATTGTTCTGCACCTTCGCGAAGACGATAAAGAGTTTGTCGATGACTTCCGTCTGCGTGCGCTGATTCGCAAGTACTCGGACCATATCGCCTTCCCTGTGCGCATGCTTGAACAGCAGATTCCGCCTGCTGAGGGTGAGGAACCCAAAGCGCCCGGGTTGGAAACGGTAAACAGTGCCAAGGCTCTGTGGACCCGTCCGCGTACCGAGATTGATGACGAGGAATATAAAGAGTTCTACAAGTCGATTGCACACGACTTTCAGGATCCGCTGCAGTGGAGTCACAACAAGGTAGAAGGCAAGCGTGAGTACACCAGCCTCCTGTATGTGCCTTCCAAAGCACCGTTCGACATGTACAACCGTGAGGCGCCGCGTGGCCTGAAGCTCTATGTGCAGCGGGTGTTCATCATGGACGATGCAGAGAAGTTCCTGCCCTTGTATCTGCGCTTTATTCGCGGCGTTCTGGACACTAATGATCTGTCACTGAACGTATCCCGTGAACTGTTGCAGGAAGATGCGAACGTCACTGCAATCCGTGGCGCGCTGACCAAGCGCGTACTTGGCATGCTGGAGAAGCTCGCTAAGGACGATGCTGAAAAGTATCAGTCTTTCTGGGATGAGTTCGGCCGGGTGTTGAAAGAAGGGCCCGCTGAAGACTTTGCCAACCGTGAGCAGATCACCAAGCTGTTGCGGTTCTCAACTACGCACACCGATTCCGAACTGCAGGATCAGTCGCTCGACGATTACATCTCCCGTATCAGTGGCGACTCGAAGAAAATTTACTATGTTGTCGGCGAGAACTTTGCCAGTGCCAAAACCAGTCCGCATCTCGAGATCTTCCGCAAGAAGGGCGTTGAAGTAGTGCTGCTCGCTGAGCCGATTGATGAATGGCTTATGGGTCAGTTGCGTGAATACGGTGAGTATCAGTTCGCGGACATCAGTCGCGGTGAACTGGATCTTTCCGAGTTGGGCGATGACGGTGAAGACGAAGCGAGTCAGGACGAGTTGCAGGAAGCCAACAAGGATCTGACTGAGCGCCTGACTGCCGCGCTGGAAGACCGCGCTGCTGAGGTTCGTGCCACACAGCGTCTGACAGACTCTCCGGCCTGTCTCGTTCTGAATGAGTTTGATGTGGGGCATCAGATGCGCAAGATCATGGAGGCCAGTGGCCAGCAGGCCCCTGAATCCAAGCCGGTGCTTGAGTACAACCCTGACCACGCACTGGTGCAGCGCCTGAGCAATGAAACCGGCGAAGAGCGGTTCGCTGAACTGGCAGCGGTACTGTTCGATCAGGCTGCTTTGGCGGAAGGGCGTCAGCTCGAAGACCCGGTGGCCTATGTGCGCCGCGTAAACAGTCTGTTGACTGAACTTGGTGCTTAGCCGGATGTCCGTTATCGTGGAGCCTGAACAAAGGAAATGCGATGACGGACAAGAAACCGGATCAGAATGAGCTGCGCAAGCGACTAACGCCCGAACAGTTTGCGGTCACTCAGGAGCAGGGTACTGAACGCCCGTTCACGGGTGAGTACGTCGACAACAAGCGCGACGGGACGTATACCTGCATATGTTGTGGCAAAGCGCTGTTTAGTTCGGGGGCCAAGTTTGACTCAGGTACCGGCTGGCCCAGCTACTGGCAACCGGTCGGCGATGATGCGGTAGCCGTACACCGTGATACCAGTCATGGCATGATTCGTGACGAGGTGGTGTGCGGTAACTGCAATGCTCACCTGGGGCACGTGTTTGATGATGGTCCGCAGCCTACCGGCAAGCGCTATTGCATCAATTCGGCTTCGCTGGACTTTACCGAGTCGCAGGAAAGTTAACGCTTAATAAAAGAGAACACTAATGAGCCAGCTTGTGAACAAATTTGCTATGTCCGTTTTCGCGGCGCTGTTTTCACTGTTTTTTGTAACTGCCTGCGGGCAATCAGGAGAAACTCCAATGACTGAGTCTGCACCCGCAGAAGTAACCGAACTGATTATTCAGGACACCGAAGAAGGCAGCGGAACCGAAGCTGTCGCAGGCAAGACCGCCGTTATGCATTACACCGGCTATCTGTATGAGCCTACCGCTCCTGATCAGCGTGGCGCGAAGTTCGACAGCTCGCTGGACCGCAATCAACCATTTCCGTTCGTGGTTGGCTCGGGTATGGTCATTCAGGGCTGGGAGCAAGGCGTGCCGGGCATGAAAGTGGGCGGCAAGCGTACACTGATTATTCCGCCTGGACTGGCGTACGGAGAACGTGGTGCCGGTGGTGTGATTCCTCCGAATGCCACACTCGTGTTTGACGTTGAGCTGGTCGACGTTCAGTAGAAATCTGTTCGAGTAACTAAAAAGGCCCGCGCATCTGTCGATGCACGGGCCTTTTTTATTGCGTGAAAGATTTTAGCGCAGCGCCGGATTCAGTGTGTAGGTGCCAACCAGACGTGCTTCGGCAATTACATGGCCGGCAATAGCATTGGCGACGTCGGCAGCCGTAAAGTTGTCAGCAACATCGACCTTCTCAAGGTCGGTGGCGAAAAGAATGAACTCATATGCGTGCACGCGTTCGTCGTTCCACGGCGGGCAGGCACCGTCCCAGCCATAGTATTCACCTTCCATGTCCGGGTTGCCGGCGGTGAATGTGGTGAAGTCATTAATACCCTGACGGGTGCCTTCGGGCCCTGGCGGGTTCTTCTTGCCGTGTACAGTGACTTCGGTAGAGCAGGCGCCTTCAGCAATTTCGCCATCCTGAGCTGCAATATCGATCATGATCCAGTGGCAAAAGTCCCGGCGCGGCATATCGGCGGGAATGACAGTGCCTTCAACGCCGGCGTTGCTGGTATCGGTCGGCACGTCCGGGTCGTTGCACAGCAGAACCAGTGACTTGGCATTTTCAGGAACGCCGGTCCAGCGCAGGTGCGGGCTGAGATTCTGCCCGAAGGTCATGTGATTCCCGGCATCCGGGATGCCGAAACCGGTGCGGTCGGGCATCGGCTCATTATTCGCAAAACTGTCTGAACTTAGTTCCATGGTCTTTGTCCGTTCTGATTGTGTGGCAAGCCGGCTCCGGCTTCAGGTTGCGGTTTATCCTGCCACAGCCTTGCGGCAAAATGAACGCCGCACACCAATATGTAATGCGCGGTTAGATACATGCCAGCACCTGAAAAAACTGACTTATTGCTTGACGGTCCGGCCGGCAAGATTGAGGCGCTGTTAGAGGTTCCTCCCGGCGCTGACGATGCGCGTGTTGCGGTGCTGTGCCATCCGCATCCTCTATATCAGGGCACAATGCACAACAAAGTGGTGCATACACTTGCCCGCGCTTTGCATGACCTGGGGCTGGCTACGCTGCGCTTTAATTTTCGCGGGGTAGGTAAGAGCGAAGGTGTGCACGATGAAGGCCGTGGCGAAACTGCGGATTGCCTGTGGCTGTGTGACTGGCTGCAGCAGCAGTATCCTGCAGCAGGGCTGTGGCTGGCCGGTTTTTCCTTCGGCGGTATGGTTGCGACGCTGGCGGCAGCTCAATACAAGCAGGGCAATATAGAGCAGCTTGTCACGATCGCGCCCGCGGTCGGTTTTATTAAATCAGGCGAAGACCCGGAACCGCAGGCCCCGTGGTTGCTGGTTCAGGGTGCGGCAGATGAAGTTGTCGATCCGGATAAGGTGCTAGCCTGGGTCGATACGCTTAAACACCGGCCGGAGGTGGTGATGTTGCCGGATACAGGGCACTTCTTTCATGGTCAGCTGGTGACCTTGCGCAATACATTAACTGAAAAGTTGGCGGACTAGATAAGACGGACCAGTAGAATGCGGACCAGTAGAATACGGATTAGAAATGCTGAAGAAACTAAATGAACTGTTTTCCGGTGCTGCGCAGGCACACGACGATGAGGCTTATCAGCAGGAAAAGTTTAAGGTGTCGGTGGCGGCGCTGCTCGTAGAGATGGCGCGCGCTGATTTCGATCAGAGTGAAGCTGAGAATGCCGAGATTGGCAGGCTGCTCGCAGGGCACTTCAGTTTGTCTGAAAGCGAAGCGCTGGAGTTATTGAAGAAGGCAGAAGTGGCTACTGATGATGCTGTTTGCCTGCATGACTTCACCCGCACTGTGCATACCGGTCTTGAGCCGGCAGAGCGGTTAAAGGTTATCGAGCTGCTGTGGATGGTCGCGCTGAGCGACAACAAGCTAGATAAGTACGAAGATTATCTGATCCGGAAAGTGGCTGATCTGATGCACGTCTCTCCCGGAGACGTGGTTCGTATCCGCAACGAAGTTCAGCAGAACCTATAAATAGCCGATATTGCTGCAGCCATAAGGTGCCAGTAACGCCGACCCCGGTACCAGCATCATCAGTGCCTGAATAATGATCAGGGCGAATACAGGGCTGATGTCAAAGCCGCCGATCGGCGGAATAATTTTACGGAATGGAGCCAATACGGGTTGCACCAGACTTGCGATCAGCGCGGTTGCAGGGTTGTAGGTGCCGGGTGCCACCCAGCTCATGATGACCGAGATCAGGATCATGAAGAAATAGAGGCTCAGTAGCGTGCGGATCAGGCCGAATACGGTGAGCAGCAGCAACTGGGGGATGCCGGGCAGTGAAGCACACAACAGTGAAGTCAGCAGCGTCAGTGTCGCCAGTTTGATGAGGATGGCGACGATGAGACTGGCTGTGTCCAATCCGTATACCGGTGGTATGTAACGGCGCAGCGGCAGTACCAGCGGATTAGTGACCGTCAGGATGAATTGCACCAGTGGATTACGGTAGTCGGCGCGTTGCCACTGCAGGAGGATGCGCAGCACGAAGGTGATCAGATACAGATCAACCAGCGTCGAAACGATAAATACGAAAGCGTTAGTCATCTGCCCGGTGTCCTGTGTTCAGTATCTTTAACCTTTGCCCAGTTCTATCGAACGGTCGCGTGCTGCTTCCAGCGCTTTCTGAAAAGTGTCCTTAATGCCGCTGTCGAGTAGTGAGTTGCAGGCGGCTTCAGTGGTGCCGTTTGGCGATGTAACGCGGCGGCGCAGTTCTTCGGGGTCGATGCCTTCCGCATCAGCCAGCGTTGCCGCGCCCAGTGCCGTTTGCACAGCCAGTTTCTGCGCGACTTCGTCGCTAAAGCCGAATGATCTTGCGCCTTCGGTCAGCAGTTCCATGATCAGGAAGAAATAGGCCGGACCGCTGCCTGAGATTGCCGTGACAGCATCCATCATGCATTCGTCATCCAGCCAGACTGCTTCGCCGGTGGCGTCAACAATATAGTCGGCGATGGCTTTCTGGTCCGCAGCGACAGCACTGTTGCCAACCAGCCCTGCCATACCTTTGCCGACCAGCGCCGGCGTATTCGGCATGATGCGAACTACAGCTGTATTTCCATCTAAGGCAGATTCGATTGCATCAAGGGTGATGCCGGCAGCGATAGAAATTACCAACCCGGGTTTGCTATCACTAATCTCTGTTGCAACTTCGGTGATGTATTGCGGTTTGGTAGCCAGTACTAATACATCGCTTGCCTCTGCGACAGCTTTATTGTCGGTGCTGATGAGCATTTCACTATTGATTGCAGCAACAGCTTCTCTGGATGCATCACCCGGGTCGGCCACAGCAATCCTGTTAGCCGGATGGCCCGCGTTTAACAGCCCGCGAATAATTGCCTGGGCCATGTTGCCGCCGCCGATGAAGCCAATCGTTTGGTTCAGGGTGTTATTCATATGTGTGTCTTTCGCTTAGTACTGACGTGGCCCGAACAATGCGGTGCCAATGCGGATCATTGTAGTGCCTTCCATTATCGCCGCTTCAAGGTCGTTCGACATCCCCATCGACAGCGTGTCCAGACTATAGCCTTGCGCATTCAGTTCATCGAACAGTGATTTCAGCAGCCGGAAGGGTTTGCGCTGACTTTCTATGTCTTCAGATGGTTGCGGAATGCACATCAGCCCGCGCAATTGCAGCCGGTCTTCTGCGGCGACGGTTGCGGCCAGTTCTGCCAATCCGTCGGGCGTTACTCCGCCATGCCCGGCTTCATCATCCACCTGCACCTGAATCAGTATATTCAAGGGCGGCAACTCAGCCGGGCGCTGTGCTGCCAACCGTTTGGCAATCTTTGCCCGGTCGACTGTTTGTACCCAGTCAAAATGGGTAGCGATATCCCGGGTTTTGTTGCTCTGAATCCGTCCGATGTAATGCCAGTTGCGCGGTGCTTCCGCAGACCCTTGCAGGCTCTGAATCTTCTCCAGTGCCTCATTGACGTAGTTTTCGCCGAAATCTGTGAGCCCTGCCTCAGTCGCCTCGAGGATTGCGTGCCTATTATGTTTTTTGCTGACGGCCAGCACGGAAATGCTCTCCGGAGCCCTGTTTGCTGCCCCGGAAGCCTTGGAAATACGAGATTTCAGCTGGTTTAAGTGTTTCGTGATACCTGTCACAACGCTGGTCACATTAATGCTTACAATGAAGCTGTTATCGGGTGCTTATGGTAAATCAAGCGCTTAACGCAAGCGATGCTCGGGAGAGCTTGGAACAAGAGAAGAACATGGCCGTAGATATTGCACAGTTGCTCGCTTTTTCGGTGAAGAACAACGCGTCGGATTTGCATCTGTCCGCCGGCGTTCCGCCGATGATTCGTGTGGACGGCGACGTAAAGCGCGTCAATATGCCGCCGCTGACCCATAAAGACGTACACAGCATGGTGTACGACATTATGAACGATAAGCAGCGTAAAGATTTCGAAGAATTCCTCGAGACCGACTTTTCTTTCGAAATTCCCAAGTTGGCACGTTTCAGGGTTAACGCTTTCAACCACTCCCGTGGTGCCGGCGCTGTATTCCGTACCATTCCTTCCGAAATTCTTTCACTTGATGACCTGATGGCTCCCGCGATCTTTAAAGACATCGCGATGACGCCACGAGGCATCGTGCTGGTGACCGGCCCGACCGGTTCCGGTAAATCGACCACGCTGGCTGCGATGGTGGATTACATCAACAAGAATCGTCCGGACCACATCCTGACGATTGAAGACCCGATTGAATTTGTTCACGAATGCCACATGTCGCTGATTAACCAGCGTGAGGTGCATCGTGACACGCTCGGCTTTGCCGAAGCACTGCGCTCGGCATTGCGTGAAGACCCTGATGTAATTCTCGTAGGCGAGATGCGTGACCTCGAGACTATTCGTCTGGCACTGACTGCAGCCGAAACCGGCCACCTGGTATTCGGTACGCTGCATACCAGTTCTGCTGCTAAAACCATCGACCGTGTAGTCGACGTGTTCCCGGCAGAAGAGAAAGAGATGGTTCGTTCAATGCTGTCCGAATCGCTCCGCTCGGTTATTTCACAAACCCTGCTGAAACGTATCGGTGGCGGTCGTATTGCGGCCCACGAAATCATGATCGGTTCGCCGGCTATTCGTAACCTGATCCGTGAAGGCAAGATCGCGCAGATGTACTCGGCCATTCAGACCGGCCAGGCACAAGGCATGCAGACTCTTGACCAGAATTTGCAGACGCTGCTGGAAAACGGCGTGATCAGTAAGGAAGAGGCGCGCTTTAAAGCGGCAAACAAGGAGAACTTCTAGTTAGAGCCTAAGGGGTAGGCCTACCGGAATAGGGAAAGGACATGGAGAGAGATCAAGCAACACGGATGATGCAATCGCTCCTGAAGAAGGTCGTGGAAAAGGGAGGCTCCGACCTGTTCATAACTTCAGGATTTCCACCGGCGATTAAGATTGACGGTGATGTGCATCGTGCCGCCGAGGGTGCATTAGCACCCGAGCAAAGCGCCATCATGGTTCGCTCAATAATGAGCGATAAGCAGGCGAAAGAATTTGATGCGACGAAAGAATGTAACTTTGCTATTAACCCGCCGAACATCGGTCGTTTCCGCGTCAGTGCTTTTATTCAGCAAGGTCAGGTAGGTGCGGTACTCCGTCGCATCATTACCCGCATTCCGACAGTAGAGGAACTGTATTTGCCGACCATCCTCAAGGATGTGGCAATGATCACCCGCGGTCTCGTCATTATTGTGGGTGCAACCGGTTCCGGTAAGTCCACCACACTTGCTGCGATGGTCGGACACCGTAATGAAAACTCCCGCGGTCACATCATGACCATCGAGGATCCGGTTGAGTACGTGCACCCGCATAATCGCTGCGTTGTAACCCAGCGTGAGGTGGGTGTGGATACTGACTCCTGGCACAACGCACTTAAAAATACGCTGCGTCAGGCGCCGGACGTGATCATGATCGGTGAGATTCGTGACCGCGAGACCATGGAATACGGTGTGCAGTTCGCAGAGACCGGTCATTTATGTCTCGCAACGCTTCACGCAAACAGCGCCAACCAGGCTCTCGACCGCATTATTAACTTCTTCCCCGAAGAAAAGCGTTCACAGTTGTTGATGGATTTGTCGCTGAACATCCGCGCGATGATCTCCCAGCGGCTCGTTCCCCGCGAAGACGGCGACGGCCGGGTTGCGGCGATGGAGATTATGCTGCACTCGCCATTGATCTCTGACCTGATCTTCAAGGGTGAGGTTGCGAAGATTAAAGAGATTATGGCCAAGTCGACCCGTCTTGGTATGCAAACCTTCGATCAGGCGCTGTTTAGTCTCTATGAAACCGGGCACATATCTTACGAAGAGGCCATGCGTAATGCCGACTCGAAGAACGAGCTGCGCCTGAAGATCAAACTGGATAGTAAGCGCGAGAAATCTACTGAGCAGAGAATGGCTGATAGCCTGAAACTGCTCGATGATGATGGCGAAGACACCATTCTTACCTGACCCCATCTGCACCGAGACTGCGAAGATTTCTGAATGAACGTACAACCACTATTCAAATTGATGGTCGAGAAGCATGCTTCTGACCTGTTTTTCACCTCTTATGCGCCGGTCAAGATCAAGATTGACGGCAAAATCATGCCGGTAAACCAGCTTGAGCTAACGCCGAAAATGGTCAAGCAGGCGGCCATTGAGTTGATGGATGAAGAGCAGTTCGACCAGTTCACCAAAGAACTGGAAATCGACTTTGCTATTTCTAAGCCCGGCCTTGGCCGCTTCCGTGTGAACGTATTCATGCAGCGGGGCAATATCGCTATGGTGTTGCGTCACATCACAAGCGAACTCCCCGGTCTCGAGGAGTTGGGCGTGCCGCCTGTTCTGAAAGAGCTGATCATGTTCCGTCGCGGCCTGGTACTGATGGTGGGTGCTGCCGGTAACGGCAAGTCCACCACGCTGGCCGGCATGCTGAACTACCGTAATGAAAAGACTTCGTGTCACATCATCACGATTGAAGATCCGATTGAATTCCTGCACCCGAACAAACGTTCGATCATTAACCAGCGTGAAGTTGGCGTGGATACCAAGTCGTACGCGAAAGCGCTGCGCAGCGCGATGCGTGAAGCACCCGATGTGATCATGATTGGTGAGGTGCGCGACCGCGAGTCTATGCAGGCAGCTATCGATCTGGCCGGTACCGGCCACCTTGTTGTGGGCACCTTGCACTCGAACAACGCGCCGGAAACGCTGGACCGTATTATTAATATGTTCCCGCAGGACCAGCACCGCCAGGTGTACATGGACTTGTCGCACTACCTGCGCGCGATTGTGTCGCAGCGTCTTGTGGTTGGTGTTAACGGCAAGCGCGTAGCCGCCGTTGAGGTCATGCTGAATACCCCGCATCTGGCTGAACTGATTAATCGTGGTGAGATTTCCGAAGTTAAGGAAGCGTTTAAAGACAGTTCTGAAACCGGTATGCAGACGTTCGATGAGGCCTTGCTGGAGCTCTACAAATCCGGTCGTATCAGCATGGAAGAAGCGTTGGCCAACGCAGACTCCCGCACTAACCTCGAATCGAAGATTCACTTCGGCGGCGCTGCCTGATTCGCTAGTCAGGCAACCTCAACCTCCTTTACATAAGCGCAGTCTGCTTTTGCAGGTCTGCGCTTTTTTGTTAGTCTTTCTTCGCTAACAAATGACAGAGCAAGCAAATTGCGGGGGCAGTTTAGTCGTGAAATTTTTACTGCGGTGTTTCGGAACTTTAGCTTTAAGCTTGTGGCTCACGGTAGCTGCAAACGCATCATCGATTCCGGTCTGGATCGATTTCGACACCGATATGGAAACGTCCGACTTTACCGAAGACACCGGTTATCCGCGGATCTTGCGATCACAGGGTTTTGAGCTTTACACCGAGGACGGCTGGCTCGGTTCTTCGTATTGTCCCTGGTGTTCTGCAACCTTAACTACCGTGTCGGGCGATGCCTTTTCGCTGCTGTCAGTGGATCTGCTTAGCATTTGGCCGGGTTCGGGGCCTGACGTGATCACCATCACCGGTTTTTTGGCCGGAGGTGGCCAAGTGTCTACTCAAGTGAATTTAACCGGGGATTACTCAAACTTCAGTCCGGGCTGGACCGGTCTGCAATCGGTGGAATTCGGTGTTTCGGCGATTGGCAACGCCATCACGATGGACAATCTGATCGTGCAGGCGGTGCCCCTGCCGGCTGCGGTTTGGTTGTTCGGGCCCGCGCTGGCAGGCTTAGGTTTCCTGCGCCGCAGACGTTTCGGCTGACCGCCCTTGCAGATATTGGAAAGCCCGCGAATCAGCGGGCTTTTTTTATGCCTGTGGGTAAATACTCATGGCTTCGAAGACGGGACCGTCTACGCACACACGCTTCATGGCAGAGCCTTCCGGCGTCTGCACTTCAATAGCACAGCCGGCGCAGCCGCCCACAGCGCAGGCCATAAACTCTTCAAGGCACAGTTCCGCCGGTACATTGAATTCGGCGGCGAGTTTCGCAACGGCCTCTAGCATAGGTTCGGGGCCGCAGGCGAAAATTTCAGTGTCCGCAGCGTCATTGTTCTGCAGCCACTCACGGGCGAGATCGGTAACGAAACCTTTGTGTACGCCCTGGTAGTTCTGCTGACTGGCCAGTCGCGACGGGATGCTCAGCTCATCCATCTCCGGCACGCCGGCAGTAGCATCTGCCGGCATCCCGGCCAGTGCGACCGGTGAATCATTCAAAGCAAACGGGAACGGCGATTCCGAACCCATGAATACCGCGAGGTTTTCGGCAGGGTTTGATTTCACGAGATCTTCGGCGAGATAGAGCATTGGCGGAATACCGACACCGCCACCAATCATCAGCTTATTGGTCTTACCCCTTGATGGAGAAAAGCCGTTACCTATCGGGCCGATCAGGTTCACCGGGGTGCCGGGCTCAGACTTACTCAGCGCATCCAGACCGGCGCCGATCACTTTGTAATAGATTTCGATCCAGCCGGCTTCAGCGTCGACCCGCATCAGTGACACCGGGCGACGCATCGGAATCTCAGGGTTGCAACGGATATGCACAAACGACCCGGGCTTGGCGTGAGCCGCAGTTTTCGGCGCTTCAAGGCGCATGATGTACTGGCGGTCCGGGAAGCCTTCGTTGCTGATTACTTTGCCTTCATCGACAAAGATTGTGTTGCGGTTTTCTTTACCCATGATTTTGTTCGTTGGCTGCCTTAGCGGGATTCCATCACAGCGGATAGCACCGCCATGCGCACCGCCAGACCATTGGTGACCTGCTGGGTGATGACCGACTGCGGTCCGTCGGCCACTTCTGCTGTAATTTCGGTGCCACGGTTCATCGGGCCGGGGTGCATGACGATGGCATCATCTTTGGCGAGTGCCACGCGGGCCTCATTCAGGCCGTAGCGCGCCATGTATTCGGCTTCGCTGGGAATGCCGCTGGGGTCATCGATACGTTCGCGCTGAATGCGAAGCGCAACCAGTACGTCAGCACCGGTCACTGCCTCGTCGGCATCTTCAATAAGTTTCGCGCCCGGAAAGTTGTTCATGTCCGGCTGCATGCCGGGGGGCGCGACAAACCGGATCTCGTTGTTACCCACTGTGCTCAGGCCGTGATACAGCGAGCTGGCTACGCGTGAGTGACCTATATCGCCGATGATCGTGACAGTCAGTCCGTCGAGCGTGCCTTTGTTCTGCCGGATGGTCAGCATGTCGAGCAAGCCCTGAGTCGGGTGCGACACCGCTGCTTCACCGGCGTTCAGAACACTGACATGCGGTTGCACGTTTGTGGCAATGAACTCGGGAATGCCGTCACCGGCATCGCGCACGACGAACACATCGACCTGCATCGCCTGCAGCGTGTAAATCGTATCCAGCAGGCTTTCGCCCTTGGCGCGTGATGAGCTGTTCACGTCCAGATTGAGTACGTCGGCACTCATGCGTTTGGCAGCCAGCTCAAATGACGCGCGGGTGCGGGTGCTCGGTTCGAAAAACAGGTTGGCAACAGTGCGTCCCTGCAAACCGTAATCGCGTGCTGGCAAGGTGCCGGTGGGGCGCAGGTATACCTCGGCATGGTCGAGTAACTGAATGATGAAGTCCTTGCTCAGGCCTTTCAGGCTCAGCAGGTGTTTCAGTTTGCCGTTGGCAGAAATCTGCAGATTGTCATCAGTCATAGTGCTCAGCCGTTTGCCCGCAGCCAGCTTTCCGCGATCAGGCAGGCCGCGAGGCTGTCGATATCGGTTTTTTTTAGTTTCTTAGAGCGTAGCCCCTGCCGCCGCTGCTCTTTCAGTATGTTGCCGGCCTCCACCGAGGTTAGCCGTTCGTCGATGGTGTCGACGGGCGCATCATACCTTTCAGCCAGTTGTCCGGCGAAATTCTTTGCCAGAGACGACATCTCGGACTCGCTGCCGTCCATATTATAGGGCAGACCGACCACAATCTGGTCGGGTTTCCACTCACGGACAATGCCATCGATCTCGTTCCAGTCCGGTTCGCCGTCATTGGCAAGCAGTGTGGTGAGCGCGCTGGCTGTGCCGGTAATTGCGGAGCCGGTGGCAATGCCGATGCGGCGGTTGCCGAAATCGAAGGCGAGAATGCTGCCTGACATGCTCAGGCGTGACCTGCTTCAGAGCTCAATAAGGCCGGGTCGATGCCCAGTAGCTTGGTGGCTGCTTCCCAGCGCTTGTCCATAGGCGTCTGAAACAAAATCTCGGGTGAAACAGCGACGCTTAGCCAAGCGTTGTCCGCCAGTTCGGACTCAAGCTGACCTGGAGCCCAGCCGGCATAGCCCAAAACAAACAGTGCTTTGCCCGGGCCTTTGCCTTGCGCCATGTCATTCAAAATATCGGGTGAGGTGGTCACTCTGATTTCATCATTTACTGCAGCCGTGGAATCCCAGTCGTTACTCGTCTGAGGTTCGTTGGCGTAGAGCACAAAACCACGTTCGGGTTGCACCGGCCCGCCGCGAAGTACCGGCTGGTTGGCAAGTGCAGGGTCTTCCGTTTCCAGAGAGAGTTGCTCGAGCACGTCACCAAACTCCATGCCGATCGGACGGTTGATGACCAGGCCGAACGCACCCTCGTCATGGTGCTCGAGCATCAGTGTGACGGTGTGTTCGAAATTGGGGTCGCTCATGCCGGGCATGGCGATCAGGAGGTGGCCGGTGAGGCAATCGCCGGCTGGCGCGGAAGGCGTATCAGCTGATTCCGGAATGTCGCTCATGGGTTCATTTTAACGCGAAACCGGGTGCGCCGGCGTAATTAAACGCCGGAATATAGAGCTATTGCTTTTCGCTGACGCTGATGCGGGAGCCGCCGCCGGTGAAATACCACTCGTAGGAGAAGCGCAGCACATCAAAGTTGGTTTTCAGAGAGTCGGGGAACGGGTCAAACGGGGAGGCGAGTGTCAGGATGTTGATGGCGGCCTGATCCAGTTCCCTGACCCCGGAAGAGCGCAGCACGATAACTTCTTTCAGGGTGCCGTCAGCGGAGATTGCCACTTCCAGCACCGGGTTGCGTTCCGCTGCATCCACCTGGTTGGGGAAGTTCATCGTGCCAACACGTTCGATCTTGCGCTTCCAGCCTTCCAGATAGGTGGCAATGCGCGATTCGCGTGTGTTGGCGCTGATAACCAGTTCGCGGGGATTCTTGCTGCGGATGACTGTTTGTTTGTCCGGGTCCGCCATGATCTCGGTCGGGTTGGAATCGCCGCTCAAGCCCATGCGCATTTGTTCGAGTGATTCCTCTGTTTGCTCCTGCGGGTCGAAGCGGTTGGCATCTTCAACGCGTGAATAAACCAACAGGTCGTCGCTGGCGGCTTGTTGCATCAGCTCCTGCGGGTTGTCGACGCCGTCCTGCGGCTGTCCGGGCAATGCTGCTTCAACATTGTCGCCATAGGCGACCTTTACCGGAATGTCTTCATTGGTGTTGCCCGCACCCACCAGATTGCTCTCGGCAAGCATTTCCGCATCTTCCGGAACGGCCTGATGCTCATAGTCGCTGGTGAGGATGACCACTTCGAGAGAGGTCGAGCGGTCGCTGTCGGCTTCCGGCTCGCCGGCCGTGAAGGTGACGCCCATGATGATGACGCCATGTAACAGCGCCGCCAGAAACAACGTGGCAGAGAGGTGGTTCTGCGCACTTTCCGTGTTGCTGTCGTTCAGCGGCAGATATTCGCTTACTGTGTCGGTCAACGCTCTTCCGTGAATGTTGAGACGTGTTCAGTCTATCTAAAAAATAGGCTGGCTGTAAAAATGAAAATTAAAACAGTGGTTTAGCTTTTCAGCTTCCCCTCGATAGCGTCCATCAGGTCGGCAACGACATCCACGCCGCCGTACTTAAGCAGTTCGCGCACGCCCGTGGGACTGGTCACGTTGACTTCGGTCAGATAGTCACCGATCACATCGATGCCGCAGAACAGGATGCCGCGCTCCCGCAACACGGGGCCGACCTCGGCGCAGATTTCACGGTCTCTGTCGGTCAGCGGCCGCACGTCAGCAGTAGCACCGGCAACCAGATTGCCGCGGTTGTCGTCCGCTGAAGGAACCCTTGCTACAACTTTCTCTGCCGGCACGCCGTCAATGAGAATGATGCGCTTGTCGCCGTCCTTGATTTCGGGAATGTACTCCTGACAAATCGCATACTGCGCCTCGTAATCGGTCAGGGTTTCGAAGATGACATTCGCATTCATGTCGCCGGCATCAACGACGAAAATCGATTTACCGCCCATGCCATCCAGCGGTTTAACGACCATTTTCCCGTATTGCTGCAGAAACCCGCGCATATCGTCCATGGAACGCGTAATCAGCGTGGCAGGGCAGCATTGCGGGAACCAGGCAGTGAACGCTTTTTCGTTCATGTCCCGCAGGCTCTGCGGGCGATTGACGATGAGCACTCCGGCTTCTTCAGCACGTTCCAGAATGTAGGTGCTGTAGATGTACTCCATGTCGAACGGCGGGTCTTTGCGCATCAGCAGCACATCGAGTTCGCTCAGCGCAATTTCAGTGGGTTCGCCCAGTTCAAACCATTGTTTCTCATCGTCTTTTACGCTTAGCGGCCGGGCGCGGCCATAAGCGTCTCCCGCGCGTAGCGTGAGGTCATTGAGCTCGAAGTAGCTGATCTGCCAGCCGCGTTTCTGGGCTTCCAGCAACATAGCCAGGCTGCTGTCTTTGACGGGAGTGATATCGCCGATGGGGTCCATGACGATGCCAAGATGTATTGCACTCATTGAGGGGCTCCGCGCCATTTAACAGTAATCGAACACTAATGGAGCGAAATCATGCCATAACGTGAGCCTGTTCTGGTGAAATATCAGGATTTCGCGAGTATTATCGGAAGGGTTGTTGTGGGTGGCGGCTACATGTCGCCACTAAAGTGAATTTGGTTTCCCGAAGGTCAAAACCGGAAGCATTTTTGTGCGCTCCCGATGCGACCGAGAAATTTCCGGAACTCCGGTAGAGGGAACCCGTGGAAGCGTTGATACCATTATGTTAAAAGTATCTTCGTTGTAACGTGGGGATATATTTGTGAGCGATAACGGCAGCTCGAGTCTTCAGGGTCTGAAGATTCTCGTTATTGATGACAGTAAGACTATCCGGCGCACTGCCGAAACTTTGCTGTCTAAAGAGGGTTGTACGGTATTTACTGCCGTGGACGGTTTCGACGCGCTGTCGAAAATTGCCGACCATAATCCGGATCTGATTTTTGTCGACATTATGATGCCGCGTCTCGACGGTTATGAAACCTGCTCGCTGATCAAGCACAACAATAATTTCAAAGATACGCCCGTCATTATGCTGTCCAGCAAGGACGGACTGTTTGACCGTGCCCGTGGCCGCATCGTGGGTTCCGAACAGTATCTGACGAAACCGTTTACCCGTGATGAATTGCTTGGCGCTATCGCAGAGCAGGTGACGGCTTAGGGTTTTATATGTCTCTTGTTCTTATAGTTGATGACTCACCCGTAGAGCAGCACGTCTATTGTCAGGCGCTGGAGCAGCGTGGCTTCGATACGATCGTGGCCGGCGACGGTGAGGAAGCGGTGGATATCGCCCGCGAGAAACAACCCGATTTGATCATCATGGACGTCGTGATGCCTGGCATGAATGGCTTTCAGGCGACCCGCAAGCTTCATAAGACACCGGAAACGGAGAATATTCCGGTGATCATGATTAGTACTAAAAATCAGGAAACCGACAAGATCTGGGCGAAGCGCCAGGGTGCCGTTGAGTATCTGGTGAAGCCCGTTAAACCTGACGATTTGGTGCAGGCAGTGGAGGCCCGTCTGCAACCATGAGTACTGCCGCCGCCAAGCTTGACCTGCATGGATTGATCGACAATCCGTTCGAGCTTCTTAAAGCGATTGAACAACGTTGCCTTGAGGTGACGGCCGGGCAATCGGCGGAGGATGCCGACGGTGCGGAATGGGTTGGTATCGGTTTTCGCATTGGTAACGAGAACATGCTGGTGCAGCGTGATGAGGTGCGTGAGGTGATGATCGTGCCGGAGCAGATGTCACGTGTTCCCGGTGCTAAATCCTGGATTAGTGGCCTCGCAAACCTGCGCGGGCAGCTGCTGTCGGTTGTTGATCTGCGCAGCTTCCTGGGTGCGGGCACCACGCAGAACTCTCGTGCTGCAAGGGTGCTGGTGTTGAACAGCCGTGAGTTCCCGGTAGGCATTCTTGTAGATGAAGTGTTCGGTTTTCGTCGTTTTCTGGAAAGCGAATTTAGTGAAGAACCCCCGCAGTTGGTATTGCGTTGTGAGCGGTATCTGGATGGTGTGTTTGAGCACAGTGATGCCCGTTGGCCAGTGTTCAGCATGTCCAAACTGTTGGCGAATCAGGATTTTCAGCACGCGGGCGATCAGTAGTTCGTCGCGGTGGCGCACCCTCGCGGGTGCAAATTGATGGAGAGTTGTAATGGCCGAAAAATCTAGCGCAGCGAAGTTAGTCCCCGCGCTCGCGATTTTGGCATTGGTGCTTATCGTTGGTGGTGCGGGCTGGATGTGGGTCCTGCAGTCCCAGCAGGAGACGGGCGGCAGCGAGGCGGTCTCGAACACGCTCGCGTTGTTGCAGTCAGCCAGTGTTGAAGTCGATTCGGCGTTTGCCGGAGAAGACGAAGGCTTCCGCGCACTGTCTGTGTTGCAGAAGAGCTTCCAGAGTGCGCCGGGCAAAGAGGCTAAAGAGGTCGGCAACGCGTTGCCGAAAATTCTCGCGGCCCAGAGTGATATCCAGCTGTTGCAGGCAACAGGTGCCAAAGCAGAAGAATTGCTGCCGCGTTTTGTCGATGGCGTTTATAAGCTTGAGGGCGAACTGTCCCTGCAGCGGCAGCCTGCAGCGGTAGCGCATCTCGGTCGTTTACGTGTTCTGGGTCAGTTGCTGGTGAATGACATCAGCGAGATGGCATCCGGCACCGGCAATAACGAAGAACTTATCCAGCGCGCGACCAATACCGAAATGGAGCTGCGCCAGATTATTACCGGTCTGCGTATCGGTGATCCGAAGCTGGCTATTCAGCAGGTTACCGACGTTGGTGCGAAGGCTACCGTTAACGAACTGTATGGCCTGAGCGACCAATTGAGCGCTGCACTGGAAGAGACAGTGGCGCTGGTTGGCCGCCTGGCTCCGGCATTTGAGGCACGTGACACGATCCGGAGTATTGCGCTGGATGCCGGCGAGTCGGCATCCTCCGCGTCGGTTGTGAATGCCTCCGGGGGTGCGTCAGAACAGTTGCTGATGCCGTTGGCGGTGCTCGGCGCTGCGGTGGTTGTGCTGATCCTGATGATCTTTGTGTACAGCCGTGCTGCGAGCGAGCGCAAAGAAGCAGAGGCTTTAGCCAAGCAGGCCGGCCGCGATCAGGAGGCCATCCTGCGCCTGCTTGATGAGCTCGGCAATCTCGCAGACGGCGACCTGACTTCGCAGTTGACGGTAACCGAAGATATTACCGGCGCAATTGCCGACTCTATTAACTATGCAATTGAAGCGCTGCGTGAACTGGTTGTCACCATCAAAGAAAGTACGATCATGGTGGACAGCGCGACCAAGCAATCGGAAGTCAGTGCCGAAAAACTGGCTGAAGCGCAGGACGCGCAGAACCGTCAGATCGAGTTGGCATCTGAAGCTATCGCCGCGATGAACGCGTCCATTGATGAGGTGTCCGGTGACGCCGAGCGTTCTGCCGACGTAGCCCGTCACTCCGTAGATGTTGCCCATAAAGGTGGCGATGCGGTACGCCGCACCATCGAGGGTATGAATACGATTCGCGAAACCATTCAGGAAACCTCGAAACGCATTAAACGTCTGGGCGAGAGCTCGCAGGAAATCGGCAACATCGTTGAGCTGATTAATGACATTGCCGAGCAGACCAACATTCTCGCGTTGAATGCTTCCATTCAGGCATCGATGGCCGGTGAAGCAGGCCGCGGGTTCGCGGTGGTTGCAGACGAAGTGCAGCGCCTGGCCGAACGTTCCACTAATGCCACCAAGCAGATTGAGGTGCTCGTGCGCACCATTCAGTCCGATACCAACGAAGCTGTGGTTTCGATGGAGCGCAGTACCACGGACGTAGTCGGCGGAGCGCTGCTGGCTGAGAATGCGGGCGCGGCTCTGGAAGAAATTGAGCAGGTATCGAATCAGATCGCGATGCTGGTGCAGAATATTTCCAACTCGGCGCGCGAGCAGGCCGTTGCGGCCCAGGGCGTTAAGAAGAACATGGGTGAGCTGAGTGACCTGAGTTCGTCCACCGGTGAGAACGCCGGCGCAACCGCCGACTCCATTAAGAAACTGGCAGAACTGGCAACGCAGTTGCGTAAATCTGTAGCTGGCTTCCAGTTGCCGGAATCGTTCTCTGAAACTTCCGTTCTGGAACGGGCGAGTTTTGCTGATCTGGGTGCGCCCGGAGCAGAGGCGGATATTGCTGCGGATTCATCCGATGAGTCAGCCGCTGATTCCGGACAGGAAGGCGATTCGTCTGACGATGGCTCAGACGACGATGGCAATAAGGTCTTCGCAGGCGGGCAATCCGTCTGAGTAGCGGCTACAGAGATATACAGGAATAACTGAAGCGTAAGTAATGAGCGTAGCAATATCAGAATCGTTATCGCTGATTAACAAGGAACTGCTGGCCACTTTGCTGGAGGCGCGGCAGGTCCTTGAATCTTATGTCGACAGCGAAGGCGGTGATGTTGATCTGAGCCGCTGCTGCGAGTTATTGCATAGTGCCGCCGGTGCGTTGCAGATGGTTGAGGCACACGGCGCATGTCTCCTCGCCGAGGAGATGGAAAAGACCTGCCGTCAGCTGGCCGAGAATGGTTCACAGGGGCCGTCAGACCAGCGTGTTGAAGCGCTGACCCGTGCGATAGTGCAGTTGCCTGCTTACGTGGAAACAATCGTTGCCAGTGGCCGCGATATTCCGCTGGTATTGCTGCCGTTGCTGAATGATTTGCGCGCCGCGCGCGGTAAGCCGCTCCTCTCGGAAAGTACGCTGCTGTTGCTCGACAACGGTGTTGCGCCTGGCGAGGTGCCGAATGTTTCTCAGCCTTCGCCGAACGGCGAAGATATTGTCGCGATTGCAAAATCCGGACGCACCCGGTTCCAGTTGGGTTTGCTCGGCTGGATTAAGGGTGCCAGCGGCACCGCTGAACTGCATAGCATGCGCGCTGTTGCTCTGAAGCTGGAGCAGTCGGCTTCCACTCCGGAAACCTATCAGCTGTGGTGGGTTGTCGGCGGTGTTATTGAAGCGCTCGAAGACGGCGGTTTGGAAACCAGCGTTGCACTAAAGCGTCTGATGGGGCAGGCGGACCGCGAGATCAAACGTCTCGCCCAGTTGGGTGAGGCAGAGTACAGTGCCGCGCCGCCAACCGATCTGCTGAACAACCTTCTTTACTATGTAGCGCGTGCGAAGAGCGACGGGCCGCAAGTTACTGCTATTCGTGAAGCATTTAACCTGAATACGCTCGTGCCCGGCGAAGAGCAGGTCGAGCAATTGCGCCAGGCGCTGGCAGCACCCAGCGCTAATCTGATGCGCACCGTGGCGGACGCCATTCGACAGGATCTGGCCAACGCTAAAGACGTACTGGATATTTACGTGCGCACCGGTATGGACAGTGCGCAGGAGCTGGAACCGCAGGTCGATATGCTCCGCAAGATCAGCGACACCCTGGGTGTTCTTGGTCTGGCCGGTCTACGCGATGTGGTCGGCAAGCGCAGTGAAGAGCTGCGCGAGATCGTCCAGCAGGGTTCTGCACCGGAAGAGGCGAAACTGGTTGAGCTGGCGGCGGCCCTGCTCAGTGTTGAAGACCAGCTTGATGAAGAACTGATTGCACTGGTGGATCCGGGGCAACCCGGTGATGCAGAAGATGAGCTTGAAGTCGATGTCGACGGCGACTATCAGCAGGTTGTGCAGTCGGTCATGCGCGAATGTGTAGTCAACATCGCCCGCATTAAAGAAGCTATCAATAGCGTAATGGGGCAGCCGGGCGACCGCAGCAATGTGGACGAACTGGATGTTCTGATCAATGGCATTACCGCTGGTCTCGCTATGTTGGGTCAGGAGCGGGCCTTAATGCTGGTCGAGAAGGCCGGTGGCCACATCGTCGGCTTTGTGCGCCTTGGCGATCAGCACCGACCGTTGGAAAACCTGAATCGTCTCGCCGATGCGATTGTCAGCATCGAGTACTACATGGAGACCATCCAGAACGGCCGCAAGCCGCCGGACTACATGCTCGATAATGCCGAGCGTTGTTTGTCTGCGATGGATGAGGCGCCGGAGCCGGCCGCTACACCTGTTGCCGATGGTGAGCACGACGCCACGATGAAAATCGATGCAACGGAGGTGCTGCAACAGCCCGACGGCGGTACGCATATTCTTGAGACACCGGGCGATATCGCTGCCGGCGCCGATGGTGTTGTCGATAAGACTGCTGTACTGGAGCAACCGGATCTGGCGTTGCCAGGAGAGTCTCAGCAGGCCGCCGGCGAGGCAGAGAAGACCTCGATCATCGAAACGCTGCCGGCAGAAAGCACTGAGGTTCTGCCGAAGCTTGAGGAATTGGGTGAAGTCGCGGCCCAGGCAACCGTTGAGATGCCTGCGCTGGATGTTGTTAAGACCGGCGACGATGCTCCCGATCCGGAGCTTCTGGAAATTTTCCTCGAAGAAGCGAAAGAATGTGTCGAAACCATTCAGCGCGAGTTCCCGGTTTGGGAGCAGGATCACAAGGCTGAAGATGAGCTGACGACTGTGCGTCGTTCGTACCACACCCTTAAAGGCAGTGGCCGCATGGTTGGCGCTGAGCTGATCGGTGAGTTTGCCTGGTCGGTTGAGAACCTGTTTAACAAGATCATCAACAACACGCTGGAAGTGTCCGGCGATGTGATGGCGCTATTGCACAGCGCTGTCGAGGCGACGCCTGAATTGGTGGAGCAGCTTGAAAGTGGTGTCGCACCTCAGGCCGATGTCGCGACGATTATTCATAACGCGCATGGTTATGCTGAAGAAGGAGCGTCCTTCCAGCCGGTACCGCTGGCCGGTGCGGCTACCGATGCAGCTGACGACAGTGCTGCGGATGAAACTGTTGAACTGCTGCCTGAGTCAGAATTGTTCGCCGGCGGCGAAGCGACGGTAACGCCTGAAGCTTCGGCTCCGGAACCGGCAATGGATCCGGTATTGCTGGATATTTTGCAGAAAGAAAGCAGTGCGCATTTTGCGACCTTGCGCGAGTTTGTTGACGACTGTCGGTTGAGCGCGCCGCCGTTCGCGGTAACTAAAGACGTATACCGTGCCTGTCACACGCTGCAGGGAAGTATGACGATGGCAGACGCCGGGCCTGCAATTGGCCTCGCGGAAGCCCTGAACCAAATGGTTCAGCACGCTAAAGAACAAAGTGCGTTGCTCAGTCGTGACGGTATCGATGCGATTGCCGATGCTGCCGATGCACTGGAAAGTGTTGTGAACTGGCTCGGTGCGCCTCAGGGCGAGGCACCGGCTAATGAGAGTGTGATCGACGCGCTGAACCGTGTCCGTGAAGATATCCCGACCCAGAGCGCGATTGCCGGGCCGGAAGATATCAGCTCCGCTCAGGATGATGAACCGGCCGTTGTCTCGGGTTTCGACCCGGAGATTGCAGCTATCTTCGCCGAGGAGGCTGCCGAGATTCTCGATGCGGCCGATTCAAGCCTCGTGCATATGAGTAACGACCCCGAGGATCCGGGACCTTTGGCAGAACTTCTGCGTCATTTGCATACGCTGAAGGGCGGTGCCCGTATGGCGGGCGTGACGCCGATCGGTGATTTCAGTCATGACCTTGAAGACTATCTGGGCAAGGTCAGCGAAGGCGTGCGCACTCTGGACCGCGATGCTGTGCGCGTTTTGCAAAGCGGTTTTGATGAATTGCAGCGGATGCGCGATGAAGTGCCCGGAGGTCAGGTGGCGCCTGTGTCGCAGCAGTTGCAGGCCGATCTGCAGGTCTTGATCGACGGTTCCGCAGCTCCTGTCGTGGGAACGGAAGTCGGTTACGGTGATGATCTCACCGTTGATATGCCCGTTCCGCCCGAGGTCTATCAGCAGCAGGAAGAGAGCGACGATTCTGCCCCGGCGGTCGGTGAAGTTGCCGATGCCGTTGAAGAGCAGGAAGAGGTCGCTGAGGTCTCTGACGACGAAACTGTTGAGGTTCCGGTAACGCCCGTTGATACGGCGATGGACAATCGACTGGGCGAGTTGGCCGAAGCTTTCAAAAAGCCTGCTGACCAGTCTGAAGGCACCGACATTGTTGCAGCTCTCGGTATCGGTGGTGCTGAACCGGCGACCGACTCTGCAGCAGGCGCAGGATCCGAAGAAGACAATCAATTCGATGAAGCTGCCGACGCAGCTGCCGGACAGCTGTTAGAACAGGCTGATCTGGGCGCGCCCGGAGCGCAGCCTGCTGCACGCGACTTTACCCGCGTTGATTCCGGCGTACTCGAAGAGATGCTCAACAGTGCGGGCGAGATCAGTATCTTCCATTCGCGCCTGAATCAGCAGCTCGGTCTTATTCAATTCAACCTTGAAGAGCTGGGCTCTACCGTGACCCGCCTGCGTGAGCAGCTGCGCGCGATGGACATGGAGACCGAGGCCCAAATTCTCCACGGCCACAAAGCCGAAGGCAGTGATAAAGAAGAGTTCGACCCGCTGGAGCTGGACCGCTACTCGGCAATTCAGCAGTTGTCCCGCGCACTTGCCGAGTCTTCCAATGACGTCAGCAGTATTCGAGACCTCCTGCAGAACCTCTCGCGCGAGACGGAGTCGCTGCTGGGTCAGCAGGCGCGTACGGTAGCTGAACTGCAGGACAATCTGATGCGCACCCGCATGGTGCCGTTCCAGCAGCATGTGCCGCGTTTGTCGCGTCTGGTGCGCCAGACTGCCAACGAGGAAGGTAAGCAGATCGATCTGAAGATTCAGGGCGCCAGTGGCGAGCTTGATCGTCAGGTGCTGGAAAAAATGCTGCCGCCGTTTGAGCACATGCTGCGTAACGCGGTGATTCACGGAATTGAGTCGCCGGAGCAGCGGCGCGCTGCCGGCAAAGATGAAACCGGCCACATCAGCGTTCAGCTGCGCCGTGAAGGTTCGGAAGTTATTATTGAAGTATCGGATGATGGCGCCGGTCTGAACGTTGAAGACATCCGCGATCAGGCGAGCCAGCAGGGTGATCTGAGTGACACCCAGGTCATCAGCGACGAAGCAGCCATGCGTCTGATTTTGCGCTCGGGTTTGACGACCGCTAAACAAATTACCCAATCGGCAGGCCGCGGTATCGGAATGGACGTGGTGGTAAATGAGGTTGCGAAACTTGGTGGCACGCTGGGTATTAACTCCGAGCCCGGCAAAGGCTGCATCTTTACTGTGCGCCTCCCGTATACGCTGGCGGTCGTGCAGGCGCTTATCGTGCAGATCAGCGAAGAAACCTATGCACTGCCGATGACGTCCATTGAAGGTGTAATCCGTGTGCCTCGTGAAGAGTTTGACGGTTACATCAGTCGGCCGGTTCCGGAAATTGAATACGGCTCAACCACTTACAGTTTCCGTCATTTGGGTCACTATCTCGGTATGCCGGATGCCGGCATGCCGCAGGATACAGAGTTCGTCTCGATCATCCTCGTCAAAACCGATGAGGAGGCTGTGGCGCTCCTGACTGACAAGACCGTCGACAGCCGCGAGATTGTTGTGAAGCCGGTAGGTTCGCAGCTTGCTACGGTGCGCGGTGTGTCCGGTGCGACCATTCTCGGCGACGGCAGTATCGTGATCATTCTCGACGTATCCGTGTTGGTGCGCTCGATGCCGATGACGGCAGACAGTACGCCGTTGATTACGGACGCCGAGGTTAGGCATGTGCCGCTGGCAATGGTCGTGGATGACTCCATCACCATGCGCCGTGTATCTCAGCGTCTGCTGGAGCGTCATGGTCTGCGCGTCGTTACCGCAACCGACGGTGTCCATGCGCTGGAAGTGATCGAAGACGAAATCCCGGACGTCATTCTTCTCGATATCGAAATGCCGCGTATGGACGGCTATGAGTTTGCCTCCAAGCTGCGCAACAGCCCTGATACCGTGAAAGTACCCATCATCATGGTGACTTCGCGTAGTGGCGAGAAGCACAGAGCCCGTGCGATTGAACTGGGCGTTAATGATTATCTTGGTAAACCGTATCAGGAGCAGGAAATGCTCGAGGCGGTCAGAAGTTTGCTGGGAGATAAAGCGCCTGCGGACCTGTAAACATAGCGGTCCGCAAATACAGACATGATGCAGTCAACCGAAGACATATACAGCTTGCTCGTGCCGTTGCATGAGGAGCGCCTTATCCTGCCCCGCGCCAGCGTCGCAGAGGTGGTGCGTTACGCCGAGCCTGAAGCGCAACTGGATGGCACGGGCTGGTTTAAAGGCTCTATCCAGTGGCATGGCCGCTCAATACCGCTGATTTCTTTTGAAGGCTTGTGTGGTACCGACGCGCCTGCGCCCGGTGGCCGCACCCGTATCGTCGTGGTTTATGCGCTGAGTCCGGACGACCGCTTATCAACCTACGGTGTACTGGCTGAAGGTTTCCCGCAGATCGTTCGCGTTAACCGTGAGGTGATTCTGCAGGACTTGTCGTACAAGCCCGAAGCGGGTCAGCCGATTCTTTGCCGTATCAGGATGATCAACGAAACGGCTTATATTCCGGATCTCGAGAATGTCGAGTCGATGATTCGTGAGCATCAGCGCAGCGCGACCGATCCTGCTGCCTGAGTTGCATTACCTTTTCAGACCGACGATTTCAGGTCGATTACTTCAGCCTGGTTACTGCAGGTCGCCGGCCAGATACTGAAGGATGCCGAGCGCCGCGACTGGCGCTGTTTCTGTGCGCAGGATGCGCTCACCCAGCCTGACCGGCACGACGCCGTGCTCCTCGGACAAAGCAATTTCTTCATCGCTGAAGCCGCCTTCCGGACCGATGACCAACACCTGTGACTTGTCAGGCTGAACCGCGTCTCCGAAGCTTTGTGACGCACGGGGTGACAGGACCAGGGCTCGCTGCTGCCCGTTGAGAGATGCCAGAGCCGCGGCATAAGGTAACGGTGGCAGGACTTCGGGCACGATACTGCGTCCGCACTGTTCGCAGGCACTGATGGCAACTTCCTGCCAGTGCCGGAGTTTCTTCTCTGCCCGATCAGGCGTGAGTTTGACTACGCCATAGCGGGTGTAAAGTGGCTGGATCCGGTTAACACCCAGTTCCGTGGCTTTCTGAATGACCGAGTCCATCTTCTGACCCTTGCCAATGCTCTGCCAGACTTCGGTGTGCAGGGGTGATTCGATTGCTCCTGCAGTGCCGTCCCCGCAGACAACGATTACTTCGTTACGTCCCGCCTCCTGAATGACGGCCGGATAGTCTGTGCCCGTTCCGTCAAACAGAATGACCGCATCACCCGTCCGCAACCGCAACACTTTGCCAACGTGACGTGCAGCCGAACCTGTCAGTGCAATGCTGATTCCATTGCTCAGTTTGTCATCAACATAGATGCGCGGTGTACTCATAGAGGCGAGTTTATCAGGACATCGGGTACGGGCGTGACCCGACACAGAGTGATAAAGTAAAGCGGATGAAACTGCAGCAAGGCACAGGCTGGATAGACGGGGCACGCAAGGTCGAATCGCCGAATTTCGACGAGCGGCCTGACGACTGCCATCCGGAACTCATCGTTATTCACGGCATTTCACTACCGCCGGGGCAGTATGGCGGCCCGTGGATAGACCAATTGTTTACCAACCAGCTTGATCCTGGCGAGCACGAGTTCTTTGCTGAAATTGAAGGTCTCAAGGTCTCTACCCATTTGCTGATTCGCCGTGATGGCGAACTGGTGCAGTACGTTGATCTGTTCAAGCGGGCATGGCACGCCGGTCAGTCCTGTCATGGAGAGCGGGAGGCCTGCAACGATTTCTCCGTCGGGATAGAGCTGGAAGGGACTGACGAAGAGCCCTATACCAATGAGCAGTACAGCATGCTTATTGATACACTGAAGCTTCTGAAAGCGTCGTGTCCGGGGCTGACCAATGCTGAGGTTGTCGGGCATAGCGATATCGCTCCCGGACGGAAGACCGACCCGGGTCCCGCTTTCGATTGGGAACGTGTTCACCGGTCTGTTGACGACACTTAACCGGTAAAGGTTGATTGAATGAACTTTCTGGCGCTGCTGTTGGGCTTAGGTGTTGAGCGTTTGCTCACCCATCTGTTCCATCTGCGCGAGTTTCGCTGGCTGGACCCCCTGTTCGACTGGAGCTTCCTGAAGCTGTCACGGACCAGCAGCGTAGTTGCCTCTGCCGGCATCATCTTGGTCGTATTG